>Ga0209474_10000017_pt1 | contig 191923 bp, 178 predicted proteins | sample GraSoiAngelo_145_FD_185902 | JGI IMG/M metagenome (GOLD analysis project Ga0209474, IMG submission 185902) | Grasslands soil microbial communities from the Angelo Coastal Reserve, California, USA - 14_1009_05_20cm (SPAdes) (version 2) | ecosystem: Environmental > Terrestrial > Soil >... | reverse complement strand
CGAGGCCGCGCCGCGCGCGAGGAGGGGCCAGCCGGCCCAGACTACCGCCGGCGTCGCGAGCACGAGCTCCATCCAGGGGAGCCACCGTCCCAGAGCGTCCTGCAGCGGCATGCCCGGCAACAGATCGGACATACCGAGCAGGAAGATCGGCACGGTGAAGAGGAGGCTCCCGCGGAACCGCCGGCCCATGTCGAGAAGCTCGGGGTTGTGCTCGCCGGCCGATCCGACGCTCACCGTCTTCGGTTCGAGCGCCATGCCGCACTTCGGGCACGGACCCGGGCCGTCCGCCTCGACCTCGGGGTCCATCGGGCAGATCCATTTCGTCCCGGTAGGCGCGGCCGCGGGTGCTGTCGGCTCTCCGAGAAATCGCTCCGGATCGGCCTCGAACTTCGCCTTGCACGAGGGACTGCAGAAACCGATCTCCTGGCCCCGGTAGATCGCCTTGCCGCCGCGAGGATTGCCGAGATCGACCGTCATGCCGCACACGGGATCGATCCCGGGGACCGGAGCTCTGGAGAGCGCCCCGGTCACGCCGGCGGCCCGGCGACGCGTGGGCGCGCGCGTCGCAGCGCGGGAGCGACGACCCAGAGGCCCCAGACCACGAGTGCGATGCACGCATACTGCGCCGGCGTCAGTCCGAGATAGCGCGCGTCCACGTAGCCGAGATCGCGGGCACGAAGGAAGTCGAGCAGGAAGCGGCACGTTCCGTACAGCAGCGCGACGACGCCGAGGAGCCTCCCCTGAAGCTCGGCGCGGTTGCGCAACACGTGGACGACCAAGGTGATCGCGGCGAGGACCAAGGCGTCATACAAGCCCAGGTCGTAGCGGGGACCGCCGGGGAAGTCCACGGCGAGGAAGAAGTGCGTCGGAATGCCGGGGTGATCGTGGACGGCGAAGCAACCGAGCCGCGCGATCGCCCACCCCGGCGGCAGCGCGATCGCGAACGAGTCGGCGTAAGGCGCGAAGCGGAGCCCGCGGTGGCGCAAGTACAAGATGCACGCGATCAGGCCGCCGAGGACGCCGCCCGTGGAAGAAAGGCCGTCCCAGAACTTGAGCAGCTGCAGCGGACCGTTCTCGCGCAACTCCTCGGGGTGGTACGCGAGGACGTGGACGAGGTGCGCGCCGACCAATCCACCGAGGAGCGCCCAGCCGGCGAGCTTCTCCACCGGCTCGGGATCGAGACCGCTGCGGCGCGCCGTTCGGACGAGGAGCCACGACGCCAGCCACACCCCCGTCGCCGAGAGAACGCCGAAGGGCTGGATGGTCACCGGCCCGAGGTGGAGAGGCGGAACCACGAAGTAGGGAATCAAACCGCGCCCTCCGGGGCAGCCGCCGCGAGATGCCGTCCCTTCCAGACGAGGTACAGCGCCGGATACACGACCAGCTCTAGCAGAGCGGAGGTTACGACGCCGCCGACCATCGGCGCGGCGATGCGTTTCATCACATCGGCTCCCGTCCCGGTCGACCAGAGCACCGGCAGAAGTCCCGCGAGGATCGTCGCCACCGTCATGATCTTCGGGCGGATACGCTTCACCGCTCCCGCCACCACGGCCTCCCGGGCCTCCGCGCTGGTCCGTGGCCGGTGCTCCTTCCAGGCGAGGTCGAGGTACAGCAGCATGATGATTCCCGTCTCGGCGTCCAGGCCGGCGAGAGCGATGAGCCCCACCCAGACGGCGACCGACATGTTGTAGCCGAGCAACCAGAGGAGCCAGAAGGCGCCGACCAGCGAGAAGGGCACGGCGAGCATGACGAGGAGCGCTTCCACCGCGCTCCTCGAGTTGACGTAGAGGAGCAGGAAGATGATCGCCAGCGTGAGCGGAACCACGATGGCGAGCCGCGCTTTGGCACGCTCGAGATAGCGGTACTGCCCGGCCCAGTCGAGCCGGTAGCCGGGCGGCAAGTGGACCTTGTCAGCGACGGCCTTCTTCGCGTCGCGCACGTAATCGTCGATGGGCCGGCTGGTGTCCGCGAAGACGTATCCCGCAAGCCGTCCGTTCTCGTCGCGCAACATGGAGGGTCCGGAGCGCAGCTTGAGATTCGCCACCTGGCCGAGCGAGATCTGCGCTCCGGTCATGGTCGCCACGCGTACGCGGCCGAGCGCATTGAGGTCGGAGCGGAAATCGCGCGCATACCGGACGGTGACCGGATACCGCTCGCGGCCCTCCACGGTGGTGGAGACGGTCAGGCCGCCGACCGCCGTTTCGACCACGTCCTCGACCTCGCCGACGTTGAGGCCGTAGCGCGCGGCGCGATCGCGGTCGACGTCGAAATCGAGGAAGTACCCGCCGCCGATGCGCTCGGAAAACGCGCTGCGCGTTCCGGGAACCTCGAGCAGCGCTGCTTCGACCTCGGCGCCGATCCGATCGATCTCCTTGGTGTCGGGTCCGAGCACGAGCACGCCGAGAGGACTGCGCACTCCCGTCGCGAGCATCTCGGTGCGAGTCTGGATGGGCATCCACCAGACGTTGGGCATGCCGGCGAACTGCATGGCGGAGTCCAGCTTGCGCACGAGGCCGTCCCAGTCTTCGCCCTTGGGCCAGTCCTTTGGATCCTTGAGCGTCACCATCGTTTCGAACATCGAGAGCGGAGCGGGATCGGTGGGCGAATCGAACCGGCCCGCCTTGCCGAACACCCGCTCCACCTCGGGGAAGCGGCGCAGCACTTGATCCTGCCGCTGCAGTACGTCGCTTGCCGAGGCATCGCTCATGCCCGGGACGCTCGAGGGCATGTAGAGGAGGGTGCCTTCGTTCAAAGGCGGCATGAACTCGCTGCCCAGGGCGCGCACGATCGGAACGGTGATCGTCATGAGCACGATCGCCGCGACGATGACCGGCCAGCGGTACCGGAGCGCGAATCGACAGACGGGATCGTAGATGCGAACGAGCGCTCGCGAGATCGGGTTGCGCTCCTCCGGACGGATGTGCCCGCGGATGAAGGTGGTGGCGATCGCCGGCACCAGGGTCACCGAGAGCAGCGCGGCGAAGGCCATGGAAAACGTCTTGGTCCACGCGAGAGGCGAGAAGAGGCGACCCTCCGCTCCCTCCAGCGTGAAGACCGGGAGGAAGCCCACGGTGATGACGAGGAGCGAGAAGAAGATCGGCCGGCCCACCTCCTGGAGCGCGGAGATGACGATCTCGCTACGCACGACGCCGGCAGCCGCTGTTTCCAACTTCTTATGGACGTTCTCCACCACGATGATCGCCGCGTCGACCATCGCCCCGATGGCGATGGCGATCCCTCCGAGCGACATGATGTTCGCGGTGAGCCCCATCTGCTTCATGGGGATGAAGGCGAGGACGACGGCGACGGGAAGGAGCAGCGCGGGGACCAGGGTCGAGCGGAAGTGGAGCAGGAAGAGGAGGATCACGAGGGTGACGACGATCAGCTCCTCGATCAGCGTGAGGCGCAGCGTGTCGATGCTGCGCCGGATGAGGGTCGATCGGTCATAGGTCGGGACGATGGTGACCCCAGGCGGAAGCGCGGGCCGCAGCTCCTCGATGCGGGCCTTCACCGCGTCGATGACTTGCAGCGCATTGGTGCCGGAGCGCGCGACGACCACGCCGCCGACCACCTCGCCCTCGCCGTCGAGATCGGCGAGGCCGCGCCGCTGCGCAGGACCGATGCGGACGGCGGCGACGTCGCGCAGAGCGATGGGCGTCCCCTGGTGCGCTCCGAGGACCACCTTTTCCAGATCGCGCGGGTCTTTCACGTAGCCTCGCCCGCGCACGTAATGCTCGGTGCCGCTCACCTCGAGGATCCGTCCCCCGACCTGGGCGTTCGACATCCGCACCGCGTCCACCACCCGGGAAAGCGGGATCCCGAGCGCCGCCAGTCGATCGGGGTCCAGGTCGACCTGGTACTCCTTGACGAAGCCGCCGACGGTCGCGACTTCGGAGACCCCCGGCACCGCCTGCAGCGCGTAGCGGACGTTCCAGTCCTGCAGCGACTGGAGCTGTTGCAGCGTTTGCTGGCCGGTCTTGTCGACCAGGGCATATTCGAAAACCCAGCCGACGCCGGTAGCGTCGGGGCCGAGGATGGGCAGAACTCCCTGGGGCAGCCGCGTCGAGATCGTCGAGAGCTTCTCGAGCACCCGGCTGCGCGCCCAGTAGAGATCCGTGCCCTCCTCGAAAATCACGTTCACGAACGACATCCCGAACATCGTGAATCCGCGGACCGCGGTGACGCGGGGCGATCCGAGCATCGAGCTGACCACCGGGTAGGTGATGTTGTCCTCGACCAGATCCGGCGCGCGCCCCATCCACTCGGAGAAGATGGTTACTTGCACGTCGGAGAGATCCGGCACTGCGTCTAGCGCGGTCGTGCGAAGCGCCAAGGCGCCCCACGCGGTGGCGAGACCCACGAGGAGCAGCGTCGCGAGCCGGTTCCGGGCGCACCAGGCGATGATCGCGGCGATCACGGCTGTCCCCACCTCGGCAACACACCGCGAAGCTGCGCTTCGCTAGAGAGCAGGAACGTGGCCTGGGTCGCGACTTCGTCGCCCTCATCCACCCCGGCGAGCACTTCGTCGTAATCCCCTGCGAGCGCGCCGACCCTGACCTCCATCGCCTGCAACTGCCCCTCGCCGCGCTTGACGAAGGCGTAGCGGTGCTCGCCCGAGGCGAGGAGCGCGTTGTCCGGCACGGCGAGGCGATTTCCCAACGGAACTTCCACGTGCACGTCGACGAACATCCCCGGCTTGAAGGCGAAGCGGGCATTGGGAAACGAGAGCCTCGCGCGTACCGACCGCGTCCTCTCTTCCACCGTCGGATAGACGAACTGCACGGTGCCCTTCCAGGTGGCGTCGCCCGCCCAGGGCAACTTCATCGTCGCTGGCTGGCCGCTTTGCACGTAGGGAGCGTCGGACTCGAAAAGCTCGGCGATCACCCAGATGCGGCCCAGGTTACCGATTCGGTAGAGGACCATTCCCGGCATTGCCCGCGTCCCCGCCACCACGTTCTTCTCCAGCACCACGCCGGCCCGGGGGCTGTGGATGGTGACGCGCGGCTCGGCCCTTCCGCCGGAGCGCAGCGCGGCGATTTGCGCGCTGGAGAGGCCCCAGACCCGGAGCCGCTCTTCAGCGGCGCGCACGAGCTGCTCGCTTCCGCCGGCGCCCTGGCTGCGCAGGGCCACCAGGTAATCCTGCTGGGCGGAGAGGAGGTCGGGGCTGTAGAGCACGAGCAGCGGCTGTCCCTCCTTGACGGGCTGGCCGGTGTGATCGACGAGCAGCTTCTCGACGAACGCGTCGTACTTGAGCACCACGTCGCCGACCTGCGTCTCGTCGACCTCCACGCGGCCGGGCGCGCGCAGCGACAAAGACAAGGGCCGCCGCGCGACCTTCGCGTAGACGACGCCGATGAGCTGCTGCCGCTCCGGCGTCATCTCCAGCATGTGGGGGCCGCTTTCGCGAACGGACCCGCCTCCGTGCGACTGCACCGTGTATCCGTTGCGCGGAGGAGAGACCTTGAGCTTCACCTCGGCGGGCGCGTGTCCGGGCGCCTCGATGCCGACGGTGACGTACCAGTCGCCGAGCATGGCGAGGCCATAGCTCACGTCGTACTTGCCGCCGCCGAGCGGCTTCGAGTCGCCGTTGCCCTTCATCTCCGGCATCGCGCCCATCGCGGGCATGTCGTACACGAGCGCGACGCGGGCGCCGTCGACCGGCTTGTCCTGGGAGTCCCGCACGTCGACGTGGAGGACGTTCTCGCCCGCCCGGGGCGGATCGGGATCGATCGCGATCCGCACCACGAAATCGCCGGCGTGGAGCCCCTCCGGCGGCTTGGATCGGGTGCATCCTCCGGCGACCAAGGCAAGCGCGGCGATGAAGCACGGCCATCGCCAGCGAAACGGCACTACCAGCATCGACTCACTCCTGCGCGAGCACGACCCCAGGGCGGAGCACCCCGGCGGAGATGCCGGGGCGCGAGAAGCTCACCTCACCGGGCGCTCAGATCAGCAGGGCCAGATGCGCAAGAAATGCGGGAGGACCGGAAGACCGGACGGCGGCGCGGCGCGCGGGCGGCGATTCGAGGACCAGAGCAAGTGCTGGCTGCGGCGTCTCGAGGGCGACTGCAACCCGCGTGGGCATCGGCACCGGGTCTTGCGCGGAGCGCGCGACTCCCTCGACCACGCGGAAGGTCCGCTGATCGCAGCACTCTTCGCCGCGGACCTGGGCGCCACCCGCCGCTCCTTCGACGCACCCGAAGATCTCCTGTCCGGTATGGCGGCAGAAGAGCCTCGTGCTGGTCACCGAAGGGGCGGCCAGGACGGCGAGCAGGGCACACAAGCTGGCAGACCGGCGCAGCACGGGCGGACGATAACCGACCCTCAGGCGAGGTGCCAATTCAATCGAGGTACTTCCCGAGGAGCGGCTTCAGCTTGCGGCGTACCTCGGCGGGAATCCGGGCGCGATCCGACCAGACGGCGAGGGCCAGCGCCGACTGACAGGAGCAGTCGCCGCCGGCGGCAGCGGCGGGGAGCGCGCGGCGGATGAGAGCGAGCGCGTTCTCGGTGGCGGCGCGGAGGTGCCCGATGATCTCCTCGAGCAGGTGGACGGCGTCGAGATCGCCCTTGTGCGGCTTCCAGCAATCGTGGTCGGTGACGAGGGCGACGAGCGCGTAGCAGATCTCCGCTTCGCGAGCGAGCTTGGCCTCCGGCATCACGGTCATGCCGATGAGCTGGGCGTTCCAGACGCGGTGCAATTCGCTCTCGGCGCGGGTCGAGAACTGCGGACCTTCCATGCAGACGTAGGTACCGCCGTCCGTCGCCGTGCCCGCCGAGAGTAGCGCGCGGCGCAAGCTCGGGCAGAAAGGCGAGGCCAGTTCCACGTGCACCGCAAGCTCCTCGTAGAACGTTCCCGCGCGCCGGAAGGTGCGGTCGATGATCTGGTCGGGAATGACCAGCGAGCGCGGGACGATGTCCTCTTGCAGCGATCCCACCGCTCCGCCGGCGAGGATCCGCGTCACGCCGAGCGTCTTCAAGGCGAAGATGTTCGCCCGGTAGGGGACCCGCGAAGGATTGAGCATGTGTCCCTCGCCGTGCCTGGCGAGGAGCGCCACCGGGACTCCGCCGATCTCGGTGGTGACGATGGGGCCGCTGGTCGCGCCGAAGGGCGTGTCGATGCGATGCTCCTCGCCGCCGGAAAGCGCTCCGAGGGCCTCGCCCAGCCCGCTCCCTCCGATGATGCCGATCACTCAGTGCCTCCCTCGCAGCCGTTCCTTGACCGGCAGCACGTCGAGACCCGTGGTCCAGAAGCCCGTCAGGATCGCCTCGGCGAACTCGGACGGCAGCTTCTCGGCGCGCATCTGTGCTGCGAGCCTCTCGCAATCGTACTCCAACGGCACGAAGGAGAACGGTTCCTCCGCTTCGGTATCGAGGAAGGCGTACCAGACGCGGCGAGTGCCGTCGTTGGCGGGACGGCCCAGCGCGCCCGCGTTGACGACCACCCGGCCGCTCGGAAGAGCCGTCTGCCAGTGCAGGCCGGTATGCGCGCAGACGAGTACGTCGGCGTCCGCGTCGCGCGCGAGCAGCTCGAGCAAGTCTTCGGGAGTGGAGGATTCCCACAGTTGCTCGTCCTGCCGGCGCGGCGAGCCGTGGACGAGGAGGTAGCGGACTCCTTGGTGCTCGAAGGAGATCCGGCGCGGGAGTGCGGCGAGCCAGGCGCGGTGACCGGGGGAGATCTTCTCCAGCGTGTAGTCGTGATCGAGGCGCGCGAGGCGTTCCTCGCCGGGATTCGTGTAGCAGGTACCGGCGACGGGCTTCTCGTTGCCGACGGCGTAGTCGTGCTCGCCCTGGACGGTCGCGACACCACTCTCGCGGAGCAATTCCACGCTGCGATCGGGGTGCGGACCAAAGCCGACCACGTCGCCCAGACAGTAGATCGCCTCCGCACCGCGCCTCTGCGCATCGCGCATCGCCGACTCGAGCGCGATCGAGTTGCCGTGGACCTCGCCGAAGAACGCCGCGCGCACGGTTGCAACCCCCCCTCGTCAGTTGCTGCCGTGCAATCCGTCGAGCATGCAGGTCTGGCAGGTGTCCCAGTTCATCCGGATGGGATGCAGGCTTTTGGCAAGTGCATCCCCGAGCCGGGCGCTCTGGTGCTCGACGAGCATCGGGCAGGTGTAGACGCCTTGGCTCGTGACCGCGCGCCCGGTGGCGCAGGGGAGCCGCGACTCCACCTCGGAGAGGAGCGGGGCGGAAGCGAGCACTCCCAGGTCATGGTAGCCGTGCGTGCGGCGCATCTCGCGTCCCATGCGGAAGAGGGACTGGAACTGCACGCGTGGGCGGGCGATGCCCAGATCGCGGAGGAACTGCAGGAACCGTTCGCGCGCCTCCGCCCGGACGATTCCCTCGTGCTCCACGACTGCGACGAGCGGGGACAGTCCGGCGCGCCCGAGCCTGCGTAACGTTTCGCTCACTTTCTCGAACGTGCCGCGCCCGCGCACGCGGTCGTTCTCCTCCGCCGTGGTCCCGTCGAGCGAAACGCGGAGGTCGAGGGAATAGCGGGTGCGCCGCGACTCCTCGAGGATCATCTCCACCGCTCGGTCGTCGATGAGGAGGCCGTTGGTGACGATGGTGAGCGGAGCGAGGCGCAGCGCCGCACGGACCATGCGGGGAAGGTCGGGATGGAGGAAGGGTTCACCGCCGGTGAAATAGACCTGCCGCATGCCGAGGGAGCGCCCCTCCTCGAGCGCCTCGTCGACCTGGCCGGCAGACATCATCGGGATCTGATCGGCCTTCGGACCGCACGAGCTGAAGCAATGCCGGCAGGCGATGTTGCAGCGGGTCCCGGTGACCTGGATCCAGAGCGCGTCGAGGAAGCGGAAGCGCACCTCGGGCATTCGCAATTGCACGAGGCCCTCGGGTACCGGGCCCGTGCGGGCCGGGACCCGGCTCGGGGAGCGAAGGATCGCCATTTCGGGGCCCAAGACTGGCAGGTGTGGCCCCGGTCGGAGCGACCCCAGGGCCCTGTCGTGTGGAAGTTGACGTCTCATCACGGCCTGGCGGTCGCGCTTCGGCGGAATTCCACTTTCACGGCTTCCAGGCGGCCAGCCTTCTTCTTCGAATGGACCACGGCGCGGTCCGCGGGCTTCAGGTCCTTCGCCGAGGCGGGAGCGCCGTCCTTCACGAATTCCGTCTCCGGGGTGAGGGCGAACTTCTCCTCGCCGTGGGTCGTCTTGACGGTCAGCTCTTCCGTTCCCACCGAGGTCACCGTCCCGCGGACGTCGTGCCCGCCTTCGTGCGCGGAGAGCGGGGTCGCCGCCGCAGCGCAGAGGGCGAGCAGCATGGATGCGCTTCTCATCTCGGGGTCCTCCCCTCCGCGGGCGCTTTGCCTTGCAGGAACTCTTCGTTCTCTTGCATCTCGCGCCACTCCTCGGGACTCTTCGGATTCAGGCGCTCCATCTCCAGCTTCTCCCCGGGTGCGAGCCGGGGCAGATGGCGGACGAAGGCGACGAGGCGCCAGCTCTCCATCTTGCTCTCTTCGCTGCCGTCGCCAAAGCCCGGCATCCCCGTCAGCCGGATTCCGTTTTCGATGATGTAGAACAATTCGCCGTCGGTCAGGTCCTGCGTCTGCAGAAGCCGCAGGTCGGGCGCGCGTGGATACAGGTTGCGACCCATCTCCGTCCTGCCGCTCCCGTCGTTCGCGTGGCAAAGGGCGCAGTGATCGGCGAAATGGGCCTGGCCTCCGGCCACCGCCTCCTTGGTCGGGGCGATGGGACTGCGCAGGTCGCGGGCCGCCCTCGGGATGCCCGCGCGTAATAGCCTCCGTGCGACGGCCTCCTCGAAGCGGGTAGGTTCCAGCTTCGCGCTGATGCCGCCGCGAAAGAGGAGAACCGCCGCACCGAGCAGCAGGACGACCAGCGCGAAGAGCACGATGGCGATGGCCTTCAAGAGACCCTCGCGCTGCTTGCCCCCACGCGCTCTTCCGATGCACAACCGCCACGCCACGAGCGCGGGAGCGACGCATGCGTACCCAGGTCGGCATCGTCGGGGCAGGCCCGGCGGGTCTGTTGCTCTCGCACCTCCTCCATCTGCGCGGAATCGAATCTGTCGTCCTCGAGTCGCGAAGCCGGGCCGAGATCGAGTCGACGGTGCGGGCCGGCGTCCTGGAGCAGGGCACCGTGGACGTGCTCGTGGAAGTGGGCCTCGGCGATCGTCTGCAGCGCGAAGGAGTGGTGCACGAAGGGATCTACCTCCGCTTCGCTGGCAAGAGCCACCGGATCGATCTGCACGCGCTCACCGGCGGGAAGGCCATCACCCTTTATGCGCAACACGAGGTCATCAAGGACCTGGTCGCAGCGCGGCTCGCGGCGCGGGGCGAGTTGATCTTCGACGGACCCGCAACCGCGGTGTTGGGAGTCGACACCGCGACTCCTCGCATCCGCTTGCGCGATGGGCGCGAGATCTCCTGCGACTTCGTCGCCGGCTGCGACGGATTTCACGGCGTATGCCGCAAGGCGATTCCCGCCGGCGCCCGCACGGACTACCCGCACGTGTACCCGTTCGGATGGTTCGGCATCCTCGCGGAAGCGAAGAGCTCCTCGAAGGAGCTCATCTACGCGCGGCACGATCGGGGATTCGCCCTCGTCAGTACCCGGACCCCGGAGTTGCAGCGCTTGTACTTCCAGTGCGACCCCGGCGACGACGCCGAGGGCTGGTCGGACGACCGCATCTGGGAGGAGTTCCGCCTGCGGCTCGCGGGCGAGGACGGCTTCCGTCTCCTCGAGGGGAAGATCGTGCAGAAGGGAATCGTCGCCATGCGCAGCTACGTGGTCGATCCCATGCAGTACGGCCGTCTCTTCCTCGCGGGAGATGCGGCCCACATCGTCCCTCCCACCGGCGCGAAGGGCATGAACCTCGCGGTCGCGGACGTTCTCGTCCTCTCCCGCGCGTTCGCGGAGTTCTACTCCAGCGGCCGCACCGAGCTCCTCGATCGGTACTCCGCCGTCTGTCTCCGCCGCGTGTGGCTCGCTGAGCGCTTTTCGCGCTGGATGACCGCGATGACCCACCGCGACCCCGATGCCGACGAATTCACGCATCGGCTCCAGCTCGCCGAGCTCGAGTACGTGACGACGTCCCGGCCCGCGGCGACATCGCTGGCGGAGAACTACGTCGGGTTGCCGATGGGGTCGTAGCTGGCGCGTACGCGATTGATTTGCCATTCTCGGCATCGGTGAGCGCTGCGCCCTCCTCCGAGTTGCTGAGCAAGCTGTTCGGGGCACCGGCGGCCGAGGGGTGCCTCGGCGACCGCGCACGGCTGCAGGGGATGCTCGATTTCGAAGCGGCGCTGGCTCGGGCCGAGGCGCGAGTCGGGCTGATTCCGGCGCAGGCGGCGCAGAGCATCGGGCGGCAATGCCGCGCGGAGCTCTTCGACCTCGCCCAGCTCGCCGACGGGACGGAGAAGGCAGGGAATACCGCCATTCCGCTCGTCTCCGCGCTCACTTCGCTCGTCGGCGCCGACGACCCGGGCGCCGGGCGCTTCGTGCATTTCGGAGCGACAAGCCAGGATGCGATGGATAGCGGGCTCGTCCTCCAGCTCCGGGAATACGACGGGCACCTTTCGGCAGACATCGAGCGGCTCTGCAAAGCCCTCGCGCTTCTCGCGCGGACGCACAAGGAGTCGGTGCTGCCGGGCCGGACCTGGCTGCAGCAAGCGTCTCCGGTCAGCTTTGGCCTCAAGGCGGCCGGATGGCTCGACGCCATGCAACGCCATGCGGCGCGGCTCTCCGAGTGGCGGGCGCGGGCCCTGGTCCTCCAGTTTGGAGGCGCTTCCGGCACGCTCGCCTCGCTTGGGAACCGCGGCCTGGAGGTCGCCGAAGCGCTCTCGCGCGAGCTGGACCTCGCGCTTCCCGCGTTGCCCTGGCACGCCCACCGCGATCGCATCGCGGAGCTCGCCGCGGTCCTCGGCCTCCTTGCCGGCACGCTCGGCAAGATGGGCCGCGACATCTCGCTGCTCATGCAGACGGAGGTAGCCGAGGCCTTCGAACCCGCGGGAGAAGGACGCGGCACTTCCTCCGCCATGCCGCACAAGCGCAATCCCGTGGCCGCCGCGGTCGCGCTCGCCGCCGCGACGCGTGTGCCCGGGCTGGTGGCGACGCTGCTCGCGGGAATGGTGCAGGAGCACGAGCGCGGCCTGGGCGGCTGGCACGCGGAGTGGGAGACGCTTCCCGAGCTCGCCTCGATCGTGGCAGGGTCGCTGCACCATATGGCGGAGGCCACGGAAGGCCTGGAGATCGACGCGGCGCAGATGCGAGCGAATCTGGCAGCGAAGGGTGGAGTCGCGCTGGCGGAGGCGGCCACGGCCGTCCTGGCGCCCCGATTGGGGCGCCCGCAGGCACACGAGATCGTCGGACGGGCGAGTCGCCGCGCCCTCGAGACCCGCAAGACGCTGCTCGAGACGCTGGCGTCCGATCCGGCGGTGACCGCTCACGTCTCCCGGGCAGATCTCGCCGCCGCGCTCGAGCCGGGTGCGTATCTGGGAATGGCGGCGGCCTTCATCGACCGGGTCCTCGCCGCGCACGACGAGGAGGAGCGCTGACATGCCGGAAGGGGTGCGCCTGTTCCATCGCTTCGACGGTCCCGCGAACGCGCCGGTGCTGTTGCTTTCGAACTCGCTCGGCACGGCCCTCGAGATGTGGGATCCGCAGATGCCCGCCTTCGCCGAGCGTTTCCGCGTGCTGCGCTACGACATGCGCGGGCACGGCCGCTCCGCCGTCCCGCCGGGTCCGTACTCGATCGCCGATCTCGGAAGGGACGTCCTCGCGCTCCTCGACGCGAACGGCATCGACCGCGTCCGTTTCTGCGGCCTCTCGATGGGCGGGATGACCGGGATGTGGCTCGGCTGCAATGCGCCGGAGCGGCTCGAGAAGCTCGTGCTCTGCAATACCTCCGCACAGCTCGGCTTGCCCGAGCACTGGAACATCCGCATCTCGCTCGTGCAGAACGAAGGCATGAAGGGGGTCGCGGAAGGGGTGATCGACCGCTGGTTCACGCCCGGGTTCCGCGAGCGCGATCCGCAGGAGGTGGACCGGGTGCGCCGGATGCTCCTCGAGACGCCCCCCGCCGGCTATGCCGCCTGCTGCGCCGCGATCCGCGACCAGGACCAGCGCCAGGCGATTTGCGCGGTCCCCGTCCCGACCCTGGTGGTCGCGGGCGCGCGCGACCCGGCGACCCCGCCCGAGCACTCCCGCCTCATCGCGAGCAAGATTCCCGGGGCCCGCCTCGTCGAGCTCGACGCCGCGCATCTCTCCAACATCGAAGCGCGGGACCGCTTCACCGCTTCCGTGCTCGAATTTCTCTCCTGAGGAGAAGCAATCATGCCCAAGACTCCGGGGCTGTACGAACGCGGGCTCGCCGTCCGCAGGCAGGTGCTCGGTAACAACTACGTGGACACGTCGCTCAAGAATGCGACGTCTTTCAGCACGGACTTCCAGGACTTCACCACCGAGGTCGCCTGGGGCGAGGTCTGGTCGCGGCCCGGTCTCGACCGCAAGACCCGCAGCATGCTGACCATCGCCATGCTCGCCGCGATGGGTTGCCACGAGGAGCTGCGGCTGCACATCCGCGCCAGCCGCAATACCGGCGTGACGGACGACGAGTTGAAGGAGATCCTGCTCCAGGTCGGGGTCTACGCGGGCATCCCAGCCGCCAACACGGGGTTCCAGATCGCCCGCTCCGTCCTGGAAGAGAAGGCGCCGTGAGCCGCGGCCCGGCTCGCGCTACCACTCCCGCGCCGTTTTCGCGCCCGAGGCCGGGCGAGCAACCGCCCTACTTGTACGAGCCATACGCCAGCACCATCAAGCGGGCGCCGCGGAGGCCTCCGGTCCCCATCCCCCACACGCTCTCCGAGGTGACCGGTCCCGACCTCAACGCCGCCTGGACCGGGGCGCACACGAACGATCTGACGCGGTCCGCAGGGAAGGGCGAGGCGCAGGGCCAGCGGATCATCGTGGCCGGACGCCTTCTCGACGAGGATGGCAGACCGATCCCGCACTCGCTGGTGGAGGTCTGGCAGTGCAACGCCGCGGGCCGGTATCTTCACGACGGCGACGTCCACGACGCGCCGCTCGATCCCAATTTCACCGGCTACGGCCGTCTGATCACCAACGACCAGGGCGAGTACCGGCTCCTCACCATCAAGCCCGGCTCCTATCCATGGCGCAACACGCACAACGCCTGGCGCCCCGCCCACATCCATTTCTCGCTCTTCGGCAACGCCTTTGCCATGAGGCTCATCACGCAGATGTACTTCCCCGGCGACCCGCTGCTCGCGACCGATCCCGTCTACAATTCCGTCCCCGACGAAGCCGCCAGGCGCCGCCTCATCTCCGACTACGATGCCGGGCTCAGCGAAGCGGAGTACGCGCTCGGTTATCGATTCGACATCGTCCTGCGCGGCCGCGCCGCGACTCCCATGGAACGATAGACGATGCCGAAACGATCCCCCACTCCTTCGCAAACGATCGGTCCCTTCTTCTCGCAGGGCCTCGGGCCCGGCTGGCCCGATCTCACCGAGGGAGCAGGGGAGGGCGAGCGGATCGCGGTCGAAGGCCGCGTGCTCGACGGCGACGGCAAGCCGATTCCGGATGCCATGCTGGAGATCTGGCAGGCGGATGCGCAGGGCCGCTATCCGGAGCAGGGCGCCGGGTTTCGCGGGTTCGGCCGCACGCTCACCGATCCGGGCGGCGAATATCGCTTCACCACCATCAAGCCCGGCCGCGTCCCCGGGCCGGGCGGCGCTCCGCAAGCGCCGCACCTCAACCTGACGATTTTCGCAAGAGGGCTCTTGCGGCAGCTTACCACGCGCATCTACTTCGCCGACGAGCCTTCCAACGAGACCGACCCCGTCCTCGCCGCGGTTACCGATCCGGCCGCGCGCCGTACGCTCTTCGCCGCCCGCCAGGATGGATCTTCCCAAACCGCTCTTTACCGATTCGACGTGATCTTGCAGGGCGAAGGCGAAACCGCCTTCTTCGACGTCTAGCCACGGAGAAACGGATGAAGCTCGCTCCCGCGATCGCCAGCCTGGCCGTGCTCTTCGCCGCTCCCGCCGCATTTCCCGCCGATCCGATCAAGATCGGCCTCATTGCCGAGTTCTCGGGCCCCTTCGCCGCCTACGGAAGACAGATCGGCACCGGCATGAAGGCCTGGTTGAAGGAGCACGGCGATACCGTGGCCGGAAGGAAGATCGAGATCATCGAGCGCGATACCACCGGCCCCTCGCCGGAGGTGGCGAAGCGGCTCGCGCAGGACCTGATCACGACCGATAAGGTGGACTTCCTCGCCGGCTTCGGGCTCTCGCCCAACGCGCTCGCCGTCGCTGCCGTCGCCACGCAGGGGAAGACGCCGATGGTGATCATGAACGCGGCCACCTCGATCATCACGACCAAGTCGCCCTACATCGTGCGCCTGTCGATGACGCTTCCCCAGGTCACCGAGCCGATGGCGCTGTGGGCGGCGAAGAACAAGATCAAGAAGGTCTATAGCATCGTCTCCGACTTCGCCCCGGGCATCGACGCCGAAAGCGCCTTCCAGAAGGCCTTCACGGCGCACGGAGGGGAGATCGTCGGGTCGGTGCGGGTGCCGCTCAAGAATCCCGACTTCGCTCCCTACGTGCAGCGGGCGAAGGACGCGAAGCCCGAGGCGGTCTTCATCTTCATTCCCGCCGGCGAGCAGTCGGTGGGCTTCGTCAAGGCCTTCGCCGAGCGGGGCCTGCGCCAGGCGGGAATCCAGGTCATCGGACCCGGCGACGTGACGGACGACGACGTGCTCGAGGCGATGGGCGAGCCGACGCTCGGTATGATCACCACGCACCATTACTCGTTCGCGCACGATTCCCCCCAGAACGAAGCCTTCCGCAAGGCGTACGCATCGGTGAGCGGCGCGAAGCAGCGGCCGAACTTCATGGCCGTGGGCGGTTACGACGGGATGGCGGCGATCGCCGCGGTGGTGACGAAGCTCGGCGGCAAGATGGACGCCGAAAAGGCCATGGAGATCTTCAAGACCTACAAGACGGAAAGCCCGCGCGGGCCGATCGAGATCGATCCGCAGACTCGCGACATCGTCCAGTCCGTCTACGTGAGGAAGGTAGAGAAGAAGGGCGGCCAGTACCTCAACGTCGAGTTCGACCGCTTCCCGCACGTCAAGGATCCGGTCAAGGAGGCGACGAAGGAAGCGGCGAAATAGGTGCTCTCCGCTCTCCCCGGCGTCCTCTTCGACGGTGTCGCGTACGGCAGCCTGCTCTTCCTCATCAGCATCGGCCTGTCGGTGACGCTGGGCCTGATGAACTTCATCAACCTCGCCCACGGCGCCTTCGCCATGGTGGGCGGGTACGCCTGCGTGGTCGCGACCCTCCGGTACGGGCTTCCCTTCGGCGTTGCCCTGGTCGTTGCCTTCGCCGTCGCCGCGATCGCCGGCGGCGTCCTCGAGCGCGTGCTCTATCGCCGCCTCTACGGCCGGAGCCCGCTCGATCAGGTCCTCTTCACCATCGGCCTCACCTTCATGTCGATCGCGGCGGCCACCTGGGTCTTCGGATCGGGACAGCAACCGGTGCGGCTGCCCGACACCTTGCTCGGGCAGACGCGCATCCTCGGCGTCGACGTGGGGATCTATCGCTTGTTCCTCATCGCCATCGTCTTCGCGCTCGCCTCGGGCCTTGCGCTCCTGGTGACGAGGACCCGTTTCGGCGCTCGCATCCGCGCCTCGGTGGACGACGCCCGCACCGCGGCGGGCCTGGGGATCGACGTCGAGCGGGTCTTCAGCGTCACCTTCACGCTCGGCTCGGGGCTCGCGGGTCTCGGCGGCGCCCTCGGAATCGACGTGCTCGGCCTCGACCCGACCTTCCCCCTCAAGTACATGGTCTACTTCCTACTGGTGGTGGTAGTCGGCGGCGCGGGAACCATCGTCGGCACGCTTTGCGCGGCGATGGTGCTGGGAATCTTCGACGTGGCGGGGAAGTATTACGTCCCCTGGGCGGGCGCCTTCGTGATCTATGCGCTGATGGTGGCGCTGCTCTTGCTCTTTCCCCGCGGCTTGCTCCGGCGCATTCGATGAGCGTCGCCTTCTCCCTGCCGGATGCCCGCTGGAGGGCGGCAGAGATCGCTTTCTGGATCGCAACTGGCCTGGTGTTTTTCGTCTTCCCGAGCCACCTCGTGCTCGCAAGCCAGGTGCTCATCACCGGGCTCTTCGCCGTCTCGCTCGATCTCGTCCTCGGCTACGCCGGCATCGTCTCGCTCGGGCACGCCGCCATGTTCGGAACCGGGGCGTACGTGGCGGGAATCCTCGCCCGGAACGGATGGGGCGAGCCCTTGAGCGGGCTATTCGCCGCGGGCCTCGCCGCCGCGGCCGTCGCCTTCGTGACCAGCTTTCTCGCGCTGCGCGGCGAGGATCTCACGCGCCTCATGGTGACGCTCGGGATCAGCCTCCTCCTCTACGAGGCCGCGAACCAGGCGGGCGTTTGGACGGGGGGCGTCGACGGACTCAGCGACATGCAGGTGCGCGATCTATTCGGCCTCTTCCCCTTCGACATCCGCGGCCGCACCGCCTACCTTTACACGCTCGCCGTCGTCTTCCTCGTCTTCTGCGCCGCCCGGCGGGTCGTGCACTCGCCCTTTGGATTGTCGCTCCGCGGAATCCGGGAATCGCCGCGCCGGATGGCGGCGATCGGGTCGCCGGTGCAGCGGCGCCTCGTCGTCGTCTACACGCTCGCCGGCGCGATGGCCGGAATCGCCGGCGCGCTCCTCGCCCAGACCACCCAGTTCGTCGGCCTCGAGGTTCTCGGCTTCTCCCGCTCGGCCGACCTGCTCATCATGCTCGTTCTCGGCGGAGCCGGATGGCTGTATGGAGGGCTCGTCGGGGCGGCGCTGTTCCTCGTCGCGCAATCGCTGCTCTCGCGCTTGAACCCGGTCTACTGGGAGTTCTGGCTCGGGCTGCTCATCGTGCTCGTGGTCCTGCTCGCGCGAGGCGGCATCAACGGCGCGCTCACGCGCGTCTCCGCCCGGCTCGGGCTCGCTCGCAGGCAGGCATGACCGCCGCGCTCCGCACCCAGGGCTTGTCACGGAGCTTCGGCGCGCTCAAGGCGGTGCGAGAGGTGTCCTTCACCCTCGAGCCGGGCGCTCGCCACGCGCTCATCGGGCCCAACGGCGCGGGCAAGACCACCTTCGTGAACCTCCTGACCGGCGCCCTTCCGCCGAGCAGCGGCGCGGTGTACCTCGGCGCCGACGAGATCACCGGCCTCGCGCAGCACGAGCGCGTGAAGCGCGGAATGACTCGCACCTTCCAGATCACCACCCTCTTTCCCGGGCTGACGGTGCTGGAATCGGTCGTGCTCGCCATCTTCGAGCGCAAGGGCATCGCGGCCAGCCTGCAGACGCGCGTCGCGAATCGGACCGCGGAGATCCACGAGGCGATCCACATCATCCGCGAATTGCGGCTGGAGCGGGACGCGGGATCGGTGACGCGCAGCCTCCCGTACGGCAAGCAGCGCCTGGTCGAGATCGCCGTCGCGCTGGCGACCAGGCCCCGCATCCTGCTTCTCGACGAGCCAGCGGCGGGAATCCCGGCCGCCGAGAGCGGGGAGGTGTTCGGCGTCATCGCCGCGCTGCCCCGGGAGGTGAGCGTCCTCTTCATCGAGCACGACATGGATCTCGTCTTCCGCTTCGCGGAGCGGATCACGGTGCTCGCCCAGGGGTCGATCCTCGCGGAGGGCACGCCGCAGGAGATCGGCGCGGATCCGCGCGTGCGCGAGGTGTATCTCGGCGACGAGGCCGCGCGTGGCTGACCTCCTCGAGGTCCAGGGCGTGGTCGCCGGCTACGGCGAATCGGTGGTGCTGGAGGACGTCTCTTTCACCCTGCGTGAAGGCGGGAGCCTCGCGCTCCTCGGGCGGAACGGCGTCGGCAAGACGACGTTGCTCCTCACGCTGATGGGGATGACCCGCCTGCACAAGGGGACGCTCGCCTGGCGGGGCGAGCCCCTCGCCGCGGTGCCGCCCCACCACCGCGCCCGGCTCGGGTTCGGATGGGTACCTCAGGAGCGGGGCGTGTTTCCCTCGCTCACCGTCGACGAGCACCTGGAGGCGATCGCCCGCCCGGGCGAGTGGACGGCGGCGCGCGTCTACCAGCTCTTCCCCCGCCTGGTCGAGCGCCGCGGCCATTTCGGCAACCAGCTTTCCGGCGGCGAGCAGCAGATGCTCGCCATCGCCCGCGCGCTCATGGTCAATCCGACCCTGCTGCTCCTCGACGAGCCAACAGAGGGTCTCGCTCCGGTCGTCATCGACGAGCTGGTGGTGACGATCCGCAAGATGCTGGCGAGCGGCCGGATGGCGGCGATCCTGGTCGAGCAGCATGCGCGGCTGGCGCTGCAGTTGACGGAGGAGACTCTGGTGCTCGACCGCGGGAGGGTGGTCCACCGGTCGCCGAGCCGGAGCCTGCTCGAGGATCCGGGGACGTTGGACCGGTTGCTGGGCGTCGCCTAGAGTTTCACCAATTCGACTCGCCGGTTCTTCGCACGGCCGTCGTCGGTGTCGTTTCCCGCGACGGGCTTGGTGTCGCCGAGGCCCTTCGTCTCGAGACGCGCGGCGGCGACCTTGGCCTTCGCGACCAGCCAGTCGCGGACCGCCTCTGCGCGCTTGCGGGAGAGCACGAGATTGTCCTTCGCGTGGCCGACGTCGTCGGTATGTCCCTCGATGCGGAGCTTCCAGCCGGTGTTGCGCGAGAGCAGTTCCGCGATCTGCTGAAGCGTCGCCGCGGAGTCCGGAGTGATGGTCGCCTTGCCGGTGTCGAAGTTGATTCCGTGCAACGCCACGTGGCCGGACTTCTCGATCTCCGCCTGCATGGCGGATGCATCGAGGGCGACCTTCTGCTCCATCTCCTGGGACTCCACGACGATGAGCCTGCCGAGGTCGCCGCCCTCGCCCGTGCACGCGTAATACAGATAGACCTGACCGCTACGGCCGGCCGGTTTTCCCTCCGCGCTGACCCATTTACCGCCCGGTGGGTTCGTGAAAATCTTGTCCGACAGATTCACGCCCCGATGCGTCGTCAGGCCCGCCGCTTGAAACGCCTTCTCGTAGTTGCGGATCACCTGTGTGCAGCTCGCGTTCGAGGGCAAATTGTAGTCGAGGCGCGTGTACCGGCCTTCGACGGTTTTCGTGGTGTTGTCCGATCCCTCGTCGGCAGTCGGAAACGGGAACTCTTCGAATTCGCGCGTCACGGAAGTGCCGATCACCGATCCCGGAAACCGCTGCACCATCGGGTGGTCTTTCGCGCCCTCGAGGTCCCCCTCGACCGCCCACGCCGCGAACGCCGTGGCTCCCAGTGCGACGGCGATTGCAATTACCCCGGCAAGCCTCATTGGCGTACCTCCGTGAGCGAAAGACTTCCACGGGCCCCGCGCGCAGCGAATCCGGCGGCTGACCGATGCGTCATTCCGGTTCGAGCACGAAGTCGTACTCGACGAGATGGTGCGTCCGGTCCCGCGAGTCCTTCCCGTCCGGCTTGAAGTCCACCACCAGCGAGCTCTTCACCCCGAAGACCGGATCCGAATCCAGGTAGCGATCACCTTCCGCGAACAACTCCGTCACCACCCGCCGGAACCCCGGCGCCGAAACGATGAAATGGGTATGCGCCGGCCGGAACGGATGCCGGTTCTGCACTCCGAGGAACTTCCCGACCGGCCCGTCCGTCGGGATCGGATAGCTGACCGGCTTCAAGGTGTGGAACTCGTACCGCCCGTCGCTGCCCGTCTTGAATTTCCCCCGCAGGTGCATGCGCGGCTGCGCAGCGTCCTGGATGTCGTAGAAGCCGTTCTCCGCCGTCTGCCAGATGTCGAGGAGCGCGCCCGCGATCGGCTTCCGCTCCGGGTCGAGCACGCGCCCCCGGAAGGTGGCCGTCTCCGCGGTGTCTTCGGCGGCGAGATCGACTCCCGTCTCGCGGGGCGGCGCGCCCTCGACGTAGAAGGGACCCAGCACCGAGCTTTCCGTCCCTCCCGCGCTGCGCCGGTTGGCGATCGCGTCGACGAGCATCGTCACTCCGAGCGTGTCGGAGAGGAGGATGAATTCTTGCCGGTTCTCGTCGCACTTCTGTCCGGTAGAGGTGAGGAACCGGATCGCCTCGAGCCATTCGCCGGGCGTGAGCTCGACTTCCCGCACGACGGCGTGCACGTGGCGGATGACGCTCGTGAGGATCTGCTTCGTGCGCGGATCCTTGCAGCCTTCGACGCGCGCGAGCACGGCATCGGTGAGATTTGCCTCGGTGAGGTTGCGCATCGCTCAGTCCTTGCCGGGCAGCTGGAGCCGGCGTTGTACGGGAAAGAGGTGCAGATCGAGCCGATCGGAAACGGTCCCCCACAACCCGCGGGGAAGCTTGATGGTCACTACCACCGCGAGCATTCCCAACCCTACGAGGTACCACGTTCCGTAATCGGAGAAGAGCTTGGTGAGCAGGTAGAAGAGCGCCGATCCCACCAGCGTACCCTCCAGCGTTCCCACTCCGCCGATGAGGACGATGAAGATCGAGAAGGCCGTCCAGTTCACGCTGAAGGCGGCGTCCGGCGAGATGCGCAGGTTCCCGAGGAAGTAGAGCGCTCCCGCGAGGCCCGCTCCTCCCGCCGCGAAGAGATAGACGGCGAGCTTGGTGCGGCGCACGTCGACGCCCTGGCTCTCCGCCGCCATCTCGTCGTCCCGCAAGGCGAGCAGCGAGAGACCCTCGCGCGAGCGCAAGAAGCCGTAGACCAGCGCGAGCGACACGGCGGCGCCCCCGAGGCAGAGGAAGAAGGTCGCCGACTCGCGGGTCGCACGCGGGATCCCGCGCAGCGCGGTGAGGCTCGTTCCCGAGCCACCGCCTACCGCGGAGACGTTGGCCAGCGTGAGACGGAACACTTCGGCGATCACCCAGGTACCGATGGCGAAGTACCCGCCCTGCAACCGGAAGGCGACGAACGAGACTGGCAGGGCGATCAGCAGGGCCACGAGCGCGGCGAGCGGAACGGCCAGGAACGGGTTCAGGTGCAAGAGGTTCCCCATCGCGAGCAGGGCGTATCCGCCGATCCCGAAGAACGCCTGCTGCCCGATGGAGACCATTCCGCCGTACCCGGCGAGCAGATTCCACATCAGGGCGAAGAGGAAGTAGCAGGCGAATTCGTCGAAATCGCGCATCGAGCCGCGGTCGGCCCAGAGTGGGAAGGTGGCGAGCGCGACGAAAACCAGCGCGAAGGCGCCGCCGCCAATCCGGCTCGCGCGGGTCGCGCGAGTGACCGTGTACGGGGGAGTCATCGCGTCCTCGGGAAGAGGCCGTTCGGCCGGAAGATCAGCATGGCGAGAAAGGCGACGTGACCCGTCCAGATCCCCCATCCGGGATCGATGCGGAACCCGATGTCCTGGGTGACCCCGAGGAGCATCCCTCCGGCGAGCGTTCCATAGAACGAGCCCATCCCGCCGATGATCACCGCCTCGAAGGCGTAGAGCAGCAGCGAAGGGCCGTCGGCCGCGGCGAAAGTGGTCCGCATGCCGTGGAGCGTCCCGGCCACGGCGACGAGAGCGAATGCGATGCCCGTCGCGACGGCGTACACCCGGCGGTGATCGAGGCCCATCAACTGCGCGGCTTCGAGATCGTCGCTCACCGCGCGGAAGGAGCGGCCGAGGGCGGTACGATCGAAGAAGACCTGCAGCGCGACGGTGAGAATCACCGCGACGATGAGGATGAGCGCGGGCAAGACCCCGATCGTCACCCCGCCTCCGATCTGTACGCTCGCCGTCCCGAGCGCTCCCGATTCGATGGAGCGGGGATCGGCCGTGTAGATCTGCTGGAGGAGGTTCTCGATGACGATGGCCAGGCCGAAGGTGACGATGAGAGACGGCAGCGGATCTTTTCCCAGCGTCCCGTTCAGCACCACCCGTTGCAGTCCGTAGCCTGCCGCGAAGGCGATGGGCAGGAGCATTACCAGCGCCACCCACGACGCCACGACCGCGGGAAGCCCCAGCGCGATCGCCAGCGACGAGGCCGCGAACGCCGCGAGCACGATGAAGTCGCCGTGCGCCGTGTTGGTGAGTCGCATGACCCCGAAGAGGAGCGACTGGCCGAGCGCGAAGAGCGCGTACGTCCCCCCGAGAAGGATCCCCTGCACGACGGTGTCGAGGAAGCCCGCCATCAGACGCCGAAGTACGCGCGGGAAACCTGGTCGGAGGTGAGGTCCGCCGAGGCGCCCTCGAGCGTGATGCGCCCCTCCTGCATGCAGACGAGCCGACGCGAGACGGTCCGGGCGATGCTCACGTCCTGCTCGACGATCAAGGCGGTGAGGCCTTCGCTGCACACCTCTACGAGGGCGCGGTAGATCTCCTTCACCAGCACCGGAGCGAGCCCTAGCGAAAGCTCGTCGCAGAGGAGCAACCGGGGATTGCTCATCAGCGCCCGCCCGATGGCCACCATCTGCTGCTCGCCGCCGGAAAGGGAAGTCGCAGGCGCGACGCGCCGCTCCCGGAGCGCGGGAAAGAGCGCGTAGATGGCATCGAGGTTCCACCGCCCGGGCTGCGAGGCGTAAGCGCCCATCCGCAGGTTGTCCTCGACCGAGAGGCTCGCGAACAGCCGCCGTCCTTCCGGAACGAGCGCGATCCCGCGCCGGACGATCTGTCCCGTCGCGAGCCCTCCGATCCCTGCGCCGTCGAACGCGATCGCATCGGGCAGCGCCGGCAAGAGGCCGCAGATGGTCTTGAGGAGCGTCGATTTGCCCGCTCCATTGGCTCCGACGAGCGCGACGATCTCGCCTGGAGCGATTGCCAGGTCGACGCCGAAGAGCGCCTGGAAATCGCCGTAGAACGCATCCAGCTTGCGGGTCGCGAGGAGCGGCGCGCTCAAGCCACGTGCCCCAGGTAGACGCGCTGTACCTCGGGATCGGCAAGGACCTGCGCCGGTTGGCCTTCCGCGAGCTTTCGGCCGGAATGGACCACGAGCAGCCGGTCCGCGACCGCGAAGAGGGCATGGACCACGTGCTCGATCCAGAGCATGGTCACCCCGGATGTCTTGATACGGCGCAGTTCCTCGACGAGCTCCCGCGCCTCGTGCTCGGTCAGCCCGCCGGCGATTTCGTCGAGCAGCAGGAGCCGCGGCCGGGTGGCGAGGGCGCGGGCCAGCTCGAGACGCTTGCGATCGAGCAGCCCGAGCCCACCCGCGCGCCGGTTCGCCTTCCCGAGAAGACGCGTGGCGCGGAGGATCTCGACCGCCTCGTCGTAGGTGTCCTTCTCGCGCCGCTGTCCTCCGAAGGCGGCCGCCGTGACCAGGTTCTCGAACACGGTCATGGCGCCGAATGGCTTCGGGATCTGGTAGGCGCGCCCCATCCCCATCCGGCACCGCCGATGCGGCGGATCCCGCACGATGTCGCGCCCCTGGAACTCGATGCGCCCCGCGTCGGGGCGGAGCTGGCCGCTGACGAGGTTGAAGAGGGTCGTTTTCCCCGCGCCGTTGGGACCGAGGATTCCCAGGGTTTCGCCCTCGGCGACGGCGAAGGAGATCCCGTCCGTCACCCGCAGGGCGCCGAAGCTCTTGGAGACCGCCACAAGGGTGAGGATCGCCGCCATGGGCCGGCCGGGACTACGAGAGGAGCCGCAGCTTTCCGCCCGCGGGGATCTGCGGCGCGGCCTCATTGTTCACGATGACCAGCTCGTAGCGATGCTTCTTCCCGGGCACCCACTGTCCGAGGACGAGCGGCGTCCGGCAGACGTTCTTGAAGGGCCCCGCGCCGCCGAACTTCACCGGGCCGACGACGGTCGAGAGATTCGTCGCCGCAACCGCATCGCGCAGCGCGGCCTTGTCCCGCGGGTCCTTCGCGCGCTTCAAGGCATCCGCCGCCACCTCGAAGAGCGCATGGCTGAACCCGACCGGCTGCGTCCATTGCTTCCCCGACGCTTGCTCGTACGACACCGCGAGCCTGGCCGCGCTTTCCTTCGTCAGCGACGAGGTGAACGGATGCGACGGCGACCACCACACTTCTGTGGAGAGGCCTTCGCCCAGTTCTCCCAGCGCCTCGACCGCGCCGGGGAAGAGCAGCGCCTTGCCCAGGGTCACGACCTTGGGCCTCAGGCCCTGCTGCCGCGCCTGGGTGAGGAAGGTCCGGGCGTCGGGCGGAATGACGACGCCGGTGACGATGTCGACGCCTTGCTGCTTGAAGGCGCCGATCTGCGCGGAAAAGTCGTTGTTCATGTTCTGGAAGCGACCCGGGTCGACGAGCCGGAACCCTTCCTTCGCGAGCGGTCCCGGGAAGCCGCGCCCCTTGTCGCCCCAGGCGTTGCCGTCGCCGTCGTTGGGGAAGAGGCCTCCCACGGTCTTCTTCGTCTGCACGGACTTCCATCCGGCGACGAAGTTCGCGATCACGTCCTCGAGGCCCCAGAAGAAGTGGTACGTCCAGTCGAACCCCTTCTGCGGATCGCCGTTGCGCCCGAAGAACCAGGGCTGCCAGGGCACCACCGTCGAGATGCAGGGCACCTCGTTCAGCTCGCTTGCGTCGCAGACCGGATTGGCCGTCTCCGGCGTGGAAGAGACGAGGACCAGGTCCACCTTGTCCTTCAGGATCAGATCGCCCGCCACCTCGCCCGCGCGGTTGGGACTGGACTGGCTGTCCTTGTGCACGATTTGAATCGGCACCTTCTTGCCGCCGAGCTCGAGGCCAGAAGCGAAGAGCGTGTTCATGCGCGCGATGGTGAACCGGTCGGCCTCCCCGAAGGGCGCCAGCGCTCCCGTCTGCGGGGAGACGAAGCCGATGCGTAGCCCGCGGCCCTGCGCGGAGGCGCGCCGCGGCAATCCCAGCGCGATCGCCGCCGCGCCCGCTCCTTTCAGCACCTCGCGGCGGCCGGCCATCCCGCTCAGCCCTGCCTCGGATAGAAGGGCGGAAGCTTCGCGTCGACGTTCACCCAGACCGACTTCGCCTGCGTGTACTCGCGCATCACCTCGAATCCCATCTCGCGCCCATATCCCGAGTTCCCGGTGCCGCCGAAGGGCGAGGCCGGATTCACCCGCTTGTAGCAGTTGATCCAGACCATCCCGCTCTTCATCTCCCGCGCGAACCGATGGGCGCGGGTGAGGTCCTGGGTCCACAGCCCGCCGCCGAGGCCGTATCCGGTCCCGTTGGCGAGGGCGAGCGCCTCGTCGTCGTCCTTGAAGGTGATGACGGCGAGGAAGGGACCGAAGACCTCTTCCTGGCAGACGCGATCCAGGGGCCGCGCGCGGACCACGGTCGGCTCGACGTAGCAGCCTTTCGAGAGGTCGGCGCGATCCGGCGGCTTGCCGCCGAGGAGGATCTCGGCGCCTTGCTCCTTTGCCACCTCGATGTACTGGAGCACGCGGTCGCGGTGGACGGTGGAGGTGAGCGGCCCCATCTCGGTGCTGGGCTCGAGGGGATCGCCGAGGCGGATGGACCGCGCCAGCGGCAGGAACTTGTCGAGGAAGGGTCCGGCGATCTTCTCGTGCAAGAGAAGGCGCGACCCGGCTACGCAGGCCTGGCCCTGGTTGTGGAAGATGGCAAACGCGGAGCCGTTCACGGCGGCGTCGATCCGCGCGTCATCGAAGACGATGTTCGCGCCCTTGCCGCCCAGTTCCAGCTGGACCTTCTTCAAGTTTCCCGCCGAGGCCTGGACGATGCGCCGGCCTGTCGCGGTGGATCCGGTGAAGGAGATCTTCGCCACCCCGGGATGCTCGGCGAGATACTGTCCGGCGACCGACCCCAGTCCCGGAACGACGTTGACGACGCCGGGCGGGAACCCGACCTCGGCCATCAGCTCGGCGATGCGCAGCGTCGAGAGCGGCGTGATCTCCGCCGGTTTCAAGACCACGCAGTTCCCGGCGGCCAGCGCCGGCCCCATCTTCCAGCTCGTGAACATGAGCGGGAAGTTCCAGGGGACCACCTGACCGACGATGCCGAGCGGCTCGCGCAGCAAGTAGTTCAGGAAGCCGGCCTCGACGGGGATGACCGTGCCCTCGAGCTTGTCCGCCATCCCGCCGAAGTAGCGGAACGTGGCAACGGTGCGGGGAACGTCGGCTCCCCGGGTATCGCGAATGGGATGACCGGTATCGAGCGTCTCCAGCCGCGAAAGCTCCTCGGCGCTCGCTTCGATGCGATCGGCCAGCTTGTAGAGGAGCCGCCCGCGCTCCGCCGCGGAGGTCCGGCTCCACGCCGGGAAGGCGTCGTGCGCGGCCTCGACGGCAGCGTCGACGTCCGCCTTGCCCGCCATCGCCACGTCCGCGAGATGGCTGCAATCGTGCGGATTCAAGGAGGGAAGCGTCGCTCCGTCCGCGGCGGGGACGAACCGACCCGCGATGAAGAGCTTGTCCTGGATCTGCATGGCGCTAGAACTCGACCGGATAGGGCTTGAGCTTCCCGCTCTCGTACAGCTTGGGAAGATCGAGGCGCGCGTTCTCCCACACGAGAAGCATCGATCGCTTGGTCGAATAGCCCTGGTGGCGGATGTCGGCCGGCATCGCCGCCACGTCGCCGGCCTTCATGAGGATGCGCGCGCGCGGCTTGCCCGTCTCCTTGTCCGCGACCTCCCACTCGATCTCGTCGGAAAGCTGCACGAACCACTCGACGCGATCGTTCCCGTGGATGATGGGAAGGACGTACTCCTCGGTGGTCGGGCAGAAGAGCGACTCCCGGCAGACCGAGGTGACCGAGGGGTTCCAGGTGACGTCCGAGCGGGAGAGGTACTTGAAGAGGTTGAAGGCGTGGAGCTTGCCCTCGAACCCCGGCTCGGTCTCGACCACCGGCTCGTCCTGCGGGATGTCCGCGAAGGCGCGGTTGACGGGCAGGTCGTCGCGCAGCGGCGAGTCGCCGAAGAGCCCGGGCATGCGCTTGGTCGCGATGCGGAATCGCTCGATGGCCGCGATGTTATCGCCCCGCTTGGGCCCGGCCCAGGTGGAGCCCGTCTCCTCGGGCGCCGCGAAGGGATCGAACCCGGCGCTGCAGAAATCGCGCAGGATCGCCTTGCAGACGTTCATCGCGAAAGCCGAGTCGAACTCCTCGACGTAGGAGAGCCCGGCCTTGTGGTACGCCTCGTGATAGCGGCCCGCGAAGAACTCGACGCGGCCGTAGAGGTTCCGGCTCCCGAACATCGCGTCGAAGTTCACCAGGCCGTAGAAGAAGCCCCAGGCGACGTCGCGCATCATTGCCCGCAAGAATGCGTCGGCCGAGATGCGGTGCTCGAGACGTCCTTTGGGCGTCGGCCAGGTGATGTGGACGAAGTATTCGTCGCGAGAGAGGCGGAACTGCCCGAGCGCGAACGTCCGGAAGCCCGTCCTGGGATCGGGCTCGCTCACCTGGACCGCCGTGTTCCCGGGTCCGCGTGCGACCGCCGGTTCTGGCATCGCCATGGTTCTTCTCCTCAGGAGATCAGGAAGCGCAGATCTCGGCCCACTTCTGCCGGGTCAAGTCGCCCGCGATGGTCTGCTGGATGAGCACCGAGGGCCGCGCCGCGCTGAACCGATACGCTGCCCCTTTCGGCAAGAGCGCCTGGTGGCCCCTCTTCAGGAAGACGCGTCCCATCTTCCGGCCCGTCGGATCGCCCGCGAGCCGCTGCGTCCCGTCCTTGTTTTCGGCGATGGCGGCCGCCCCGGGCTCGGCGAAGCTGATCGTCACCTCGCCGTCGAGCAGCACGACGAACTCGTCGTGATTCGCCGCCATCCACGCGGAGGTGCCCTCGGCCCGGATCGCTTCGATCACGTACTCGAGATTCTTCCCTACGGCGACCTTCTCGTACGGCTCGGATCGCGAAGCGACCGCGAAGACGTTGGAATGGCAGTAATGCTTCGGATCGTCGTCGACGATGGAAAGCCGGCCTTTCTCGAATTCGTGGAGCGAACCGAGGACGGTCGTGTACCGGCCCATGGGATTCTCCTCCCGCGCGAGGCTGTTCCCGAACCCTAGGTCCGCCTCGGGAACGCCGTCAATCTGCGCTCGCCGCGAATACCTGGCCTCCTCCATCGTCGTTCCGGGCGGAGGTAATCGATGATGCGCGGAAACAACCGGGATCCGCTCGGCTGGGGAATGCTCGCGCTCGCGGTTCTCGCAGCCGCCGGCTGCGCCGGCCAAAAGGCGCACCTCGCCGTGCGGCCTCCCTTGCAATCGGATGTCGACCTCTGCGCGCTCCGCGCCCTCGAACTGGGCGACCGATCGCCGATGGGGCGCGTCCGCATGCATCTGCTCGTCCGCGAGGATGGCAGCGTCTACGCCGCCTACGTCCACAACGCCGGCGGAGTCGACGATCGCAGCCTGCAGCGCTGCCTCGCCGACCGCGCCACCACGTGGGTGCTCGCACCCGCGCCCGTGGAGTACGAGCGCGCCTACGAGCTGTCCTTCGTTCCGGGCGGATCGGAGTTGGGTGACTGGCTCCAGTACTGGAACGGCGAAGGAGCGATGGGACAGGGCCGCGGCATCGTCATCCTCTCCGACGGGACGAGATCGTTGGCGCCGCTGCCCATCGAGCAGCCCGTCGCCCGGGATACGCTGATGATCGCCGACTTCGCCACCACCGCCGAGCAGGGGACCGCCCTCGTAGCCGTGGGCCGCGCCGCGGAAGCACTGCCGCTGTTGCGCGGCGCGGCGCAGGATCGACCGGACGACCCCGTTGCGCTCGTTGGTTTGACGCGCGCCATCGTGGAGACCCGAGGAGATCTCGCGGAAGCGCGCAAGAGCGCGCAGCGCCTTCTGGAGCTGGCGCCGGATTCCGAAATCGGCCACGAGGCGCTCTTGCGCGTTTGCCTCGCGGCCCGCGAGAGCGAATGCTCGGTGCGCGAATGGAAGGCGGCCGTAGGCGCTCCGGATGCGGGGGCGCGCTCGCGAATCCTCTTCGACTTGCAGGGGCCCACCCAGCAAGCCGCACGGCGCCTGCAGGCGCAGCGGATGGATCACGACGGCCGCTGAAATCGTCGCGTAGACGGAACCGGCGACGGACTACGGTCCGTCACGCCCTCTTGCTGCGCCGTGGCGCCGGGAGGGCGCCTTGACTTCGTCGGACCGGAGTCGTAGTGGCGAGAGCGCTCGGTAGCCTGCCTTGGGGGCAAGGAGGCTTCCGTTGGACGCTGCACCGCGAGGACGAGATCCCCGTTGCACGGGCCCGGATGCCCTTCCGGGAACCGTCGATCTGCGTCCTGAGAACAGGGGGTCTGTCCGCTAGCGCCGCCGGCGTCGAGCCCGTTTGTCGTTTGCTGTTTTCAAGTCTCGGGGGCAAATCATGAGAAGAGGAATTGCAATCTTTCCTTGTTTTCTGATCCTTCTCTGTCAGCTCGGTTGCGCGATTACCGACTACGAACCCTGGCCAGGGCACAAGACGCAGGGTGATGCGAAGCTGCTCTTCGACGAGATCGCGTTCACCGGCTTCGATCCCAATCTCGACGGCACCTACGCCTACTCGGTCAACTACGATCATTCCAGCATCCCCATCGGCGCCTTCCCCTCCATCACCATCACCAGCTGGCACAACAACGGCGGAACCATCGTCAACGGCGTCGCCAGCCCGCCGGCTTTCAATCCCGACGGCCTCGCCGACCGCCTGGGCAATCTGAACAACGAATTCGGCTCCTTCTTCTTCGTCCCGCCGTGGACCAAGGACGCGAAGTGGGGGAAGTTCTTCGTCGCCGTCGATACGGACGGGGATTGCCAGTTCTTCGATAACGTCACGCAGGACTTCTCCGGCTCGCCCACCGGGCCCGGCACCGCGCTCTGTTTCGGCGGCGCGCAGGAAGAGACCGGCGACATCGTCGAGCTGGAGAGCTTCAAGAGCCTCGATCAGCTGGTCGGCCGCATCTTTGACGGCTCGCTCGGCAACGCCTTCAGCCTGAGCCTGACCTCGGTCGCCTTCGCGTCCGGCGGTGAGCACAAGATGATCAATCCCCTCAGCGTCGCGATGAAGAGCACCGGCATGCGTCCGAGCACCGTCGCGCTCGACTTCCGGACCTCGGCCGGCAAGGAGTTCCTGCAGTCGATCCTGAACGGAACCGTCGACAGGGCGCCCACCTCGATCTCCATGAGCTTCAGCGGAGGGTTGCGCTTCAACCTTCCGTCGACGTGGAAGGTCGCGTTCAACCATGCCGCCATCCGGCGGGCTCTGGGTCAGTGAGCGAGGGGGACACCATGAAAAACTACCAAATCGCAATCGCGGCGTTTTCCCTGGGCCTGCTCGTCGCGGCCCCTGCCTCCGCCGAAATCGGCCCTCCCGAGGTCAGCGATTCCCTCCGCAACGACGTATCCGCTCCGGTCAGCGCCCGGGTCTTCCGCGCGGCTGCGGCTCGCCCCGTGGTGGAGCGTGAGGGGCCGAGCATCCGGCGGCCCAAGCTCGACCAGCTGGTGAGCGCAGCCACCTCCGGGCCGGTCCGGGCAGCGCCGGCGGCTCTCGCGCCGCTCGCCGCGCCGCTCAAAGGTTCACTGGGCGTGAACGTGCTCGGCGTCGGGGTCGGCTTCCCGAATTACTTCGTGCCCGATGCTCCGACCGACGTGAACCTGGCCGTCGGCGACACCCAGGTCGTGCAGTGGGTCAACGTCTCGTTCGCCGTCTTCGACAAGGCGACCGGACGGGCGCTGACCGGTCCCATCGACGGCAACGCGCTGTGGAGCGGATTCGGCGGGCGTTGCGAGACGCACAATGACGGCGACATCATCGCGCAGTGGGACAAGCTCGCCCACCGTTGGGTGCTGACCCAGAACGTGTTCGGGCTGCCCTACCTGACCTGCATCGCGATCTCCACCACCGCCGACGCGACCGGCTCCTACTTCCGGTATGCGTTCGCAAACAACGCCGGTCTGCCTGACTACCCGAAATGGGGCTTGCAGGCCGATGCGTACTACCAGACGCAGAACGCCTTCTCCTTCTCCCCCGCCGGCGCGCGCTACCTCGGAGCGCACGTTTGCGCTTTCGACCGCGCCAACATGCTCGTCGGCAGGAGGGCGTCGCAGATCTGCTTCACCACCGGCACCTTCGACGACAGCATGCTGCCCGCCGATCTCGATTCGGCGAGGGCGGCCGCGCCGAGGCAGCCCGCTCGCAACGCCGATGACGATGACGGCGATGGCCGGGCGACACAGCCCCAGGTGATCCTCGGGAGCATCGACAACTTCGATCCGTCGAACAGCAACACCGTGTTCATGTATCTCTTCCATCCCAACTTCAAGAACCCGGGTAAGTCGAGCTTCAAGGGCGCCGGCGGGACGATGCCCATCACCGTTGCGCCCTTCGCCCTGGCATGTGGCGGTTTCGGCTCCTGCATCGAGCAGCCCTCCGACCCGAACTTCTTCATCCCGCCCCTCGATTCCCTGGGCGATCGGTTGATGTACCGGCTCGCCTACCGCAACTTCGGCGACCACCAGAGCTGGGTCGTGAACCACTCCGTCAACGTGGGCAGCTCGGTAGGCGAGAGGTTCTACGAGTTCCGGGCTCCGCCCGGATCGACGAGCCTCGGCGTGTTCCAGCAGGGGACCTTCGCTCCCGATTCCACCTTCCGGTGGATGGGATCGATCGCCCAGGACAAGATGGGCAACATGGCCCTCGGCTACAGCGCATCGAGCAAGCGGCTGTTCCCGTCGATCTTCATCACCGGCCGCAACGCCGGCGATGCGCCGGGCAGCCTCGCGCAAGAAATCCCCGTCGTGTTCGGCACCGGATCGCAGGTCGATACCGTCAGCCGGTGGGGCGACTACACCAGCATGGCGATCGACGCCGCGGACGACTGCACGTTCTGGTATACCAACCAGTATTACAGCGTTACCGACGCTTTTGCCTGGAGCACCAGGCTGGCGTCGTTCAGGTTCGACAACTGCAGGTAGCGAGTCGATGTCGGGGCGGCCGGCTGGAGCGTGCCGGCCGCTTCCGGCGTCAGCGAACCTCCACCCAGACCGGGACCTTCACGTCCTGCGCGTCGGGCAGGTTGGTCTTCACGTGCAGCGTGACCACCGAGCGTCCCGGCCGCAGGACTTCGTTCGGCAGGAGCTCCACGAAAAGGTCGTAGGACTTTCCGTCCGGAAGCATGCGCGCGCGGGCACGCACGAACGAGGCGTCGGACCGCACCTCCTCGACCGCGAAAGATCTGCCCCGAAGGCTTTTCACCAGGACCTTCCAGCGGTCCTTGGCGAGCCCTTTCCGCGCCTCGTCCTGGCTAAGGTTCTGCAGGAAAAGGGTGTCCGGTTCCACGGCCACGCTGCTGACGACGAGCAAGGTGCAGCGCAAAGGGATGACGGGTCGATCCTCGTCGGCGGTATGGATCCGGATCGTGCCCGAGTGCATGCCCACCGCCTGGGCGCCGCTCGCCTTCACGAGGATGCGGTAACGCCTTCCAGGCGTCAGCTTTTCCAGCTTCGCCGAGAAGACCACGCTGTCCGACTCGACGGCGGTGACCGGGAGCGGATCCTTCCTGTTGATCTCCAGCTCGATGGCGTCTTCCTGGTCCTGTCCGGACACCGTCGTCAGGTCGAGATGGTCGCGCGGCACCAGCATGATGGCGCCCTTGACGAGCGCCTTGATCTCGACCCGCGCGATTGGCCGGCCCGGATCGTTGGTGCGGACGCGGACGGTCAGGAGGATCGGCCCTTGCAGCGCGGAAGTATCGATCTCGGTCCGGATCCTTCCGGATTTGCCCGGTGCGATGGTCTCGTCGAATGTCGCGCGGAAGCACTCGCAGGGCGACGTCACCTGCTGGACGTGCAACGCCGCGCCGCCCGGATTGCGAACGACGAAGGTGTGCGCGAGCTTCTTGCCGAAGACCACGGGACCGAAGTCGACGGTGGGTTTTTCGATGGCGATTCGCGGCGTGTCCGCAGCCGCGGCGGAACGGACGAGCAGGCATGGGACGATCGCGCAGAGCGCGCGCCGGCGAATGCGATTCATTGATGCGGCCTCGGTCCGTTCCTCAGGTAGTTGAGCGCCCCAGGGATGTTGACGAGCCCGTGACCGTAAGTCGAGTCCGGGCCCGCAGGCCCGAGGTCGAGTGCGCCGTTTCGCAGGGCTTCCTCGACGCGAGCGGCGGTAGCGTCCGGAAACGCTTGCAGGAGCACTGCGGCTGCGCCCCCGACGTAGCCTGCGGCGAAGGAGGTTCCGGTCGCGCGCCGGTACAGCGAGGGTCCCGCCGGCACGGCGACGCGGACGTCCGAGCCGGGCGCGACCACCTGGGGAAAGAGGCTTGCACCGCACCGGTTCGGCCCCCGGCTCGACCGCGGATCCGCTTTGCGGTCGAAATCCACCGCGCCGACCGAGAGCGCCGTCCCCGAACCGGGGAAAAGGCGTGCGTAATTCGCCGGCGAGACGTCCGTTCTTGCTCGCGGTCCGCCGTTTCCCGCGGCGAAGACGACGAGGATCTCCGCGGCCCGCAAGGCATTGACGATCCTTCGCAGCGAGTCGTCGCATCCGGTTCCCGGCGCGCGGAAGGCGAGGATGAGCACATCGGGTTGGCCGACGTTGAGCATCCAGTCCGCCGCCCGGGTCACGAGCACGCTGTTGTAGCGTCCGCCGTTCAGTCCGACGGCCGCGATCCATTTCGCGCCGGGCGCCACTCCGAGGGCCGCGTCGTCCGCGCCACGTCCCACTGCGCAGCTCAACACGGCCGTTCCGTGTCCGGTCTGCACGTCCGAAGGCTCCGCGTCGTCGCGCAACGGATCGAACCACGAGGACGGACCTCCGCGGAAGTTGCCCCGCAACTGCTCGTGGAGGTTGCTCGCGCCGGAGTCGATGAGGGCGACCGTCACCCCGGTGCCGTCGAACCCTAGCTTCCAGGCCTCGCGCGCACCGATGGCGTCGAGGGACCAGCTGGTTGCGGCGCCGGCTGGTCCTGCGGTCGTCTCCTCGAGCGCCGCCTGCGACTCCACTTCCGGTGCAATGAAGTCCACTTCGGCGTTGGCGGCGAGTGCGCGGATCCCGCGCGGCCGTCCTGTCACCACCAGGCGGTTGACGATCGACACTCCCGTCCAGGAGACGATGTCGCCCTTTCGCCGCAGGTCGTCGAGCAGCGGTCGGAGTCGGCCTTGGCCGCGCGCGGCAATGGACGCGAGCGCTCGGCTGACCCACTGGCGGTGGGCTTTCCGAGACGACGGGTTGCGGGCGAGAATGGTCGCGGCGCGCCCCAGATCGAGCTGATCGCGCAGATCGACGAGATAGGAGAGGGGAGCGTCGTCATCGTCGACGCCTGCATTCCGCAGCTCGGGTGGAAGCTTGAGCGCGGCCCGGCGGTGGCGCGAATGGGTGACAGGGACGTCGGGCGGAAGCCCCTCGGGCGGCGCCGTCGCGGCAGCGAGGTTCAGGAACGCTGCCGCGACCAGGGCTTCTGGAAGCATCCGGCGGCGAGACAATCATCAAACGCGGACACGCGACAAGGCGGGCCGGTGCGCGGCCGCTCAGGGCGCGCGTGGTCTCGCCCGCTTACTGCGCCTGCTCCTTCGCCGCCTTCTTCTGCGCCTTCTTGTTCTTGTGGTGCTGGACGAGCGCGCCGCCCGCTGCTCCGGCCACGGCGCCCTTCTTGCCGCCTACGACCGCACCGCCCGCGCCGCCGACCACGGCGCCCTTCGCCTTGCTGTGATGCTTCTCGGGCGCCTGGGTGGTGTCCTGCGCCGTCTTGTCGTCGGCGAGCGCCCGGTGAGCGGCGGCAGTGGTGAAGAGGAAGGCTGCGGCGGTGGCGATCGCGATGGTGAGCTTCTTCATGGTGTGCCTCTCGCAACAAGGAGTGAGAGGACCGTGATCATCCGCTCGGAGGAGCGCAATGCGGCCGGTTCGGTACGAGCGCTCGGACGGGCGGTGGCTCGTCTGCTGCAGGCCCCCCGACCTGGGTCCGAGGAACCGTCGATGCTTGAAATCGGCGCCGATCCTGTCACCTTCCGCCCCGTGGAGAGCTTTGCGTTCTCGCAATGCGTTTGCGTGCTCTTCGAACGCGTTCCCGTTCTCACCGACGTCGAGCGCGCCTTGGAGCGCTGGACCGTGGCGGGAAAGTCGAAGGCGAGCGAGGGCGACGACGGGTGGGCCGTTTCCGGTACGGGCCTGATCGTCGCGCTACCGGACGGATCGTATGCGCTCGTCGATCTGGTGGGACGCGCCTGGCCGGACGATGCCGCGGTCGCGTCCGCGCCCGGACTGGGCGCGGCGTTCCGCGCGGGCATGTTCGGTCCCGGAACGACCGCCGGAGCGCTGAAGCGCGCGACCGAGCAGTCCTGGGCCTGGCCCGAAGGCACGGCGGCGGCGCGGAGCCATGGCGGTTTCGTCCGGCTGCGCATGGGATACGGCAGGCCTGCCGGCGCGCCCGCCGATTACCACGGCGGCACGGATCCGATTTACGAGCTGGCACTCTTGACCGAGATTTCGCGCTCGCTCGTCGGGATGAAAGGCGCGCTCGGATTCTTCGTTCCGGCGGGCGAGGCGCTGCGCAGCCGCGAGCAGATCGAGGCCGCGATGGGCCGCAAGGCGGGCCAGGGTCCGCCGCCCATCGACATGTGGTCGAACATCCGTGCCATCGCGTTGCTCCAGGAAGAAGGGGAACGCTGGCTCTTGATCGACCTCGTCGGGATGGGCCAGCTGGGTCTGCCCGATCAAGAGGCGATCTTCGCGGACGGAAAAGAGCAGCCCGACGCGGTGCAGGGCCTCTTGCGCAACGCCTGTATGCACGTGCTCTCGGGCCGGCCGATCCCGGCCGGTTCCACCTCGGACGACGGAGCCGGGCGGCGGTGGACGGCATCGTTCGCGACCGGCGTCGTCGCGCCGAAGCGCGACGTGGTGCGGTGGTTGCCCGAGCAGGGTCCGCGCCCGTCGGAAGCGCTGCTCCAGAAGCTCACGCCTCGCTGACTCACGCGCGCAGCAGCGCCAGGTTCTCCTCGTATCGCGCGCGGAACGAGTCGCTGGTTCCCGCGAAGACGATCCGTCCTTTGACGATGATCAGATGGCGGTCTCCGAGCTCGAGCAGCTTGCGGACTTCCTTGTCCACGACGAGCGCGGCGGTGCCTTCCGAGCGGAGCGTCTTCACCGCCGTCCAGATCTCCGCCCGCACGAGCGGCGAGAGGCCCTCGGTGGCGCCGTCGAGGATGAGGAGGGAAGGGTTGGTCAGGAGTGCCCGGCCGATGCTCAGCATCTGCTGCTCGCCGCCCGAGATCTGGGATCCGAGATGATCGAGTCGCTTCCGCAGCCGGGGGAAGAGCGTCAGTGCGCGGTCGTAGGTCCACGGCCCGGCGCGCGCCGCGACGACCAGGTTCTCGCGAACGGTGAGCGTCGGGAAGATGCCGCGCCCTTCCGGCACGAGCCCGATTCCAAGCCTTGCTATGCGGTGCGCAGGCCAGCCCGACACGTCCTCGCCGCGCACGAGGACCTGCCCCGAGCGCGCGGGCAGGAGCCCCAGCAAGGTGCGAATGGTGGTCGTCTTCCCCATTCCGTTGCGGCCCATGAGGGTGACGGTCTCGCCGGGCGCGATGGACAGATCCACGCCGTGCAAGACGTGGCTCTGCCCATAGAACGCGTGCACGCCTCGCGCCTCGAGGAGAAGTCGGGGCACGCTACTCCTCCTCGCCGAGGTATGCCTCGCGCACGCGCGGGCTCTCGCGGATCGCCTGGGGCGAGCCTGTTTCGAGGACGCGCCCGTCCACCAGCACGGTGACCGTGTCCGCAATGGAGAACACGGCGTCCATGTCGTGCTCGACGAGGACGAGGGTCCGATTTCGCGCCACCTCGCGGAGGAGGTCGACGATGGTCCGGGCTTCGTCGTGTCCGAGGCCCGCGAGGGGCTCGTCGACGAGCAGGAGGATGGGCTCGGTGGCGAGCATCATGGCGATCTCCAGCTGCCGCTGCTCGCCGTAGCTGAGCTGGCCCGCGGCGACGTCCGATCGCGCGGCGAGGCCGCACGCCGCGAGAGCACGCGCCCCGCGCTCCGCGACCCGCGCTTCGCCGTCCTTCCGCGAATGCGAGGCGATCCAGACACATTCGCGGGCGCTCAATTCGGGAAAGACGTTGGCCGTCTGGTAGCTCCGCCCGATGCCGAGCCGGGAGAGGCGGTCGGGCGGCGCCCGCGTGACGTCCTCGCCGCGAAAGCGGACCCGCCCCGAGGTCGTTTTGAGCTCGCCGGAAAGGAGATTGAGGAAGGTCGACTTGCCGGCGCCGTTCGGTCCGATGATGGCGTGGACGGCGCCTGCCTCGATGCGCAAGGAGATCCCGGCGACGGCGGCGAGCGCGCCGAAGCGCCGCGTCAGCGCCTCGGTCTCGAGCAACGCCTCAACCACGGGATCCCCGCAACAGGCCCGCGAGCCCGCCGGGAAGCGCGAGGACGGTGGCGATGGCGACGGCGCCGATGAGCGCGTTCCAGTACGCGGTCCACTTCTCTCCGAAGTGCTCGAGCACGCCGAGGAGGACCGCGCCGAGCGCGGGCCCGTACAGGGTCCCCTTGCCTCCGAGGAGCACGGTGACGAGGACGAGCCCGGACTGCCGCCAGCCGAAGATGGCCGGATTGACGAATCCGTACAGGGTCGCGTCGAGGACGCCGGCGAGGCCGGCGAGGGCTCCGGCGGCGACGAAGGCGGCGATCTTGTAGCGGCGCGTACGATAGCCGAGCGTGCGCATGCGAGCTTCGTTGATGCGGATTCCGGCCAGCACGCGCCCGAAGGGAGCCCGCACCGTGCGCGCGAGCAAGAGATAGATCGCCACCAGCGCGGCCCAGATGAAGAAGTACGCGGTCCTGCCGTTGCCGAGATCGAGGAGCGTCGTGCCGAAGGCAGAGAGGCGGGGGCGCTGCGCGACGTAGAGTCCATCCGATCCGCCGAGGCCGGGCGCTTCGCCGAAGAGGAAGTAGAGCATCTGTGTGAAGGCGAGCGTGATCATGACCAGGTACACGCCGCTCGTGCGCACGCTGAGGAACCCGATCACGAGCGCGGCCACCGCCGTCCCCGCGAGCGCGAGCGGGAACGTCGCGAGGGGGCTCACCAACCCGGCACCGTTGGTGAGGCCGGCGAGGAGATAGGCGCCGAGCCCGAAGAAGGCGGCGTGCGCGAGGCTCACGATCCCGGCGTACCCGACCAGCAGGTCGAGGCTCATCGCGAAGAGGGCGGCGATCATCATCTTCGCCGCGAACTGCACCCAGAAGCGGTCTCCGGAGAGCGGGACGAGGGCGAGCGCGACGGCAAACACGAGCAGGGCGACCCTGGTCCGTCGCGAGGCGTTCACCGCTGGAGCGCCGGCTGGCCGAGCAGGCCGCGCGGGCGGAAGAGCAGCACCGCGGCCATCACCGCGTAGACGACGGCGCTGGAGACGCCCGGTAGGAGCACCTTGCCGAAGGTGTCGGCGATCCCGACCAGGAGCGCGCCGGCGAAGGCGCCCTTGATGGAGCCGATTCCGCCGATCACCACCACCACGAAGGAAACGATGAGGATGCCCTCGCCCATCCCTGGATAGACGGTGGTGAGAGGCGCCGCGAGCATCCCGGAAAGCGCGGCGAGCACGGCGCCCGCGGTGAAGAGCGCGGAGAAGAGCTTGCGCACGTCGATGCCGAGCGCCTCGACCATCTCCGCGTTGGAAGCCCCCGCGCGGACGCTCATCCCGAAGCGGGTGCCGAGGATGACCTGGCGCAAGAGGAGCGCGATGCACAGGCAGGCGACGGAGGTGAAGATCCGGTACACCGGCCACGACTGCATCTCGCCGAGCGCGACGCTTCCGGTGAGCGCGCGTGGCATCGGGACGCCGTGCACCTCGTTTCCGAACAGCGCCCGCTGCAGGTCGTTGAAGACGAGCACCAGGCCGTAGGTGAGGAGCACTTGCGAGAGATGATCGCGGGCGTAGAGGCGCGAGATGGCGAGGCGCTCGACGAGGAACCCGACCAGCACCATGACGGGCAGCCCCAGCAGGGCGGCAAAGAGGAGGCTGCCGGTGCGCTCGGCGATGAAGTACGCGAGGTAGGCGCCGAGCATGTAGAAGGACCCGTGCGCGAAGTTCAGCACTCCGAGCACGCCGAAGATGATGGTCAGGCCGCTCGCGACGAGGAAGAGGAGCAGGCCGTACTCGACGCCGTTGAGCAGTTGCACCGCGACGAGCGACGTCGTCATGTCGCCATGGCGCAGCCGAAGGCGGGATCGTCGGCCTCCTTCTGCGCCAGGCCGAGGACCTCCTCGCGGCCGCCCTTCACCAGCCGGACGTAGACGTTCTGGATGGGATTGTGGGTCTTGCCGAAGCGGAACGGTCCGCGCGGGCTCTCGGTGCGGGCAGCCTCGAGCGCGGCGATGAGGTCCTTCTCGGCGGAGGTGTCGCCCTTCACCTTGTCGAGCGCCTGGGCGAGGAGGTGGATGGTGTCGTATCCGGCGACGGCGTAGACGTCGGCCTCGCGCGAGGTGGCCTTCTTGAAGGCCTCGCGGAACTTCTTGTTCGCCGGCGTGTCGAGGGCATCGGCGTAGTGGAGCGTGGTCTTGATGCCGTTTGCCGCCGGCCCGGCGGCGCCCAGGACGCCCTCGGTGAGGAAACCGGATCCGTAGAGCGGGATCTTCTCCATCAGACCCGCCGCGGCATAGTCCTTGATGAACTTGGCGGCGCCGGCGCCGGCGAAGAAGACGAAGACCGCGTCGGGCTTGAGCGAGGCGATCTCGGAGAGGTTGGCCTGGAACTCGGTGGTGGGGAAGGGGACCGGGATCTCCTTGACGATGGTGCCTCCGCCCTTGGTGAAACCCTCGCGGAAGGCGGACATCGACTCCTGGCCGAAGCTGTAGTTCCAGAACATCCCGACCGCCTTCTTGCGGCCGTCCTTCAGCATCACGCCCGCGCACGGGTAGGAAGTCTGCCAATTCGAGAACGAGGTGCGGAAGACGTTGGGGGAGCAGAGCGAGCCGGTGATGGGCTGCGCGCCGGCGTTGGTGACGATGGTGAGCGTCTTTTCCTGGCGGACGATCTGCATCATCGCCATCGCCACGCCGGAGTGGACCGGGCCGGTGAGGATGTCGACCTTCTCGCCCACCACCAGCTTGTTCACGTTGGCCGGCGCCTTGGCGGGATCGGATTCGTCGTCGACGGCAACCCACTCGATCTCGCGTCCGCCGAGGCGGTTCTTCTTCTCGGACGCGGCCAGCTTCATCGCATCCGTGATGTTGTTGCCGAGCGACGCGTAGGTGCCGGAGTACGGGAGCAGGAGGCCGATCTTGATCTTCGCCTTGGAGGCGGCGAAGGAGCGGCGGGGAAGCACGGCAGACGCGGCGGCTGCAGAAGCGGCTGCGAGGACCGCCCGGCGGGAGAGCGGGGTACGCATCGCGGGAACCTCCGGAGTGTGTGGGCTGCCTCCGGCAGTACCGCAGATTCGCGCACCGGCCGTCAACCCGCCCGGCGATTGCGCATGCTAGCTTCTCGCGTCGAATGACGGACGACCTCTTCCCCCTCGCGGTGATCGGCGGCGGCATCGGCGGCGGTGCGGCAGTCCTGCGCGCGGCGCAAAACATGATGCGGACCGTCTGGATTCGCGGCGATCGCGCCACCGCCAGGGCCAGCCGGGTCAAGTACGTCTACAACATCGACAACATGATCGGGATCCATCCCGACATCGTGCGCGGCAAGGTGCTCGAGCTCTTGCAGGGCGAGGAGCACGCCGCCGCGCGGGCGGTGGTCGAGAACGCCCACCTCCACATCGGCACGCAGGACATCGTCGACAACGTGGTCGAGCGCGTCCGCGGGGAGTTCGCGGGGACGGTCACCGAGATCGAGGACAAAGCGGTCTCCGCCCGGCGCGAGGGAGAGGTGTTCGTCATCGAGACGGGGGCCGGGGCCACGGTGAAGAGCCGCGCGCTTCTCCTTTCCACGGGGGTGATGGACGAGCAGCCCAGCATCAAGATGCGGACCAAGGCCGGGAAGGTGATCGACGACATCCGTTGGATCTACCCGTACGCGAATAACGAGACGTTCCTCTACTGCGTGATCTGCGAGGGGCACCTGACGCGCGAGGCCTCGACGGTGGTCTTCGGGGCCGGCGAGACCGCGGCCCAGATCGGTATCCTCTTTCACGAGCGGTACGGCATCCCGGTCGCGATCCTCACCAACGGGGAGCGGTTCGAGGCGGCGGAGAAAACGCGGGCGCTCCTCGGCGGCTACGGAATCCGGGCCTTCGAGTCGCGTGTGGTCGAGATCCTGGACGGGGACGGGGAGGGCCCCAGGGGTACCTCGCTGCGAGGGTTCCGCCTCGAGGATGGAACGACGGTACCGGCGCGGTTCGCCATGATCGCGATGGGGCTCCACCGCGTCTACAACGATCTGGCCCGGCAGCTGGGAGCGGAGCTCGATGCGCGCGACGGGCCCGACGAGGGGAAGAGGCACGTGCTGGTCGAGGCCGCGACCAGCGAGACCAGCGTTCCCGGCCTCTTCGCGGTCGGCGACATGACGCGCCGCCGGGGCACCAGCCCTTCGTACAAGCAGATCTACACGGCCCAGGAGTATGCGGTACGGGCGGTCAATACGATCGACCTGCGGCAACGGCGCGCGCGCAGGGAGAAGGCGGTCCCGCGCGACGGCTAGAGTGGCCGACGCGCCGCAAGTGCCCGATTCCTCTACCGCGTGGTCATGCCTCGGCCTGCAGCGACTCCGCCGCGGACGAGTGCCCTGGGACCCGCAACGTGAACCAGAACCGCGTCTCCGCGCCCCCGTCCACCCCCATCTCCCCGCCGTGGGCGAGGACGATCTCGCGCGAGATGTAGAGGCCGAGCCCGATTCCCTCGCCCTTGGTGCCCGGCACGCGGAAGAATTTTTCGAAGATGCGATGCCGGTATTCCGGCGGAACCCCGGGGCCCTGGTCGCGCACCTCGAACCGGACCTTCTCGTGATCCGGCTCCGCCCGGACCTCGATCTTGCCGCCCTTCGGGCTGTGGCGGATGGCGTTGGAGATCAGGTTCTCGAAGACGAGCCCGATCCGGTCCGGATCGACCAGCACGGGCAGCACCGGCTCGCCGACCGTCTCGGTGAGATCGACCCCCGCCTCCCGCGCCACCTCGATCTTCGCCGCGACGGCGGCGTCGGCGAGCGACTTCGCCGACAGCGCCGTGAGCGAGACCTCCACCTTCCCCGCCTGGATCCGCGACAGGTCGAGCAGGTCGTCGACGATGTTCTGCAAACGCTCGCAATCGTCGCGCGCCGCATGCAGCAGATCCGCCTGCCGCTCGTTGATTACGCCGACCGTCCCCTCGACCAGGATGTGGATCGCCATCCGCAGGGACGTGAGCGGGGTGCGGAACTCGTGGGCGACGGTGGCGACCAGATCGTTCTTCAGCTCGTCGAAGCGGAGGAGCCGGGTCACGTCCTGCAGCACGATGGTGGCCCCGACCACGCCGCCCTCCTCGGAGTAGAGGGGCGTCGCGCGCGGAAGCAGCGCTCGATCTCCACCGTCCGCGCGCATGCGCACCGCGTCCTCGAGCCCGCGCGGCGCGTACGCACCCTTCCCGGAGGCGGCGTGCGCCCGCACCTTCTCGATCGCGTCGCGCACTTCCGGGGGCATGCGCGCGAGCGGATCTCCGCTACCCGAGATCTGCAACACCGTCTCAGCCGCCTGGTTGACGTTGAGCACGCGCCCTTCCACGGAGAGCACCACCACCGGGTCCGGAAGACTGTCGATGGCAGCCTGCGAAGCCTGCTGCGCCTGGAGAAGCTCGCCGAGCGAGCTGCTCCTGTACTCCCGCAGCCGATCGGCCATCACGTCCAGCTCGCGCCCCACCTCGGCGATCTCGTCCTTTCCGGCCAGCCGGGCGCGGGCGTCGAGATCGCCTTCGCCGATGCGGTGCACCGCGAGGCTGAGCTTCTGCAGCGGCCGCAGCACGCGCCGGGTCAGCGAGACCGAGGCCAGGATGCCGACCGCGAGCGCGGCAACCGTCGCGAAGAGGAGCAGCGAGCGGTTGCGCTCCCCGGTCCGCCTCGCCTCGTCGCTCTTCGCGACCATCGCGTCCTGGTTGATCTCCAGGATCCGCTGGGCGGCCTGTTTGACGCGCAGGAACGCCGGCTCCATCACCGCGAAGTAGTTCTGCCGCTCCTGGTCTTCGCGGTCCAGGGTCCGGAAGCGGTCGTACTTCGCCCGGTAGTCGTCCCAGAGCGCGCGCAGGTCGTGGGTCGCCGCGGCTTCGCGCGGCTCGGTGATGTTGTTCTCCTGGACGGCCAGCTCCTCCTCGAACGAGCGCAGGCTCTGCGGCGCTTGCGCCTCGGCCAGATCGGTCCGCCCCAGCGCGCGGAAGAGGGCGGCCCTGTCTACGCGCTCGACCGAGTCCGTCATGCGCTGCGCAGCGAGGACGCTGCGATAGTTGTCCTGGAGGATGCGCTCCGAGCTCCGCCCGAGGTCGCTCAAGGTCCGCAGCGAGACCGCGCCCAGCACCAGCAAGACGATTGCGAGAGGCGCCTGCGCCGCGAGCAGCTTTGCCCGGAGACTCATCGCTCCTCTCCGTTATCGAGCGGCGGCTCGAGACCGATGACGTGCAGATCGAACTCGGGCCCTTCCCGGAGAAGCCGCATCACCACCGACCCGCTCAGCACCTGCTTCCACCACGGCTGCTGCGACCTACCCACGATGATGTTGACCACTCCGTGGGTGCGGGCGAAGTCCAGGATCGCGCCCGCCGGATCGGGAGACTTGAGCCGCACCACCTCGGCCCCCAGCTCCTTCGCCTTCTCGATGTTCGCGAGCAGGTGGCGCTGCGCCTCGGCGTCGATCAGGTGCGGCGCCTCCCCGGGCGTCTCGACGTAGACCACGCACCAGTCGGTGTTCAGCCGCCCCGCCATGCGCGACCCGCGCGAGAGCAGCGTCTTCGCCCGCGGAGGATTGGACGCCAGGCAGACCAGCACCCGGCCCGAGGCGCCGCCCTTCCGTTCGAGCGGAGCTCGAGCGGATCCGGCCCGGTCGAGGCTCTCCGCCACCTCGCGCAGCGCCAGCTCCCGCAGCGTCGCGAGGTTCGAGTCCTTGAAGAAGTTTTCCAGCGCCCAGGGAATCTTGTCGCTGGCGTAGATCTTCCCTTGCTGCAGGCGCTCCTGGAGGTCCTCGACGGCGAGATCGAGGTTCACCACCTGGTCGGCTTGCTTGAGGAAGCTGTCGGGCACCGTCTCGCGCACCAGGACGCCCGTGGCGCGCTCGATGAGCCCGTTGAGCGATTCGAGGTGCTGCACGTTGAGCGCGCCGATGACGTTGATCCCGGCGTCGAGCAGCGCGAGCACGTCCTGCCAGCGCTTGCGATTGCGCGAGCCGGGAACGTTGGTGTGCGGAATCTCGTCGACGACCACCACCTGCGGGCGGCGCCCGACCACCGCTTCGAGATCCATCTCCTCGACCGGAACGCCGCGGTAGTCGATGCGCTTGCGCGGCACCACCTCGAGACCGTCGACCAGGATTTCCGTCTCCGCCCGCCCGTGCGGTTCGACGAACGCCACCACGACGTCGACGCCGCGCCTGCGGAGCTCGTGCGCCTCCTGCAGCATGCGGTACGTCTTGCCCACTCCCGCGGCGAACCCGACGTAGAGCTTCAGCCGCCCGCGCCGTGCCCGCTCGACCAGCTCGAGGAAGTCCTCGGGCTTGCGGGCGCCCGGTCCGCGCTCGGCAACGCTCATCCTTCCTCGTACTTTCGCCTCTTCCGCCACAGGGTGGACACGTCGAGCCCGAGGATACGCGCCGCTTCCTCCTGCGTCTTGGTGCGGGAGAGCACCCGCAGGATGTGCTCGCGCTCGATCGCGTCGGCCGTGTAATCGCCTCCCAGGACCGGAGCGGCGCCGGAGTGCTGGGCGATGCGCCCCGGAAATGCCTCGGGCGCGAGCCGCTGTCCGGGGGAGAGGATGACCGCCCGCTCGATGGCGTTGCGCAGCTCGCGTACGTTCCCCGGCCACGGATATCCGGCGAGCGCCGCCTCGGCTTCGTTGGTCAATTCCGGAACCGCGCGGCGCGCGGCGCGGGCGAAGAAGGCGAGGAACCGGCGCGCCAGCGGCAGGATCTCCTCGCGGCGCTCGCGGAGCGGCGGCACGGTGACCTCGACCACGTTGAGCCGGAAGAGCAGGTCCTCGCGGAACTGACCCGCCCGCACCGCCTCGTCGAGATCGCGATTGGTGGCCGCGACGATGCGCACGTCCGCCGTGCGCGTTCGCGTCTCGCCAACCCGCTCGAACTGCTTGTCCTGCAGGAAGCGCAAGAGCTTGGCCTGGATGGTCTGTGGAACCTCGCCCACCTCGTCGAGGAAGAGCGTCCCGCCCTCGGCCGCCTCGACGCGGCCCGGCTGATCGCGCACCGCGCCCGTGAAGGCTCCCTTGGCATGGCCGAACATCTCGCTCGCGAGCAGTTCCTCGCTGAGCGACGGACAGTTCACCACCGCGAAGGGCCGGTCTCGCCGCGGGCTCATCTGGTGCAGCGCGCGAGCGAGGATGCTCTTTCCCGTGCCGCTCTCGCCGCGCAAGAGGACAGGGACGTCGTGGGCCGCGGCACGCGTGATGACCTCGGTCGCGGCGCGCATCGCCGCGCTTTGCGGCTCGAGATCCGCCTCCGGCATCGCGTCGGCGAGGCGGTCTTCCAGGTCGAGCACCCGGCGTTCCATCTCCCTCCGGGTCCGCGCCGCCGCAACCGCCCGCTCGATCTGCGCCGGCGTGAACGGCTTCGGCAGGTAATCCTTGGCGCCGAGCTTGATTGCCTCGACCGCCGTGTCCACGGCGGCGTAGGCGGTGACCATGACCACGTCGAGGCCCGGGCTCTCGGCGAGGAGCCTGGGCAAGAGCGACATCCCGTCCTCGCGGCCGAGCCGCAGGTCGACGAACGCGACGTCATGCGGCGCCCGCGCGACCGCCTCCAGCGCCGATGCGACCGAGCCCGTCTCCGTGACCTCGCAGCCCATGCTCTGCAGGCAGACCGACAGCGTCTTGCGGATGTTCCGCTCGTCGTCGACGATGAGGACGCGCATGGGGCGCTGGGCCGTCACGTCGGCATCATCCCAGCGAATGCCCCGTGGAGAAAGCACAGGCTACTTCCCGGCGACGCGCGGCGGACGTCCGAATGTCCGGTCCAGCGCCAGGTTGACGAGAAGCACGTTCACGCGAGGCTCGCCGAGCACGAACAGGTCGCGGCCTTCGACACGGCCCTCGATGAGCGACCGCACCCGATCCTCCGAGACCCCGCGAGCTTGCGCGATGCGCGGCACCTGCCAGAACGCGCCCTCCGGCGACAGATGGGGATCGAGCCCGCTCGCCGATGCGGAGACGAGCTCCGCCGGGACCGGTTCCGGGCTGCCACGGTTGTCGCGGAGGAGCCGCTCCAGGTCCTTGGCGGCGCGGTCGCGAAGCGCCTTGGAGGTCGGGCCCAGATTCGATCCCGACGAGCCGGCCGCGTCCCATCCCTTTTCGCCGGCGGCGGAGGGACGGGGCTGTAGATAGGCTTCCCCCGCAAAGCCCTGGCCGATGAGCTCTGAGCCGACCACCGTTCCCCGCTCGTCGGCGACGAAGCTTCCCTGCGCGCGGGCGGGGAAGAGCACATTGGCGACTCCCGTCGTGAGGAGCGGGTAGAGGAGCCCGGTGAGGACCAGGGTGACGGCGGTGACGCGCAGAGCAACGGTCAGTTCCTGCCGGATCATGTCCTTCTCCTAGACGATCCCGGCCGCGGAGAGCACCAGGTCGATGGCCTTGATCCCGACGAACGGGGCGACGATTCCGCCCACGCCGTAGACGAGGAGCGAGCGTCTCAAGAGGGCCGCGGCGCCGAGGGGCCGGTAGCTCACGCCGCGCAGCGCGAGCGGGATGAGCAGGATGATGATGATGGCGTTGAAGATCACCGCGGAGAGGATGGCGCTGTAGGGCGAGGCGAGCTTCATCACGTCGAGCGGCGCGAGCTCCGGAAAGGCGCCGACGAAGAGCGCCGGCAGGATGGCGAAGTACTTGGCGACGTCGTTGGCGATGGAGAAGGTGGTCAGCGTCCCGCGCGTCATGAGGAGCTGCTTTCCCACCTCGACGACCTCGAGGAGCTTGGTGGGATCGGAGTCGAGGTCCACCATGTTTCCCGCTTCTTTCGCGGCCTGCGTTCCGGTGTTCATGGCGACCCCGACGTCCGCCTGGGCGAGCGCGGGAGCGTCGTTGGTGCCGTCGCCGGTCATGGCCACGAGCTTTCCCTTGTGCTGCTCCTCCTTGATGAGGCGCATTTTCGCCTCCGGGGTCGCCTCGGCGAGGTAGTCGTCGACGCCCGATTCCTTGGCGATGGCGGCCGCCGTGCGCGGGTTGTCGCCCGTGATCATGACGGTGCGGATGCCCATCGCGCGGAAGCGCGCGAACCGCTCGGCGATCCCGCCCTTCACCACGTCCTTGAGGTGGACGATGCCGAGCACGCGATTTCCGTCCGAGACGGCGAGCGGAGTGCCTCCCGAATCGCCGATCCGCCACGCCGCCTGCACCACTTCCGCCGGAACCGTTCCGCCGAGGGAGGCGACGTGCGCGCAGACCGCGTCCACCGCTCCTTTCCGCACGCTGCGCGAGCCGAAATCCGCGCCGCTCATCCGCGTCTGCGCGCTGAAGGGAAGGAAGTGGACGATTCCCTTGGTCTCGCGCCCGCGCAACCCGTATCGCTCCTTGAGGAGGACGATGATGGAGCGTCCCTCGGGCGTCTCGTCGGCGAGGCTCGCTAGCTGGGTGGCGTCGGCAAGCTCGGTCGCGCTCACCCCCGGCGCCGGGATGAGGTCGGTGGCGAGCCGGTTCCCCAAGGTGATGGTCCCCGTCTTGTCGAGCAGCAGGGTGTCCACGTCGCCTGCCGCCTCCACCGCACGGCCGCTCATCGCCAGCACGTTCTTGCGCAGGAGCCGATCCATTCCGGCGATGCCGATGGCGGAGAGGAGGCCTCCGATGGTGGTGGGAATGAGGCAGACGAGGAGCGCCACCACGGCGGTCGTTCCCAGGCGGACGCCCGAGTAGATGCCCATCGGAACGAGCGTGGCGCAGGCGAAGAGGAAGACGATGGTGAGGCCGACGAGGAGGATGTGGAGTGCGATCTCGTTCGGTGTCTTCTGCCTGGCGGCGCCTTCCACGAGGGCGATCATCCGGTCGAGGAACGACTCCCCCGGATCGGCGGTGATGCGGACCACGATCCGATCGGAGAGGACCTTGGTGCCGCCGGTGACCGAGGACCTGTCGCCGCCGCTCTCGCGGATGACCGGCGCGGACTCGCCGGTGATCGCCGATTCGTCGACGGAGGCGATACCCTCGATCACCTCTCCGTCGCCGGGGACGAGGCCGTTCGTCTCGACGACGACCAGATCGCCCTTCTTCAGGCGCGAGGCGGGAATCATCTCCTCGTTGGCTATCGGGATGACGTCCTCTGGCGCCGGCCAGGTGCGCACCTTGCGGGCGATGGTTTCCTTGCGCATCCGTCGTAAAGTGTCGGCCTGCGCCTTCCCGCGTCCCTCCGCCACCGCTTCCGCGAAGTTGGCGAAGATGACGGTGAACCAGAGCCAGATGGAGACGGCGAGGGTGAACCAGCGCGGCACTCCGCTCGGGGAAGCGGCGAAGAGATCGCGCAACCAGATCGCCGTGGTGAGCACGCTGCCGATCTCGACCACGAACATGACCGGGTTCTTCGCCACCAGCTGGGGAGCGAGCTTCTTCAAGCTCTGCAGGATCGCGGAGCCGAGGATCGACCTGTCGAAGAGGGAAAGGTTCTGGGCCTTGGGCGACATCTAGTAGAGCCTCCCGGCGCGCGCAGCGAAGTGTTCTGCCAGCGGACCGAGCGAGAGGGCGGGGAAGAAGGTGAGGGCGCCGACGATCAGCACCACGCCCACGAGCAGGCCGACGAAGAGGCCGCCGGTGGTGGGAAAGGTTCCGGGCCCGGGCGGGATGACCTTCTTGTCGACCATCGATCCGGCGATTCCCAGGGCCGGAACGATCATGAGGAAGCGGCCGGCGAGCATGTTGGCGCCGAGGGCCAGGTTCCAGAACCGCGTGTTGGCGTTGAGGCCGGCGAAGGCCGATCCGTTGTTTCCCGCGCCGCTCGAGAAGGCGTAGAGGATCTCGGAGAGTCCGTGCGGCCCGGCGTTGGCGAGCGACCCGGTTCCGTACGGGACCACCGCCGCCCACGCGGTGAGGGTGAGGATGATGAGGGGGAAGATGAGGACGTAGAGCATGGCGAGCTTCATTTCGCGCGCCTCGATCTTCTTCCCCAGATATTCGGGAGTGCGCCCGACCATCAGGCCCGCGATGAACACGGTGAGCAGGACGTAGACGAGCATTCCGTAGAGGCCGGCGCCGACGCCGCCGAAGATCACCTCGCCGAGCTGGATGTTGACGAGCGGCACCAGGCCGCCCAGCGGGGTCATGCTGTCGTGCATCGCGTTCACCGCCCCGCACGAGGCGGCGGTGGTGACGGTCGTGAAGAGCGTCGAGGCGGCGATTCCGAACCGCGTCTCCTTGCCTTCCAGGTTGCCTCTGTCCTGCTGCAAGCGGGGAAGCTCTCGCAGCGCCGGATTACCGGCCGACTCCGCTTTGTAGGCGCCGAGGACGCCGGCGAAGAAGAGCACCGCCATGGCGGCGAAGAGCGCCCAGCCCTGGCGGCTGTCGCGGGCCATGCGCCCGTAGGTCCAGGTGAGCCCCGCGGGGATGGCGAAGATGGACACCATCTGCACGAAGTTGGTGAGCGGCGTCGGGTTCTCGAAAGGGTGCGCGCTGTTGGCGTTGAAGAAGCCGCCGCCGTTCGTGCCGAGCATCTTGATCGCTTCTTGCGAGGCGACCGGCACCATCGCGATGATCTGCTTGACCCCTTCCAGCGTGGCGATCTCGCGGTAGGGGGCGAAGTTCTGCAGGACGCCCTGGGAGACGAGGAAGAGGGCGTAGAGGAACGAGATCGGCAAGAGCAGGTAGAGCGTCGCCCGCGTCAGGTCGACCCAGAAGTTGCCGATCGTCTTGCCGCCCCCGGCGCCGCCCGAGCGGGTGAGTCCGCGCGATAGCGCCAGGGCGATGGCGATACCCGCCGCGGCGGAGGTGAAGTTGTGCCAGGCGAGCCCGGCCATCTGGGTGAGGTAGCTGACCGTCGTCTCGGGCACGTACGCCTGCCAGTTGGTGTTGGTGGTGAAGCTCGCCGCCGTGTTGAAGGCGAGGGCCGGCTCGATCGCGCTCAGTTTCTGCGGATTCAAGGGCAACAGATGCTGCAAGCGCTGGATGGCGTAGGTGACGAGCAGCCCGAAGAAGCTGAAGGCGAGGAGCGAGAAGGCGTAGGTGGTCCAGGCCTGCTCCTTCACGGGATCGACGCCGCAGAGCCGGTAGAAGAATCGCTCGGCCTTCGGCAAGGGCGGCGTGCCTTCGAAAACGCGGAACATGTACGAGCCCAGCGGCTTCACCAGCGCCAGCACGACGAGGAAGAAGAGAGCGATCTGTGCCCATCCGATGAGAGTCATCTCAGAACCGTTCCGGCCGGATGAGCGCGTAGACGAGGTAGACGGTGAGGAGGACCGAGAGGCCGAGGGCGAATCCCAATTCGAAAGTCATGGCGCGCCATCCAGGCCGGCGCAGAAGCGCACCCAGGCCCAGGAGAGGGCGAAGAACGCCGCCGTCGAAACCACCAGGACGAGGTCGATCATGGACGGGAGGGTGTGCACGGTGCATGCCGGGCCCGTTCCGGGCCGGAACTGCCATTGGCGAGGGAAATCAGTGCGGTTTGCAGTCGGGGCGCACCGTCCGCTTTGCAGTTTGCAAACCGCGCTGATCGGCCACGATCAGAAGATTGCGTTCGCGCTCGCGAGGGCGAGGGTCTGCGTCTTGTGGCCTGCGAAGACGTGCGCGTCCGCGATGTCCTGCCGGGCCTCCACCTTGACGAGGAGGTGTTCCGCGGCACGGATCTCCACCGTGGCCGTGCCATCGCGGAGCCATTGGCGCGCGCCGGAAAAGAACCCGTCCCGGTCGTCGTAGTACTCGGCGCGAAGCGCGATCGCCGCGTGCTCGTGGATGGCGAAGCGCGCGTATAGCGCCGCTGCGTGCCAGAGGGCCGCGCCGACGGGAAGATCCTGCCTGCCGGCGTCCGCGGTAGCTCCGAGCGACAACCACCCGGCTGCCTTCCACGTCGCGGTCAGGTCTCCGAACAGCCGCCAATGCGAATTGTCCCGGGGAAGCTCGGGCCCCGCGAAGGTGTTGAAGGCGACCGAGAGCCGCTCGCCGGTCCACGCGATCTGCGTCCCTACCGCCTTGGCGCGGTTGTCGTCCCCGATGGTCTGCCAGCCGTTGAGGAAGTGCACCTGCACCGACCAGCGGTCGTCGATGGGAACGGCGATCTTCAAACCGGCCTGGTAATAGGGCGAGAACTCGCCCATCCACCCGCGCGTGTAGTTCCAGTTGTCCTTGGAGAAGAAGCTCTCGTAACCGATGTGCGAGGGATAGATGCCTGCCTCGAAGAGGATCCCGCGGCCGATGGGTGCCGTGTAGCTGACGCTTGCTTGGTAGATCGATCGCCAGATCTCGGGGCCCGTGGCGGGCAGGGCGGGCTCGGCGGCGTGGACCACGTCCAGCCCGCTGCCGAAGGCCAGCGTGAGATGGAAGCCGACGGGCTTCGGATCGAGCGAGACGTCGATCGCCGCGGCATTGACGTTGAATTCGTTTGCGCGCCGCGCGGTCGTCCCGGTCCCCGGCAGGAAGCTCGCGCCGTCGGGCGGCCGGTTCGCATTGAACGCGTAGAAGACGTCGACCCATCCGTGGAGGGCGACGCCGGCAGCATCGGCGGGGGACGCCTCTGCGAGAAGCAGCGCGGCGAAGAGGAGACCTGGCATTCCGCCCATTTCAGTGCACGGCCGATGCCAGCGTTCTCAAGTGGCCGGCTCGGTCGCGTGCCTCCAGGCCTCGAGGATGTTCTCGCGGGTGATGATGCCGAGCGGGATCTCCTCCGCGGAGACGACCACCGCGCTGGTGACGCCCGCGCCGGCGAGCTTTTGTAATGCCGAATCGAGATCGTCGTCCATCCGGACCACGGGAGGTTCCTTGCGCGACAGATCTCCGGCGACCGCGATCTGCGCCAGCTCCGGGTCGAGCAGGGCGGCGCGCACCTCGCGCACGGAGAGGATGCCTCGCAGCCGTCCCGTGACGTCCACCACCGGGTAGGCCGGGAAGGCAGTCTCGGAAACGAGCCGGACGAGGTCGGACCATCCGAGCGATTCGGGGATTGCGTCCACCTTCTCCATCGCCTGCTCGACCGAGAGGGCCTGCAGGACTTTTTCGCGCGCGGAGAAGCGCACGCCTCGGGCGCGCAGCTGCAGCGAGTACATCGAACCGCCCAGCGCGCGGTGCACGAACGCCGCCGCGATCCCGCAGCTGACGAGGAGCGGCAGGACGATCTGGTAGTCACCGGTCAGCTCGAACATCATGAGGACGCCGGTGAGCGGCGCGGTCGCGGACCCTGCCACCACGGCTCCCATGCCCACGGCCGCATAGGCCTCGGGCACCGCGGCGATGGCAGGAAAGAAATGGTGCGCGATCCGGCCGAACGCCCCGCCCGCCATCGCGCCGCAGAAGACCGCGGGAAAGAAGCTTCCGCCGGGAGCCCCCGAGCCGAGGGTGAGGCCGGTTCCGATCAGCTTCACGGCGAGCGTGAGGAGCAAGGTCAAGAGGCCGAGCTCGCCGGCGAGCGCCGCGTTCATGCTCTCGATCCCGGTGCCGAGCGCGCGCGGCGCCTCGAGCGCGCAGATCCCGAGAAGCAGTCCTCCGGCGGCGGGCTTGAGGGACGCGGGCAGCTTCCACAGTCGCAGCCGGCGCAATCGGTGTCCGTCGAAGACGTCGTGCACGAGGGCGATGATGCGCACGTACGCGAGAGCGACGGCGCCGGCGGCGAAGCCCAGGATCACGTACATCCCGATCTCGAGGCCGCTGGTGAGGTGCCATTCCACGTCGCGCAGATCGGCCTGTCCCGCGACGAGCGAGCGCGAGGCGACGACGGCGGTGACGGCGGAAAGGACGATGGGCGCGAAACCGCGCACGCTGAACTCGCCGGCGAGGACGATTTCGATGGCGAACATGGCGCCGGCGAGCGGGGCGTGGAACGACGCTGCGATGCCGGCGCCCGCGCCGCAGGCGAGGAGCAGCGCCCGCCGATCGCGGGGGAGCGCCAGCACCTTGGAGAGGACCGATCCGACGGCGCCGCCGAGATGGACCACCGGTCCTTCGCGTCCGGCGCTCCCTCCGGAACCGATGGTCAGGCCCGCGGCCACCGACTTCCACACCGCGACGCGGCCGGGGAGGTTCATCGTGCGCCCGTGGACCGCCTCCATCACCTCGATGACGCCATGCCCGCCGCTTTCCGGGCTGACGTAGCGGACGATGAGCCCGGCCGCGAGCCCGCCCAGCGCCGGTCCGGCGATCTGCAGCCAGATGGGGGTCGAAACGAGGATGCCGTAGAGGCCGTTTTCGGCTTCCGAGAACGTCTCGTTGAAGGTGGCGATGACGAGGAGCGGGTAGTACAGCGCCAGACCGAACGCCCCGGCGAGCGCCACGGGACGGATGCGCGCCGCCTCGAAGGCCGGGACGATGCGGCGGCTGCGCAGGGAAAGCGCGAACGAAGCGGCGAGCGCGATGGCGGCGAGGACGGCGAACTCGAGCCGCCAGGGCGCGGCGCGAAGGCGGGCGAAGAAGCGCGCCTGCCAGCCGGGGTCGCGCAGATGCGCCGTCAGCTCGGGAAACCGGAAGAGCAGGATCTGCGTCGTGCGGATGCAGTTGGAGAAGAGACCGGCGGCGATCCCGGCGTACACGCCGATCACCGCCGCGACCCCCATGATGAGGGTCTGCTCCCAGGGAAAGGCCGCGACGCTCCGGAGGGCGGTCTCGCGGGTCCAGCGCCGCCGAGGTGCGGGCGACGTCTCGGGGCGCATGTCGGTCACGCCGTTCCGTTATCCGCGTCCCGCAGCGACGAAGCCACTCTTTTTCCAGTGGTGGTATGCAAACGCCCCATGGCCAACAAGACCGTGATCGACGGCGTCGCGGGGCTCAAGTCGTTCGTCGGCAAGGAGCTCGGCACCAGCGACTTTCGCACCATGACGTTCGAGGACATCAAGCGATTCGCCGACGCCACCGGCGATCACCAGTGGATCCATGTCGACCGCGAGCGCGCCAAACGCGAGTCGCCCTTCCGCGCCCCGGTCGCCCACGGCTACTTCACGCTCTCGCTCATCGCCGGCCTGTTCTTCGAGCTGGTAGAGATGAAGGGCTTCAAGCTGGTCGTGAACTACGGGCTCAACAAGGTCCGCTTCCCCGCTCCCTTGAAGGAGGGGCAGCGGTACCGCCTGAACATCCGCCTGCAGGATGCGACCGAGGTCTCGAACACCATCGAGGGCCTCGTCCTCGCGAACGTGGAGATCGAGGGCGAGAAGAAGCCCGCCTGCGCCGCCGAGGTCGTGTTCCGCTTCTATTCCTGAGCCTTTCCTGCTGATGAACATTCCCCGCACGGCAGCGTCAGTAGCTCGCGGCAGGGGCCGCTGCTGCGCCAGTGCGCCGGCGGCCGCGCCGTTGGGCTGATCCGCCGCGCGCGTTGCCGTCGTGGGCCGGCACCGCGCTTCGGGGGGAAAACGGGGCCCCGGTCCCGAGAGCATCGCTCGGGACCGGGGCAACGCATCCGTCCGTTCGCATGCTAGAAGCGCGAGCGTGCGCGAGTACAACTTCGACGGGATCGTCGGACCGACGCACAACTACGCCGGGCTGTCTTCCGGGAACGTCGCCTCGATGTCTCACGGCGGGCAGATCTCCAACCCGCGCCGCGCCGCGCTGCAGGGGCTCGCCAAGGTGCGCCTCGTCGGCTCGCTCGGCGTGGGGCAGGCGGTGCTCCCCCCGCACGAGCGGCCCCGCATGTCGACCCTGCGCGAGCTCGGTTTTCGCGGCAACGACGAGCAGGTCCTCGCCCGGGCCGCGAGCGATCCCCTCACCGGGGACCACGCGCTGCGGCTGTGCTCGAGCGCGGCGGCGATGTGGACGGCCAACGCGGCGACCTGCATTCCCTCGTCCGACAGCGCCGACGGACGCGTCCATCTCGTCCCCGCGAATCTCACCTCCATGTTCCACAGGGTGCTCGAGGCGGACACCACCGTTCGCGTGCTGCGCTCGATCTTCGCCGCGGAGGAGCGCTTCGCGGTGCACGATCCCTTGCCGGGCGGCGCCCACTTCTCGGACGAAGGAGCGGCGAACCACATCCGCCTGTTCTCGCCCGGCGTGCCCGCCGTGCACCTCTTTGCCTGGGGCCGGGCTGCCTACGGCGCCTCGCCGGCGGGCGGCGAACCGTTGCGGTTTCCGGCCCGCCAGACGCGCGAAGCCTCGGCGGCGCTGGCGCGCCTCGGCCAGATCGATCCCGCACGCGCGCTGTTTCCGCAGCAGCATCCGATGGGGATCGACGCGGGCGCCTTCCACACCGACGTCGTCGCGGTGGGCAACGGCAGCGTCCTCCTCCTGCACGAGCTAGCCTTCGTGCACCTCGAGCCGCTCCTCGAGCAGGTCCGCAATCTGCTCGGCGGAACGCTCACCGTGTACCTGGCGGCGGAACGCGACCTGCCGGTCTCGGCCGCCGTCTCGACGTATCCCTTCAACTCGCAGCTCCTCACGCTGCCCGGCGGCGAGATGATCGTCCTCGCGCCGCTCGAGGCCGCCGAGGAGCCGCGCGCCCGCGCCTATCTCGAGAGCGTGACGACCAGCGGCGGTCCGGTGAAGAGCGTGCGCTACCTCGACCTGCGCGACTCGATGGAGAACGGCGGCGGACCCGCCTGCCTGCGCCAGCGCATCGTCCTGCGGGACGAGGAGCGGAAAGCGGTCGGCGCCCGGGTCTTCCTCGACGACGCCCTCGCCACCGAGCTGGAAGCCTGGATCCGGCGTCACTATCGCGACCGGCTCGCCGCCACCGACCTGCGCGACGTGGACCTGTGGCGGGAGAGTTGCACCGCCCTCGACGAGCTGACGAAGATCCTGCGGCTCGGCGCGATCTACGACTTCCAGCGCTGAGCGCGTCCCGCTACTTCTTCTGCGACACGACCTCGTCGCGCACCAGCTTGCCCGAGGAATCGAAGACGTAGTCCACGGTCGACTCGCAGCGGTCGATGCCGCAGGGCCGCTCCTCGTCGTAGCGCAGGGCGAAGAGCCCGCCCTCGCGGGTGAGGATCGCCTTGGGCGTTCCGCGCTTGTCGATCAGCTTCTTCGCGTCTCCGACGACGGAGAGCTGGGCCGGCGCCGCGTTGCTGGGAGGGGGCGGCGCATCGCTGCGCTCGAGGTCGTCGCCGGCGCTTCCGATGGTCGGCGCCTGATCGTTCTGCACCGCCGGTGTAGCCGGCGGGCGATTCGCGTCCGCGTCGGCGAGAGCGGCCCGGATCTGCGACTTCTCGCTGGAGAGCTGCGAGGCCCAGGAATCGAGCCCGTATCGCTCGTCGGGATGGTTGCTGAGATAGCTCACCGTCGCCTCGACGAAGTATTTGCTGCGCGAAGCCGTCGCCGGCGTCAGCCGCTGCAGGGCGAGCGGGGCACCGGTGCTGCGGCCCGAGCGCGAGAGGTCCCTCGACAGCCGCTGCTCGCTTTCCTGCGCTTTCTGCACGGAGAGCAGCGCGCGGCGAAGCTCGTCGAGCGAGATCGCGCGCTTCGACTTCGAGTCGGCGAGCGCCTTGGCGAGGTCGTCGGCGGCCACCAGAGCGTCGGACCGCTGCCGGCCCGCGCGGTCGAATCCGGCCACGGCCTCGTCCTCGGCGATGGCGTCGCCTTGCGCGTCGCGCAGGGCGCGCACCTCGGCTTCGCGGATCCACACGGTGCGATCGACCGCCATGAGGAGCCGCCGGAACCGCTTGCGCGCGTCGGAAACGGCGTCGGCATCTCCAGCGCGGACCGCATCGAGCTCCTCCGCAGCGGGGCGGCCGGCGACGGCCTCGCCGGTCCAGCGCTGCTGCTGCGCGATTTCGCGGGCGAGGCGCTGATCGCGCTCGTGGGCGGGCTGCGACCCGGTGATGCAGGCCGAAAGGGCGGGAAGGATGAGGAGCAGGATGTTGCGTCGCATGCGGCCTCCGCGGCGATCGATGACGGCCCCGGGCCGCGCCGTCAAGCGGGACACGGGATGGACCCTTTGCGCCACGAGACGGACACGGCTCACTGAAAAGACGGTAAAGAGCGAGGATGCTTCAAATTCCGATCTGCGGTCTACTCCTGCTCCTCGCGGCGCCCGCATCCGAGGAGCCGCTCTCCGTCCGTCTGCGAGCCCTTTCTGCGGTAGGAAGTGCCGAACTCCCGCGCCCTTCGCGGGACGGCTCCCGGCTCGCCTACCTCACTTCGCTGTTCGGTTCCTGGCAGGCGGCCGTGATGCCGATCGACGGCGGATACCCGATCGAGCTCACCGCCGAGCGCGAAGGGGTCGTTTCCATTCGCTATTCCCCCACCGATCCGCGGCAACTCGCCGCGGTCGTCCGTCGCGACGGCCGGCGCCGCATCGTGGTCTTGGACGATCAGGGCGGTCCCGCGGAGGAGGTCGACCGGTCCCCGGGCGATCAACTTCTCGGCGGTTTCACGCGCGATGGCAGAAGACTGTTCTTCGCCACCGTGAACGAGGGCAAGGGCCGCCTCTTCCAGTTCCAGGTCGACGGCAACAAGGCCACCGAGTTGTTGCCGGGGACCATTCCGCCCGCGACCGGGACCTTTGCCTCGGCGCCGCCCTATACCCCGCCGCCGCCGCGCGATGCCGGCTCTCCCGATGCCGGTCCCGCCGATGCGGGCAGGACATCCGGTTCGGCCCCGGGCCGCCCCGCTTCCGCCGCTCTCTCGGAGGTGCTGCCGGACGTCCAGGCCCTGGGTCCGCCTTCGCCCGATGGCCGGTACCTCCTCCTGGTGACCAGCAAAGGAGGCGGCAACGACGTCTGGTCGATCGAGCTGTCCTCGACGCGAGCGACGCTGCTCACTCCGCACGAAGGCAAGGCCCGCTTCGCCGACCCGCGCTGGAGCCCGGACGGGAAGACCGTCTACGTCCTCGACGACGCCGGCCGGGATCGCGAGGGCGTGGACGCGATCGTTTTCGCGACCCGGGAACGCAAGACCATCTACGCCCCGAACCGGAGGGTCGAGGCGTACGCGCTGACCGAGGACGGCCACCGTCTCGCGGTCGCCGAAGACGCGAGCGGCGAGACCGTCTTCGGCCTGCTGGAGCTTCCCGGATTGCGGGCGCAGCCCCTGCCGCAGCCACCAAGCGGCGCGCTTGCGCCGGCGCCGGAAGGCGAATCGGCGATGGCCTGGAGCACCAGCGGGGATCGGCTCTTCTTCGCCTGGAGCCAGGCCGACGATACGACGGACGTCCTGGGCTTCCGCATGGGATTCGGCGCCATGGTCCGGCTCACGCGCAGCCCCCGTCCGGGCGTTCCCCAAGGCTCCTTGCCGCGGCCCTCGCGCATGACCCTCACCGGCAGCGACGGAAAGGAGATGGGCGCCTGGATCTGGCGGCCCTCCAGCGGATCCCGGGCGAAGCTCGCGCTCCTCGTCACTGGCGAGGAAGTGCGTCCGGTCTTCGAGCCCAGGGTGGCAGCCCTCGTGGCCGCGGGATTCGCGGTCCTGGGCGTCAATCCTCGCGATGGCCGGGGAAAGCTCGAGACCGGCGAAGATGCAGTCCCCGATCTCCTTGCCGCGGTCCGATCGGTCCGCTCGCAACAGGGCGACCTGGATGCGCAGCGACCGCTGATCGTCTCGCTCGGGAAGGGTGCCGGGCAGGCCGCGCGGCTGCTCAAGGCGCATCCGGATGCATTCTCGGGCGCGGTAGCGGTCGATGCTTCCGAGCGGGTTCCGGGCGTGGTCGTGAGCGCGAGCCTTCCCGATCTGGTGAAAGCGGCTCGCGAAAAGGCCCGCTGAACGCTTCTCTCAAAGGTGCTCGGCGAGTCGTACGGCCACCCGCCGGAGCTCGATGTAGGCGCGGGAGACCTGTGCGGCCGGTGCGAGCAGGAGCACGAGGTAGTAGCCCTCGGGAAGGCGAGCGCAGAGGAGCGCGCCTTCCTTGCAGCGCATTCCCATCTCCAGCGCCGTGCCTGCGCCGCCGTTCGCCGATCCGTCCTGGAGGCGCAGCCAGGGAGCGGCGAGGTGCGCGCCGATCACCTTGAGGTCGTAGTCGGACAGCTCGCCGCAGCCGGCCGGTTGCGGCTGCGCGACCAGGAGATCGACGAACTCGCCGTCGTGTCCGCAGAAGACGGCGCCGCGCGCACCCTTCGCCGACGCGACCAGGTCCCCGAGCAAGGCGGCGAACGACACGGCGGTGCTTGTTGTCATGCAGCCCCTCTGGTAGCAAGCTGCGCCCGCGCGCGATCGGGTGGCTTTCCGACGAGGGAGAATGACGTGGACAAACGGGCGGCGGTCGTGCTCGGGATCATCTTCGGAGGGCTCTTCCTCGTCCTCTTCGCCTTCCTCCTCCTCGCCTGGTCGGCGGTGAAGACGACCACCGCGGGCGTCGACGCCGAGACCACTACATCCGTAGGTCCCCGCATCGCCGTCGTCGAATGCCGGGGGACGGTGGGCGATCGCGAGCAGGGCATCGACTCCGAGAAGATCGTCCGCCTGCTTCGCAAGTACGAGAAGGACCGCGACGTGAAGGCGATCGTTGTGCGGGTGGACTCGCCGGGAGGCGCGGTGGCGCCGTCGCAGGAGATCTACGCGGCGCTCAAGAAGCTGCGCGCGAAGAAGAAGGTGGTGGTCTCGATGGGCAACCTTGCCGCCTCGGGCGGCTACTACATCTCCGCGGCCGCCGATCGCATCTTCGCGAGTCCCGGTACGCTCACCGGCTCCATCGGCGTCATCTTCATGCACTTCAACGTCCGCGGGCTCCTCGAGACCGTGAAGGTGGAGGAGACGACGCTGAAGAGCGGCAAGTACAAGGACACGCTGTCACCCTTCCGCCCGCTGCAGGAGCAGGATCGGAGCGAGGTGCTGGGGCTCTCCGACGACGTCTACGGCCAGTTCATCCACGACGTCGCCGAGGGGCGCGGCCTCCCCGAAGAAGAAGTCCGCAAGATCGCCGAGGGACGCATCTACACCGGGCGTCAGGCGAAGGAGCTGAAGCTCGTCGACGAGCTGGGCGGCTTCGACGACGCCGTGGCGAGCGCGTGGCAGTTGGCCGGGCAGAGCGGCGAGCCGCGCGTGCAGATGCCGCCCAAGGAGACGCCGCTGTCCTTGCGCGAGCTGATGCGGGGCGCATTCCAGGGCGCTACCCGGGGCGCGCTCGACGCCTCGCGGGGCGCGGCGCGCACCGGCCTGCAATTCCTCGCGCCGGGTCTGTCGGAGTAAGCGCGCGTGGAGAAGCTCTGGGCGCCGTGGCGGATGGAGCTCATCGCGCGGTCCGAGGAACAGACGGGCTGCATCTTCTGCGAGCTGCCCAAGCAGAAGGACGACGCCAAGAACCTGATCCTCGGCCGGACGGCGCGCACCTTTGCGATGCTCAACAAGTACCCCTACAACAACGGGCACCTGATGGTGATCCCGCGCTCCCATGTCAGCGATGTGCACGCGCTCGCCGTCGAGGAGTACGGCGAGCTCTGCGCGATGCTGCGGATCGCGCTGCGCCTGGTCGGTCGCGCCTACAATGCGCAGGGCGCGAATCTGGGAATGAACATCGGCAGGGCCGCCGGCGCGGGGATCGCCGATCACATCCACTGGCACGTCGTTCCGCGCTGGGCGGGAGACACGAATTTCATGCCGGTGCTCGCCGACACCAAGGTGATGATCGAGCACCTCCAGGCGACGTTCGAGAAGCTCCGTCCGCTGTTCGACGCCGAGTATCGTCACGGGGAGCCGGTGTCCTCGTGGTGAAGACCGAGATCGCGAAGATCCTCGAGCGCGCCCTCGACCGGTGCGCGAAGGACGGACTCTTGCCGGCGGAGCGCGCACCTGTTCAGCTCGACGCGCCCAAGAATCCCGCTCACGGCGACTTCGCTTGCAACGCGGCGATGGTGCTGCAGAAGCAGCACGCCCGGGCGACCGGGGCCGCGAAGCCCAATCCGCGGGCGCTCGCGCAAGCCATCGTCGATCGGATCGAAGATCCCGATGGGGCGCTGGAGAAGGTGGAGATCGCCGGACCGGGATTCCTGAATTTGATCGTCGCCAAGCGACTCTTCTTTCGCGAGCTGGGAGCGGTGTGGCGGGAGAAGGAACGATTCGGCCACACCGACACGGCGCGTGGGCGCAAGACGATGGTCGAGTTCGTCAGCGCCAACCCGACCGGGCCGATGCACGTCGGGCATGGCCGCGGGGCGGTAATCGGCGACACGGTCGCGCGCCTCCTCGAATGGTCCGGCCACGACGTCTTACGCGAGTTCTACGTCAACGACGCGGGCGGACAGGTGTGGCGGCTCGCGCACGCCGTCTATGCCCGCGCGACGGAGATCGACGGGTCGGTCCCCGTCGAGCCGCTGCATCCCGACGACTACCAGGGCGAGTACGTGAAGAACGTCGCCCAGGCGTGGCTCGCGCAGAAGCCCGATCTACGCAAGCCGTTCGAGGAGCTGAAGGAGCCGCTCCGCAAGTTCGCGACCGGGTGGATCCTGGAGAACTTCATCAAGGAGGACCTGAAGCTGTTCGGCATCCGCTTCGATCGGTTCTTCAGCGAGAAGACGCTCCACGACGAGGATCGGCTCCGCGCCGCGGTCGCCTTCCTGGAAGGGAAGGGGCTGGTCGCCGAGGAGCTCTTGCCCCCGCCGAAGGGCGTCGACATCGACGAGGAGGAGTACGTTCCCGTCCCGTTGAAGGTGGTGAAGACCACCCGATACGGAGACGAGCGCGATCGCCCGCTCTTCAAGACGAACGGGGAGCCGACCTACTTCGCGGCCGACATCGCGTACCACTTCGACAAGATCGATCGCGGCTACCAGCGCCTCGTCGACGTCTGGGGCGCCGATCACGGCGGCTACGTCCCGCGCATGAAGGCGGCCGTGAAGGCGATGGGCGGAGAGCTGGAAATCATCCTCTTCCAGCTCGTGAACTTGATGAAGGACGGCCAGCCCTACCGGATGAGCAAGCGGGCGGCGAACTTCGTCACGCTGCGCGAGCTGCTCGAGACCGCGGGCGCCGACGCGACCCGTGTCTTCTTCCTTTTGCGCCGCGGCGACATGGCGCTCGATTTCGACATCGGGCTCGCGCAGAAGCGCGACATGGACAACCCGGTGTTCTACGTGCAGTACGGGCACGCGCGCTGCCGCGCGATCCTCCGCAAGGCGAAGGAAGATCGGGGGCTCGAGCCGGCGTACGATTCCGACGCGCTCTCCGCCCTGGAGCTCCCAGAAGAGGTCGATCTGGTGAAGCGCATCCTCGCTTTTCCCGAGCTGGTGGCGAGCGCCGCGCAGTCGCTCGAGCCGCACCGCGTGGTCTTCTACCTTCAAGAAACCATCGCCGCCTTCCACGGCTACTACACGAAGTACAAGAAGACCGAGCGGGTCATCTCCGACGACCCCCGCAAGACTTCGGCTCGGCTCTACCTCGTCTGGGCGCTCGCGCAGACCTTGCACAATGCTCTGGAAGGGATCCTGGGAGTGACGGCGCCCGACCGGATGGACGAACCGCCCGGGGAGTCTGAAAGCGGGTAGGGGGGCGCCTCCGGATTCTCGCTCCCTCCCCTCACCGGTGATAATTGGCCGGGGATGCGCGACGAACACCGGTTTCGGGAAAAGATCGAGCTGTCGCTGGAGAACCGGCACGTCCGTGCCATTGCCTTCGCTGCAGTCCTCTTCCTCGGCGCTGCCTTCGCGCTCGGAGTGTTCGTCGGAAAGCGGCTCGCGTCGCGGGCGGCGGCACCAGCGCCCATGAACGATCTCGAGGCCCTCGACGCCCGGACGCCTGCCGCCCGCGCGGGAACGTTGCCTCCCCCGGACACGGCAAGGGTGCGCGACTCGGTCGCCTCACCAGTTCCCTTGCCGCCTGCGGAACCTGCCGCGCTGCCTGCGCCCCCACCGGCCCGAACCGCGCCGGTGCGCACCATCCCCGCACCTCCGCCGACCACCTCGGTCGCGCCTGCCCGCACCGCACAAGTGACCGCGCCGCAGACGGCCATACTGCCGGCTCCTCCCCCGGACGTCGGCAAGTTCACCGTGCAGGTCGGCGCCACCCAGGACAAGATGGAAGCGCACCAGATGGTGTCGCTGGCCTCGAAGGGCGGCCTTCGACCCTACGTCGCCGAGGCGCGCCTCGCCGGCCGCGGCCTGTGGTATCGCGTCCGGGTGGGAGCGTTCGCGGACCGGGCGGCGGCAGACCAGTTCCGCCGGGACGTGCAGCGCGAGTTGCGCATGCCGGCGGTGGTCATGCCCAGCCGGTGAGACAGGAGATCGAGGAATGGCCGAGGAAAAGCCGGTCCGCGTCGACAAGCCGTGGGGCCACGAGCTGATCTGGGCGCGCACCGACCGTTACGTCGGCAAGATCCTCCACGTCCGCCAAGGCCACGCGCTGAGCCTCCAGTACCACCAGCGCAAGGACGAGACGATCCACCTCCTCAAAGGCTCGCTGCGCTTTCAGTTCGGTCGCGACGGCGAGCAGCTGAGCGAGCGGGTCCTCGAGCCCGGCGAGTCGTTCCGCATCGATCCGCTGCTCCGCCACCGCATGATCGCGGTCACCGACTGCGACATCCTGGAGGCCTCCACCCCCGAGCTGGACGACGTGGTCCGGCTCGAGGACCGCTACGGGCGGACCAAGTGAGCCGCGCCATCGTCCTCGGCGGGGGAGGATTCGTCGGCAGCCATCTCGCCGATCGGCTCCTGCGCGAGGGCATGGACGTGGTGGTGGTCGACAGCTTCCTCACGGGACGCAAGAAGAACCTCGCGCATCTCGCGGGAAACCAGCGTTTCCGGCTGGTCGAGCACGACATCTGCCAGCCGATCCCCGTCACCGGCCCCGCCGACGTCGTCTTCAACATGGCCTCGCCGGCCTCGCCGATGGATTACGCGCGGATGCCGCTCGAGACGTTGGAAGTCGGATCGGCGGGCACGCGGAACGCGCTCGATCTCGCCCGCCGCGCCGGCGCGACGCTCGTGCACGCCTCGACCAGCGAGGTCTACGGCGACCCGCTCCAGCATCCGCAAAAGGAAAGCTACTTCGGGAACGTCAACCCGGTCGGCCCGCGCGCTTGCTACGACGAGGCCAAGCGGTACGCCGAGGCGATCGTGACCAGCTACGCCCGCGTGCACGGCACCAAGGTGCAGCTGGCGCGCATCTTCAACACCTACGGCCCGCGCATGCGCGTCGACGACGGACGCGTCATTCCCGCCTTCGCCGCCCAGGCCATCGCCGGAGAGGACTTCACGGTCTTCGGCGACGGCAGCCAGACGCGCTCGTTCTGCTACGTGGACGATCTGGTCGAAGGGTTCCTCGTGCTCTGGAAGAAGGGCGACGGCATGCCCATCAACCTCGGCAATGAGGGCGAATTCACGCTGCTGGAGCTGGCCGACGTGATGCGGCGGGTGGCGGGCTCGGGCGGCAAGGTCCGCTCCACGCGGCCGCTCCCCGAGAACGATCCCAAGCAGCGAAGGCCCGATCTCACCCGCGCGCGCACCATCCTCGGCTGGGAGCCGAAGGTACCCCTGGAGCAGGGACTGCGCCCGACGATCGCGTATTTCCGCGAGGAGCTGGGCCGGGCCTAGCGCGCGTCTTTCCGCTGTCGCAATCGCGAGCAAAGCCCGTCCGGGTCTCGTTGTGCGAGGGGGATCGCCGTGTTAGACCCCGCGAGCCCCAGATGCCCGCCGACAATGCCAATTTGCGCAATTTCTCCATCATCGCGCACATCGATCACGGCAAGAGCACGCTCTCCGATCGCTTGCTGGAGAAGACAGGCACGGTGACAGCGCGCGAGGCCCAGGACCAGTTCCTCGACAACATGGAGCTGGAGCGCGAGCGCGGAATCACCATCAAGGCGCAGAGCGTGCGGATGCTCTGGCGCTCCAAGCGGGACGGCAAGGAATACGTCCTCAACCTCATCGACACCCCGGGCCACGTCGACTTCGCTTACGAAGTGAGCCGCTCCCTCTCCGCCTGCGAGGGCGCCGTGCTGGTGGTCGATGCCTCCCAGGGCGTGGAGGCACAGACCCTCGCCAACGTCTACCTCGCTCTCGAGCACGACCTCGCCGTCGTCCCGGTCATCAACAAGATCGATCTGCCCAGCGCCGACGTCGCCGGGACGCGGACGGAGATCGAGGAAGTCATCGGCCTCGACGCCTCCAAAGCCGTTCCCACCAGCGCCAAGGACGGGACCGGCATCGAGGAGTTGCTCGAGCGCATCATCGAGGATGTGCCGCCGCCCCAGGGCGATCCGGCGGCGCCGCTCAAGGCGCTCATCTTCGACAGCTGGTACGACAGCTACCGCGGCGTGATCATGCTCGTCCGCATCTTCGAGGGCACGGTCAAGCCGCGCCAGAAGATCATCTTCATGTCCAACCGGCGCGAGTACGAGGTGAGCGAGGTCGGCGTCTTCGCTCCCAAGGCGCGGGGGAAGGACAACCTCATCGCCGGCGAGGTCGGCTTCGTCGTCGCCAACGTGAAGGTGATCCACGACGCCAAGGTGGGCGACACGCTCACCGAGCCGTCGCGGCCGACGGACAAGCCGGTCCCCGGATTCAAGGAAATCAAGCCGATGGTGTTCTCGGGGATCTTCCCGATCGATTCGGCGGACTATGAAAATACCCGCGACGCGCTGGAGAAATTGCGCCTCAACGACAGCGCCTTCGTCTACGAGCCGGAAACCTCGCAGGCCCTCGGCTTCGGGTTCCGCTGCGGGTACCTGGGCCTCCTCCACATGGAGATCGTCCAGGAGCGGCTCGAGCGCGAATACAACCTGAACTTGATCACGACCGCGCCTTCCGTCGTCTACAAGATCGTCAAGAAAGACGGTACGGAAGAGCGCATCGACAACCCCGCCAAGCTGCCCGAGGAGGGCGAGATCGAGAAGTTCCTGGAGCCGATGCTCAACGCCCACGTCTACGTGCCGAACGAGTACGTCGGAGCCGTCCTGAAGCTCTGCCAGGACCGCCGCGGGACGCAGAAGGACATCAAGTACATCGGCACCAAAAGGGTGCAGATTACCTACGAGATTCCGCTCGCCGAGGTGGTCTTCGACTTCTTCGACAAGCTGAAGAGCATCACCCGCGGATATGCTTCCCTCGACTACGAACCGTTGGGGTATCAAGAGGCCGACCTGGTGAAGCTCGACATCCTCATCAACGGCGAGCCGGTCGACGCCCTCTCGACCATCGTGCACCGCGACCGCGCCTATCACCGCGGCCGGGCGGTGTGCGAGAAATTGAAGGAAGAGATCCCCAAGCAGATGTACGAGGTGGCCATCCAGGCCGCGATCGGATCGCGGGTGATCGCCCGCGAGACGCAGAAAGCGCTGCGCAAGAACGTCCTCGCCAAGTGCTACGGCGGCGACATCTCGCGCAAGCGGAAGCTCCTCGAGAAGCAGAAGGAAGGCAAGAAGCGCATGAAGGCAGTCGGCTCGGTGGAGATTCCGCAGGAGGCTTTCCTGGCGGTGCTCAGGGTGGAGGAATGACCACGGCCCGGCAAGGCGCGGCGGAAACAAAGCGGGAGGAGCGGGACCGCGAAGTGGAGCTGGTCGCCGCGGCGGACCGCGGCTCGCGCGAGTTCTACAAGGTCGCCGGCTACGGACGCATCGGCTTCATCCTCGCCGTGGCGCTGGTGCTCGCGCTCTTCGCGCAACACGAGCTGCGGCATCAGTCGTACCTCTTCGGATCGCTGGCGCTCTTCGCCGCCGTCTTCGTCCTCTCGATGATCGGTTCCGCGACGGCCTGGGGCGTTCGCAACCGCGCGCGGAGCGACGCCCGGGGCCTGCGCCGCAGCGCCGCCCGCCTGTTGCGCCGCCAGCGCGCGAAGCTCCAGCCGGCCGCCATCCAGGAGGTGGAGGGCGCGCTCGAGGGCGTGGACGAGGCGCTCGCGGGGAGCGGGGAGGGAACGCCGGCCGTCGAGGCCCGGGCCCGGCTCGACGGCGCGCTCGAGCACCACCTCTCCTTCGCCCGCAAGAGCGCGGCGCGCGAGTACACCGAGAGCATCGGCGGTGCCATCCTCGTCGCCCTGCTCCTTCGCGCCTTCGTCTTCGAGCCTTTCCACATCCCCTCGGGCTCGATGATCCCGACGCTGCTCGTCGGCGACTTCATCTTCGTCAACAAGATGGCTTACGGGCTGCGCATCCCGTTCACCGACCCGTCCAAGGTGCACAAGATCTGGGAGAAGGCGCCGAAGCGCGGCGACGTGGTGGTCTTCATCGTTCCGCAGAAGCCCGACGTCGACTACGTGAAGCGCGTCGTCGGGTTGCCCGGCGACCACATCGACATCCGCGACAACGTCCTCTACATCAACGGCACCGAGCAGCCGCGGACGGAGGCGGGCGAGTACACCTATACCGATCGCAGCGAGTACACGGACACCGACGTAGAGGTGACCACCAAGGAGTACATCGAGGACCTCTCGGGCGTGCCTCATCCGGTGCTGCAGCGCAGGGATCCCGGATTCATCCGCAACATGTCCTTCGACGTCGAGGAAGGCCGCCTTTTCATGATGGGCGACAACCGCGACAATTCGGCCGACAGCCGCGTCGAGGGCGGAATCGGGCAGATCCCTTTCAGCTACGTGAAGGGGCGCGCGAGCGTGATCTGGATCTCGTTCGGCGGCAAGGCGGGCATCCGCTTCGAGCGCATCTTCAACCGGGTGAAGTAGGAGCGGAGCGCACCGCGCCCCATCCGGCGCCGTGCGAAAACCCTCCAATCCACCCCGGGTTGCGCGTTACCATCGGAGGCATGAGAGCGCATCGCGGTTTCACGTTCGTCGGCCTCTTGTTCCTTCTCGCCGGAGCGGCGGCGATCTACGGCATCGTCGCCTTCGGCCCCGCCTATTGGGACAACGTCCAGCTCAAGAGCACCATGCACGAGGCGGCCAACATGTGCATGGGAAAGAACGACGCCATCGTCCAGCAGTTCATCCAGACCAAGCTCGCGGAACAGTTCTACACCGGCGCGATGGACGAGCGCGGCAACAAGATCCTCTCCATCGACTACGATCCCAACCAGGACGTCCGCATCGAGCGCACCGAGCAGCCGCGCTACGTCAACATCTGGCTGACGTACCAGCGGCACGTGTCGCTGCCCCTCATCGGCGGCGAGCGCATCGTCACCTTCAACCAGCACGTCGAGCAGGACCTCTCGCCCGTCAAGTGGTGACGATGCTGAGGTGAGTCGCGAGGCGCGCAAGCGAGAGCGCCCCGGACTCCTCGCAGATCGCAACCGAGCCATCGTCCGCGAGCGCCGCGCAGCGCACCGGACGATCGCCGATCCGCGCCAGCGCGAATCCTTCCTGCGCGTCGAGCACGACGGGCGCGCCCTGCAAGATCAGCGCAAGGCGGCGGGCGATCCGCGCCGGCGGCGAGGGCGCCGTACCTTCCGCGGGCAACGACCAGGCGATGTTCCCGCGCTCTCCGATCCGGGCGCAGGCTCCTCCCGGGCCAGTGGCGAGGAGCAGCGTCGCGCGCGCATCGTCCTCTTCGGCGCAGGCGAGCTCCGCATCGCCCGGGAACGGCAGCCCGGTCTCGAACCGCAGGGTGCCGTCGGACAGACGCGCGGCGACGACCTTCCCGCTCGAGGCGACGACCGCGCAGTCGAAGGCGGAGGGGATGGCAGGCCGCGGGTCGCCGGCCAACGGTCTCGTCCACAGGGACTTCCCCTGCTGTGGCGAGAACGCGAGCAGATGCGCTTTCCCCTTGCGGCCAGCGCAGAGCACGACCACGCGTCCGGCGAGGACCGACAAGGAACGCGGCGCACCCGGGAGCTTGCGCTTCCAGAGAAGGCGGCCCTCGGCTGCATCGAGGGCGGCGAGGTCCTTTCCGGCGAGGAGCAGGATCCCCTCGGCTTCCGCGCAGATCTCCGGCCGGCCTGAGGGAAGCCGCGCCTCGAAGACGACACCGCCGAGGTCGGAAACGCAGACGATCCCGTCATCGGTGGGGCGGACCAGGCCTCTGGCGACCGGCCACAGCGGCGCGGAGGAGCGCATCCGCCGCTGCCAGCGCCGCTCGCCCGTCGAGGGATCGATCCGGGAAAGCATCGCCTGAGAAGCGAGGAAGAGATCGTCGCCGTTCGCCGCATGGGCGAAGGCTTCGCAGTCGGCACGGAAGATCTCGCGGCCGGTGGCCGCGTCGAGCGCGCGTACTCCTCGCTTCGATCCCGCTATCAGGGCGCCACCGCAGAAGGAGAGCGCTTCCGGTGGATCGCCGGGCTCGGTCTTCCAGGCCTCACGATAGACCAGCCGGCGGACGCGCCCGCGGGAAAGCGGACCCTTCTGCGGCGGTGCTTTTCTCGGCGGGGGCACGAGCGCCGCGGAACGGGTGCGCCGGAGATTGCCGGAGGCGAGGTCCTTGCAGTGGATCTCGATCCGGCGGGCGGAGTCGCGCAGGTCGGACAGTTCCTCCGCCTCGCCGCCGAGAGCGAGGGCCTTGGTCGCGTAGGCGCGGGCCGCTCCGGCAAGCGCAGTGGCCAGCGCCGGCGCCGGAAGCGCGACGGGTCCTCGCCAGCCGTTGGCGCGCACCTCGTCGCGCGTGAGATCGCAATGCAGATCGGCGGCGCCGAAACGAAGGGTGAAATCGGCGTCGCCCGCCTCCCAGGCGGAGACCACCCCGGAAGCCGAACGCACCAGATCGCGGAGGGCGAGATAGGGAGGCGACTCCCAGGAAAGAGCCGGAGAGCCCCCGACGCGCAAGGCGAGCGATCCGGTGCCGAGAAGCGCAGCGAGCGGCGCATCCGGGACGTCTGCGCGCCCCGCCAGCCGCCACGCGCTCTCCTCTGGCACCTGGATCTCGCAGCGCACTCCGCGGGCGGCGCCGCGGGCGACGAATCCGCGCCCCGGAACGGCCGGTGGCCAGGGGGCCGTGCCTTGCGCCGCGCCCTTGCGCAGCGGAGCGCGCAGGGGTCCCCGGAGCCGCGCGAGCAGTGGCGAGCCGGAAAGCGCGGGACTGATGGAGAGCAGATCGTCGGCGAGCGCGCGCGCGGCGCTGGCGGCCGCGGCCCTCAGCCTCTCGCCGTCGAGGAGCAATCCGGAAGCGAGGAAGCGGGCGGGAGGGGCGAGCGAGACGAGGGCGAGGAGCACGTCCGCTCCGCGCGCTTCGAGGAGCAACTCGGTCGGGCCGCGGCCGACGGTGGCCTGGGCCGCCGGACTTCCCGAACGGAGCCGCGCGAGCGCGCGGCAAACCTCGTCCATGGCGACGAGGATTTCCGCCTCGCCCACGCCGGCGGCGATGTCCACGCCGTCGACCTCGATCCCGAGAACGTCGAGGATCCCGGAGCCCTCGAACCGCTGCAGATGCGGGCCCTCGAGCCGCCGCAGCTTTCCGACGTAGCCCGGGTTGTGTCGCCAGGATCGTCCCGGCCGGATCCGGATCATCGGCCGGATACTACGGCCTGTGGCCTTCGGCCGTCGCGCCGGAGCCGGTTCAACGCGCCGGAAGAAGCGCGTTGACAGCCGCCATTCAAGCTCCTACGATTGCGCGCTTTTTTCCACCGGCCCGAGGGAAGCTTCGTCCAGCCCCGAAGGCAACTGGAGAGTTCGACATGACGTTTACGGAAGCGGCGGTAGAAGTGCTGCGCCGCGCGGCGAAGCCCCTGCACTACGCGGAGATCGCGGAAGCCGCCGTACGCGACAACCTCCTCAGCCACGTCGGGCAGGATCCCGAGGTCACCATGGGCCAGCGCCTCGCGGCGATGGCCAAGCGCGAGGACGAGCGCAGGGTGGTGGCGGTTTCGCCCGAAGGCACCTTCGCGCTCCTCGAATGGAGCGTACCGGCCGAGCAGATTGTCGAGCCGGTCGCGCCGCCGCTCCAGCCAGCGGAGGATCCCGCGGAGCCGCTCTACCGCGCCCGCGAGCGGGAGCCGCGTCCGATCCACGCGCAGGCGCGCCGCCGCCTCGAGGCGCTGCAGCCAGGACCGGAAGAGAGCGAGGAGGAGAAGCGCCGCGAGCGGCCGCGCAAGTTCCCGCCGCCCGCCGAGGTGGCCTTCGAGTGGCTCGCGCAGCGGCAGTCGGGAGCGCCGATCGCGGAACTGTGTACCGCGCTCTTCAAGAAGGGCCTCCTCAGCGACGCCCTGGTGCGCGATGCCCCGTCGCTCGTGCAGGCGCTTCTCGAGGACAACCGCCGCCGCACCGAAGCGGGCCGCAAGCCGGCCTTCATCGTCGACGGCGACCGCGTCACCCTGGTCGAGTTCCCGCCCCCCTCCGCGGTGCTGGAGGAGGCCCGGGCTCCGCACGGCGTCGGCCGCCCGACCAGCGCTGCGCAGCTCGCCGCCGAGAGCCGGCGCGCCGTGGTCCGGGCGCTCCGCCGCCGTCTCGCCGATCTCGAAACGGCAGGTTTCGAGCGGCTCTGCGCCCAGCTGCTGGAGAAGATGGGAATGCGCGACGTGCGCGTCGCCAAGCGCAGCAAGGAGGGGCCCCTCTACCTCTGCCGCCAGCGCCGCGGCGTCTCCGACCTCCGCACCGCCGTGAAGCTGGTGCGCGGGTCGCGCGAGATTTCCCGTACCGACGTGCAGGAGCTGCGCAAGGATCTCGCCCACTACAGCGCGCAGATGGGGCTGGTGCTCGCCCCTGGCGAGGCGGGCCGCGACGCCCGCGCCGAGGCGGCGGCCGCCGGTCTTGCTCCCGTAGCGCTCTACTCGGGCGAGTGCCTGGCCGAGGAGTTCTGCACCCTCCGCGTCGCGGTGAAGGTGCAGGTGGTCGAGCTCGCCGACATCGACGAAGCGATCTTCGCCGAAGCGGGGCGGCCGCCGCACGCCGGCGATCGCGAGCGGCGCGAGCGGTTCCCTCGCGAGGAGCCCCAGGAGGCGGAGGCCGCGAGAGCAGAACTGCCGCAGCCGCCCGAACCGCCTCCGCCCCCTCCGGTGGAGGAGGCAGCTCCCGTTCCGGAGCCGGTACCCGAGCCCGCACCGGCGATCGCCGCGCAGCTGCCCGCGACGCCTGCGTCCCCCGTGCCCCTCGCTACGTCGCCGGAGGTACCGCGCGATGCGGAACGGGAAGGGCGGAAGCGCCCCGGACGCCGCGAGCTCCAGCGGGCAACGAGCGCCGCGGAGCAGGCCTGGGGACAGCCCATCGGGACTCCCCGCCGGGCGCAGCCGCCATCTCCGCTCGTTTTCGAGCCGTCGCCCGTGGAAACGGAACCGTCGCCGCCGTCCTCCTCGACCGAGGTACCGGCGGCGACGCCGGGCGACGACACGCCGGAGACGGACTAGCATCTCCTTTGACCGTTCGGGCACCTGCCTCTAGCATCCGTTCACGTTGCGCCTTCTCTGGACAACGCTCTTCCTCGCGGTCGCGTGCAACCGGATCCCGCCCGGCGCGGTGCCGGTCGGATCGCTGGCCGTTTCGGAGGCGAATCTCGCTGGAAACCCAGAACTTGGCGTCGCTGCCGAGGGCGCCCGCCGGGAGCTGCAGCGATCCGTCGAGGCGACGGGGAAGTTCGTCTTGCGCCAGGAAGCGCCTGCCCGGATCCGGCTCGCGGTCGAGTCGGCGCGTCGGGTGTCGCTCGTCAGCTCCGCGGGACCGGAGGTTGCCAGCGTGGAATTGACGCTCGAGCTGACGTCACCCGCCGGTCCGGGGGAGATCGAGAAGATGCTTTCGGAGGGGTCCGGCAGGGTCCCGACGGAGGCGGAGACCTCCACCGATCCGGAGGCGCGCCTGTCGGCGTTCCGGTCGGCCTTCCGGGCTGCCCTTGACGATGCGAGCCGGGGTCTCGTCTGGCAGGTGGAGGCGCGCAACAAGACCGACCGCGAGCTCGTGCAGGACCTCACCGCGGAGGACCCGCGGCTGCGGGACTATGCCATCCGCGCTCTCGCCGATCGGCGGAACCCCGCCGTCGTGCCGCAGCTTCTGAACCGGCTCTCCGACGAGAACCCGGTCGTGGCCCTCCGGGCGGTCGGCGCGCTCGTCGCGATAGGCGATCGCCGCGCCGTCGATCCGCTCATCGAGATGACCCGCAAGACCAAGCCGCAGGTGACGGTGCAGATCCTGTACGCGCTCGCCACGCTCGGCGGTCCCACCGCCGAGGCCTACCTGTACACGCTCGAGAGCGGCGGCCCCGACGACGAGGTGCGGCGGGCAGCCACCGACGCGCTCCTGGAATTGCGCCGCAAGACCACCGAGCCGACGGCCCACAGGGGCCCGACCGAGCCGCTCCCGGGCGGCGGAGGTCATCCTTGAGGGCAACGATGCTCGCTTGCGCCTGCGCGGCGTGGGTTTCCTGCAAGGGTGCGGAGCCGAGGCCGGCAACGGCCGCCCCGGCGGCACAGGCGGCGAACGCAACGGATCCCGCGCTCTACTACCCGCTCGCGGTGGGCAATTCCTGGACGTACCAGGTGACCGACGGCAGCGGCGCGCACGAGGATACCATCCAGATCGTCGGTCGCGACGGTCCCTGGTTCATCGACGATCACCGCGGGCGGATCCGCGTCGACAGCGAGGGCGTGCGCGACGCCGACCGCTACCTGCTCCGCTCGCCGCTTACGCCCTCCGCTCGCTGGAGCGCCGTGGAGAACCTGGTCGTGCAGCGCTTCGAGGTCACCACCACGGAGGCCAAGGTGGAAACGAAGGCCGGCGGCTTCACCAACTGCGTGGTGGTGCGCAACGAGCAGCCGCTGCCGAAGAACCAGGGCAAGCTCGTCACCGAATGGACGTACGCGCCGCGCGTCGGCCTCGTCCAGGTCCTCACCCAGACGGTGGGACCTTCGGGCACGCGCGACCAGGTCCGCCTCGAGCTCGTCGCCCATCATCTTCGCTGAGAGCGTTGCCCGCAGTGTGCTACACGAATTCCCGTGGAGCCCTACCGCCACCGCGTGCTCTACGGCGACACCGACCAGATGGGAGTCGTCTACTACGCGAACTACCTCCGCTTCTTCGAGGGAGCGCGCGGCGAGTGGATTCGCGGGCTCGGCATGAGCTACGCGGAAATCGAGGAGCGCGGCATCTTCCTGCCGGTCCTCGAGGTGGGGGTCCGTTACCTGAAGCCCGCCCGCTACGACGACCTGCTCGAGATCCCGATGGTCGTGAACCACACCCGGGTCAAGATACGATTCGACTACAAGGTGCACCGGCAAGGCTCGCCCGAAGTGCTCCTTCTCGGGCATACCGTGCACGCCTGCGTGGGCCGGGAGGGCCGGCCGACCCGGGCGCCGGATTGGCTGGTGAAGAAGATGGAAGGGGCGTCTACGCTCCACGTGCGGTTGGCAGACGGAGGAGCGGGCTTCGCCTGCGACGGGCGGAGGCCGGAGGCCGCAGCATACGGAGACTCGTCATGATGGACCGGAACATCGGGCTCGAAGCGGTACGGCTCACCGAGGCCGCGGCGATCGCCTCGGCGCGCATGATGGGGCGCGGCGACGAGAAGGCCGCCGACCAGGCGGCGGTGGATGCCATGCGCAAGGCATTCAACGAGCTGCACATCCGCGGCACCATCGTCATCGGCGAAGGCGAGCGGGACGAAGCGCCGATGCTCTACATCGGCGAGAAGGTAGGGCGCGGGGCGAGCGACGATCCCGAGGTGGACATCGCCCTCGATCCGCTCGAGGGGACGACCTTGACCGCCACCGGCGGACCCAGCGCGCTCTCGGTGCTGGCCATGGCCGACAAGGGCAACCTGCTCAATGCGCCCGACACGTACATGGACAAGATCGCGGTCGGGCCGAGCGCGAAGGGCGCCATCGACCTGCGTCGGACGCCGCTGCAGAACCTCCGCGCCATCGCCGACAAGAAGGGCGTCTACATCGAGGACCTGACCGTCATCATCCTCAGCCGGCCACGGCACGAGAAGCTCATCGCCGATGTCCGGCAGACCGGGGCGCGCATCAAGCTCATCGGCGACGGCGACGTGTCCGCGGCCATCGCGACTTGCTTTCCGGAGACCGGCGTCGACGTGCTCATGGGAATCGGCGGGGCGCCCGAGGGCGTCATCGCGGCGGCCGCGCTCCGCTGCAGCGGCGGCGACATGCAGGGCCAGCTCAAGTTCCGCAACGAGAAGGAGATCGAGCGGGCGAAGAAGATGGGCATCGCGGACGTGAACATGATCTTCGGCATCGAAGAGATGGCGAAGGGGAACGTCATCTTCGCCGCCACCGGCGTGACGAGCGGCGACTTCCTCCGCGGCACCCGTTTCTTCAAGGGCGGCGCCGAGACCCATTCGGTGGTGATGCGCAGCAAGAGCCACACCATCCGCTACATCGATTCCCAGCACAGCTTCGAGTACAAGCCGGGATTCGCTTCCTAGCGAGCTGCGCTCTACAGGTGGCCACTTCCCGAGGACTGCGGGTTACACTTCCAGGGAATGGCGAAAGCGCAGCGCACCATCGACGTGGCCGTGCCACCCGAGGCCTTCTTCGGGATGCTGCAGGACTACGCCCGCTACCCCGAGTTCCTGCCGGACGTGAAGTCGGTGCGGGTAGGCCCGCGGGCGGGCGACGCGGTCGAGGTGACCTACCGGCTGGACGCGAAAGTGAAGACCATCGAGTTCACTCTCCTGCACGTCGAGAAGCCGCCCCTGCGCGTCGACTGGAAGCTCTTGCGCGGAGAGCTCATCCGTCGCGACGAGGGGACCTGGACGCTCGAGCGCACCGCGCAAGGCGGGACGCGCGCCACCTACGCGATCGAGATGAGCTTCGCCGCGCCCTTCGGTGCCGCACTGGAGCGCGCGCTCGCGGAGCAGGGACTCCCCGGCCTGCTTCTCCGCTTCAAGCAGCGCGCGGAGCAACTCCACCGCGCCGCGCCATGAAGAAATGCAGGCAGCCTCGTGTCCCACGGGATGGAGATTGCGTGTGGGATCGGATGCGTGGATCGCAGTATGGGCGGCAAGTTGATCCGGTTCCGGGGATGCTGTTATGCAGGGAAGAGGGCGAACAGGCCCTCGGGCGGCGGGTAGGGAAACCATGGGCCTTCGATTGCATCGAATGAGTTGAAGGCGCACTGATTCGATCGGGAAGGAGGTGGCCCTTGCTCGACGCGTTCATCATCGAAGAAATCCGGCGGCGCGAAGAAGATCGGGAGAACCACCGCCCGAGGCCGCAATTGCCCATTCCCGAGCCGAGCCGGCCGCTTCCCTCGAACGACGTGCCGGCGGAAGACGAAGACGCCCCGCAGCGCGGCGTGGTCATCATCGACTACTCGGTGCCGGCGGGCCCGTAAGGGACCGAGCGGTCCGCTGGTTCGTGGAGGCTCCGGCAGTCTGCCGGGGCCTTTTTTGCTCTCAGATTTTGTTGATCTCTCCCCACCGCTCCTTGATTTCCGCGGGAGACCACGGTCCGCCCTCCCGGCTCACGCCCTCGCCCTCGACCATCCGGTAGACGAAGATCTTCGGCCCCTGCACGCCGACGATGGCGCCGGTGATGTCCGCCGCCAGATCGCTCGCGAGGAAGGCGGCGACCGGCGCGACGTACTGCGGGCCGATCTGCTCGGCGGTGAGGCCCTTGAACATCTGCAGATCCTCGGTCATGCGCGTGAGGGCGACCGGGGCGAGCGCGTTGACCGTGACGCCCATGCGCTGGAACTCGAGGGCGGCAGTCCTGGTGAGCGAATAGATGCCGCCTTTCGCCGCCGCGTAGTTGCCCTGACCGAAGTTGCCGAGCAGGCCGGAGAGCGAAGTGGTGTTGACGATCCGCCCACCTTTGCCTTGCACCTTGAAGATGCGGGCCGCCGCCTGCATGCAGAGGAAGGTGCCCTTGAGGTGCACGTCGAGGACGGACTGGAAGTCCTGCTCGCTCATGTTGACGATGGTCTTGTCGCGCAGGATGCCGGCGTTGTTCACCAGCGCGTCGAGACGGCCGTACTTGTTGAGCGCCGTCCAGACGAGCCCGTCCGCTCCCTCGCGCGTCGCCACGTTGTCGTAGTTGGCGGTCGCCTCGCCGCCGGCGGCCTTGATGTCCGCTACCGTTTGGTCCGCGAGCTCCGCTCCCCTGCCGCCACCGTGGCGGTCGGAGCCGAGGTCGTTCACCACCACCTTGGCGCCGTCGCGGGCGAAGAAGAGGGCGTGCTCGCGGCCGATCCCGCCGCCCGCCCCGGTGATGATCGCCACCTTGCCTTCCAGTAGACCTGCCATGCCGCCGCCTCCGTGGGAGCGCGGTCTCTATCCCAGCCGCCCGGCGGACTCAAGACGAGCTTGCCCCTCGATCTCTCGCGTGGTAGCGCGCGCTGCGGAACACCCGGAGGTGCCATGACCGAAATCATCGACGTGCACGCGCGGGAGATCCTCGACAGCCGCGGCAACCCGACGCTCGAATGCGAGGTCACCGTCTCGGGCGGCAGCACGGGCCGCGCCGCCGTTCCCTCCGGCGCCTCGACGGGAGAGCACGAGGCGCACGAATTGCGCGACGGCGACAAGGCCCGTTACGGCGGCAAGGGCGTGCGCAAGGCGGTCGAGAACGTGCGCAGCAAGCTCGCCCCGCGCCTGGTGGGCATGGACGCGTCCGATCAGGAGGCCCTGGACCGCCTGATGATCGAGCTCGATGGTACGACGACGAAGAAATCGCTCGGCGCCAACGCCATCCTCGGCGTCTCTCTCGCCGCGGCGCGGGCGGCGGCCTCGGGGCACGGCGTCCCGCTGCACCGGTGGATCGGAGGCGTGAACTCGCGCACCTTGCCCGTGCCGCTCATGAACATCCTGAACGGCGGCGCGCACGCCGACTCCAACGTCGACATCCAGGAGTTCATGGTGGTGCCCTGGGGCGCGCCCACTTTCGCCGAGGCGCTGCGGGCAGGCGCGGAGATCTTCCATGCGCTCAAAGGAGTGCTCAAAGCGCGTGGCTACTCGACCGGCGTCGGCGACGAAGGGGGATTCGCTCCCAGCCTGCGGTCGAACCGCGAGGCGCTCGAGGCCATCGGCGAGGCGGTCTCCAAGGCCGGCTACAAGCTCGGCGGAGACGTCGTGCTCGCGCTCGACGTGGCCGCGAGCGAGCTCTACGACAAGGCCAAGGGCACTTACCAGCTGGAAGGGGAAGCGCGTACGCTCTCCCGCGCCGAGCTGGTCGACTTCTACGCCCAGTGGGCCGAGGACTTCCCCATCGTCTCCATCGAGGACGGCTTCGCCGAGGACGACTGGGAAGGCTGGAAGCTGCTCACCGACCGGCTGGGCGAGCGCGTGCAGCTGATCGGCGACGACCTCTTCGTCACCAACGTCGAGCGCCTCGCCCGCGGCGTGAAGGACGGCGTGGCCAACGCCGTGCTCATCAAGGTCAATCAGATAGGAACGCTGACCGAGACCCTCGAATGCGTGCGCATGGCCCACTTCCACGGATACCGGACGATCATGAGCCATCGCTCCGGCGAGACCGAGGACTCGTTCATCGCGGACCTGGCGGTCGCCTGCGACTGCGGGATGATCAAGACGGGATCGGCGAGCCGCAGCGATCGGACGGCGAAGTACAACCAGCTCCTGCGCATCGAGGAGGAGCTGGGGCTGTCGGCGCGTTATGCGGGAAAGGACGCGTTTCCGCGGGCGCGCAAGTAGCCGGAGCTATCCGACCTCGGCGGCCTGCTCCCTGCGGTCTTCGCCGGGGAAGAGGTCCTGCATGAGCGCGCCGAGCTCGGTCTCGAGCTTCGCCTTGGCGCGGATCTCCAGCTGGCGTGCGCGCTCGCGGGAGAAACCGAAGTGCTCGCCCAGCTCCTTGAGCGTCATCGGCTTGTCCTGCATGACGCGCATCTCGATGATGTAGCGCTCGCGCGGGTCGAGGCGTCCGAGAGCTTCCATCACGCGCTCCTGGACGATGTGGCGCTCTTCCTGCTCGGCCAGCTCGGCGTCCGGGAGATCGGCGCCGTCCATCACGAAGTCGACGTGGGAGCTGCCGCCGTCCTCGCCCATCGGCGCGTCGAGGGAGAGATCGCGTCCCTCCATGCGCTGCTGCATCTCGAGGACCTCGCCCGGCTTCACGCGCAGCTTCTTGGCGATGGCCTTCTCGTCGGAAGCGGTGTTGTCGGTGCCGTCGAACTTCTCCAGCTCGCGGCGGGTGCGGGCGAGGGAGAAGAAGAGCTTCCGCTGCGCCTGGGTGGTCCCGAGCTTCACCAGGCTCCAGCTCTTGAGGATGTAGTTCTGGATGAAGGCGCGGATCCACCACACCGCGTAGGAGATGAGACGGATACCCTTGTCGGCATCGAACTTCTGCACGGCCTTCATGAGGCCGATGTTTCCTTCCTGGATGAGGTCGGCCATCTTGATGCCATACGAGCGGTACTCGTACGCGACCTTCACCACGAACCGGAGGTTCGAAGTGACTAGCTTGTGGGCTGCATCGAGATCGCCGTTCTTCGCGTAGAGGCGAGCCAGACGCTGCTCCTCGTCGACGGTGAGCAACGGATAACGGTTGATCTCCGCCAGATACATCGCGAGCGAGCCTGCGCTCGACGGCACGGTGGACGGCTGCATTCGGTTCCTCCCAGGTTGCATGACGCGACCGGGCTTGCCTTCAGCAAGGGGAGTGCCAGTCCCGCCGCACAGCGCCAACTCCCTCTCGTGGTGCGGACTTGACTCGTTGGGCAACCATGCAGGTGCCATTCGATCCGGTACTTCTTTCAGTGTCAGCAGCCAACCGAGCCTGTAAGACAGTGCTTGCGAGCATCCGAGTGTCGGCTTAGTTTCCGCGGATATGCCACCCGGGCGCCGCGGGAAGTACCTCGGGTTCGTCGCCCATGAAATCAAGAACCCCCTCGCGACCGCCCTCTGGTCCTGCGACCTCCTCAAGCGGATGGACGCGGCGGACCGCGCGGGGCCTCGCGCGGACAAGATGATCGACGCTTCCCTTCGTGCGCTCCGGCGGATGCGTCGGCTGGTGGACGATTACTTCACGATGGAGAGGTTGCAGGAGCAGGGGTACGAGCTGCGGCCCGAGCCCGTCGAGCTGCGATCGCTGGTCGAGGGCGCCATATCCCAGCTCGGCGAGAAGGAAGGGATGTCGACGGAAGGGTGGTCCATGGACGTGCCCGCCCAGGTGCAGGTGGCGGGCGACCAGGACATGCTCAAGCGCGCCATCCGGCTCTTGCTCGAGCACCTTGCGCGGGGCGCGGCCGGGACTCGTATCTCCGTTGTCGGCCGCGGCGCCCCCGAAGGGGCCCAGCTGGTACTGCGCGCCGATCCGTCGCCGGAGAAGCTCGTACCGCCGGTTCCGGAAGAGAGGCCTTCCGGCGATCCCACCGGCGCCGTTCTCGGATTCGCCCTGGCGGACACCATCCTGCGCGCGCACCAGGGTTCCGTGGAGGAGAAAGACAAGGCCCTCTTCGTCGTCCTGCCCGCCAGGAGCTGAACGCGCGCGAGCGGCCGGAGCCGCCCCGCGCGGAATGGCTGCTACGGCTTGTCGAGATCGTCGAGCTTGTTCTTGATGCCCTCGCGCAAGTTGCCGAGGCCCTCTTTCACGTTGCCCTTGACCTGATCGAGCTTGCCTTCGGCCTCGAGGTCGCGGTCGTTGGAAACGACGCCGCCGACTTCCTTGATCTTGCCGCCGAGCTTGTCGACCTTGCCTTCCACGTTTTTCTTGTCCATTGCCTGCCTCCGGTACGCGGGTCCGAGATGCCAGTGCGGTAGTGCCTTCACTGACAGTGACGGTGCGCCTCCGAGGAGCGGGATGCAGGCGTCGTCCGCCCCCCCTACCGCTGGGCGAGCGAGCCGGCCGTCCCCTGCCGTCCCTGCGAGAGATCGCGATAGGCAGCGATGACCGCCTGCGGATAGACGTCGAGCCGCTTGTAGGCGCGGCTTCCCTTTACCAGGGAGCGGGCCACCGACGGACCCGCGTTGTAAGCGATGAGCGCCTTGCGCAGGTCCCCGTCGAACCGCTGGAGGAGTTGGGCCACGTAGGCCGTTCCGAGCTCGATGTTGAGGACCGGATCGAAGAGGTGCCGCTTGTTCAGCTTCTCGCTGGAAAGCTCCTGCGCGGTCGGGGGCATGAGCTGCATGAGCCCGAGCGCGCCGACGTGCGAGACGGCGAAGGGATCGAACCGCGACTCGACCTTGATGATGGCGGCGACGAGCAGCGGGTCGAGCCCGTTGCGCTTCGACTCGCGCACGATGGCCGCGAGCACGCGGCGCTTGTCCTTGGGCAGGAGCGAATCCGACTTGATGATGCGATCGAGACCGAGCTTCTCGGCGGCCTGGTAGTGCTCCATCTCGTCGACGGCGCCGTTGGCGCGCAACTGCTCGAGCCGGGACTTCATCTCCGCGAGCGCCTTTTCCGCTGCCTGGGCGCGCTCTTCGCTGCGCTGCGCGGACTGGACCGCTGCCGCGGCCGTGAATGCCGCGCTCGCGACCCGATCGTCCTCGCGGGGATTCGGCGAGCCCACCACCCCGAACGCCGCGCCGGCCGAAGCCGCGGCGACGGCCGAAAGAAGCCCCACCGCAAGGTTCCGCCTCCGGCTGGATCCTTTCCTGCGTCCAGCCGGAAGCGTTCCTCCCCCTCCAAGGACCAGGCCCGACACCGCCGCCGCCGCCGCCATCCCGACCCCCCGGAAATTCGGAGCAACTGCCGCTCCGTCCGACCCACCCCGACCACCGCACGGACCTTCCGCGCGAGATGTCCCTGAGCACCCGGCGTGCCAGCAGGCGTGCGGCCGCTGTGGGGAAATCCGTTCGCGCCTCGACGCTCTCACGTTGGGAAAAGCGGTTCCTTGGTTGGCGACCGAGAGGGCCTGCGGTCCTGCCGGGGGGTTGGGCGCTGTGACGTCCCGCATGGGCACGCCGCTTCCGTGATAGCCGTACGAATTCCTGCGACCGCAATTGCTGCCGCGCCGTCCTCGTGCTACGAAGCGCGACCCCGCCGGTCCCGACCGGCGTGCCACACCTCCGGACCTCGCGGTCCCTCACCCGCCGGCACTTGCCGTGGTGGGCGCAACGGAGCGGGAGGCAGCGCAGGAGCTCGCGATGTCCAAGGGCCTCATCGGCAAGAAAATCGGCATGACCACCGTCTTCGGCGAAGACGGAACGTCGATCCCCGTCACCGTCATCGAAGTGACTCCGAATCTCGTGCTGTCCCACCGCACGACGGAGCGCGATGGCTACAACGCCCTCCAGATCGCCCACGGCGAGCTGAACGAGAAGCGCGCGAAGCGCGCCCGCAAGTCCGACACCGGCTTGTACAAGAAGAAGAACCTCAAGCCCCACGGGCTTCTCAGGGAGTTCCGGGCGTCGGAGAAGGAGTTGGGCGATCACGCGGTGGGGAGCCAGCTCACCGTCGAGCTCTTCAAGAAGGGCGACAAGGTCGACGTCACCGGCACGACGCTCGGGTTCGGCTTCCAGGGCGTGTTCAAGCGGCATCACATGAAGGGCGCCGCGCGAGACAGCTCCACCGCCCACGAGCTGCACCGGCACCCAGGCGCTATCGGACAGCGCAAGACGCCTGGGCGCGTGTTCAAGAACAAGCGCATGCCGGGGCACCTGGGCGTCGATCGCCGGACTGTGCAAAACCTACCGGTGGTGGACGTGATTGCGGAGAGCAATCTGCTGCTCGTGGGGGGCAGCATCCCGGGGCACAAGAACAATGTGGTGATCGTGCGTCCGACGGTGACGTAAACCCATGTTCACGTGGTCGTTGACGTCGCCGACCACGACCACGTCAACGTTCACGCCCACGTCGTAATTACCGGTTCGGATCGTTCAGCACCGGACGCAATTTGCGCAACCGAGCGCTCGCCCCCACCCTCCCTGCATCTCCTCCCCCGGAGCTGCCCGGAGATGCGTTCCCGCCTGACATCGATCGCTTTCGCCCTCCTCGTCGCCGCTTCCTCCGCGCACGCCGCGGAAGTCGTCTACGGCCCCGACGGCGCGCCCACCGTCGTCCAGCGCAAGCTCCACACCATGTCCAGCCGGTGGGAAGCGGGCCTGACGCTCGGCACCGCTTTGAACGCGTCGCTCGTCGACCACTACGGCGGCCTCTTGTCGGTGACCTACCACCCGAACGAGTGGGCCGACTTCGGCGTCGAGCTCGGCGCCAACTACACCCGGGTCTCGGCCCTCGGCCAGGAGGTCCGCAGCCAGCTTCCGCCGCGGGCGAACCCGCGCACGGGTACTGCTAACTCCGGCGACGACGTCCGCGGCGCCGACCAGATGAAGGGCGCCCTGCTCGCGATGGGGCGGGTGGCGCCCATCTACGGGAAGATCAACCCGTTCGGCGAAGCGAGCGTGCACTTTCAGGCGTACGCGCTCGCCGGCGCCGGCGTCGGGATGTTCCGGCACGACTCGATGGATCTCTGCGCGGCGCCCGGCACGGCCGCCTGCGATTCCTTCGCCTCCGAGTCCTACACGCGCCCGGTCGGCGAGCTCGGCGCCGGGATGCGCTTCTATCTCTCCCGGACCATCAGCCTCCGGACCGAGCTGCGCGCTTTTTTCCATCCCGCGACCGTGGTGCGGGGAGCCGATCTGACCCAGCCCGGCACCGGCTCGACCGAACGCTATCTCGGAGTGCTCACCGTCCTCGGTGTCGGCGCCTCCGCGCTCTTCTGAGGGCCTTGTGATGATGAGCCCGCGCATACTGTTCTCCCTGCTCCCGGCCGCCGCCTTCGCGCAGGTCGAGGCGCCGCCCGCGCCGGTGGAGCGCGTGCACGTGGTCGAGAAGCGGCCCTTCACCGAATCCGGCCGGACCGAGCTGACGATCTTCGGACCGGTGCAGATCAATTCGCGCTTCACGAAGCACGCCGGCGTCTCCGCCGAGCTCGCCTACCATCTCCGCGAGAACCTCGCGGTCCAGGCCGGAGTGACCTGGTTCCCGCTCGCAGTCCAGAGCGGGCTCACCGAGGAGCTCGCGCACAAGGTCGGCCAGGCGCCCGTTGCTTCCGACGCGCTCTTGCTCCAGGGCGACGCGCTCCTCGGCCTCGAGCTGATGCCCATCTACGGCAAGCTCGACATCTTCGACGGCAAGATCCTCCGGCTCGGCGTCTATCTGAACGCCGGCCTCGGCGCGGCCAAGACCAGGCTGCAGCTGCGCTCCTCCGACTCGGTCGGGGGGCGCTCCTTCGGCGACACCGGCTTCCGGCCGGCGGCGGGCCTGGGCGGCGGCGTCCGGGTCTTCCTCAACGATCGCTTCACCGTCCGTCTCGAGCTTCGCGACCGCGTGTACTCCTCCTACGTGAGCCGGGTGAACGGCTGCGGCGCGGCCGACGCGGCGGAGATCCAGAAGTCCGGAACTTCGGCGACCGGTCTTTCCCCGGGCTGCAGCGCGGCGTCGTTCGGTTCCAACGAGAACGACATCAAGGGCGCCGCAGCGAGCGCGGAGAGCCAGCTGCGCAGTCCCTCCGCGAGCGTCGTCAACAACCTCGCCTTCCAGGGCGGCCTGAGCTGGCTCTTCTGAGGATCCGCATGCGCGCATCAATGGCCCTCTTTCCGCTCCTTGCCCTCGGCGTCGCGGCGCGCGCGGACGACGCCGCGACCGCTCGCGATCTCGAGCAGAAGCGCCTGCCGGTTTCCGCGTTCTTCTTCTACGGCGAGGCCCTCCGGCACGCGAAGCCTGGGCCCGATGCGGCGCAGGCCGCGGCGGGCGTGCAGCGGATCTCCGAGGCGCTGCACGACGAGGTCTTCGGACCGAACCTGCTCGCCAGGCTGGACCCGGCGACCATCGCCAGCCTGCCTCCCGATGTCTCGCCGCGCGTTCATGCGGCTCTCGCGCTGCTCCAGTACCGCGCCGGGAAACTGGAGGACGCGAAGCGCGAAGCCTCCGCCGTCCCGAACGACAGCACCGCCTTCCCGCAAGCGCAGTACGTGGCCGGGCTCCTCGCGCAGCGCTCGCAGCCCGAGGGCGCGGTCGCCATCTTCGAGGGCGTCCTTTCCGATCGGCGCTCGAGCAACGAGCTGCGCGAGCTTTCCCATCTCGCTCTCGCCCGCACTCTCTACGGCTTGCGGCGCTACCCGGAGGCCTCGGCCGAGTACGGGAAGCTTCCTCGCTTCTCCCGCCACTGGGACGAGGCGCTCTTCGAAGGCGCGTATGCCGATCTCATGCGCGGCGATCCGGGCAGCGCACTCGGGAAACTGCAGAGCCTGCACTCGCCGCATCTCTCCGACGAATTCGCGCCCGAGTCGGAGAACCTCGCCGCCATCGTGTACCACCAGCATTGCTTGTGGCCCCAAGTGCGGACCGCCCTGAAGCGTTTCGACCTCATCTACCTGCCGATGCGCGATCAGGTCCGGGCGGTGCTCGCGCGCGACCCCGCTCCAGCGGCGCTCCTCGCCTCGCTGGACGGGAAGGGAGACGTCCGGCTCCCAGACCCGGTCCGGCACCACCTCCGCAAGAACGAGCGGGTGGAGTCGATGCTCGCCTACGCGGCGAAGGTCGACGACGAGGAGCGGCGCATCCGCGGCGACGGCGAGCTTTCCCGGTCCGAGCTCGGCAAGGAACTTCTCGACATCGTCGCCCGCCATCGCGAGCTGACCGACGGTGTGACCGCGAAGTTCGTGCGCAACCGCCTCGAGGATCTGGCCCACCTCATCGACGTGCTCGAGGGCGACAAGGACGTCGTCGCCTTCGAGGCCACCAAGGGCGAGAAGGGATTCCTCGAGAAGGACGTCGACGCGAAGAAGATCCTCTCCGCCGAGGTCCTCTACCGGCCCGAGCAGCCGGCGACGGGCCACGAGTACTGGGCTTTCGACGGCGAGTACTGGCCGGACGAGATCGGCTACTACCAGGCCACGATCAAGGACGCGTGCCCGGCGCGGAAGGAGCCGGAGCAGCCATGATCGCCCTCACCCTCAGCTTGCTCCTCGCCGCTCCCGCTCCCGCGACGGGCGCGCTCCGTCCGCCCGGCCGGGAAGACGCCAGCGCCGCTCGCGATCCTCGCAAGGACGCCGAGCTTGCTGCGAAGCGCGATCAGCTCATCGAGGAAGGGACGCGCATCCTTCCCCTCATCGAAGGGGAGCGGAAGGCCGAGCTCATCTTCCAGCTCGGCGAGCTGTACGAGGAGAAGGCGCAGATCGCCTCGCTCGAGGAAGTGCAGAAGCACGACGAGCAGGTGAAGAGCTGGCTCGAGGCGCGCGATCGCGACGCCAGGTCGGCGGGTCCCGAGCCGAGGCTCTCGACCGAGCTGAGCGACGGGCTCCGCAAGAAGTCGCTCTCGCTCTACGCGGATCTGCTCCGCGACTACCCGGCGTATGCGCGCCGCGACGAAGTGCTCTTCGTCAAAGGCTACGCCGAGGCGGAGGTGAACGACGGCAAGTCCGCGGTGCAGACCTTCCGGGCGCTGGTTCGCGAGTCTCCGCAGAGCCACTTCGTTCCCGACGCCTGGATCGCCCTCGGCGAGCATTACTTCCGGGCCAACGATCTAGAGCACGCGCGCGACGCCTTCACCAAGGCGCGAGCGTTCAAGCTGCCGAAAATCTACGCGTTCGCGACCTACAAGCTCGCCTGGTGCGATTACAACGCGGGCGATTATGCAGGAGCCATCGCAAAGTTCCACGACGTCATTGCTTACGCCGACGCCGACGGGGCGCTGGCCCGCGACAGGGTGCAACTGCGGCGCGAAGCGTTGAAGGACCTCGTCCTCTCCTACGCGCGGCAGGGGAACATCGAAGAGGCGCGCAGCTACCTTCTGGCGAAGGGCGGGGACGACGGCATCTCGCTCGTCGAGCGGCTCGCCACCGTCTTCTTCGACGAGGGCAAGTTCGACCGCGCCATCGACGTCTACCGGGCGCTCGAGGCGCAGGCGCCATCGCATCCACGCGCGCCGTCCTGGCAGCAGCGCATCGTCCTCGCGTACGACAAGCTCGACCACAAGGAGAACGTCCTCGCCGAGGCGAAGCGCCTCGCGCAGGAGTATGCGCCGGCGAGCGGATGGGCGAAGGCGAACGCGAAAGAGAAGGGCGCGCTCGCGCAGGCAGGAGAGCTGGGAGAGAGCGCGCTGCGCGATCTGGTGCAGGACTACCACCAGGAGGCCGTCAAGACGAAGAGCGCCGCGACCTACCGGATCGCGCGCGACATGTACCGCCAGTATCTCGAGGCGTATCCGGAGGCCGAGGCGGCGACGCGGCTGCGCTTCTACTACGCCGAAATTCTCTGGTCGCTGGAGGAGTGGGAAGCGGCCGCCGAGCAATACGGCAAGGTGGCGGAGGCGGATCCCAAAGGCGAGTTCGCGCGCAAGTCCGCTTACGACGCAATCCTCGCGCTGGAGAAGGTCGACGCGCAGGCGAAGGGCAAGCTCGCTAGCGCCAAGCTCGCCGACGACGCGCGCGTGGACGAGCGCCGGGCGAAGGGCGAGGCGAACGTGGCGGCGGAGATGCCGGCCGCGGCGCCCGGGTCGCTCTCCGAGATCGAGCGCAAGCTCGCCGTCGCCTGCGATCGTTACCTGTCGGTGGCGAAGGGCGCGCAGGACGAGGTCGCCGTCCGCTACAAGGGCGCGTACCTCTTCTACGCGCACCGGCAAGACGAAGAGGCGTCGCGCAGGTTCACCGAGATCGTCGCAGGCTGGCCCGCGGATCCCTGGGCGCGCAAGGCCGCCGATCTCGCGCTCGACATCCTCGATCGAGGGCAGAAGTGGGAAGAGCTCGTCCGCCTCGCCGAGAAGTTCCGCAAGGACGCGCGGCTGGCGCCGAAGGGCAGCGAGCTCGCGCAGCGGCTGGAGCACGTCGCCGAAGGCGGCCGATTCAAGCATGCGATGGATCTGTACGAGAAGAAGGGCGAGCTTTCCGCCGCCGCCGCGGAGTTCGAGACGTTCGCGGCGCAGCATCCGAAGAGCGCTTACGCGGCGGCCGCCCTCAACAACGCGATGGTCATCGCGGAGAAGTCGGACCGGCTCGACGCGGTGCAGTCCGTCGCCAGCAGGCTCTTGCGCGATCATCCGGAGGCCGATGTACAGGTCTTGAAGGCGGCCGCGCTCTCGCTCGCCTCGGCGGCGGAGCGGACCGGCCGCTTCGCGGACGCCGCCAGCCGTTACGAGGAGTTCGCCTCCAAGTGGCCGGACGACGCGCGCGCCTCCGATCGTTTGAGCCGCGCGGCGCTCTGGCGCGAGGCGTTCGGTGAAGACGCGCGCGCCGCGGCCGACTGGCAGCGCTGGCTCGACGAGTACGGCGACCAGCGCGTCGAGGCGCCCAAGGTCGCATTCGCGCTCGGAGCCGCGATCGAAAAGCAGAAGGCCTGGCAGAAGGCCGCCGCATACTGGTCTTCGTTCGTCCGCGAGTACTCGAGGGCCGCGGCGCCCGGGCAGCTCTTGATGGCGCGCTACAAGGAAGCGCTCGCGTTCCAGGAAATGCATTACCGCTCGCAGGCGGAAGCTGCCTTCGCGGACGTGGCGCGCCGCTTCGCCCTCCTTCCTCCTTCGCAGCGCCTCGGTCCGGCCATCGACGCGGCGGGGCACGCCCGCTTCGTCGAGGTGGAGAAGGCGTACAAGGACTTCGAGAAGATCCGTTTCGACACGACCTCGCAGCGGGTGCTCGTCGCGCGCTTGCGGGAGAAGAACAAGAGCCTCTCGGGGCTGCTCAAGTCGTACGCGGAGGTGCTCAAGCTCGGTAGCCCGCGCTGGAGCGCCGCGGCGCTGACGCGCATCGGCCAGGCGCACCGGTCGTTCAACAAGGGATTGCTCGAGGCTCCCGTCCCTCGCGGCCTCGACGCCGAGGAGCAGGACCTCTACCGCCAGGCGCTGGAAAGCAAGGCGCTGCCGCTCGAGGACAAGGCGGTCGAGGCATTCCGCAAGGCGATCGAGACCGGCGAGCGGAGCGGCGCGTACACGGAGTGGGCCATCGCCGCGCAGGATGCGCTGCGCGAATTGCAGCCCGACGCCTACCAGGACCGCCGCGATACGCCGTATCTGCGCGGGGACGCGCGGAAGGCTGTGGCCCTCGAAGAGGGCGCTTTCGCCGGCCCGGTGGCGGCGACCCTCGATGGCGCCCCGGCGGTCTGCCGGAACGAGCCTTCTCCCGCGGTGTGCGCGGCGGCGCTCGACGCTCATCCGGATGATCCCCGGCTCCTGGAGGCTCTTGCCGAGGCGCAGCGGACCGCGGGCAAGCTCGCCGAGGCCGAGGCGACGGTGCGCAAGATGTACTTGCGGCAGGGCGATCGCGGTGCGGCGAAGGCCGCGGCGCGCCTCGCGGCCGATCGCGGGCGGATCCGGCTGGCCGAATCGCTGTACGCGCGAGCGCGAACCGAAGACGGCAGCGATCCGGCGTTGCCCAACGAGCTTGGAATCCTCGCCGCCCACCGGGGCGATGCGGCCGCGGCGCGGGGCTTCTTCATCCAGGCGACGGCCGTCGATCCGCAGTTCGCGCCCGGCTGGGCCAACCTGGGAGCGCTGCTGCTGTCGTACCGCGATTACCGCGGCGCGCAGGACGCGTTCAGCAAGGCTGTTGCGCTCGATCCGGATCGTCCCGAATCGCACCTCGGATTCGCCTGGGCGCTCGAGGGCGGGCGCAAGGTGGCGCTGGCGCGAGCGGAGTTCGACGAAGTGTTGCGCCTGCGGCCCGGCGAGATCGACGCGCTCTACGGGCGCGCCGCGGCGCTCCGCGCCGAAGGACAGCTGGAGCTGGCCCTGCGCGCGTTCCGCGAATACGTCACCCGGCCGAACGCAACGCGGATCAAGGAAGCGAACGGAAACATCGCGGCCATCGAGCTGCGGCTCAAGTCTGCCGCCGCGCCTGCCGAAGGGGTTGCACCGGCGGAGGAGAAGAAGGAAGCGGACAAGCCGAAGGTGTCGGGCTGATGACGTTTCGCCGCCGCCGCTGCGCATTCTGGCGAGCAGCCGCTTGGCCGGCGGCCCGACGATGCAAATCCTTCGGTTGCGAGGTGGGCATGGTGCGTTTGTCGATTTTCCTGCTCGGTGCAGCGCTGGCCCTCCCGGCGCGCGCGGCTGCGCAGGCCGCCGAGAACAAGCCGGGCGTCCGCATCATCCAGGAAGCCGACAAGGTGATCGTTCGCAAGAAGACGGTGATCGACTTCAACGACGTCACCGTCGAGGGCGAGCTGACGAAGCCCGAAGGCAGTTTCTTGTCGGCCCGCAGCCGCACACGGTTCCGCTCCCTGGTCCGGCTGCGCGACAACTTCAATCCCGAGCTGCAGAAGTCGGCGGACAACCTGTAGGCGGACATGGCGAACCAAGTTCGAATCGAGAAGGCCGGCCCACTTCCGGCGCCGTTCCCGGCGCGGGAGCCGGCGGTTCCCCAGGGGACGCTGGCCTCGCAGCTGGTGGACGCCGCCGCGGCGCAGCTGCTCCTCGCCGACGAGCTTCCCGCCGACGAGCGGCCGCGCGCTCGCGATCGCGTGCTCCTCGTCGGCCTGGTGTGGGGCGGGCAGACGCTGGTCGAGATCGAGCAGGTGGAGACGGGCGCCGACTTGCGCGCCGGCAAGCTCTTCGATCTTCCCGCCGTGCAGCTTCCCAAGGCATTCGCGCTCGTGCGGCACGAGGGCGACCGGCACGTGGTCTCCATGCCGGCAACCTTGCGCAGCGAAGTGCACACGCGCGGCGAGGTGCGATCGTTCGGCGAGCTGGCCTCCGAGGCGCGCGCCGGCGTCGTCGAGGCGCCCTTCCGCGGTCACGCCTATCCGATCGACCTCGACGATCGCGTGGTCGTCAGGGTCGCTCCCCATCTCACGCTCGTCGCGCGCTATGTCCGCGCCGGCAAGGCCAGCGGCAAGTCGTTCCTCGAGTCGCTCGACATCGGCTTTGCCTCTACGCTCTTCGCGGCGATCGCCTTCCTCGTCGCCTTCGTAATGATGGTCCGGCTCGCACCGCGCACCGTTCCCGGCTCCGCCGAGGATCTGGAGGCGGCGCAGAATCGCATCGCGCAGTACGTCGCGAAGCCGCAGCCGCCGAAGGAGATCGAGCAGCCGCGCTTCAAGGATCTCTCCGGCGCCCCCGAAGGCGCCAAGGCGCAGGCCGAGGAAGGGAAGCTCGGCAAGGAAGAGGCGAAGAAGAAGGAAGCGGATCCTTCGCGCAAGGGATCTCCGACCGCGGATCTGAACAAGAAGGAAGCCGATCGGCGGAAGATCGCCAAGCTCGGTCTGGTCGCGGCGCTCGCCAAGGTGGGCGCTGGCGCGGGCGCTGCCTCCAACGTGATCGGTCCTGGCGGAATCGGTAGCGGCGTCAACACCTCGCTCGGCGGCGTCACGCCCGGTGCGGGGCTCGGCGATCCCTACGGCGTCGGCGGCCTCGGGGCGCGCGGCACCGGATCCGGCGGAGGCGGCACGGCCATCGGCATCGGCGGCCTCGGGATCAAGGGTTCCGGCTCGGGCGCCGGCGGCTACGGCGGAGTGGAGCTAGGCGGGAAAGGCAAGGAGGAGACGCGCTTCATCCCCGGCAAGACGGTGGTGATCGGCGGCCTGTCCCGCGACGTGATCAACCGCATCATCCAGCGCCACTACAACGAGGTGAAGTACTGCTACGAGAAGGAGCTGACCCGCGATCCCGGCCTGTACGGCAAGGTCTCGGTCCTCTTCGTCATCGACGGCACCGGCAGGGTGGCCGACGCGCTCGTGCAGCAGACTACGCTCTCGAGCGAGCCGGTGGAGAGCTGCATCCTCCAGCACGTCAAGCGCTGGGTCTTCCCGCAGCCCGAAGGCGGCAGCACCGTGCAGGTCACCTATCCCTACGTCTTCAAGAGCGCGCAATGAGAATCGCGGCGCTCGTCCTTCTCGCTTCCCTGGCGGCGCTGGGGGAAGAGCCGCGCATCGAGCCACAGGTGCCCGCGTTCCCCTCGGTCGGCGTCGATCCGGCTCCGCGGCGCGGGACCTTCGCCGAAACGGCGCTCGGAGCGTTCGCCACCCTCGGCGGAAGCAGCCGCATCTCCGCCGCCGAGCCGTATCTGTCGATGACCGTCGGCCACAACCTCGCCGAGCGCAGCGCGCTCTTCGTGTCGCTCGGCATCGGGGCTTCTAGCGCATCGTGTTTCGATCGCGGCCAGACCGGCTGCGCGGCCGCCGATTCGTTCGGCGTGACCTTCCTGGAGGTGGGCGCCTCGGCGGGCACGCAGATCGCCACGCGCACGCTCCTTTCCGCGAAGGTCCTCGGCGGGGTGGGGTTCTTCTCCCCGGGACCCTTCGCGCACCTCGACGGATCGGTTCCGGACCGGGTCGTGGCGCCGCACCTCGGACTGGGCTTCGGGATCGACTACGACACCCACCTCGACCATTTCTCGGTCGGCATCGATGCGCTCGGCCGCTACTCGGTCGCGAACAAGCCTGACGGCCAGGGCCGGGCAACGATCGCTTCGGTCGCCTTGATGCCCAGGATCCGCTACGTGTTCTGAGTGGGCCGCGCCCGCGTTCTGATCCTGTTCGCCTGCTTTGCCTGCGCCTCGGCGCCCCGGCGCTCTGCGCCCGCCGACGAGCGATCCATCGCGGCCGCCCTCGACGACTTCCACGACGCTGCAGCGCGGGCCGACGAGGATCGCTATTTCGCGCACTTCGCTCCTACCGGTGCTTTTCTCGGTACCGACGCGACCGAGCGATGGGATGTCACCGCCTTCCGCGCCTTCGCGCATCCGTTCTTCGCTCGCGGCAAGGCATGGACGTTTCGCGCCACTCGCCGCGCGGTGGCGGTTCGCGGTGATACGGCGTGGTTCGACGAGGATCTCGCGACGGATACGCTCGGCCCGGCGCGAGGGAGCGGGGTGATGGTGTTGCGGGAGGGCCGCTGGCTGCTCGAGCAGTACGTGCTCTCGATCACGGTCCCTAACGAGCGCTTCCGGGACGTGCGCGAGTTGCTCGAGCGCCCGCGCTGACTACTTCTCCTTCCCCCGCATCGCCCGGAACATCTGCTTGAGATTGTCCCGATCGTAGTCCATAGCGTAGCTGAACCCGGCGCCGTTGCGGAGCCACGCGCCGCCGTCGACGACCAGGCAATCGCCGGTGATGTACCCCGCCCCTTCGCTGAGGAGGAACACGGCGGCGTCGGCGATCTCGCGGGGCGTGCCGAACCGCTTCAGCGGAACCCGATTGCGGGACTGCTCCTCGAAGGCGGGGTCGGGCATGAGCCGCGAGAAAGCGCCCTCGGTGGGGACTGGGCCCGGCGCGATGGCGTTGACGCGGATGCCGTACGCCGCCCATTCCACCGCGAGCGACCGCGTGAGCATGAGGACGCCCGCCTTCGCGCAGGCGGAGGGCAGGACGAACGCAGACCCGGTCCAGGCGTACGTGGCGACGATGTTGACGATGGACCCGCGCTTCTTCTCGATCATCTTGCGGCCGAACGCGGCGGTGCAATGGAAGGTGCCATTCAAGACGATGTCCACCACGGTCTTGAACCCGTTCGGCGAGATGTCCTCGGCGGCGGCGAGGAAGTTGCCCGCGGCGTTGTTCACGAGACCGTCCACCCGCCCCATCTCGCTCGCCACGCGATCGGCGGCTTCCTGTACCGCCTTGGCGTCGCGCACGTCGCAGGGGAGGGCGAGCCCGCCGCCGATTTGCGAGAGGATCGCGTCGAGCTTCTCCTTGCGGCGTCCGAGCACCGCGATCTTCGCGCCCAGCTCGGAGAACCTGCGCACCATCTCGGCCCCGAGCCCCGTGCCGCCGCCCGTCACGACGATGACGCGGTCCTTCAGCAAGTCGCGTGCGAACACGGGAGCCTCCGGGTAAGAAGGGCGCATGATGCAGATCGCTGTCCGGCGCGTCTACCTCGGCGTCCTGCTCGCGGTGGCCCCGCTCGGGAGCGCTGCGCGCGCACAGGGCGGCAAGCTGGTGGTCCTGGTGGTGGTCGATCAGCTTCGCTACCAGGACCTCCTCTGGGCGCGCGAGCAGTTCGGGCCGGGTGGGTTTGGAGGTCTGGGCCAACCCGTGCAGGCCCGCTATCGGACCGCGCTCACGCACACCGCTCCCGATCACGCGACGCTCTCGACGGGTACCTATCCCGACGTTCACGGCGTGGTGGGCAATTCGCTGGTCGCGGACGGGAAGCCGATCGAAGCCATCGAAGATCCGAATTGCGAAAATTGGCGGGGAACGAGGCACCAAGGTCCCGGAAAGCTGCTCGTGCCGACCGTGGCGGACGAGCTCAAGCTGGCGACGCTCGGGCGCGCGCGAAGCCTGGCCGTCGCCTTCAAGGATCGCGGCGCGCTTTTTCTCGCCGGCCCCGGCGCGGACCTCGCGTTGTTCTGGGATTACGACACGGGGGAGTTGACGTCCTCGCGATGCTACGCGAGCGGTCCGCCCGGGTGGCTCGCCGAGCTTCAGCGCAAACATCCGGTCTCCGAATGGAAGGACTACGTCTGGACCCTGTCGCGGCCGGAAGCGATCTACGCGCGGCTTGCCGAGCGCGAGAGCGCCTTTGCCGATTCGTATGGATTCGGAGGTCAATTCCCCCATCGCGTCGGCCTCGAGCCGGGGAAGTCGCTCTTCACCGCGCTGCGCGCCTCGCCGCCCTCGACCACCATCGTGCTGCGCGCTGCCGAGGCAGGCGTATCCGGGATGCGCCTCGGCGATCGGGGCGAAACCGACCTGCTGATGATTTCGATCTCCGGCCTCGACTACATCGGCCACGCCTACGGGACAGCATCACGGGAGCGGCTCGACATGCTGCTCCGCATGCACGACGGTCTTTCGGAGTTCGTCTCGCGACTGCGGGCGCGATTGAAGGGGCGGGTCTCCTTCGTCCTCAGCGCCGATCATGGCGCGACGCCGTCGGCACAGACCGTGACCGCGGCAAGGCTTTTCGGGGTCGAGCTGCAGTTCTCCACACTTGAATCGGCAGCAGTCGACGCGCTCGACAAGCAGTTCGGCCGCCACGATAAGTGGGTCGACCTCATCGACGACGGTGTCCTCGTGCTGCGGCGCTTCCCCGACGTCGATCCGGTGCGCGCCGCGCAGACCGCGGCCTCGGCGATCGCCATGGTTCCGGGGATCTGGCGCGCGGTGGCGGCCGCGGACATGCCGTCGCAGGACCTCGTACTGCGCCATTCCTTCCATCCCTCCCGCAGCGGTGACTTGATGTTCGTTCAGGTTCCTCTCGTCACCGTCACAGGCCCGGACATCGCGAGCCACGGCAGCCCGTGGAACGAAGACGCGCTCGTGCCTGTGCTCTTCGCGACACCGGGCTTCCGGCTGCGGCCGGCGCTTCAGGGAGGGATCCTCGACCCGATCCAGGTCGCGCCGACCTTGTCGCTCCTGCTCGGTATCGCGCCACCGTCCGCGGCGTTCGCCGAGCCGTTCCTGGTGGCGGAGTCAGCCCGGTAGAGCATCGCGGCTCGGCAACTCGTCCCGGGACGCGTCGCGTGCGACCAAGGTCGCGCACTTGATTCAGCGCACGTTGGCTGGCCGTCGGAGCGCGACCGCTCTATGCTGCAGAGAAATTGCAGCGGCGGCGCCGATGCTCCAGCTGTTTCGCATCGTTCTTTTCTTGCTGCTCGTGGCGCTGCCGTTACGCGCCCAAGAGCTCGAGCTGCGATTCCTCGACGTCGGGCAGGGCGACGCGATCCTGATTCGCGAGGGCGGCAAGACCGCGCTCGTGGATGCGGGACCTTCTGCGGCGCGGATCATGCCGTATCTGGCGGCGCTCAAGGTCGACACGATCGACCTGCTCGTGGCGACGCACAATCACGCCGATCACATCGGTGGAATGCCAGCCGTACTGAGCGGCGCCTCGGTTCGTTACTACCTCGACAACGCGCTTCCGTACACTACCGGCATTTATCAGCGAACCATCGCCGCCGTGCAGCGCAGCGGAGCGCAGTATCTGCGACCTACCGGCCGGTCCATCGCCCTTGGTACCGCGCAAATCCGCGTGCTTTCCCCTCCAACGAGCCGAGATCAGAACAACGCCTCGGTCGGCCTCGTCGTTCAATACGGCGAGTTTCGCGCTTTCCTGATGGGCGACGCGGAAGTGCGCGAGATCCGCTACTGGTTGTCTCGAGAGCCCCTCCCCCGAATGCAGGTGGCCAAGGTTGCGCATCACGGGAGCCGGAACGGCACGATACCGGAGCTCGTAGCCGCGACCCGGCCCGAAGTCGCGGTGATTTCGGTAGGTGCAACGAATGCCTACGGACATCCGTCGCCGGAGGTCCTCGACCTTTGGACCCGCGCGGGGGCTCGGATCCATCGCACAGACCTCGAGGGCACGATTCTCATCCTGGCGCGAAGGGATGGAAGCTTTCGCGAAGGCGCAGAGCAGTTTGCCGGCGCGACGGCAATCGGACCGCAGATCCTTCGCCCCGATATCGCTGGGGCGCCGTCGCATCCCTTGGCTGGATGTTGCAAGGTCTGCTCGGCCGGCAAAGCGTGTGGGAACAGCTGCATCAGCCGGAGCTACACCTGTCACCGGCCACCGGGATGCGCCTGCGATGCATCGCCGTGAGGCGCGGAGGTCACGATGGGCTACTACGTGGTCGATCGAATGGAGGGCACGATCGCCGTCATTGTCGCGGACGACGGCCGTACCTTCGACGTGCCACGAAACGAATTGCCCAAGGGTAGCCGCGAGGGGACGGTCCTCCGCGCCGACGACGGAGACCCGGACTGGTCGAAAGCGCAGATCGACGAAGCCGAAGGCCGCCGCCGGCTCGAGCACGCGCGGGAGACGCTACGCAGGCTCGGGGAAACCGACCCCGGAGGCGATATCGAGCTCTAGATCAACCCGTCCGCGCGCTTCCGCTCCCGCTCCAGCCGATACCGGTCCCCCGCCGGCAGCACCCGCTTCCGCAGCCGGACGCTCTTCGGCGTCACCTCGACCAGTTCGTCCTCGTTGATCCACTCCAGCGCCTTCTCCAGCGACATCACGCGAGGCGGGGAGAGGATTACGTTCTCGTCGCGGGTGGCGGCGCGGACGTTGGTGAGCTTGCGGCCGCGCGTGACGTTGACGTCGAGATCGTTCGGGTGCGAGTGCTCGCCGCAGATCATTCCCTCGTAGACCGGCTCGCCGGCGCCGTAGAAGAGGGCCCCGCGCTCCTGGATGTCGAAGAGCGAGTAGGCCACCGTCTCGCCCTCGCGATCGGAGACGATGGCGCCATTGCTGCGCTTGGGTATCTTTCCCTGCCACGGCTCGTACCCGTCGAACTGCGAGGACATGATGCCCTCGCCGCGGGTGACGGTGAGGAACTCGTTGCGGAAGCCGACCAGACCGCGCGCCGGCACGCGGAAGTTCAAGCGCACGCGGTCGCTGCCGATCTGTTGCATCTCCACCATGCGGCCCTTGCGCGGGCCCATCCGCTCGGTGACCGCGCCGACGGAGACCTGCGGGACGTCGCAGACCATCAGCTCCATCGGCTCGTGGACGACGCCGTCCACTTCCTTGGTGATGGGCTCGGGGTTCGACGCGGTGAGCTCGTAACCTTCCCGGCGCATGTTCTCGATGATGACGGCGAGCTGCAGCTCCCCGCGGCCCACTACCTTGAAGGCGTCGGGCGTCTCGGTGTCGAGCACGCGGATGGAGACGTTGCGGTACGCCTCGCGAATGAGCCTCTCGCGCAGGTTCCGTGAGGTGACGTACTTCCCTTCACGTCCCGCGAAGGGCCCGTCGTTGACGCGGAAGATCATCGACATGGTCGGCTCGTCGACGTGGATCCGCGGGAGGGGGTAGGGGTGCTCGGGGTCGGCGATGGTGTCGCCGATGGAGATCTCCTCGAGACCCGCGAGGGAGATGATCTCTCCCGGTCCGGCCTCGGCGATCTCGACGCGCTTCAGTCCTTCGAAAGCGTAGATCTTCGTCACCTTGCCGCGGGGGAGCGAGCCGTCTTCCCGGGTGACGGCGACGGTCATCCCAGCTTCCACCGAGCCGCTGGTGAGCCGGCCGATGCCGAGTCGTCCGACGTAATCGTCGTAATCGAGGTTCGCGATCAGCATCTGCAGCTTGTCGTGCGACGTCTCCGCTTTCTTGGGAGGCGGTATCGTCTCCAGGATCGCGTCGAGCAGCGGCTCCAGGGTGCGCGCCCGCGCTCCCGGAGTCTCGCCCGGATGCGGCTTCGCTCCCGGCGCCGCCGCTTGCCCGACGGGCAGATCGTCGAAGTCGGAGAGGCGCAGCGACGCGCGTCCGGCGCGAGCCACCGCGTAGACGACCGGGAACTCGATCTGGTGCTCGTTCGCGCCCAGGTCGATGAAGAGCGAATAGATGGCGTCGAGCACCTCGGCGGGCCGCGCATCCTGCCGGTCGATCTTGTTGACGACGACCACGGCGGGAAGTCCCAGCCCGAGCGCCTTTCCCAGCACGAAGCGCGTCTGCGGAAGCGGGCCTTCGGCGGCGTCCACGAGGAGCAATACTCCGTCGACGAGGCGCAAGCCGCGCTCCACCTCGCCGCCAAAGTCCGCGTGGCCCGGGGTATCGACGATGTTGATCTTGACTCCGCGGTAGTTCACCGCGGTGTTCTTGGCGAGGATGGTGATGCCCTTCTCGCGTTCGAGATCGTTGGAGTCCATGGCCCGCTCGACCAGCTGCTCGTTCGCGCGGAACGTGCCGGTCTGGCGCAGCATGAAGTCGACCAGGGTGGTCTTGCCGTGGTCGACGTGGGCGACGATGGCGATGTTGCGGATCTGCTCGCGGGGAAGCATCGAATTCTCTTGTCAGGAAACCTGCTAAAGAAGCGAGCGTGTGTAATGGATTTCTCGCCGCGGGACAACCTTGGGCAACGATTCCCTGAGCGTTTCTGGACGGCCGGCCGAGGCCCTGGCCGTGCGCGGGCACCATCATCTCGCCATCCAGGTGAAGGATCTGGCCAGCGCCGAGGCATTCTACATCGACGTGCTCGGCCTCAAGCTCGTCCGCCGCTGGCCCTACGAGGATGGCAAACCGGGCGAGCGATCGCTCTGGCTCTCGGTCGGCTCAGGCGAAGAGTTCATCGCCCTGGAAGCTTGCGACGTCGATCGCTTGCCGACTCCCTTTCGCGATCCGCACGGCGGCCTCCACCTGCTCGCGCTGCGGATCCCCGCCAAGGATCGCACGAGGTGGGAGCGGCACCTCCAGCAGAAGAACGTGGAGGTGGTCCACCGCACCCGCTGGACGATCTATTTTCGCGACCCGGAAGGGAATCGCATCGGCCTTTCTCATTACCCGGACGAGGCATAGATCTAGCGGCCGATGAGCATCGTCCACCCGGACGGACAGGGAGCCCGCGAAAGCCTCCTCGTGAGGCGGCTGATCGACCAGGGCATCCGCGATCCGCGTGTGCTCGCCGCCTTCGCCCGCGTTCCCCGTCATTTCTTCGTGCCCGAACAATCGCAGGCGGAAGCCCAGGCCGACCGGCCGCTCGACATCGGCTGGGGACAGACCATCTCGCAGCCTTTCGTGGTGGCCGCTATGGCCGAAGCGCTGGAGCTGAAGGGCGTCGAGCGGGTCCTGGAGGTCGGCACCGGCAGCGGCTATGCGCTGGCCGTCCTCGCCGAGATGCTTCCGGTCAATGCGGATGTCCGCGGAATCGAGATCATCCCCGAGCTGGCCGAGCGCGCACAGCGCACCCTCGTGGAGCTCGGCTACACCAACGTGCATGTCCGGCAAGGCGATGGCGCCCTTGGATGGCCGGAAGCGGCGCCGTTCGACGCCATCCTGGTCTCGGCGGCGCCGCGCCGGGTCCCTACGCCCTTGCTCGAGCAGCTGGCGCCGGGCGGACGTCTGGTCCTGCCGGTCGGGCCCTCCTCCGATCGCCAGGAGCTGCAGCTGTGGCGGCGGTTGCCGGAGGGCGGGTTCGACCGTCGCACCTTGATGCAGGTCCGCTTCGTTCCACTCACCGGGTCCGGAGAACAGGGCCCCCACTGAAAAGTCGCTTTACCCGCGCGGCGAGGTCGCGCGATGCTCCCCCCGCCATGCTCTGCCCGTCCTGCGGCACAGAAGCTCCCGACGACCTGCCGGAGTGCGTGAATTGCGGGACGGTGCTGCTCGGGCATGTCGAGCCCGAGCTGCTCACGGAGATCGAGCCGGAGCTGCTCACCGAGGTGGCTCCCGAGCCCGAGCCGCCCCGCGAAGATACCCTCGAAGGTATCGAGCGCACGCGATTCGAAGTGGGTCCGTCCGACCGCGTGGAGCCGCTTCCCGGGCTCGAGTCGACCACCATCGCAGAGGAAGGGTTTCCTCCGCCGGACGAGCCTCCGCTCGACATCGAGCCCACCCGGGTGCGGTCGCCGGCAGGCGCGACGCCGTCCTGGGAAGGGACGCTGCCCGGTTTCGATGCCGGCCGCGAGGCCGACGATGGCCTGCGGACGCCCGCTGCGGGCGACCTGAGCGTCTGCGTGCACTGCGGCGCGCAAGCAACGGGGGTCTTCTGCCAGGCCTGCGGCCACCGGCGGACAGCGTCGGAACGCCCGGCTCCGCAGGACCACACGAAGCCCGCCGAAGCCGAGGCCGTGCTCTGTCCCGCCTGCTTCGCACGCCGGCCGCCGTACCACGACGACGTCCGTGGAATCGATCGATGTGGCGAATGCGGAGTGCCGCTTCCGCCCCAGGATCTGCTTTGAAGCGTTGACTCCACCGAGGTCGCTGAGCGATATGGACGCGCCGATGGAGCCGGCCGATCTCGAGCGCGAGCTGAACGAGCTGCAACAGAGCACGCGGATGCGGCGGTCGGTGGACGGCTTCGCCCGCGCTGCTTTCGAAGGATTCGGCTGGGCGGTGCTCGCCGGCGTCTGCGGGAAGCTGGTCTGGGATTCGCCCCAGCTGCCCTATTTCTTCTATCCGCTCGCGCTCCTCGATCTCCTGCTCCTCTGGGACGGGATCCGCGCCTACTCGCGCGCGCGCGCGGACCTCCGGCGCGAGGTAGAAGAGCTGCGGCGGCTCCGCGAAGTGCGCGCCGCGCTGGGAATCGATCCGCCGCCCGCGGTGAGCTCGTGACGGCCCCGGGCCGCTTCATCGTCTTCGAAGGGCTGGACGGCGCAGGAACGACGACCCAGTCGCAACTGCTGGCGGATGCGCTCCGCGGCAAGGGGCGCACCGTCCACCTCGCGCATCAGCCGAGCGGCGGGTGCGTCGGCCTCCTCATCCGCCAGATCCTCGCGGGCCGCACGGCGACGCAGAAGGCGGACGGGAAGCTGGACGTGGTCGACGAGCGCGTGATGGCGCTGCTCTTCGCCGCCGACCGCCTCGACCACCTCACTTCGCAGATCGAGCCGCGGCTCGCACGCGGGGAAGACGTGATCCTCGACCGCTATGTGCTCAGCTCGCTCGCCTATCAGGGCGCGACCGTCTCGCACGAATTCATCCAGGCCGCGAACCGGTACGCCCGAAAGCCCGATCTGACCCTTTTCCTGTACGTGCCGGCTCCGGTCGCCCTGGAGCGCGTGCGCAAGCGCGGTGCCAAGCTGGAGCGGTACGAAACGCCCGGGCAAATGCAGCAGATCGAGCGCGAATACAGCCGGCTCGTGGGTACCTTGGCTAGCGTAGTGCCGATCGACGGGACGCGACCAATAGCCGAAGTCGCGGCGCTCTGTCTTGCCGCGGTGCATGAGCAACTGGGGATAGCCGCCGCGGGATAGCCACGGCCGGCTGGAAGATGCGAAGGTAGGGCTGCGGAACTTGCCCACCATGCTGCCAGAACGGAAAAGCGCATCGGTCGCTGGGCCCGGCCTCGTCCCGAGCGCGCTGGCGCAGCCACACGCGGTCCGGAGCGTGCGGGAGACGCTGCGCCGTTGGTGGGGCATCGAGCTCGGTTTCGCCGGCAGTCCCGCGGAAATCGCGCCGAAGTCGATCGCCATTTCCCCGGAGAACCGCATCTGCACCGCGTGCCTGCACGACGAGGAGGGCGGCCGCCGCTGCGTGGCGAGCATCCGCGAGGCCGTCCTGGCGGGAGGCTCGGGGCTCGCTGGACCGTGCCATCTCGGTCTCGACGTCGTCGTCGCCCGACTCTCGACCGGCGGCGTGCTCTTCGGTTGCGGATTCGTCGCCGAAAAGCGGAGCGCCGATGCGCGTGAGAGCGCGGTCCGGGGAGCCGCCCGCTTGCGCTTGCCGGTGGCGGATCCGCCCCGCGCCTTCGAAGGGATTCCTCGCCTCGAGGAGCGGGACGTTCCCCGTCTGGTGGATCTCGTCGGAACGGCTGCCTCGGAGATGGTCGCTTTCTCGGGCGGCGCGCCGAGCCGCCACAACGGGACCCGGGAAGCGACGGTACCCCGGCGGCAGCTCTTCGCCGACATCGTGGGAAAGAGCGCTCCGATGCAGGGGCTCTATGCGCTCCTCGATAAGCTCGTGAAGAGCGACATCACCGTCCTCGTCACGGGCGAGAACGGTACCGGCAAGGAGCTGATCGCGCGGGCGCTGCATCGCACCGGCCTGCGCAAGGACAAGACGTTCGTGGCGCAGAACTGCTCCGCGCTCAACGACAATCTCCTCGAGAGCGAGCTGTTCGGCCACGTGAAGGGATCCTTCACCGGCGCGACCCGCGACAAGATCGGCCTTTTCAAGCTCGCCGACGGGGGCACGCTCTTCCTCGACGAAGTGGGCGACATGTCGCCGTCCATGCAGGTGAAACTCCTGCGCGTCTTGCAGGAGGGTACCTTCCTGCCCGTCGGGGCCGAGAAGCCGGAGCAGGTGGACGTGCGCATCATCGCGGCGACCAATCGCGACCTGCGCGAGATGGTGGTGCACAAGGAATTCCGCGAGGACCTCTTCTACCGGCTGCACGTGGTCAACGTGGAAGTCCCGGCGCTGCGCGAGCGCATCGAGGACCTGCCGCTTCTCTGCGAGCACTTCCTCGGCCGCATCGCCGCCCGCGGCCGCCAGCCCAAGAAGCGCCTGCACCCGGACCTGTTGCGCAGCTTCTACGAAGCGCGCTGGGCGGGAAACGTGCGCCAGCTCGAGAACGAGCTCGAGCGCCTGGTGGTCCTGGCCGGCGAGGCGGAGGTCATTCCGCCGGAGCTGCGCTCGCAGGCGCGACCGGATCGCGGCTCGCGCTCGAACGGAGCCGGGCCGGCGTCGACCGCGCCGGCATCGTGCGACCTGGCGACCGCAGTAGGCCGCGTCGAACGCGACCTCATCGCCAAGGGCCTGCGGGAATTGGGCGGCAACAAGTCGCGGCTCGCCGCCCGCCTCGGCGTTTCCCGCACGACGCTCATCAAGAAGATCCGCGAGTACGCCATCGAAGAGGCTCGCGCGGAGGGCGAGCAGGGGGAAGCGGAGTGAGCACCGCGGCCATCGTCGTCATCGGGAACGAGATCCTCTCCGCGAAGATCGCCGACGAGAACGGTCCCTGGCTGACCCGCGAGCTACGCAATCTCGGCGTGGAGGTGCGGCGGATCGAGACCGTCCCGGACGAGATCCCGCTCATCGTCGATGCCCTGGAGCGCGCGAAGTCGCAGGCGAAGTGGGTCTTCACCAGCGGTGGAATCGGTCCTACCCACGACGACGTCACCATCGCGGCAGTCGCCCAGGCCTTCGGGCGCAAGGTGGTTCCCGATCCGCGCATCCTGGGCATGCTGCAGGCGCACTATGGAGACCGTCTCAACGCCGCCCGCCGCAGGCTCGCCGATGTCCCGGAAGGCGCCGATATCGATTGGCACGAGGGCGCCTATTTTCCCGTCATCTCGCTGGAAGGCATCGCGGTGCTTCCCGGGCCGCCGGTGCTCTTCAAGGAGGGATTCGGGCGCATCCGCGAGAGGTTCCGTTCGGCGCCGCTATTCGGGCGCGCCGTCTACCTGGCGCTCGGCGAAGGTGAGCTTGCCGAGCATCTCGACGCGACCGTGGCGCGCTTTCCGCAAGTGTCGATCGGCAGCTACCCGCGTTTCGATCAGCGCGCCGATTACCGGGTGAAGATTACTTTCGACGGGCGCTCCGAGGACGAGGTGCGGGAGGCGTTCGCGTTCTTCCGCAAGCGCCTTCCCGAGCCCGCGATCCTGCGCGAGGAATCGAGCTAGCGCAGCCCGAGATACGACTCGCTGATCGCGAAGCGCGCGAGCCGCGCCACCTCGGGCCGGTCGAGGCCTCCCGGGCATTCCGACGCGACGATCGCGAGCGCCGCCGCCGGATCGCCGGAGATGACGAGCCCCGTCCGCTCCGCCGTCTCGCGCAGCGCCAAGGCGAGCTTCTCGAAAGCGGCGGGCGCCTCCGCCGCGGCCCGGGCGGCGAGCGGCGCGAGGCGGCTCCGCACTTCCGGCGAGAGCACGCGCTCGAGCGTCTCCCCCAGCGCCGCGTCCCGGGCCGGAAGACGGGCGAAGTCGGTACCCGCCGGTGCCGTCAACCGTACTAGCTCTCCCACCAACTGTCCGAGGCGCGTCGCCGACAAGCCGGCGATGGCGTGAGTCCCGCGGCGCACGTGCCCGAGCGCGCGGCCGTAGAGGAACCGTTGCTGGCGCGCGTTGAACCGCTTGGGCACTTCGAGCCCCACGAGAAGTCCTGGCGGCTCGCTGGCGGTGGGAATCACCACGGTGGCCTCGCCCTTCGCGACGTAGAGCGTCGGCTCGGAAACCCCGAGCGCTCCGGCGATGGCGGCCGTCATGCGCCGGACGGGATTGTCGCCCTTCACGCGATCGCCCCGGCCGTGAAGCGGGGTGGGCAGGGCGCGGGCCAACTCGCCGGCGGCCGCGGCGAGAAGCTGGCGGACCGCTCCTTCGTCTCCGGGCGCACGGAGGATCTGGTCGTCGGCGATGGGTCCGATCTCGGCGGGCGGGCGCTTCAGCGATTCTTCGTGGGCGGCCTTCTCGGCGGGGTCGGCGAGGCCGAGACCCACCAGGACCGAGGCGGCGGCGTCCGCGGCCTTACGCTCCCCCTGCGTCTGGAAGAGCCGGAAGAGCGCGTGCAGCGAGTCTGCCTCAGGCGGCGTCATCTCGAAGAGCGTGCGATGGGCGGCGATCGCCTCGCCGGGCACGGTGAGCTCTGCGACGTACCGTAGCGCCGCCCGATTGCGCGGCTCGAGCGCGGCGGCCTTGCGGAACGCTTCCAGCGCCTCCTCGCGCTGGCCGAGGGCGAGGAGCCCGCGCGCCAGCTCGTCGGTCCATTCCGCGAGGTGGACGCGGGAGGGTTGCCCCTCCTTGGCGGTGGCGGCCGCGTCGAGGAGGCGGCGCAGGAGCCGCGTGGAGTCCGCGGGAGGCAGCGAGCGCGCCGCCGGTGCGAGCTTCACCAGCGCCGGCAGCTCGACGTCGGCGAGCCGATCGAGCAAGAGCGGAAGCGCCTTGTCGGGCTCGCCGAGCTTTTCCGCATAGAGCCGTCCGAGGCCGAGCTTCTGCTCGTCGGACGCGCCCGGCAGCGAGAGGCGCTTCTCCAGCGCCAGAGCCGCTTCCGCTTCGTGGCCGCTCGCGATTCCGGCCTCGGCACGCAACTCCAGCGCTTCCGCGTCGCCGGCGTTGCGGGCGAGCGCGCGTCCCGCGGCGGAGAAGGCCCGCGCAGGATCGTTCAGCTCGCGTAGCTCGATGCGGGCCGCGCGGGTCCAGGCGCCCGCGCCGGCGTCGTCGGAGGCGTGGGACGCTCCCACCCGCTCGTAGGCTTGCGCGAGCTGGGACGGGGCGCTCGGGCCGAGCAAGGTCCGCAGGCGCGAGGCCACCTGCTCGTCGCGCGGCTCCCGCTCGAGCACGGCGGTGAGATGCTGCGCGGCCTGTTCGGGGACGCCGAGGTCCTGGGCGAGAATCGCGGCCTCGATGAGGTTTCCCGCGGCGAGGCTCGGGTCGCCGGAAAGCTTCGCCTCGCGCGCGAGAAGGCGGAGCTGCTCCTGCTTGTCGCCGGTCCGCTCCGCCACCCGGCGTGCGCCGCGGACCGCAAAGAGCGAGCCCGGGTCGGTGGCAAGGGCCTCCGCGTAGGCCTCGCGGGCCCGTTCGAAATCGCCCGCAGCGACCAGGGTCTCCGCATGCTCGAGGGAGAGGGCCGCGCGCGCATCGCCCTCGGCATATGCCCGGCGGAAGGCGAGGTGCTCGGCGAGCGCGCCCGGATCGCCGGTCCGCAGCGCCGCCTCCACGGCATCGAGGGCGATGCGATCTTGCGGATTGAGCGCAAGGGCGCGCCGGAATTCGGCGACGGCCTCGTCGCGCTCCCCGAGAAGGAGCCGATCCTTCGCGGCCTCGGTGCGCAAGAGCGCGGCGCAGCGCGGATCCTGGCAGCGGCTGGCGAGCCTGGCATGCAATCCGGAGCGTTCCTTCCGGGCCTCGGAGGAGGCGTCGTTCCGGATCAGCTCGGCCAGCGCGGCGATGGCTTCGAGGAGATCGGGCGCGTCGGTAAGCAGGCGCCGATAGAGCTCGGCCGCGCGCGGATCTCCGCTCCGCGCCCGCAGCGCCGCCGCCCAGCGCAGCGCATCCGTCTTCTCGTCGGGTGTCTCGCTGCGCCGGGCAAGCCGCTCGAATGCTTCCGCCGCATCGTCGGTCCGGCCCATCCAGGCGAACAGACGCGCGAGTGGCGCCAGGGCCGCATCTCCCGCGGCGGAGTAGAGCTGCACGGCGCGGACGGGATCTTCGGCGCGCCATTCGGCGTACTCGGCGGCGCGGGCATGGGCCTCGGCTCGTCCGGGTCCTTCGGGAAGCGTCTGGGCGATCTGGACCAGGACCGCGAGGGCCGCGGGATGATCTCCGCGCCTCGCCTGCACCCGGGCGAGGCGGCGCAGCACGGCCAGGTCGGCGCCGGCGAGGGCCAGCGCCTGCGCGCAGGCTGCTACCGCCTCGTCATCGCGCGAAAGGCCTTCGTAGAGCGCCGCCCGCTCCGCGTGAAGCGCGGCGGCGCGCGCGGGATCGGCGCCGCGAGCCTCTTCGGCGAGCAATTCGACGCGCTCGCCCGCCGGAAGCGTCGGCAGCGCGAGCAGTCCCCTGCGCGCCGCCTCGGAACCGGGATCGATCGACCGCGCCTTGCGCAAGAGCGCGGTCGCGCGGGCATCGTCGAGCGCGGCGCGGGCTGCCTCCGCGGCCTCGACGAAGAACTCCGCGGCCTCCGGGCCCTGGGCGTCCGTGGCGCGCGTCTCGAGGGCGCGCGAGAGCGAAGCGCCGTCGGCCGCACGCAGAGCCAGGGCCGTCCACGCCTCCAGCCAGCGCGAAGAAGAGAGACCTCGCCCCTTCTGCGCGGCCCGCTCGGCGAGGGAGAGCGCGCGAGAGGAGAATCCCTCCGCTCCGCCCAGGATCACGGCGGCGCGGCCGAGAAGCTCCGCCGCGGCCCCTTGTCCGAGTCTCGCCGCGGCGCCCTCGAGGAAGTCGGCCATCTCCGGCGCGCTCACCGCTCCGCTGCGCTGGAGCAGCCGCAGCGCGGACGCGGCGGCTGGGCCGTCGCCGGCCAGCGAGAGCGCCTTGCGCGCCATCTCCGCGGCCTCGGAGCGCCGGCCGGCCCGCTCCAGCCAGGCAGCTGCCTCGACGAAATGGGTGGCCGCCTCGGCGGGGGAATGCTCGGTGAGCGCCTCGCCCAGCGCCACGAAACGGTCCGCGGCGGCCCCGGCGTCGCGCAAAGCGACGAGCCGCGCGTGCAGCGCGATGGCGGCAGCGTCGCCCGGATTCTCGGCAAGGGCCTCGGAGAGGAGCTGTTCTTGCTCGATGGGATCGCCGGAGAGCTCGGCGGCGCGGCTCTTCAAATCCGCGCGCTCGCTGGGCTCGGTGCTCACCGACGCCCGTATGCGCAGGGCTTCGGCCAGGTCGACGCCGCCTTGTCGCCCGGCGAGCTGATCGCGAAGCGCGAGCAGCGTCCCGTCGCGCCGGGCGTCCTCGAGCGCGGCCTTCACTTCTGCCGCAGCCTCCGATGCGCGGCCCAGCCGGAAGGCGGCAATCTGGGCGACGACCGAGCGGTCCGCAGCCGTGCGCGTCCGCTCCGCCTGCTCACGGTAGAGGCGCAGGATCGATTCCCAGTCGCCGGCAGCGTGCGCCCGCTCGAGGAGACCGAGGAGACCTTCCGGATCGCGCGGATCGGCGGCGTGCAGCTTGGCTAGCGCATCGCCGTGCAGCGACGCCAGATCTCCCTGGACGTTGGCGTCGGACCGTCCCAGGTCTGCGAAGAGGCGCGCCGCGCGCCGGAAGCTTGCGGCCTTCTGCACCTCGTCCCGTACCGCGCCCGCCGCGCGCAGGAGCAATCTAGCCGTCTCCAGCCGGTCGCCGCGCCGCTCGGCCGTTTCGATGGCCGCGGCGAGCAGCGCCGGGTGATCGGGGACCAGATCGAGGGCCCGCTCGAGCCGCCGGGCGGCCTCCTCGGGATCGGTCGGAGCGAGCAGGGCGGCCTGCGCGCGCAGCGACTCGGCGCGCTCCGCGGGCGAGGCGAGCATCTCCTCTTCCCGTTCGTGGAGCGCGACCGCGCGATCGACCAGGCCGACGCTGGCGAAGAGCCGGCGCGCGGCCTCCAGATTGGGCCGGTACGCCGGGTCGAGCCGGAAGGCGTTCTGGAAGGCGATGGCCGCGCTGCGCGCGTCGCCGAGTTGCTCGGCGAAGATGCGGCCGATGGCGTAGTGCACGGGCGCCGCCTGCGGCCTCGTGCCGAGGGCGCGCGCCTCGCGATCGAGCTCGGTCAGGGCGGCGGAGGCGGTCGCGATCTCCGCCTCGCTCGGCGGCGGCCGCCCGGAGGCGGCAGTTGTCTGGGTCGCTACGGCTTGTTCCAAGTGCCGGATCCCTTCTCGTAGCCCGGCTCCATCCTACGACGCGGAACGGACGGCGTCCCCCGGAAAGCTCAGGAAAGCCGGGCGGCCTTGCGCGCATTCGCCTCGATCTGGGGCAGCATCTCGCGCACCGCCGCGATGTCGCGGTGCAGCTCCCGGTCCTCCGACATGTGCGGGACCTTGCCGCGGATGACTTCATGGGCTGCCCGCACGCCTGCCCCTGGCGCGAGCGGGAGCCGCAAGTCGAGGGCCTGCGCCGCGACCAACAGCTCGATGGCGAGCCCGCTCTTCGCGTTCTCCACCACCGTCCGGGCCTTCAGCGCCGCCGTCATGCCCATCGCGACGTGATCTTCGCGGCCGGCCGAGGAGGGGATGGTATCGACGCAAGCCGGATGCGCGAGCACCTTGCTCTCCGCGCAGAGCGCCGCCGCGGTCACCTGGGCGATCATGAAACCCGAGTTGAGCCCCGAGTTCTGTGCCAGGAAGGGCGGCAGCCCGGACAGAGACGGGTTCACCAGTTGCTCGACGCGCCGCTCGCTGATCGTCTGCAGCTGCGTGCAAGAGATGGCGAGCAGGTCGAGCGCCTGCGAGATCGGCTGGCCGTGGAAGTTGCCGCCGCTGACGATCACCTCACCGGCAAGGTCCGCCTCGCCGTGTCCCTCGACGAAAACGAGCGGGTTGTCGGTCGCCGCGTTGGCCTCGATGGCGAGCGTCTCGCGGACGAAGCGCATTCCATCCGCTGCGGCGCCGTGCACCTGAGGGGAGCAGCGCAGCGAGTACGGATCCTGGACCTTCTCGCATTCCGGGCCCTGGTGGCTGCGCTCGATCTCGCTTCCCGCGAGGAGCGCCCGCATCTCCCTGGCGATCTCCATCTGTCCGCGCTGACCCCGGATGCGGTGGATGGCGGCGAGGAACGGCTTGTGCGAGCCCATCAAGCTCTCGACGGTCATCGCGCAAGCGATGGAGGAGATGCGCAGCAAGGACTCGGCGTCGAGAAGCGCCAGCGCGCCGACCGCCTGCATCGCCTGCGTGCCGTTGACGAGAGCAAGGCCCTCCTTCGCTTCGAGGACGACGGGAGCCAGACCGGCCCGCGAGAGCGCCTCGCGTCCGGGTAGGCGGGCGCCGCGGAAGACGGCCTCGCCCTCGCCGATGAGCACCAGGGCGAGATGGGCGAGGGGGGCGAGATCGCCGCTCGCCCCGACCGATCCCTTCTCGGGGATGATCGGCAACACGTCCCGCTCGATGAGCGAGACGAGGAGGTCGAGGGTCGACTCGCGGATGCCGCTGTAGCCGCCCGCGAGAACGTTGGCGCGCAGGATCATGAGCGCCCGCGTCGCTTCCGGCGGCAGCGGCGAGCCCACGCCCGCGGCGTGGGAGAGGATCAGGTTCCGCTGCAGTCGCTGCAGGTCGGGGCGGGCGATGGAGACCTCGGCGAGCGTCCCGAAGCCGGTGTTGATGCCGTAGGTCGGTACCCCGCTCTCGGCGATACGGTCGACGAGCTTGCGGGCGGCGCGCACCCGCTCCCGCGCCGCCTGAGCGATCTCGATGCGAGCTCCGCCTGCCGCCGCCAGGGCGACCTGCTCGAGGGTCAAGGACCTTCCGTCGAGGACGATGCGCATGCGGCCGCCCTTCTAACCGAAAGGCCCCTCGCCCGGAAGCGCTCGCCGATCCCGATTGAGACGCTCCCGCCTCTTCGCTACTGTGCGGCACTTCGATGCCCCGTTCCGGCAAGGCCCTCGTCGTCCAGAAATACGGTGGAACGAGCGTCGGCGACATCGAGCGCATCCGCAACGTGGCCCGCCGCGCGCTCGCCGCCAAGAAGGCCGGAAACGACGTGGTGGTGGTGGTGAGCGCGATGGCCGGCGAGACGAACCGCCTGCTCAAGCTCACCTCCGCGCTCGCCAAGCGGCCCAGCCAGCGCGAGCAGGACGTGGTCGTCTCCACCGGCGAGCAGGTCTCGGTGGGACTCCTCGCCCTCGCCATCCAGGAGCTGCGCGGCAAGGCGCGCAGCTTCCTCGGCCATCAGGTTCGCATCCTCACCGACTCGGCCTTCTCCAACGCGCGCATCCGCAGCATCGACGGCGAGAAGCTCTTCGAGAGCCTCAAGCGGGGCGAGATCGCGGTGGTCGCCGGCTTCCAGGGAATCGACGAGCACGGGAACATCACCACCCTCGGGCGGGGAGGGTCGGATACGACTGCTGTCGCGCTCGCCGCGGCGTTGAAGGCGGACGCCTGCGAGATCTACACCGACGTGGACGGCGTCTACACGACCGACCCGAACCTGTGCGCCAAGGCGCAGAAGCTCGACCGCATCTCCTACGAGGAGATGCTCGAGCTTGCATCGGTGGGCGCCAAGGTGCTGCAGATCCGGTCGGTCGAGTTCGCCATGAAGTACCAGGTCCCGCTGTGGGTGAAGTCGACCTTCAAGGACGACCCCGGGACCCTCGTTTGCGAGGAGGATCAGGCGATGGAGGATGTCGTCGTCAGCGGCATCGCGCTCACCCGCGACGAGGCGCGAATCGTCATGCGCGACGTTCCCGACAAGCCGGGCGTGGCGGCGAAGATCTTCGGCACCCTGGCCGATCTCGGAATCGTCGTCGATCTGATCGTGCAGACGCCGGCGCACGAGGACGGCCGCACCGATCTGGCCTTCACCGTCGGCCGGCTCGACGTGGAGAAGACGTCGCAGCAGATGCGCAAGCTGGCCAAGGCGATCGGCGCGGGCAAGGTCGACCACGAGGAGGGGATCGCCAAGGTCTCCATCGTGGGCGTCGGGATGCGCAACCACGCTGGCGTCGCGGCCAAGATGTTCCAGGTGCTGGCCGAGGAGGGCGTGAACATCCGCGTCATCTCCACCAGCGAGATCAAGGTGAGCTGCCTCATCGACGAGAAGTACGCCGAATTGGCGGTGCGGGCGCTGCACACGGCCTTCGGTCTCGACAAGGTCGAAGGCGCGGCGTGAGGATCCGCTGCGAGCGGTGCAAGACGGTCTTCACGCTCGAGCTGACCCCGCCTCCCACCGCACCGTTCCAGGTCCAATGCGGCCGCTGCGGGCTCGTCTTCACCGTCCGGGCGGAGCCTCCGCCGGAGCCCCCGGCGCCACCCCCCAGGCCGCCGCCCGATGCGGATTGACGCTTCTCGCCCGGCGTACCCCGCTGGAACCCTGGTGCCGCGGTGGGCAATGGTTTTCCCAATCGCGGGGCACGCCGGGTGCAAGGATCGCGGTTGGAGTGTTCACTGTTGCGCGCCCCGGTGCGCCACGACGGCGGCACGACGGTTGCGTTGACCTGGGGGCATGTTGGCTCTAGCCCTGTCCATCGTCTTCTGGACCGCGGTCGTCGTGGTCCTCCACACCTACGCAATCTATCCGCTCCTGCTGATTCTGCTCGACGCCGTGGAACAGGCGCGGAGCACCTGGCGCTACATCGGGGGAACGGAGAGGCGCAGGCCTGCGGCGCAGCTGGGGCTGCCGCACGTATCGGTGCTGGTCGCCGCCTACAACGAGGCCTCCTGCATCGGCCAGCGCATCGAGAACCTGCTCGCCCAGGACTATCCAGCGGACAAGATCGAGATCATCGTCGGATCCGACGGCTCGACCGACAGCACCGACACCATCGTGCAGCACTACGCCGCGCGCGGCGTGAAGCTCTCGCGCGGGGAACGCTCCGGGAAGGCGGGTGTCCTGGCGCGGATCATCGGCGTCGCCAAGGGCGAGGTGCTCATCCTCACCGACGCGAACAGCGAGTTCGAGAAGGACGCCATCCGGCGGCTCGTGCAGCCTTTGCGCGACCCGGCGGTGGGTCTCGTCTGCGGGCGGTTGCGGCTGCACTCGCCGCTCGGGGCCCCGGTCGCCGAGGGCGCGTACTGGAAGCTCGAGAGCATGCTCAAGCTCTACGAGTCGCGACGCGGCTGCGTGATGGGCGCGAACGGCGGGATCTATGCCGTGCGCAAGCACCTCTTCCCGCCGCTCCCGGCCGGGACGGTGGTCGACGACTTCGTTGCGGCGCTGCGCGTCTTGCAGAACGGCTACGAGGTCCAGTACGAGCCCGAGGCAGTGGCCCACGAGGAGACCGCTCCCGGGCACGCCGACGAGTACAAGCGCCGCGTGCGCATCGCCGCGGGCGGGTTCCGGGCGCTGGCGCAGTTCCGCGACCTGCTCTCGCCCCGGCACGGGTTCACCTCCTTCGCGCTCTGGTCGCACAAGGTGTTGCGCTGGTTCGTGCCGCAGGCGATGGTCCTCGCGCTGGCCGCCAACGCGCTGCTCGCGCCGCACAGCCGGTTCTACGCGGCGCTGCTATTCGCGCAGTGCGGGGCGTACCTGCTCGCGGCTCTCGGGCTTCTCGGCCTGAGCCCGCGCAAGCTCGGCAAGCTCCCCGACGCCGCGGCCCACTTCGTGGAGATGAACGCGGCGCTCCTGGTCGGATTCTGGCGCTTCAGCCGCGGGCAGCAGGGTCAGACCTGGACGCGGACCGAGCGGGCCAAGGCAGCTTGATCCGGAAGGCCGCATCGGCGCGGCCCGCGAGGAACGCGCCGAAGCACAGCGCCAGCACGAGGTGGTCGAGGGCCGCTCCGAAGTACTGCCAGAGCGGCGCGCCCGGGCCCGGATAGTTCGACGAGAAGAGCAACGCGAGCATGAAGGCGAGGCCGAAGGCGCTGGCGAGGCGGACGCAGATCCCGAGCGCCAGGGCGATCCCGATCGACAGCTCGCCCAGGGCGACGAGCCAGGCCCAGGCATGCGCGTGGGCAAGGATGGGCCCGCGAAGGACCGGCGCGACGAACGGGTACACGCCGCCCTGCAGGAAGCGCTCGATCCAGTAGCGGAACCCCGAATCGACGAACTTCGAGTCGGCGACCTTGTACTCGCCGAAGACGAGGAAGAGGACGCCTACGGCGATGCGCAACAACGCGAGCGCGCGATCGTTACGGGTGGGTATGGGGGTCACGGTCTCTCGCGTCCCGATCTACTTGTCCCGGGACAAGTAGATCCGCCTCGCCGGCCGACCGGGCAAAAAAAGCCCGGCTGTCTCACTCAGCCGGGCCGAAGTGGTGACCCCAACGGGATTCGAACCCATGTTTGAGGCGTGAGAGGCCTCCGTCCTAGGCCACTAGACGATGGGGCCAACGCGCTCCCGAATCGCGGGACGCATCGCATCACACCGCACGGCTGTCAAGCGGCGGCGCGACGCGAACGGGCTCCCGCCACTCCCGATTTTACCCGTTGGGACGGGTGAAGCGCTCTACAAGCTCGCGAGGTAGTGCGCGAGGTTGTCGATGTCCTCGTCCGACAGCGTTCGCGCCACGGCGGTCATGGTCCCCGCATCGTTGGTGCGGGTCCGGGTGCGGTAATCTTTGAGCTGCCGGACCACGTACTCCGGATGTTGCCCCGCGACCCGCGGCACCTCGTTCTGTCCCGCGAACTCGCCCAGGTGGCACATCGTGCACAGCACTTCCGCAGACTTCTTCTTTCCCGCAGTGACGCGGTCGGGATCCGGTTGGAAGGGAATACTGCCCTCGCCCTTCGCAATCCGAGGCCTCTTCGGTCGCTGTGCGGCGTAAAAGGCCGCCAGCGCGAGCATGTCCTCCTTGCTCAAGGGCGCAACCGCGGGCGTCATCATGTCGCTCTTGCGCAGGCCGGACTTGTAGTCCTTGAGCTGCAGATACAGATAGCGGGAGGTCTGCCCGGCGAGGATCGGATAGTCGGTGAGCTCGGAATTCCCGTCCGCGCCGTGGCAGCCCGCGCAGTACTGCGCCTTCTTGCGGCCGGTCTCCACATCCGTCTCCTCGGCGCGCCCGGGGAGACCGACCAGGACCGATGCGAGAAGAGCGGCCGCGAGGATCGCGGCCGCCCCGTAACCCCGAACGATCATTCAGCCAGCGCGAATACCAGGACGCTGTTCCCGCGCTTGAAATCGATCTGGGTGTTGCCGCCCGCCGCGACCGCCACGTACTGCTTGCCATCGACGATGTACGTGACCGGCGGAGCGTTGACGCCGGCGCCGCACTGGAACGACCACAGCACCTTGCCGTTCTTCGCGTCGTACGCCTTGAAGAGCCCGTTCCCTTCGCCCGTGAAGACCAGGTCGCCCGCGGTGGCGGTGATGCCGCCGATCATCGGCTGCTCAGTCTTCGCCTGCCAGGCGATCTTCCCGGTCTGGATGTCGACCGCGGTCACGTTACCGGTCTGCGGCTCACTGGGGATGGTCTTGAACGCTCCGCCGAGCCACAGCTTGCCCTCCGGATAGGTGGACGGCTCGACGTGATACGTCATCGGCTGCACCAGGTTGATGGCGTAGGCGAGCCCGAGCTTGGGCGAGTACGCCATCGGCGACCATTCCACGCCGCCGTTCGCGCCGAGCGCCATCCGCTCGCCCTTCGCGCTGGGCAGCGTCCAGACGCCCTCCTGCGGCACCATCGCGTCGGAGAAGCGGATGAGCTTCCCGTCCTTGCGATCGTGCACGTACACGTGCCCGGTCTTGCCCGCGTGGATCACCGCCGGCACCGTGGCCCCCGACTGGTCCTTGGCGTCGACGAGGATCGGTGGGCTCACCGCGTCGAGGTCCCAGACGTCGTGCGCGATGTATTGGGAATGCCACTTGTACTGGCCGGAATCCAGATCGATGGCGACCAGCGAATCGGTATAGAGATTGTCGCCGGGCCGCTCGGCTCCGTACAGATCGGGCGACGGATTGCCGACCGTGAAATAGACGGTCCGCGACTTGAGATCGATGGTCGGCGTCATCCACACTCCGCCGCCGAGCGTGCTCTCGAACTTCTTTCCCTTTGCGAGCTGCGCCTTCTCCGCCGCGATGTCCCGGTGCATGTCGTGCCCGGTGGCATCCTTCGTCGCCCACACGCCTTCGCTGCCCTGATCGGGAATCGTATAGAACGTCCAGAGCAGCTTCCCGCTCTCGGCGTCGAACGCCTTCACGAATCCGCGGATTCCGTATTCGCCGCCGTTCGTGCCGATGAGGACCTTCCCGTCGACCGCGGCGGGGGCCATCGTCTCGCTGTACCCCTTCTCGGGGTCCGCGATCTGCGTCTGCCAGAGCATCTTGCCGGTCTTGTTGTCGAGCGCGACCAGCTTGGCGTCGAGGGTCCCGAGGAAGAGCTTGTTGCCCAGCACCGCCACGCCGCGGTTGTTGGGCCCGCAGCAATAGGTGGTTACCGATCCCATCGGGTGCTTGTAGTGCCAGAGCTCCTGCCCGGTGGTGGCGTCGACCGCGTAGACGTGATCGTAGGAAGTGGTGACGTACATGATGCCGTCGACGACGATGGGCGAGGTCTCCATCGACTCGACGACCGCGGTCTGGAAGACGAAGACGGGACGCAGCCGCTTCACGTTGCCGGTGTTGATCTGATCGGCCTTCGAATAGCGGGTCTGCGTGTAATCCTTGTTGGGATGCAGCCAGTTGCGATCATCGCCAAGCGCGGCGTTGAGCATCTCCTGCGAAACCGGCTTCGGCACCTTCGCATAACCGGTCTGCATGCCGCCCGAGGACTTGTCCCCGGCGCCGGCGGTCACCTCTGTGCCGGCGCTCCCTTGTTTCTCCGACCCCGACGTCGTGGCGCATCCGCTGAACGCAATCGCAAGGAAGACAAACCCGTACGCCCGGACGCGAGCCGGGAGACCATTCGCGCAATGCATGGCGTCCTCCCTCCTCGATACTCCCTGGATACTTCCGAAGTGTCGCGTAGCTTACATTTCCAGGGAAAGCAAGGAGCGGCGATCACTGCACGGCTGGATTCGCTCGCATCACCGCGGATTGCTCGCAGGAGAGCGTCCCGAGCGACTCCGCGCCGAGCACCCAGAACATGAGATCATCGCCCCCGCCGCACGCCGTGCTCGCCGTGCAGCTCGCTCCGTCCATGGGGGTCGTGAGCGACGGATCGGAATTGTTGCAGTTGGCGCGTTGAGTGACCGGCGCACAGGTCTCGCAGGGGCATTTGGCGGTATCGGCTAGCGGGTCGAAGTCCTCTCCGGCCAGCTCGGTGGTGTGGTAGAGGCCGAGCCAGTGGCCTCCCTCGTGGGCGCCGATATACGCCACCCGGTCGGGCCCGCAGTGCACGACGTCGAGCGGTCCCGTGCATCCCGCCACGCTCGGCAGGTCCGCCGCGTTGACGGCCGCGCCGCTGTGGATCGTCCCGCCGAATCCGGACGGTCCGGGGATCGTCCCGTCGATGCCGACCACCGTCGCGCCGCCCTGCGACGTCGCCACGAGCGAGCCCACCAGGAAGAAATCGAGCTTGTTTCCGGGGACCGAGAGCCTGAACATCTGGTCGAGGTCGCCGCAGGGCGAAGCATCGTCGGCGTTCATGACGCCGAATGCAGTCTCGGCCCACGACGGCACGTCGTAGAAGGTGACGTTGCGCAGGCAGATGCCGGCGCTCGCATAGATGCCCGCAAGAGTCGCGATCATCCGCTTCACGCCGGGATCGCTGGGCGCATCGCGCGCGAGGAGCGCCGGTCCCACCAGATAGAAAGCGACGTCCAGGGATCCGGAGGCGGCGGACGCGCTGGGCTTGAGGAGCACCGTGACGTCGTAGCGGCTGGCATTGCTGCCGCCCGCGCAGTTGGAGGCGCCCAGGCACTCGAACGCAAAATCGTTTACGCGGAATTGCCAGATGCCGGGGGAAAGTCCCTGTGCGGTCCGCTGGAGCATGGGCGTGGTGTTCGGGATGGTGAAAGCGCTCGTCACGGGCGAGCTGCTGGCGAAGAAGACCAGCTCCCCGCTCGGGTCCGCTGGGGGAGGGGAGGGCGGGTTGTCGTCGTAGATCAGGGTGCCCAGGGGATCGCGCAGCTTGTCGGGAACGGCCACGTTCGGAATGGTGATGGTCCCGTTGATGGTGATCGAATCGGGAGCCGAGATCGCCTGTTCCACGATGGTTAGCGAAGCGGTTCCCGCGGGAACGTCGATGCTGACGGGATCGTTGACGGGGTGGACCGCGTGGTGCGCTACCACGGCGGGGCCGGGGATGACGGGCTTCGCGCACGTCACAGGGCGAGAAGTCGGACACGGATTGAGGATGCCGCAGGCCGGCGTCGGCGAAGCGACGACCACCGGAGGCGCGCAAGACGGAGCGGCCGGGCAGGAGAGCGCGGTGGCTGCCGTCGCGGTGAAGGTGACGGGAGAGCCGGTGAGGCCCGCCGCCGTCGCGACGAAGGACTGCGTTCCCGGAGCGGGTCCGAGGGTCGCGGTGGCCGACGCCGTCCCGTCCGACGCCGTCTGCGAGACCGGCGCCCCGACGGCGCCGGAGGTCGAGGACCACGCGATAGGAAAGCCGGCGATCGGCGCTCCGGAAGAGTCGGTGACTTTCACCACCAGCGATGCCGGCAGCGGCGCGCCCGCCTTCGCGGTCTGACCATTTCCGCTCACGAGCGAAACGGCGGAGGCCTTCGCGGCGGTCTGGCCGCTGCCGCAAGCGCTTGCTGCGATGAGGCCGGCGGACAGGACCGCGATTTTGCGAGCGTTCACGAGGATGGGCCTCCGCGAGACGGAAGGCGCATCTTTGCTTCCCCGGCGTCCAAAAGACGAGAGGCTTCCAACGCGCTTTGCGATGGAAGCCTCTGCGGAACACCGGGCTTTCGTTGCTCTCTAGCAGGCGCCCAACCAAAGCCCGATGGGAAAGACGGCGCCCCCCCCTGCCGCTAGCCAGCAAAGAGACTGTACAAGTACACCTTCGGCGCGGTCAACTTCGCGCTGCGTCGACAATCCGCAAAATAGAAATCGTCAATAAGAGTGATTACTTGCCTGCGCGAGGCTTGGGTTCTTCGCGGGCCAGCACGAAGATGCGGACCTCTCCCTTGGGCGTCTCGTACACGTTGGCGCCTTCCCACTCCGATCCCGCGGTTCGGTTCTCGATGTGGATGGATCGAATTCCAGCATTGTTCCGCAAGGTTGAGCGCGGGTACTTGGCCGGCGGGTAGACCGAGCGGTACCAGCGCAGCGTGTCCTCCCACGTCTGCGGCAAGCGATAGCGATCCTCGTCGACCTTCACCGCTCCGTCGGGGAGGGAGAAACCGCGGGCCTTGAATCCGCCGGCGGCGAGCAGCGCCGCGAGCACGAGAGCGATGCGCACGTCCTAGCCTCCGATCCGGGAGATCGCTGCGTCGATGCGGGCGAGCGATTCGTCGCGCCCGAGGAGCACCAGCGTCTCGAACAAGGGCGGGCTCACCGTGGTGCCCGTCACCGCCACCCGCACGGGCTGCGCGACCTTGCCGAGGCCCAGGCCCTTCCGGGCCGCGAGATCGCGGAACCCTGCCTCGAGCGCCGGTGCCCCTTCCCCGATGCGCTCCGCGACGAGCTTGCGGGCCTCCTCGAGGAGCGGGCGCGTCTCCGGCGTCAGGTTCTTCTTCGCGGCCGCCTCGTCGAACGAGACACCGGTGCGGAAGAAAGTGACGATCTGATCCGCCATCTCCACCAGCGTCTTCGCCCTCTCGAGGACCAGCGGGAGGATGTTCCGCAGCCGCTCCGGATCCGCTTTCACGCCGCGCGCCGCGAGAAGCGGCTCGAGGTGCGCGGCCAATTCCGGCAGCGGCGTTCGCTTGATCCACTGCTGGTCGAGCCAGAGGAGCTTCTCCGGGTTGAACACGCCCGCGGTGGCGCCGACGTGCTCCCAGTCGAACTTCTCGACCAGCTCCCCGGGGCTGAAGATCTCCTGATCGCCGTGCGACCACCCGAGGCGCGCAAGGTAGTTGAGGAGCGCGTGCGGCAGGTACCCATCGTCGCGATACTGCAGGACGCTCACCGCTCCGTGCCGCTTGGAAAGCCGCTGCTTGTCGGCGCCGAGGATCATCGGCAGGTGCGCGAACACCGGCACCGGATACCCGAGCGCCTGGTACATGAGGATCTGCCGCGGCGTATTGACGATGTGATCGTCGCCGCGGGCGACCAGCGTGATCTCCATCGTCACGTCGTCGACGACGGCGCCGAAGTTGTAGAGCGGCACGCCGTCGGCGCGGAGGATGACCTCGTCCTGCAGCTCCTTGTGCTGGGTGGTGATCTCGCCCTTCACCAGATCGCGGAAGGCAGTCGCGCCCTCGTCGGGCATGCGGAAGCGCACTACGGCGCCCTTGGTCCCCTTGGGAATGCCGCGGTCGCGGCAGGTCCCCGGATACTTGAATCCGCGCTTTTCCTTGGCGGCCTGCTCGCGCAGCTTGTCGAGCTCTTCCTTGGTGCAGACGCAGCGGTACGCCCGGCCCTTGGCGATGAGCTCGTCCGCGGATTTCTCGTAGATGGCGAGCCGCTGCGTCTGGAAGTACGGCGCGTGCGGCCCTTCCACGCCGGGCCCTTCGTCCCAGTCGAGGCCCAGCCACTTCATCCCGTCGAGGATCGCCTGCACCGACTGGGTCGTCGAGCGCTCTCGATCGGTATCTTCGATGCGGAGGATGAAGGTGCCCTTCTCTTTGCGCGCCCAGAGCCAGTTGAAGAGCGCGGTGCGGGCGCCGCCGATGTGCAGGTATCCCGTCGGGGAGGGAGCGAATCGGACGCGGACGGGCGGCATGGGGCAGCGGCCATAACAGACGCCGTCGCTGGATTCAACGGAAGGGCTCTGTTACGGAGAGCGCCCCATGCATGTTCTCGTCGCGCTCGTCCTCGCCACCGCCGCCGTGTCCCCTCGCGGCGCGGTGGCGACCGCCCATCCGCTCGCGAGCGAGGCCGGCGCGTCGCTGCTCCGGCACGGCGGAAACGCGTTCGACGCGGCGGTGGCGGCGGCCTTCGCGCTTTCGGTAGTCGAGCCGCACTCGAGCGGGATCGGCGGCGGCGGCTTCGCGCTCGTCTACACGGCGCGCGATCGACAGGTACACGTGGTCGATTTCCGCGAAGTGGCTCCCGCCGCGGCGCGCCCGGACATGTACCTGCAAGACGGCCAGGCGCGGCAGGACCTCGCCGAGGCGGGTCCGCTCTCGATCGGCGTTCCCGGCGCGGTGCGCGGGTACGTCGAGATCCTCAAGCGCTGGGGAAAGCGGCCGCTGCGGGAGGTCATGGCGCCCGCCGTCTCGCTCGCCGCGAACGGGTTCCAGGTGACGCCGTCGTTCGTCTCCCTTTCCGAGGAACGGCGCGAATGCCTCGCCGCCGATCCGGACGCGTCGCGGATCTTCTTGCGCGGCATCGAAAGCGGCGAGCCCGAGCCGCTCGACCCTGGCGACAAGCTCGTCCAGCCCGATCTCGCGAGGACGCTGCAGGCGATCGGCCTGCACGGGGCGGACGCCTTCTACAAAGGTCTGCTGGCGAAGCGTATCGCGAAGGACGTCCAGGCCAAGGGGGGAATCCTCAGCGAAAAGGATCTCGCCGCGTACAAGGTCCGCGACCGCGCGCCCATCGAAGGGACCTACCGAGGGCATCGCATCGTGAGCATGCCGCCGCCGTCCTCGGGCGGGATGCTCGTCATCGCGCTCCTCAACGTCCTCGAGCGCGAGGATCCCCGCGCGGGCGGTTACTACCGTCCCGAGCATTTCCTGCACGTCATGGCCGAGACGGAGAAGCGGCTGTTCGCGCTGCGCGAAGGGTGGGGCGATCCCGATTTCAACCCGCGCATGATGCAGATCGCCCACGACATCACCACCAAGGAGTTCGCCGCCTCGCTGCGCGGGCAGATCGGCGAGCGCGCCACGCCTGCCGCGACGCTGGTGCAGCGCCAGGAAGGGCACACGACGCACCTCTCCGTCATCGACGAGGAGGGGAACGCGGTGGCCATGACCACCACGGTCAACAACGGCTTCGGATCCTGCGTCGTCGCGAAGGGAACCGGAGTCCTCCTCAACGACCAGATGGACGACTTCGCGATCGCTCCCGACGTTCCCAACGCGTTCGGACTGTCCGGCGGCAAGGAGAACGCGCCGGACGCCGGCAAGGAGCCCCTCTCGTCGATGGCCCCGACCTTCCTCTTCGCGCCGAGCGGTGAACTGCGGCTAGCGGTGGGGGCGGCCGGCGGTCCCACCATTCCGACCACGGTGGCGCAGATCATCATCCACCTCGTCGACGACAAGATGAAGCTCGACGAGGCGATCGCCGCATCGCGCGTGCACCACAACCTCTCCCCCGACGCCATCCGGATGGAGAACAACGGGCTCGAGGCCGAGACGCAGAAGGCGCTGGCGGCCAGGGGACACCAGTTCCGGGTCGCACGGTTTCCGATCGGAAAAGCTTGCGGGGTCGAGGTCGATCCGGCGACGGGTTTTCGCGCCGCGGTCGCCGATCCTCGATTTGACGGCGCGGGCGCCATCCCCTGAGCGGTGTTAGGCTGACTTCATGCCGTTCGCCCTCGCCGCGGTCCTGCTCGCGACCACCCTCCAGGGACCTGCCGACATCGAGGCGATGACCTTCTCCGCGGACGCCGTGGTCCACGGCCGGGTGACCGGGACTCGGAGCCATCCCGGCTCGGGAGGAGGCCTCGTCTTCACCGAGGTCTCGATCGCGCCCATCGGCTGGTGGAAGGGCGCCGGCGGGCTCCAGCCCATCTCGGTTCGTGTCGAAGGCGGGACCATCGGCGACATCGGACAGACGGTCGCGGGTGCGCCGGCGTTCACGCCGGGCGACGAGGTGGTGGTGTTCCTCCGGCGGATCGCGACGGGCCTGTACGACGTCGAGCGCATGGGGCTGGGGAAATTCCTGGTGAAGCCGGGTGCGGGCGGAGGCCTGCGCGCAACCCGCGCTCGCAACCAGATTTCGTGCGTGGGATGCAGCGCCGGCGAGGAAGACGACCTCGCCTTCGACGATCTGCGCGAACGGGTCCGCCGCGCAGCGGGGCCCGCGGCTCGTTGATGCGCGCGACATCGGTGGCGACGCTCCTCTTCGTCGCCAGCGCCCCGCCGGCCCGGGCGTACCGCCGTACCGAGACGCAGCCCGGATCGGGCATCTACCTCTTCTGGGGGCCGCGCGGTCACAACTTCCAGATGGATGCGCTCGGGACGCCGGACGTGTCGGGCACCGCCGCCTTCGACGCCATTCGCAAGAGCTTCGCGACCTGGGCAGGGGTGTCCTGCTCCGATCTGTTGTTTCCCGAAGTGGTGCCACTCGAGCAGGGAGATCGGCGGATCGGATTCTTCCCGGGGAGCATCAACCGCAACCTGATCCTTTTCCGCACCCAGCGATGCGACGCGGTGGTGCCGGCGAACGATCCGTGCCTCACCCAAGGCGGCTGCACCAACAAGTACGACTGCTGGGATCGCGGCGGCGCCATCATCGCCACTACCGTCACCACCTTCAGCGCGTCGACCGGGCAGATCTTCGACGCCGACATCGAGATCAACGACGCTCCCGCGGCCAACAGCAGCAAGTTCACCTTCACGACCGTCGACGCGCCACCTTGTCCGCCGGGTGGCCCGGTGGTGAATTGCGTCTCGATCGACGTGCAGAACACGATCACGCACGAGGCAGGTCACACCCTCGGGCTCGACCACTCCGCCGACCCGAGCGCGACGATGGCCGCCAGCGCTCCCGCCGGCGAGACGTCGAAGCGGGTGCTCCAGCCGGACGATATTACGGGCATCTGCGCCATCTATCCGCGCGGTGCGCAGACGGCGACGAGCGTCGGCGATCCCATCCGCCTGGAGCCTGCCGGCTCCGGCTGCGGCTGCTCCTCGGGACGCGGTGGGCTGGCGAGCGCGCTCTGGCCGCTGGTGCTCGTCGCGCTCGCCCGGGCGCGGCGATCAGGCCGCCGGAGCAGCCTGGCGGCGCAGCGAGAAGATCCAGGCCGCGAAGGGCAGGGCGCAGAGCGCGGCGGCCGCGGCGAGACGTGGATCGGCGTGCAGCCAGAAGAGCGCGGTCGCCGCCGCGAGCAAGAGCCGGGCTAGCTCGAGCGGAACGGCCCATCGGCGGCGCTCGAGGAGCGCGCCGAATCCGAGCAGGGTGAGGAGCAGCACGGCCGCGAGCGCTCCCTGGCGAGGCGGGTCGAGGGTGAACTCGGTGAAGAGCAGGGCGGTCGTGCCGATCACCGCCAGCACCAGGTTCGCCGCGAGGTAGGCGACGAGGCCGCGGGACGGGCGCGGGTCGTACTTGCGCGCCGTGGCTCGCGTGACCTCGGGCGCGTCGATCGTGCCGCCGGGGCGCCAGGCAGGGTCCTTGAAGACGGCGCGCAACCGATCCAGACCGCGCGCACTGGCCGCGAGCCTCGCGATGTCCACGAAGCCCTGCACCTGAGCGCGGATCGGGTTGAAGCTGCGGAGCGGCTTGACGACGCCGTAGACGGGCTCCTCGCGCTCGGGCTCGAAGGTGCCGAACATCCGGTCCCAGATGCAGAGCGTCGCGGCGTAGTTCTTGTCGAGGTAGCGGGGATTGACCGCATGGTGGACGCGGTGCTGCGACGGCGTGTTGAAGACCCACTCGAAGATCCCGAGCTTCCCGCACAGCTCGGTGTGGATCCAGAACTGGTACAGCGTCGAGAACGATTCGACCGTCGCAAAGATCAGCGGCGGCACGCCCAGGAGCGCAAGCGGCAGGTGGAAGGGGAGGATGGTCCAGGGCGAAAGCACGGCCTGGCGCAGGGCGACCGCCAGGTTGAAGTCCTCGCTCTGGTGGTGCACCGCATGAACCGCCCAGAGGAAGTTCACGCGGTGGCTCATGCGGTGCCAGACGTAATAGGTGAAGTCGACCGCAACGAACGCGATCAGCCACGACCAGGCCGCGCCCGGCTCGAAGAACCGGTGTCGGTACATCCACAGGTATGCGGCGGAGAGAACGCCTACGCCGAAGACGACGGCGATCTGCTGCGCCATCCCGCAGGAGAGATCGACCAGCGAGTCGTTGAAGCGGTAGGGGCGCACGCCGCGGCGCCGCGCCCAGAAGATCTCCACGCCCATGAGCAGGAAGAAGAAGGGGATGGCGAGGGCGATGTAGTTCGTCATCTCTGTCCCGGCCCCGGGATTGTCGGGCCCGGGCCCAGGTAGGGGCAAGCGCCCGCGACGTGTGCGCGCAGCCACGCGCCTGTTTCACTTGTCGTCGTCGTCCGGTGCGTCCTCGTCCTCGTCCGGCTCGGTGAGAGGGGCGGGAGCGAGGACGCTGCGATCGGCGTCGTTCGCCTTCGCCACCCGGAGCTTGCGGTCCCCTTCGCGTGCGGTGACGGAAAGCGCTCCCTGCCCGTCCACCTCCAAGGTGACGAGTACGCGAGGCTGACCGGCGTGGCCGCCCGAGACGCCGTCGACGACCCACCAGCCTTCGTCGCGCAGCTTCTGGGCGCTCTTGCCGGCGCCGCGAAGCACGTGGACCGCGATGCGGCGCTCGCCGTCGTGGAGGGTGGTGAAGCTCTCGGTGGCGCTGGTCGGGATCTCGCTGCCGCGCTCGATGAGCTGGGTGGCGGACCCGCCGGGTTGCTCGACGCTGACGGGCTCTCCGAGCGAGGGCGGCGGCGTTCCCTTCTTGCAAGCATGAAGCGCGAGAAGGAGCGCCAGCGCAAAGGCCCGCGAGGGCAGGGCGGCGCCGCCGACGCGTACGAGCCGCGTCGGGGCGCCCGCCATCATCGCAGTGCCTCTTCGAGCGCCTCGGCGAGGATGCGCAGGGCGTCGTCGACCTGGCTCTTGGAGACGATGAGCGGAGGCGCGATGCGCAGCGCGTTGTTGTACGTCCCGCCCTTGCCGACGAGGAGGCCCCGCTTGCGGGCGCCCTCGAGGATCCGGGACGTACCCTGCACGTCCGGCTCCTTGGTGCCGCGGTCCTTCACCAGCTCGATGGCCTGCATGAGGCCCATCCCGCGGACGTCTCCGATCGCCTGGAAGCGCTCCTTGAGGCCCTCGAGCCCTTCGCGCAGCGCCTTGCCCATCATCTGCGAGTTGAAGAGGAGCTTCTCCTCTTCGATCACCGAGATGGTGGCGAGCGACGCCGCCATGGAGACGGGCGATCCTCCGAAGGTAGAGATCTGAGAGTAACGGCCGGCGTCGGCGACCGAGGCTTTCGCCATGGTGAGGCCGATCGGCTGGCCGTTCGCCATTCCCTTGGCGCTGGTGAGGATGTCGGGCTCGGCGCCGAACTGCTCGACGCCCCACCACTTGCCCCCGGTCCGCCCCCACGCGGTCTGGACCTCGTCGGCGATGAAGAGCCCGCCCGCCTTGCGGATGATGGGCAGGGCGATGTCGAAGTACTCCTTGGGCGGCGTGATGAACCCGCCGACGCCCTGGATGGTCTCCATCAGGAAGGCGGCGATCTCGCCGTGGGTCGTGCTCTCGATGAGCGGCTTCAAGTCCTTGGCGCAGGCGACGCCGCATTCCGGGTACTTCAAGTCGAAGTCGCAGCGGTAACAGTAGGGCGAGTGGGCGTAGCGGACGCCGGCGATCTCGCTTTGCACGCGCGGGCGGTATTGCTTCACGCCCATGGTGCTGAGGGCGAGCGTGCCGCGGCCGCCGTAATTGTGGCGCAGGACCACCAGCTCGGTGCGGCCCGTGGCCTCCTTGGCCAAGGTCACCGCGGTCTCGTTCGCCTCGGTGCCGGAGTTGGTGAAGAAGACCTTGGCGGGCTCCTTCATCGGCTTGATCTGGACGAGCTTCTCCGCCAGCTGGATCTGGGGGACGGTCGGATAGAGCGTCGAGACGTGGACGAGCTTGCGCTGCTGCTCGATGGCAGCCTCGGTCACCCGGGGATGGCAGTGGCCGACCTGCACGGTGAGGATGCCGGCGAAGAAGTCGAGATACTCCTTGCCGTCGAGGTCCCGGAGGTACATCCCGCGGCCCGACTCGATCGGCAGCGACTGCTCGAAGTAGGTGCCGACGTTCGGGAAGAGCAGTTCCTTCTGCTTCGCCCTGACGGCCTCGGTCGTCCAACGCTCCATTCGGGGACCCCCAGCTTGGGATCCGTGTAACACGTTACTTCCTGGGTGCGCGCGGCCAGATGATCCCGAGGGCCCCTATCTTGAATCTTTCCGCCGTTTGCGGGAGGCTTTTGTTTGCGAGCTGGCCGCGCGGCACGGTGCCTTCGCCGCGGCGGCTCGCGCTGCACCACATCAAGGAGGGCCGTATGGCCCAGAAGCCGACTCCCGCGTCGCGCGATTCGTCCCCGAGGCCCCGTTCCCTCCCACGGGCGCAGGACGGAGCCAAGCAACCTCGCAACGGGAGCGCGAAGGGCCTCGCCGACGCGCGTCGCGATCTCGAGGAGCGGGGTGCTCGCAATCGGGAGGGAGGGGTGCCGAACCGGTCCGACCCCATCGCCGATGCGAGGGCCGCTCGGGCCGTGGCGGACATCGCGCGCGCGCACGCCGCCGAGCTTTCCCGGCGCGGATTGTCCGCCGCCTATTCGGAAGTGGCCGTGCAGCTGGCTGCCGAGATCGAGGACCACCTGCAGGCGCTGCCGGCTGCCGCACTGGCGGCCCGGGGTCGCATCCCCGAGCACGCCGAGCTACTCGCCGATGCCGCCGCAACCGCGCAAGCCGTGCGCGGGGCGGTCCTCCGCGTGACGCGGGGACCGGACGGGCGGACCGCGGCGCATGCCTTCGGGCTCGGCGATCCGTTCTCGACGCGGCAGCCGCAGCACGTGCTGCGGGCCCTCGAGCGCATCGTCTCCGCCGCCTCCCAGCACGCGAACATCGCGACGGACGCGGGCATCATCAACGACGACCTGCACACCATGCGCGATCTCGCCGAGGAGCTGAGAAAGCTCCCGGGAGCCGGATCGCCGCTGACCGACGAGGCCGAGGCGCTGCAGCGCGCCCAGTCGGCGCTGCGGGCCTATTTCGACCTGGTCGGAGCGAAAGCGACCATCGCTTTCGCCGCCGACCCGGAGTCGCGCAAGGCGCTGCTCTCCGCCCTCCCGCGCGCGGACGAGCGCCGGCACCTGCGCCGCTCGGCCGATGCGGCGCCGGCGGCATGATCCTGCCGCAGCGCTCCGTGTAACGAATCGCCTCGTCCTGAGACGGAAGGCTTGATCCGTTACGCGCGGACCACCCGATGAGCTGCAAGGAAATCACCGAGCTGGTTACCGACTACGTAGAGGGCAGGCTGTCCCTCGGGCAGCGGTTCCGGTTCCAGTTCCACCTGGGCACCTGCCGCCATTGCCGCGCTTTCCTGCGGCAGATGAGGACGACGATCCGCCTCACAGGCCGGCTCCCCGACGCGGCGGTGCCGCCCTCGGTGGAAGCCGAGCTCCTGGCCCGCTTCCGCGCCTTCCGGCGCTGAGCCGTCCGCCTTCCCGCTCGCTCTACGACCCGGCGTTTTTCCCCGGCGCGAGCAGCGTCGTGCCTAGGTTCCCTCAAACGGGAGCCAGAGATGAAGAGCTACGCCCTTGCCATCGTCGCGGCCGTCACATTCGCCACTACCGCCCACGCCCAGGACTCGGGCACCAAAGCGGCCTCCGGCGGCGCCGCCCAGACCAAGCCGCAGACTCCGGGGAGCGCCGAGGCCCAGGTCGGTGAGCGTGCCCCGGGCGACGCCTCGAGCAGCACCAGCCAGGAAGGGAGACCCCGGGCAGGAATCGAGGTCGGCACTGCGTCGGCCACCCAGGGCGGTCGCACCGACAACGGAACGCCGCCGCCGCGTCAGGGCGCGACCGACCGACCGGCCACCCCTGCCGACAAGACGGATACCGCGAACAACTCCGCCAACCGCGCCGCCCGGCAGGGCGAGACCGAGGACAAGGAGTTCAACCGCATCCCCGACCAGGGCGCGACGATGATGCCCAGGCATCAGCAGAAGAAGGAGGCTTCCGCCGCCAAGAAGCGCGGCAAGGCCCGCAAGGACAGGACGACCGCGGGGGGCAAGACTGTCGACGCGCCGAACCCCGAGGCGGCCGACACCCCGGCGACCAAGAACCGGAAGCAGTAATACGGGCAAAAAAAAGGGCGGAGCGTCGCGATCGACGCCCCGCCCTGGATTGGAACCGGCGAGGGGGGTTGCCGGGCTCCAACCGGAGCCGGGGGGTTACCGGGCTCCGACACTGCAATCGGCCGCCGTCGCGAGTCCTTGAGGCCTGTTACTTCTGCTCCTCGAACTCCGCGTCGACCACATCGTCCTTCTTTCCACCACCCGCCTGCCCCTGGTCGCCTCCGGCCGCTTGCTCTGCGCCCGGGGTCGGTTCACCGCCCGGAGCGCCGCCAGCGGCCTTGTAGGCTTCCTCCGCCATCTTGTGGGATGCCTGCAGGAGCGAGTCGGTCGCGGACTTGATCGCCTCCATGTCGCTGCCGGCGAGAGCGTCCTTCACCGCCTTGATCTTCGCTTCCAATTCGCTCTTCGTTCCGGCCGGCACCTTGTCGCCGAGCTCCTTGAGGCTCTTCTCGGTCGCATAGGCGAGGCTGTCGGCCCGGTTGCGGACCTCGATCTCGTCCCGTCGCGCCTTGTCCTCGGCCTCGTGCTCCTTGGCCTCGCGCACGGCCTTTTCGATGTCGTCCTTGTTCATGCCCGAGCCGGCGGTGATGGTGATCTTGTTCTCCTTGCCGGTGGCGCGGTCCTTCGCGGCGACGTGGACGATGCCGTTCGCGTCGATGTCGAAAGTCACCTCGATCTGTGGCACGCCGCGGGGAGCCGGCGGGAGGCCCTCGAGGTGGAACTGCCCGAGCCCCTTGTTGTCCCGCGCCATGGGCCGCTCGCCCTGGAGGACGTGGACTTCCACGCTGGTCTGCCCATCAGCCGCGGTGGAGAAGACCTCGCTCTTCCGGGTCGGGATGGTGGTGTTGCGCGGGATGAGAGGCGTCGCCACGCCGCCGAGCGTCTCGATGGAGAGCGTCAGCGGGGTCACGTCGAGGAGGAGGATGTCCTTCACCTCGCCGGTGAGGACGCCGCCCTGGACGGCAGCGCCGATGGCGACCACTTCATCCGGGTTCACCGACCGGTTGGGCTCCTTGCCGAAGAATTCCTTCACTAGCTGCTGGATCTTCGGGACGCGGGTCGAGCCGCCCACCAGCACCACCTCGTCGATCTCCTTTGGATTCTTCTTCGCGTCGGCCAGGCACTTCTTGGTCGGCTCGAGGGCGCGGGTGAAGAGATCGTCGCAGATCTGCTCGAACTTCGCGCGCGAGAGCTTCTTCACGAGGTGCTTGGGGCCGGTCTGATCCGCCGTCAGGAAGGGGAGGTTGATCTCCGTCTCCTGCGTCGAGGACAGCTCGATCTTGGCCTTCTCCGAGGCCTCCTTCAGGCGCTGAAGGACCATCTTGTCCTTGGAGACATCGATGCCGGTGTCCTTCTTGAACTCGGCGATGAGCCAATCCATCACGCGCAGGTCCTGATCGTCGCCGCCGAGGTGCGTGTCGCCGTTGGTGGCGACCACCTCGACGACGTTCTCGCCGACCTCGAGCACCGAGATGTCGAAGGTGCCGCCGCCGTAGTCGAACACGGCGATGACCTCGTCCTTCTTCTTGTCGAGGCCATAGGCGAGTGCCGCCGCGGTGGGCTCGTTGATGATGCGCTTGACTTCGAGGCCCGCGACGCGGCCGGCGTCCTTGGTGGCCTGCCGCTGGGCGTCGTTGAAGTACGCCGGTACGGTGATGACGGCGTCCGAAACGGTATCGCCGAGATAGTTCTCCGCGGCCCTCTTCAGCTTCTGCAGGATGCGCGCGCTGATCTCGGGCGGCGAGTACTTCTTGCCGTCGATCTCGACGGCGGCGTCGCCGTTGTCGGCCTTCACTACCTTGTAGGGGACGCGGCGGCGCTCTTCGGCCGTCTCCTCGAACTTGCGCCCCATGAACCGCTTGATCGAATAGACCGTGTTCTCGGGATTGGTGATCGCCTGCCGGCGCGCGACCTGGCCGACGAGGATCTCGCCATCCTTGCTGAACCCGACCACGGAGGGCGTGATACGGCTGCCTTCCTCGTTCTCGATCACTTTCGGGTCCTGACCCTCCATCACCGCCACGACGGAGTTGGTGGTCCCGAGATCGATGCCAATGGTCTTCTTCACGTGGTTCCCTCGCTCGCGTGGAATCTTGGTGCGGCGCGATGTCCGATGCCGCGTTGCGGCGGTACAGTAAGTACCCAGGGGGGTCTGTCAAGGAACGCCGGGGTTTGATCGTGCCCAGGAACCGAGCTTGAGCGAGCTTCGAGCGGGCGAGCGCATCGGAGGACGGTACCTCCTCATCGACCGGCTTGGTCTCGGCGGGATGGGAGAGGTCTGGCTGGCCGATCTCGAAGGCGCAGGCGCCTTCCGCCGCCGCGTCGTCATCAAGGTGCTCGCCCCCGAACGGCGCGGGGATCCGCGCATCGCGACCATGCTTGCGGACGAAGCGCGCATCGTCGGGCTCTTGCACCATCCCGGCATCGTCGCCGCCGTCGACTACCTGGAATCGGAAAGCGAGGGACCGATCTTCGTCCTCGAGTTCGTCGATGGCTGCTCCTTGCGCAGCGCCCTCAAGGTGGCGCGCAAGCGTGGCGAGCGGCTACCGGAGGCCCTGGCGGCCCAGGTCGGCGCCGACGTCGCGCGGGCCTTGAACGCCGCCCACAACGCCTGCGATCGCGACGGGAAGCCGCTCCATCTCGTGCATCGCGACATCGCTTCCGACAACGTCCTCATCTCCAGGTCGGGGGCCGTGTATCTCGGCGACTTCGGGGTCGCCCGGGCGCGAGGCAATACCGAGATCACCGATCCGGGGTGTGCGCCGAAGGGCAAGCGCGGCTACATGGCGCCGGAGCAGGAGAAAGGCGACTCCGTCACGCCCGCGACCGACATCTACGCGCTCGGCAAGGTGCTGGCCGAGGCGGTGGGTCCCGACTGTGGGCCGGGCCTGCGCGAAGTGATCGAGAAGGCGACCCGGCCGGGGCCCGAGGACCGGTACCAGACGGCCGCGGAGCTGGCCTTCGCGCTCGGTCATGCCTGCCCGCTGCCGCGTGCTCCGGAGGCGGAGCTTGCGGCCTGGCTCCAGCGGGCGGCGCCGGAAGCGCTTCGTCACAGCCGCGCGACGGGCGTTGCGCGTCGCGACTCGCAACCCCCGGCGGGTATCGCGGTCCCACGCCCGCTGGAGGGTCCGCAATTTCGCGCGGTCGCGCGGCGACGGAGGCGCTGGCCGGCCATTGCTGGTGCAGTGCTCGGACTCGTCATCGGCGGCGCCGCCGTGGGTCTCTACTTTCGCGGAAGGGTCACGCCTCCCGATGCACCGACGGGAGAGCTCAGAGTGACCAGCCGGCCCGGAGGCGCGCAGATCTACGTGGATGGATCGCTGCGCGGTAAGGCGCCGATGACGCTGGCGCTTCCGGCCGGGCACCACTCCGTCCGCGTCGGCGATCCGAAGTCCGGACGCTGGCGCACCGCCGACGTGCAGCTTCCGGCCGGATCGTCGGGCGCGGTCGATGTCGATCTCACCGAGTGAATCGTCCAGCATTCGGTCAACGGGAACAGGTTCGAGGCGGGTAGCGCTGCCGCCGAAGTAGATGCACCGCGCTCCGGACGCGGATGCGCCGTGGCGCATCCGCGTCCGCAGCGCGGTGCGTCCTCCTTCATCGAATCTCGGCGATGACCAGAACTGAGCGTTCCTGCTCTCCGGGAGCGCTCCTGGAGAACGTGGTTGACACGCTACTGAAGATACGATACTTGCGTGAATGCATTCAGGCGATGCCATTCAAGACCATCGCTTCGATGTCGCAGGAGCCAGAAGCCCTGCGCGATGCTTCGAGGGCGGCATCCGCCGCCAGGGTGTCGATGGTCCAGCGCGAGGCCGACGAATTCGACCGGCTGGAAACGGAGTACCCGCAAGGGATCTCCGCCGCGCAGATCGTCGACTTTTTTGCTCCCAAAGGGGTGAGGCTCGCGCAGGCCACCTTCCGCAAGTACGTCCAGCTGGGCCTGCTTCCGCGCAGCCGCCGGGTGGGCGAGAAGGGCAAGCACCGCGGTTCGCGCGGGCTCTACCCGGCTTCGGCGGCGCGCCGCATCCATCTCATCAAGTCCCTCATGGACGAGGGGATGACCCTCGAGGACATCCGCGGCTCGTTCGTCTTCTTCCGCGGACAGCTGGACGGCGTGGAGAGATCGCTCGACGAGATCTTCGCCGCGCTCGACAAGTCCATCGCCGACCGCGCCGAGATGAAGCCGTCGCGGCGCAAGGAACTGGAGCGGCTCGTCGCCGACAGCAGGCGGCAGGCGAAATCGTTCGTCGGCGACATGGAGCGGACGATGCAGCAGATCACAGCGCGGGAAGAGACAGGAAAGGGCGACCGATGAACGAGGCGAAACGCAACCCCGATCGTGGTGCGCCGCGGGAGGATCCGGCCTGGCCGGCGTCGCCAGTCGCGGAGACCAGAAGGCCGGAGCATCCGGAGGGCGCGGAGCCTGCCGGAGAGCGGCAGCGGGCGCGGACCATGAGCCGCAAGGAGATGGCGCGCCAGTTCCGCCAGCAGATGGCGGCGGGAGGCCTCGATCCCGAGCTCGAAGCGCTCGCCGCCGAGCTCGAGGCGACGAGACCCAAGGTCCGCGCCGACTGCGCCGTAGGGCCCCGCCCTTGTCCCTACGTCTCCTGCAAGTTCAACCTCTACGTGGACGTGAACCCCCGCACCGGGTCGGTGAAGATGAACTTCCCCGACAAGGAGCTGTGGGAGATCGCCGACACTTGCGCCCTCGACGTGGCCGATCGGGGCGGCATCACCCTCGAGGAGGTGGGCGCCATCATGAACCTCACCCGCGAGCGCGTGCGCCAGCTCGAAACGCGCGGCCTCATCAAGCTGCGGGTCATCGCCGACGACGAGCCGCGCAATCCGCCGGTCCCGAAGGGCGGAGGACCCGTCCCGCGCCGGTACGACGACGACGAGTAGCCTTCACCCCGTGGAGGTGTGACGTGACCCGCACGAAGCTCACCTCGCGAGGCCCCCCGCTGCGAGTAGGATCGCAGCGTGACCTGGCAGTTCACGATCTTGCTCGCCGTCGCGCTCGCGGCGCTCGTTGCCGCGGGGATCTTCGCGCGCCGGCGCAGGCGTCTACGCCGGGCTCTCCCCGCGCGCCGCGCGCCCCGGTTGCGGCATCCGGTGGTGCTCGCCCACGGCGTCCTCGGTTTCGACGAGATCGCGCTCGGCGGACGACGCCACCGCTACTTCCGCAACATCGCCGACGGGCTCGAGTCGCTCGGAGCGGAGTTCCACCATCCTCGCGTACCCGCGACTGGATCCGTCACCGAGCGAGCGGAGCATCTCGCCGACCTGGTCCGGAGCCTTCCCTGCGAGCGCGTCAACCTCATCGCCCACAGCATGGGCGGGCTCGATGCGCGCTATGCGATTTCGCGCCTGGGCCTGGGAAGGCGCGTCGCTTCTCTCGTCACCGTCGGAACGCCGCATCTCGGCACGCCGGTCGCCGATCTGGCGCTGAAAGGAATCCCCGCCTCGGCGGTGCGCGCGCTCTCGGATCTCACCGTATCGGCGCTCGAGCGGTTCAATCGCGAGGTCCCCGACGTGGAGGGGGTCGCCTACTGCAGCGTCGCGGCGCACAGCGATCTGCTGGCGACCAACCCGCTCCTGTGGCCTTCGCACGCCTATCTCTCGCAGAAGGCGGGCCGGAACGACGGACTCGTTCCCGCCTCCTCGCAGCGCTGGGGCACCGTGATCCGCGAAGTGGAAGCGGACCACTGGGCGCAGATCGGATGGTCGAGCCGATTCGACGCCGTCTCGCTCTACGCCGATCTCATCCGCGAGCTGGTTGCCCTCGGCTTCTAGCACTGCCGCCGGACGGGCAGGCCCCGGCCCTGGACGCTGCATAGGTTCGTGCCCACCCGGGCCGTCCCCGGCAGGGCAGATCTGCAACCAGGAGGAACCATGAAGATTGCGATTCTCGCGGCGCTGGCGCTCGGCGCCGCCCCCGCGTTCGCGCAAGTCAACCTGGGCAATTCGTCGAAGGACCAGGCGACGAGCGACGCACAGCGTACCAAGGAAGACTCGAAGTCGACGGCGACCACCTCCAGCGACTCGGCCACTCCGCAGAGCTCGGACAGCTCGGCGACCGTGAAGAGCTCCGATTCGTCGATCTCGGCGAAGAGCTCGGACTCCGCGAAGAGCTCGGACTCGTCGGCCAAGATCGGCGATTCCGGCGCGACTGCCGACAGCAGCGCGTCCTCGACCTCGAAGAGCGACCGCAGCGTCGACCAGGTCCGCAAGGACAAGAAGAAGGGCATCGCCCGCGCACGCTCCGCGAAGCGCCAGCGCGACCAGTCGGCGCGTTCGCCCGAAGCGGTCGGCTCGATGGGCTCGAAGAACGACGCCACGAGCGGCACGAACCCGACCGGCAGCACGACCGAGCAGCAGAAGTCGAGCAGCAGCAGCACCCCCCCGAGCGACAGCACCTCGAAGTAGCAAGGGCCTGGGCGCCGCCCGCGTCCTCGTGCGGGCGGCGAGACCCCATGGTAGGAGAGCGCGCATGTCCGTGTCGCGCGCTCTTCTTTCCGTTTCCGACAAGGCAGGCATCGTCGAGCTGGCGAGGGGCCTTGCCTCGCTCGGGATCGAGATCCTCTCCACCGGCGGCACCGCCGACCTCCTGACCAAAGAGGGAATCGCGGTGCGCGCCGTGCAGGACGTGACCGGCGTCAAGGAGATGCTCGGCGGCCGCGTCAAGACCCTGCACCCGAAGATCCACGGCGCGATCCTGGCCCGGCGAGACGTCTCGAGCGATCAAGCCGAGGTCAAGGCGCAAGGCATCGAGCTCATCGACCTGGTGGTGGTGAACCTCTATCCGTTCCGGACGGCGGTGGAGAAAGGCCTCCCGCACGACGAGGTCATCGAGAACATCGACATCGGCGGCCCCTCGATGATCCGCTCGGCGGCGAAGAACGCGGACCACGTCACGGTGCTCGTCGATCCGGCCGACTACAAGACCGTCCTCGCCGAATTGCAGCAGAAGCGCGAGGTCCACGTCAGCACGCGGCGGCGGTTGCAAGCCCGGGCCTTCGCGCACACCGCGGCGTACGACGCCGCCATCGCCAGCTGGCTCGCGCAGGAGATCTCGCAGTCGGAAGGCGAAGGCTGGCCCGACGCTCCCGGTCTGCCCGAGTACCGGCTCGAGCAGGGGCTTCGCTACGGCGAGAACCCGCACCAGCGCGCGGCCTTCTACGCCTCGACGCCCGCCCCGCAGGAACCGACGCTCGCAGGGGCGAAACAGCTGCAGGGGAAGGAGCTGAGCTACAACAACCTTCTCGACGGCGCTGCCGCGCTCGAGGCGCTCAAGGACCTGTGCGGCGGCTCCGCCACGGCGGTGATCGTCAAGCACACCAATCCCTGCGGGGCGGCCCGCGCCGGGTCGCTGCAAGAAGCGTATCGCAAGGCGCGCGACGCGGATCCGGTGAGCGCCTTCGGCGGGATCGTCGCGCTCAGCCATCCGGTAGACGCAGCGAGCGCCGCGGTGCTCGCCGAGACCTTCCTCGAGGCGGTGATTGCGCCCGGTTTCGAGCCTCCGGCCCTCGAGGTGCTGCGGCCGAAGAAGGCGCTCCGCCTGATGGAATTGCCTCGCCTGGCCGATGCGCGCGCCTCATGGAAGCCGGAAGCTCACGAGCTGCGCTCGATCCCGGGCGGTCTGCTCATGCAGACGCGCGACCTGCTCCGCGCGGATCCGCAGAAGTGGCGCGTCGTGACGCGCAGGCAGCCGAGCCCGGAGGAGATGGAGGCGCTGCAGTTCGCCTGGATCGTCGTCAAGCACCTGAAGTCGAACGCCATCGCGCTCGCGCACAAGGACGTGACCGTGGGCATGGGCATGGGCCAGACGAACCGCGTCGACTCCGTGCGCCTCGCGGCGCAGAGGGCAGGCGAGCGCGCCAAGGGATCCGCGCTCGGCTCGGACGCGTTCTTTCCCTTTCCCGACGGGATCGAGGAGGCCGCCAGGGCGGGCGTCGCGGCGGTCGCGCAGCCGGGCGGGTCGGTGCGCGACGCGGAGGTGATCGCCGCCGCCGACGCTCTGGGAATCGCCATGGTCTTCACCGACGCGCGGCATTTCCGGCACTGAGATGCGGAAGGTAGCGGTCATCGGAAGCGGCGCGCGCGAGCACGCCCTCGTCCGGGCGCTGCTGCGCGGCGGGCGCGGCGAGCCGCGCGAGGTCGTCGCCATTCCCGGGAACGCCGGCATCGCCCGTGAGACACGCTGCGTTCCCTCGGGCGGCGGAGCGGAAGCCCTCGCCCGCGCCACCGTCGCCGAGAAGCCGGATCTGGCGGTGGTCGGACCCGAAGCGCCTCTCGCCGAGGGGCTCGCGGACCGCCTCGCCGCGGCCGGGGTCCCCTGCTTCGGACCGAGCGCCGCCGCCGCACGGATCGAGTCCTCGAAGGCCTTCGCCAAGGAGGTGATGGAGAAGGCCTCGGTCAAGACCGCGGGCGCCGCCGTCTTCGACGATCCCGCCGCAGCGAAGCGCCACGCGCGGGGGCCTTGCGTAGTGAAGCTCGACGGGCTTGCGGCGGGGAAGGGCGTGGTGGTTTGCGACGACGCGGCGCAGGCGGCGCGGGCCATCGACGAGCTGTGGGCCGCGGGGTCGAGCTCCGGCGCCGTCCGGCTCCTGGTCGAGGATCGGCTGGAAGGCCGCGAGCTGTCGGTCATCGCGGTTTGCGACGGCGAACGCGCCGTAGCGCTCCCCCCCGCCCGGGATCACAAACGGCTCCTCGACGGCGACCGGGGCCCCAACACCGGTGGGATGGGCGCCATCTGCTCGCCTCCGGACGCCGGCTCCGCGATCGTCGACGAGGTGCTGCGTACGGTGATCGAGCCGACGCTGCGGGAAATGGCCGCGCGAGGTATTCCCTTCGTCGGCGCCCTCTACGCGGGGCTCATGCTCACCCGCGGCGGCCTTTCGGTGCTGGAGTTCAACTGCCGGCTGGGCGATCCCGAAGCGCAAGCGATCTTGATACGGCTGAGATCGGATCCCCTCCCGCTCTTCTCCGCCGCCGCCCGCCGCGATCTGTCGGGAGTGCGCGCCTCGTGGGATCCCCGAACGGCGGTCGCGGTGGTGATTGCGGCCGCCGGCTATCCCGGGACGCCCCGCGCGGGAGATGAGATCCGCGGTCTCGATCTGCTCGCCCGCGAAGAAGGCGACGATCTGTGGGTGCTCCATGCCGGGACGCGCGCGCAGGACGGACGGATCGTCAGCGCGGGTGGCCGGGTGCTCACCGTCGCCGCGCTCGGAGAAGGACCGGAAGAGGCGAGACGCCGCGCGTACGGAGCCGCGGGCCGCATCGAGCTCGCCGGCGCGCAGATGCGCCGCGACATCGCGGGGACGGAGTGAGTCCGCGCGCGTTCGGGCTCCTCGATCGCTACATCGCCCGCCAGCTGGTCCGCATCTTCGTGGCCACGCTCGGCGGCGTGGTGCTCCTCTACCTGGCGGTGGACTTCGCCGACCGCGCGCACCAGTTCTCCGGCCGCGCCTGGGGGAAGGCGGTGCTCGAGCTGTACTGGAACAAGGCGGCCGTGGTCGGCTACCAGCTGGCCCCGGCGGCCCTGATCATCGCCTCCGCGCTCTTCGCCACGCTGCTTTCCCGGCGCGGCGAATTGACCGCTCTTTACGCCCTCGGGGTCCGCCCGCGCAGGCTGGCGGCCCCGGTGGCGTTCGTGGGTCTCGTCTCCGGCTGCTTCCTGTTCTTTCTCGGCGAGCGCGTGGTGGTGCAGGCGGACGCGCGCGCCGAGGAGATCCAGGTCAAGCGGTTCCAGCGCTGGGGAGACTGGGCCTCCTACCACTCGGGAACGAGCTGGCTGCGGGGGCAGACGGAGGAGCCGGCTTCGCCGGCGACGGGCACGCCGGAACCTTCGATCGCCCGCATGTACCATCTGGGCGCCGGGCGCGACGGAGGGTGGGAACCTGCCACCATCCTCGAGATCGAGCCTCCCTTCCGCCTCGCCCGCCGCATCGACGCCCGGCGCATCGAGCCAGCGGGACCGGGAAGGTGGAGGCTCCTCGATGCGGTCGAGACCCGTTACGCGCTGTCCACCGAGCCGGGCGGCTCGATCGTCGAGCGCCGGGCGGCGGTGCTCATCGAGCGCTTTCCCGAGACCGCTTCCGATCTGGCCCTGCGGAGCGGCCGGCCACGGCAGTTGCCGCTGCGGGCCGTGCGGGAGCAGGCGGAGCGCCGTGCGCGCCTCGGGCAGCCCGTCCGGGAATGGCGGCTCGCGCTCTGGGAGCGGATCGGGCAGCCGGTCAGCATCGTTCCCGCCGCGCTGGCCGGGTTCGGCGTCATCCTCTGGCGCGCGCGGCGCCGGCGCAGGCTGCCGCTGGCGGGCGCCGTCGCTCTCGGGATCGGTCTCTCCCTCGCGCTGTGGGCGGTCTCCATCGTGGCGCACGCCACCTCGCTCGCGGGGGGGATCCCGCCCTCGGCGGCAGGCGCGCTACCCTCGGTCGTGGCCTTCGCCGTGGCCGCGTTCTGCCTGTGGAAGAGCTAGCGACGGCGGCATATGGTGGAGGCTCGATGAAGGGGATCATCCTCGCGGGCGGGACGGGCTCCCGGCTCTATCCGCTCACCAAGGTGACCAACAAGCACCTGTTGCCTGTCGGCCGCGAGCCGATGATCTTCCATCCCGTCAAGAAGCTCATCGAGGCCGGAATCGACGAGATCCTGGTCGTCACCGGCGTCGAGCACATGGGCGACGTCGTCAACCTGCTCGGCTCCGGCAAGGACTTCGGCTGCCGCTTCACCTACAAGGTCCAGGACGAGGCGGGCGGGATCGCGCAGGCGCTCGGCCTTGCGGAATGCTTCGCGGGGCGCGATCCGATGTGCGTCATCCTCGGCGACAACGTCTTCCAGGATCCCCTCCGCCGCTTCGTGGATGCCTTCGAAGCCCAGGGCCGCGGCGCGCGTCTCATCCTCAAGTCCGTGCACGATCCGCAGCGGTACGGCGTCGCCGAGGTGGAAGGGTCGCGCGTGATTCGCATCGTGGAGAAGCCCGCCGAGCCGAAGAGCGATCTCGCGGTGGTCGGCGTCTATTTCTACGACGCCGACGTCTTCTCCATCATCAAGAGCCTCAAGCCCTCCCGCCGCGGCGAACTCGAGATCACCGACGTGAACAACCATTACCTGCTGGCCGGGACATTGCAGTGCGATCGCCTGGCGGGCTGGTGGACCGACGCCGGCACCTTCGAGTCGCTCCACGCGGCCCACGAGCTGGTGACCGGACGGGCGCAGAACGCGGTCGAGGCGGAGCGCGGGAGCGCCGGCCCGCACGGCGCGGGAGATCGATAGTGGAGGGCGGGGCGCGCACCGCCGTGCTCGTCACGGGCGGCGCGGGCTTCATCGGCTCGAACCTCGTCCGACACATCCTGCGCGAGCGTCCGCGGTGGGCGGTCATCAATCTCGACAAGCTCACCTACGCCGGGAACCTGGAATCGCTCGCCGATCTCCAGGACGACAAGCGTCACCTCTTCGTGCGCGGCGACATCGCGGACACGCGACTGGTCGAGCGTCTCTGCCTCGAGCACGGCATCGAAGCCATCCTCAATCTGGCCGCCGAGAGCCACGTGGACCGCAGCATCCTCGGCCCCGCCATCTTCGTGGAAACCAACGTGGCCGGAACGCAAGCGCTGCTCGACGTGGCGCGGATCTGCAAGGTGAAACGCTTCCTGCAGGTGAGCACCGACGAGGTCTACGGGTCTTTGGGACCTGCCGGACGATTCACGGAGAGCTCGCCGCTGCGACCTTCCTCGCCGTACTCCGCTTCCAAGGCCGCGGCCGATCTCCTCGTGCACGGATACCGGCATACGTTCGGGATGGACGTGGTGACGACGCGCTGCTCGAATAATTACGGTCCCTACCAGTTTCCGGAGAAGCTGATCCCGCTGATGATCGCCAACGCGCTGGAAGGGAAGCCGCTCCCCGTCTACGGCGACGGGATGCAGGTCCGCGACTGGATCCATGTAGAGGACCACTGCGCCGCCTTGCTCGCCGCGCTGGAGAGGGGCAGGCCCGGAGAGACCTATAACGTCGGGTCCGACAACGAGTGGCCCAATCTGCACATCGTGCGCAAGATCCTCGCCGTGCTCCGCAAGCCGGAATCGCTCATCGAGCACGTGAAGGATCGCCCGGGCCACGACCGGCGTTACGCCATCGAAGCGGGGAAAGCGCGCTCCGAGCTCGGCTGGGCGCCGCGGATCGCCTTCGCCGACGGGCTGGAACGCACCGTTGCGTGGTATCTCGACAATCGCGGCTGGTGGGAGCGGGTGCGAACCGGCGAGTACCGGACGTACTACGAGAAGAACTACGGGGAGCGTGGATGAGCTTCGGGCCCCGATCGACGGTGCTGGTCACCGGCGCGAACGGCCTTACGGGAAGCCGCGTCGTCGCGCGGCTCGCGCAGGCGGGGCAGCCCGTCATCGCCACCGGCCGGGGCGCGCGGCGGGAAGCGATCGCCGATCTGCCCGGCGTCGAATACGTGGAGACGGACCTGGCACGCGCGGGCTCCCTGCGCGACGCGATCGAGCGCTCGGGTCCAGCCGCCATCGTCCACTGCGGCGCGATGACCGACGTGGATGCGTGCGAGGCCGATCCGCTCCAGGCCTGGACCGCGAACGTCTCCGCCACCGCGGAAGCGGCGATGGCTGCCCGCGCCGTCGGGGCGCGCCTGGTCGCGCTCTCCACCGACTACGTCTTCGACGGAGAAGCGGGACGAAGCTATGTGGAGGAGGATCGGCCCAACCCCCGGGGGACCTACGCCCGCACCAAACGCGCCGGCGAGGAAGCGGCGCTCCTGCTCGGCGTGGATGTCGCCGTCGCCCGCGTCGCCGTCGTCTACAGCGCGAGGAAGGGATCGAAGCGGACGTTCGCCGGCAGCGCCGCGGAGGCGCTCCTCGCCGGCAAGGAAGTGAAGGCGTTCTCCGATCAGACGGTCTCCCCGACGCTCGCCGACAACGCCGCGGAGATGGTGATCGGGCTCTTGCGAAGCGGGGAGAAAGGCGTGTGGCATTGCGCCGGCGGGAGCGCGGTCACCCGGTTCGATTTCGCCCGCGCGCTCGCCCGCACCTTGGGCGCGAACGAGGGCCTGGTGGTGGGCGTGCCCCTCTCGTCGGTGGCGCTGGCCGCCCCGCGGCCCCGCAACTCGAGCCTGCGGGTGGACAAGATCCGCCGACTCCTCGGGTCAGCCGTTCCGCTCGACCTGAGCGCGCAGCTGGAGCGTTTCGCCCGCGAGCGCGTCCGGTGACACAAGCCGCGGAACGAGCAGTGGTGCCGGCGGTGGCCGCCCCTCCGCTCATCGAGGTCAAGAAGAAGCCGTCGCGCCTGGCCGAGCTGTGGAGCTTCCGCCAGCTCGTCTTCCTCCTCGTCGCGCGCGAGCTGAAGGTCCGCTACAAGCGCAGCGTCCTCGGCGTCCTGTGGACGATGCTCAATCCGCTGCTCCTGATGGTCGTGTACGCGGTGGTCTTCACCACCATCATGCCCGCCGCGCTGCCCAACTTCGCCATCTTCCTGCTCGCGGGACTGTTGCCCTGGATCTACTTCTCGACCGCGCTGTTGCAGGGGCTCATGTCGGTGCTGGTGAACCAGGAGCTGGTGCGCAAGGTGCGGGTGCCGCAGGCGGTGTTTCCCATCTCGGTGGTCGGATCGAACCTGGTGAACCTCGGCCTCTCGCTGGTGCCGCTCTTCGTCATGATGCTCGCCATCCGGCAGCGCTTCACGGCGGCGCTCCTCTTCCTGCCGGTAGGAATCGCCGTGCTGACGCTCTTCACCGCCGGGGCGACGCTCCTTCTCGCCAGCGCCACCGTGTTCTTCCGGGATGTGCGCCATCTCACCGAGGTGCTTCTCCAGGTGTTGCTCTATCTGTCGCCCATCCTCTACGACGTCGCGCAGCTGGGCAGCCGCGACAGCTGGTGGTTCCGGCTCTTCCGGCTGGAATTGCGGCTCAACCCGATGAGCTATCTCCTCCCGCTGTTCCGCGACCCCGTCTACTACGGACGCATTCCGTCGCTCTCGAGCTTGGGGATCGCCTGCGGCTGCGCCGTTGCCATGCTGCTCCTCGGCTACGGCGTCTTCGTGCGGCTCGAGCCGCGGCACATCCATCACTTCTGATGCGCGACGGACAGATCACCGCCCAGGACGTCGGCATCGCCTACCGGCTCTACCGGGAGAAGGTCTCCACGCTCAAGGAAGCGGTGGCCAACCGGTTCCGCCACCTTCGCGGCGCGGAGACTTTCTGGGCGCTGCGCCACGTCTCGCTCGAGGTCGCGCCCGGGGAGGCGCTCGCCCTCGTCGGTCACAACGGCTCGGGGAAGAGCACGCTGCTCAAGACCATTGCCGGCGTGCTGCAACCGAGCGAAGGCGCGCTCGCGACCCAGGGGCGGCTGAGCCCGATGATCGAGCTCGGCGCGGGGTTCGATCCGGAGCTGAGCGGCCACGACAACGTGTTCCTCAACGGCGCGCTGCTCGGCTTCACGCGCAAGCAGATGGAGTCCAAGTTCGATCGCATCGTCGCCTTCGCCGAGCTGGGCGATTTCATCGAGATGCCGATCAAGAACTACTCCTCCGGCATGTACGCGCGGCTCGGCTTCGCCATCGCCCAGGACGTCGAGCCCGACATCCTCATCGTCGACGAGGTGCTCGCCGTCGGCGACGAGAGGTTCCAGGAGAAGTGCAAGGCGCGCATCCAGGATTTCCGCGCCGCCGGAGTCACCTTCCTCTTCGTCTCGCACTCGTTCGAGGCGGCCCGCGAGCTCTGCCCGCGCGCCGCGGTGCTGCACCATGGAAGGCTCGCCTTCGATGGAGCCGTCGACGGAGCCTGGGCGCGCTACCGCGAGCTTGCTCGGGGACCTGTGCCCGGACCCGCGATCGAGGCGTGATCCCCTTGCCGCGATCGCCGCTCTTCGAGGCGTTGCGTCCGCGGCAGTGGACCAAGAACGCGTTCGTCTTCGCGGGGCTCCTCTTCGGCGGTCAGCTGTTCGAGCGAGCGGCGGTGCTGCGCTCCCTTCTGGCCTTCGCCATCTTCTGCGCGGCGGCGAGTGCCGTGTATCTCGCCAACGACGTCGCCGATCGCGACCAGGACGCGCTCCATCCGATGAAGCGCGCGCGGCCGATCGCCTCTGGGCGCCTCGGCACGAGACCGGCGATCGCGACCGCGGTCGTCGCCGCGCTCGCTGCGGTGGTGGGGAGCGCTGCGCTCTCGCGGCCCCTGTTGTGGATCGTCCTCGCGTACCTCCTCTCGAGCCTGCTCTACACGGCCGGCCTCAAGCGGGTTCACGTCCTCGACGTGATGATCGTGGCCGCCGGATTCGTCCTGCGCGCCGCCGCGGGGGCAGCCGCGCTTCCGGTCGAGATCTCCCCCTGGCTCCTCTGCTGCACCTTCCTGCTTGCGCTCTATCTCGCCATCGCCAAGCGACGGGCGGAGCTTTCGCTCCTGGGCGAGGAGGCGGAGCAGCATCGGCCGGCGCTGGCTCGCTATACGGTACCGCTCCTCGACGGGTGGCTGGTCGCGCTGACCGGCGCGACCATCGTCTCCTACGCGCTCTATACGCAGTCGCAGCGCACCGTGGAGCATTTCGGGACCACCGACCTGCTCTACACGCTGCCGTTCGTCGTCTACGCGCTGTTCCGGTACCACGAGCTGGTCGTGCGCCGGGGGGCCGGGGGCGATCCGGGCAACGTGCTGGCGCGGGATCCGGGGTTGCTCCTCGCCCTCGCAGGATGGGCAGCGACGGCGGCGGTCATCATCTACCGCCGCTGACGGATCAGCGCGGTTCTGCCCCTCGCGGGATTCCCGCCCGGACGCGGATGGGCAGGGCGAGCAATGCCGCGCGGGCGCCGTCGATCCCGGCGCGCGCCTCGGCGGCAGCGAGGTCGGGGCGTCCTCGCAGAAGCTCCAGCGGCGATTTCACCGCGAGCCGGAAGGCGGCCGTGAGCGGGACCAGCGCCACGGCGCGAAAGGCGGGCTGGTGGAGGGCCAGGGTACGGAGGTGGCCCCGGCCGAGCAGATAGCGCTGCCGCGCGGATCCCGCCCCCACCGTCGACGCGAATCGATGGTCCGCGACCGCCCCCGGCACGTACCAGCAGATCGATCCCGCGCGCCGCGCGCGCAGCGAAAGGTCCACGTCCTCGTAGTAGGCGAAGTATGCCGGGTCGAACACGCCGATGCGCAGGAGCAAGGCCGACCGCATCAGCAGGGCACCGCCGCTCGCGCCCTCGACGGGGCCCTCCTCGCGGCGAAGGTCGGCGAGGGGAACTCCGAAATCGCGGTCCCGAGCGCGTCCCAGGCGGTCGATGACGAGGCCGGTGGAGTTCACCCGGTCCTCGCCCCGGAACACCAGGGTGCCGTTCAAGAGGCCCGCCTCCGGATGGAGGGTGGCCGCCTGAACGAGCGCAGAGAGCCAGCCCGGACGGACCTCGACGTCGTCGTTGACGAGCGCCGCGTAATCGGCGCCCGCGGCCAGCGCCCGGCGGAGCGCGACGTTGTTGGCGCGCCCATACCCGGCATTCTCGGGCAGGCGCAGCACGGTCGCTTGCGGGAAGTCGGCTCGGAGGATCGACTCGGTGCCATCGGTGGACGCGTTGTCGACCACCACGATCTCGACCTCGGCCGCCCCCTGCCGCACGTCCGCCTCCAGCGCCCGCAAACAGGCCGGAAGCATGTCTGCCCCGCGATGGGTGACGACGATGGCGTGAATCTTGGGGGCCTTCATCTACGTGTTAGATCCTCCGCCCTTGCTCTCCGTCGGGATCAACGCCGCGCCGCTCCTCGCCCCTCGCACCGGGGTGGGACGGTACATCGCCGGCCTCCTCGAGTCGCTCGCTGCCCACCCAGTGCCCGATCTGCGCTGTATCGCCCTCTTCGCACCGCGGGCGGCGGTCCAAAGCCCCAATGGCGCCCTGGTTCGCGCCACATCCCTCGTCCGCGCCTTCGTGAAGCGGCTTCCCGCCTCCTACGATCTCGCGCAGGCCGCCCGCTCAGCTACGCTCGCCGCGCGCCGGGACCTGAGCCTCTATCACGAGACCAATCACGCGGCCCCCCGTTTCCGCGGGCCGGTAGTCGTCACCATCCACGACCTGTCCACCATCCGTTTTCCCGAGACGCAGGAACCCGCGCGCGCGCGTCATTTCGCCCGCGCCTTGCGCGAGGGCGCTGGCCGTGCTGCGCGCATCGTCACGCCGACCGAAGCCATCGCCCGGGAAGCCGTCGAGCTGCTCGGTCTTTCCCGCGATCGCATCCGGGCCATTCCCCACGGCGTGGGACCAGCCTTCACCCCGGACGGCGCGCGCCGTCCCTGGCGCCGCGCCTATGTTCTTTACGTGGGCGCGCTCAACGCGCGCAAAGGCCTCGACACGCTCCTCGATGCCTTCTCGGCGCTACCGGAACGACTGCGCCGCGAGCACGACCTCCTCCTGGCGGGTCCCCGGGAGAGGGGCGCGCCCGACCTCCGCGACGCGACTCTCCTCGGCTACGTTCCCGACGCCGATCTCCCCGCGCTCCTCCGAGGTGCCGCGGCATGCTGCTATCCCTCCCGCTACGAGGGATTCGGACTGCCCCTGCTGGAAGCGATGGCCTGCGGCGTTCCCTGCGTCGCGAGCGACGATCCGGCCCTGGTCGAGGTAGCCGGGGGCGCCGCCCTCCACGCCAGGCGAGCCGATCCCGCGGCGCTCGCCGCCGCCCTCGAGCGCGCGCTCGACGACCAGACCGTGCGCGCGGACCTTTCGCGCCGCGGCCCCGCCCGCGCATCGACATTCACCTGGGAGCGCAGCGCGAGCGAGCATCTGCGCGTCTACCGCGAGGCCCTCGCGTGAAGCGCGTCGCACTGGTGCACGACTGGCTCACCGGGCTGCGCGGCGGCGAGCGGGTGCTCGAGGTCCTCTGCCGCATCTACCCGGACGCGGACATCTTCACGCTCCTGCACGTGCCGGGAACCTGCGGCCCGATCATCGAGAGCCACCGCATCACGACGAGCTTCCTCCAGCGCCTTCCCTTCGCGCACACGCGCTACCGCAATTACCTCCCGCTCTTTCCTGCGGCCATCGAGTCGCTCGACCTCCGTTCCTACGACCTGGTCGTCTCGACCAGCCATGCCGTCGCGAAGGGCGCGCAGGCGGCAGAGGGGGCGCGCCACGTCAGCTACGTGCACACGCCGATGCGCTACGTGTGGGACCAGTTCGACGTCTATTTCGGCAAGGGCAGGGCGGATCCGCTCACGCGCGCCGCCGCACACGCCTTCGCGCCCTGGCTCCGCCGCTGGGATGTCCGCTCCACCACGCGGGCCAACGCGCTCGTCGCCAACAGCCGGTTCATCGCCGGTCGCATCAAGCGGGCCTGGGGGCGCGAGGTGGACGCCGTCGTCTACCCGCCCGTCGAGACGAGCAAGTTCGTTCCCGCGCCGGACCTGACGGACGAAGAGAAGGGGCCGCACGGTTACGCGCTCGTCGTCACCGCGCTGGTGCCCTACAAGCGGGTCGAGCTGGCGGTGCAATCGTTTGCACGTCTGGGCCGGCGCCTCCTCGTCGCCGGCGATGGTCCGGGGCGCAAGCGGCTCGAGGCGATGGCTGGTCCCAGCGTGCGGTTCCTCGGCAGCGTTCCGCACGCGGACCTTGCCGCGCTGTATGCGCGCGCCTCCTTCTTCGTCTTGCCGTGCGAGGAGGATTTCGGCATCGCCCCGGTCGAGGCGCAGGCGGCCGGAAGGCCTGTTCTTGCTCTGGCGCGAGGAGGCGCGCTGGAAACGGTCGTGCCGGAGAAGAGCGGCGTCTTCTTCGACGAGCCGACGGTCGACTCCCTCATTGCGGGGATCGAGGAGATCGACCGCCTGCAGCGGGACTTCGATCCTGCTTGGATTCGCGAGCACGCGGAGCGATTCGCCGCGCCCCGATTCGAGCGCGAGATGCGGGAGACGCTCGCGCGCCTCGCTTGACACGGCCGATCCGGTGCGCACTTTCGCCCGCCATGAAGCCCCGCGCCCTGGCCGTCCTCGATCCGAACGATCGTTCTCCTGCCGAACAAGATCGCCCACCCGCGCCGGTGCCGGCAGATGATTCGCGCCTCCTCGACGCCTACTCCGAGGCGGTCGTCCGCGTGGTCGAGCGGGTCGGGCCGGCCGTGGTCGGGATCGCGGCCCGCAACCGCCGCGGACAGCGCGGCGGCGGCTCCGGGGTCATCTTCGCCCCGGACGGCTACATCCTCACCAACGCCCACGTGGTCGAGCGCGCCCGCGACCTGCGCGTCACGCTCACCGACGGCGCCGACCTCGTCGGATCGCTCGTCGGAGCGGATCCGGCGACGGATCTGGCCGTGGTCCGCGTCGAAGGCACCAAGCTGCCGCACGCGGAGCTGGGAACCTCCCAGGATCTCCGCGTCGGACAGCTGGTCGTCGCCATCGGCAATCCGCTCGGCTTCAGCAGCACCGTCTCGGCGGGCGTCATCAGCGCCCTCGGCCGCACCATGCGGGCCCAGGATGGCCGCCTCATCGATCCCGTCCTGCAGACGGACGTGGCGCTCAATCCCGGCAATTCTGGCGGGCCGCTGGTGGACAGCCGGGCGCGCGTGGTCGGCATCAACACCATGATCATCCTCGGCGCGCAGGGATTGTCCTTCGCCGTTCCGGTCGATACCGCGCGCTGGGTCATCGGCCAGCTCATGACGGTCGGCAGGGTCCGGCGCGGCTTCCTCGGTGTCGCGGCGCAGGTACGGCCCTTGCCGAAGCGCAGCGCGCGCAAGTTCGAGATCGCCGCCGGGACCGGTGTGGAAATCATGGAGGTCCAGGCAGGCCGGCCGGCCACGAAGGCGGATCTGCGCCCGGGCGACGTCCTCGTCTTCCTCGACGGCAAGGCGGTGAAGAGCGTGGACGATGTGCACCGGGTGCTCGACGCCTCCTCCATCGGACGCCGCCTCCCCGCCAAGGTTTTGCGAAACGGGACCCTCCTCGAGCTCGACGTCGTTCCCGACGAGGGCTGAGTCACGGTTCCACCGCCCTTCCGCGGAGAGTGAGCGCAACCTTGCGCCGTGGGTCCTTTCCCGGTACTTCCCGGGCGCCCCATGTTCAAGCGGCACCACCAGATCTTCACGGCGCTCCGGGTAGTGCTCGACGTGCTGGTGGTGGCGGCGGCCTTCGCGATCGCCCATGCGCTGCGCTTCGGCTTCCCGGAGGTCTTCCCCTATCCGGAGATCCCGCCGCGCGGGGAGACGCTAACGGTCGGCATCCTCGCCTGCATCCTCTGGCCGCTCTGCCTGCGCAGCGTCGGGCTGTACCGCGCCCAGCGCCAGAGCACCGCGGTCGACGAGGTATTCGGCGTCTTCAAGGCAACGGCCCTCGGCGGGATTCTCCTCGTCACCGTCACCTATTTCTTCCGGCAGGATCGCTATTCACGCGGCGCTCTCGTCATCTTCACCGTGCTCGCCTTCTTGGGCGTCGGCGCGACCAGGTCCCTCTTCAAGGAAGCCCTCCGAGCGCTGCGTCGGCGCGGCTACAACCTGCGCTACGTGCTGGTCCTCGGCACCGGCCGCCTCGCGAAGCAGGTGCTCGCGCAGATCGACGCCCATCGTGAACTGGGCTTCCGGCCCGTGGGCTGCCTGTCGTTGACCCGCGCCCGGGTCGGAACGCGGATCGACGGCACCGAGGTCGTCGGGACGGTGCGCGATCTGCGCGGAGTCCTCTTCCGGCAGCAGATCGATCAGGTGCTCGTCGCCTTGCCCACGCGGTGCTTCCACCACCTGCCGCGCATCATGGAGATCTGCGCCGACACGACGGTGGACGTGAAGCTCGTTCCCGACGTCTACCAGTACGCCACCTTGTTCGGAGGGCTCGAAGAGTTCGGCGGCCTCCCCATCGTGAATCTCCAATCCGCCGGCGTCCTCGGGATCAACGCCGTCGCCAAGCGCGCCTTCGATCTGCTTTTCTCCGCCGTCTTCCTCGCCGTCCTTTCCCCCCTGCTGGTCCTCGTGGCCCTGGCGGTGAAGCTGACTTCGCGGGGCCCCATCCTCTACCGGCAGGAACGGGTCGGCCTCGACGGGAAACCGTTCGCGATGCTCAAGTTCCGCACCATGCGGAGCGATGCCGAGGAAGCGGGCCCTCGCTTCGCCGAGCGCGCCGATCCCCGGGCGACACCCATCGGCGGGTACCTGCGCAGGACCAGCCTCGACGAGCTCCCCCAGCTGCTGAACGTGCTGATCGGCGACATGAGCCTGGTCGGTCCCCGTCCGGAGCGCCCCGTCTTCATCGCCCGCTTCCGCCGCCGCATCCCGAGGTACCAGCTACGCCACATGGTGAAGGCGGGGATGACGGGCTGGGCGCAGATCCACGGCCTGCGCGGCAAGACCAGCATCGCCAAGCGCGTCGAATACGACCTCTACTACATCGAGCACTGGTCCCTGCTCCTCGACCTGCGCATCTTGCTGCGGACGATCGCTTTCGGATTCCTTTCGCGGAACGCGTACTGATGGTGAAAACCGGGCTGGTCCGCGCCATCGACGAGGGAAAGCTCAAGGGCTTGCGTGTCGGGGCGATCTGCAACCCGACGAGCGTCGATGCGAAGCTGCGCCATCTCGCGGACCTGTTGCACCAGGCCGAAGGGGTGAAGCTCGCGGCGCTCTTCGGTCCCGAGCACGGCGTGCGAGGCGACGTGCAGTACCTCGAGGAGGTGCACGGGACAGTCGATCCGCGCACCGGCGTTCCGGAGCATTCGCTCTATGGCCAGGATTTCGCCTCGCTCACGCCGCGCGACGAGCATCTGCAATCGCTCGACGCCCTCGTCTTCGACATCCAGGACGTCGGGAGCCGGTACTACACGTACCTCGCCACCATGGGCCTCTGCATGCAGGCGGCGGAGCGCAACGGCCTGCGCTTCGTCGTCCTCGACCGTCCCAATCCCATCGGCGGCGCATCGGTCGAAGGCGGCGTCGTCCACGAGGGATTCGAGTCGTTCGTGGGGCTGTGGCCGATCGCGGCCCGGCACGGCTTGACCGCGGGCGAGTGCGCGCTCCTCCTCAAGGGAGAATTCGGGATCGATTGCGATCTCGACGTGATCGAGATGGACGGCTGGCTGCGCGACATGCTCTTCGACCAGACCGGGCTGCCCTGGATCCTGCCTTCGCCCAACATGCCGACGCTCGATACGGCGCTGGTCTACCCCGGCCTCTGCCTGCTCGAGGGCACCAACCTCTCCGAGGGCAGGGGTACCACCAGGCCCTTCGAGCTGTTCGGAGCGCCGTGGCTCGACGGGCAGAAGCTCGCCGACGCGCTCGAGGCCGAACAGCTTCCCGGTGTCCGCTTCCGTCCTTGCGCCTTCAATCCCACCTGGGACAAGCACCGCGGCAAGCGCTGCCAGGGCGCGCAGATCCACATCACCGACAGGCGGGCCCTCGAGGCAGTGCGGCTCGGCGTCGCCTGCATCGTGCACGCGCGCGCGCAGGATCCAGCCAAGTTCGCCTGGCGGACCGAGAAATACGAGTTCGTGGAGACCATCCCCGCCATCGATCTGCTCGCCGGCAGCGAGGCCTTCCGCCGAGGCGTCGAGGCGGGCAAGAGCGTCACCCAGCTCTGCGATGCCTGGGACGCCGAATGCGACGCCTTCGTGCGCACGCGTTCCACGTATTTGCTCTACTGACGCGATGGAGATCGCCCTCTTTGGCGGCAGCTTCGATCCTCCCCACGTCGGGCATCTCCTTGCCGCGACCTATGTGCTCGCCACGGAGCCGGTCGGGGAACTGTGGCTCGTGCCGGTGAACCAGCACCCGTTGGGGAAGAAGCTCGCGGCGCCCTTCGAGCACCGCGCCGAGCTTTGCGAAGCGATGATCGCGGACGCCGGATTGCCGCGCGCGCGGGTCTCGCGCATCGAGGCCGAGATCGGTGGCGAGGTGCGCACCGTCGATCTCCTCGAGCATCTGCGGCGGACCCATCCGGAACATTCCTTCGCGCTGGTGGTCGGGTCGGACCTCGCCGCGGAGCGGTCGCAGTGGAAACGGTTCGACCGCATCACCGAGCTCGCCCGGATCATCGAGCTCCGGCGGGGAGGGTTCGAAGGTGGGATCGGTGCCGTGCTGCCCGAGGTCTCCTCCACCGAGGTGCGCACGCTTCTCGCCTCGGGCGCCGACGTTTCGCGCCTCGTTCCCCGCGAGGTCCTGCGCAGGATCCGGGCGGCGGGCACCTACACCGGCGGTCAGCGATGAGGGGTGAATTGCGGTACCGTTCCTCCGTGCTCCTCCTTGCCCTGGCGCTGTGCGCGGCGCCGGCCGCAGTGGCCGATCGCGCTCCGCCTCCCGACGTGCGCGAGATACCCATCGAGATCCCCGACCCGACCCCGACGGGGTTGCTCCTCGCCTGGAAGCCGACGGTGCTCTCGGTGCGGCTCGATACCGGCACGGGCGATTCGAAGTTCGGCTCGGAAAGCTTCGAGCCGGGACGCGGGCTCGCGCGCTTCACCTTCCAGCTCCTCGGCAACAAGCCGTTTTTCGGGCGCGTCGAGGCGGAAGGCGGGCAGTTCAAGACCAGCGAGGCGCGGTTGGGATCGACAGGCGCCGACATCACCGGCCGCTTCCTGGCGGGAGCCGCCACCCGCATCACTTCTGGAGTGGTCCTCACGGCGGGAGCGGGAGTGCTCACACGCTACGAATGGGGAAGGCCGACGGGGGGCGTTCCCACCATCGGCATGTTCGGCGTGGCCTCCAACCTCGAGCTCGACATCCGCCTCTTGCCCGCCATCTCGATGGGTTTCTTCGTCGAGGGCGCCATCGCCCCCTTTCCGTACCTCGCGCAGACGAACCTCGGCGACCTCTCCGATTCGAGCGAGTTCCGGGGCCGGATCCAGTTCTCCTACGATGTCTCCCCGTCGATGGCGATCGATGTCGGATACGACTTCACGCGGTGGCACGCCGCCTTCACCAATTCGACCATCGTCAACAGCACGGACCGGGCGCTCCTCATCGAGAGCCGCGACCACGCCGCGACCCTGGGGCTGCGCTTCAAGTTCAGGCCCTGAGGGCGGTTTCATTGCCCGGAGCAGGGCGACGGCGGTAGCGTTGAGGGCGATGAGCTTCCCGCAGAGCCGCCCCCGCCGTTTGCGCCGCACCGCCGCGCTTCGCTCGATCGTTCGCGAGACGCGCATCGAGCCGTCCGACCTCATGCTCCCCCTCTTCGCCATCTCGGGAAAAGGGGTGAAGAAGCCCATCCCTTCCATGCCCGGAGTCGCGCAGCTTTCCGTCGACCTGGTCGTCGCCGAAGCGAAGGCCGCCCGGGAGGCCGGCGTCCGCTCCGCGATCCTCTTCGGCATCCCCGACGCAAAGGACGCCCAGGGCACCGCCGCCTGGGACCCGCAGGGACCCGTTTGCACCGCGCTCCGCGCCATCAAGGACGCGGTACCCGATCTCGTCCTCGCCGCCGACGTCTGCCTCTGCGAGTACACCGACCACGGGCATTGCGGCCCGCTGGCGCGGGACGCCCAGGGGCACGTGGTGGTGGCGAACGACCAGACGTTGCCGCTCCTCGCCCGCGCGGCGGTGGCCTACGCCAAGGCGGGCGCCGACATCGTCGCCCCGAGCGACATGATGGACGGCCGGGTGGGGGCCATCCGCCGGGCGCTCGACGAGAACGGCGCCACCGACGTGATCCTCATGAGCTACGCGGTGAAGTATGCCAGCGCGTTCTACGGTCCCTTCCGGGACGCCGCACAGAGCACGCCCAAGGAAGGCGACCGCCGCGGCTATCAGATGGACCCCTCCAACCTCCGCGAGGCCCGGCGGGAAGCGTTGCTCGACGTAGCGGAGGGCGCGGACCTGATCATGGTGAAGCCTGCGCTCGCCTACCTGGACGTGATCTCGGAGATCCGGCGCACGACGGATCTCCCGGTCGCGGCCTACAACGTGAGCGGGGAGTACTCCATGCTGAAGGCGGCCGCCCAGAACGGATGGATCGAGGAGCGCCGCGCCGTCCTGGAAGTGCTCACGGGCATCAAGCGGGCGGGCGCCGACCTGATCTTGACGTACAGCGCGACCGATGCCGCGAAGTGGGTTGCTGATCTCGCTTGATCGAAGCTCCGGCAAGCCCCAAAGTGACGGCCGTGCTCATGGCGAGCGGCGCGCGCAGCCGGCGGCAATGGAGGAGGCCGGACAGTGGAGACCGCTGAGCCTCCGAGTCATCCGCCCGCCGACTTCCGCCGTCGCGCCGCGGCCCGCGCGATCGATCTGCTGATCGGGCTCGCGCCGCTCGTGCTCGTTCCCCGCGGGCAGCCTCGCGCCGGCGAGTTTCTCTGCCTGCTCTTCCTCCTCGCCGCCGATTCGCTGTTCGGCACCGGCCGCTCGCTCGGGAAACGCGCCGTGGGTCTGCGCGTCATCGCGGTCCAGACCCGGCGGCCGGCGGGGATCATCGCCTGCCTGCGCCGGAATGCGGTCTTCGCCCTGGCGCCGTTGCCCGCGTTGCTGGGCGCGCCGCACCCGCTCGCGGTAACCATCGTTGCCATTGCCGTCATCTGCGCGGTGGAGGCGGGCGTCGCCCTGCGGCCGCTCACGCGCGACCTCGGCCAGCGCCGGATCGGCGATCTCCTCGCCTCTACCCAGGTCGTCGACGGATCGATCGCGCTCGGGCTCGGGCTCGTTGCCCCGCGCGACGCGAGCCCCGCGGCTGCCCCCCTGGTCTCCTCGCGCGCCGCGCGAGAGCGCGTCAAACCACGCCCCGGCCCGGGCACGCGCGCAACCGATGCGGGCCTTCATGAGGAAGCATGCGCATCGCCCTGACGCACAATCTGCGCCTGACCGATTCCGAAGACGAAGCCGAATTCGATTCCCGCGAAACCATCGACGCACTCACCGCCGCTCTCGAGCGGCTCGGCCATCGCGTCGAGCGCATCGAGGTGAGCGGCCCCGCCTCGCGGACGGCGGCGCGCATCGAGGCCTACTCCCCGGAGCTGATCTTCAACACCGCCGAGGGCCGGCGGGGCCGGTTTCGCGAGGCTTTCTATCCCGCACTCTTCGACGAGCTCGGATTTCCCTATACCGGCTCCGACGCCTGGGTGCTCGCCGTCACCCTCGACAAGTCGCTCACCAAGCTGATGCTCTCCGAGCACGGCGTCATCTCGCCGCGCGGGCAGTTCATCGACGACATCGTGGATCTCAAGCTCGACGGCTGGCGCTTTCCTCTCATCGTGAAGCCCAACTTCGAAGGCAGCTCCAAGGGCATCACCCAGGACTCGGTGTGCGAGGAGCGGGGAAGGCTCCGCGCGCTGGTGGAGAAGACGCTCGCCAGGTTCCCCGCCGGAGTCCTCGTCGAGGAGTTCATTCCCGGCAAGGACCTCACCGTCGCCTTCCTGGAGAAGGCGGCGCCGGAGCGGCAAGGCGTCCTCACCCCGGTCGAGTACGTCATCGACGAGGCGGAGCTTTCCAAGCGGCGCTACCGCATCTACGACTACGACCTGAAATCGGTGCACCACGAGGCGGTGCACGTGCGCACGCCCGCGCAGTTCGCGGGGCACATCCTGCAGCGGGCGCAGGACATGGCACGCAAGGCCTATCGTGCGCTCGGGTGCCGCGACCTCGGACGCATCGATTTCCGCATCGCCGAGGACGGCCAGGTCTACTTCATCGAGATCAACGCGCTGCCCAGCCTGGAGCCCGGGGCAGGAATCTACGCCGCCGCGGCGCTGGAAGGGCTCCACACCGACGGCGTCCTCGCCAAGGTGATCGAGAGCGCCGCCCTGCGCTGGGGACTGCACGATCCCGGCAAGCGGCGGAACCGGCCGCCGCGCAAGACGGGGCCCCTGCGGGTCGGCTTCACCTTCAACGTGAAGCGCATCAAGCCGGAGATCGACGGCCGCAAGGACGAGGAGGCGGAGTACGATCCGCCGCAGACCATCCAGGCGGTACGCGAGGCCATCGCCGCGGCCGGCCACGAGGTGATCGACCTCGAGGCGACCACCGAGCTTCCCACCGTCCTCGCGGCCACGCCGGTCGACGTGGTCTTCAACATGGCGGAAGGGATCAAGGGGCGGAATCGCGAAGCGGTGGTGCCGGCGCTCCTCGAGCTTCTCGACATCCCCTATTCGGGATCGGATCCCACCGCGCTCTCCATCGCCCTCGACAAGGCGATCGCCAAGCGCATCGTCCGCCAGCACGGGATCCTCACCCCCAATTTCATGACCCTCACCACCGGGAAGGAGCGGCTTCCCCGCGACCTCAAGTTCCCGCTCATCGTGAAGCCGAACGCGGAAGGGTCGTCGAAGGGCGTTCACCGCACGAGCGTCGTCGATACCGAGGCGGAATTGCGCGAGGCGGCGCGGGAGATGATCGCCAAGTACGATCAGCCCGCCCTGGTCGAGGACTACATCGCCGGGCGCGAGTTCACCGTCGGTCTTCTCGGCGAGCGCAGGCCAAAAGTATTGCCGCCGATGGAGGTGGTGTTCCTCGCCAAAGAGGCGCATCCCGTCTACTCGTTCGAGTACAAGCAGGATTGGTCGAGCAAGATCCGCTACGACGTCCCGGCGCAGCTCGAGCCGGGGCAACTCAAGGCCCTCGAGCGCGCGGCCCGCGAATGTTTCATCGCCCTCGGGTGCCGCGACGTCGCCCGGGTCGACTTCCGCATGGACTTGCAGGGCCGGGTCTATTTCCTCGAGTGCAATCCGCTGCCCGGCCTGACGCCGGGCTGGAGCGACCTGGTGCTCATCGCCAAGGCGGCGGGCCTCGAATATCCGGCGCTCATCTCGGAAATCTTGTCCGGCGCGATCCGCCGTTACAAGGAGCGGGAGCGCGAGCGGCGCGAGTCGGAGCGCGGTGGCGCGACGCCGCCCAACGGCGGAGCCGCGGCTTCCTCGCCCGAAGAGCAGAAGCAGGAGCCCCAGCTCCGCAGCTGACGTGCGCGTCGGCGCTTGCAAAACTTCAGGCGCCAACTTTCGCAAAGTCGACGATTTGCGCCTGGTTGGGGCACACCCGTGGCGGCGGGCCCTCCCGTCGGATATTCCACTAGAGGTGCAGCCCAACACGGAGGCGAGGTTCCGCGCCCGCGAACTGGGCGTGCCGCTCGGGCGTTTCCGCCCGGGACGCTGGAACTCCATCACCGACGTCGAGGGCGTGCGGGTAGGGCACTCCACCATCATCCGCGGCGCCGGACCGCTGCGGCGCGGGAAGGGTCCGGTCCGCACCGGCGTCACCGCCATCCTCCCCAACGAGAACATCTTCGACCAGCGCGCGGTGGGCGGCGGGTTCGTCTTGAACGGCGCCGGCGAAGTGTCGGGGATGACCCAGCTCATCGAGTGGGGGCTCGTCGAGACTCCGGTCTTCCTCACCACCACGCTCTCGGTCGGCCAGGTGAGCGACTCGGCGGTGCGCTGGATGATCGAGCACTATCCCGGGATCGGCGGCGAGCACGACGTACTCATTCCGCTCGTCGGCGAATGCGACGATTCCTGGCTGAACGATTCCGCCGGGCGGCACGTCGCGCCCGAGAACGTCTACGAGGCCATCCAGACGGCGAGCGACGGCCCCGTCGCCGAGGGATCGGTGGGCGGCGGCACCGGGATGATTTGCTGCGATTTCAAGGCGGGCATCGGCACCTCCAGCCGCAAGCTCCAGCCCGCGCTCGGCGGCTATACGGTCGGGGTGCTGGTGATGAACAACTTCGGCCACATGCGGGACCTGCGCATCGCAGGCTTTCCCGTGGGGCCCATCCTTCTCGACCAGTACAAGGACATCCCCCACCGGTCGACCTCCTACGGGAGCATCATCGCGGTCCTCGCCACCGACGCGCCGCTCTCGAGCCACCAGCTGGGGCGCGTCTCCAAGCGCGTCGCGCTCGGGATCGGCAGGGCGGGCAGCATCGCCGCCCACGGCTCCGGCGAGATCATCCTGGCGTTCTCCACCGCGAACAAGGTGCCGCGCACGACGCCGAAGATGATCCACCACATGAAGATCCTCCTCGACCAGCGGATCAACCCCATCTACGAGGCGGCCATCGAGGCGACGGAGGAGGCCATCCTCAACTCGCTGTGCATGTCGCGGGACATGATCGGGGCGAACAACAACTACGCGCCCGCGCTGCCGCTCGGCGAGGTGAAGGAGCTTCTCGACCGCTGGAAGCTGCGGCCCAAGACCCCCAAGCCGCCCATCCAGCCTCCGGCGCCGATTCCGCCGCACGAGACCCACGAGCCGGCCGACGAGCCCACCATCGCGGAGGCGCCGCCGAGCGCGGTCCGCGGGGCGGAGGGCATGATGAACGTCCCCCTGCCGGAGCCTCCCGCGGCCGACGGGCAAGGCCCGGCCGACCGCTCCCGTAGCGGAACGCGGTGACAAGCCCCCGCCTCCGCCTGTAGAGTGCGCCGCCTTTGCAGACCGGAGCATCTCATCGGGGAGAGAAATGGCGCGTTCGAAGAGCAAGCACATCCGGCTGATCAACCGCCGCCGGAAGCAGTACAAGCAGCGCATGAAGCGCCGCAAGGCGGAGGCCAAGGCCGGCGGTTCCGCGGCCCAGAAGCGGCGCCCGGCGCGCAAGCCGGCGGCTCCGGCTGCACCGCCCCCCGCGGCAGCCGCTCCGCCCGCAGCCGCGGGCTCGGAAACGCCCGCCGCCGGCGAGTAGACGACCTGGCGCACGGCTGGTTCCCGCTCTCGCCAGGCGGCCGTCCGGGCAGGCGCTCCGGTCGCACCCGGGCCCTGAATGCCTAACTTCCCGCCATGCTGGCGGAAGCACGCATTGGAACGACTGGCTTCTCCTATCGCGAGTGGGCCGGCAGAGCGTATCCCGCGGGGCTCACGCCCTTGCAGATGCTCGCGTACTACTCGTCGCAGCTCTCCGGCGTGGAGCTTGCGCCTCCGAAGTTGCCCGGCCCCGATATCCTCGCCTCGTGGGCCGCGGCGGTTCCCTCCGGATTCCAGTTCGCTGTCCGGTATCCGGGGCACGTGGACTTCCGCTCCGGCAAAGCGGTGGCGAAGGGGCTCGGCGAGCTGCTCGAGTGCGTCGAACCCCTCGGCATGACGCTGGGGCCGATCCTCATCCAGGTTCCCTCGACGGTGACGGCGGATCGGCACGTGCTCGCGGATCTGCTCCGCGCCGCGCCGAGCGAATTGCGGCTCGCCTTCGAGTTCCGCCATCCGACCTGGAACGACGAATCCACCCTGCGGCTGCTTTCGGCGCACGAGGCGGCGCTGGTCCTTTCCGATCACGGCGAAGGCCCGCCGCGGCTCGCGGTGACCGCAGGCTTCACGTACGTACGGATCCGTCGCGACGACGATCAACCGGACGTGTGGACCGAATGGGCGGATCGCCTCGCGACCATCGTGCGGCGCGGCGTCGATGTCTACGGCTTCCTCAAGCACGACCGGAAAGGCGTCTCGTTCGATCGCGCCCGCCGGCTCGCCATGCTGCTGACCGCCGAGGAGGGGACGGCCTCCCAGCAGCTGTTGCTCACGTAGCGTCCTTCTTCGTTTCCTTCGGCGCGGCCGTCTCTTTGGGCGCCGCCGCCGGCGCCTCCGCCGGGGCCGCCGCGGGCTTGTCGCCGCCGTCCTTCTTCTCGGCGTCCTTGCCGGCCGGCTTCGCCTCCGTGCTCTGGTTGGCGGTCTTCGACGAGCTGGACCCGTAGAGGTCCCGGTACCATCCGCCGCCTTTGAGCTGGAACGAGTTGCGGCTCATGATCTTCGCCATCTTGCCGCCGCACTCCGGGCAGGCGTCGGGAGGGGGGTCGGACAGCTTCTGCAGGCGCTCGACGATGTTGCCGCACGCCTCGCAGACGAACTCGTAGATCGGCATGATCGGGAGGATATCCACAAAACCGAGCGGGCGAGCAGCCCCGATCATGCCGGCGTTGAACGCGACAACAGGTCGCGGAGGACGCGGGCCTCGGCCGGGCCGATCCGCAGCTCGCGGCGGAGCGCCTGCACCGGATCCTTCGAGCGCCTGGCCTTCTCCCAGACCCGGCCGGCGCGCTGGACGGCCCCGCTCGACAGCTCGGCATGGATGCCGAGATCCTCGAGCCACGCCCGTCGCAGAGCCAGGTTCGACAGTTGTGCGGACGGCCAATCCGCTTTTCGCGCCTCGCCCCGGTAGCGCTCGCGCATGGCCTCGATTTCGCGGGCGAGGCCGCGCTCGCGGACCAGGGTCTTGAGTTCGTCGAGCGAGAGCTCGAGGTCCCCGGCGACCTTCCGCTCTCCGCCGCGATGGCGGGCGAAGAGCGCCCGGAGGAGATCGCGCTCGCGCTGCCCCAGCTCGCGCTCGAGGCCCGCCGCGCGGAACCGGGCGAGCAGGACGGGGGTGCTGAGCGGCCGGCCCTTGCTGCCGAGCTCTTTCGCCAGCGCCCTTCGTCTCGGCCCGATCTCGCCGAGGAGCGTGCGGAGCTTTTTCGCCTGCGCCGCGACGTCCGGCGCGGCGGAGGGTTCCGCGGGCGGGGCGGTAGCCTCCGGCGGGGCCCCCAGGGTCGCAGCTGGCTCCGGCGGGTGGGCGCGGCGGCGCACGGGCGGCCCGCTGGCCACGCCGGGCAGCTGCCTCGCTCTCGGCACGTCGCCCGGAACGCCCCGCACGAGGCGGAACGCCTTGCGCCGGATCCCCAGATCGTCGAGCTCCGCCTGCAGCTCGTCGAGCGTCAGACGCAAGGCGCGCGCTACCAGCGGCGCGTCCTTGTGCCAGGCGAAGAGCCCGAGCAACTCCTCCGACCGCCTTTGCCGCCCGCTCGCGGCGGCGCGGCTGCTCGAAAGCCGTTCAGGCTTGGTTTCAGCAGGCGGCATGGGGCGCGCAGGTTTGTGGCCGTGGCCCGACGCGAAGTCAAATGTTGTGTACCGTTCCCTGGACGGAGCGGCCGCCACGCGTTACAGAGCCGTCGTGAGCGAGGCGCTGGAAGGAGTCCGCGATCCGCGACGGCTGCGCACCCGCGTCGGCCTGGCCTTCGTGCGCATCCTGCGGCCCGCCCTCTACGCGCTCCTGGTCGCGAGCGCGCTCCTCACCTTCTGGGCGGGCGGAAGCATCGGCGGCCGCCAGCTCGGCATGAAGGAGGCGCAGGCCGCGCCGATCCTCTTCGGCATCTTCCTCATCGTCTTCGCCGTCTACCGGCTCGCGCTCGTCCGGGCGAAGAAGTATCCGGCCGCTACCGGGCTCTTCCAGATCGGGCTCGGCGCCCTCGTCTGGGTGCTGCTACTTCCCGGGTCGCGCGAGCGCCTGGCGGCGCCGCCGGAAGCCGCCCGCGACGACGTCGTGGTCTTTCTCTCTTCCCCGCAGGCGCAGTTGCGCCACCTCGCCGCCGAGCTTGCGGGATACCGCAATGATCCCGCGCGGTACGCCGGGCCGCTCATCGAGCATCTCGCGGATCCCGACCCTCGCGTACGGGAGACTGCGCGCGCATCGCTCGTGCGCATGACCGGGGGCGACGCGGCTCCCGGTGCGACGGGCGAGAGCGCGCAGGAGCAATGGCGGGCATTCGCCCGCGATCGGGGCTGGATCCGGTAGCGGCTTGACACTCCGCCGGGCGGCGCTACAGTTGAATTTGAGAATCAATTTCACCGGCCCCCCGCGAGGGAGGCAGGTAGCCGATGACCACTCGCTCACAAACGCCAGCGCCCAGGGCACGTGTCCGGCCGCCTCCCGACGCCGCCACTCCGGCCGAGGCGCGGACGCGCCTGAACGAATGGATCGCCGAGCGCGGCCTCAAGGCCACCCGCCAGCGCGACCTCATCGTCGACACGTTCTTCGGCGCCACCGGCCACCTCAGCGTCGACGAGCTGCTCAGCAAGGTGCAGGAGCGGGACGAGAACATCGGCGCGGCCACCGTCTACCGCACCATGAAGATCCTCGCCGACTCGGGGCTCGCGAGCCCAAGGCACTTCGAGGACGGGCAGACGCGCTACGAGGCGGCCATCGGCCGCCACCACCACGACCACCTCATCTGCACGAGCTGCCACGCCATCATCGAGTTCGAGAACGAGCGCATCGAGGAATTGCAGGACCTCGTCGCCCGGCAGCACGGGTTCCTCGTCACCCGGCACAAGCTCGAGCTCTACGGCTTGTGCAAGGCCTGCCAGGCGCGGCAGCCGAAGCGCTGAGCATCCAATAGGCGACTTGTTTTTTCCTTGCGGGTCCATGGCCCCCGTGTACGGTCGCGCGATGCCCTTGCGACCCGGACGGCTGCTCCTCGGGGCGGCCATCCTTGCCATCGTCATCGCCGCGGCCGCCTTCTGGGACGCGAAAGGCATGAGGCTCCTGCGCAAGCTCGGCGCCGATGCCGCGCGGCAGGAAACGGCCAACGCAGCCCTTCGCGAGGAGAACGCGCGCCTGTCGCGGCGGGTCAAGCACATGTCCGGCCCGGGAGAGACGCAGGCGCTGGAAAAGGCTGCCCGCGAGCGGCTCGGCTACGTCAAGGACGACGAGGTCCTCTTCAAGTTCGAATAGCTCGCACGGTCGCAGGACGACTTCGCGAGAAGATCCGGCTTCGCTTCCGGCGGGGTCCGATCTACGATCCGGGTTCTTGCCGCGCCGGCAGGACCAAGGACGCAAGGCCTCCAACGCAGGGAGCTCCGTCGTTGCGCAAGAACTACGTCCTCGACACGAACGTCCTCCTCCACGACCCGAGCGCGCTCTACAAGTTCAAAGAGAACAACGTCGTCATCCCGATCTACGTGGTCGAGGAGATCGACAAGTTCAAGCGGGACGCCTCGGAGCTGGGCCGCAATGCGCGCCAGGTCTCCCGCGACCTCGACTCCTTCCGCACCGAGGGCGGCTCGCTCACCGAGGGGGTCACCCTGGAGGGCGGCGGGACGTTGCGCGTGCTCTTCACGCACAAGGACCTCCCGCGGCAGCTGATGAACGGCCACCTGGCCGACAACCGCATCCTCGCCCTCGCCGCGGACCTCAAGGAGCGCGAGCCCAATCTGCGCTGCGTTTTCGTCTCCAAGGACGTGAACCTGCGCATCCGCGCGGACGCGCTCGGCCTCCCGAGCGAGGACTACCGCAACGACAAGATCGAGAACCCCGAGGTCTACATGGGCGTGCGCGAGGTGGAGGTCGCGCGCGCCGACATCGACGGGTTCTACTCGCATGCGGAGCTCGCCGTGCCGGAGGAGATGGCCGGCCACGTCGCGCCCAACGAGTTCGCGCTCCTCAAGGACCGCGAGGCGCCGAACCACACCGCGCTCGCCAAGTACAACGCCTCCCGCGGCAAGTTCGTGCCGCTGATGAAGTCGCTCAAGGAGGGCGCCTGGGGGCTACGGCCGCGCAACAAGGAGCAGAGCTTCGCTCTCGACCTGCTCTTGAACGACGAGATCAAGCTCGTCACCATCGTCGGGAAGGCGGGCACCGGAAAGACGCTCCTCGCCATCGCCGCCGGCCTGCAGAAGACGATGGAGGAGCAGGTCTTCCAGAAGATGCTCGTCTCGCGTCCTGTCTTCCCGCTCGGGAAGGACATCGGATATCTGCCGGGAACCGTCGAGGAGAAGCTCAACCCGTGGATGCAGCCCATCTACGACAACGTCGAGTTCCTCATGGGGTTGTCGAAGGCGGACCGCAAGGCGGGGAGGAGCTACAAGGAGCTGATCGATCTCGGGCTCGTCGCAATCGAGCCGCTCACCTACATCCGCGGCAGGAGCATCCCCAATCAGTTCATCATCGTGGACGAGGCGCAGAACCTCACGCCCCACGAGGTGAAGACGATCATCACGCGGGTCGGCGACAACACGAAGATCGTGCTCACGGGGGACCCGTACCAGATCGATAATCCGTACGTGGATTCGACCAACAACGGGCTCATTCACGTGGTGAACAAGTTCCGGAACGAGAAGCTCGCGGGGCATATCACGCTCACCAAAGGTGAGCGAAGCGCGCTCGCGGAGCTGGCGAGCAACGTGCTCTAAAAACGTCCGGACGCTACCCGAGTATCGTGGACGTTGACGTCGCCGACTACGTCAACGTCAACGCTCACGTCAACGGTCTATTGGAGACGGATCGGGGTTTAAGCGCTAGCGAACGGCCGCCGCCCCTGCAAGAGCGGCCCGCAATTGAAGTCCAGCAGCTCGAGCGGCTGATCGCACATCTCGAGCTCGAGCTCCCTGCGATACCCTTCCGCGTCCCCGCCGATCTGGAACGGCATCTCCCGATCGAACTTCACGTGGACACTGTCGCAGAGGAAATCGGCGACGCCCTTGCGCGGCGTGATGCCGCGCCAGATGCGCGGAGCCTGCGACAGCATCTGCGGCAGGCTCATCGAGGAGAGCCGCAGCTGGAACTGGCCCGGCGCGCGCAAGGCGAAGGGGAAGATGCGGAAGCCGAAGCCGTAGCAGGGGACCGTGCCGGCCGCGGCGATCCGGCAGGGGCCGCGGTAGATGACGTCGCCACGACGGATCTCGCGGCCGACGGGCTTGCCGGTCCAGTCGAGTTGCTGCGCCGGGGAGCCGGTGTTCACCACCTCGACCATGGGAACGGTGCGCTCGGAGAGCACGGCGGGGATGGTGCGCGTGGCGACCGCCCAGAAGTAGCCGGCCTTGCCGTTGCCGACGACGCCCTTCTTCACCTGGACGAAGTCGTTGAGGATGGCCGCGTCGAGCCCGAGGCCGGCGAACGGGGCGCGCTTGCCCTCGCTGTGGAGGAGGTGCAGCGATCGCGCCCGGGAGACTTCGCCAGAGCGCGTGCGGAGGATGTCCTCGACCACGCCGAGGCGCCGGCCGGACGCGCCCGCAAACTCCGCGAGCGCGTTGCCGGTCCCGAGACGCAGGACGCCGAAGCGGGGGAGCTGGAAGCTGTGGGAGGCCGCGAGAGGGGCGGCGCTGCCGCCGCTGGCCCGGACGAAGAGGTGGGGCTGGCCGCGCGCCACCTCGTCGTAGATGCAGTTCACGTAGCCGACGAAGGTGCCGTCGCCGCCGCCGGTGAGCACGGTGCCGTAGCCGCGATCGAGCACGGTCCGGGCGATGCTGCGGGCGTCTTCGAAGCTGCGGGAGAAGAAGAGGTCCTCGGGCGGAACGAACTGCTCGAGCTCCCGGCGGAGCTGCTCGGTGACGGCCCGGGCATTTCCGTTGAGGAGGACTGCGACCTTCTTCTGGGTGACCGGAAGGCGCTCGACGTTGCCGTGCATTCGGTGCTGACTCCCGCGTGGCGTTACGTGCCCGTCACTGCCTTGTAGCAAACACGAGACCGTTTAATGTCGGCGTGCGTCAGGCTACGAACCCCAAACACTTCGAGCGCTTAGGTACATTCCGGGTACGTATCACACCCACATGTCCCACCGTTTTGCCGCGAAGCGGCGGTGGCGGTGCGTAGCCGGCTATGCAGGCGCCTGCCCGGCCGCGGACCAGGACGGACGTGGATCCTCTTGGCGGAAAGGCTCGCTCGGCGTAGAGACTCCGCCCGAGCCATATTGGAGGACCAGCCTCGATGAAGGTGTTCGTCACCGGCGGGACCGGGTACATCGGCAGCGCTGTCGCACTGCGCCTGAAGAAGGCCGGCCACGACGTGTCAGCGCTCGTGCGCAGCAAGGAAAAGGGGTCGGCGCTGCAGGCGGCCGGCGTCAAGCTGATCGTTGGCGATCTTGGAAATCCTGCCGGCTACGCAGCTACAGCCTGGGGGGTGCAGGCCATCGTGCACCTCGCGCAGGACCACGGCCCGACCGGCGTGGACCTGGATCGCAAGGCCATCTCCACCGCGCGCGAGCTTCTCCACGGCAGCGTCGGAGGGACGTTCATCTACACGAGCGGCATCTGGGTCCTCGGCAACACCGAGGGCGATGCCGCCGACGAGAAGCACCCGCTCAAGCCAGCCCAGGCGGTGGCGTGGCGACCCGCGCACGAGCAGGCTGCTCTCGACCTGGCGAAGGACGGCATCCGCGCCGTGGTGGTGCGTCCGGGGATCGTCTACGGCGGCCCGGGCGGCGTCCCCGCCATGTTCTTCGGCACGGCCTCGAAGCACGGCGCCGCGCAGATGATCGGCGAAGGAAACAACCACTGGCCGCTCGTGCACCGCGACGATCTCGCCGAGCTCTACGTGCGCCTCGTCGAGCGCGCTCCCGCCGGATCGATCTTCCACGCCGCCGATGCATCCACCCACACGCTGCGCGAGATCGCCGAGGCCTGCAGCCGCGCTGCGGGAAAGGGTGAGGTCTCGGTCCAGCCCATCGAGAAGGCGAGGGCGCAGATGGGCCCGTTCGCCGATGCGCTGGCCCTCGACCAGAAGGTCTCGAGCGAGAAGGCGCGCACCGAGCTCGACTGGCGGCCGCGGCATGAGGACTTCGTCGCCGAGGCGGACAAGCTCTACGCGGAGTGGCACGCGGCGCAGTAGGACACGGTTGTCGCGGTCCCTCGCGCGCTCGGCTGCGAAATAGCGCGGAATCATTCGCGAGCGCAGCTAGTACGAGGAATGCATGAGGCCGCGCCGTGCGCGCGCTGCTCGGAATCCTCCTCGCACTGCCGGCGGCCGCGAGAGGCGGCGATGTGCGTCTGGAGCTGGGCGCGGGCGCTGGCGGAGCGATCGATTCTTCCGTCCTCGCGCCAGTGTTGTCCGTTCGCGCGGGGATGGATTTCTGGGAATTCTTCGAACCTGGTCTGCGAGTGACCGGGGTCCTCGGCCCGGAAGGCGTCGACTTCATCCCGGGCGGGCAGGGCGGATTCGGACGCGGCGCCGGGAACCGCGCCTGGTCCTTTCTCGGCGAGGTGCGTTTCCACAATCCCGGCCGGTTCCAGGGACTGTTTCAGCTCGGAGTCGGGGTCGGCCGTCTCGTCCGCGCGAGTACCGACGTCGACGAGAGCGTTGCAACCGTCGGGGAGGTGGGACTCGCGACCCAGGCGGGTGTCGGCTTTCGCGCCTTCATCCTTCCCAGGCTCGCGCTCGGCCTCGAGCTGGATGTCCTGAACTGGCGTGGCACGGGGCCACCTCCGGGCTTCGATCCCAATCGGAACCCGGGCGTCAGCAGCGGTCTTGCGCCCGGACCCAGCGCGGCAGGCTTTTGCCTGTGCTTCAGCGTCGCCGGGGAGCTCGCTCCTTGACCCGCTGTCAATGGCTCGTGCGCCGACGACGGGCTCGAAGGGGGGAAATCTCTTCTGGGTGAACGTCGCGATGCTGTTCGGTCACTGAAGGAAGAGACGGCTCACGCCTCCTGCTTCGCGAGCATCGGCGCGACCGCGTCGAGGATTGCGCGGTCGCCCTGCAGAGCGACGCGCTGCGAGTAGAGCTGCATGCCGCGCGTTCCACCCAGCTCCTCGCCGCCGCCCGCATGGCCCGGCCCTCCGTGGACGAGTTGCGGAAGCACGGTGCCCGGACCGAAGGTTTGACCTGCAACTTTCTCGCTCCCCAGGTAGATGCGCCCGTGGTAAGGCGCGACGGCGAGGACGAGCTTGCGCAGGAAATCGCGGTCGTCGCTGAACGCCGAGCAGACGAGGCCGCCACCTCCGCGCCTCACCAGATCGGCGAGCTTGTCCGCCTCCGCGATGCAGAGCGTCGCCACCGGCCCGAACACCTCGTCCTCGTGGATCGCGCGGGCGGCCTGCGCGTCGCGGGCGACGAGAAGCGTCGGGGCCACGAAGTAGCCCTTGCCGTCCGGCGCGAGCGCCTTGGGGGGCGCGTCGCCACCCACCACGACCTCGGCCTCCTTCGCGAGGCGCCCGATCCCGGCGCGCACGTCGCGAAGCTGATCGGCGGTCGACACCGGCCCCATGGTCACTTCGGTTCGCGCGGGATCGCCGACTCGAACCGCCGAGAGCCGCTCGACGAGCGCGTCCCGTACCTCCTGCTTCTGGGCGCTCGTAGCGAAGATGCGACGGACCGCCGTGCACTTCTGGCCGGTCTTCTGCGTCATGTCGCGGACCACGTCGGCGACGAACAGATCCCAGGTGGCGCTCCCCGGATGCACGTCGGGACCTAGCACCGCGGCATTGAGCGAATCGGCCTCCACGTTGAGCCGCGCTCCCCGCCGGGAGAGCTGCTCGCGAAGCTTGTTCGCCGTCTGGGACGAGCCGGTGAACGCCACCACGTCTTGCGGCCCGAGCCGATCGAGCAGATCTCCGGTCGAGCCGGCGAGAAACCCGAAGCTCCCCTTGGGGAGGAGCGGGATCCCGATCTCCGCCACCCGATGCGCGACGAGCGCCGTGCTGGTCGCGGGCTTGCTCAGGATCGGCATTCCCCCGAGGAGCGCAGTCGCCGCCTTCTCGCAGGTACCCCAGGCCGGAAAGTTGAAGGCGTTGATGTGCACCGCGACGCCGTCGCGTGGCACCCAGACGTGAATGCCCGCGTACCGCGCCGTCCGGCCCAGCTGGACGGGCTCGCCGTCGCGGAGCGCGTGCAGCGAGCCGAGCTGGGTGCCGAGGTCGCCGTAATGGGCGAGGGTCGCGATGGCACCGTCGATGTCGAACTTCGCGTCCGAGCGCGTGTTGCCGCCGTTCGCGATGGCGAGGCCGATCAACTCGTCCCGCGCGGCATGGAGCGCTTTCGACCAGGCACGGCACAGCTCACCGCGCTGCGCGAAGGTCAGCTCGCGGAGCGCGGGCCCGCCGCGGGTGCGCGCATGGTCGAGCGACTTGCCGAAATCGATGCCCGAGGTTCCGGCGCGCGCGAGCGGCTCTTCCGTAGCCGGGTTCACCAAGGTTGACAGGCCCCCCTGGCCTTCGACCCAGCGATCCTCCACGTAGCTGCGCAACGTGACCATCATCGATTGCTCCGTGGCGGCGTGGCCGCCGGCTGCGGTTGATCCGGAGCAGCGCGCTGGCGGGGCGGCGTCGGAGGAGGCCGCACCAGCGTTCCTTCCATCTCGGCGAGCGAGACCGCGACCCAGGAGACTGCGGCAGCCGTCCTGGAAAGAGCGTCGCGATCGACCTTGTCGAAAGTATCGGCCGCGCTGTGGTGCAAGTCGAAGTAGTGCGTGTTGTCCTGGCGCACGCTGACGAAAGGAACCTGCAGCGGTCCGAGCGGGGAGATGTCCGCGCCTCCGGCCTCGCCGTCGACGAAGCTGGCTGCGCCGACGGTCTGCAGCGGCGCGAGCCAGGGCGCAAGGAGCGCCTTTCCGTCTCCGCCGGCGCGGAGGACGATGCCGAGCGGGCGGCCTGCTCCGCTGTCCGATTCGAGGGCGGCGACGTGGCGGGGTGCCTCGGCTGCATGGGCCTTGGCGTACGCCTTCCCGCCGGCGAGCCCGTTCTCCTCGTTCATGAAGAGGACCACGCGAATCGTGCGACGGGGTGCTGGACGAAGCTGCGCGGCGAGACGGGCGGCCTCCATCACGATCACCGCGCCGGCGCCGTCGTCGATCGCCCCCTGCGCCAGGTCCCAGGAATCGAGATGCGCTCCGAGGAGCACGACTTCCTCGGGCTTCTCGCGGCCGCGCACCTCGGCGACCACGTTCGCCGACTGCACGTCGGGCAGCGTCTTGCACCCGAGCCACAACTTCACGCGCACCTGCGCGCCTTTCGCGAGCAGGCGGTGGAAGAGGTCGGCATCCTCGGTCGAGATGGCCGCCGCCGGCACCTTGGGAGCCCCCTCCGCGAAATCGGTCGCGCCGGTATGCGGCGAGCGGAAGCTGGCGGTCGCGAGAGACCGCACGAACGCGCCTGCCGCCCCGGCTTTCGCTGCCTCGGCGGGCCCGTGCGTTCGCAGATCGACGAAAGCGCCGTAGCCGGTCGTCTTCCCGGACGCCGTGCTCATCGCGTGGTTGAAGAAGACGATCTTGCCCTTCGCGCTGGCGCCCAGCGCCTGCAGCTCGGCGAGGGTATGCACCTCGACGATGTCGCCCTCGATCCCGTCGGACGGCGTGCCCGGGCTTCCGCCGAGCGCGGTCACGGCGAGCTTCAATCCGGCGACGCCTTTCGCGGGCAGAAGCTCGGCGCGTTCCTCGCCGCGCACCCAGTGGGGAACGGTGGCGGGCTCGGTGTGCGCGGATACGCCGTCCTCCTGGAACTTTTGCAGGGCCCAGGCCACCGCGGCTTCCGCTCCGGGCGAGCCAGTCAGCCGCGGTCCCACCGAATCGGTCAGGTCTTGCAGCCGCGAGTACGCGACGCCGTCGCGCAAGGCGGTTCCGACGACCCGCTCGGCGAGCGCCGGAGGGTAGGGTGCGGCGACGAGGAAGAGAACTGCGAGCGCCATTGCGACATCCTCCTTGCGGGAGGCGCACTCTGGCATGGGGGCGGGTTCCTTGTCCCTTGCGGCCGCCCCCGGTAGAAGGCGTCGTGCCTTGGCGAAGGCGGCTTGCCGTCGCACTCACCGCCGCATCGTTCGCGGGGTTCTCCGCGTGGGAGATGACCCGCAAGGTGCATCCCTTCGGCGATCTCTCGAACGGCTTCTTCACCGATCACTTCTCGCACATGAACGACGCGCGGCATTTCCCGCGCGCCGGCGTGCGCCAATGGACGACCCCGCTCGCCGGGATGGAGCGGAGGGTCACGCCCAGAGAGCGCACGGCGCTGCCGCCCGACATCGTCGATTGCCCCGACGGCTGTCTCTTCCACGTGGACGGATGGCCCGCGCAGAAGCCGATGCAGCAGTCGTGGCCTTTCCTGACGCGCTTCTACCCGCCGGGCGATCTGCTGCTCTTCGCGCCGATGGCGGCGCTCTACCATTTTACGCCGATCCGCGCGGCGACCATCGACCGGCTGCTGGTGGTCCTCTGCCTGGCCCTGGCCCACGTTGCCATCTTCGCCATCCTCGATCGCGTCGACGGCCCGCTCGGCGCCTTCTGCGCCCTGCTCGGCGCGAGCGTCCTCATCCACTGGTCGCTAGAGGGTTTCTACGACGCCTCGATCGTGTTGCCGCTGCTCCTCTGCGACGCGTTCCTCGCCGCGGGCTTCGGGGCCTCGGCGTTCCTCGCCTTCGGGGTGGCGATGCTGCTTCATTTCCGCGCCCTGTACTACGTGCCCTGGGGCCTCGCCGCCGCCGTGCTGGTGTTCCGCGGACGCACGGCGTTGCAGCGCACCGACCAGGTGAAGATCGCCGTCGGAGTGCTCTTTCTCGCCGTCTCCGTCGCGACCTTCGCGCTCGCGTTGCCGGGACTTCTCGACTACCCGATGCAAATGAATCCCCTCTTCCTGCGAACCGCTGCCCTCGATCGTGCCGCGCTCCTGGAAGGGGCCGCTCTCGCCGTGGCCGCGGGAGCCGTTTTCGTCTGGGCGCGCTCGCCGCTCGACGCGGGCCTCGTTGCCTGGCTGGCGCTGGTCCTGACCCAGGTGCGGCAGAACTACTCGTGGTACTCGATGGCGCTGGTGCCCTGGCTCGGCGCGCCGGCGCGCAGGCCTGCCGTCCGCCTTGCCCGGCTCGCCATCTTCGCCTTCCTCGCGGAGTGCATCCATAACGACTCGCTCTGGCCCCGCTGGATCGCGCAGGTCCATCTGTGAGGGCGGGAGCTCCCGCTGCGGCGCTCTTCCTCGCCGTCGTCGCCGGCCTCTACTTCGACGAGGTCCGGCCGCAGATCGAGGATCGCGTGTACCGCGGGAGCGACGGCCGGCCGTTCCATCTCCCCACGTATCTTCCGGGCGACTGCCCCTTCTATCGCGCGACGGCTCTGTCACTTTTGCGCGAGAAGGATCTCGATCTCCACGACGACATGGCCTGGAACGTGGTGCGCCCGCAGGGCCAGGTGGCGCTCGGAGCCCGCGGCGAGTGGTATCCGAAGCACCCGATTCTCCTCCCCCTCGCGGCGCTGCCCTTCTATGCGTCGCTGGGCGACCAGGGGCTTCTCGCCTTCAACGTGCTGCAGGTTGCGCTCCTCGACGTGCTCGTGTTCTTCCTCGCACGGCGCCTGACCTCGGACGGCGTGGCCCTGGTCGTCGCGGTCTGGTTCGCCTTCGGATCCTTCCTGCGGCCCGTCGCGTACAACTTCTCGCCGGACGTCTTCTCCTCCGTGCTGGTGGTGGGCGGCTATCTCGCGCTCGTGAGCCGCCGCTTGGCCGCCGCCGGCCTCCTCTTCGGTCTCGCCATCGCCGCCAAGTGGACGAACCTCGTCTTCCTGCCGATCGCCGGCACCTACGCGATCGCGACCTCCGGGCTGCGGCCCTCGATCCGCTTCGCGCTCGCGGCCGCGCCGGTGTTGCTCGCTCTCGCGCTGCTCGATTTCCACATGTTCGGATCGCCGTTCGTCACGCCCTACGATCGCGTCCTCGGCGAAGGATTCCGGATCGAGCCGAGCCACCGGCTGATGTTCGATCGGCCGTTTTTCGCCGGCCTCTGGTCGCAGATCGTCGATCCGCGACTCGGGCTCTTGCGCTCCGCGCCTCAAGCGCTCTTCGCGGTGCCCGGCTTCTTCCTCCTCGCGCGGCGGGCGCGTGCCGAGGCCGCCCTCTGCGCCGCCCTTTGTGCCGCGCAGATGGCAGTGTTCGCCCCGTATCGGATGTGGGATGCCTCGAACTATGGTCATCGCTTCTGGATGACGGCGATCGTCCTTTTCGCGGTTCCCGTCGCGGCCCTCGCCGATCGCGTGTTTCGCGGCGCGGCCCAGGTCTAGGAAGCAGGAGAGGACGTCATGAGTGGAAACGAGCCGCCGAAGGGCCCCGATCTTGGACAGTGGACCGAAGTCTCGCGCCTCGAGGGCGCCACGCCCTTCGCCGGCCAGGTAAGCGGAGAGGCCGTCATCGCCTGCCGCGCGGGCAACGACGTGGTCGCCGTCGGAGCAAGTTGCACCCACTACGGCGGTCCGCTCGGGGAGGGCCTGATCGTCGGCAACACCGTCCGCTGCCCCTGGCACCATGCCTGTTTCGACCTTCGTACGGGAGAGCCGATCGCGGCGCCCGCTCTCTTTCCCATCGCCCGGTACCGCGTCGAGCGCGACGGCGGCCGGTTCCGGGTGGCGGAAAAGCTTCCGGACGCTCCCATGCCCAAGGCGAGCGGCGGCCCGCGTTCGGTCGCCATCGTCGGGGGCGGCGCGGCTGGATTCGCGGCCGCCGAGATGCTTCGCCGTCATGGGTACGGGGGCTCGATCACGCTCGTCGATCCGGACCCCGATGCTTCTTCGGATCGCCCGAACCTGTCCAAGGACTACCTCGCGGGAAGCGCTCCCGAGGAATGGATTCCCCTCCGGCCACCGGACTGGTTCGCTGAGCAGCGCATCGAGAGGGTGAGGGACCGCGCCATCTCGCTCGATGCCGGAAAGAAGAGGCTGGGCCTCGAGAATGGCAAAGACGTCGAGGCCGAGGCGATCATTCTCTCCACGGGAGCGGTACCGATCCGGTTGCCAATCCCGGGCGCGGATCTGCCGCACGTCTTCACCCTCCGCACGCTCGCGGACTCGAGGAAGATCATCGCGGCGGCATCCGGGGCGAAGCGCGCCGTGGTGATCGGCGCCAGCTTCATCGGCCTCGAGGCCGCGGCTTCCCTGCGCACCCGGGGCCTCGAGGTACACGTCGTCGCGCCCGAGGAAGTTCCCATGGAGCGTGTCCTCGGCCGCGAGGTCGGCCTTCACGTCCGCTCCGTGCACGAGGCGCACGGCGTCGTCTTCCACCTCGGCCGCACGCCGCAAGCAATCGAGGCGGGCATGGTCCGGATTTCCGACGGCACCGCGCTGCCCGCCGACGTGGCAGTGATGGGCGTCGGCGTCCGTCCCGACCTGGCTCTCGCGGAAAGGGCCGGACTTCGCGTCGACAAGGGCATCGTCGTCGATCGCAACCTCCGCACCAGCGCTCCGGGCATCTGGGCCGCCGGCGACAATGCCCGCTTTCCCGACCCGCGCACCGGGGAATCCATCCGCATCGAGCACTGGGTGGTGGCGGAGCGGATGGGACAGTGCGTCGCGCGCAACTTGCTGGGCGAGAACGCGGCCTTCGATGCCGTGCCGTTCTTCTGGAGCAACCATTTCGAGGTATCGATCAGCTATCTCGGACATGCCTCTTCCTTCGACCGGATCGACGTGAGCGGCTCGATCGAGAAGGACGACTGCGCGATCGCCTACCGGAAGGGGGGAAAGACGCTCGCCCTCGCGACCATCGGCCGCAATTTCGAGCGTCTGGAAGGGGAAGTAGCCATCGCAAACGGCGACGAAGCCGTCCTGCAGCGGATCGTTCCGCAGCGAAGGGATAGTTGAAAACGCCGGATTCGCATAAGACGTAAGGCCAAAACTTCGCGCACCGGAGGAACGACGATGTCGACGGCAACCGGGAAGATGGCACTGGCACTGGCCTCAGCGGCGCTCCTGTTTCTGTACGGGCCGACGGGCGCCACCGCGCAGACCGAGGGCGACACCATCAACCTGGGGGCGGCGGTCTCGCTCACCGGCAAGTACTCGGTGAACGGCAAGAACACGAAGGACGGCTACGACCTCGCCATCAAGCGCCTCAACGAGATGGGAGGCGTGAAGGTGGGCGGCAAGTCGTACAAGCTCAAGATTGTCTACTACGACGACGAATCCACGCCGGCGCGCGGCGCGCAGCTGGCCGAGCGCCTCATCAACCAGGACGGCGTCAAGTTCCTCCTCGGCGCGTACAGCTCCGGCCTCACCAAGGCGATCGCGCCCATCACCGAGAAGTACAAGGTGCCGCACGTCGAGGGGAACGGCGCTGCCCGCGAGCTCTTCACCGAGGGTTACAAGTACCTGTTCGGGGTGCTCTCCACCTCGGACTACTACCTGCGCGACGCGGTCAACATGGCCGCCGAGGTGGCGAAGGAGAACGGCCGCGATCCGAAGTCGATGAAGATCGCCATGGCCTTCGAGAACGATCCCTTCAGCCTCGACGTCCGCGCCGGCATCCTCGAGGCGGCGAAGAAGCACGGCATGAAGGTGCTCGTCGACGACAAGCTTCCGCCCGAGATCAACGACATGGCCGCCACGCTCACCAAGGTGAAGGCGGTGAAGCCGGATCTGCTCCTCGTCTCCGGTCACGAGAAAGGCGCCACGCTGCTCGTCCGGCAGACCTCGGAGATGAAGATCGACGTTCCCATCGTCGCCACCACCCACTGCGACTCGGCGAAGATCGCCGAGACGATGGGCAAGCAGGCGGAAGGCATCCTCTGCGCTTCGCAGTGGGATCGGACGCTCGCCTACAAAGACAAGTGGTTCGGCAGCGCCGACGATTACGCGAAGACCTTCCAGAAGGAGTTCAACTATCCGGCGCCGTACCAGGCCGCCGAGTCGACTGCCTCGGTGCTGGTCTTCGCCGATGCGTTCCAGAGGGCGGGCTCGCTCGATCCCGCCAAGGTCCGCGACGCCATCGCCAAGACCGACGTGATGACCTTCTACGGACCCATCAAGTTCGACGAGACGGGAAAGAACACCAAGAAGCCGATGGTGCTGTACCAGGTGCAGGGCGGCGACTACAAAGTGGTGTTCCCCAGCAAGTGGGCGGAGACGAAGATCAAGTACCCGCGGAAGCTGCCGACGAATTAACTCTTGGAAAACCTCCGCCTCCTCTTCGACGCGCCCATCCTGACCGTCCAACTCCTCCTCGACGGGATCTTGATCGGCGCCATCTTCGCCCTCGCCGCCTACGGCATGATGCTCGTCTGGGGCGTCCTCAACATCATCAACGTCGCGCAGGGCGAATTGGTGATGCTCGGGGGATACGTCGCCTTCTTCCTTTTCAAGGCGGGCATCAACCCCCTCTTCGGGGTGCCGGTCGCGGCCGCGCTGTTGTTCGTGGTCGGGTGGCTCCTCTACCGCGTCGTCATCTTCCGCATCGTCGACAAGGATCTCTTCATCTCCATCCTCGCCACCTTCGGGCTGAGCATCCTCATCCAGCAGCTTGCCAAGGTGGCGTTCTCGCCCGACGTGAGGACGCCGCAGGCCGGATTCGGCACCATCTCGATGTTCGGTGGCGCGGTCACCGTGACCTGGATCAAGATCATCTCCTTCGCAGCCGCGCTCACCACGGGCGGCGTCCTCGTCTGGTTCTTGCGCGGTACGCGGATGGGCCAGGCAATCCGCGCTACCGCGCAGAACGCGCGAGCGGCCCGGGTGATGGGTATCGACACCGATCGCGTCTATGCCTGGACCTTCGGGGTCAACGCCGCCATCTGCGGCGCCTCGGGCGCGCTGGTGGCGATGACGTATCTGGTCGACCCGTACATCGGCCTGCCCTACACCATCCGTTCCTTCATGATCGTGATCGTCGCCGGGCTGGGAAACATCTCGGCCGTGCTTGCGACCGCGATAGGGCTCGGCGCCGCGGAGAACATCTCGGCTTTCCTGTTCGGCGCCGAGTACCAGATCGCGTTCGTCTACGGTCTCCTCGTCGTCATCCTCATCTCGCGGCGGATCGTGCTCGCGCGTCAGCGCCGGTATCTGGCATGAAGCGCTCGATCCTCCGCGCCGCCGTTCTCGCTTTCTTGATCGCCTTCCCCGCGCTGCTTCCCGCCTGGCGCACGCAGATGTCCTACCTCGTCATCATGATCGTCTTCTCGCTCACCTGGGACCTGCTCGGCGGGCAGATGGGCTACAACTCGTTCGGCAACGTCCTCTTCTTTGGCATCGGGATGTACGTGTGCGCAGTCGTGCAGCGCGACGCGCACTTCTCCTATCCGGCGACGCTCGCTCTCGGCATCGCGGCCGGCGCGGCGGCGGCCGTCGCGGTCGCGGCCATCCTCGGGTCGGGGATTCTCGGGTTGCGCGGACATTACTTCGCCATCGGCACGCTCGGCCTCGGCATCGCGGCGGGAGAGCTGGCCGCCGGATGGGATTTCGTCGGCGGAGGCGGCGGGATGGTTCCACCGCAGTATCCGGGCGCCCTCGGCGGACGCGAGACGTTCTTCTACTATCTGGCGGCTGCTCTGGCGGTGGCCACGTTCTTCACCCTGCGCTGGCTCTACGGGGGACGGTTCGGCCTCGCCGTCAACGCCATCCGCGACGACGAGGACAAGGCCGAGGCGATGGGTCTGTGGACCACTCGCTACAAGACAGCCGCCTGGTGCGTGTCCGCATTCTTCCTCGGCATCGGCGGAGCGATCGTCGGCAACGTCAGCGGGTTCATCGATCCCCGCGAGACGGCCTTCGCGGGTTCGACGTACGGCGTGTGGATGGTCCTCATGGCAATCCTGGGAGGGAAGGGCACGCTCTGGGGCCCCGTCCTCGGCGCCGTCATCTTCCACATCACGAAGGAGCTGTTCTGGACATACCTGCTCGACTGGCAGCAGGTGGCGCTCGGCTTCCTCATCGTGGTCATCGTCATCTTCTTTCCCGTCGGGATCCTGGGTTGGGCGCGGGAGAAGTGGCCGGAGAAATTCGGGCACCGGGTGGAAGAAGCGAAGCCCGCGGAGGCGAGCGGGTGACGCCCATCCTGGAGGTGACGCGCGTCCGCAAGACCTTCGGCGGCGTGGTGGCGAACCGCGACGTGAGCCTCTCGGTCCCCGAAGGGAAGATCTACGGGCTCATCGGTCCCAACGGATCGGGCAAGACGACGCTCTTCAGCTCCATCGTGGGAACGCATCCCATCGACTCGGGCTCCATCAAGTTTCGTGGAGAGGAGGTCTCGCGGCTGCGAGTGCCGCAGATCGCGCGCCTGGGCCTCCTTCGCACCTTCCAGCAGACGCGCATCTACGGGAAGATGACCTGCGTCCAGAACCTGCTCATCAGCGTTCCGCCGGCGGCGCTCTCCTGGCGGTCGATGCTCGCACGTCCCTCGGCGGCGGAAACCAAGAAGGCGGAGGATCTCCTTCAGTTCGTCGGGCTCCACGCCAAGCGCCACCTGCGCGCGGGCGACCTTTCTTTTGGTCAGCAGAAGCTCCTCGAGCTGGCGATGGCGCTGATGAGCGAGCCGCGCATGCTGCTCCTCGACGAGCCGACGGCGGGAATCAACCCGACGCTCATCAACGATCTCATCGACCGGCTCCGCCGGATCAACGCGGAGCTGGGCATCACGCTCCTCGTCATCGAGCACAACATGCGGGTGGTGATGGGGCTCGCCCAGTACATCTACTGCCTCGCCCACGGCGAGCTGCTCGCCGAAGGCGAGCCCGCGGCGGTGAAGAGCGACAAACGCGTGATCGAGGCCTACCTGGGCGCGCACTGATGCTGGCCGTTCCCGATTCCGGACCCTCCCGCGAAGAGCTCCGCCTCCTGGCGGGAGGCGAGCCACTGCTCTCCCTCGAAAGGCTTCGCGCCGGCTACGGCCGGATGGAGATCCTGCACGGCATCGATCTGGTCGTCGCGCCCGGGCGCTCGCTCTGCCTCATCGGCCCGAACGGGGCGGGCAAGTCGACCGTGCTGCATTCGATCTACGGCTTCACCCGCATCCTGGAAGGGACCATCCGGGTGGCGGGCGAGGACGTCACGAGAATCTCGCCGAATCAAAAGCTCCGGCGCTCGGGCGTCGCCTACGTGCTGCAGGACAACTCCGTCTTCCCCGACATGACCGTCGAGGAGAACCTGTGGATGGGCGGGTATCTCATGGACCGTCCGCAGCAGGCGAAGGAGGCCGCCGAGCGCGTCTTCGCGAAGTACAAACGGCTCGCCGACCGCCGCCGGCAACCGGCACGCGTGCTCTCGGGCGGCGAGAGGCGGCTTCTGGAAATCTCCCGGGCGCTGGTCATGGACCCCAAGGTCCTGCTCGTCGACGAGCCCTCCATCGGCCTCGAGCCGCGCTACATCGACATGGTGTTCGAGATCCTCACCGACCTGCAGCGTCAAGAGGGTAAGTCGATCGTCATGGTCGAGCAGAACGCCAAGAAAGGGCTCGAGTTCGCCGACGTAGGCTACGTGCTGGTGGCCGGCAAGGTGGCGAGAGCGGCGACGGGAAGGGAGCTCCTCGAGGATCCCGAGGTGGGACGCCTCTTCCTGGGAGGGTAGAGGCGCGCACATCGCCGTGCGCGGCCCCACATGCGCGCATTGCGCGGCTACCTGGGGAGGCCGCTAGATTTCCGCCCGTGGAATCCACTCTCTCCGTTCCTCCGCCGAAGCACGTCCCCATCCGGGAGCGCGTCTCGGCGGGCATCGCTGCCTTCCGCTTCTCTCGCCAGGAGCGCCGCGCGCTTCGCGAGCACGGTTTCGCTCTGCAAAAGCTCGGCGAGTCGCTGGGCTCCCGCGACGATCTCGCCGAGCGCCTCTCCGAGTCGCTGCACGAAGTCGGGGAACGCCGCTCGAAGTGCGACGCGATCACCAGTTCGCTGGGCCGCTCTCTCGACGACGACCGCGCCGACTACGCCGAGGTGCCCGCGCTCGTCCGGCCCCTGGTGATCCTGCGCGGCCTCGCCCATCGCGGCGTCCTGCGGGCCCGCCTGTACCGGGCGCGCAAGGAACTGTCCGTCGCCTGGGAGCGGCTGGGCGGCGACGCCCTCGACGACGATTCCTCGCTCACCGTTCCGGCCGCGGAACTGGCCCGGGCCGCCCGCGCCGCTGCCCTGCGTGCCTGCGAGGACCGCGAGCGCGTACTCGCACCGTACGGCGGAGCCGCTCTCCCGCCCGGCATGGCCCGCGGAGCGCGCGAGGCACGACATCTGACCAAGTCCGTCGCCAAGGAAGTCCGCGGCGCCCTCGTTCCGCGCCTCCCCGCGGTGGCTGGCATGGGCGTCGGCTGGTGGGTCGCGAACACCTTCACCGATTCGAGCTTCAGCGCGACCCTGCACTCGCTCGGGCTCGGCAGCGGCCCCCGCTACGCCGTGACCACCGAGCAATACCAGCTCATGCACTTCTGGATGCCCATCGCCGCCGCCGCGACCTGCTCGTACCTGGGCAGCCGGCTCGGCGCGCTGATACGCGCCCGGTACCAGCCGGGCAGCGCTGCGAAGAAATAGGTAAGCTTCCGTCCCTCTCGCTGCGGGAGGACGACGATGCCGACCGTTCTGGAGAAGGCGAACACCCTGCGCGCGCTGCACCAGGGGCCGCGCCTGCTCGTCCTGGCCAACGTCTGGGACTGCGCAAGCGCCCGCATCGTGGCGAAGGCGGGACTTCCCGCGCTGGCGACTTCCAGCGCCGCGGTCGCGGCCATCTACGGCTATCCCGACGGCGAGCGCATCTCGCGCGACGAGATGATCGAGTTGGTCGGACGGATCGCTGGCTGCGTCTCCCTTCCTGTTTCGGCGGACGTGGAGGCGGGCTACGGCCAGACGACCGACGATGCGGCGCAGACGGCCCGGGCGGTGCTCGCCTGTGGCGCGGTAGGAATCAACCTCGAGGACACGGCGACCGACGGGCGCCTCCTGCCCGTCGAGGCCCAGGTCGCTCGCATCCGCGCAGCGCGTTCCGCGGCCGAGCCGCTCGTCATCAATGCGCGGACCGACGTGTTCGGCGTCGAGGACGTTCCCGCCGCGGAGCGGATGGCCGAAGCAATCCGCCGCGCGAACGCCTATCTCGCCGCCGGGGCCGACTGTGCCTTCGTGCCCTGGGTCGTGGACCCCGAGCGCATCTCCGCGCTCGTTCGCGAGATCCGCGGTCCGCTCAACGTGCTCATCTCGCCGAAGTCTCCGCCGATCCCGGAACTCGAACGGCTCGGCGTGCGGCGGGCGAGCGTCGGATCGGGCATGGCGCGGGCGGCATACGGCCTCGCCGCCACCATCGTGCGTGAGCTTCTCGACAGCGGCACCTACCGGTCGCTCGCCCAAGGTGCGATTCCGTACGCGGAGATGCAGCAGCTGCTGGAATGACGGATTGTCAATCGGGGGCGCTTTCCGCTATGCGGAGCGCGTGAAGCTCGCCACTTATGCCGTCCAGGGCAAGGTTTCCTACGGTGCGGTCGTCGGCGACGGCGTCGTCGACCTCCGGCGCCATCTCGGCGAATCGCGCTATCCGACGCTGAAGAGCGTTCTCGAGGCGGGAGCGCTCGGGGAGGCTCGCAAGGCCGCGGTGGGGAAGCGCCCCGATCACCGCCTCGCCGACGTGGAGCTCCGGCCGGTCATTCCCGACGCTGCGAAGATTCTCTGCGTCGGGCTCAATTACCACGCACATCGCGACGAAACGGGTCACCGCGATCCGACCGCCCATCCCGCGCTCTTCATCCGCTATCCGGACACGCAGGTGGGCCACGGGCAGGCCCTCGTGCTTCCTCGCAACGCGAAGGACTTCGACTACGAGGGCGAGCTGGCGGTCGTCATCGGAACGCGCGCTCGCCACGTGCCGGCGACCCGGGCGTTGGAGTGCATCGCGGGGTACAGCTGCTACCACGACGGCTCGCTGCGCGACTGGCAGTTCCACACCTCGCAATGGACTCCGGGGAAGAACTTCCCTGCCACCGGAGGATTCGGACCCTGGCTCGTCACCACCGACGAGCTGCCCGATCCGTCGAAGCTGACGCTCGTCACGCGGCTCAACGGCAACGAGATGCAGCGGGCGCCCACCGATTTAATGATCTTCGACATCCCCACCATCATCGAATATCTGACCGGCTTCACCGAGCTGCTTCCCGGCGACGTGATCGCCACCGGTACCCCGGGGGGCGTCGGGTTCAAGCGCGAGCCGCCCGTCTTCATGAAGGCTGGCGATGTCGCCGAGGTCGAGATCTCGAGCATCGGGATCCTGCGCAATCCGGTGGTCGCGGAAAGGGACTGACTACCGCGGGAGCCGTTTCATGGACGTGGTGATCGTGGGCGGGGGAATCGGCGGACTGACCCTGGCCCTGACGCTGCAACGGGCCGGCGTCTCCTCTCGCGTCTACGAGTCGGTGCCGCAGATGCGCGCCGTCGGCGTCGGGATCAACATCCTGCCCCACGCGGCCAAGGAGCTCATCGCGCTCGGGCTGGAAACCGACCTGGCACGCGTCGCCGTTCCCACCCAGGAAGCGGTCTTCTTCAACCGCTTCGGCCAGCTCATCTTCCGGGAGGCGCTCGGCCGCGCCGCCGGATACGACTGGCCGCAGTACTCCATCCACCGGGGAGATCTAATAGCGGTGCTCCACGAGGCGGTGCGCAAGCGCGTCGGCGCGGACCGGGTGAAAGCGGGCTGGAAGTGCGTCGGGTTCGAGCAGGACGGTTCGAGCGCGACAGCGCTCTTCCAGGACGCGACCACCGGAGAGGACCTTCCGCCCCAGAGCGGCGACGTGGTGGTCGGCTGCGACGGGATCCATTCGCGCATCCGCAAGCAGCTCCATCCGGAAGAGGGCGAGCCGCTCTACTCCGGCGTCAACATGTGGCGAGGCGTGACGCGGTGGCCGGCGTTCCTCTCCGGCGCGAGCATGGTGCGGGCCGGCTGGCTCGCCACGGGGAAGATGGTCATCTACCCCATCCGCAACCGCGTCGACCCGCAAGGGCGACAGCTCGTCAACTGGGTCGCCGAGGTGGAAACGCCGAGGCACGTCGCGCGCGACTGGAACCGCCGCGGCGAGCTGAGCGACTTCCTCCGCGCCTTCGAGGACTGGCATTTTCCCTGGCTCGACGTTCCCGCCTTCCTGCAGGCGGCGGACTCGATCCTCGAGTTCCCCATGGTGGACCAGGATCCGCTCTCCTTCTGGACGAAGGGGCGGGTGACGCTCCTCGGCGACGCGGCGCACCCGATGGTTCCGCGCGGCTCGAACGGCGCCGGACAGGCCATCCTCGACGCCCGGGTGCTGGCCGCGGAGCTGTCGAGCAAGGACGACCCGCGTGAGGCGCTCGCAGCCTACGAGGCGCAGAGGCTTCCCGCTACCTCCAACGTCGTGCGGATGAATCGGCAGAATCCGCCGGACGCCATCCTGCGCGAGGTCTATCTGCGCAGCGGCGACAAGCCCTTCGAGCGCATCGAGGACGTGATCAGCGAAGCTGAGCTGCGAGCGATCTCGGACCGCTACAAGCAGGTCGCGGGATACGATCGCAAGACGCTGGAGGAGGGCAGAGCATGAAGGCCCCGATCGTGAACGTCCAGGGATTCATCGACCGGCGCTTCGGCGGCTTCCAGCTGCAAGTGGTGGCGCTCTGCGCGCTCATCGTGCTCATCGACGGCTTCGATACCCAGGCCATCGGGTACGTCGCTCCCGCCATCGTGAAGTCGTGGCACGTGCAGCGGCAGGACCTCGGTCCGGTCTTCGCCGCCGGGCTCACCGGGCTCATGGTGGGCGCGCTCGCCTTCGGTCCCATTGCGGACCGCTTCGGACGCCGGCCCGTCCTGCTCTTCTGCACGCTCTTCTTCGGCGTCCTCTCGCTGCTCACCGCGACGGCGAATTCGCTGCAGGTCTTGCTCGCCTTCCGCTTCCTTACCGGACTCGGGCTCGGCGGCGCGATGCCCAACGCCATCGCCCTCACCACCGAGTACGCGCCGAGGCGGGTGCGGGCGACCACCATCATGATCATGTTCTGCGGCTTCTCGCTCGGCGCAGCGCTCGGTGGTCTGGCCGCGGCCGGGCTCATCGCCCGGTTCGGCTGGAAAGCCGTCTTCGTGGTGGGCGGTGCGGTGCCGTGCCTTTTCTTCGCCTTCCTGCCGCGGGGCCTCCCCGAATCGATCCGGTATCTGGTCGTGCGAGGCGGGCGGAACGCGGAGGTCGCGTCGATCCTGGAGCGGATCGACCCGTCGATGCGGCCGGATCCTGCGGCCGTGTTCACGGTGGAGGAGCACAAGCCCAAGGGATTCGTGGTGGCGCAGCTTTTCGCCGAGGGCCGCGGCCGCTTCACGCTCCTCACCTGGGTGGTGTTCTTCATGAGCCTGCTCGATCTCTACTTCCTGACCAGCTGGCTCCCGACCATCATCCACGACGCGGGAATCCCGGTTGCGAACGCCGCCGTGATCACCGCCATGTTCCAGGTGGGAGGCATCGCCGGGACGCTGCTTCTCGGCAGGCTCTTCGATCGCTTCTCGCCTTACGCGATGCTCGCCCTCACCTATCTCGGAGCGGGCGCGTTCGTCGTCCTCATCGGCACCGCCGCCGCCTCGACGACCCTGCTCGTCGCCACCATCTTCGGCGCCGGGTTCTGCGTGGTGGGCGGGCAGATCGGCGCCAACGCCCTCACCGCCGAGTCGTATCCCACCGCCATCCGCTCGACCGGCGTCGGCTGGGCGCTGGGGATCGGCCGCATCGGATCGATCATCGGGCCGCTCGTCGGCAGCATGCTCCTGTCTTTGCGCTGGGACACGAGACACATCTTCCTCGTCGGAGCGGGGCCGGTGCTCATCGCGGCGATCGCGGCGCTGTCGATCTCCTTCTCGCGGCCCCATACGACCGGTGTTGCTTCGGTTGCGCCGGCGCGCGAGCCCGGCGGAGCGCCGTGATGTTCGCGACTCCCGAGAAGAACCCCGAGCGCAAGGAGTTCTACGAAAGGATCAGCGGCGAGAACCTCACGCCGCTCTGGGAGGTGCTCGGCGATCTGGTGCCGCAAAGGCCGCGCACGCCGTGCGTCCCGGCGCTCTGGCGCTACCAGACGGCGCGCCCCCTTCTCCTCGAAGCGGGTCGGCTCATCACCGCCAAGGAGGCGGAGCGGCGCGTGCTGGTGCTCGAGAACCCCGGCCTGCGCGGGCATTCGTCGATCACCCACACGCTCTATGCCGGCTTGCAGCTGATCCTTCCCGGAGAGGTGGCGCCGAGCCACCGGCACGCCCAGTCGGCGCTCCGTTTCGTCGTCGAGGGCAGCGGTGCCTACACGGCGGTGGACGGCGAGCGCGCCACCATGCGCCCGGCGGATTTCATCGTCACGCCCTCCTGGACCTTCCACGACCACGGCAATCCCGGAAAAGAGCCGGTCATCTGGCTGGACGGACTGGACATCCCGATGATCGCCTTCTTCGACGCGGGCTTCGCCGAGCGTTACCCGCAGGAGGTCCAGCCCAGCGTGCGGCCGGAGGGCGACGCGCACTCGCGGTACGGGCAGAATCTGTTGCCGCTCGAGTATCAGCCAGCTTCGCGAACGACGCCGGTCTTCAGCTATCCGTACGAGAAGACGCGCGACGCGCTTTCGCGCTTGCAGCGCGCCGGGCCGCCGCATCCGTCCCACGGCATCAAGATGCAATATGCGAATCCGGCGACCGGCGGTTATCCGATGCCGACCATCGCGGCCTTCATCCAGCTCTTGCCGGCGGGCTTCAAGGGAAGGCGACATCGATCGACCGACGGGACCGTGTTCAGCGTGGTCGAAGGCCGCGGGCGATCGAAGATCGGTAAAGAAGTCTTCGACTGGGGCCCGAAGGACTTGTTCGTCGTCCCTTCCTGGCACGAGGTCTCGCACGAGGCGCAGGAAGAGACCGTGCTCTTCTCCTTCTCCGACCGGCCGGTGCAGAAAGCACTCGGAATCTGGCGGGAAGAGGAGCTTTGAAGGGAGGCCGACTCGAGAGCCTGCCGCGGTGAGCAGGCGTTCGCGCCGTCGCCGAGGCGGCGAACCAGGCCCACTCCGGCACGCTGGACGACCGCGATGTCGTCAGGATTGACGACAAAAAGGGCATCTTCCACGCCCTGCGTATCCCCACTACCAGGACGACGGGTGCGCTAGCGAAACGATGATTACCTGTGCAGCGGCAGATGGCCATGGTAGGCGCAGACGGGTTCTCGGCGGCTGATGTTCAGGGCAGCCTTGCGGCGGACGTCATTGTCGCCAATGCGCCCGATCCTGTCTTCGTGTGCGACTTGCACGGGAAGATCCTGGAGGCGAACGAGGCGGTCTCGCAACTGCTCGGCCTCCGCCGCGACGAGGTGCTCGAGCAGTCGCTGTCCCGCTTCCTGAGCGAGAGGGAGACCTACGAGTTCATCGCCGCGGTGCGCGAGGTCGTCGAGCAGGGGGTGACGCGAAACGTCCGCCTCAACGCCGGCAGCGCGTCGGGCGAAGTGATTCCGACCACATTGAACGCTTCGGCGCTGCGCAACGGCCGCGGGCAGCCCATTGGCGTCATCGGGATTCTTCGCGACATGCGCGAGCTGGACAAGGCTCGCGCATACGCGGAGAGCCTGATCAAGAACGCTCCAGATCCGGTCTTCGTCAGCGATTTGCGGGGCAAGATCCTCCAAGCCAACGACGCCGTGTTCACGCTGCTCGGGTTTCGTCCGGACGAGGTCATCGAGCAATCGTTGTCGCGCATCATCTCCGCCGACGAGACCCGCGAGTTCATCGCCGCGTTGCGCGAGGTGGTCGAGCGCGGCGTCACGCGCAACGTCCGGCTGAATCCCCGCAGCGCGTCGGGCGAGGTGATCCCGACCACGCTCAACGCTTCGGCCCTCTGCGATCCTGACGGTACCGTCATCGGGGCAATCGGCATCCTGCGCGACATGCGCGCGTACGAGCGGGTCGTGCGCGACCTGGAGGATTCCCGGCGCGAGCTGCGCGCGGCGGACAAGGCGAAGGACGAATTCCTGGCGATGGTTTCGCATGAGCTGCGCACGCCGCTCACCGCCATGCTCGGATGGGCACGGCTCCTGCGCGTGGGAGCGCTCGCCTCCGCCCGGGCCGCGCACGGCCTGGAAGTGATCGACCGGAACACGAAGCTTCTCGCGCAACTGATCGAGGACCTGCTGGACGTGTCGCGCATCGTGACCGGCAAGCTCCAGGTCGATCGGCGGCCGGTCGATCCGGTCGTGGTCCTCGAGGCGGCGATCGATGCTGTCCAGGGCCTTGCCGACATGAAGAGGATCGAGCTCGAGGTCGCGGTCGATCCGGACGCCGGTCCGGTGCTCGCGGATCCCGCTCGGCTGCAGCAGGTCGTCTGGAACCTGCTTTCGAACGCGATCAAGTTCAGCGAGCCGCAGGCGAAGGTGCACGTTGGCCTTGAGCGCAGGGGATCGATCGCGCGGATCACGGTGGCCGACACGGGAATGGGCATCAAACCCGAGCTGCTGCCCGAAATTTTCGACCGGTTCCGGCAGGGGCAACGCAGGACCGGCGGTCTCGGGCTGGGCCTCGCCATCGTTCGCCACATCGTCGACCTCCATGGTGGGACGGTCCGCGCGCAGAGCGCGGGCGACGGACGAGGCGCGAACTTCACGGTCGAACTTCCCATCATGAGCAGCCGGGCTGACGCCGCCGAGCGAATATCGCCTTCCCACGAGGGCGCGGTGAGGTCCGGAGCACCGGCGCTCAAAGGCGTCAAGATCCTCGTCGTGGACGACGATGCCGATGCCCGTGAGCTACTGAGCATGATCCTGGAGCACGCAGGAGCCGAGACAGCCACGGCTGGCTGTGTCGACGAGGCGCTGGCCGTGCTCGAGCGGTTCAAGCCGGATGTCCTGGTCAGCGACATAGGAATGCCCGAGCACGATGGGTACTGCTTGATCCGCAAGATCCGCGCCGGCGAGGGCAATGGCATGAGCGGAATCCCCGCGGTCGCCCTGACCGCATTCGCGCGCGATGAGGACCGGAGCCAGGCCCTCGAGTCGGGGTTTCAGGCGCATCTGGCCAAGCCGATCGAGCCCGGCGAACTGACCGCGATCATCGCGCGATTGATCACGTAATGTCTTCGGCCTCGGCGATGGTGGATTCGCTTTCGCGGCACTCACGGGAATGGTCCTCTGGGAAGGACTCAAGCTCGTCATCATCCTGACCCTGGGGCAGACGTTTCATGGCAAGCGCCTGGCCAAGTTGGGAATCCACGCTTTGACGCTAGTCGCCGTGATGGCAACCATCAACTTCAACAACCGGTTGGCGCGGACGCGAGGAGATCAGGTGGTTTCGGCAATCAAGGAATACAAGGCCAGACACGATCGATATCCCGACGCTTTACAGGGGTTGGTGCCGGACTTCCTTCCCTCGGTTCCCAAGGCGAAGTATGCGCTCGCCTTCAACGAGTTTTATTATCGGTACAGTCCTGGAGAGCTCCTCAGGTTCGGTTGCTTCGTGTGGCCGCCCTTCGCATGGTCGTTCTACGACTTCGAACGGAATCGTTGGCGATCTGTTGGGTAGATCGGCGGGAGACCGGCTATTTCAGCTTGTCGAGCTCGGCGAGCAGCTCGTCGTTCGTGACCAGATCCTTGGGACTATCGAGGACCTTCCTATATCGAACCGTTCCCGACTTGTCGATAATTGCATAAGCCCGCTTGGCGTAACGATAGAGCCGGTTCTTGGGATCGGTCTCGAGGAATCCGTAGGCCTCCAGCGTCGTCCGGGGCATATCGCTGAGCAGCGGGAAGGTGAGGCCCATCTTCTCGCTCCACGCCTGGCTGGCCGGCACGAAGTCGGTGCTGATGCCCAGGACCTGGGCATTGCGGCTTTCGAACTTGGGCAGGTCAAGTTGGAAAGCCGCGACTTCGCGCGTTCAGGTCGGAGTGAAAGCGCCGATGAACCCGAACAGCACCACGTTCTTCTTGCCGAGGTAGTCCGCGAGCGAAACCTTCTCGGCGGTCGTCGCGGGCAGGGCGAAGGCGGGCGCCTTGTCGCCGATCTGCACGGCCGCCGCAGGGAGCACCGGCGCGCCTGCGAAGAGCGCCACCACCCCGACCACAATCCTCGTCACGTTCCTCATGGAACCTCGCCTTCTCGAGGTGAAGATCATCGTCCGGTAAGTGGCTGTATGAACGCGAGCGCCTCTTTCCCGTCCCACTCGCGCGCGCCGATGGCCCGGCCGACGATGACACCTTTGCGGTCGCGCACCACCGTCACCGGGAGCCAGCGGACACCGTACCGTCGTGCCACTTCCATCTGCGGGTCGAGGAGCGTGCGGATCTTGTGTCCGTGCTTTTCCAGGTACGGTTTGACGTCCTTCTCTCCGCGGCCGTCCATGGCGACGAAGTAGACGGTGAGATCCTTCGGGAACTTCGCCTGCAGGTTCTCCAGGCTCTTGAGCTCGCTCGTGCAGCTCGAGCACCAGGTGGCGCCGAAGCTGAGCACGGCGACCTTTCCCGCGAGCGCTTTGGAGTCGAACTTCTTGCCGGAGAGATCGGGGAGGGAGAACGCCGGAGCGGGCGTATGCTCGCGCAGGATGAAGACGTCCGAGTCTTGCGCGAGGACGCCAAAAGCCATTCCGATGGCGAGGAGCAGGCCCGCTCGCAAGGACCGTTGCCTCATGAGGAGCGCAGGATTCTCGCAGGCGGCCCGAACTGTCAATCGGCCGGCCGGGCCTCACTTCGTCGAGCTGGGCCGACGCGAAGGGGCCGAGAGTTTCACTGCCGGTCTGGGTGCGCCTTCCCAAAGGCCTCGATCCTCATGCACGCTTCATGGATGTGAACGATGCGCGGATAGCTCCCCAGATCGACCTTGAAGCGCACGGCGTTCACGACCTGCGGGACGAGGCAGCAGTCCGCCATCGTCGGGGCGTCGCCGTGGCAGAACTCGCCGGTTGCGGGTTCGGCGAGGATCTGCTCGAGGGCGCGGAAGCCCTCGTGGACCCAGTGGTGGTACCACGCGTCGATGGCCGACTGGTCGAGGTGAAGCTCTTTCTCGAGCCTGAAGAGCACGCGCAAGTTGTCGAGTGGATGGATGTCGCAAGAGATGAGCTGCGAGATGCCGCGAACTCGTGCCCGCTCCAGGGGCGCCGCAGGCAGGAGCGGCGGGCGGGGATGGGTCTCGTCGAGGTACTCGAGGATGGCCATCGACTGCGCGAGCGTATGACTCCCGTCGACGAGCGCAGGGACCGCTTGTGCGGGGTTGACGCGGGCGTAATCCGGCGACCGGTGAGCGCCCTTGCGCAGATCGAGGACGACCGATTCGTACGGCAGCGACTTCAAGTTGAGCGCGATCCGGACGCGGAACGACGCCGACGACCGGACCGCCTCGTAGAGCTTCATCGCGGCACCGCCGAGGCGGCCCCCGGAGAGGGACCGCCTCCGGGGCGGATTTCAGAAGAGGAAGAAGGTGCCGAAGAACACGCGGGAGTTGTTCGCGAGCTGGTTGGTGGTCCTGCGCTGCAGGGTGCGGGCGAACTCGAGGCCGAACCGCACCCCCGTCCACGGATCGACGAAGAGGTTCGCGTCCCACCAGGCCTGCTGGTTCCACGTCCCAGCGAACTGCTGGGCGTTGTCCGAGTAGACGTTGCTGTAGCTGCCGGCGAGGACGACCTTCCCCAGCGAGAACTGCGCGCCGACGAGCAGGGTGCGGAAGTCGACGGTGTCGAGCTTGCCGGCCCGGTTGAATCCCGCGATGCCGGCGTCGATGTCGGTGAATCCGGCGTAGTTGGCCGCGGTGACGCCGATTGGCGTACCGATGGCCGCGCCTCCGCTCAGACCGGTGAAGAGGTCGGCCATCCCCGTGCCGGTGGAGGCCTCTCCGAGCAGCGAGAGGGCGAACGGACCGCGCTGGCTCGCCGGAATCAGGGGCACGAAGGCGTTGAGGGCCACCACGTTGCCGACCACGGTGTCGTAGGCCAAGGCATTCGCTCCCGAGACGGCGCTCGCCATCTTGATCTTGCGCGTGCTGCCGGTGACCGCGATGGAAGCCGGGCTGACTACGGTTGCCGTCGACCCGATCGATTGCACGCCGGTCCAGCCATTGATGTTGAACTTGAGGCCACCCTGGAGGTCAGGCATCTCCGCGTCGAATTGTGGAGAGCGCACCGCCGCGGCGGCCGCCTCGACGGAGAACACCTTGGCGTCGAAGATGTGGCTCAGGCGCACCTGCGGGTTCCTGCCGAAGAGCTGTCCGGGCAGGCCCTGCGGCTGGACGCTGGTGGGCAGGTAGGCCGCGGCGAAAGCCATCAGGTTCCAGGTCTGCCCGATGGAGAGCGTCACGAAGTCGGTGTCGACCTGGGCGAGGGCGATGCGGATGCGCGGAGTGGCGTTGGCGAAAAAGTTCGCTTCGCTGATGGTGCGCGCCGTGGTCGGTGGAGTCGTCGCGGGAGTGCCGGGCTGATTGCCGACGAAGTCCATCTCGAAGTTCGCGCGCACGCGGATTCCGCTTACCTCGGGCGCGGCGAAGCGCATGCCGAGCCGCGTGCCCCGTGAGCTGAACACGGTCCTGCCGTTGTCGCCGAGGAAGGTGCCGGGCAGTTGCAGCGTCGGGTTTCCGCCGTAGGAATCGAGGGCGGCGCGCTGGCTGTCGTGGATCACGTCGCCTTCCAGGTAGCCGTAGAGGGTCGTCACGAAGCGGCCGACCACGAAAGTCGGCGCGGACGAGGCGCGCTGCCCTACGCTGATCAGATCGCGCAGGGCCGAGTTGTACTCGTCCTCGGTGATCGCGCCCTTCTTGCGCAGCGCCTCGAGGGTGGTGAGCGAGAGCTGGAAGTCGGTCCGCTCCTGCAGCTTGGGCGGAATGACGACGCTGCTCGAGCTGCCGGGTCCTGCCGACGGAGTCTGCTGGTCGGCGGGTTCGGCAGCGGCGGCGGGGGCTGCGGGAGCGGCGGCGGGTTCTGCAGCGGCTTCCGAGCGTGCCATCGCAGGCACGAGCACGAGCGCCGCAACGAGAGAGAAGGATCTTACGGTCACGTCAGCCTCCTTGGGTTGGACGCGTGCGAACGATTGCACAAATCGATCGCCAGATTCCAGACCCCTCGGTCCTGCTGGGCGGGAGCGCTCCTGCCGGGCTGCGTCAGGCCGTCTTCTCGCCGGCCCGATACCAGCGCAGGCGAGAGCGCACGATCCAGTCGATGGCGGCGTCCACCACCACCGCGAAACCCGCCAGGAGGAGCACCGCCACGAGCGCCTCGTTGTGATGGAAAGTCCGAGACTGAAAGAGGATGTAGAAGCCGAGTCCATCGACGGAAATGATGAATTCGGCCACCACTGCACCGACGAGGGCGCGCCCCACCGCGAGCCGGATACCGGCGATCAGGTATGGCAGCGACGACGGCAAGGTGATGCCGAACCAGATCTGGTGCGGGCGGGCCCGACAGGCGCGCGCCACCTCGAGATATTCGGCGGGAACGGAGCGCGCGCCGTCGGCGACGTTCATGGCGATAGGGAAGAAGGAAGCGAAGATGATGGTGGCGAGACGCGCCGCGGAGGTGTAGCCGAACCAGATGGTGAGCAGAGGGACGATGGCCACCATCGGCATGGCATAGAGCCCGTTGACGTAGAGGGATAGCGCGCGCTCGGCGAGGCGGAGGCTGCCCATGAAGAGCCCGACGAGGACACCGGAAACGACCGCGATGACGAGGCCCTCGGCCACCGCGGAGAGGGTGATCCCGGCGGCGCCGAGTACCGGAGCGCTGGTGACCACGCCGGGAAGGGCGGCGAAGATGCCGCTCGGCTTCGCCACGTACGCCGGAGCCAGAAGCCGGACGACGATCTCCCAGGCCCCGAGGACGAAGGCGCCGCCCGCGAGCTTGAGCGCGACCGACGATTCCGCGAGACGCCGGCCGAGCGGCCGGGAGGAGGCGGAAGCCGTGAGCCCGATCGCCGCCGGCCCGGCCCGCATCAGCGCCCCGTGCCCCGCCAGACGGTGAAGCGATCCTCGAGCGCCCGGCCGAGGCCCATGAGGGCGAAGCCGAGGACGGTGATGACGAGGACGGCGGCGA
>Ga0209474_10000016_pt1 | contig 194670 bp, 174 predicted proteins | sample GraSoiAngelo_145_FD_185902 | JGI IMG/M metagenome (GOLD analysis project Ga0209474, IMG submission 185902) | Grasslands soil microbial communities from the Angelo Coastal Reserve, California, USA - 14_1009_05_20cm (SPAdes) (version 2) | ecosystem: Environmental > Terrestrial > Soil >... | reverse complement strand
CAAACTCAACGTCACGGCGCCCGTGAAATTCGTGCGCGTGATGGTGACCGTCGTGGTGCCGGTCATCCCCTGGACGATGGTAAGCGCCGCGGGTGAGAGCGATAGCGCATAGTCCGGCGCTGCGCTCACCGTGAGCGTGAGCGGCGTCGAGCGATTGCCCGGGCTCGCGCTTCCAGCCACTGTCAGGTTGTAGACCCCGGGTGCCACCGCCGCCCCGACGCTCACCGTGAGTGCGGAGCTGGTCCCCGTAGGCGCCGCCGGATTGAACGACCCCGTGACTCCAGCGGGCGCGCTGCCCAGACTCAGCGTCACCGCGCCGGTGAAGTTGGTGCGGGTGATAGTAACGGTCGAGGTGCCGGTCGCGCCCTGGCCGATCGTGAGCGCTGCCGGCGCGAGCGACAACGCGTAATCCGGCGCCGCGCTCACGGTAAGGCTAAGCGGTGTCGAGCGATTGCCCGGGCTCCCGCTTCCAGCCACTGTCAGGTTGTAGACCCCGGGTGCCACCGCCGCCCCGACGCTCACCGTGAGTGCGGAGCTCGTGCCCGTGGGTGCGGCTGGATCGAACGCGCCGGTGACCCCGGTGGGCGCGCTGCCCAGACTCAAGGTCACGGCGCCGGTGAAGTTGGTCCGTGCGATGGTGACCGTGGTGGTGCCTGTCGTGCCCTGGATGATCGTGAGCGCCGCCGGCGCGAGCGACAACGTGTAGTCCGGCGCCGCGCTCACTGTGAGCGTGAGCGGCGTCGAACGGTTGCCCGGGGTCCCGGTCCCGTCCACCGTCAGGTTATAGACCCCGGGGGCCACCGCGGCCGCCACGCTCACGGTGAGCGTCACGCTGGTCCCGGTGGGCGCCGCCGGGTCGAACGACCCGGTGACGCCGCTGGGCGCGCTGCCCAGACCCAGGGTCACAGCCCCTGTGAAATTGGTTCGGGTGATCGTGACCGCTGTGGTGCCGTTCGCCCCTTGGACGATCGTAAGCGTGGCTGGCGCGAGCGACAGCGCGTAGTCGGGGGCGGGGCTCACGGTGAGGGTGAGCGGCGTCGAGCGATTGCCGGGGCCCCCGGTGCCGGCCACCGTGAGGTTGTAGACCCCGGGCGCCACCGCGGCTGCGACGCTCACGGTGAGCGCTGACGTAGTCCCGGTGGGAGCTGAGGGACTGAATGACCCGGTGACCCCGGTGGGCGCGCCGCCCAGGCTCAAGGTCACGGCGCCGGAAAAGTTCGTGCGCGTGATGGTCACCGTCGTGTTGCCGGTGGCACCCTGGACGATTGTGAGCGCCGCCGGTGCGAGCGACAGCGTGTAGTCGGCGGCCGGCCCCGTGCCGCCCCCCTCTTTGCCGCAGCCAACCACTACGAGGGCCAGACTGGCGACCAGAACGAGACCAGGACGCAGCCAGTGCTTCAGAACGGAGTGACGCATGATCCCTCGCCCAGTCGGACCTGGTGTGGTGACACCAGGCGTCGCATCCGGCGCAAGGTGTGAGCAGGAGCGTCCGACGCCCGCTGCTCTTCCGCCTGAAGCACAAAAGCAAAAACCGGCCACGTGGGTTGCCCCCACCCAGCCGGTTTCGCGATTCCCTCCCCCCGAGGCATTGGCGAGCCGCACGACATCGCGCCTTGGGGATCACAGCATCTGAGTTGCGCACCAACATGGACGCTGGGACGACAGTCCGCTAGAATGCCGTCGGAGCGCAAAGTCGTGCCAGCGACACATGGTGATTGCGTGACCTCGCGCCATTCCGCTGGTTGCACCGCCGCTTCTCCAAGTGATACTGTTACGGCTTCGTGGGTTACGGCTCCGCCCGATCGCCCCCCGGTGGGCAGGGTGGCGGCCATCCTGCATTGCGCGAGTCCGCCGGAAATGCCGTCATGACGCTTCGAGGCATTCGAACGGAGCACGGTCTGGAGGGTGGCGAGCTGGAAGCGCTGCTGGGCGACCGGAGCGCCCTGGACCATCTGTTCAGCGTGACCTATGAGGAGCTGCGACGCCTGGCCTCGAGCGTCCGGCGCAGCGACCCGAACGCGTCGCTCAGTCCCACGACCTTGGTGAACGAAGCCTGGCTCAAGCTCCGGAGCTCACCCGGGCTCGCCAACATCTCCCGCCTGCACTTCAAGCGCATCGCCGCGCGCGCCATGCGCCAGGTCTTGATCGAGGCCGCCCGTAGGCGGAAGGCTCACAAGCGCGGTGGGGGAGGACTGACGATCGTCACGCTGGGTGAGGCCGTCGATCAGACGCCTGCCGGCGCCGACGAATTGCTGGGCCTGGACGCCGCCCTCGAGCAGCTCGCCCGTCTGCAGCCGCGCCAGGCGTTGGTGATCGAGAGCCGGTTCTTCGGCGGCCTCGACGTGGCGGAAAGCGCGGAGCTGCTCGGCGTATCGGAGGCCACCATTCTCCGCGACTGGCGAGCCGCCAAGGCGTGGCTTGCCCATCAGCTGCGGCGAGCGAGCTGAGCCCCCAAGATGGATGCCGCGCGCTGGGAACGGATCCAGGTCCTATTCCATGAAGTAGCGGACCTGCCGGGACCCGCTCAACGGGCATTCCTCGAGACGGAATGCCGCGACGACCCAGCGCTCATGGCCGAAGTGCTGGGCCTGCTCGAGGAAGATGCGCGGGGCGAGTCGTTGCTGGATCGCGACGTAGCCAATGTGGCTGGCCAGGTGCTCGAGCAAGGGATCCCCCCGGCCCTCCTGGATCAGGATTTTGGTCCCTACCGAATGCAGCGGATGCTCGGCGAGGGAGGGATGGGGGTGGTCTACCTCGCCGAACGCGCGGACCTCGGCAGCGTCGCTGCCATCAAGATCCTGCGCGACGCGTGGCTCTCACCGGATCGCCGGGAACGCTTCGCCAGCGAGCAGCGGACGCTCGCCCAGCTCAATCATCCCGCGATCGCGCGGCTGTACGATGCCAGCACCCTCCCCGACGGGACTCCCTGGTTCGTCATGGAGTACGTCGAGGGCGTCCCCCTGACGAAGTTCTGCGAGGAGCACGCCTCCGCGATGCCGCAGCGTCTGCGCCTCTTCCGTGCGGTGTGCGAGGCGGTGGAGCACGCCCACCGGCATCTGATCGTCCATCGCGACTTGAAGCCCTCGAACATCCTGGTCAAGCCGGATGGGAGCGTGAAGCTGCTCGACTTCGGCATTGCGAAGCAGCTCGACAGCCTCGAGGGGCCCGTGGATCGGACCCGCACCGGGCTGCGGCTCATGACGCCGGCCTACGCTGCGCCCGAGCAGATCCTGGGCGAGCCTGTCGGCATTCATACCGACATCTACACCCTCGGCGTCGTGCTGTATGAGTTGCTGACGGGGCGGCTGCCGTTCGATTTGGCAAACCGGACGCCGGGCGAGGCTGCGACGGTGATTGTCGAGCAGGGCCCGGAGCGGCCGTCGGCGACCGCCAGGGAGACCGCAGCTGGCGGCTCCCCCCTTCCTTCAGTCAGCAAGCGGGCCTGGGCGGATCTCGACGTGCTCTGTCTCACCGCGATGCGCAAGGAGCCTGAGAGGAGGTATCGGACAGTCGAGGCGTTGATCCGGGATGTCGATCACTACCTCGCCGGCGAGCCGTTGGAGGCCCGGCCGGACACGTTGGGATACCGGCTGGGCAAGTACGTACGGCGCAATTGGCGCCCGGTGTCCGCCGCGGCCGCCTCCTTCATCATCGTCATCAGTCTGGTCGTCTTCTACACGGTGCGGCTCGCGACGGCGCGGAACGCCGCCGTTGCCGAGGCGGCTCGGACCCAGCGCATCCAGCGCTTCATGCTGAACCTCTTCCAAGGAGGCGACGAAGCCGTCGGGCCCGCGGACAGTCTGCGCGTCGTGACGCTCGTCGACCGGGGCGTGCAGGACGCGCGCAGCCTCGATGCGGAGCCCGCGGTGCAGGCCGAGCTGTACGAGACGCTGGGAAGCATCTACCAGAAGCTAGGCAAGCTCGACCGGGCGGATTCGCTGCTCCGCACCGCCCTCGCCCAACGCCGCGCGCTGTTCGGATCCGACCATGCCGAGACCGCCAAGAGTCTGGTGGCGCTCGGCAGCTTGCGGGTGGACCAAGCAGAGTACAAGGAAGCGGAGCGGCTGATCCGGGAAGGCCTGGAGATGAGCAAGCGGCAGCTTCGGCCAGGCCACCCGGCGATCGCCAGCGCCACGGTTGCGCTCGGGCAGGCCTTAGAGGAGAGCGGCCAGTACCAAGAAGGGATCAAGGTGCTCGAGCAGGCTGTTCGGCTGCGCAGCGCCGCGGGAGGCACGCCGACTGCGGAGCTGGCCGCCAGCATGCGCGAGCTGGCGAACACCCACTTCTACGCGGGGCACCTTGCGGTCGCCGATTCGCTGGACCGGCTCGTCCTGGCGATGACCCGCACGCTCAACGGGGAGCGTCACCCCCTCGTCGCCGAGGATCTCATCAACCTCGGCGCCGTGCAGCAAGAGTGGGGGCACTATAAGGAAGCAGAACAGTACTACCGCCAGGCGCTCGACATTACCCAAGCGTTTTACGGCCCGAACCATTACAAGACCGCTGCCGGTCTGACCGTACTAGGGCGGGCCCTCCGCTTCGAGCCACAGGGCAACGACGAGGCGGCTCGCCTCTTTGAACAGGCGCTCGTCATACGGGAGCGGGTGTTCGGGAAGGTGCATCCCCAGGTCGCGTCGACGCTCAATGAGATGGGAGGCGTAGCGCTGGCGCGCAACAGGTTCGCCGAGGCGGAGGTGCTCGCCAGGCGCGTCCTGGCCATCTACCGGACGGTCTACGGCGGCAAGCACGCGTTTACCGGCGTCGGGGTGTCTAACCTGGCCAGCGTGTACGTGGCGCAGCAGCAGTATGCCCGCGCCGAGCCGCTGTACCGCGAGGCGATCGAAATCTTCACGGAGAGTCAAGGAGCCGAGCACCTGAACACTGGCATTGCGCGGATCAAACTGGGCCGGACGCTGCTGCGCCAACGCCGCTACGCGGAAGCGGTGCGAGAGACGCTCGCAGGCTACGAGATACTCGCGAAGCGGACCGATCGGGGAGTGAGCTGGCTGGTGGACGCACGAAAGGACCTGGTGGTGGCGTACGACTCGCTCGGGCAGCCGGAGCAGGCGGCGAAGTTCAGAGCGGAGCTGGCAGACACGGCGAGCAAAGCAGTCAACGCCGCCAAGCGGCGGTGATTGAGGCGAGTGATCCTACCCGTCTCGAGCCTGAATCCCTATTTTCGGTGAAGGGGCGGTAGCTCAGCTGGGAGAGCACCTGGTTTGCAACCAGGGGGTCGAGGGTTCGAATCCCTTCCGCTCCACTTCCTCGGCGTCTCACATCAATACGCCACCGTGATCCGCTGCCGGGGGTGCGCGGGACGTTCCAGCTCGTCGAGCACCGCCACGGCGAAGTCCTCCGCGGAAATGCGGCTCCCACCTCTTACGTCCGTCAGCAGCTGATCCGTGCCGATGCGGTACGTTCCCGTCCGCTCCCCGGGCTCGATCAGCGCCGCCGGGCTGAAGTAAGTCCAGTCGAGCCCAGTGGGGGCGGCGGGGGTGGCACGGTACACCGTAAGCGCGTCGCGGTGAGCCAGCGCGACCGGGCGCCACGCGGCCGGGAACCCCGGCGTGTCCACCAGCTGCACTCCGGGTGCTACCTCGAGGCTGCCGGCGCCTCCCACCACCCCGAGCCTGCGGACGCCCGCGCGCTGCAGCCCCGCGATGAGCGACTGGGCCGCGTCGACCAGCATCTGCGGACGCACGTCGCCGGTGTGGGGGGGACCGACGGCGCTGATCACCGCGTCCTGACCGCGGACGGCCGCCGCGACGCTCGCCGGATCGAGTATGTCGCCTTTGACCACGTCGAGCGTCTCGGCCGGCGTGGCGAAGCGCGTCGGGTCGCGCCCGACGGCAGTGACCCGGTGCCCGCGCCGCAGCGCTTCCGCAGCGATGCGCCGGCCGATCGTGCCGCCGGCGCCAAAGAGTGCGATTTTCTTTAGAGACGCGTCATGTAGGATGCAGTGCGAGAGTCGCCGAGCCCCCCCGACTCCTCGAGGAATCGGAGAGGTCTCGGGAGACCCCTGGCCTCGTCACCAAGCGATTGCGTAATTCGAGAGAGCCACAAACAAAAGCGCGATCAGCGTCATGGAGCGTCACCCCCCTCCTGAACGTGAGCAGTTGCGCGTACCATCCGCCCGCCGGCCGAATGGGCACGTCTAACCACACCGTACTTCCGGCGGTACCTTGGACGGGGGCAACGTGGCCGCCCGACCTCAACAAGGTCTCAACACGTTGTGCCGGAACCCGTTAAGGTGTGGCTGGGAGTGTAAATGGTCGCTCAGTTTCAGCTCCAGCTTTTCGGATCGCCCCAGCTCGTGCGCGGCCGCGCGCTCGTCCGCTTCCGGACCAAGAAGCATCTCGCCGTTCTGCTGTATCTGCATTTCGAAGGACGGGCGCGCGCGATCTCGCGCGACCGGCTCGTCGATCTGCTGTGGCCCGACGTCCCAGCCGACAAGGGCCGGCATTCGCTGTCGCAGGCCTTGCTCGCTATTCGGTCTCGTCTCGGCACAGATGCGGTGACCGGCCGGGAGCAGGACGTGCAACTGCTCGCGGAGTTACCGTCGGAGCTCTCCGCCCTGCGCCAGGGTCAACTAGCGACTGTGCGTGTGGCAGAACCGTTGCTGGGGCTCGACGAATGCGCCGGCGCCGAATTCGCTCACTGGGTGGACGGCGCGCGGGTGCGGCTCAAGGCGCAAGCGCGAGACGCCCTCCGGGCCGCGCTCCAGCAGAAGCGGGCCAAAGGCAATCTGTCGGAGACGCATCTCCTGGCGGCAGCGCTGTACGACCTTGACCCGCTGTGTACTGACGCCGTGTACGCGCTCGCCGAGCGGGCCCTGCTCGACGGAGATACGGTGGCTGCGGTCCGGCTGCTCAAGGATCAAGTCCGGCGCGCGCAGGCCGAGCTCGGAGCCAATCCGAACCCCGAGATTGCTCGGCTCCTGCGACGGTTGGAGCGCGGTGAGCGACCTGGGTTTCTGGCTCAACCATCTCCGCTCCCCGAGCGGCTCATCCGGCCGCGCGCATTCGTCGCCCGGGAAGTCGAGCTGGGACAACTGGAAGCGATCTGGAGTCGCGTGGGCGGCGCCGCTTACCAGACGTGCCTGATCAGCGGCGCGCCGGGGATTGGGAAGAGCTCGCTGATCCGTCGATTCGCGACCTCCCTCGGGGCGCGCGCGCTGCCCGTCTTCATGGTGCCGTGTCAGGAAATCGGCCAAGGCATTCCTTATGCCACCGTCTCGGAGCTCATCACCGCGTTGGGGCGTGATCCGGCGGCCAGCGGGACGGAGCCGCTCTGGCTGGCTGAGGCGAGCCGAGTGTGTCCGGGCTTGCGGGCCATCTATCCCGGCATTCCCCCGGCTCCCGACGCGCCCCCCGATTCGATTCGCCTGCGCGTGGCTGAAGCCGTGATCCGGATGATGGAAGCCGTGGCGGACAACGGCCCCGTGCTGCTCGCGTTCGACGATCTGCAGTTCGTCGATCCGGCGAGCCGCGAAGTGTTGTTTCTGATCACGCGGGGGCTGGAGCGGGTGCCCACACTCATCCTGGCTGGAGCGCGTGCGGGCGACGGGGAGTTGCGGCCCGAGGAGACCGGGGGCGGCGGATTGGTCTGGAAGGAAACCATTCACCTTCAGCCGCTCGAGCGATCCCAAGCTCTGAACCTGATCAGCGAGGTCTCGGCTGATGCCGAGGACGTGGGCGTACCGATCCGAGAAACGATTGTGCGCCTGGCGCAGGGGAATCCGTATCACATCGAAATGCTGCTGGCGGATTGGCGGACGCACCGGGCGAAGTCGCTGGCGGCGGCGGAGAGCTCGGGAGACGCCGGGCCGATCTCCTGGACGCCTCCGGAGGACTTGCGCGCCGCCTTTGCCCGGCAATACGGGGGCCTTTCGACCGACGCGCAGCACGTGTTGCAGATACTCTCGGTGGCGGGCAAGGCGATGGCCCCGAATGAGCTGGCGCGTTTGCTGGGGCTGCAAGACGGAGTGGTCGAGCGGGCAGCGCTCGAGATGCTGGATCGCGGAGTCGGTCGCGTGGAGGAAGGGCGGCTGTCGTTCAAGAACGAGTTGCACCGGGCGTATGTGTACTACGCGATGGGGGAGGACCGCCGTCAGTACCATCACGCGCAGCTCGCCCAGCGGCTGGCAGCCTCCCCGGACCGAAATGACCTCCAGCCGATGCTCGAACTGGTTCATCACTTCATCTGCGCGGACATGCGACCTCAAGCGATGGAGACCGCGCTGCAGGCAGCCGAGGTCGCCATCGCTCGAGGTGCTCCGCGGGAAGCCGAGCGGGTCCTGACGCGATTACTCGGGGCTTACGCCGTCACTCCGGGTTCCAGACTCCGCTTGCTCCTGGCGCACTCCCTGGTCGCGGCGGGTCAATACCAGCGAGGGCTGGATGCCCTGGCAGACTGGCGGTCCGATGACGCATCGTCGACCGACCTGGCCCTGGCGGCCTTGCTCCGTGCCGAGGCGCTGCAACGGGCTCGGCTGGGCGGCGACGAGGCCATCATCGCGGCGTCGAAGCAGGCGATTACGCTGGCCGAACGGGCCAACGCCGCATCGTTCCTGGTCCGGGCTAACTACATCCGAATGGAAGTCAGTTTGGATTCAGGGGACCTGGCCGCGCGGGCGGAAGCAGAGTCACTGGCAGCCAGAATAGTCGCCTCAGGCGCACCCCCCGAGTCCGTCGCCCTGGCAAACCTCACGCTCGGGTACGGCGCACTCTCGCGAGGCGAGCTCGTCCAGGCCGCGGCACGACTCACCGAGGCCGCCCCGGTTCTGGAATCGCTCGCGCTGCTGGTGGAGTTGCGCCGGGTTTTGAACACCCTGGGTATATGCTACAAGGGTCTGGGAAGGTTCTGGGACGCGACAAGCACGTTGCGTGAAGCCGTGGCAGTTGCCGACCGTTGCGGCCATCCCGCGGCAATCGCCCACAGCCGCATGTGTCTCGCGAACCAATACCACGACCTCGCCTTCTTCGATTCCTCGGTCAGCTGCTTCCGCGCACTGCTGGCTCCGCTGGAAGCGCTGTCTTCGCCACGCGCATCGGTAGAGGCGTACTCCAGCATCGCAAGATTCGCCCTGGTCTTGGCCAGTGTGCCAGAGGCGGAGAGGGCGGTGGAGCTGTGTGAAGCCGCTGCGCGGCGCTCAGGATTATGGCGGCACGAGGTTACCGCGCTCCTGACCAGGGCGGAGCTTTACCTGTGCAAAGGCGAACAGCAGTTGGCCTGGCCGTTGGTGAAGGCAGCCGGGCTCACCACCGGGGATCGTTCCCACCTCCTGCCGGAGGCCGGATGGTACGAGAGGCTGCAGCGCCAATTCTACTGGGCGACCCGAGGCTACGAAGCCATGAAATCGTTGGCCCGGCCGGTTCCCACCGCCTTGTATGACTCATTTGGCGAAGCGTTGGAGGTGAGGCTCTTCGACGAGGCGGCGGCTCACATCGCAGGCGATCTAGTCGACGGGGCGACGCCGGCTTTGCAGGAAGCTCTTACCACTGGCCTCCTAGGGCCGCTCGCTCGACTGCTGGCAGTCGGCGTTCACCATCCCGCCGTCCCGCAACGTCTGAAAGGGGAATCTGCCGCCCAGCTCATTGCCCGGGCCTTTCCGCACCCTCAGCGTACCGTGGTCCCGCGCTCGGTCGGGCTGCTCGCAACCAGCGACGAAGATGCTACTTTTCAGGGCGCCGGAGGCCATCTTTGATCGCCGCACTGGTCGACGTCGTACGAGCTGCGCTCTTTGCCGCGGGGCACCTCCTCGGCGGGAGCATCGGTGGCGCAATCATCGCCGTGTCGTTCCTGGCGCGCCTGGCGCTCCTGCCGCTCACCATACGCTTGGCGCGCCGAGCCGCCGCCCAGCAGGCGATTCTCGCCTCGCTGCGCCCACAGCTCGACCGTCTGCGGGTCCAGTACCGCAATCAGCCCGACCGCCTCGCTCAGCAGACGATCGCCCTGTATCGTCGGGCGGGATATCGCCCCCTCACCACGACGGGGATTCTGGGAGCAGCGGTTCAACTGCCGATCGTCGCGGCCGTCTATGGCGCAGTGCGCAGCGGAATCGCGACCGGGGCCCACTTCGGCTGGATCGCCGATCTTGCCCGCCCTGACGGTCTCCTGGCCCTCGCAGTGGCCGCGATCACGGGTCTGGGTGCCTATCTCGGAACGAAGTACGGCGCAACGCCTGCACGCCCGGGCGCGGTTCCGCTGCTGATCGGGACGGCGGTCACGCTCTTCGTCTTGTGGCGGACTTCAGCGGCGCTGCTCTTGTCTTGGGGCGCGACCGCGTGCGGCAACCTGCTGCAGACAGCGCTCCTAGGCCGTCACCGCAGCTTGCGGCGCGGCCGCTAAGGCGCCTTAAAACACCGACGCCCCGATGCCCCGAACACCGGGGAGTGCTACATTGTGTCGTAGCTCGGACACTGCTCGATCTGCGTTGCAGCCAGGGGGTCGAGGTTTGACCCCATCCGCTTCATCCTGCGCTAGCCTCAACCCGAAGGAGGCGAACCCATGAACACGATGACCGCGCGGGCGCTCATGGTGGGACTGTTGATCGCCCTGTGGGCTTGGTTGACCGACGTGGCGCGGCTGCATCTCACATTGTGGGCTGGAGTGGTCGCGCTCGGCTGCTTCTACGCGGCCGGCGGCGGCGTGCCCGCCTTGCAGAAGACGATCGTGGCGGCGCTGTCCGGCGTGGTGTGGGTGCTGATCTACCACGCGGTGCGCGTCGCCATCGGCGCGCGGGGGCTCGTCGGCCCGGTGCTGCTCGGCGCGCTGGCGTGCGCCCTCGCGCTCCAGTCGCGCGTGCCGTTCCTCTCCTTCACCGCGGCGGCGTTCGCTGGCGCCGGAGTCGCCCTCGGCCTCGGTGTGAACACCCTGAACGAGGCGATTCGCGCGGGCGTCGCGCTCGCGGTCGGGGCGGCGGTCGGCTTCGCGGCCGAACGCGGGGCCGGCATGCTCAGAACGCGCGGCCTCTAGATTTTTGCGAACCGGGGCTGCTGGACTCTTGCAGCCCGCGCGACGGAGGCCGCGGCTGCGAAACCGGGCCCTCATTGCCTTGGGGGTAAGCGGGCTCGTGCTTGCCGCCTGCTCCGAGTCTACCGCGCCGCGCCCGCCACTCGTATTCTCGGTGCTGAGCGCGGGCAACGGGCACGCCTGCGGCCTCACGACGGACGGCGCAGCCTACTGCTGGGGGTTTAACGAAGACGGCGGGCTCGGGAACGGTACCACCGGAGGCATCAGCACGACGCCGGTGGCCGTCTCCGCTCCCCCAGGTGTCAGCTTCAGCGCCCTGAGCGCCGGCACGGCCCACAGCTGCGGCCTCACGGCCAGCCACACCGCGTACTGCTGGGGCGAAAACGAGAGCGGTCAGCTCGGCATCGGTTTGAAAACCGACACCGCGAGACCGGTGCCCGTGACCGGCAGCGTCCCGTTCCTGGGGGTGCGCGCCGCCAGTCAGCTCACCTGCGGCGTCGCAACCAACGGCGCCGCGTACTGCTGGGGGACGAACCAGGCCGGGCAGCTCGGCAACGGCGCGACCAATGAGAGCCTGGTCCCGACGCCCGTCGCGGGTGGACTCAGCTTCGAGATAGTGAGCGCGAGCTTTCAATACGCCTGCGGCCTCACGACCGGCGCTGCGGCCTACTGCTGGGGAAGCAACGTCCGCGGCCAGCTCGGCAGCGGCCTGGGCACGGACAGCCCGACGCCGGTGCCGGTCGCCGGCGGCTTGACGTTCAAGGTCCTCAGCACCGGGGACGGTCACGCCTGCGCCCTTACCACGGACGGCGTCGCCTACTGCTGGGGGAGCAGCTTCTTCGGCGAGCTCGGCAACGGCTCGACGACAGACAGCCCCACCCCGGTGCCCGTCACGGGGGGACTCACGTTCGCAGCGGTGAGCGCGGGTGGCGGTCACAGCTGCGGCGTCACTACGGACAGGGTCACCTATTGCTGGGGGAAAGACGACCAGGGTCAGCTCGGTGACGGCACGACGACCCAGACCTCGGCGCCGGTACCCGTCACCGGCCAGCTGACCTTCGCGACCGTGAGCGCCGGCGCCGGTTTCACCTGCGGCGTCACGACCGGTGGCGTCGGGTACTGCTGGGGATCCAACGTCAACGGCCAGCTGGGTGACGGCACGACAACGCCTAGAGCCATGCCTGTTCGCGTGGCGGGACAGCCGTGAGGCAGAGGCTTCTCCCTACGTTGCTTTCTCCAGCGGGTGCACGGCGGCAAAGCCGTTGTAGAGCAGCACGTCGTAGATGACTTTCAGCGTTCCTGCAATGAAAAAGGGCACGCTTATCAGCGTGGGCCGGGCGAACAGGAATCCTGCGAATAGGGGGGCAAGAGCAGCGCCGGTGGTTCGTGCCACGCCGGTGATCCCGGCTGCCGCGGATCGCTCTTCCGGACCAACCACGGCCATAGTGTACGATTGCCTGGTGGGTACATCCATTTGGCTGATGCTGAAGCGCGCCAGCAGCACCAGGACGGCGAGCGGAAGGTTCGGCATCAGTGGGACAAGAATGAGCAAGATGTTCGAAGGCAGGTGCGTGAACACCATGGTTTTGACGAGGCCGAAGCGCGAGGCCAGCCGGGACGCCAGCAGTGCGGAGATTCCGGCCAGCGCGTTCGCCCAGAAGAAGATCACGCCGAGCGTTCCAGGGTTCACGCCAAAACGGAGATAGAACCAGTAGGCAGCGAAGCTCTGCACCACAAAGCCGCCCGCAAAGGAATCGAGCGCGAACAGGGCCGAGAGTTTGAGCACGACCTCCCGTGACCGGCCGATGCCAAAGACCGTCCCTATTGCCGCTGGAGCCGCGGATGCAGCCCGCGGGAGAGTCACTTCCGCAGCGGAAGACAGGCGGGCGAACAGGAATGTCAGCACAACGCCCAGAGCGGCGTAGAGCAATACAACCGCGCGGTAGCTCTCCACGGGCGTCATCGCGCTGGCCCGCAGCAGGTGAGAAACAGCCCCTCCGCACAGTGCGCCGGTAGCGGCGGCGAACGACCCGGCCAGCGTGTACCAGGCGAATACCGCCGTCCTGGCGTGATCGGGAATGACATGCGACAGCGCAGCCTGCTCAATCGACAGAAATGGACCCACTTCGTTGCCGCTCGGACTGATGACGCCAACCGTCCCGGCGACAATCAGGAACATGAGGTTGCTTGTGCAGGCGAAGGTCAGCCCGGCGGCAGCCATGAGAATGGCCCCGATGATCAACATGCGCCGTCGCCCGATGCGATCGGCCCGGGTCGTGAGGTAGAGGGAGACGAGGGTATCGCCGACCAGCGTGAGGGTGAGCAGCATGCCTGTTTGCGACGCACTCAGGCCGAGGCCGGTGAGGTAGAACACCAAGACGACGGATAGCGAGCCGTACGCGAACAGGCGGGTCAACCGCGTGAGGAATAGCAGCCAGCCGTCACGCGGCAGCGCGCGCAGGGCGCTAGGGCCCACGCGGCCTCGCGGTGAGGTCGTCGAACAAGGTGTACGAGTCGGCCTTGGTCCAGACGCCTACACGGCCGGGCCCACTGAACGTGTGGTCGTGCACGTCGATCCGCTTGGTGCCGTCCCAGTACACCTCCGCATGATCCGCTTGGAAGTCGACGCGCAGCTCGTGCCAGACCCCGGAGGTGACCTTTCCGGTCCAATTTGCGAGCTGGATCCGGCGTCCGTTCTTGACGTAGTAAAAGCGGACGTTGTCCTCGAGCGCATTCGCGCGACTGAGGTAGTAGTTGTTCTCATCCTGGTACCGGAACACGACGCCGCAGGCGCGGTCGACGCGCCCCGAGACGGGTTTGCATCTCACGGACACGCTGCCGTCGGTGAAGGCCGGCGACGGTGCCGCCGCGACCGGGAACCGGTAGTCGGTGCGATCGCTGTCGACCTGCGCCAGCACGTTCGGTGGACTCGGCGCGTCGGGAGCCGACTGCACGATCCAGCGACCTACGCGGCCGCCACCGGTGCGGCCGAACACGAAGCCGGCGGGCGGCCGCCCCGGGGCCAGCGAATCGAAATGCCAAATGACCGCTGGTACCGTCTGCCGATGCGGCGGCGTGGGCTCGGCGGCGTGCCGGTGGCGAGAAACGCCGAGGACCGTGCTCAGAGCGACTGCGCTCCACACCGTCGCGGCGAATCGAGTGCCTTTGACCATCAGCGATCTCTCCTTACGGCGTGAGACGGTGAACCAATTTGACGACGAACGCCCCGTTGCGCGGGCGGGACAGGGCCCGCGTATCCGGGAAGCGAAACGGGGCGAGCGGATCGGTCGTGTACCCCGTGTTCCACACCAGGAAGACATCGTCCCCGATCACCGGGATCCAGTGGAACCGCACATTGAAGTCGACGCGCTCGTTCTCGTTGTCGTACTGGACGAACGCGAGCAAGCTCGTGCGGGTATTGAAGTCGTACTCGAACCGGTTCGCCGACAGCACGGCCGTGAAGGCGCCAGCGGGTAACTGAGCTCTGGTCCGCGTCAGCGCAGTGCTTACGATGATGTGACCACCGCCGCGCCACACCGCGGTGAGCTCGAGGTCAGTGCTGTGACCGCCGTAGAACGGACCCCAGTTCACGAACGCTCCGAAGCTCAAGCGTCGGCCCGGGTTCATGAAGTACTGCAGCTCGTAGCGGGACCACCAGTAACGGCCGGGCGGGATCCCGACGCCACGGAAGATGTCGAAGGTGTCGCTAGGCGCGTCTAGCAAGTGCTGAAGGTTGACCTCGAAGTGATCGCCATTCTGGCGGTCGCCTCCGAACACGCGCCACTCGAACCACGCCGTCTCCCAATCCGCGCTCAGCAAGGGTGAGCCCGTCTCGTGAGCGATGATGTCCCAGCTCGGGACGGGAAAGGTGAAGTCGAGCTGCCGGATTCCCAGGACACCGGGCCGCGGCATGAAGTCCACGTGCCCCGTCGTCTCCCAGATCCCGGTGCGGCGGACGAAGCCGAGCGGCGGGGCGAAGCCCGAGTCGATGCGGTAGAGCGAGACGAAGTTGTCGAACAGATCGTTCGGATTGTCGGTAGAGAGCCGCCACGCGACGGGCGTCCCCGCGACCCCCGGCGTCTGGCTGCCGGCGATCCATAGCTTCGGCTCGAGGTTCCCCCCATGGATGATGAGCGGCAGGTCGAGATCCAAGCCGCCCGCCCGCTCCACGCCTCGGCCACGCGGTCTGGCGTGGACAGTCGCGATGGCGCCGATGTAGGCCCGGGCTAAGAGATCGTGCTGGACGCGCACGACGGCGTCATTGGCGTTGTCCCCAGTGCCGGTCTGCGCGTCGAGGACGCCGACCCGCCACGGCCCGAGCCGCCCATAGACCCGCCCGCCGGCGAGGATCGGCACGGGCGCACCGCTGGTGTCGAGCCCTACGCGACGCGAGTAGAACAGCTGCACCCGGCCCGGCGTCCCAAGGTCGAGCAGTCCGCTCGATTCCAGGAAGAACTCGCGCTTTTCCGGGAAGAAGAAGGGAAACCGGGTGAGGTTGATGACTTGCTGGTCGGCTTCCACCTGTGCGAAGTCGGTGTTGACGGTGAGGTCCGCGGTCAACGTCGGGGTGATGGCGAGCTTGGCGTCGACTCCGGCCTTCCCGCCAACGTAGCCGCTCGTCGTCTCCCCGCCGACGCTGTCGTGCTCGGTCTCCACGGCGCGGCCGAGTGCATAGGGGTACAACTCGAGATCGTCGGGGCGGTGGAGCTGAGCGAGGTCGGTGATGGATCCTTCATTGTTCAGGTGGTAGAGTCCTTGGGCGCGGCCGTACGAGCGCCACAGGTCCTCCTCGTTCTTCCGCCGAATGAAGCGCCGGACATTGAACCCGAACTCCGTGGTGGTGCCGGCGTGAAACCGCAGGGCGAGCAGCGGGACGCGGAACTCCGCCGTCCATCCTTCACCATCACGCGAGACGGCGACCTCCCAGACGCCGTTCCAGTTGTCGTTCAAGTCATCGACGCCCGAGAACTGGGCGTCCCACATGGCGCCGTTCGGGTTCGTGCCGAGCACGAACGCGCTGCGGCGGTCGTCGAAGCTGTCGATCAAGAGCCGGACGTTATCGTCACTCGAAAGGTCGGCATCGCGGCGGAGTTGGCTGGCCCGCAGCGCGCGCATATCGGAGTCGTAGCAGCGCACCGCGATGTACAGCGCCGCGGCGTCGTGGGCCACCTTGACGACCGTGCGCTCCGTGGCGGGGGACCCCTCACGCGGTTCGCGCTGGCGGAAGTCGTCGATCGAGTCCGCCGTCACCCACACCGGTTCGTCGAGCCTGCCGTCGAGCGTCAGCGGAGTGCGGAGCAGTGCGGCGCGAATCGTCGCTGGGGCTCCAGGGCCGCCCCTGGGCGTGGCGCGCAGCTGCTGGGCCGAGCCGATGCGGGTGACCAGGCTGAACCCCGCGAGCGCGATGGTTAGACGCGTCTTCACGGCTGGCTCTTGAGCAAAAGCCCGACCAGCCCCGCCGCCAGGATCAACACCGGTTCCGGGATCTTCTTGGGCGTGATTAGGAGCGCCAGGGTCACCAGGGCGATCAGCATCGTCGGCACGTCCGAGAGCGAGCGCCGGCCCAAGATGACCGCCGCACCAGCGATCGCGCCAGTCGCCGCCGCTGTCACGCCGTCCACGAACGCCTTCACCTGCCGGTTCTTTGCCACGCGATGGAAATGCGGGGCCAAGAGCACCGTGACGAGATAGACGGGCAGGAAGACCCCGATCGCGGCGAGGGTCGCGCCGGCGAGTCCTGCCACGAGGTAGCCGATGAACGCCACCGTGATCACCACCGGTCCCGGCGTGATCATGGAAACCGCGACGGCGTCGACGAACTGTCGCTGGCTCAGCCAGTGGAACTGCTGCACTACGCCTCCGTAGAGAAACGGCACGATCGCGAGGCCGCTTCCGAAGACGAAGAGTCCGGCGCCGGCGAAGTAGGCCAGGATCTTCCATAACACACCGGGCAACGCTGCACCCGCCAGACCGGTGGCAAGTCCAGGGATGACCGGGACGAGCGCGAGGACGGGAGTGGCAGCCACCTTTTGTCGCCCGCGGGCGAGCGCTGGGATGAGTCCACACAACAGAAACACCCAGATGATCTCGGACTCGGTCGAGGCAGTCGCCACCGCGCTTGCACTGAAGAGGGCCCACAGGAGCCGATCGCGGCCGAGCGTCATCCGCACGAGCGTCAGCACGCTCCGCGCGATGATGGCAATGACCGCCGCTCCGATTCCGTAGAAGAGCCCCTGCATCCACGGCAGCCCACCGAACCGGACGTATAGGTGAGAAAGGACGAGCACCATCAGAAACGAGGGGCCTACAAACGCGAGCCCGACCAGCGTTGCACCGAGCCCCCGGGCACGCACCCAGCCGAGGTACATCGCCAGCTGCGCTGCGAGGGGCCCGGGCGCGAGTTGAGCTAGGGCGAGGCCCTCCTTGTATTCCTGAGCGCTGATCCAACGGCGCTGCGCCACGAGGTCCTGCTGCATGTGCCCTGCGAGCGCGATCGGCCCACCGAATCCCAAGGTGCCGAGCCGCAGGAAGTAGAGCAGAAACCCCCGCAGGCTGGATCGCGCGGCTGTGGTCTGCGCGGCGTCCCCCGCGTCCATCCCGTTGCCGGGGTCAGTCGTCACCGTCGTGACGGCCTCGTGGTCTGGCGCGTGGCGCGGCGCTTTGCGGGTCGTGTTCGACGCGTTTCGGCCGCGGTGACCGTCAGCGCCGCGTGCAGCGCATCGAAGAGCGCCGTGCCGTGCTCGAGCCGCGTGTCGTCCTCCGGGTTCTGCTTCGCGATGCCGGCGATCAGTCGCTCGATGCCGGGGGTTTCCGGCCGCCCGAACTTCGTCTCCTTGCAGTCGATGTCGTGCACGATCTCTGCGATGAGGCGGAGCGCGCGATCGCCGAGGCCAAAGCGCGTGAGGAGCGTCTCGAACGTGCACGTATCTCCCTCGTGCGTGTACTCGGCCTCGAACATGTCGAACCGAAGCTCGCCCGGCCGCGGCCGGTAACCCTCGGGTGCCACGAACTTGAAGTGCGCCGCGGGGTCGATGAAGCGGCGAATCAGCCAGGCGCTCGCGATCCGATCGATGTAAACGCCTTGCCTGGTCACCCACGTGGCGCCGCGAGGCGCCTGGGGGGGATCAGCCGGTGCCGGGACCTCAATGTCCGGCGGGCGGAGCCGCGCCTCTAGCCGCGCGAGCTCTTCGTGGGCCGCCCGGCGACGCGGGGCCCCGAAGAAGTCGATGGCGACGATGTCCGCGAGGCGCCGTTTCAGTCGGCCCAGGTCGGCCTTGATTTGCCCTCGGCCATCGGTCAGTGCGCGGCGCCCGCCGCGCAACGCTTTGAGAAGGCGTTGCGCGTCTGCCACGATGTCGCGGTAGTCCGCGTCCCGAGCGGTGCGAAACAGCGCCTCAATCTCAGTGTCGGTGAGGCCATCCACGAAGTTGGCCTCGCAGACCGAGGCCTCCCCGCCGCCGGCCACGATCTCCCGCATCTGCCACTGCAGGTCTTCGACCGTCTCGTCCGAGCGGGGAAGGACATAGACCGAGTTCTTGATCGCGACTGCGCCGAGACGTTGCAACCTGCGCCACACCTTGACCCGGAAGTAGTCGGGCTTGGGCGGGATCTGATGGATGAGTAGGACCCAGCGGCTCGCGGCAGCCTGCGGCATGCAGGTGTCACCTCCCAAACGAATCCCTTGACTATCACAAGTGTATCATGCGAAAATTTTCCGAGCAAGGCTCCGCGGGATGGGATCTCCTCACTGGAGGACATGTATGGGTCAGAGAATCTCGGCACTCGCCGCGCTCCTACTGATCATCGCCGTACGCCAGCAGGCGCAGCAGCCGTTCGCTCCCATCGACTGGAAACAGGTGGACGCGGGACTAGGCAAGTCTGGGGCACTCCAGCCGGACGGGGCCTACAAGGTCGGGATGCCGCGCAGTGACCTGCACGTCACCGCGGCCGGCGTGGCGGTCAAGCCCGCGTTGGCGCTTGGCTCGTGGGTCGCGTTCCACCAGGTGAGCGACACCGAGGCGATGCTGATGGGCGACCTCGTGCTGCTCGAGAGCGAAGTCGACCCCGTGCTCGCCAAGCTCCAGCAAGGCGGCATCGAACAGACCGCGCTCCACAACCATCTGCTGCATGAATCACCGCACGTCATGTACATGCACATTGGCGGGCGTGGCACGCCGGCGCGGCTTGCCGCAGCGGTGCATGCTGCGCTGGCCCTCACTACGATGCCATTCGGGGCGCCCTCGGCGCCGGCGGCGGCCGGACCCTTCGGCATCGACACAGCGCAGGTTGGACAGATTCTCGGCTACCACGGGAAGGTCAACGGGGGCGTGTACCAGGTGGGTGTACCCCGCGCTGAGCAGATCACTGCGGACGGGATCGCGGTCCCGTCGTCCATGGGCTTGGCGACGGCTATCAACTTTCAGCCGACCAGTGCTGGTAGGGCGGCGATCACCGGCGATTTCGTCTTGATCGGGAGCGAGGTCAACCCCGTGATCCGTGCATTGCGCGAGAACGGGATCGCTGTCACAGCCCTCCACAGCCATATGCTCACCGACAGCCCGCGCCTGTTCTTCATGCACTACTGGGCGAATGACGACGCCCTGAAGCTCGCGCACGGGCTCCGCGCCGCGTTGGACAAGATGAATGTCAAGAGAGCCGGTTAGGACGATCTCAGCACGCTGACATTGGAGGCATCACATGAAGGGAACGACGTGGCTTGTACTGGTTCTGGCCCTGGCGGGGGTGTGCTGGGGGAGCACCCTCGCGGCCCAGGAAGAAGAGGAAGGCAACCAGGCTGCAGTGGCAAAAGCTGTGATGAGCGCTCGGGTGTCTCTCGAGCGTGGTCTTGTGGCCAGTGCGAGTCACGGGCAGCCGATTTCCGCAAAGTTCGAGCTAGAGGAAGGCAAGCTGCAGCTCTCTGTTTATACGGCGAAGGGCGGCAAGTTCTTCGAGGTGGTTGTCGACCACACCAGCGGTACGGTCGTCAAGGCCGAACCGATCACCGAAGGCGAAGATCTCACCGCTGCGCAGAGCCAGATCGCGGCGCTGGCGAAGGCGCAGCGATCGCTTCGGGCAGCGGTGGAGCAGGCCCTGCGAGGCAACGCCGGCTCCCGCGCCGTCAGCGTCACACCATCGCTGAAGGATGGCCGCGCCGTCGCCGACGTCACGCTCGCAAAGGGTGAGGAGGTCAAGACTGTTTCAGTGCCGCTGCAATAACGATTGCCGGGGCGTGTCGAAGCGTTAGCCGCGCATTCAGCGCGGAAACGCCTCCGGGAGCCCGCCGTCGACCGTGAGTATGTCTCCGGTGGTGAAGCGGAACCGCTCGCTCGCCAGCAACACAGCGAGGTCTGCGACGACGTCAGCCGGGATGAGCGATACCCCCATGACGTTGCGCCGGCGGTACGCCTCCAGCTGCTGTTCTAGGGAAATGCCCCGGCTGGCGGCCCGCTCTTGCGCGAACCGGCGGAACAGCGGGGTGTCGATCTGGTCGGCGTTGATCGCGTTCACGCGGATGCCGTCGCCGCCCAGCTCGACAGCGGCGACGCGCAGGGCCTGCAGGAGCGCGGCCTTGCTGGCGCCATACGCCACGGCGTCGCGACCAGGCGCGAGCGCCGCCTTCGACACCGACGCGACGATCGCGCCGCCCGATCGCTGGCGGCGCATCACGGCCCCCGCGGCGCCCACTGCCAGGACCGCACCGAGGTAGTGGACGTCGAGCTGCCGCTGGAGATCCTCGCGTCGGATGTCGGTCAGCCCCGCGAACCGAGGCGCCTGGCCCGCCGTGTAGAACAAGCAGTCCAGCCCGCCGAACTCGAGGACGGTCCGCTGGACCAAGTGGGCCAGACTCTGATCGTCCCGGACGTCCACGGGGACAGCGATGGCGCGGTCCGGAAAGGCCGCTCCGATCTCGGTCGCGACGGCTTCCCCGGCCACCGCGTCGACATCCGCCACAACAACGTGCGCCCCTTCCTCGGCGAACCGCCGCGCGGCGGCCCGTCCGATGCCACTCCCACTCCCGATCACGACGGCGACGTGCCGCGGGAGCAGCAGCGACGCACGCTCGCGCGCGTCCTGCTCTTCCAGCTTACGCCGCTCCAGGGGCCAGTGCTCGAACGCGAACACTTCGGGCTCCGGAATGAACTGGAACGCCTCGATCGCTTCCGCGTTCGCGATCGTCTCGAGCACCGCCCGGTAGCACAGATTGGCCGTCACCGAACTCCGCTTGTCGCGGCACGCCGTGATCATCCCCAGCCCCGGTATGAGCACGACTTTGGCCCAGTCGTCCAGCGGGCGCTCCCCTGCGGCGGCGTGGCGCCGGTGATACTGCTCGTAGTCCGCCCGCTGCCGCGAGATCTGGGTGCGGGCCGCGTCGGCCAGCTGATCCGCCGACGCAGAGAGGTCGAGGTCGAGCCAGAGCGGCAGACGACCGGCCCGCAGGATGTGCTCCGGCGTCGCCATCCCGCGCGCGACCAGCGCCGGCAAGCGCTCCGCTGCGAGGGCCGTGAGGATGTCGTCGGCGTCGTCGAAATTCAGGATCACCCGGCCTCCCTCAGGCGACGCGAGCGCGCCGCGCACGACCGGCAAGACGAGCTCCGCACACCGCCGACGTGACTCGGCTGCCGGGATCGGGCGGGCCGTCGCCCCCAGCACGGCCCGGCTGCGCCGGCTCGTCTCGAGGTGGTCCTCGATACGGTTCACGACGTTCAGCAGGCGCGTGTAGCACTCGCGCGGGTCGTGTCCCCACACCATCAGGCCGTGATGTGCCAGCGCTAGGCCCACGGCGTCGCGGGGCATCCGATCCACCATCCCGCTCACCGTCCGGGCGAGCGGGAATCCCGGGCGCGCGTACGGGACGTACACGATCTCGCCACGAAACAGCTCGGCGATCAGCCGCTCCGCCGTCGCGTCGCGCAGGTTGGTGAGACTCATCGTCGCGACGTCGTGGGTGTGTGCGATGACGCGGTGGGGGAGGAGCGAGTGGAGCGGGGTTTCCACGCTCGGGGCCGGCCCGTCGGCGTGCAGCATGCAGCTCGCCAGGAAGCGCATCATATCGGCGTCGCTCATTGCGGCGGCGTTCCGCAATGCAGCCAGCCCCGGCAGCGACAGGCTCGTGAACCCCGCGCGACCGATCGTGCGCAGATCGGTGCCGCTGCCTTTCACCAGCAACGCCTCCCCGAGCTTGATCGATGTGTTCCCGCCGCCCGGCTGGACCAGCCGTGGCTCCCGCCCGATCAGAGTGGAGAGATAGACGAGCTGGTCGAGCTCGTCGGCGCCGGCCGGGGGGGGGCTACCGCCCCAACGATCCTCGATTCGCGCGGGCGCGTCCCTCACGGCTCCGTGCGCGGCGGGATGGCGCCGTCGATCCCGCTGGCGATTACGTCTCTGAGAGTGGTCTTGCGCAGCTCCGCCGCGAACGCCGGCACCACTTTGTCCATGAGGTCGGCGAAGCGGGCGGACGCCGCGGCGATGCGCTGAGCGAACAGGTCGTGCACCGCCAGCTGCTGCGCGGTGGGCGCGAAATCGGCACCGTTGTCGGCGACGTCGGATTGCAGCGCCGCGAGCCGACCGTAGATCTGCATCGGATTGCGGAAGGCGTCTTCCCGCGCCCCCGTCAGGTGGACATCGAACAACACGCCCTCGACGCCGACGACGCGGTGCTCGAGCGAGTCGGCGAGGACCGCGAGCCGCTTCGCGCTCGCGTCGCCCGCCATTGCCGAGTCGGTACGCAGCTGGCCCGCGAGGTCCTGCAGCTGTTTCCGCATCCACTCCAGTCGGTTGATCATACGGGCGACGCTATCCTGCTGGGCCCGGATCGCCAGGGCGAGCCGGGTCTGTGCCTGCACGTCGGCGTCAGTTCCCGCGGTGTTCGGGTCTTTCAACACAGTGAGCGACTGGGCGAGTGTCGTGTCGCCCACGCTGAGCCGGATCCCGTACGTCCCGGGCGGCACCAGGGGGCCGCGCAGCGTCAGATCGAGGTCCCACGTCACCAGCGGGCGGGTGCCGTCCGACCCGACGCGCACGAACGGCTTGCCCGGGGGCGGCGTCCGCAGCTTGGGGACGGCGGGGGGCGCGTAGCGCAGGTCCCACCACACCCGGTTGAGCCCCGGCTTCCGCTCCCCCTGGAGCACACGCACCGTGTCGCCCCGGGCGTCCACGACGATCAGCCTGGCGGGCGGATGCGTGCTGTCGGGCCGCGCCGCCGAATCGGCCCGGGCCTCGGTGTCGGCGAGCGCGGTCGCCAGATGGTACGTCACGACCGCGCCGCCGGGGGGGTTCTGCGCCTGGACTGCGCTGTTGGGCGCGCTCGCGACGCCCTGCGTCGCCCGGAAACGGTACGCGGGCGGCGGCGCGAACAGCCAGGCGCGTCCCGCGAGCGCCCGGGCGTCGAGCTGCTCGAGCGGCGAGACATCGTCGAGGATCCACACGCCGCGGCCGTAGGTGGCGACGACCAGGTCGCGGAAGCGCGGCTGCACCGTGACCCACGACACCGGCGCGTGCGGCAGGTTCGTCTGCAGCGGCAGCCAGCGCGTGCCGTCGTCGAGCGTCACGTACAGCCCGCTCTCGGTCCCCGCATACAGCAGCCCGCGACGCACCGGGTCCTCGGCCACCACGTGGACGAACGACAGGGTGGAGCGGGGGAACGTGTCGGTGATGCGCTTCCACGTCTTGCCGTAGTCCGTCGTCTTGTAGATGTACGGCGCGAGGTCGTCCAGCTCGTGCAGGTCCACCGCGAGATAGGCGGTCCCGGCGTCGAAGTGCGACGGCTCGATGTTGGTGATCTTGCCCCACGGCGGCAGCTTGGGGAGGTTGCCCGTGACGTCGGTCCACTGCCCACCGCCGTCGCGGGTGACGTGCACGAGACCGTCGTTCGAGCCCGCCCAGATGACGCCGGCCTGGAGCGGCGATTCCGCGATGGCGAACAGGGTCGCGCCGTCGAACGTCATGAGGTTGTCGGTCGTAACGCCGCCCGAGGTCTGTTGGTGCGTCGTGTCGTTACGGGTAAGATCGGGGCTGATCACCTTCCAGCTGGCGCCGCCATCGGTCGTCAGGTGCACGACCTGGCTTCCGACGTAGACCCGGGTGTGATCGTGGGGCGACAACGCGATCGGGAAGGTCCAGTTCCAGCGGTATTTGAGGTCGGCCGGCCGCCAGCCGTAGCCGGCCTCGGGCCACACGCGCACGTTGCGGGCGTGATCGGTGCGTGTGTCGTACACCTCGAGCCCGCCGTCGTAGCAGCCCGACCACACAGTCACGTTGTCGACGGTGTCCGGGATCGCGAAGCCGCTCTCGCAGCCGCCGACGTGTCCCCATTGTCCTTCAGTGATGCCGCCAGCGAGCCCGCGGCTCGGCATCCGGTAGGAGCTGCCGTCCTGCCGGTTGCCGTAGACGTAGTAGGGTACGCGGGCGTCCGCATGCACGTGGTACACCTGGGCGATCGGGAGCACCACGCGCGTGTAGCTCTTGCCGCCGTTGAGCGTGAAGCTCGCGCCCCCGTCGTGCGCGATCAGGATGCGGTCGGCGTTCAAGGGGTCGATCCAGATGTCGTGGTTGTCCCCGCCGGCCGAGAAGGGACTGCGGGTGAGCGTCTGGCCGCCGTCGCGCGATATGCTGAACCGCACCGAGACGAAGTACAGGCGGTCCTCGTCGTCGGGCGCGACGGTGAAGCGCACGTAATACGGTGCGCGCTCCGCCATGTCGTGATTGCGGCTCACGACGCGCCAGGTGGTGCCGCGGTCATCGCTGCGGTACAGCGTCGGGTCCTGATCTTCGATCAGCGCATAGACGGTGTTGGGATTGGAGGCGGCGACCGCGACTGCGATCTTGCCGACGACGTGATTCGCCGCGGGGAGACCGTGGCCCGCGAGGCGCTTCCACGTGACCCCGCCGTCGCGCGAGACCCACAACCCGCTCCCGGAGCCGCCGCTTTGCAGGTGCCAGGTCTTCACCTCGAACTGCCACATGCCGGCGAACAGCGTATTGGGATCGCCGGGATCGATGGCCAGATCCGAGCATCCGGTGTTTGGATCCACGAACAGCACCCGGGTCCAGGTCTTGCCGCCGTCCGCGGTGCGGTACACGCCGCGCTGTTGCTGGGGACCGTAGGCACGTCCCAGGGCGCACACCAGCACGACTTCGGGATTCGCCGGGTGGATCACGATGCGCGCGATCCGGCCGGTCGAGTCGAGCCCCACGTGCTGCCAGCTGCGGCCCGCATCGGTCGACTTGTAAGCGCCGTCGCCCAGGGCGGTCGTCGAGCGGATGAAGAACGTCTCGCCGGTGCCGGCCCACAGCACGGTGTGGGCGGAGGGAGCGATCGCGAGGGCCCCGATGGCCTGCACGGGCTCGCTGTCGAAGACCGCCCGCCAGTGCACGCCCCCGTCCTCCGTCTTCCAGATGCCGCCGGACGCCGCGCCCACGTAGGCGACGAACGGGTTGCCCGGCTCCCCGACGACGGCGACGGCGCGGTTGCCCTCGGGGCCGACGAAGCGAAAGCGCAGGCGCGTCCACAACGTAGTGTCCGCCTGTTGGGCCGGCGCGAGCGACGGCAGGGTGGAGAGTGCGAGCAGCGCGACGACGGAGCGGATGGGGGTCATGGGCGGCGGCCTCGGGTGCAGGCGACGGCTAAGAATGGCGCGCGGCGTCCTCCACCGCCACCGCGAGGGGCTCCACGTCCCACGCTTGATCGTGGCGCTCCCCGTTGATGAAGAACGTAGGCGTGCCGTTCACTCCGCTCCGCACCCCGCTCATGAAGTCGTCGCGCACCTTTGCCTTGTACGTGTGCGTCGCCAGCTCCCGCGCGACGCGCGCAGCGTCGAGCCCGAGGTCTGTGGCGTACTCGATCAAGTTGTCGTCCGCGAGCGCGAATTGGCGCTCGAACAGGCGATCGTGCATGTCCCAGAACCTGCCCTGCGCTCCGGCGGCCTCCGCCACCTCGGCGGCGTGCTGAGCGTGCGGGTGCAGCTCGGTGAGGGGGAAGTTGCGGAACACGAACCGCAAGCGTGGTCCCAAGCGATTCTGCACCTCTTTCACGATCGGGTACGCGCGACGACAGTGGGGGCACTCGAAGTCGCCGTACTCGACGAGCGTCACCGGGGCGTTCGCGGGACCGTGCGCGTGATCCCGCTCTCCCACCGGCAACGCCAGCACGGCCGCGTCCCGCTGCCTGCTCACCCCCGCCCTCGCGGCGTCGCGAGCGCCTCGAGCGCTCTCAGAATCCCGTCCGCTCCCGGGTTGACGCCGATCGGTGAGACATAGCTCCAGCGGACGATGCCGTCGGCGTCGAGCACGAAGAGCGCCCGCTCGGAGGTGCCGTCGCCTTCTCGGTAGACTCCGTAGCGGCGCGCGACGGCCCCCTTTGGCTCGAAGTCCGCCAGCAGTGGGAAATGCAGCCTCCGGTTCTGCGCGAACGCGAGGTGGCACCAGACGCCGTCGACCGAGATGCCCAGGAGCTCCGCCCCGAAGCGCTGGAACTCCGGAAGAATCTCGTTGTACAGCGCCATCTGGTCGCCGCACACCGGACTCCAGTCTGCGGGATAGAAGGCGAGAATCACCGGCCGGCCGCGCAAGTCCCGCAGCGAGACCGTCTGGTCTGGGGTGCTGTGCATGGTGAAGTCCGGTGCTCGCGTCCCCGGGGCAACTGGGCCGCCTGTCACGGGAGTCATCGCTTCGGTCACGGGCCGATATTCCTCGTTTTCCCTCAAGCTAGTCAGCCTTGATGACAAGAAAGCCGATAACTACATTCGGGATTCGTCGAACCTCACCCACCCTAGACAGGTGCCATGCAGAGTGAACAGACTAGCGAGGTTTCTTGCGCCCGTCTTGGTCGCAGCCGTGTGTCCCATTTCTCTGGCTGCTGGTCAGGACCCCTTCGAAATCGAGGTGTATGGCCATGAGACCGCTCTCCGCGGCGAGTGGGAGTTCGATACACATCTCAACTATACTGCCCGCGGGACCACGGTCTTTGACGGCTCGGTCGCCCCGACCGAGCATCAGGTCCATCTCGCCCTCGAGCTGACCAGGGGCTCACGGATCATTGGGAAGTGACCGCATACCTGCTGTCGGCGTATCGCCCCGGCCCCGGAGTAGAATACGCCGGCTGGCGGGTGCGGTCGCGCGTGCGCGCGCCTGAGGCGTGGCGACTCCCGGTGGATCTGGGACTCGCCGCCGAATTGGAGTTCTCGCCGGCGGCCTACGACGAGAGCACTGCCGGGCTCGAGATTCGCCCGATCCTTGAAAAGCGGATCGGGCGATGGCAGCTCCAATTCAATCCGGTGATCGAGCGCTCGCTCGCGGAGCACGATACGAGCGGGGACGCGGAGTGGGAGTTCGAGCCGAGTGGTCGCGTGGGGGTGGCGGTGAGCAAGGTGGTCACTCTGAGCGTCGAGTACTACGGCAAGGGCGGCCTGTTCGGCAGTGCGCTGCCCGGCAGCGAGCAGGTGCACCAGTTTTATCCAGGCGTGGACCTGAAGCTCGGAGACGACTCCGAGTTGAGTGTCGGCGTCGGCTTCGGCACGACATCTGCGGGGAACCGGCTCGTATTCAAGTCTCGCTTCGAGATTCCCCTGGGGCGTTAGCGGTGCGCCCGGCCCCCGCCGACTGGCTGCCCTTTCTCACCGAGCTGGCGGATCGCGCCGACGAGATCGCCCTGCGGTTCTTCCAAGTGAAGGGGCTGCGCGTCGTGGTGAAGCCTGACGCGACCCCCGTCACCGAGGCGGACCAGGCGATTGAGACGAACGCCCGCGCGTTGGTGCGTGCGCGGCATCCCGAGCTCGGCATGCTCGGCGAAGAGCAGGGGGAGGAGCCGGGACAGGGCGAGGCGCGGCTGATCATCGATCCTATCGACGGCACGCGCAACTTCGTGCGGGGCATCCCGGTGTTCGGGACGCTGCTCGCGGTCGAAGTACGTGGCGAAGTCACGGCCGGGGTCGTGAGCGCCCCCGCGCTGCGGATGCGCTGGCACGCCGCGCGCGGCGCTGGGGCGTTCCGCGACGGGCGTCGCCTCGAGGTGTCGAGGATCCGCGAGCTGCGGGAGGCGACCTTGTTCCACGGGAACCTCGGCCCCGGCGAGGCCGGCCCCGCTGGTGGGATCTGGCGGCTGATCGGGCAAGTCGATCGGACGCGCGGCTTCGGCGATTTCTATCAGCACATGCTCGTCGCCGAGGGAGCGGGGGAGATCGGCATCGATCCCGTGATGAAGCCGTGGGACATCGCCGCGCTGCAGGTGATCGTCGAACAAGCGGGCGGACGCGCGACGGGTCTCAACGGGGAACGTTCGATCTCGGCCGGCAGCCTCGTAACCTCCAACGGGACACTGCACCACGCGGTGCTCGACGCGCTGGCCGGCGGCACGCGCCAGGCGTAGGCCTCTTGCCCCGCGAGCGCCTTCGGGGTTCCTTACATCCCGTGCTCCCTAAGACCACATGGATGCCTGTCGCGGTCGGCGTCGCCGCCCTCATCTCCGGCGGCACGCCGCTGGCGCACGCCGGGGCAGGGCGCCCGCCCGGCGCCGTGATTACCGTCTACAAGAGCGCGACGTGTGGTTGCTGCGCCAAGTGGGTCGAGCACGTACGCGCCACGGGATTCCAGGTCGTCGTCCACGACACCACCGGTCTGTCGGGCATCAAGGAGCGCTACGGTGTTCCCAAGAACCTCACGTCGTGCCACACGGCGGTGGTCGACGGGTACGTGGTCGAGGGGCATGTGCCCGCGGACGTGATCGCCCGGCTGCTGCGGGAGCGCCCGGAGCTCGCGGGCGTCGCCGTGCCGGGTATGCCCGCCGGCTCGCCGGGCATGGACTCGCCTATGCCGGCGCGCTACGCCATCCTGACTTTCGACCGGGCCGGCCGCACCGCCGTCTTCGCGCACCGCTGACGCCGTAGCACGTGATCGATACCCCTTCCGAGCCCGATCCCGCGGAAGATGACCTTCCCGACGGGGACGGCACGGCGGACTCGGAAGCGCTTGTCGTCTGCCCGCACTGCGGAGCGGCGAGCGAGGTGGGTCTCGATCCAGGGGGCGGCGCCCAACAGCAGTACGTGGAGGACTGTCAGGTCTGCTGCCGCCCGTGGCGCGTGACGGTGCGCTATAGTGCCGCCGGTGGGGCCGACGTCTCGGTCGAGCCGCTCGACGGCTGAAACGCTGGCCCGCGGCGGGCCGTAGGGCTGCGATCCTTCCGGACAGGCTGCCATGACCCTCTTGCTGAGGGTTTGCACCGCACTGCTGCTGGCTCGCCCCGCCCTTACGGGCGGGGCTATGCTCACGGGCGGGGCTATGCTCACGGGCGGGGCTATGCTCGCCGCCCAGGATCAGCAACCAGCCCAAGACACCACACCGCCGCCACGCTACGGCCACTTCCACATCGGCCTCACCATCCACGACAACGGCCTCAGCTTCGGCAACGCGCCTCGCGTGAACGGCATCCGCCTCAACGTGCAGGATGCGGAGCTGGAGCGGGTCAACGGGGTCAACGTCACACTGTGGAAGCCGCGCGAGCCGCTCACCGGGACAGTAAACGGACTACAGGTGGGCCTGCTGCCCGGGTCGGAGGAGGTGAGCGGGATCGGCGTGGGTCTGGGTGGTGTGGTGGGGGAACGGCGGCTGCGCTGGATCAGCGTCGGGGGGCTCGGGGTCGTGTCGAACGGCTCTCTCGAGGGCCTGGGCATCGGGGGCCTCGGCCTGGTCGCAAACGGAGAGATCCGCGGATTCGCGCTCGGCGGCCTTGGCACAGTGGCGAACGGCAGCCTGACCGGGATCGGAGTCGGTGGGCTCGGCACCGTCGCCGACCGCGATCTGACGGGCGTCGCGATCTCGGGGCTCGGCACGGTCGTGAACCGTGACCTCTCCGGCATTGCGCTGAGCGGCCTCGCCACAGTGGCGAACGGAGATCTGCGGGGCGTGGGTGCCGGCGGCCTCGCGACCGTCGCCAACGGCTCGATCACAGGCTTCGCGTTCGGGGGGCTAGCGGTCGTCACCAATGGCCGGCTCGCGGGTGCCGGGCTGGCCGGCCTGGCCGTCGTGGCGGATCGGGAGATCACTGGGCTCGCGCTCGCAGGGTACCGTGTCGAGAGCCCGCGCGTTGCCGGGTTGAACATCGCGGGCCTGTACCTGGAGACGCGAGAGCTCGAGGGGCTATCTCTGAGCGCTTACAATCGGGTGAGAGGACTGCAGCGTGGAGTCGCCATCGGGATCTACAACTCGGCCTACGTGCTGAAAGGCGTTCAGCTGGGAGTGCTGAACAGGGCGAAAAACAATCGCGGGATCTTCCGGATCCTTCCCGTTCTGAACGCGCACCTGTAGGCGCTCGGACAAGGGCAGCGGGGGGCTCCCGGAGCGACTGCGTATTTTTGTCGCGCAGGGAGCCCCGCGCTGCCCTTGGTCGCCCTCTATTTCCTCGCCGCTTCGAAGCGTTTTCCCACTTCAGGCCAGTTGACCACGTTCCACCACGCCGCGATGTAGTCCGGCCGCCGATTCTGGTATTTCAAGTAGTACGCATGTTCCCACACGTCCAGCCCGAGCACGGGCACCTTGCCATCCATGAGCGGGCTGTCCTGATTCGCCGTGCTGAAGATCTCGAGCTTTCCGTCGGCGAGGGCGAGCCAGGCCCAGCCGCTCCCGAACCGGCTCGTCCCGGCGCCGGCGAGCAGCTCTTTGAACTTGGGGAAATCTCCGAACGTCTTCTTGATCGCGTCGGCCAAAGCCCCGGCTGGTTCACCGCCGCCGGCTTTGCCGGCGGGCGCCATGATCGTCCAGAACAGCGAGTGGTTGTGATGTCCGCCGGCATTGTTCCGGACGGCGATGCGGATGTCGTCGGGGATGGTGTTGATGCCGCGCAGCAGCTGTTCGAGGCTCTTCTTGTGCAGCTCGGCGTGCTTGTCGAGCGCTGCGTTCAAGTTGTTGACGTACGCCTGGTGATGCTTGCCGTGGTGAATCTGCATCGTCTGGGTGTCGATGTGCGGCTCGAGCGCGGAAAAATCGTAGGGCAGCGCAGGCAGGGAGTGCGCCATGACCTTCTCCGTGGAGGTAAGTGTCCCGGACATCTGCTCCTGCTTCGACTCGGGTGCGACCGACCTAAAGCTGCACGCGCGGTCGCGTGAATTCAAACCCGCCAGGCGCACAGGGTTGCCCCGCCCAGCGTGGCTTGTGACATTACCCCGACAACGCGTCTCCATCACGGCAAGTTCCGAATCGTCTCCGTGTGCGATCGAGGAGGGAACGCTGGCGCCGGATTTTAAGCTGCCGAGCACGGCCGGAACGGATGTCGTGCTTTCGAGCTTCCGCGGCAAGCAGAACGTGCTGCTCGCGTTCTTCCCGCTGGCGTTCACCTCGACGTGCACCGCCGAACTGTGCGCGTTCAGCGAGGACTTCGACCGGTTCGCGAGCGCGGGTACCGCCGTGTTGCCGATCAGCGTCGACTCCGTTCCCACCTTGAGGGAATTCAAGGCGAAGTACGCGATGAAAGTCGATCTGCTGTCCGATTTCAAGCGGACCGTGGCGCGGGCGTACGGCGTGCTGATCGAGGAGAAGTTCTTCACGCAGCGGGCTTACTTCCTGATCGATCGTGCCGGGCAGATCCGCTGGCAGCACACCGAGGCCGAGCTGGGGCAGCGGCGCGACGACACCGAACTGCTGCGGCAGATCGCGACGCTTGAAGCATAGGCTTCCCACCTCCGCGCACGCGTCCTTCCGGGCGCGGGACGACAAGTGGTACCTGGGGGCGGGCGACGGGCTGATTTGGGCGCCGCCGTTCCCCCAGTGGCTCGATGCGCCCGGCTTCTGGGACGAGGCGCATCTCTTCCAGTACGCGATCCGCCCGCTGTTCACGGTGACCTTCCTGACGGACGGACATACTGTGCCGGTGCGTTGTCTCCGGCGGCGTTGGACGCCGGCGGCGTTGACGCTGGATCATGCGCTCGGGCCCTGGCGCGCGTGCGAAACCCGGAGTGCGCCGGGCGGCGAGCTCGCCTCCGAGTGGGAGCTGCGCAATCCCACCGCGCGGGCCGCGAACGTGGACGTCGTAGTCTGGACGGGGGTGGATGGCGCGTCGCTCGCGGCTGCTGATGTGTACCCCGAGAAGCACGCGCTGCGTTTCACGCGCGAAGTCACAGACCGGCGGGACCACCGCGCCCGGGTTGCCCACCGGCTCACGCTCGATCCCTCCGCACAGTCGTTCGGCGCCTACCGCTCGGAGCCGTCGGCGCCCGCGCTACCCCCGCGGTTCGATCTGACGCCGTTTTACGACCGGTGGCAGAGGAGCGGCCGGCTGCGCGACCAACTGCACCTCGAGGGGATCGACGCCCATGGGGTCATGTATCTGGGGCTACAGCGACGGTTCCGACTCCCACCCCGGGGCACGGCGCGCTTTTCGGCATCCGTTGCGCTGGCGCTCGAAGCGGGTCGGGGGGGCGGTGGGGGCAAGGGGACCGGCGACGCTGACCGTGCGAGTGCGCGACTGCCGCACCGCTCGCGAGCCTCCGACCGGCCGGGCGCGGCGGCGGAGCGGAGGTGGCATGAGTTCTTCGCCTCTGTCCCGAGCTTTCGCTGCTCCGACGCGTATCTGGACCGCCACTGGCGCTACCGCTGGTACGGCCTGCGGCTCAACGCGATCGCCGGTGGAATCGGTAACTACGCGCATCCCACTGTGTGCGAGGGGATCGGCTACTTCCACGTACCGATCACCTACAGCGCCCAGTGCCACGTGCGGGAGCTGCGCTGGCTCGCCAATAGCGACTGGGCCCGTGGCGTGCTGCGGACGTTTCTCGCGCACCAGAACCCCGACGGCTCGCTCCCCGGGCGCGTCTACGTCGATCATCTGAGGGGGACGGACTTCTATCACGCCGACTGGGGCGGTGCGTTGGACGCGCTCGAGGCGGTGCATCCGGATCCGTCCTTCGAGGCCGAAGTGTATCCCGCCCTCGTGCGCTATGCCGCTTGGCTGCTCCGGACCCGCGACGCCGACCACACTGGGATGATCGATGTGGTGAACCAGTTCGAGACCGGCCAGGAGTACATGTCCCGCTATCAGGCAGTCGATCCCGAGGCAGACCGCGTGGGGTGGGAGAGCCGCATCCGTCTCAAGGGGGTGGACGTCACCGTCTACGCTTACCGGCTGCTGCGCGCGCTCGAGCGGCTCGCCGAGCGTGTGAGCGTGGCGGACGTGGGCCGCTGGCGCGAGGCCGCGACCCGCACGGGACGCGCCGTCCTCGACAAGATGTGGGACCCGGCGGCCGAGATGTTCTTCGACGTGAACCCGCGGACGGCGCGGCCGACGAGCGTGAAGGCGGCCGTGTGCTTCTATCCGTACGGGACCGATCTCGCCGACACGCGGCACATCGCGGGGCTCGAGCGTCACCTGTTCGAGCCCGCCGAGTTTTGGACCGAGTACCCCGTCCCCTCCTCGAGCGTGGACGACCCACTCTTCAACCCGGACGCCGAGTGGAAGGGGAAGCGTCACAACTGCCCCTGGAACGGGCGCGTGTGGCCGATGACCAACTCTCACGTCATCGATGCGCTGGCGCGCGTCGTGCGACTCCACCAGGCCGAATGGGCGGGGCAGCTGGGGCAGCTGATCCGGCAGTTCGCCCGGATGATGACCTTCGCCGGCGATCCCGACCGGCCGAACTGCTTCGAGCATTATCACCCCCACACCGGCCGGCCGAGTGTCTACCGGGGCATCGACGATTACCTGCACTCTTGGGTGAACGATCTGATCGTGTCCCACGTGATGGGCGTGCTGCCGGACGGCCCGCGGGGCCTCACCGTCTGGCCGCTCCCCCTCGGCATCACGCGCGCCGCGCTCGCGGGCGTGCGGGTGGCGGGGCGCGACGTGGCGGTGGCGGTGGACGGCGCCCGGTTCCGCGTGCGCATCGACGGACGCGCGGCGGGGGAAGGCAGCGTCGGGGAGCCCCTGACGATTGCCTTCGGATGACGGGTCGGATCGGTCTTGTGGCGGTCGCCGGTGCGGCTCGAGCTGAGCGGCGAGCCCAACGTTGAAATCTGGCACGGCCCCGAGTAGCGGGAGACCGGAAACTCCCGCATAGTTGCGGCGGCTCGCCCCGGAGGCTGCATGCATCCGACGCAGAGGGAGCGCTGAGCCGCATGGCGTCGCTCACCCTGCGGCGGCTCACCAAGACGTTCGACGCACGGACGAAGCCCGCCCTGCAGGAGCTGTCACTGGAGGTGCGGGATGGGGAGTTCCTCGTGCTGCTCGGGCCGTCCGGCTGCGGCAAGACGACGGCGCTGCGCTGCATCGCGGGGCTCGAGGAGCCGACGACGGGCGAGATCCTCATCGGCGAGCGCGATGTGACCCACCTGCCGCCCGGCGACCGCGATGTCGCGATGGTATTCCAGAACTACGCGTTGTACCCGCACCTCACGGCGCGCGCCAACCTGGCGTTCGGGTTGGAGGTGCGGGGCGTGGCGCGGCCCGAGATCGCGCGCCGCGTGCAGGAGACGGCGCAGCGGCTCGGCCTGACGGAGCTGCTCGACCGGCTGCCGGCGCAACTGTCCGGCGGGCAGCGCCAGCGGGTGGCACTGGGGCGCGCCATCGTGCGCGCACCCCGCGCGTTCCTGTTCGACGAGCCGCTCTCCAACCTGGACGCCCAGCTCCGCAGTGAGCTGCGCCGCGAGCTGCTCGGCCTGCACCGCGCCCTCGGCGCGACCATGGTCTACGTCACACACGACCAGGTCGAGGCGATGACCATGGGGCAACGGATCGCGGTGCTGTACGAGGGTCGCCTGCGCCAGCTCGGCACCCCGGTCGACGTGTACCAGCGGCCGGCCGACGTGTTCGTGGCCCGCTTCATCGGCAGCCCAGGGATGAACGTCTTGACCGGGCGAGGAAGGGGGATGAAGGAAGGAGGCGGCGTGGTCGACTGCGGCAGCCTATCGGTTCCCGTCGCACTGGAGCATTACGAGGGCGAGATCCATCTCGGCGTGCGACCCGAGCACGTTGGCCTGTGTGGCGAGGACCAGGGCGTAGGCAACGCTACGGTGGTGGTGGTGGAGCCACTGGGTGCGGAGACGTTGGTGCACCTGGTGGCGGGTGGGCAGGCGCTCATCGCGCGGCTGCCGGGGCTCGTCGAGCTGCGGGCCGGTGATGTGGTCGGCGTCAGGCTCGATCGCCGCCGCCTGCATTTGTTCGACGTAGCTGGAGAGCGGCTTGCGTGAAGCGTGCGCTCGCGGTGTGTGCGGTGCTGTGGAGCTGCAAGGCGGCGACGGGAGGGGGCCGTGACCGTGTCACGCTCGAGCTCGCGAACTGGGCCGACTACCTCGAGGCGAAACTGGAAGACCGCGCGCTCGCGCCCTACCTCGCGGCCCATCCGGGGCTCCGCATCGTGCAGCAGAACGCGGCCACCTATCAGGCAGAGTATCGCGAGCGCCTGCTCACCTCGATGGCGGCCGGCTCGCCACCCGACGTCTTCCTGCTCGATAACATCGACGTTCCGGCGCTGGTGAATCGCGGCGTGGTGCTCGATTTGACGCCGTATCTCGCGCGCGCCGGCGTGGACCTGGGGTGTCTCGACCAGACGGTGCTGTCGATCTTCAGTCGGGGCGACGCGGTGTACGCCCTTCCCAAGGGATATACGCCGATGGTGGTCGCGTATAACAAGGATCTGTTCGACCGAGCGAGGATTCCCTATCCCACCGACGATTGGACGTGGGACGACTTCCTCCGGATCGCCAAGCGGCTGACGCGCGACACGGATGGCGACGGGGTGATCGACCAGTGGGGCACCTACTTCGATCGGCGTCCCCTCCTCTGGATTCCCTGGGTCTGGGCCGGCGGGGGCGACGTGCTCTGCCCCGACGGGCGGCGCGCGTCGGGATGCCTCGATGCGCCAGTGACGGTCGAGGCGATTCGCTGGTACACGGGCTGGATGACGAGGCAGGGCATCGCCCCGCGCGCCCACACTCTGCTCAAGTCGGCGGGCGACAACTTCCGTCTGTTCAACAGCGGCCGCGTCGCGATGATGACCACCGGCCACTTCTGGGTGCCTCGGTTTCGTCCCTATGTCGCGGCCGGCCGGTTGCGAGTCGGGTTCGTCGCTATCCCACACCGTCGCGGTTTCCATCCGGCGACGGTGATCTACGCCTCGGGCTACGCCGTGCCTGCGATGACTGCGCGACGGAAGCTTTCGATCGAGCTCGCGGCGTATCTCACCGACTCGCTGGCGGACGCGGTGCGCGGGCAGGCCGGGCTGGAGCTGCCGGCCGTGACGGCCGCTGCCCGGGCGCTCGTGGCCCGCGACACGCTCGGGTGGGAGGCGGCGTTCCTGCGCGCCGCGACTGCCGGGCGGGCGCCGTGGGGCGCCCGGATCGAGCGCTGGCGGGAAGTGGAGGCCGCCCTGCCCGATCTCGTCGACCGGATCACGCTCGCCGGCGCGGACCCGGCGGCGGCGGCGCGCGAGACGGCGCGGGAGCTCGACCGCGTGCTGGGGGCCACGCGGTGAGCCCGGTGACGCGGTGACGCGGTGGCGTGGTGGCGCCGCGGCGGCCGTCATCGCGAGCGCCCTGCTGGTGCTCAGCACGGTGCGCTGGGCGAGCGTGCGCGCCGAGCGTGCGCTCGCCCAGCGGGTCGCCGCGACCGCAGCCGCCTACCTGGCGTTCGTTGCGCCCCCAGCGCGGGGCAGCGCCGATTACGATCTGCCCCGGCTGCTGATCGAGACTCGGGCGCTCGACGGCCTGCCGGGGTTTACCACCGAGGTCGAGGTGTATCACGGCACCGCGCCGCTGGTGCACGCGACCGCGCGACCGCTCTCGCCGTCCCAGTTCGACCAGCTGCGCCGGCACGCCGCCGCGCGCTGGGCGGGCGCGGCCACGCTCGCGCCGCTGTTCGACCGCGATGGGTGGGACGTGGTGGGCGTGGTGGCGGCGTGGCCGGCGCGTGGGGGCTGGCTGTCCTGGTGGACTGCGCTCGCGGTGCTCGTCAGCCTCGGGGCCGGGGCGCTCGCGGCGGCGGCGGTGGGTGGCGCACCCGGCCGGTTGCGACGCGGGCTCGCTTGGTACGCGGCGGCGGCGGCGCTCCTCGGGGTCGTAGCTTCCGACGACATCCGGACGACGGCGCTGGATTCGACCGACCGGTGGCTCGGCGACGCGCGGCTGCTGATCCAGGAGGCAGTGGCGCGTGTGCCGGAGACGCGGTTCTCGCTCGCCACGCTCGGAAAGATGGTTGGCGGCGCGGAGCTCGTGCCCGGTGACAGCGCGGGAGACGGCGCGTGGCGGCGAACGGTTGACGGAACGCCGCGTGCGGCGGTGGCCGTCCGCTTGGCGCCCGGCCGGTGGGCCGAGCTGCGCACGGTGCCGGCGGAGGCCGCCACGGTCGGGTGGCTGGCGCTCACGCTCGGACTGGCGCTCCTCGGGCCCCTCGCCGCCGCGCTGGCCGCGTGGGGCGAGCGCGAGGCGGCGCGCCCGCAGCGCTTGCGCGAGACGGTCGCGGCGTGGGGCTTCCTCGCTCCCTCGGCGCTCCACCTCGCGGTCTTCTCCTTCGCGCCGATGCTGTTCGCGCTGTACCTGTCGCTGCACCGCTGGACCCTCGTCGACCCCGCGACCCCGTTCGTCGGTCTCGCGAACTTCGTCCGGATGTTCCACGATCCGCTGGTGTGGATCTCGCTTCGCAACACCGCGCTGTACGTGCTGTACGTGCCGGTGTCGATGACCCTGTCGCTCGGCGCGGCCCTGGCACTCAACGGGCGGTCGTGGGCCGTGCGCGCGGTACGGACGATCCTGTTCCTGCCGTACGTCGCTTCGGTGGTCGCGATCGCGCTCGTTTGGCAGTGGATGTACAACGCCGATTTCGGCCTGATCAACTACGTGCTGTCGGCCGCACATCTGCGGCCGGTGGATTGGCTCGGCACTCCCCGCACAGCGCTCGCTGCCGTGATGATCGTGTCGGTCTGGGCGCAGCTCGGCTACCAGATGACGGTGTTCCTCGCGGGGTTGCAGGGCGTCCCGCCGGCGTATCTCGACGCCGCGCGCGTGGACGGAGCGAGTGCGTGGCAGCGCTTCTGGCGGATCACCTTTCCGCTCCTCAAGCCCGTGACGTTGTTTGTGCTGGTCACCGGGATCATCGGCTCGTTCCAGGTCTTCACGTACATCTATGTGCTCACCGACGGCGGCCCGTTGCACGCGACGGACGTGATCGTGTATCGCATCTACCAGACGGCGTGGGAGTTCCTGCAGTTCGGGTACGCGAGCGCGCTGGCCCTGCTCCTGTTCGTGGTGTTGTTCGCGGTGACTCGGGCGCAGTTCCGGCTGCTGGGGAGGCAGGTGGAATATGCGTAGCAGGAGACGTGGCGCGTCGGGCCTCGGCTTGGTGGGAGGCGCCCTGGTGCTGCCGCTCGCGGTCACCACGCTCGTGCCCTTCCTTTATATGATCGCGACCGCCCTGATGGACGAGTTCGAGGTGTTGCGCTACCCGCCGCCGCTCGTTCCGGCGCAGCCGCACCCTGAGAACTTCGCCGCCGCCCTCACGGCGCTGCCGTTCGACCGATTCTTCCTGACCACGGCGATCTTCTCGGTGTGCGTGGTCGCCGGGCAGGTCGTGACGAGCACCATGGCCGCCTACGCCTTCGCCCGGCTGCGTTTCCCGGGGCGCGACCACGTCTTCGTCCTGTACCTCTCGGTGCTTATGGTCCCCATGGTCGTGCTCCTGATCCCGCGCTTCCTGATCATCAACGCACTCGGCTGGGTGGACACGTACGCCGGGCTGATCTCCACCGAACTCGTGTCCGTATGGGGGATCTTCCTGTTGCGGCAATTCTTCGTGACCCTCCCCCGTGATCTGGAGGACGCCGCCCGGCTCGACGGGGCGGGCGAGTGGACCGTCTTCTGGCGCGTAGTGCTACCGCTCTCGAAGCCCGCGCTCGCCACCCTCGCGGTGTTCGCATTCGTCGATCAGTGGAAGAGCTTCCTCTGGCCGCTGATCGCGACGCGGTCGGCCGAGATGCGGGTCGTCGAGGTCGGCATCGCCAGCTTTCACGGGTTGTACTACACGAACTGGCCGTATCAGATGGCGGCTGCAGTAACGGCGGTGCTTCCGTTGCTCGTGGTGTACTTCGTGGCGCAGAGGTACTTCGTGGGACGAATTCAACTGACAGGCCTTAAGTGAAGAGGTAGACACCCTCGGCGTCTACCTCACCGTCTGTTCACGGGCCGGAAGCTCAGCTCCCAATGGATATCCCGCCCGTCTCCGCCCGCTGCCCACTCAAGGACCGCATGCCCCGACTCTAGCCTGCGCACTGTGCAGGGAACGTCCGCCTTGCACGCCCCCGGCCGCATGCCCTTCGGCACGGCAACGGTCACTGCGTAGGCCCGGCTGTCCAGGTTCACCGCCTGTGCTTTGAGGGTCCGCGTCGCGGCTTCCCACACCTCGTCCGCGATGTCCACGGCGCCTTGCACGACGTGGCGGGTGGTGCCGATGATCTGCGGATGCGCCGCGGCGGCGCGCAGTGCCACGGTGAGCGTGCTGTGGGGATCGAGCGTCCCCAGGAGCGCGTCTTTGGGGACTGCGAGGGGGGCGTCGCGCCACACGTCGTACGCGTCGAATCTGGCGCCGCTGATCCCGAGCGTGCCGAGCGGCACGGCGACCTGGCGCGGCTCCTCTTCCCAATTGATGAGCGCGACCGTCCACCAGCGTGGCGCGCCCTCGACCACCCAATTGGCAGGGGGTCGGTCGCGGCGGACGCTCCAGATCCCTCCGGCGCCGCCACCGTCGTAGACTCGGACCGCAAGCACGTTTTCGCCGCCCCAGTTAAGCGCGTCGGCTGGGACGCGGTAGCGGCGGTACGCCTGCCAGTCGCCGCGGTAGTTCGGCGGGAAGTCGCCCGTCTGCCCGACCTTTACGCCGTTGAGGAACGTCTCGTCGGCGTCGTCGACCTTGCCGAGCTCCAAGTAGACCGCCCGCCCTTGACTGCCCTCGACCGCCCTCGACCGCCCGGCGCGGAGCGGCGGAGCGGTCGGCAAGGAGAAGCGTGTCCGGTACCACGCGTACCCGTCGTAGTCGGGATGCCCCGCTTCTTCCCACCGTTTCGGCACCGCGATCGCCTCCCACGTGTCCTCGTCAAACTCACGCGTGGCGTAGCGGGGATCGTCGCCGGTGCGGAACCGCCAGCGCCCGGCGATCGGATAGGCGTCGTCGCCTACAACGAGCGCGGGCGCCACCTCATGCGCCGGGGACGCCGTGTCCAGCGGCCGGCCGGCGACCGAGGCCACCGGGATCGCACGCTGCAGCAACGGCACCCGGTCGGGCGGGAGCTTAGGGAGGTTGTCCGACAGGACGGTCGCGCCTCCGGAGAGGGCCACGATCGACGTCCACACCTGGGCCTCGGCGCCAGACAGCGGCGGCCGAACGACCAGGCAATCGGGGTCGTTGAGCCAGGTGGACCGGTGATAGAAGCTGCGCAGCCCGGCAGCACGCGCCGGCGCTTGGACGCCGCCCCAGCTCGCGTCCACGTCGGTGCCGATTCGCATCCCGTTCACGTAGCCGACCGCGTGCTGCAGCGGGGCGCCACAGCCGAGCAGGAACGCCTCGGTTCCCAAGCCGTCGCGGATCGCCCCGAGGCCCTTGCGATAGGCCTCGGCGTGCGTCAAGCCACCGTAATGGGAGTCGCCGGCCGTGGCCCACAGCAGGAAATCGATCTTCAGGTAATCGTAGCCCCACTCCTGCACCACGCGGCGCGCCAGATCAAACAGCCACTGCTGCACTTGCGGGTGCGCGCCATCCAACGAGTAGACCTTGCCACCCCAGTCGTCCCGGGTGTCCCACACGATCGGGCCATCGTCGCGCCGTAGCAGCCAGTCGGCGTGCGCGGCCGGGATGCCGGAGCGCTCCGTCACGGCGAAGGGGGCCACCCACAAGCCCGCTTTGAACCCTTTGGCGTGAATCTGGTCTGTGAGCCAGCGGTGCCCGTGGGGGAACTTGGCATTCATTTCCCAGTCCCCCGTCGCCTTCTGATAGCCGTCGTCGAGCTGGATGTAGCGGAAGAAGCGGCGGTCGAAGTTCGCAGCGCAGAACTCGAGGTTCGCCACCACGTCCGTCTCACTCACCTTGCCGAGCAACTCATACCACGTGCACCATCCCGCGGGGGCCGTCTGGGACGCGAGCCGCTCGCGGTCAACCGGCGAGGAGGGGATGAAGAGCGCCGTCAGCGCGTCGAGGCCATCGCCCTCCGGTTGGTAGCAGATGCGCATGCGAGACGCATCGCCTTCGGGGCGCAGCGGTCGCGTGGGGAGCCACGCGCTGCCGGCGTCCAGGCCGTCCCGCGCAAGCTGCACCGTCGCTTCGCCCGGCTCCCCGGGGTCGAATGCCAGTGCCAGTCCGCGGCCGCCCCGGGTCAAGCCGAGCGCGCCGTGGCTCGCGAGTCCCTCGTCGGTCACGGCCGAGACCGTCACAACCCGGCAGGGGCTCCAGGAGTGATAGCCGTTGACGAGCGCGACGAGGGGTGCCTCGCCGGCGAGCACGGCGGCCTCCGGTGCCTGGAAGAAGCGTATGCCCTTCACCGTGGGGAGGTAGCGGTCGGGGTAGATCGTCACCGAGATTGCCGCCTGCGGCGCGCCACCTCCCGTTTCGCTGGCAGAGAGGAACTCGGCCTCCAGGAACACGCCGGCCGCGCGCCCCCGCACCACGACGGACTCGCCCCCGGGCGGCCGGCGGTTTCCCACCGTGCTATCTTCCAGATCGGCGAGCGTGACCAGTTGGTCGCCCACCCGGGCGCCGACGACGGCGGTCCGGATGAGGGGAACGGGCTGGCCGTCGCCGTAGTACCAGATCGACCAGCGACGTTGCTCGTCGAGCTCGAATTTCAGCCGACCGACCGCCGGTCCGCCCGACCGCCCCCTCGCCCGGGTCGGAGCGGTGGACGGCTGGAAGGGCGGACGGAGCAGCGCCCCCGAAGTGGCGCCTGTCAGGAGCACGAACGTGCGTCTGTCCATCATCACAATGTCGACGGCCCTGGTGGCTTTGTCCACGCCGCTCGACGCCCAGCGGCGCGGTGCGTGGACAGTCGGCTTCGCGGGGACCCTCGGCGGCGGGTGGCAGGTCGAAGCGGCGGACGTCGGCTATGCCCGCGCAGTGCGCGCAGGGCCGCTGCGCGTGGCGTCGTTCACCGCGCGGCTCGGCTCGTTCGTCGACGAAGGCGCGATTCTCGGCGGTGCACGCGGCTTCATCTTCGGGTTGACCTTGGGCGGGCACACCGGGCTGCTGCCGCTCGCCGACCTCGGCACCGAGACGAGCAAGAGCGAGGTCGGAGTCGACCTCACGGTCGAGGGCACCGCCTACCTCGGGACCCGCTCCCCCTTTCCGCAAGGGTCGCCGTGGGGTGCCGTCACCGTGCTTCCGGGACTCAAGTTCGGCGATCCGGACGGCGTGCAATTCGGGCTGCTGCTCGGCCCGACGTTGTTCTTCGGCCAGGCGAGCGACGTGCGCCCGTTCCTGGGCATCCGCTTCGAAGCGCCGCTGGCGCGCCGGGAGTCCCATCCCTAGGTTAGCGGCCGATGGTCGCTCCTCAGCTCGACACTGAACATCCCGGCATCCGGGTCATCGCCGAAGTCGCCTCCGTCCTCCAATCGGGTCTGGCGTCGGGCGTGGCGCTGCGGGGCGTGGTGGGAGCATTGCGCCGGGGGCTCAACCTCCGCCGTTGCCGGTTGTGGCTGCGCACGCCAGACGGCACACGGTACGCGCCCGTGACCACGTCGGGCGACGAGGCGGAGGTGGTGGGGTACGCCCCGCCCGTCGCCGACTGGGTGCGGCAGGGAGCGCAGCGCGAAGGGACAGCCGGGGGCTCGGTGCTGCGGCTGCCGCTGATCCACGAGGACGAGCCGCTGGGCGCGCTCGAGGTCATCATTCCCACTGGCCGCTACGAAGGCGTGGCGCACGACGTCGTCGTCGTGGTGGCGCGGATCCTGGCCCCCATGATCGCCGCCACCGAGCTGTCACAGGACCTCGCGTCCGAAGTGGCGCTGCGCACGCACGAGATGGAGGCGCAGCGGAGCTTCGCCGCCCAGATCATCGACTCGCTTCCCGTCGGGCTGTACGTGATCGACCGGGGTTACCGCATCCGCGCCTGGAACCGGAAGCGCGAGGCCGGCACGCAGGGTGTTTCGCGCGAGGACGCGGTGGGCCACGATGTCTTCGACGTGCTGGACCGCCAGCCGCGCGAGCTGCTGAAGCGCGAATTTGACCGCGTGTTCGACACGGGCGAGATCCAGCAGGTGGAGATGGAGTCGGCGGCGAGCGGCGAGACGCGCCACTACCGCATCACCAAGATCCCGATGCGGCAGGACGGCGAGCACATCTCGCATGTGATCACCATCGGCGAAGACATCACCGAGTGGCGCCAGGCGCAGCAGCGCCTGTCCGAGACCGAGAAGCTGGCGGCGGTGGGCCAGCTCGCTGCTGGTGTCATGCACGAGATCAACAACCCGCTCGCTACGATCCTCGCCTGCTGCGAGGCGCTGGCGCTGCGCGGCGAGGAGCTCGCGCCCGCCGCGCGCGACGCGCAAGAGGAATACCTCAAGATCATCGACACAGAGGTGCAGCGCTGCCGCCGCATCGTCGACAGCCTGCTCGACTTTTCCCGGCCCCGCTCGGGGGAGAAGCGGCAGGTGGACGTGAACGCGGTTGTGGAGCAGACACTGTTCCTCCTCAAGCATCACAATCGCTTCAAGCGGCTGACCGTGGCGCGCGAGCTCGCGCCGGGGTTGCCCGGCGTGCTCGCCGACCAGGAGAAGCTCATCCAGAGCTTTATGGCGCTCATGTTGAACGCCATGGACGCGATGGACTCGCGCGGCACCCTCACGGTGCGGACTCGGATGAACCCCGAGCGTCGGGACGAGGTGCTGGTCGAGTTCATCGACACCGGCACCGGTATCAAGCAGGAAGACCTGCCTAAGATCTTCGAGCCGTTCTTCACCACCAAGCCCCAGGGCCGCGGCACGGGTCTGGGCCTCTCGATCTGCTACGGCATCATCGCGGAGCACCGCGGCCGCATCGAGGTGGAGTCGCAGGTCGGCATCGGTTCGAATTTCAAGGTGTACCTTCCGGTCGAATGAAGATCCTGGTCGTCGAAGACGACAAGACGGTCGGGCAGTACGTAAAGCGAGGGCTGGCCGAGGCGGGGTCTCACGTCGAGCTGGTGGGCGACGGGGGGGAGGCCCTGCGGCTCACCGCGAACGGGCAGTACGACCTGCTGGTGCTCGACCTCCGCCTTCCCACGACGTCGGGGCTCGAGGTGCTGCGCACCCTGCGGGATCGGGGGAATGGCGTGCCGGTGCTGGTCCTCACGGCGCAGGACGCGGTCGACTTCAAGGTGCAGGCCCTGCGGATGGGCGCCGACGACTACGTGACCAAGCCGTTCTCGCTCGAGGAGCTGCTCGCCCGCGTGGAGGCGTTGGGGCGGCGGCCCAAGGCGATCGTGCCGCCCGTGCTCAAGGTCGCGGACCTGAGCCTCGATACCGGGAGCCGGGAGGTGAAGCGCGGCGGCAAAGTGATCGACCTCACGCCCAAGGAGTACGCCGTCCTGGAGTACCTGATGCGACACCCGGGCCGCGTCATGCCGCGCACGCTGATCACCGAGTACGCCTGGGACTACCACTTCGACCCCGGCACCAACATCGTGGACGTCGTGATCACCCGGCTGCGCAAGAAGATCGATCACGCGCGCGAGCCGAAGCTCATTCACACCGTGCGCGGCGTGGGCTACGTTGTGAAGGCGTGAGATGCAGACGATCCGCGGTCGCCTGACGGTCTGGTATTCGGCGGCGCTGGTGCTCACGCTGGCCGCCTTCGCGATCGTGCTGTACGTGGCACGCCGCCGCGCTTCCTACGACGATCTGGACCAGCGGATCCGGTCCGAGGCCGAGCTGAGCGCCGCGATTCTCGGCGAGAGTTACCGGGCCCGCGGTGCGCTCGTCACCTACGACTCGACGGGCAAGCCCGCGCTGGTGGCGGACATCAAGGCCGTGCTGGAGGCGGTGCCGGACTACCTGTTGATTACGGCGCAGGACGGCGAGATCCTGTATTCGTCGTCCAACGCGTCGCTCACCTATCAGCAGGTCGTGCAACTGCGCAGGCTGATGACGCCCCCGCTCTCGGGTCGCACCGGCGGCACCGTGCGCCTCGAGCCGGACGGGCCGGAGCTCCGCTATGTGGCGCACATCGTGAGCGGCGCCGGCCCGCGCTTCGGGTCGCTGCTCGTCGCCGCAGACGTGCGCACCGCGGAGCTGGCGGTCGCCCAGCTGCTCTCCACGCTCGTGCTCATCGTCCCGATCGGACTGATCGCGGCCATTCTCGTCGGCTCCTGGATCGCGCGCCGCGCGCTCGAGCCGGTGGACCGGATCATCAGTGAAGTCCGCGAAATCACCGACGGCCGCGGTCTGCACCGGCGGCTCGCGGAGCCGATGGTGAAGGACGAGCTGGGGCGCCTCGCCGAGACGCTCAACCAGATGATGACGCGGCTGGAACGGAGCTTCGCCGCCCTGCGCCGCTTCACGGCGGACGCGAGCCACGAGCTGAAAACGCCGCTCACGGTGTTGCGGGGTGGTGTGGAGCGGGCGCTCACGACGTCGGGACTGCCCCAGGATACGCTCGCCACGCTCGAAGAGACGCTGCAGGAGATCAAGCGCATGACCGAGCTCGTGGACGCGCTGCTCACGCTCGCCCGGGCGGACGAGGGCATCGCGCCCCTGCACCGCGAGCCGGTGGACCTGCGGGAGATCGTCGAGGAAGCGCGCGAGACGGGCGAGCTGCTCGCCGAGCAAGCGGGAGTGCAAATGGAGCTCGCGACGCCGCCGGAGCCGGTGATCGTGCCCGTGGATGCGAGCCGCATCCGTCAGCTGATCCTCAACCTCGTCACCAACGCGGTGAAGTACACTCCGTCGGGCGGCAGCGTGCGGATGCAACTCGGGCAGTCGGACGGCCGCGTCACTCTGACCGTCGCCGATACCGGGATCGGCATCGCGGCGGGCGACTTGCCTCACATCTTCGATCGTTTCTGGCGGGCCGACTCGGCGCGCACCCGCACCGGCGAGCGCCCGGGGGCGGGGCTGGGCCTCGCCATCTGCAAGTGGATCGCCGAAGCGCACGGCGGGACCATCGAGGTGCAGAGCCGCCCGGGGCGGGGGACGACCTTCACCGTCACCCTGCCGAACGGCGGCGGGGCGTGAGGGCAGAGCTCCGCATCACCGGGTGGCGATGACGGCTTCTTCCCATCCCGCCATAATCGCTTTGTCATCAACCTCGCACCCCCACGCAAGCCTCCGACACTATCGTCCTGGTGACCTCTTCACAGACGACTCTCCATGTTCGACAGGCTCATAGCTTCGGACCCTCCACCCGAGCACCGATGGTCAGCTGGCGCCAAACTGGCCGTTGCGAATGTTGCATTGAACGCAGTCCTGCTCATGCTCGCGCCACGGGAGGCTCAGCTCTCACCTGTCAAGGCCGACACGGCGTTCGTCATCTGCGCTTTCGGACACGTATTTCCCTCCGAGCAGGAGGCTTCTGGAGCCCTCCTCACGGTCCCCACAGCCCAGGGTCTCGCGGTGGAGCACGTCGGCCGACCGCCTGACGCTGAGGAGGTGTATTGGAGCGAGGCGTGGCTGGCAGTACGCGTCAAGGGAGACTCGGTCTACCAGCTGAGCGCTAACGCTGGCATGGACGCTGGAACGGACGCCCGTGCGACTCGGGTCCTCCCGACGCTGGAGGCTGTCGTCGATTCCTCCGGCCATGCGGAACGGTCGTCCATCAGGATCCTGGGTGGCATGAACCGCTCGGACTTCCGTTTGGCCATGAGCGACTTGAAACGGATCGAGTTTCGCCTGGCGAGCGACGACCGCCGGCCGGTGCGAGTCCTGGTGCGCCTGCCGATCGACTTCGTGCTCACGACGGCCCGATAGGCATACGTTTTGCACTTTTCGTTGCCGACCAGAATCGAGTGAGGTCCCATGCGGCCTCTTGAGGTGCAGCGAGCCGTCTGGGTAGTGACGCCGCTCCTCTTCGGCCCGGCGGTTGTGTACACGCAAGCCGATACCGGCGCGCCGGCGTCAACCGAGCTGATCGCGCAGGCGCGCGCCCAATTGCACGCGAGACAGCTCGACAGCGCCGCGGTGCTGCTCCGGCGGGTGACCGAGGCCCCCGCGCGCTCGCCAGCCGACCGCGTCCAGGCCTGGATACTGCTCGGCATCGTGAATTTCTACTCGGCGAGCGACTCGGCTGCCTCGGAGGCGTTCCGCCAAGCCTTCTCCCTCGACCCCGGTTTGGATGTGCCCGGCCTGGACGCATTCGACCCGGAGATCGCGCGCCTGGTCGGGGAGGCGCGGGCCGCGGTGGGTGTGGGCGATTCGACCGGGCCACGGACAGTGGCCGCCCGCGCGCCAGTCGCGACGCTGTATGACTGCCTCACGAAGTGCGCCGACAGCGTGGTCCCGCCCCAATTCGTCCTCTTCCCCTACCAGGTGGTTCTGGACGGCGTCGTGCTCCCGGCCCGGCGGGCCCACGTATTCGTCGCGCTGCAGGCGGTCGTGGATCAAGACGGGCTGGTCGAGCCGGAAACGGTACGCCTCCTGTCCAGCACCGCCGTAGGTGTGGTGGCGCAAATCGAGCGAGCGCTGCCGCAAGCCCGCTTCCGACCCGGCTTCGCCAACGGGGTGCCGGTGCGCACGCGGGTGCAGCTGCGCTTCGACTTTGAAGCGGAGGGGACTGGACTGATCCGGTACACCTATCGCGTGCTCGCGCGGTGAGCCAGGAGTCGGGAGGGTGTGGAGGGGGAACTACACCTGCTCGCGACGCGGCGCTCCGGAACCGACGCCGACCTCTCACGCGGCTGTCATCGTTTTGTAATGCCCGCTCCACTAGCGATCCAGACGAAAAGTGAAGTATTACATAGGTACCGGACACCGGAGGCTAAACGTGTTTGACGTCCTGATCGAGTCCAAGCGGAAGAAGACCACCAAGAAGTCGTTCGGCGTCGGCGTCGTCTCGCTGACGGTCCACACCGTGATCATCGCGGCGGCGGTGTACGCGACGCTCAACGCCGGTCAGACCGACAACACAGTCAAGGTGGACACCGCGATGGTGTTCATCGATCAGCAGCAGCAACAGAAGCCGCCGGAGCAGCAGCCGGTGCAGCTCGATGTGCCGCTCAAGGGCTTTCAAACGGTCGTCGCACCGGAGGTCATCCCGACCAACATCCCGCCGGTGAACCTACAGGAAAAGTTCGATCCCAAAGACTATTCGGGCACCGGCGTCGAGGGCGGCCTCGCCACCGGCATCGTGCCGACGGGGAACGAAGTGTTCATGGAGGCGATCGTCGAGGAGAAGCCGTCCGTGCTCTCGGGTCCGCAGCCCCAGTACCCCGAGCTGCTGCGGCAAGCCGGGATCCAAGGGCGGGTGATGGTTCAGGCGATCATCGACACCACCGGTCGGGCCGAGCCTCCTTCGCTCAAGGTGATTTCGAGTCCGAACCCCGGCTTCGACCAGCCGGCCAAGACCTACGTTCTCAAGGCGCTGTTCCGTCCGGCCCGGGTGCACGGGCGGGCCGTGCGCGTGCTGATCAACATTCCGATCGACTTCAAGATCACGGGCCGTTAGGCCCGCACCCTGTTCAAGGCCAAAGGAGCCTCTAGCACATGAGCCTCTCGCTCTACGATCTGTTTGTATCGATGGGCCCGTTCGCGAAGTTCATCGTCATCGTGCTCGCCGTCATGTCGATCTTCTCGTGGGCGGGTGCGTTCCAGAAGTGGTGGCAATTGTATCGCTCCCAGAAGGAAACGATGCGGTTCGCCCCCGAGTTCTCCCGCTTTTTGCAGGAAGAGCAGCTCGACGGCGCGATCAAGCTGGCGGAGAAGCAGAAGCGCAGCCACGTAGCTCGCGTGGTGGGCGAGGCGCTGTCGGAGGTGAAGCCGTTGCTGCGTGACCGCGCGACCATCACCGCCGCCGACATCAATTCGGTGGAACGGGCGGTCGAGCGTGAGATGCTCATTGTCGCGGCCGAGCTGAAGCGCGGGCTGGGCATCCTCGCGACGACGGGTGCGACGGCGCCGTTCGTCGGCCTGCTCGGCACCGTGATGGGGATCGTCAACGCCTTCACCGGCATGGCGGCGTCCGGCGGTGGCGGCTCGCTCGCTTCGGTGTCGGCCGGTATCGCGGAAGCGCTCATCACGACCGCGTTCGGCCTCATCGTCGCAATCCCCGCGGTGTGGCTCTACAACTACTTCACGACCAAGATCGACTTCCTGTCGGTCGAGATGACCTACACGTCGAAGGAGCTGATCGATTACCTGATCAAGAGCGTCGGCTCCGAGTTCGGCCGCTCGATCTTCACGAAGGAATTCCAGACGCAGAAGGCGTCACAGTCCAGTGGCCCTGTCAGTCACTAGCGCCAGCGCCAAGTCCGCGGTCAAAGGCGACATCAACGTCACGCCGCTGATCGACGTGATGCTGGTGCTGCTCATCATCTTCATGATCGTCACGCCGATCATCGCGGCGGGCTTCCAGGCCACCATCCCGCGATCCGAGAATCCGGAGAACCGGCCGGAGGGGCCTGACGAGATCCGGCTCGGCATCGACCGCGACGGCAAGTTCTTCCTCGATCTCGGCGAGGGGCCGAGGCAGGTGAAAGACGAGGACCTTCCAGGCCGGTTGGAGAACATCTATACCAACCGCACGAAGGACAAGATCCTGTTTCTCAAGGCCGATCAAAACCTCGACTTCGGCCGTGTGCAGCAGGCGATCGAGATCGCGCGCCAGGCTGGCGCGCGCGTGGTGGCTGCGATTACCGAGCAGAAACAGTCGCTCACGAAAAAGAAGGAAGGGGGCTGACCCATGGCGATGGGGTCCACCGGCTCGGGCGAGGGGCTCAGCTCCGATATCAACGTCACGCCGCTGATCGACGTGCTGCTCGTGCTCCTGATCATCTTCATGATCACGCAGCCGATGTCGCGCAAGGGGTTCGACGTGCAGGTCCCGCCCAAGCAGCAGCAGAAGACGAAGGAGAAGCCGTCCAGCCAGATCGTGTTGGAGCTAAAGGGCGACGGATCGTATGCCATCAACGGCCAGCCGTACGCGGTGAGCCAGCTCGACCAGGCGTTCCACCAGATCTACGATCCGCGTCCGGCGAAGCTGTTGTTCATCAAGGCGGCGCCGAACCGCAAGTACCTCGACGTGATGCAGGCCATGGACATCGCGCACGGCGCGGGGGTGCAGGTGATCGGGTTCACGCCGGCGGAGCAGAACAAGTAGTAGCCAGGATGGCGGGCCCCAGGGTACTGTAGGGGCGCAGCATGCTGCGCCCCTACTTTTGTGTCTTGGGGTATCTATCGTCGTGACCGCGCATCCGACTCCGCCCCCCGCCCAGCGACCGGCTCTCCCCGCACTGCGCCTGCCGCTCGGCCGGCGACGGCTGGAGCGGGGCGCCGCGATTTCCCTGGCGGTGCACGGGCTCATCATCGCAGTCCTCATTGTCCACGCACGGGAGGTGCTGCAGCGTCTCCCAGGGACGCCGGGGCACGGCGGTGGGGGAGGGAACCGGCCGGAGGTCAACTTCTTCACCCTGCCGACGACCGGACCGATGGCGGTCCAGATCCCCGCCGCGCCCGCGGTAGCCCTCGCCGATGTCCGCTCCCTGCCACAGCTGAAGCTCGATCTGCCGCCGCTCGAGATGCCGCGGGAGACGTTGCGGGTCGCGCTGCTCGGGGGCGCGGCGGCCGGCGTTTCCGGTGCGGGCCCGGGCGCGGGCGGCGGGCAGGGGGGCGGCACGGGCGGTGGGACGGGGGCGGACGCGGGGCCTGGAACGGGAGGCGAAGGCGGTTACATTTTCGTCGCCTCGCCGCGGACGGCGATTCTGCCGCCGTTGGCGAAGGTCCCCGGCTCCGTGGCTGGCCGCACCTACGTCGTGAAGTTCTGGGTGGCGGCCGACGGGCGCGTCACTCGGGTCGAGGTAGACCCGCCGATCACGGACGCGGCCTACAGTCGGGAGTTCCAGCAGCGCATGATGGCATACCAGTTCTACCCGGCCCGCACACGGGACGGGCGGAACGTGGCGAGCGTCGTTCCGGTCCCTCTGCGAATCGGTAACTAGCCCGTCCGCGGGGCGGGCTCCAAGGAGTCACAACCCACTATGCTGATTGCTCTCGTCCTGGGGCTCTCCATTCTCGCCCTGGCCGTCGCCTGGGGTCTGCGAGGTTACGTGCTTCGCCAGGACAACGGCACCCCTGAGATGCGGAAGATCTCCGATGCGATCCAGGAAGGCGCCCAAGCATTCCTGCGGCGCCAATACCGCACGATCGGTCTCCTGAGCATCGCGCTCGGCGTGCTCATCTACGTGCTGTACGCGTTCTTCCGCAAACCGCACCCCGGCGAGCCCGCGGCGGTGACACTCGCGCTCACGACGACCCTCTCCTTCCTGTTCGGCGCGTTCTGCTCGGGCGTGGCCGGTCTGGTGGGGATGTACGTCGCCGTGCGCTCGAACATTCGGACCGCCAGCGCGGCGCGCTCGAGCCTCAACAAGGCGCTGCAGATCGCGCTGCGGGGCGGCGCGGTGAGCGGGCTGTTCGTGGTGGCGATGAGCCTGTTCGGCGTGGGGCTGCTGTACAGCGTGCTCGACGCCCTGCACTTCGAGCCGACCAAGATCCCCCTTATGATCGTGGGCTACGGCTTCGGGGCGTCGTTCGTGGCGCTGTTCGCGCAGCTTGGCGGCGGCATCTATACCAAGGCCGCCGACGTCGGCGCCGACCTGGTCGGGAAGGTGGAGGCGGGAATTCCCGAAGACGATCCCCGCAACCCGGCGGTGATCGCGGACCTGGTGGGCGACAACGTCGGCGATTGCGCGGGTCGCGGCGCCGACCTGTTTGAGTCCACCGCGGCCGAGAACATCGGCGCCATGATCCTCGGCGCCGGGCTCGCGGGCGCGAACCTGGGCGTGTTCAGCCCGGCGCAGGTGGTCGGGCTGATGCTGTTTCCCCTGGTGGCACGCGCGTTCGGGCTCGTCGCGTCCATCATCGGCGTCCTGGTGGTGAAAGCTCGCGAAGACGAGGACCCGATGCACGCGCTCAATCGCGGGTACATGTGGACCGCGGTGCTGGCCGCCCTCGGGTTCGCGGGGGGGACGTACTGGCTGCTCAATCCGGCGGGACACCCCGCCGCCTGGTGGCACTTCGCCCTGTGCGGCGTGATCGGGATCGCCACCTCCATCGCCTTCGTCTACATCACTCAATACTACACCGAATACCGCTATCGTCCCGTGAAATCGATCGCCGCCGCCTCCGTCACGGGTCCGGCGACGAACATCATCGCGGGGTTCGCCGTGGCGCTCGAGTGCACGGCGCTGCCCACCTTCACGATCTCGGCCGCCATCATCGCCTCCTACAGGCTCGGTGCCTCGAGCGGGCTGGCGCATGCGGGGCTGTTCGGTACGGCGGTGGCGACGATGGGGATGCTCGGCACCGCCGCGTACATCCTCGCCATGGACACCTTCGGGCCCATCACCGACAACGCCGGCGGCATCATCGAGATGTCGCACCAGCCCGAGGCGATCCGCAAGCGCACCGATCGCCTCGACGCGGTCGGCAACACGACCAAGGCGCTCACCAAGGGCTACGCCATCGGCTCGGCGGCGCTCGCGGCTTTCCTGCTCTTCTCGGCGTATCTGGACGAGGTCGCCGCCCTCGGCTCCCCGCTCCAGGCCGTCGACATCTCGAAGCCCGAGGTGTTCGTGGGCGGCCTGCTGGGCGCGATGCTGGTGTTCTGGTTCTCGGCGCTCGCGATCGGGGCGGTGACGAAGGCGGCGGTGAGCGTGATCAAGGAGGTGCGGCGCCAGTTCCAGGCGGACCCCGGCATCCTCAAGGGAACCTCGCGCCCCGATTACGGCACTGCGGTCGACATCGTGACCATCGGCGCCCTCAAGGCGATGGTGGCCCCGGGCCTGCTCGCCGTCGCGATGCCGATCGCGGTGGGGCTGTTCTTCAAGCTGTTCCACCTCGGGGCCGAGACCGTGGCCGCGTTCCTCATGGTCGGGACGATCGGCGGCATCCTGATGGCGACGCTGCTCAACAACGGCGGCGGCGCGTGGGACAACGCCAAGAAGTTCATCGAGACGGGGGAGTACGGCGGCAAGGGGAGCCCAGCCCACAAGGCGGGGGTCGTGGGCGACACCGTCGGCGATCCCTTCAAGGATACGGCGGGGCCATCACTGCACGTGCTCATCAAGCTGCTGAGCACCGTGACTCTCGTGCTGGCACCGCTGTTTGTCTAGGCAACTCTTCGCCCGCAAGCCGATCGCCGAGCTGGTCGTCGAAGGCGAGAGCCCGTACGCCCTGAAGCGCGCGCTGGGCGCCGGCGACCTCATCATGCTGGCGATCGGTGCCGTGATCGGCGCCGGGATTTTCGGGGCGATCGGCACGGCGGCGGCGGGGCAGTACGACGCCGCCGGGCATCTGGTCCGGAGCGGCGCCGGCCCCGCCCTGGTCGTCTCCTTCCTGTTCCTCGGGGTCGCGTGCGCGTTGGCGGGGCTGTGCTACGCCGAGCTAGCGGCGATGATCCCCCAAGCGGGAAGCGCCTACGCCTACTCCTATGCGACGCTGGGCGAGCTCGTCGCCTGGATCATCGGCTGGGATCTGATCCTCGAGTACGCCGTCGGCAATGTAGCCGTGGCCATCTCCTGGGGCGATTATTTCACGTCGCTGCTCCGCAGCTTCGACTTCCAGCTGCCCGTCTGGCTCACGACGGGATACCGCACGGCGCTGCTCTCCCCCGATCCTGCCCTGCATGGCCTGCTCCAGGGCGCGCCCCACGTGGCCGACATCCCGATCCTCGTGAACTTGCCCGCCTTCGTGATCGTCATGTTGATCACCTGGCTCCTCATGCTGGGCGTGCGTGAGAGCGCCACGGCCAACAACATCATGGTGACGATCAAGCTGCTGGTGCTCGGGCTGTTCGTCATCGCCGGGCTCACGCATCTCCGTTCGGCGAACCTGCACCCGTTCGCGCCGAACGGCTTCCGCGGCATTCATCAGGGGGCGGCGATCGTCTTCTTCGCCTACATCGGGTTCGACGCGATCTCGACCGCCGCCGAGGAGACGAAGAATCCGCAGCGTAACCTCCCGATCGGGATCCTGGGCGGCCTCGCCATCTGCACCCTGATCTACATGATCGTGGGCGCTGTGTTGACGGGGATGGTGCCCTACACGGAGCTCGGCGTGGCAGACCCGCTCGCCAAGGCCCTGAACAGTGCGGGGTTCACGACCGTCGGCTGGATCGTAGCGCTCGGCGCGATCATCTCGATGTCGGCGGTCCTGCTCGTGTTCCAGTACGGGCAGCCGCGGATTTTCTTCGCGATGGGGCGCGACGGGCTGCTGCCGCCGTGGGCCGCCAAGGTCCACGCCAAAACCCGCGTGCCGCACATCACGACGCTGATCACGGGCATTTTCGTGGGGCTGTGGTCGCTGATCGGGGACGCAGGCGAGACGTATAACCTCACCAACATCGGCACGCTGTTCGCGTTCGTCCTCGTGTGCGTCGGCGTGCTGGTGCTGCGCTACACGGACCGCGCCCGCCCGCGGCCGTTCCGAGTGCCGTTCGTGTGGATCGTCGCGCTTACCGGTGCGGCGTTGTGCCTCCTCGTGATGGTCGGACTACCGCTGGAGACTTGGGTGCGCTTCACCGTCTGGCTGATCCTCGGTCTCGGGTTGTACGTCTTCTACGGCTATCGTCACAGCCGGCTGCACCCGGCGGCCCAGTCAGCGCCGTGAAGCTCCACACCAAGATCGTGCTGGGTCTCGTGCTCGGCGCCGCCGGCGGCGTGGCCGCGAACACGCTCGCACCGGGGGCGGCATGGGTGCGCTGGACCGGCGACAACGTCGCCGGACCGGTGGGGCAGGTGTTCCTCCGCATGCTGCTCATGACCGTGATTCCGCTCGTCTTCACCTCGATCACGCTGGGCGTCGCGGGAATCGGCGACATCCGCAAGGTCGGGCGCGTTGGGATCCGGACGATCGTGTACTTCCTGCTCTCCACGGCGCTGTCGGCCGCGATCGGGCTCGCCCTCGTCAACGTCTTCCAGCCCGGCGCCGGCCTCGCGCCCGACGTGCGCGAGCAGCTGATGACGACGTACCGCGCGCAGGCGCAGGGGCTGCAAGCCGCAGGCTCGACGCGGTTCGGCATCGAGACGTTCGTCAACATGGTGCCGCGCAACCCGATCCAGGCGGCGGCGGGGATGGACTTGTTGGGCATCATCTTCTTCTCGCTCGTCTTCGGCGCCGCGCTCACGCTGATCCCGGAAGAGAAGGCGCGGCCGTTGCTCCGGGTACTCGACGCCGTCGGCGAAGCGGTCGTGAAGATCATCGACCTCGCGATGAAGCTCGCCCCCTACGGCGTGTTCGGGCTCATTTTCTTTACCACCTCGCGGTTCGGGTGGGGGCTGCTGCGGCAGCTGGGGCTGTATGTCGTCATCGTGCTGGCCGGCTTGGTGATCCACGGGAGTGTGAGCCTGTCGATCCTCGTCCGGGTGTTCGGCGGGCTCAAGGCACGGGTGTTCTGGAGCCGTATCCGGGCGAGCATCATCACCGCCTTCTCAACCAGTTCGAGCAACGCCACCCTCCCCACCAACATCGCCGTCGCCGAGGAAGAGCTGAAGATCCCGCCCACGATCGCCGGCTTCGTGCTGCCCCTGGGCTCGACGATGTGCATGAACGGCACGGCTCTCTACGAAGGCGTGACCGTGCTGTTCCTCGCGCAGGTATTCGGCGTGTCGCTCGACCTCGGGAGCCAGATCGTCGTGCTCGTGCTGAGCGTCATTACCGCGGTGGGCGCCGCCGGCGTGCCTGGCGGCTCGCTGCCGCTCTTGATGGTGGTGCTCGCGACGGTAGGCGTTCCGGCGGAAGGCATCGCGATCATCCTCGGCGTCGACCGAATCCTCGACATGTGCCGCACGACGGTGAACGTCTGCGGAGACTTGACGGCCGCGGTGTATGTGGCCAGAACCGAGAGCGGGTGGGATCCGCGTGTCGTCAACGGTGCGGTGCGCCTGGCCCCGGCGGTCTGACCCTATTCCCGCTGGGCCGCCAGCTGTAACGCGCCGAGGGCCAAATCCACGGGGTTCGACACCAGCCGGGCGCGCTTCGATTCCGCGGCGAGCCGGTGTCGGAATGCGTCGGCGAGGGGGGAATGGGCGTGCAGCAGGCCCCCGGCAGTCGCGACCGCGACAGGTCCCGTCCCCGGGTAATATCGCTCGAGGACGATCACCAGGGCGACGAGCTCCCGCGCCGCGTCGTCCACCGCACGCTGGGCCACGACTTCCCCGTCGCGCGCCGCGTTGAGAACGTGCGGCGCTAGCGCCGCTACCTGCGCCGGCGTCGCCGTCGCCGTCCAGCGCATCAGATCGTCGAACGTCTGGAGGCCGAGCGCGCCGAGCAGGCGGGCGAGCAGCGTCGAACCTTCGCCGCGCCCGTCCTGGGCGCGCGCCGCGCCGTCGAGGGCTCGCCGCCCCAGCCAGTACCCGCCGCCCTCGTCGCCCAGCTGCCATCCGTAGCCGCCCACCCGGTGTACTTGCCCCCCCGGGTCACGCGCGTATGCGATCGAGCCGGTGCCGGCGTTGACGAGGATTCCGGTTCCGTCCGGAAACGCGGTGGAGAGCGCGACCTCCCCGTCGGCCATGACGCGCACATGCCGAGCCAGCCCCCCGTGGATGAGCGCGGCCGCAAGCTCCGCCTGCTCCTGCGCGCGACCCGCACCCGCCGCGGCCACGACCGCGCGCTCGGTGGGGAGGTCGATCCTCGCCTGCGTCGCGGCGCGGCGCGCGGTCTCTCCGAGCACCGCGGCCGACGCGGCCGCGCCGCCCGGCTTCATCGAGGCGGGTGGGCCATCGGCGCGGCCCAGGATCGTGAGGTCGGCAGTGCCGATGACGACCGTCGAGTGCGACCCGCCAGCGTCCGCTCCCAGGAAAACGTCGGACGGTCGGACAGTCGGACCGTCGGACGGGAAGGCGTGGTCAGGGGAAATCACGGTCCGACTGTCCGACGGTCCGACTGTCCGACCAACGACGTCAGCATCCCCGCCGCCACCGTCACTCCCGTCCCCAGCGGCACGTACCACGGCCACGCGAGACCAGGGAGCAGATGCCAGGGGAAACCGGGGATCACGCTGCCGAGCACGACCGGCGTCATCGCGACCACGCTCACGATGATTGCAGTGATCACGTCGATTTGCCGCGCCCGCGGCCACAGGCCTCCGAGCACGTAGGTTCCCAGCAGGCTCCCGTAGGTCACGGACGCGATGCTGAGCGCCAGCTGCACCACGGGGGTATTCTGGTTCCGGAACGCCATTGCTCCGGCCACGAGCACGGCGGTCCACAGCAACGTGAGCCAGCGGCCCACCCACAGAAGATGCCCTGGGTCTTGGCGGCCCGTCAGGGGCGCGTAGAAGTCGTGGGTGGAGGCGGAGGCGAGCGAATTGACCGCCGATGCGTGACTGCTCATCGCCGCAGCCAGGATTCCTGCTAAGACCAGCCCGGCGAGCCCCTCGGGAAGTTGAGTCTTGACGAAGGTCGGATAGATCGCATCACTGCGTTGTTGGGCGATATCAGCGCCGGCCAGCCACAGGCTCGTGCCCACCAGCAGGAACAGTGCGAATTGCCCGATGATGAGCACTCCTGACCCGATGAGGGCCCGCTGCGCGTCCTTGAGGCCTCTGGCGGCGAGCAGCCGCTGGACGATGAGATGGTCCGTGCCGTGCGAGGCGCCGGCGAGCAGCGCCCCGCCCAGCAGGCCACCCCAGAACGTGTACAGGAGCGTGAAGGAGGGCCGAAAGTCGAGCGTCACAAGCTTCCCGGCGTCCCAAGCGCGCCCGAACGCGCCCACGCCTCCCGCGAGATGGGTCGCGACGATGAGCGTCGCGATGCCACCCAGCAGATATACGCCGAGCTGGATCACATCCACCCATACGACCGCCCGCAGACCGCCGACCCAAGTGTAGATGAGCGTCACGACCCCGATGGCGAGGATCCCGGCGGCGAGGTTCCAGCGGGTGATGATGGCCAACGGGATCGCCGTCGCGAAGATGCGCACGCAGTCGGCGAGCGCGCGGGTGAGGAGGAAGACGCCGGAGGCCGTACGCCGCGCCGCCGGACCGAAGCGCCGCTCGAGACGCTGGTAGGCGGTGTCTTGCGTCCCCTCGAAGTAGCCTGGGAGGAGCAAGGCGGCGACGCCGATCCGGCCGGCCAAGTAGCCGAACGCGATCTGCAGGAAGGTGAGGTCCCCCCGTGCCGCGAGGCCGGGGACCGAGATCACCGTGACGGCCGATGTCTCCGTCGCGACGATCGAGAACATCAGCGCCCACCACGGCAGCCCGCGATGGCCGAGGAAGTAGTCGCTGGCGTCACGCTGGCGACCAGCGAGGAGCAGCCCGGCGGCGATGACGGCCGCGAAATACAGGAAGATGACCGCTACGTCGAGCGCGCGCACCTAGCAAAAAGGCCCGCGCCGTGCGCGGGCCTGCACCGCCGCAGCGGGCCGGGCCAACGGGCTCAGACGGTGAAGGACGATCCGCAGCCGCAGCCGCCTGTGGCGTTCGGGTTGTCGAACGCGAAGCCCGACTCCTGGAAATTGCTCCGGTAGTCCAGCGTCACGCCGTTCAGATACTGGGCGCTGAAGCCATCCACGAAGCAGCGCACACCGGCGCTCTCGATTACGATGTCGTCGTCGGCGGGCTTGTCCTCGATGCTCAGGCTGTAGCGGAACCCCGAGCAGCCACCCGGCAGCACGCCGACGCGCAGGCCCGCGGTCTCGGGCGTCACCTTCTCCTCCGCCATGAACTTGCGCACCTCTGCGGCGGCCTTGTCGGTGAGGGTCAGGGTGATCGGGGTCGCTTTCTGCGTCGTGGCCATGATCTATCCTCCAATGAGAGACCAAGTTAGCCACGTCGGGGTGGCGTGTCAACCACCGGCTTGCGTCGCGGCACGTCGTTCCCACAATTGGGGGCCTCCACTACGAAAGCGCACCTCATGCGCCTCGACTGGCTCGATTGGTCAATCATCGCCCTCTACTTCGCGTTCAACGTGGCGGTCGGTCTGTATTACAAGCGCCGCGCCAGTCGTGACACGGCGGAGTTCTTCCTGTCGGGGAGAAATGTGCCGTGGTGGCTCGCGGGCACGTCGATGGTGGCGACGACGTTCGCGGCGGACACGCCGCTGGTCGTCACCGGCCTCGTGGCGCGCAACGGGATCGCGGGGAACTGGCTGTGGTGGAATCTGCTCGCGAGCGGCATGCTGACGGTGTTTTTCTACGCCCGCTTATGGCGGCGCGCCGGCGTGATGACCGACATCGAGTTCTCCGAGCTCCGCTACGCCGGCCCGCCGGCCGCCTTCCTGCGTGGCTTCCGAGCCCTCTACTTGGGTTTGCTCATCAACTGCATCATCCTCGGTTGGGTGAATCTCGCGATGGCGAAGATCCTCCAGCTGGTGTTCTCCATCTCGAAAGGTGAGGCCCTGTGGATCGTGGTCGGGTTGATCGTGCTCACGTCGGCGATCTCGACCCTCTCGGGGCTGTGGGGGGTGCTGGTGACCGACTTGTTTCAGTTCGTCATCAAGATGGGCATGGTGATCGTGCTGGCGGTCGTGGCGGTCGACGCTGTGGGCGGGATCGAGGCGATGAAGGCGAAGCTCGCCGTCATCGACCGGGTGCGCGCGGCGAGCGGGAGTCGAGGATCGGTCCTGAGCTTCGTCCCGGAAGTGGGCTCGGCGTGGATGCCGATGCTCACGTTCTTCGTCTACATCGCGGTGAACTGGTGGGCCACGTGGTACCCCGGGGCCGAGCCTGGCGGCGGCGGCTATGTGGCGCAGCGGATGCTCAGCGCGAAGGACGAGAAACACTCGTTACTCGCGACGCTGTGGTTCAACATCGCGCACTATGCCGTACGGCCCTGGCCCTGGATTCTCGTGGCGCTGGCGTCCCTGATCTTGTTTCCCGGGCTGCAGGACCCGGAGACCGGCTACATCCGGGTGATGATCGACTACCTGCCGTCATCGCTCCGCGGCCTCATGGTCGCGGCGTTCGCGGCGGCCTTCATGTCGACGATCGCCACCCAGCTCAACTGGGGCGCGAGCTATCTCGTGAACGACTTCTATCGCCGCTTCGTGCGCCGCGACGCGAGCGAGCCGCACTACGTCCTGGCGTCGCGGCTCGCGACGGCGCTGCTCACCGTGATCTCCGCGGCCGTGGCCTTCCGCATCGAGTCGATCGGCGGCGCCTGGAAACTGTTGATCATTACGGGCGCTGGGACGGGCGCCGTGCTGCTGCTGCGCTGGTATTGGTGGCGCATCAACGCCTGGAGCGAGGTGGCGGCGATGATCACGGCGTTCGTCGTCTCGGTGCTGTTGCAGACCGTCGGCGGGCTCGACAGCGACCGACCGCTGGACTTCGCGCGCATCGTGCTCGTCACGGTGGCCGTCACGACCGTCGTGTGGCTCGTCGTCACCTTTGCAACGCGTCCCGAGATGGACGCGACGCTGGTCGCCTTCTACCGCCGGACGCGGCCGTCGCGCCTGGGCTGGGGGCCCGTCGCGGCGCGCGCCCCGGACGTCCGCCCCTCCACCGACGGCCTCGCGAACTTGCTCGACTGGGTCGCCGGATGTGTGCTCGTGTACGGGGCGCTGTTCGGCGTCGGCAAGCTGCTCTTGCACGAGACGCTGCCCGGCATCCTCATGCTCGGCGTCGGCGCGATCGGGGGGGTGGTGATCTACCGCGACCTGTCGCGGCGCGGCTGGCGCAGCGTGGTCGAGTAACGCTTCCCTAGAGCTCCGGGTGGGTGAGGGCAGCGACCACGAGGTCCGCTACGTGCGGCCGGACCTTGAGAATCGCCGTGTTGGCGCGCGTGGGATGAACGCGGTTGGTGAGCAGAATGATGAACAGGTCTTGCTCCGGGTCCATCCACAGCGACGTCCCCGTGAAGCCGGTGTGGCCGAACGCGCGCGCCGACAGCTTCGTCCCGGCGCTCGCCGTCGAGTCGGGGGGATCGGGCGGCGTGTCCCAACCGAGCGCGCGCGACGAGTTCGGGACGACGCCCTGACGCCGTGTGAAGTCCGCGACAGTCTCGGAGCGGATCAGCTGCAACGTGTCCCACGCCCCGCCGTTCAGGAGCAGCGCCGCGAAGCGCGACAGGTCGAGGGCGTTCGAGAACAGCCCGGCGTGACCGGAGATCCCGCCCAGACGGCCCGCGTTCTCATCATGGACCTCGCCGCGTAGCATCCGGTGACGGTAGCTGGTGTCGTTTTCCGTGGGTGCGATGCGCTCGCGCCAGTCCTTGGGAGGCAGGTAGCGGGTGGCGGGCATACCGAGCGGCCGGAATACGCGCCGCTCGAGAAACCGATCCAGCGACTCGCCCGTGATGCGCTCGACGACCTCGGCGAGCACGATCGCGCCGAGATCCGAATACACATACGCCTGTGCCGGCGGCGTAGCCAGCGGGGTGGTGTTCACGACCCACAGGGCGGTGGCACGCGAGTCCGCTTCCCGATAGAGCGGGCGCCACGCCGGGAGCCCCGACGAGTGGGTGAGGAGATGGCGGATCGTCACCCGCTCCTTGCCGGCGCCGCGAAACTCGGGAACGTAGCGCTGTACGGGCTCGTCGAGAGCGAGCTTCCCCTCGTCCACCAGCAGCATGCAGGCGGTCGTGAGCCCCACGACCTTGGTGAGCGACGCGAGATCGTAGATCGTGCCCGCGTCGACCGGGCGGGGGTCGTCGGCTCCATACCGACCGACGGCGACGAGGAGCGCGAGCCGCCCATGGCGTCCGACGGCCAGCACCGCACCGGGGAACGCGCCGCTGTCCGCTGCTGCCTTCACGTACGCGGCGGCCGCGGCAAGCCGCGTGCTGTCGAACCCCAGAGCGCCGGGCGCGGCGGGCGGAATGCCCGCGCTCGCCGGCAGCGGGACAGTGGCGCGGCAGGCGGCGAGGAGCCCCGCCAGCGCGCCGAGGCTGTGCGCCCTCACGGGTGCGCGTCGGGGATGGTCACGCCGAAGCCGATGCGGTAGTCCGGTGGGATGCGAATCGGCAGGTGCCCTGCGATCGGCACCTTGCCGAGCAGCGCAAGGGCCACGGCGCGCTCCGCGGCGCGCACGCCGCTCCAGGCGATCAGATAACACTTGGCGGCGGGCACCTGGTTCAGCAGATACGGGCTGCCCAGCGAGACGAGGACGGTGGGACGGCCCTGGTCCGTCGTCGTGACCAGCTGGGCGAGCGAGTCGGGGAGCGCGATGTTCCCGCGCCACGAGATCGGCCGCACGTTCGCGACGAACACGGTTGCGGGCGCCTGAGCGATCACCGCCCGCGCCGAGTCGTAGGACAGCGGCCCGGACATCGGCCACAGCCGGAAATAGTCCACCGTGTCGCCGCCCTGGCGCAGCAGCTCGGTCATGAACTGGCCCGCCGCCGCGTTGTGCTCGTCGGCATACGCGATGAGGGCGAAGCGTGATGGCCGGGCGCGCAGGGCGTGCAGCGGGCCGCCGATGTCGCGCACCAGGGTGAGCGCGCGGACGGCGATGTCGTTCGCGCCATCCTGAAACCGCTTGCTGCCGACGACGGTCATGATCGAGTCGAGCGCCACGACGCGGTGCGCCAACAGGCCGAGCCGCCGCTTGATCTCGAGTACGCGGCGCACTGACGCGTCGAGCCGGTCCCGGGTGATCCGCCCGCCCTCGACGGCGACGGTCATGGCGTTGAGGGCGGAGTCGGGATCCGCGGGCATGAGGAGCAGGTCAGAACCGGCGAGAAACGCCCGCACCGTCGCCTCCCCGGCGCCGTACTTCCCGACGATCGCACCCATCACCAGCGCGTCGGTCACGACCAGACCGCGGAAGTGCAGCGAGTCGCGCAACAATCCGGTGAGCACCGCAGCCGACACGGTCGCCGGATCGTCGGAGCCGGTGAAGGCAGGGAAGGCGATGTGCGCGCTCATCACCACGTCCGCTCCGGCAGAGATGCCGCCCCGGAACGGCACCAGCTCGAGCGAGTCGAGCCGCGGGTAGCCGGCCGTGATCACGGGGAGTCCGATGTGCGAATCACTCTGCGTGTCGCCGTGGCCGGGGAAATGCTTCAGCGTGGCGAGCATGCCGTGGTCGTGCAGCCCCCGGATGTATTCCTGCACCAGCCGCGACACCGCCCGCGGGTCCTCGCCGAAGGAGCGGATGTTGATGATGGGATTGAGGGGGTTGTTGTTGACGTCGGCGTCCGGAGCGAAATTGACGTGGATCCCGACTGCGCGGCCCTCGGTCGCGGCCGCCTCCCCGATGGTGTAAGCGTCGCGCGGGTTCCCGGTCGCGCCGACCGCCATGATCTGGGGAAAGGCGGTCCCGCCCACGACCCGCATCCCGGCACCCCATTCCAAGTCGGCCGAAATGAGGAGCGGCAAGCGGGAGCGGCGTTGCAGGGCGTTGAGCTTGGCGGCGATATCGAAGGGGGAGCCGACGGACATGATCAGGCCGCCGACGTGGAGAGTGTCGACCCACCTGGCGGCCACCTGGAAAAGCGAATCGTCGAGGGCAGTGTAGCTTCCGGCGAGCCACGGGACGACGAGCTGGGCGACTCTGTCCCGCACGCTCAGGCTGGCCAGAATCGAGTCGACCTGTCCTGTCGGCACGACCGCCGGCGCGCTCGGAGCCGACGGGCCGACCGGGGGGCGGGCGGACGCGCAGCCCGTTATCAACGCTATCGCCAGGAGTCTATGCGCCTGCATCGTCTCTTCGTGTTGGGGTGGCTTGCCGGCACCGCGTCAGCGACCGCCCAGGTGCGGCCGGGCATCGACGTACTGCTCTCGGACTCCGCCCACCTCATCGCCGGCCGGCGTCTGGGCTTACTGACGAACCAGACGGGCGTCGACGCATCCGGCCGCCGCGACGTGGACGTGCTGCTCGTTGGCGGCCATCGGCTGGCCGCGCTGTTCAGCCCCGAGCACGGCTTTCGCGGTCTGGAGGATCGCCCCGGCCTCCCCGACGCCGTCGACTCCGCGAGCGGCCTACCAATCTACAGCCTCTACGGCGGCGCGCCTCGGTCCCGCGTGGCGGCGCTGGACAGCCTGGACGCCGTGCTGATTGACCTGCAGGACATCGGCGCCCGTTATTACACCTACCCCGCGAGCGCGACGCAGTTGATGCGTGAGGCCGCGCGGCGCGGCAAGCCGGTCATTGTCCTCGACCGGCCCAATCCCGTCGGCGGCGACGTCATGCAGGGGAACGTGCGCACGCGCGTGGGCGACCCGGACTCGGCGTTCGTCGGTTTCCTTCCTATCCCGATGCGCCACGGCATGACGCTCGGCGAGCTGCTGCGCCTCGCAAATGATCGGCTCCGGCTCCACGCGGCGCTCACCGTCGTCCCGGCGGCCGGGTGGCGTCGCTCGATGTACTTCGATGCCACCGGGCTGCCGTGGGTCAAACCCTCGCCCAACATGCCCGATCTCGAGAGCGCGACCCATTATCCGGGAACGTGCCTGTTCGAGGGGACGAACCTCTCGGTCGGCCGGGGCACGGCGCTCGCGTTTCAGGTCGTGGGCGCGCCGTGGCTCGATACCACGCCGGTGCTGGGACGGCTGCGGGAGCGGGGAAAGGGGAAGGGGGAAGAGCTGGCTGGCGTGGAGATCCTCGGCGTGACGTTCACTCCGCGCGCGCCGACCGACGGGAAATACGACGGGGTCGAGCTGCGGGGCATCCGGCTGCGCGTCACGGACCGTGCGCGCTACGATCCCACTAAGACGGCGGTGGCGCTGCTCGCAGCGATCCGCGCCGCGCAGCGGGACTCGCTGCGTTTCAACGAGCGCAGCTTCGACCGGCTGGCGGCGGGGTCCGAGCTGCGACGGGCGCTCGTGGCAGGGCGCGCGCCGGCCGCGATCTGGCGCGGCTGGGAGGCCGCGCTCGCGCGGTTCCGGCGCTCGCGCGCCGCGTACCTGCTCTATTGAGACTCTTGCCGCCGCCCGCTACTTTCCCCGGGCCATGAACGTGATCCCCCAACCGGTGCGGGACGGCTTCGGGCGGCTGCTCGACCCGCTGGTCCGGTGGTTGATCCGGAGGCACGTTCCCCCGAACGTCCTCACCACGGTGGGGACTCTGGTCTTGGTCGGGTCCGCGCTGACGTTCGCCGCCGCCAAGATCCACTGGGGCGGGTTCCTGCTGTTGTTCTCCGGCGTGTTTGACATGGTGGACGGGCGGGTCGCGCGCGAAGGGAGCATGACCACGACCTTCGGCGCGTTCTACGACTCGACGCTCGACCGCGTGGGCGAGTCGGCATTGTTCACCGGCGTCGCCGTTTATTTCCTGCGCGGCGGCGTGCCGCCGGAGCGGCTGGCGGCCGCGGTGCTGGCGTGCTTCGTCGCGCTGGCGGCCTCCCTCCTGGTGTCGTATACGCGCGCGCGCGCGGAAGGGCTGGGTCTCTCTGCGCAGGTGGGTGTCGCCCAGCGGGCCGAGCGGGTGCTCCTCCTCGGGGTGCCGACGCTGTTTTTCGGGGCCGGGAACCGGGGAGCGTTGCTGTTTTGGATCGTAGTCATTCTCGCGGTCGCGACGTCGGTCACCGTGGTGCAGCGCGTGATCTACGTCGCTCGCTCCGCCGGCACGCAGGGCGCGGGGCGTGCCGGGCGGCAGCGGGAGACGCTCCCCGGTCACGCGCCGGCACTGCAATCTCGGAAAGGACATTGATCGTGCCAGTTGAGGCCGGGCGGGAGATCGCGCCCGCTAAGGGGACGCTCGGGGTGATGCTCGTGGGGCTGGGAGCTGTCTCCACGACGTTCATTGCCGGCGTGGAAAACGTGCGGTGTGGCGGCGCGTTGCCGATCGGGTCGCTGTCGCAGATGGCGACGATCCGGCTCGGCAAACGCACCGAGCGCCGCGCCCCGAAGATCCGGGAGTTCGTGCCCCTCGCGAAGCTCACCGACCTGGTGTTCGCGGCCTGGGACCCGATTCCGGATGACGCGTACACCGCGGCCAAGAAGGCCGGTGTGCTCGAGCCGCACCACCTCGAGCCGGTGGGCGATTTCCTGCGGGGCATCGAGCCCATGCCTGCTGCGTTCGACCGCAGCTATGTGAAGCGCCTGAACGGCACGCATGTCAAAACGGGTAAGACGAAGCGCGACCTGGCCGAGCAGCTGCGCGCGGATATCCGCACGTTCAAGAAGACGTCGGGCGCCGACCGCCTGGTGATGATCTGGGCGGCGTCCACGGAGGTGTTCCTGACCCCCGGGCCCGCCCACCAGAGCCTGCCGGCGTTCGAGCGGGCGATGGAGCAGAACGATCCCGCCATCGCGCCCTCCATGCTGTACGCCTATGCCGCACTGATGGAGAACGTGCCGTTCGCCAACGGCGCCCCGAACCTCACCGTGGACATCCCGGTCTTCGAGCGCCTCGCCGAAGAGCGCAAGCTTCCTATCGGCGGCAAGGACTTCAAGACCGGTCAGACGATGATGAAGACTGTGCTCGCGCCCGCGTTCAAGGCGCGGATGCTCGGGCTCGCCGGGTGGTACTCGACCAACATCCTTGGCAACCGCGACGGCGAGGTGCTCGACGACCCGGAGTCGTTCAAGACCAAGGAAGAGTCGAAGCTCGGCGTGCTCGAGTACATCCTCCAGCCGGACCAGTATCCCGAATTGTACGGCAACGTCTTCCACAAGGTGCGCATCAACTATTACCCGCCGCGGGGGGACAACAAGGAGGGCTGGGACAACATCGATATCTTCGGGTGGCTCGGCTACCCGATGCAGATAAAGGTCGACTTCCTGTGCCGCGACTCAATCCTGGCGGCTCCCATCGTGCTCGATCTTGCCCTGTTCTTCGACCTCGCCCACCGGGCACGGCTCTCCGGCATCCAGGAGTGGCTGTCCTTCTACTTCAAGAGCCCGCAGACCGCCCCGGGACTCTATCCCGAGCACGACCTGTTCATCCAACAGATCAAGCTGAAGAACACGCTGCGGTGGTTGATGGGCGAGGACCAGATCACCCATCTCGGCATCGAGTATTACGAGAAGGCGTGAGCACCTCGCAGTACGCCGTCACGGCCGCCGGGATAGCCGCAATCGTCTGGGTGCTCTGGTACTTTCTTTACACGAGCGGGCCGGCCGTCGCCGCGACCGTCGCGGCCGGAGTCCAGGAGGTGCGCATCACGGTGAAGGGGGGCTACACCCCGGACACGATCGTCGTGCAGGCCGGCACGCCGGTCCGGCTGCAATTTTATCGCGACGAGACGGTCGACTGCTCCGAGCGTGTCGTGTTCGAGGACTTCGGAATCGACGTGCTACTCCCCGCCTTCGAGACCACGGCAGTCGAGTTCACGCCCCGGGCGGCGGGCGAGTTCCGCTTCCGCTGCGGCATGAACATGCTGAAGGGACTCCTGGTGGTGGAGCCTGCCGGCGGAGACCGCCGGCCCTCCACCTCGCCGCACAAGCTCCATGAGTGAGTCGCGCATCGTCCTCCCGATCGAGGGCATGAGCTGTGCGTCTTGCGCCGCTACGGTGCAGGAGGCGCTGAGCCGCGCGAGCGGCGTCGCCACCGCCTCTGTCAACTACGCCACCGCGCGAGCCGCCGTGAGCTACGACGACGCCCAGACCAACGTCGCCGAGCTGATCAGGACGGTCCGCGCGGCGGGATACGATTGCGGCAAGGCCAGCGTCAGCTTCGGCGTCGAGCAGCTGCACTACGCGCCCAGCGTCGCACCCCTCGAGCAGGCGCTCGGCCGGCTCAAGGGGGTCCTCCGCGCAGCGGCGAACCAGGCGACCGAGACCGTCACGGTGGATTACGTCCCCGGGGCGACGACGGCTGAGGACCTCGAGCGGGCAGTCGAGCAGGCGGGCTTCCACGTGGCGGAGCCGATACCCACCGAGGACCCGGTGGAGCGTGAGCGCATTGCCCGCCGGCGCGAGATCCGGAGCCTGACCTGGAAGCTCGTGCTCGCGGCCGCGGTAACGGTCATGGCGATGCTGGGCTCCATGCTGCTCATGGCGGAGCAGTCGGACACCACCTTCAAGCAGGTCGACCTGCTCGGCCGGCTGCTCATGCCGTTCGCCATGAAGCTCGACGCGACGCTCGGCGGACGGCTCGCCCTCGATGCGCGATGGCTGAAGCTCGGCCTCGCGATTCTCACGCTCCCGGTGGTGCTGTGGTCAGGCCAGCAGTTCTACCGCGGCGCCTGGAGCGGGTTCAAGCACCGCACGGCGGACATGAACACGCTCATCGGCGTGGGTACCGGCGCCGCGTTCCTCTACTCGCTCGTCGCGACCCTCGCCCCCGGCTTGTTCACCAGGGCGGGGTTGCCCGCCGACGTGTACTACGAGGCCGTGTCCGCGATCATCGCGCTCATCCTGCTCGGCAGGCTGCTCGAGGCGCGCGCCAAAGGGCGGACATCGGAGGCGATCCGCCGGCTCGCTGGGCTGAAGGCGAAGGCGGCGCACGTGGTGCGAGAGGGCAAGGAGACTGAGCTCCCGGTCGAAGCGGTCGTGCCCGGTGATCTCGTCATCGTGAAGGCGGGGGAGAAGATCCCGGTGGACGGCATCGTGACCGAAGGCGCGTCGGCGGTCGACGAATCGATGCTCACGGGGGAGCCGATGCCGGTCCCCAAGAAGATTGGTGACGAAGTGATCGGTGCGACGCTGAACACGACCGGGAGCATCACGTTCCGTGCGACCCGGGTCGGCAAAGACGCGGCGCTGGGCCAGATCGTCCAGCTCGTCGAGGACGCGCAGTCCACCAAGGCGCCGATCCAGCGGCTTGCCGACCGGGTCGCGGGGGTGTTCGTCCCGGTGGTGATCGCGCTCGCCATCACCGCGTTCGTTGTGTGGTTCGACTTCGGGCCCGACCCGGCCGTCCTCTTCTCCACCATCGCGCTCGTCACCGTGCTGATCATCGCTTGCCCCTGCGCGCTCGGGCTTGCGACGCCGACGGCGATCCTGGTGGGCACAGGGAAGGCGGCCGAGCACGGCATTCTGATCCGGAGCGGGGAAGCGCTCGAGCGGCTGTCGCAGGTGCGCACGGTGCTGCTCGACAAGACGGGGACGATTACCGAAGGCAAGCCGACCGTGACGCACATCGTCGCCGCGAAGCGGCCCGACGGGTCGCCCATCGCCCCGGCGGAAGTGCTCAAGTGGGCGGCGGCCGTGGAGCAGCGCTCGGAGCACCCGCTCGCCGTCGCGATTCTCCGGGCGGCGAAGGAGAAACAGGTGGAGATCCTGCCGGTCGAAAAGTTCGCGGTGATGGAGGGCCGCGGCGCCCGCGGCACCGTGGATCGCCGCGTTATCGAGGTGGTCTCACTGCGTCACGCGCGCGAGCGTAGCCTCGACCTCGGCGCGCTCGGCCAGGACGCCGACCGGCTCGCGGTGCAAGGTCGGACGCCGGTCATCGTCGTGGTGAACAATACCGTCTACGCGGTGATCGCCATCTCCGACCCGATCAAGCCGACCGCCAAGGACGCGATCCTCCACCTGAAGCAGCTGGGCCTCGCGGTGACCATGGTGTCCGGCGACTCGAGGAAAGGTGCGGAGGCGGTCGCGCAGGAAGTCGCGATCGAGGACGTGATCTCCGAGGTGCTGCCATCGCAGAAGGCCGACCTGGTGAAGAAGCTGCAGAAGCTGGGGGCCCACGTGGCGATGGTCGGCGACGGGATCAACGACGCGCCGGCGCTCGCGCAGGCGGACGTCGGCATCGCCATCGGCACCGGAACCGACATCGCCATGGAAGCCTCCGACGTGACCCTCATCCGCGGAGACCTGCGGGGTGTGGCGACGGCGGTCCAGCTTTCCAGGCGCATCCTGCGCACGATACGCTGGAACCTGGTGTGGGCGTTCGGTTACAACGTCGTGCTCATCCCGATCGCGGCGGGCGTGCTGTACCCGTTCACCGGCTGGTTGCTCTCGCCTGTGCTGGCGAGCGCCGCGATGGCGTGGTCCAGCCTGTCCGTCGTCTTGAACAGCCTCACCCTCCGGCGGTTCCGGCCGGCATGGGCGGCGTGACGCGAATGGTCTGTGTCGATCGGCGGGGTCCCGGGCTAGAGAGCCCGGGCTCGGCGAGACGTGGGCGCCCTGAGAGGGCGCACCCCCGGCCGAGCGCGGCCTGTCAGGGCGCGTATCACACGGAGCTGAACTCCTGAAGTACTTCCACCGCACCAGCCTCTCGCCTGGCGTAGTGCTCGACGCCGCGAAAGCGTTCTTCGGCAGCCGCATGGCGCCGGCCGAAGAGGCGCCGCGGCGGCGGGCGTATGCCGGCTCACTCGGCAAGGTGACGATCTCCGCCAGGGCGGAGGGTGGGCATTACACGTTCATCGAGGTGAGCACCGACCAGGTGGGTGAGTCCGAGCTCGACCGGCTGGCGCGGCGCTTCCTGGCCGAAGTGCACCGCCAGGGAGAGCCGCAGCACGAACTGCGGGGCGCGTACTAGCCGGCGAGCTTCGCCCGGTAGCCCGCTCGCTCGACCGCCGCGACCAGCTGTTGGGTCGTGACGGAATCGTCATTGAAGTCGATTTCCGCCTCGCCCGCCTGTAGGTCGACGATGGCCGAATACACGCCTGCGGTCGTTTTCAGTGCCTGTTCGACTCTCGTCTGGCAGTGGCTGCAGCTCATGCCGGTTACGCGCAGCTTCAGTGTGGCCATAGGAGCCTCCCCCAGCTCCGCAGCAACTTGATTCTCCCGCCCCCTCCAGCCAAGTTTCACGCCCACTACAATTTACAATGGCGTCCCGCACCGTTCCCACGACCCAACCTCCGGCCATCCCGGCGGGGCTCGCCCGCGAGCAGCTGCTGGAAATCTACCGCTATCTGCGGCTCACGCGGACCCTGGAGGAACGGCTCACGGCCCTGTACCGGCAAAGCAAAGTCATCGGTGGATTGTTCCGCTCGCTCGGCCAAGAGGGGGAAGCGGTGGGAGCCGCGTACGCGCTCGAGCGCGGCCGGAACCGCGACGTGCTGTCGCCGCTGACGCGGAATCTCGGCGCCATGCTCGTCATGGGTGCGCAGCCCATCGAGATCCTGCGCCAGTACATGGCGAAGGCAGGGGGCCCGACCCAGGGTCGCGACATGAACATCCACTTCAACGATCTCGAGCTCGGCTACCTCGGCCAGATCTCTCACTTGGGCGACATGATCCCCGTAATGGCCGGCATCACCCTCACCTTCCGGATGCGGGGCGAGCCGCGAGTGGGACTGGTGTACATCGGGGACGGCGGCATGTCGGCCGGCGCGTTCCATGAGGGAATCAACTTCGCCGCCGTGCAGCGTTGCCCGCTGGTCGTCATCGGCGAATACAACCATTGGGCCTATTCGACGCCGCCCCGGAAGCAGTTCGCGGTGGAGCACCTCGCCGACCGGGTGAAGGGATACGGCGTGGCCGCGGTGACCGTGGACGGCAACGACGTGTTGGCAGTGTACGAGGCGACGCAGCACGCGGTGGCACGCGCCCGGGCGGGCCAAGGTGTGCACTTTATCGAGGTGAAGACGTATCGTCGCAAAGGCCACGCCGAGCACGACGACCAGCACTATGTGGCGGCGGACGAGCTCGACCGGTGGGCGAAGGAAAACGACCCGATCGACCGCTTCGTAAAGCAGTTGCGCCAGCATGACTGGGCGGACGAGCGGGACTTGACCGACATCGACGCAGGCGTGCGGGCCGAGATCGACCAGGCCACCGACGCATGCGTCAACGAGCCGCTGCCGCCGCCGGAGTCAGCGCTCCCCGGCGTGTACGCAAGTCCTGCGGCCGCCGCGCGGCTCTGGTTCCGGAGTCTCTAGATGCCCGAAGTCACCTATCTGGAGGCGCTGCGGCAGGGGCTGTGGGAGGAGATGGAGCGCGACGAGCGCGTCTTCATTCTCGGAGAGGACGTGGGGCTGTACGGCGGTGCCTTCAAAGTCACCGAGGGTTTCACCAAGCGCTTCGGCGAGCAGCGCGTGATTGATACGCCGATCTCCGAAGCGGCGATCGTTGGGGCGGCAGCCGGGGCGGCCCACATGGGAATGCGGCCCGTCGCGGAGATGCAGTTCATCGACTTCATCTCGTGCGCCTACGACATGCTCACCAACTACGTGGCCACGGCCCGCTATCGCGCCGGCCTCGCGACGCCGATCGTCGTGCGCGGCCCCTGCGGCGGGTATGTGCGTGGCGGGCCGTTCCATTCGCAGAATCCGGAGGCGGCCTTCCTCCACACGCCAGGCCTGAAGATCGTCTATCCCGCCACCGCGCGGGATGCGAAGGGCCTCATCAAGGCGTCCATCCGCGACGACGACCCTGTGCTCTACCTCGAGCACAAGTGGCTGTACCGCCGCATCAAGGAGCAGCTCCCCGAAGGCGAAGACATCGTGACGCCGATCGGCGAGGCGCGGCTCGCGCGCGAAGGCAAAGACCTGTCGATCGTGACCTACGGGGCAACGCTGTGGAAATCGCTCGAGGCGGCGGAACGGCTCGAGCAGGAGAACGGCGTAGCGGCCGAGGTGCTGGATCTCCGGACGCTGCTGCCGATGGACGACGCGGCGATCATGCGCACCGTCAAGAAGACCAACAAGGTGCTGATCGTGCACGAGGACACCCGCACGGGCGGCGTCGCCGGGGAGATCGCGGCGCGCATCAACGAGCAGGCGTTCGAGTGGCTCGACGCCCCGATCATGCGGGTGACGGCGCACGACGTGCCGCTGCCGTATGCACCGACGTTGGAAGACTTCGTGCTGCCGCAGACAGAAGACATTGTCAAAGCGGCGCGCTGGTTGGCGGCGTATTGAGAAGCGCGATCAGCTTTCGGCGATCAGCTGCTGACAGCTGACAGCCGACAGCGCCTCTTTGGAGATATCATGGCTCGCGTTGACGTTGTCATGCCCCAGATGGGCGAGTCCATCGCCGAGGGGACCTTGAGTAAGTGGCTCAAGAAGCTGGGTGACGAGGTGAAGCGGGACGAGCCGCTGTTCGAGATCTCGACCGACAAGGTGGACGCCGAGATTCCGTCGCCCACGGCGGGCGTGCTGGCGGAGATCAAAGTTCAAGAGGGCCAGACCGTGCCGGTGCAGACGCTGGTGGCAGTGATCGAAACCGAGAAGGGAGCGACGGTGGCGGCTGCCGCGGCTCCCAAGGTGGCGCCCCCCGCGCCCGCGGCCGCGCCCGCCTCGCCGCAGCCGGCACCCGCCGTTGCCCCGACCGTCCCCGACCGTCCTCGACCGCCTTCGACCGCCCCGGCGGGGAAGGGTGGGGACGGGGGAATTGAGACCGCCGAGGAGCGGCTGCGTCGCCGCTCCACGCCCCTCGTCCGCAAGATCGCGGCGGAGCACTCGGTCGACATCTCGGCGATTCCGGGCACTGGGTTCGCGGGTCGGGTGACGAAGCAGGATATTCTGGGCTACATCGACCGGGGTGTCCCAGCTATCGCCCGAGCCCCTGGCCCCCACCCCCTGACCCCGACCGTCGTCACGCACCCAGCCGTCGAGCCGTGGCCCGGCGACCGGGTCGAGCCGTTCTCGAAGATCCGCAAGATCACCGCGGACCACATGATCACGTCACGTCGCACATCGGCGCACGTGACGAGTTTCTTCGAGGTGGACTACACCCGCGTCGCCGAGCTGCGGAGGAAGCACAAGGCCTCATATGCCGAGCGGGGGGTGAACCTCACGTACCTGGCCTTCATCGCCAAGGCCTGTGGCGAGAACCTCCGCCGGCACCCGGTCGTCAACGCCGCGGTGTCGGGCGACACTATCATTTACCGCGGCGACGTCAACATCGGGATCGCCGTCGCGCTCGAATGGGGCCTGATCGTGCCCGTCGTCAAACACGCCGACGAGCTGTCCCTGATCGGCATCGCCCGGGCGATCAACGACCTGGGCGAGCGCGCGCGCACGAAGAAGCTCTTGCCGGACGAGATCCAGCGCGGCACGTTCACGATCACCAACCCGGGCGTCTTCGGTTCCTACGCGGGCGCGCCGATCATCAACCAGCCGCAGGTGGCGATCCTCGGCGTAGGGACAATCGAGAAGCGCCCCAAGGTAGTGACCCTGCCCGATGGCACCGACACGATCGCGATCCGCACGCTGGGGATGGTCTCGATGTCGTACGACCACCGCATCGTGGACGGCGCTGATGCCGACCGGTTCCTCGCCGACGTGAAGCGGATGCTCGAGGACTTCCCCGAGGGAGCGATCTAGCCATGTCCAAGGTGCTCACCGCCGCCCGGGTGCGCGTGCCCCCCGCGAACGAGGCCGATTATCTCGCCACGCTGCGGGAGCTGTGCCAGTTCGCGGAGGCGCGGGGCCAGCGGATCTGGCTGTTCCGCAACGCCAAAGATCCGCAGCTGTTCACCGAATTCTCCGAGAGCCCCACCGAGATGTCCCACCGGGCGCAGGCATCGCGGCTGCCGGAAGAGGTCAAGCTTGAGAAGCGCTTGCAGAGTCTCGGCACCTACGCTCCCGACGCGTGGGAGCTGTGGACCGACGTCTCGCTCGCGGCGGCGGCCGAGGCGTAGATGGCGCGCCGTACCTTCACGGTGGACGGGGAGACGTGGGAAGTCTCGCCCTCCGGACGCGTCACCGTGTACGGCCGGGACGAGTTCGGGCTGACGTTCCAGCAGGGGACTGGACCCGCGCGCCGGCGCCGCTTCACGCGGTACGCCCCGGTCGGGAGCCGTAGCGTCGACGCCTCGCTCGCCGAACTGTCGGACCCGGAGCTCATCGCGCTCTTCCGCCAGTCGCAACCGGCCTGGACGGCTCCGGAGAGCGCATACGGGGCGCGTTGATCTCCATTGTCACTCGACCGCATCCGACGGGGAGTTCGCGCCCGCCGAGGTGACACGGCGGGCGAAGGCAGCGGGCCTGGCGGCGATCGCGCTGACCGACCACGACACGACGGACGGCGTGCCGGATGCCGCGCGGGTGGGAGAGGCCGTGGGCGTCCGCGTCGTGTCGGGCTGCGAGTTCAGCGTGAAGGCGCCGTGGGGCGAGCTGCACGTGCTCGGCTACTTCCTTCCGCCGGGCGAGCCGCGGCTCGAGGCGTTTCTCGTCGAGACCCGCGCCGCCCGGCGCCACCGCGCCGAGCAGATGGTCGGCCGGCTGCAGCGGCTCGGCGTGGACATCGCGTTCGACGACGTCGTGAGCGAGGCGGGGGCTGGCGCGGTCGGCCGACCGCATGTGGCACGGGTTCTGGTGGAGCGCGGGGCGAGCGCGGACATCAACGACGCCTTCGTGCGCTATCTCGGTCGCGGCAGGCCGGCGTATGTCGAGAAACCCCTGCCGGCGCTTCGCAGGGTGACCGACCTCGTCCACGCCGTCGGCGCGATCGCACTCGCCGCTCATCTCGGCGACCATGGCAGCGAGGGGCAGATCCGGGAGTTCCAGGCGCAAGGGCTGGATGGCCTTGAGGTGCGGCACCCGAGCCATGCACCGGCGGTCGAGCAGCGGCTCACGCGGATCGCCGAGCGACTGGGACTCGCCATCAGCGGGGGGTCGGACTGGCACGGCGATACCGAGCTCGGCGACGCGCACGCGTCGCTCGGCGGCCTCGACGTGCCGCTGGAGTGGCTGGAAAACCTCGAAGTGCGTCACGCGGGAGTCGTCGAGCAGAACCGTCGCGCAGCGGCGTCACGTGGAGGCGTGAATCGATGAGCGATCTCCTGGCCATCGGGAGCAAGGCGCCGGGGTTCAAGGCCCAGGCCTCGGACGGGAAGAGCTACGCCCTGGCCGATGTCCTCAAGCGCGCGCACGTCGCGCTGGTCTTCTACCCCGGGAACAACACTCCCGGCTGAAACCGTCAACTCTCCGCCGTGCGCGATGAGATGGCCAAGCTCCAGCGAGCCGGGATCCAGGCCTTCGGCGTGAACCCCGCCGCGGTGGACAGTCATGCCAAGTATGCGGCCAAACTGGGCTTCAACTTCCCGCTGCTGTCGGATCCCGACCGGGTGATCGCCCGCGCATACCACGCGCTCAAGGACGACGGACACGGCATCCAGCGCTCGGTGTACGGAGTGAAGCGGGACGGGACCATCGCCTTCGCGCAACGAGGTGCCCCGCCTGTCGACGAGATCGTCGCCGCGCTGGGGGGAACGAGCTGAGGCTGTGGCGCCCGAGTTCCGGGGCAAGGTGGCCCTGGTCACCGGTGTGGGCCGCGTGGGGCAGATCGGTCAGGCGGTCGCCCGCGGCTTGGGCGCGGCAGGCGCGAAGCTCGTCATCGTGGACGTGAACGCGCCCGCCCTGCAGGACCGGGCGCAGGAACTCACGGCGGGAGGGATCGCCGTGCGTGCCGTCGCGGGCGATCTCACCACGCCCGACACCGCCCGCCGGGCGGTTGCCGCAGCCAAGGAGGGCTTCGGAGGCCTCGACGTGGTCGTCAACGTCGCTGGGGGACTCCTGCACTACGGCTCGGCCCTCGACTTGCAGCCGGAGCAGCTCGAGCGCGAGCTGGCAGTTAACATCAAGACCGCGTTCTTCGTGTCGCAGGCGGCGATCCCCGCGCTGCTCGAGCGGGGCGGCGGCGCGATCGTGAACTTCGCATCGGTCGCCGTGCTCAAGCCTCAGAGTCAGATGGCGTCCTACATCGCGGCAAAGGCGGCCGTCGCCGGACTCACCCGCGCCCTCGCGCGGGAATTCCGCGATGGAGGTGTGCGGGTAAACGCTGTGGCGCCGGGCACCATGAGGACGGCCGACAACCTCGCGCAGATGAAGGATGCCAAGGTGCGCTGGGTCGAGCTCGACGATCTGGTGGCCGCCGTGCTCTATCTGGCCAGCGACGCGGCGCGGGCGGTCACGGGCGAGATCCTTCCCGTCGCGGGCGACGTCTGAGTCGCATGGTCGTCATGCGCGACGTCCTCGTGATCGGCGGCGGGTGTTATGGCACGTTCTACGCGGGCCAGCTAGCGAGGGCGAAGCACAAGGGAAAGGCCAGCTACCGCCGGGTGATCGTCGTGGATCGGGATCCCGGGTGCCGGGCCCGCGCCGAGCTGGGCGAGACGCCCGATCGAGCGTTCGTGACGCGCGAGTGGACCGCCTACTTCGCGGAGCGTTTCGATCGGGCCGAGCCCTCGCGCGCGGGGGAGCCGCAGGATTATGTGGTCCCGTCGCCCCTCATGCCGCACCTCATGTTCGAGTGGGTGCTGGCGCGCGCCCGCCAGCGCTGGCCGGGTCGGGGAATCGCGGTGGCGCCCGTTCCGGGCTCGCTCGGGACGCCCTACGACCGCGTCGCCTCCGACGGGACGCGCTACGTGTCCTTCGCCGACTGGATCTGCCCGACCCACTGCATCGAGCCGGCCATCTGCCCGGCGATCGGCGGGCCGCGAACCTGGGAGATGGGGGACGCCGTGCGGGAGCTCGCCGAGCGGCTACGTGGATCGGGCGAGCAGGTGTTTGGTCCTGCGCTGTTCGTCTGCCGGCACCACGTCTTCGGCGTCGGCACCTTCTCGGTGAACGCGGTGCTGGAAGGGGACGGCATGGTCAAGACAGCAGGCGAGAGCGGCGAGCCGGCGGCGGTCCTCGTGGGTACGATCTCGGGTTGTCATGGGGCGCTGAATCTGTTGAGGCTGGACGCTGTCAGCCGTCGGCCGTCAGCGCCTGCTGATGGCTGACAGCCGATGGCGCCGTTGTCAGCGGCAGAGCGTCAGGCCATCCTGACCCGTGCCCGTGACTTGTTCAACTCCGGGGAATACTGGCTCGCTCACGAAGCCTTGGAAACTGTCTGGCGTTCTATTATTAGGGACGGCGACGACGACGTGGCACGCGTCTGGCAGGGGTTGATCCAGGCCGCGGCGGCGCTGCTGCATCTGGAGCGCGGCAACCGGCACGGGGTCGCAGCCGTCGGGGGGGCGGCGCTGGAGAAGCTGGCGGGCCCGCTCCGACCGGACGTCGAGTTCGAGATCGAGGGGTTTCGCGCGCAGCTCGCGCGCGCCCTGGCGGGAGAGGGGGATCCCCCGCGATTGGAATTCCGCACGGATGCGCGAGAGCGTCACTAACGCTTACGACGTGATCATCGTCGGCGCTGGCCCGGCGGGGCTGTGCGCCGCGATGTACGCGGGGCGCGGCATGCTGAAGGCGGTCACCATCGAGCGCGGGGCCCCCGGCGGCGAGCTCTTGAATACGGACCTGATCGAGGACTACATCGGGTTCGCGAGCATCAAGGGGTGGGATCTCGCTCAGAAGATGAGCGAGCACGCCACCAAGTTCGGGGCGGACATCGTCACCGACACCGTGGAGAGGATCCGTAAAGCGGACGACGGCTGGTTCGACGTCGAGACCGCAAGGGGCAAGGTATACCGCGCGCCGGCCGTCATCCTCACCGCCGGGGGGACGCCCGTGAAGCTCGGGGTGCCGGGTGAGCAGGAGTACGCGGGGAAGGGGGTCTCCTATTGCGCGGTGTGCGACGGCGCGTTCTTCAAGGGCGAGCTGCTTGCGGTCGTGGGCGGCGGCGACGCCGCCGTCGAGGAGGCGGACTACCTCACCCGGTACGCGAGCAAGGTCTACATCGTGCACCGCCGCGATCGCTTCCGCGCCTCGAAGATCCTCCAGGAGCGCGCGTTGGCAAACCCCAAGATCGACGTGATCTGGAACAAACGGGTTATCGAGATCAAGGGTACCGAGAAGGGCACCGACCAGCTCGTGCTCGAGGACACAGCGACGCGCGCCCGCTCGACCCTCAAGGTGGGTGGGGTCTTCATCTTTATCGGGTTCAAACCCAACACCAGCGTAGTCGATGGGCACGTGAAGCACGACGCCGCGGGTTACCTCATCACTGACGATCGCATGATGACTTCCATTCCGGGTCTCTTCGCTGCCGGGGACGTGCGCAGCCAGCTGACGCGCCAGATCACGACCGCGGTGGGCGATGCCACCACCGCGGCCATCGCAGTGGAGAAATACCTCGCGACGGTGAAGGAAAGGGAGAAGGCCGGGGTCGTGTCGTGAAGGTCGTCTCGATCCCGAACGGCCAATTCGTCGAGAACAGCTATCTCATCATCGACGAGGTCGCCGCCCAATGCGCAATCATTGACCCAGGCGAAGAGGCGGGGCGGGTGCTGCACGAGGTCGCCGCCGCCGGCGCGCACCCCACGGCGATCTGGATCACGCATGCGCACCTCGACCATGTGATGGGCGTTGCACGCGTGCGCGCGGAGACCGGCGCGCCGGTCTATCTGCATCCCGCCGACCGCGACCTGTACGATCACGTGGTCCAGCAAGGCCTGGCGTTCGGCATCCCCGTCGACCCACCGCCGCCGCCCGACGGCGAGTTGGTCCCCGGGGAGACGGTTCGAGTCGGGACGGTCGCCTTCACCGTTCGGCACGCTCCGGGGCACTCACCCGGCAGCGTGTGCCTCGTGGGCGAGGGGGTGGTCTTCACGGGCGACGTGCTGTTCGCGGGTTCGATCGGCAGGACCGATCTTCCGGGCGGCGATTTCGAGACCCTGCTACGCAGCATCGAGCGTGAGTTGCTTACTCTTCCGGATTCCACCATCGTGTACAGCGGCCATGGACCCGAAACGACCGTCGGACAAGAGCGGCGCGCCAACCCCTTCCTCAGCGGCGTCCACCGTCTCGGCTGAGCGGCCGGCCTGCCTGCGGTGTGGAGCGGAAGTCCTTGCCAAGCCCTGGGGGTGCAAGAACCCCTGTCCGAACTGCGGTTACATCTATCCGCTGGGTGACTGCTCGGACTAGAGCCATGCGGAACGCGGCATTCGGAATGCGCAATGGACGGGCAACCTCGTGCGTCCGAGGCAAGGTCGTTCCTCCCCCCTGCCGCATTCCGCATGCTGCGTTCGCATGAGCCACCTTCTCGCCCTTGGGCTCCTGGCTCTCGATTGCGTCGTTCGCGCCTGGCGCATTCAGCTCGCCGCCTGGACCGCGGGTGGCCGGCTCGCCTTCAACGACGCGTTCCGCCTCAACCTCTACGGCGAGGCGGCGTCGCAGCTGACGCCCAACCGGCTGGGCGGGGAGCCGGCCCGTTTCCTCGGGCTCACCGAGTCGGGCCTGCGGCCGGTGACGGGGCTGGTGGCGATCGGGGTCGAAGTCGCCTGCGAGTGGCCCGTATTCCTGCTGGCCGCCGCCGCGCTCTTCGTCTATTACGTACCGGACTGGCGCGACGCCGCCGGCGTGTGGCTGCACCGCCACCGCGCGGGGGAGCTGGTCACGATCGAGGTCGTGGCGCTCATCGTGCTGCTCGCGGTCTACCTGCTGCAGCGCCTTGCCCGCTCGGGGATGATCCGACACCGAGTCCGGCGGCAGTGGCGCGTGGCCTGGGCGCACGTGCGGCGTGCCCCGCGCTGGGTGCTCGGCGCGGGGGCGCTGCTCACGATGGTGAGCGTCGCGGCGCGCGCGCTCATTCTGCCGGCGCTCGCCTGGGGGATGCCGGACCGGCCACCATTCAGCCAGATGTTCTTCGGCGCGCTCGCGCTGATTCATGCCCCCCTCGTCGTCCCGCTGCCGTCTGGGGGCGGTGGCCTCGAGGTCGCGTTTCTCCAGGGCTTCGCTGGAGACTTCGGACCACACCAAGTGACGACACTGTTGCTGTGGCGGTTCTACACGGCCGTGCTGCTCACCGCGCTCGGCGTGTATCAGCTGGTGCGCACGCTCGGCTACCGCGCGGCGGTCGAGCTGTTCAAGATCGGCTGGGGAAAGACGAGGGGCGCAGACACACCGACGCTCAGCCGCATGGGGCGAGCGCGCAAACGCACGAGCGAGTGACGCATCCAATGGCCGAGCCACGGATCAAGCCAGTGACACCGGACAAGGCGGCTCCGGAGGTGCAGCCGGTCTTCGAGACGTACCTGCGGGAGCGCGGCAATATACCCAACATGTTCCGTACGGTCGCCCTCCGGCCGGGCCACCTCCGCACGATGATCGCCCACTTCCGCACCGTGATGAACGAGGGCACGGTGCCGCCGCTCCTCAAAGAGCTGTTGTGGGTGCGGATCTCGCACCTGAACCGCTGCCGCTACTGACTCAATTCCCACACTGCCTTGGCAAGGCAGAAGGGGGCGAGCGATGAACTGGTCGAAGCCCTCCAGGACCGCGGCGGGGGCGCGGCGATCGAGCGGCTCGAGCCGGGGTGGCGCGCGGCGCTCGAGTATGCGGCCGTGATGCACCGATCGGGGCATGAGGTGAGTGACCAGCTGTACCGGCGGCTGCGGGCGGCGTGGGACGAGGGGCAGATCGTGGAGATCACGCTGGTCATTGGGATGACGGAGTACTTCAATAGGTTCAATGACGCGCTGCGGGTAGAACCGACCAAGTGAAAAGATGCTGAGGTAAAGGTTCATCCACTCGGCGCCTCGGCGACTCGGCGTCTACCTCAGCGTCTACCCGTCTAACTCGTGGGAGCTGGAGTGATGGCCACGAGAACAATGGTTCGCTCCAGCGCCTTCTCCACCCCGTGCGGCATGCCTGCGGGAGCCAGAATCAGGTCCCCCGTCCGGGCGTCCATGGTCCGGTCACCGACGGTGAACCTCGCCTTTCCCGAGACAACGAAATAGAATTTGTCGGCCCCGTCGTGCGCGTGGACGTGCTGCACCTGGCCCGGCTCGAAGCAGTTGAGGCCCACGAGCAGGCGGTCGGAGCGGAAGCAGTCGAGCTTTGTCATGTTGGCCGGCGAGAAGGTCGCGCGGGCGGGCACGTGTAGCATCAGGTCCTGGGTGGCCATGGGCGATTCCTGGTTGGCGACGGACGGTGTCGTGACGGAACGGACGGAGGCGATGAGCGCGACGCGCGTCGAACGCGATCCCCTGGGCGAGCTGCCGGTTCCCGCCGCCGCGCTGTATGGGATCCAGACCGAGCGGGCGCGCCGCAACTTCCCCATCTCTCACCTCGCGCCCCTCGCCCCGTTCGTCGACGCGGTCATCTGGATCAAGCGAGCCGCCGCGCTCACCCACAAGCAAACCAAGCGCCTCGACTCTAAACTCGCGGACGCCATCGTCCGCGCGGCAGACGAGGTGCTCGGCGGAGCCCACCGCGATCAGTTCGTCGTGGACCCCTACCAGGCCGGGGCGGGGACGTCGCACAACATGAACTGTAACGAGGTGCTCGCGAACCGCGCGAACGAACTGCTCGGGGGGAAGCGCGGCGAATACCAGCCGGTGCATCCCAACGATCACGTCAATATGGCGCAGTCGACCAACGACGTGATCCCCTCCGCCATCCGGCTCGCGGCGCTGGCTCAGCTGCCCGCCCTACTCGAGGCGATGGGCGAGTTGGCGCGCGCCTTTCTGGCGAAGGGGCAAGCGTTCGACGAGATCCTCAAGGCCGGACGTACGCATCTCCAGGACGCGACGCCCATCCGCCTCGGACAGGAGTTCACGGCCTACGGCCGCACCATCGAACGAAACCGAGACCGCGTCGCCCAGGCGGCGGACGCTTTGCGCGACCTCGGGATCGGCGGCACGGCGGTCGGCACCGGTCTGAATGCCGAGCCCGAGTATCCGCAACTGATGGTGAAACACCTCACGGCGATGACGGGGATCGCGCTACGGGAGGGCACGGACCGGGTGCAGCTGATGCAGTCGATGGGCGACGCCGCGGCGTTGTCGGGCGCCCTGCGGACATACGCAATGGATCTGGGCAAGGTGGCCAGTGACCTGCGGCTTCTGGCCTCGGGGCCCCGGACCGCGCTGGCGGAGATCGTCCTGCCGGCCGTGCAGCCTGGTTCGAGCATCATGCCGGGAAAGGTGAACCCGTCCATCGCTGAGATGGTCAACATGGTGTGCTATCAGGTGCTCGGTAACGACGTCACGATCGCGGCCGCGGCGGAGGCGGGGCAGCTCGAGCTGAACGTCATGATGCCGGTCATCGCGCACAATCTGCTGTTCACACTGGCGATTCTCACCAACGCCACGCACGTATTCGCCCAGCGCTGTGTTGAGGGAATCGAGGCCGACCGGGCGCAGTGCGAGCACTGGCTGGAGCGCAGCCCGGCGCTGGTCACGGCCCTCGCGCCGAAGATTGGCTACGCGGAAGCCGCGCAGCTGGCTAAGGAAGCGGTCGCCAAGAACGTCACTGTTCGGCAGCTCGTGATGGAGAAGGGCATTCTCAAAGGGAAGGAGTTGGACGAGGTGCTGGATCTGGTGGCGATGACCGAGCTCGGGGTGCCGGGGAAGCGCAAGTAGGGCGGATGGGCTGTCAGCAGTGCACACTCGATCGGGGGAGGGCACGCTATGAACTGGATCGTCGCGGGGCTCATCGGTGGCGTCGGGGCGTTCTTTGCCGACTTTGTGATGTGGGGGAAGGTGTTCACCAAGGGGATGGAGCAATACGGCACCATGGCGGCCACGCCCGAGGAAGGAAAGAAGATGATGGCGGCTAACATGCCCAAGGCCGCCGGCCTGGCACTGCTGTTCGGCCTGCTACTGGCGTGCTTCTATGCGCGGCTCAGGGGCGGGCTGTGGGTGCAGGGCGGCGGTCCGCTCGCCGGCATGGAGTTCGCCACCATGCTCTGGTTATGCACCATCGCCCTCCAGACGCTCGGCAGCGGCGTGTGGTACGACAAGCTCCGTCGCATGAACAAGGCGACGTTCTGGTCGTGGCTCGTCCGGATGAACGTCGCGGGACTGCTCATCGGGCTGCTGCTGAAGTGATCTCCGGGCGCGAGGGGCCGTGACTCGAGTCACGGCATCCGGCCTCTCGCTGGTGCTACCCGTTGGTCCATGCATAAGACTCTCCTCGCGGCCGCGCTCGGACTCGCGGTCGCGACGGCGGCGCCGGCCCAGCGACAGTTCCGGGTTGGCCCCACCTATTCGTCGATCACGCTCGAGGATCTCTCGGGCAACGGCCATACCTTCTCGTCGTTCGGCGGCTCCGCGGCGTTGATCACCGGAGACGAGGGAGAGACTGGAGTGAGTGTCTCTCGGTACACCGACCTCTCCACCGACGGCGGTCGGCGACGTCTGACGCTGTTCGGGCTGGACTCGTACTACTATCCGATTGGGGCCCGCGGCGTCGCGCCCTTCGCCGCGACCGAGCTCGGGCTCGCGCGCGTCGCAGAATCCGCGCCGGCGACGCAGTGCCCCCCGCTGCTGTGCCAGGATACCGTCTCCACGTCGAGTCAGCTCGCCTTGGCGTTCGGACTCGGCGTGCGGGTCAACCTCGGAAGCAGCGCCGTGGCGGCGCTCGAAGGGCGCTTCTTGCAGGTGCCGGGCAGCCAGATCCAGTCGCTCGAAGCCCGACTCAACGCGTCCGTCGCGCTCGGCAGGCAGCACAGGGGCGACTTCTTGGAAGGGACCTTGGGGCCCGCGGCGAGCGTCTTCTTTCCGGTGTCCGGGGCGTTGCGGGCCCGCGCGCCTTTCGCAGGGGTGCGATTCCGCCGCGACACCAAGAAGGCCGGCACGGTGGGCCTGCAGATCGACTTCGCGCCGCTCAGACTCACCGCCAGCTGCTCGCCGATGGGCTGCAATGAACCCAACGCGATCCTGTTCGCTCCAGGCTATGAGACCGCCCTGCACCCTGCCTGGGGCCGGGTGTACGGCGAGGTCGGCGTGCTCCTCGCCGGCATCTACACCCAAGGTCCCGACCGCGGCGTCGCCCAGGGGCTGCACGGCGGCGTGGGCTGCGACTTCTCCAGCGCGCAGCTGCTGTGGAACCTCAATTCCCGTCTGCTGTGGCTGCGACGGAACTCGGGGGAGAACGTCTTCGGCGTGCAGGTGGAGGTGAGCCTGAGCCCGAGATTGGGCGCTGGCAGGCGGTAGGCAGCCGGCTGGCCGCCCGTCCCCGCCTGCGCCGCCCCTGGTGGGGTTGGGTTGCGCGGGGCTGCCGCCCTATATTATCCCCATGCGCGTCACCACTTGGGCCGAGTACGGGTTGCTCGTTTCCCTGAACCTTGCGAAGCGCGCTGGGCAGGGACCGGTAGCTGCGCGCGAGCTCGCCGAGCACGAGCGGTTGCCGCACGATTACGTCGAGCAGATCCTGCTGCGCCTGCGGCGCGCCGGTCTGGTCGACTCCGTCCGGGGCGCCAAGGGCGGCTACCACCTCGCGCGTGAGCCGCAGGCCATCACTGTAAAGGACGTCATCGAGGCCTCGGAGCACGTCACCTTCGAAGTCAACTGTGATCTCCACCCCGTCGATCCCCAGCGATGTAGTCCGGATGCATCATGCAGCATCCGGCCCGTTTGGCGGATGCTGGAGCAGCGGATCAACGACCTGCTCGCCAGCGTTTCGCTGGCGGACTTGATGCACGACGAGCGCGAGCTGTACCAGATCGCCGGGGTCATGGCCGGGAACTAATCCCGCCGTCCCATCTGTTTTTTTTCACATCAAACCCGACTCGACCTGTCGGGTTTAACCGATTGGAGGTCGCTGTGGGATACGCTCATCCCGAAGCACTGGTTTCCACCGAGTGGGTGGCTCAGCATCGCAACGATCCGGGGTTGCGCTTGATCGAAGTCGACGTGGATACGACGGCCTACGACTCGGGACACCTGTCGGGCGCGGTCGGCTGGAACTGGCAGTCGCAGCTGAACGACCGGGTCCGGCGTGACATCCCCGACAAGAAGGCGTTCGCCGCGTTGCTTTCCGAGGCGGGCGTCACGCCCAAGACTACGGTCATCCTGTATGGCGACAACAACAACTGGTTCGCCGCCTTCGCGTTCTGGCTCCTGCAGCTATACGGCCACACGAACGCGAAGCTGATGGACGGCGGGCGGGCGAAGTGGGTAGCGGAGGGTCGGCCCCTCGTGACCGAACGTACGAGCGTGCGCGCGACGGTCTACCCAGTCCCCACGAAGCTGAACGGCAGCCTGCGGGCCAAGCGTCCAGACGTCGAGAAGGCGCTGAAAGCCAAGAAAACCGTGTTGGTGGACGTCCGGTCGAAGCCGGAGTTCGTCGGCGAGATCATCGCACCGCCCGGCATGACGGAGACGGCGCAGCGCGCCGGTCACATCCCCGGCGCGAAGAACATCCCCTGGAGCCAGGCCGTGGCCCCCGACGGCAGCTTCAAGCCGTTCGAGGAGTTGCAACAGCTGTACAAGGGGGCGAAGGCTATAGACGGCGGGAACGAGATCATCGCCTACTGCCGCATCGGCGAGCGGTCGAGCCACACCTGGTTCGCGCTCAAGTACCTGCTCGGCGTCAAGAAGGTGCGGAACTACGACGGGTCGTGGACCGAGTGGGGCAACCTCGTCGGCGCGCCGATCGCGAAGGGAGCGGAATGAAGGCGGCGACGGACCGTCGGACGGTCGGACGGTCGGACAGACGGGTGTTCCGGGAGCCAGCACTGTGGACTCTGGTCGGCAATACGCCGCTCATTCCCGTCCGACTGTCCGACGGTCCGACCGTCCAACTCAAGTGCGAGTGGCTCAACCCCGGCGGCTCGGTGAAGGACCGCGCCGCCCTGTTCATCTTGCGAGACGGGATCGCCCGGGGCGAGCTGCCGGGTAAGCGGCTGCTCGACGCGTCGAGCGGCAATACGGCGATCGCGTACGCCATGCTGGGCGCCGCCGCGGGGATCGGCGTCACGGTCTGCGTGCCCCGGAACGCGAGCGCGGAGCGTCAGGCGCTGCTCGGCGCCTACGGCGCGGAGGTGATCTTCACCGATCCGCTCGAAGGCTCCGACGGCGCGATTCGGGAAGCGCGCCGGCTCGCGGCGGAGCGATCCGATGACTTCTGGTACGCCGACCAATACAACCACCCCGCGAACCCTCGTGCCCACTATCTCACGACCGCCGCAGAGATCTGGCGCCAGACGGCCGGTCGGGTCACGCATTTCGTTGCCGGCCTGGGTACGACCGGCACGCTCGTGGGAACCGGCACGCGTTTGAAGGAATTGGGTCCTCGGATCGAGCTCGTAGCGGTGCAACCGGATGGCCCATTCCATGGGCTCGAAGGTTTGAAGCACCTCGAGACGGCCATTGTGCCGGGGATCTACGATCCGAGACTGCCCGACCGGACGGAGTTCGTCGCGACGGAGGAGGCGGACGGAATGGTGCGCCGTATGGCGCGCGAGGCCGGCCTCTTCCTGGGTTGGTCCACGGGGGCTGCGCTCGTAGCCGCAGAGCGCCTCCTGACCGCCCGACCGCCTGATCGCCCAACCGTCGTCGTGGTCATCGCTCCCGATTCGGGGTACCGCTATCTGAGCGAGCGGCAGCGTCTGGCGGGAGACGCCGCATGACGCTCGTCCTCGAGCCGCGGCACGCGACGGCGATCCGACGCCACGGCGAGGCCGATTACCCGGCCGAGGCGTGTGGGCTGATCGGCGGCACGGTGGACGGCGCGCGCAAGAGAGCGATGGCGCTGGTGCCGCTCGTGAATCAGCGGACGGACGCGGCGCGGAATCGCTATCTCATCGATCCCGTGTCCTTCCGCCGGGCGCAGGAGCGGCTCGACCGCGACGGGCTCGACGTGATCGGTGTGTATCATTCACACCCCGACCACCCGGCGGTGCCCTCCACGTTCGACCGGGAGCACGCGTGGCCGTGGCTCTCGTACGTGATCGTGGGAGTGACCCGCGGGAACGCGGCGGAAATGAAGAGCTGGACGCTGTCGGACGACCGCGCGGCGTTCGACGAAGAGTCCATAACCATAGAGGAGCGGAAGGTCGTATGGCAGTGACCGTCTTGATTCCCACACCGCTACGCCCCTACGTGGGCGGTCGCGACGCTGTCCAGGTGGAGGCCGCCAGCATCGGCGAGCTCTTGCACCGGCTGTCCGGCGAGCACATCGCACTGCGTAAGCACCTGTTTGCCGACGACGGGCGGTTGCGCAGCTTTGTCAACGTCTACGTAAACGACCGGGATATCCGCCAGCTCTCCGCTCAGGAGACGCCGGTGCGGTCGGGCGACACCGTTTCGATCATCCCGAGCATCGCCGGAGGCACGGGGGGCACGGCAGCGACGGAGGTGCGTGCAGGGATGCAGCATGCGGCGCCCTTACCCAGCCTGTCGCACGAGGAGATTCTGCGGTATTCGCGCCACCTGATCCTTCCCGATGTTGGGCTAGAGGGCCAGAAGCGGCTCAAAGCCGCGCGTGTGCTGCTCGTTGGCGCGGGCGGGCTCGGCTCTCCGGCCGCGCTGTATCTGGCGGCCGCCGGCGTGGGGACGATCGGCCTGGTCGACTTCGATGTCGTGGACAAGACGAACCTGCAGCGGCAGATCATCCACGGCACGGCCACGGTGGGAAGACCCAAGCTCGAATCGGCGACCGAGCGCATCCATGACCTGAACCCCAACGTCCGAGTCGAGGCCTTCGAGACGCGCCTCACATCGGAGAACGCGCTCGACATCATCCGCGATTTCGACATCGTGGCGGACGGCACCGACAACTTCCCGACCCGCTACCTCGTGAACGACGCCTGCGTACTGCTCGGCAAGCCGAACGTGTACGGCTCGATCTTCCGATTCGAGGGACAGGCGTCGGTGTTCTACGCCAAAGCAGGCCCGTGCTACCGTTGCCTGTACGCCGAGCCGCCACCCCCGGGACTCGTGCCCTCGTGCGCCGAGGGCGGTGTGTTGGGCGTGCTTCCCGGGATCATCGGGTCGATTCAGGCGATGGAGACGATCAAGCTGATTCTCGGCGCGGGCGAGCCGCTCATCGGACGCTTGGTGCTGTTCGACGCGTTGAAGCTGCAGTTCCGGGAGCTCAAGCTCGAGAAGGATCCCGACTGCCCGGTGTGCGGCAGCCATCCCAGCGTCACCGAGCTGATCGACTACGAAGCGTTCTGTGGGATCGGTGCCGAGCCGTCCTATGACGGAGCGGAGATCACCGCGCAGGAGCTCAAGACGGAGTGGGAACGAAACCCGGACCTCCTCGTCATCGACGTGCGCGAGCCGCACGAGTACGAGATCGCGCACATCGACGGCGCGGTGCTCATTCCGTTGGGCGAGCTACCGGACCGTCTGGGAGAGGTGGATGGTCACCGTGAAGTCGTGACGCACTGCCACCACGGTGCGCGCTCGCTCAAGGCGCTCGAGATCCTGAAGGCGGCGGGCTTTTCGAAAGTGCGCAGCCTGCGCGGCGGCATCGATGCGTGGGCGGTGAACGTGGATCCGTCGCTGCCGCGGTACTGATCGAATCAGAGATGGTGCGACACACTGTAGGGGCGCAGCATGCTGCGCCCCTACGTCGCATTCGGCATGCCGAAGGGGGGACTCGAACCCCCACGGGCTTGCGCCCACTGGCTCCTGAAGCCAGCGCGTCTACCAGTTCCACCACTTCGGCTCGGAGGCGCGGGGAACGGCGAATATAGGCCGCGGTATAACCTCAAGTCAACTCTTGGCTTGACCGCTCTCAGCCCGGTTTCTATCTTGCCCATGCCCGGTGGACAAGCTCGCCATCGCCCGCAACCCGCGGGCGCGACATGACTACCATCTCCTTGAGACGTGGGAGGCCGGCCTCGTGCTTACGGGGACGGAGGTCAAGTCATTGCGGGCTGGCAAGGCGAGCCTCGGTGAGGCCTACGCGCACGTGAAGCGCGGTGAAGTGTGGCTCGAGGGCCTGACGATCGCAGCCTACTTGCCGGGGAGCTACAACAACCCCCCTCCGGCCCGCTCGCGCAAGCTGCTCCTCCACGCACACGAGATCCGCAAGCTGATCGGTGGCACGAGCCGCAAGGGCCTCACCATCGTCCCGCTCGAGCTGTACTTCAAGGACGGCGTCGCCAAGGTCGCGATCGCGCTCGCTAAAGCGAAGAAGCTGCACGACAAGCGCGAGGACTTGAAGCGCAGGGCCGAAGAGCGGGAGCTCGCCCGCGATATGCGGGCGCGACGCGGATGATCCCGCTCGCTTGCTTCCTTCTGATGATCACGCAACCGCCGACGGTCGTGATCGCCACGCCGCGCGGCGAGACGATCGTTCCGCTCACGCTGGAGCGTGGCAGCGCGGCCGTAGCGGCGCCGCTGCTCAGCGGACCGCTCGGCCTCACGGTGGCGCTGGAGGGGTCGCGCGCGACCGTGATCCTCGCCGGTGCGACGTTCGTCTTTCAGCTCGGCGCGCCGTTCGTGCGCGCGGGCGGCGTGGTTTACGGACTCGTGGGAGAGCCCTATCTGACCCGCGACACGCTGTTCCTGCCGCTGCATTGGCTCGCCGACTGCGTGCCGCGGGCGCTCGGGGCGCGCTATCACTGGAATCCGACGGCTAGCCGATTCGAGGAGCTTCCCGTCGCGGGAGCCGTCGCCGCGGCGCCCCCCTCCGCCGCACCCGCTCCGTCCCCCGTCGCTCCCGTCGCCCCCGCGCCCCCGCCAGCCGGTCGCCCCGCCGCGGTGCCCCATCCGCTCACCGGTCTGCGCCACCACCATGCGGTCGTGATCGATCCCGGCCACGGCGGTGCGGACCCGGGGAATCCGGGCCGGTACTTCTCCGGGGGACTGGTTGAGAAGGACATCACGCTCGCGGTCGCGCGGCTGTTGCGCGCGGAGCTGGCGCGGCGAGGCATCCCCGCCACCCTCACCCGCACGATCGACACGCTGATCGATCTCGCGGACCGGGGAGCCCTGTGTCGTGCGGACTGCGACCTCTTCGTCAGCGTCCATGTGAACGCCATGCCGGATGGGAGAAACATCGAGCGGACCAGCGGCGTGGAGACCTACTTCCTGTCCGATGCGAAGACCGAGGACCAGGAGCGCGTCGCCAAAATGGAGAACGACGCACTCCGGTTCGAGACGGCTCCCGCGGGTGGCTCGCGCGGCCCGGTGGACTTCATCTTGAAAGACCTCCAGCTCAACGAGTACCTGCGCGAGTCCGCGCGGCTGGCGGAGCTGGTGCAGGACAAGGTCGTCGCCGTACATCCGGGCGGAGGCCGCGGGGTGCAGCAGGCGGGCTTCATGGTGCTGACCACGGCGCGGCGCCCGGCTATCCTCGTCGAGGCCGGGTTCGCGACCAACCGCATCGATGGCGCGTTTCTCGCATCCAGTCTCGGACAGCACAAGATCGCCTCCGCGATCGCCGACGGTATCGTCGCGTATCTGCTCGAGTTCGAGCGCAAACTCGTCGCGGCACCGGCAGGCGGGACGTGAGCCGCGCGCTGATCCTGCTCCTGGCGCTGAGCCCTGGCGCGGGATGCGTCTATTACAACGCGATGTGGAGCGCGGAACAGCTCGCGAAGCACGCGCGCCAGGCGGAGGAGCGGGGTGGCTCACTCGACGCGCGCTCCTATTGGGCAAAGGCAGCGCTGAAGGCCGAATCCGTCGTGGCGCGACACCCGCGCAGCCGCTGGGCCGAGCCGGCGCTGGTGCTGCAGGGGGAGGGGCTCGCCAAGAGCGGCGCATGCGACCGCGCCACCTCACCGCTCGAGACGGCCTTACGCGCGGCCCGGTCGGAGGCGCTGCGCGAGCGCGCCGCGCTCGCGCTGGCCGAGTGCGCCCTGGCGGCGAACGCGCCAGGCGCGGCCGCCCCCCACCTGGTGGAGGTGACGAGATCGCGCGACGCCGGGCGGCGCTCCCAGGCTGCGCTGCTCGCGGGTCGCGCCGCCGAGCTCGCTGGCGACGCTGCTGCCGCGGCGCAGTGGTACGGCCGGTCGACGGCGGCTGCAGCGGCGCCGGCGCGGGCGCGCGTCCTGCTGGCGGCGGGACGCGTGCCGGAGGCGGTGGCGCTGCTGGATACGCTGGCGCACGCCAGGTTCCGCGAAGCTGATTGGGGGCCGCTGCTCGAGGACGTGGCCCGCTCGACGGGGCCGGACACGGCCACTCGGACGCTGGACGCGCTGCTCGTGCGAGCCCGGGTGCCCCTCGGTGCGCGCGGCCGACTGCTGCTCGCCGATGGCGGCCGCCTGTCCGCCGCCGGGCGGGCCCCGGCGGCGGAGGCACGCTACGCCCAGGTCGTCGGCCTCGTGCCGGATTCGCTCGAGGGGCAGCAAGCTCAGGTGCGCGTGCTCCGGGCGTTGGCTGCTCAGACCGACAGCATGCCAGACCTGGTCGCGGTGCGGGCCCGGCTGGGCCGCCTCGGCCAGGGCGCTGCGGCCGGCGAGGCGCGCGCGCTCGAAGCACTGCTGCGTCGCGTGCTCGACGCCGAGGCCGGCGAGGGCAGCCAATTCCGCACGGCCGAGCTGACCCGCGACTCCCTGGGCGCACCGCGTCTGGCGGCGCGGCTATTCGTCGCCTTCACGGCCGCGCATCCCGGCTCCCTGTTCGCGCCCAAGGCGCTGGTGGCCGCCGTAGCGTTGCTTCCGGACGCCCGCGACTCGCTGGTCGCCGTGCTCGATGCGCGCTACCCCACTTCCCCGTATACGCTCGCGCTGCGCGGCGCTGCCAGCCCTGCGTTCGCGGCAGCGGAGGATTCGCTGGCGCACGCGCTCGGCGTGGAGCGAGCGGCGCTCCCGGAGCTGCTGCTGTTCGCGCGCGTCGCGCCGCCCGTACCCGGCCCGCGCGGCCCGATGCTCGATCCACCGCCTGTCGGGACGCTGGCAGCGGCGCCGCCCGCCTCCCCCGCCGTCGACGGAGCGCGCGGCGCGCCGCGCCCCTCCGGGAAGCGCGACGACGGACCGGTGCACCGGCCGCGGCCTGCCGACCAGCCCACCCCCCGGGACTCGCTGTGACGGCGGTTCGGCTCTTCGGCGTCGACTTCCAAAACCCCGTCCTGCTCGCCTCCGGTACCGCCGGCTTCGGCCGGGAGGTAGAGGGTGTGATCGACCTCGATACCTTGGGAGGCATTGTCACCAAGGCCGTGACGCTGGAGCCGCGGCGCGGCCATGCCGCGCCGCGCGTGGCGGAGTTCGCGGGCGGCATGCTGAACGCGGTGGGCCTCGCGAACCCGGGGCTCGCGACCGTGCGGGAGCACGAGCTGCCGTGGCTCGCGGCCCGGCTCACGCGCGCCCGCGTGCTCGTGAACGTGGCGGGTGCGACGGTGGCGGACTACGTCGACGTGATTGCAGGGCTCACCGGTCAAGCAGTGATCGCCGCGTTCGAAATCAATGCGTCCTGCCCCAACACGACGGCGGGTGGGCTCGAGTTCGGAGCCACACCGGAAGGGCTGCGGGAGTTGGTGCGTCGTTGCCGCGCCGCCGCGACCAAGCCGATTTCGGTCAAGCTCTCGCCGGTGCTGCCCGACATCGTGGCAATGGCGCGCATCGCGCAGGACGAGGGCGCCGATGCCGTGACCCTCGTGAACACCATTCCCGGAATGCTCGATCGCCGGCTTGCCAACGGCTCGGGGGGCGTGAGTGGGCCCGCGTTACTGCCGATCGGCGTGCTCGCGACGCACCAGGTCGTCCACCGGCTGGGGATGCCGGTGATCGGCGTGGGCGGCATCGGGAGCGCGCAGGACGCCCGGCAGTATCTGTCCGCAGGGGCATCGCTGCTTGCCATCGGCACCGCCGCCCTGGCCGACCCGCGTGTGCCCGGGCGCGTGGCGCGGGAGCTCGCCGGTGGCTGAGCTCGTGGTTGCCTTCGACACGGCGAGCGGCTGCGAAGCACTCGCCCTCGCCGAACGGCTTCCCGCCCTCAAGTGGGCGAAGCTCGGGTCGCTGCTCTACGTCCGTGAGGGCCCGGCGGTGGTGCAGGAGTTCCGGGCGCGCGGCGTGCAGGTCTTCTTAGACCTCAAGTGGCACGATATCCCGAGCGTGGTTGCCGGTGCCGTGACAGCGGCGCGCGACCTGGGCGTGGCGATGGCGACGGTGCACTGTCTCGGCGGATCCGCAATGCTCGCCGCCGCCGTGCAGGCCGCGGGCGAGCTGGCGCTCGTGGGCGTCACGGTCCTGACTTCGCACGACGCGGCGGGCTTCGAGCAGGTCGTGGGCCGGGGCGTCCCCGACTTGGGGTTGGAAACGGAGCGCCTCGCCCGGTTGGCGCTGCACGCCGGTCTGCGCGGGGTCGTGGCCTCGGGGCGCGAGTTGGCCCTGCTGCGCGCGGCGCTCGGCCCCGATCCCTGGATCGTCGTCCCGGGCGTGCGCAGCCCCGGGGACGCTCCTCGCGACCAGGCTCGGACCGTCGCGCCGGACGACGCCGTGCGCTGTGGTGCGACCCACCTCGTGGTCGGCCGGCCGATCACCATGGCCAAGGACCCGGCCGGGGTGTACCAGCGGTTCATGGAGATCGTATGAGGCGGTGGCTCGCCGGCGTCGCGTTGGTCTTGAGCCCGGCCCTCACGTGCGGTACTCGGCTCGCCGCGCAGGCGTCGCTCGCGGCTGCGACCGAGCATGCGCGCAGCGCGTGGCTCGCGCACGATCCCCAAGGCCTTGTCGGGCAAAGTGGTAGCATCGCGCTCCAGATTCCGGGCGCCGATCCGTCGTCGCCACTCGATCGGGCCCAGGCCGCGGAGCTGCTGCGCCGACACTGGCGCACAGCCGTGGAGCGATCGTTGACCGTGCGGGGCGTGCACGAGTTGGAGTCGGGGAAAGGGTACGCGGAGCTGGAGCGGTGCTACGTCGTGGCGGGGACGTCCGACGAGCGGCAGGAAACGATCTTCTTGGGGTTCCGGAAGGTAGGGGCGTCCTGGTGGCTGACGGAGCTGCGGAGTGCACCCTAATTAGGCCCCTTGCGGGAACTTACGAGGTCGTCTATAGTTCGAGATTCAATTGGATTTTTTTCCCGGAGCCGACCCCGTTGAAGGTTCGCACCAGCGTTAGACCGATCTGCGAGCACTGCAAGGTGATCAAGCGGCGAGGCGTCATCCGCGTCATCTGCAAGCGCAGCCCCAAGCACAAGCAGCGGCAGGGGTAGGGAATGGCACGTATTGCGGGCGTGGATCTGCCGCGCGACAAGAAAATCCAGTACGCCCTTCCGTATATCTTCGGCATCGGACCCTCGAACGCGAAGAAGATTCTCGCCGAGACGGGGGTCAGTCCTGACGCGCGAGTGCGCGACCTGCGCGACGCCGAGGTGGCACGCCTGCGGCAGGTGATCGAGCGGGACTACAAGGTCGAGGGCGCGCTGCGCACCGAGGTGGCGATGAACATCAAGCGACTGATGGACATCGGGACGTACCGCGGGTCGCGGCACCGCAAGGGACTGCCGGTGCGCGGCCAGCGCACCCACACCAACGCGCGCACCAAGAAGGGGCCGCGGCGCGCCATTGCGGGCAAGAAAAAGCCCGTGCTCAAAAAGTAAATGGCACAAGCGAAGCCGGCAGGGGGAAGCGCGAAGCGCGCCAAGAAGGTCGTCGAGGCCGAGGGCATCGCTCACGTCACGGCGACGTTCAACAACACGCTCATCACGATCACCGACATGCAGGGCAACGCCATCACGTGGGGCTCCTCCGGCAAGGCCGGGTTCCAGGGGTCCAAGAAGTCCACGCCCTTCGCGGCCACCGTGGCTGCGGAACAGGCGGCGCGCGAGGCGCTCAACCTAGGGGTGCGCCGGGTGCACGTCCGGGTCCAGGGGCCGGGCTCGGGCCGCGAGTCGGCGATCCAGGCACTCGCGACCGCGGGCCTGCAGATCCGGTCGATTCGCGACGTCACGCCGATTCCGCACAACGGCTGCCGGCCGCCCAAGAAGCGGCGCGTCTGACCGATGGCACGCTACACCGGACCCGCCTGCAAGCTGTGCCGCCGCGAGGGGACGAAGCTCTTCCTCAAGGGGACGCGCTGCCTCACGGAGAAGTGCGCCGTGGAGCGGCGCGCCTACGCCCCCGGCCAGCACGGCCAGTCCTCCGGGCGCCGGCGCAAGGCATCGGAGTACGCCCGCCAGCTGCGCGAGAAGCAGAAGGTCAAACGGATCTACGGGCTATCAGAGCGCCAGTTCCGCAACATTTTCGATCGCGTGCTCAAGGAGCCAGGCGTGACCGGTGAGGCCCTGCTGGTGGCGCTGGAGAGTCGCCTGGACAACCTCGTCTACCGGATGGGCTTCGCCGTCTCGCGGCGGCAGGCCCGCCAGCTCGTGCGGCACCGCCACATCCAGGTGAATGCCCGGACCGTCGACATCCCCTCGTACCGGGTCCGCCCGGGGGATGAGGTGAAGGTGGCCGACGCGAGCCGCGAGCTAGTACTGGTGAAACACGCGCTCGAGCAATTTGGTCGCTCGCAGCCCGTGACATGGATTCATGTCGATCCCGACAAGGCGCTCGGCAAGATGACGGAGCGGCCCACTCGCGACGCCATCCCGATTGCCGCGCAAGAACAGCTAATCGTCGAGCTCTATTCCAAGTGATGACGACTCTGGATTTGACCGGCCTCGTCCGGCCCCATCTGGTCGAGATGACCAAGCGGGAGGACAACCAGAACGCCGCCGAGTTTCGCTTGCAGCCGCTTGAGCGGGGCTACGGCTACACCCTCGGCAACTCGCTGCGACGCATGCTGCTCTCCTCGCTCCGCGGCGCGGCGGTGTGGGCGTTCCGCCTGGACGGCGTGGTGCACGAGCACCAGACCATTCCGGGCGTCGTCGAAGACGTGCACCAGATCATCCAGCGGCTGAAGCAGCTCACCCTCGTCGTCGCGCCCGACGTCGACGAGGCGGTGCTCCATATCAAGCATGGCAAGTCGGGACCCGTCTACGCCCGCGATATCGAGGCGCACAGCGCCGTCACCATCGTGAACCCCGATCAGCTGCTGTTCACGCTGCAAGAGGACCGGGAGATCGGGGGCGAGCTGTACGTCAACAAGGGGCGCGGCTATGTGGAGGCCGAACAGCATCCGCTCGACCGCACTATGCCCGTGGACGTCGTGCGCATCGACTCGATCTACAACCCGGTGCGGCGGGCGAACTTCACCGTTGCGGAAACGCGCGTCGGGCAACGCACCGACTATGACCGGCTCACGCTCACGGTCGAGACGAACGGGACGATCACACCGGAGGACGCAGTGGCGTACGCCGCCGCGCTCGCGCAGGAACATTTCCGCTTCTTCGTCGACTTCGGCAAGGTGCCGATGGTAGCGGCGCAGCCCGCCGGCAACGGCGGCGCCGCCACCGGCCGGCTCCGCGAGGTGCTGAACCGCAGCATCGACGACGTCGGCCTGTCCGTGCGGTCGGTGAACTCGCTCAAGAACTCGAACATCCGCACGCTCGGCGACCTGGTCCAGTACCGCGAGGAGGACCTGCTCAAGGTGAAGAACGTCGGCGAGAAGGCGCTGGGAGAGATCGCCGAGCTGCTGCGCCGCGAAGGGCTGAACTTCGCGATGAAGGTCGAGGAGGCCGAAGGGGAGCTGCGCGTGCTGGAGCAGGGCGTGCCGCCCCAGGCCCAGCTCACGGAGGGAGAGGGGGAGTAATGCGGCACCGCGCCAAGGGCCGGCAGCTGTCGCGGACCGCGAGTCACAAGAAGGCGCTGCTCGCTAATTTAGCCACCAGCCTGTTCCGCCACGACCGCATCGTCACGACGGAAGCGAAGGCCAAAGAGCTGCGGCCCTACGCCGAGCGTCTCATCACGCTCGCGCGGCGCGGCGATTTGCACGCCCGCCGCCAGGTGGAGCGGCGCATCAAGGACCGGGCGGTGACCCACCGGCTCTTCAAGGACCTGGGGCCGCGCTTCGCCGCCCGTCCCGGCGGTTACACCAGGATCATCAAGCTGGGCCATCGCTCTGGCGACGGCGCCGAAGTGGCTCGGATCGAACTGCTGGGTGAGTGACGGAACGGCGGGGAGACGGCGCCAGCGCGAGGGGGACCCTGGGTCCCCCTTTTTGTTAGGCTGCTTTCGTGACGCGGTTCGACTTGAGGCAGCGGGTGCACACCCGCAGCCGTCGCGTGGTCCCGTTCACGACGGCACGCACGCGCTGCAGGTTGGGGTACCAGCGCCGGTTCGTCCTGTTGTTCGCGTGGCTGACGCTGTGCCCCGTCATAGGGCCCTTGCCACAGATCTCACATACTCGCGCCATGGCCCAGTTCCAGAGAAAAGATGAGCGCCAAGCATCGTAGCCCCGCCCGTAAGGGCGGAGCGCCCCGTAAGGGCGGGGCGCCCAAACCTAAACCCGCCGGCGGGGTCGGGCAACCCCGCCGGACCGCTCTGATCACCGGCATCACCGGGCAGGACGGCTCGTACCTCGCGGAGTTGCTGCTCGCCAAGGGCTACGAGGTGGTGGGCGTCGTACGGCGCACCTCCCACGACTCCTACGAGCGCATCGGCCATCTCCTCGACCGCGTCCACATCGTCCCCGCCGATCTGCTCGACCAGCATTCCCTCACCGCAGTGGTGAAGGACGCCGCCCCCCACGAGGTCTACAACCTCGCCGCTCAGAGCTTCGTGCCGACGTCATGGAGCCAGCCGGTGCTCACGGGCGAGTTCACGGCGCTGGGCGTGACCCGCCTCCTTGAGGCGGTGCGTTTGGTGCGTCCGGAGGCGCGCGTGTACCAGGCGAGCTCCTCCGAGATGTTCGGCAAGGCGCAGGAGACCCCGCAGCGCGAGACGACGCCCTTCTACCCGCGGTCCCCTTACGGGGTCGCCAAGGTGTACGGGCACTGGATCACGGTGAACTACCGCGAGTCATACGGGCTTTACGCCGCGAGCGGGATTCTCTTCAACCATGAGTCGCCGCGGCGCGGGCTGGAGTTCGTGAGCCGCAAGGTGAGCCACGGAGTCGCGCGTATCGTGAAGGGAAAGGACCGCGAGCTGCGGCTCGGCAACCTGGATGCGCGGCGCGACTGGGGCTTCGCCGGCGACTACGTGGACGCGATGTGGCGCATGCTGCAGCAGCCCCGGCCTGCGGATTACGTGGTCGGGACGGGCGAGACGCACACGGTGCGCGAGCTGTGCGAAGTGGCGTTCAGGCATGTCGGGCTCGACTGGAAGAAGTACGTCAAGGTGGATGCGCGCTTCGTGCGCCCGGCGGAGGTCGACACGCTCCAGGCGGACCCGGCGCGGGCCAAGCGTGAGCTCGGTTGGGCTCCCCGCGTCGGCTTCCAGGCGCTCGTCGAGATGATGGTGGACGCCGATATGGAGCGCGTCGCGTGAACGTGCTGGTGACCGGCGCGGATGGGTTCGTGGGACGCTGGCTGATCCGGCGCTTGCTCGACGACGGTCGCGAGGTGTACGGCGCCCTGCGCCCGTCGCAGCCGGTCCCGGCCGGCGGGGGTGGGGACCTGGCTCCGGAGGAGCGCGCCGCGGTGCGGTGGGTGCCCTTGGAGCTGACGGATGACGAGTCGGTGCGGGCGTGTGCAGTGCCGCTCTACGACGCGGTCGTGCATCTCGCGGCGGTGGCGTCGGTCCCCGACGCCGCGCGGGATCCCGGCCATGCGTGGGCCGTGAACGCGGGGGGCACTGCACGCCTCGTCCACGTCCTCGCTGGGGCCAAGGGCGAGGGCCGCGCCGATCCGCTCGTGCTCGTGGTCTCGACCAGCGAAGTGTACGGCTGTGGAGAGCCGCCCCCCCGACCGCGGCGGGAGAGCGATCCGGTCGCGCCGTGTTCGCCGTACGCCGCGAGCAAGGCCGGCGCGGAGCTCGCCGCCCTGGAGGCGTGGCGCCGAGCGGGGCTGCGCGTGGTGGTGGCGCGACCCTTCGCGCACACCGGGCCGGGCCAGGATCCGCGGTTCGTCGTGCCGGCGCTCGCCCAGCGGCTCAAGTTCGCCAAGCGCGTCGGGGCACCGGTGGTTAAGGTGGGCAACCTCGAGCCCGTGCGCGAGTTCCTCCACGTCCGCGACGTGGTGGACGCCTACGCGCGGCTGCTGGTGCGGGGACAGCCGGGGCAGATCTACAACGTCGCCTCGGGTGAGGGCATCACGCTCGAGCAGGTGTTCTTCAAGCTCGCAGACCTCGTGGGCGTGCGGCCCATTCCAGAGGTCGACGCCGAGCTGATGCGACGGGCGGACATCGCCCATCTGGTCGGGGACGCCGCCAAGCTCCGGGCGGCGACCGGCTGGACGCCGCGCTACTCGCTCGACGACACGCTTCGGGACGTGCTCGATGCCCAAGCGAACTGACCTCCGCCGCATCCTGCTGCTGGGGTCGGGCCCGATCGTGATCGGGCAGGCCGCCGAGTTCGACTATTCGGGCACGCAGGCCGTGAAGGCCCTCAAGGAAGAGGGCTACACGGTCGTGCTCGTGAACTCGAACCCGGCCACGATCATGACCGACCCCGAGCTCGCGGACCGGACGTACATCGAGCCGGTCACATCGGAATGGGTGCGCAAGGTGATCGAGCGCGAGTGCCCCGACGCCCTGCTGCCAACGATGGGGGGGCAGACCGCGTTGAACGTGGCGATGGCGCTCTCGCGGGATGGCACGCTCGAGCGTCACGGCGTGGAGCTGATCGGGGCGAACGCCCGCGCGATCCAGATGGCCGAGGACCGCGCCGAGTTCGCTGCAGCGATGCACCGCATCGGCTTGGCTACGCCCGTGGGGCGCACTGCCGCGACGGTGGCGGAGGCGCTGGTGATCGTGGCCGAGACCGGATATCCGGCGATCCTTCGCCCGTCGTTCACGCTCGGCGGGACCGGTGGGGGTGTCGCCTACAATCGCGCCGAATTCGAGGAGCTCGTCGCGCGCGCGCTCGAGCTCTCGCCGGTGCACACCACGCTCATCGAGCGCAGCGTGCTCGGGTGGAAAGAGTTCGAGCTCGAAGTGATGCGCGACGCCCGCGACAACGTGGTGATCGTCTGCTCGATCGAGAACATCGACCCGATGGGGGTTCACACTGGGGACTCCCTCACCGTCGCGCCCGCGATGACCCTGACCGACCGTGAGTACCAGCGGATGCGGGACTCGGCGATCGCTATCATTCGCGAGATCGGGGTCGAGGCCGGCGGCTGCAACATCCAGTTCGCCGTGAATCCCGCCGACGGCGAAATGCTGGTGATCGAAATGAACCCGCGGGTGTCGCGCAGCTCCGCGCTGGCGTCCAAGGCGACCGGATTCCCCATCGCGCGCATCGGCACGAAGCTCGCGGTGGGCTACACCCTGGACGAGCTCCCCAACGACATTACCCGGACGACGCCGGCGTCGTTCGAGCCGGTGCTCGACTACGTCGTTGTGAAGGTACCGCGGTTCGCGTTCGAGAAGTTCCCCACCGCGGACTATCGCCTCACGACGCAGATGAAGTCGGTCGGTGAGACGATGGCGATCGGGCGGACCTTCAAGGAAGCGTTTCAGAAGGGGCTGCGCGCGCTCGAGGCCGGGCGGCCCGGATGGGCGATCGGGCCGACGCTCGCCGACGACCGGTTGACGAGCGACAGTGTCGATGACCTGCGCGTCGCGCTCCGCACCCCGACGCCGGAGCGCGTCTTCCAGATCAAGCGAGCGCTGCTCGCGGGAGTGCCCGTCGACGCGGTGGCCGAGGCGACGGGCATCGACCCGTGGTTCCTCTATCAAATGGAGGAGCTGATCGTGGCCGAGCGCTGGTTCGCGCGGCTCGAGGGAGTCGGCGCGGCCCAGCTGCGGCGCATGAAGCGGCTGGGGTTCAGCGACCGGCAACTCGCTGACCTGCGCGGCGCCTCCGAGGACGCGCTGCGCGCGCGGCGCTGGGAGCTGGGCATCCACCCCGCGTACAAGACGGTGGACACGTGCGCCGGCGAGTTCCCCTCCGCGACGCCGTACCTCTACAGCTCGTACGACGCCGAGAACGAGTCCGAGCCGTTCGGAGAGCGGGGGATCGTGATCCTCGGGAGCGGTCCGAACCGCATCGGGCAGGGGGTGGAGTTCGACTACTGTTGCGTCCGCGCTGGGCTCGCCTTCCGCGAGCTGGGCTATCGGACCATCATGATCAACTCCAACCCCGAAACCGTGTCAACCGACTTCGACATCTCGGACAAGTTGTACTTCGAGCCGCTCACCTTCGAGGACGTGATCGAGATCGTCCGCTGGGAGCGACCCAAGGGAGTGGTGGTCCAGTTCGGCGGGCAGACGCCGCTCCGGCTCACCAAGCCGCTCGAGGCGGCCGGCGTCTCGATCCTCGGTACGCCGCCGGATTCGATCGACGTCGCCGAGGACCGCGAGCGGTTCGAGGCGCTGGCCCGGCGCCTGGGCGTGACGCAGCCGGCGAACGGCACGGCGCGCTCGGTCGCCGACGCGGTAAAGGTGGCCCAGCGTATCGGGTATCCCGTGCTGGTCCGGCCCTCCTACGTGCTCGGCGGTCGGGCCATGGAGATTGTGTACGACGACGGGTCCCTGCGCGATTACTTCGAGAAAGCCGCCCGCGTCGCGCCCGAGCATCCGGTCCTGATTGACCGCTTCCTCGAGGACGCCTTCGAGGGCGACGTGGACGCGATCGCCGACGGCCGCCGGACGGTCATCGCGGGGGTGATGCAGCACATCGAGGACGCCGGCGTGCACTCCGGAGACTCGGCGTGCGTCATGCCACCGTATTTGATCGGCGACCGCCAGGTCGCGGAGATGCGCCGCTACACCAAGGCGTTCGCGGAAGCGCTCGGGGTCGTCGGGCTGATCAACGTCCAGTACGCCATCAAGGATGGGGTGGTCTACGTGCTCGAGGTGAACCCGCGGGCCTCCCGCACGGTTCCGTTCGTGAGCAAGGCGACCGGGGTGTCGCTGGCCAGGCTCGCCGCCGCGGTCACCGTCGGGAAGACCCTGGACGAACTGGGGCTTCCCGATGACCTTCCGCTCCCCGGGGTGGCGGTGAAGGAGGCGGTCTTCCCCTTCACGAAACTCCCCGGGGTCGATACCATCCTGGGCCCGGAGATGCGGTCGACCGGGGAGGTAATGGGGTTCGCGGACAGCTTCGGGATGGCGTTCGCCAAGGCGCAGATCGCCGCGGACGGGAGCCTGCCGCTCGCGGGAGCGATCTTCGTGACGGTGAACGACTCGGACAAGCCGACCGTGGTCCCGATCGTGCGCCGTTTCCACGAGCTGGGATTCCGGATCGTGGCCACGGCAGGGACAGAGCAATACCTGCGGGCGCGCGGCGTGCCGGCCGAGCGGGTAGCCAAAGTACACGAGGGACGCCCCAACGCGATCGACTTGATCGTGTCGGGGGAAGTCCAGCTGCTCATCAACACGCCCCTCGGCAAGTTCACGCAGGCGGACGATTACGCGATCCGGCGCGCGGCGCTGATGCACCGCGTGCCCTATACGACGACGATGTCGGCGGCGAGCGCCGCCTGCGACGCGATCATCGCTCTGCGCAGCCGTACCGGCAGCGTGAGGAGTCTCCAAGAATGGCACGAAAGAACGAGCACCGAAAAGCAGCCCCCCGAGGCCGCAAAGCCCGCGACGGGAAGCCGCGCGCCGGTCGTCAAGGCGTAGCCAAGGCCAAGGCGGCGGCGAAGGCCGCACCGGCGCCGCCGCCCACGCCCAAGGTCAAGTTTCGCGGCCGCGTCCTCGAGAACGAGCCGCTGGCTCGCTACACCACGTATCGGATCGGCGGTCCGGCGCGTTACTTCGTGATGCCCGCCGACGTCGATGACGTCGTCAAGGCGCTCGACCTGGCGCAGAGTCGCGGGCTGCCGTGGCTCGCCCTCGGCCTGGGCTCGAACTTGCTGGTCAGGGACACGGGCTTCCCTGGTGTCGTGATCCGCCTCGGCAAGGGGCTCGACCGGTTCGAGATGAAAGGCGCGACGGCAATCGTCGGGGCGGGCCTCCCGACGCCGCTGCTGGCGCGCCGCACTGCCGAGGCCGGGTTCGCCGGCGTGGAGCGCTTCATCGGAGTCCCCGGCACCGTGGGGGGCGGCGTTTACATGAACGCCGGCTGCCACGGCGCGGAGTTCGCTGAAGTCGTGACGGAAGTCACCGTGATGGATGCGAAAGGCAAGATCAAACCGCTCCCGCGCAAACAGATCTCGTACAAGTACCGCGCGTCGAACCTCGGCACCGTGATCGTGCTCGAGGCCAAACTGGCGCTGATCGAGGAGCCGCCCGCCAAACTGAAGGAGCTGCAGGGGAAGCTGCTCCGCTGGCGCAAGGCCGGGACACCGTTCGACCAACCGTGCTGCGGCTCGGTGTTCAAGAACCCGGGCGGCCCGCGCACCGCCGGGACCTTGATCGACGAGGCGGGCCTCAAAGGGTTTACCCTCGGCGGCGCGCAGGTGTCGCCGCTGCATGCGAACTACTTCGTCAACACCGGCAGCGCCACGGCGAGCGACGTCCTCAAGCTGATCGAGCACGTGCGCAAGACCGTCGCCAAGAAGCTGGGCGTCGAGCTGGAGCTCGAGGTCAAGGTCATCGGCTAGTGCCCGACTACTTCGTCCACGAGTCGAGCTACGTCGACGAAGGCGCCCGGGTCGGCAAAGGCACGAAGATCTGGCACTTCTGTCACGTCATGCCCGGCGCCGTGATCGGCGAGCGCTGCAACCTGGGCCAGAACGTCGTGGTGATGCCCGGGACGCGCGTCGGGAACAACGTGAAGATCCAAAACAACGTCTCGATCTACGAGGGCGTGGTGCTCGAAGACGACGTGTTCTGCGGGCCGTCGTGCGTGTTCACCAACGTGGTGAACCCGCGCGCCCATGTCTCCCGCAAGCACGCGTACCGGCCGACCCTCGTGAAGCGCGGCAGCTCGATCGGCGCCAATGCGACGATCGTGTGCGGCGTGACCTTGGGCGAGTACGCCTTCATCGGCGCGGGCGCCGTCGTCACCGCCGATGTTCCCGCCTTCGGCCTGATGCTGGGCGTTCCCGCCCGACGCGTCGGGTGGATGTGCCAGTGCGGCGAACGGCTCGTGGTGGTGGGCGCCCGGAGCGAGTGCGCTGCCTGCGGCGCTACGTACGAGGAGTCGAACGGCGCGCTGCGGCTGATTGCCTCGCCCCGCCGTCCCGGATAAATTGTTGCGCCTTCGAAGGATACCGACCACGTGAACGTGCCGCTGTTGGACCTCGTGGCGCAGTACCGCGCCATCCGAGACGAGGTGCTGCCCGCCCTGCAGGCAGTCATCGAGTCCCAGCAGTTCGTCATGGGCCCCCCCGTGGTGCAGCTCGAGGCGGCGGTGGCGAGCCTTTGCCGGGCGCCGCACGCCATCGCGTGCGCCAGCGGCACCGACGCGCTGCTGCTCGCGCTCAAAGCGCTGCGGCTCGAACCCGGGGACGAGGTGATTACCACCCCGTTCACGTTCTTCGCGACCGCCGGCGCGATCCACAACGCAGGCGGCACGCCCGTCTTCGTGGACGTCGAACCGGACACCTTCAACATCGACCCTGCAGCCGTCGCTGCGGCGCTGACCCCGCGCACCCGGGCGATCGTGCCGGTGCACCTGTACGGGCAAATGGCCGCGCTGGAGCGGCTGTTGCCGCTGGCGCGGGCGCGCGATGTGAAGATCATCGAGGACGCCGCTCAGGCGATCGGGGCACGCCGCAAGATCGACGGCCAGTGGCGCATGGCCGGCGAGCTGGGCTGGGTGACCGGCTTTTCTTTCTTTCCGAGTAAGAATCTCGGTGCCTGGGGCGATGGCGGGATGATGGTTACTGCGGACGCTGCTGTCGCGGAGCGCCTGCGCAAGCTGCGACTGCACGGCGGCGCCAAGCAGTACCATCACGACGAGGTGGGTACCAACTCCCGGCTCGATACCGTGCAGGCAGCGGTGCTGCTCGCGAAGCTGCCCCATCTCGTGTCCTGGTCCGGGCGGCGACGCGAGATCGCGGCCTATTACACCGAGCGACTGGCCGACCTGCCCACGCTGCAGCCCCCGGTCGTGGACCCCTGCAACGAGCCCATCTTTCATCAGTACACGGTACGGGTCGAGCGCCGCGACGCGCTGCAGGCATACCTCAAGAGCAAGGCCATCGGCACGGCGATCTACTACCCGGTGCCGCTGCATCTGCAACACTGCTTCAGCCACCTGGGCTACCAGCCTGGCCAACTGCCACAGTCGGAGCGCGCCGCGACCGAGGTGCTCTCGCTGCCGGTGTATCCGGAACTCACCCGCGATCAGCTCGATTACGTGATCGATGCGATCCGCGGATTCTATCGGTGAGCCGCCTGAAGCTGGGCGTCATCGGTGCGGGGGTGTGGGGCAAGAATCACGTACGGACGGCGGCTGGCCTGGCGGACGCCGAGCTCGCCGCGGTGTGCGACACCGACACCAAGGTCCGCGACCGAGTGGCGCGGCAGTACCCGGTTACGCACGTCACCGCCGACGTGGTCGATCTGCTCGGCCGGGTGGACGGAGTGATCGTGGCCTCGCCGGCGGCCAGCCACGCCCGCATCGCGCTACAATGTGTCGAGGCTGGGAAGCCGTGCCTCGTGGAGAAGCCGTTTGCGTTGACGGTCCGGGACGCCGAAGCGGTTGCCCGCTCGGCCGCCGACCGCAAGGTGAGCGTCGCGGCCGGTCACCTGCTGGTGTTTCATCCGGCAGTGGAACGGCTGCGAGCCCTGGTGCAGGAGGGCGAGCTTGGTAAGATCTTCTACCTCTATGGGTTGCGCGTCAATCTCGGGCAGATCCGCGCCGACGAGAACGCCCTCTGGAGCTTCGGGCCGCACGACGTATCGATGGCACTCTACTTGCTCAACGACCAACCGATACGCGTCGCTGCGCAGGGGCGGAGCTACCTCCAGCCCGGGGTGGAGGACGTGGTCTTTCTCACGATGGAATTCGCCAGCGGCATCCTCGCGCACGTGCAGCTTTCTTGGCTCGACCCACACAAGGAACGGAAGCTGACGGTGGTTGGAGCGAAAAAGATGGTAGTGTTCGACGACATGGAGCCGCGCGAGAAGCTCCGGATCTACGACAAAGGCGTGGACCGCCCGCCCGAGTACGGCTCCTATGGGGAGAGCCTGGCGATTCGGGAGGGCGACATCTTCATTCCCAAGATCCCGAACATCGAGCCACTCGCAGCGGAGCTGAGCCACTTCGTTCGCGTGGCGCGCGATGGCGAGGTCCCGCGGGCCAGCGCCGCGGACGGGGTCCGCGTCGTACGGGTGCTCGACGCTGCGACGCGTTCGCTCGCCGCCGGCGGGACGCCGGTAACCCTATGACCACGGCAACGGCCAAGTCGACCGCCGACGACCTGATCGTCAAGGCACAGGACCGCTCGGCACTCATCGGCATCGTGGGGCTGGGCTACGTGGGGCTGCCGCTCGCGATGGAGTTCGCGCGCGTCGGCTTCCGCGTGCTCGGCTTCGACGTCAGCGAGCCCGTAGTGGACGGACTCCGGGCCGGCCGTTCCCACGTCCAGGATGTCCCCGGCACAGAGGTCGCAGGGTTCGCCAAAGCCGGGAAGTTCGCGGCGACCACGGACTTGAGCCGGCTGCGCGAGCCCGATGTCGTATCGATCTGCGTGCCCACGCCGCTCTCGAAGACCAAGGATCCCGACGTGAGCTACGTGCTCGCCGCGACGAACTCGGTGAAGCAGACGCTGCGGCGGGGGCAGCTCATCGTCCTGGAATCCACGACCTACCCCGGCACCACGCGAGAGCTGATGCTCCCGGCACTGGAGAGCACGGGTCTGAAAGTGGGCGAAGACTTCTTCCTCGCCTTCTCCCCGGAGCGGGTGGATCCCGGCAACCCGCAATGGAATACCCGCAACACTCCGAAGGTGGTCGGGGGGATCACCGAGACCTGCTGTCGGGTCGCGCTGGCGGTGTACGGGCCGGCGATCCAGCGGCTCGTGCCCGTGTCCTCCACCGAGGCAGCGGAGCTGGTGAAGATCCTCGAGAATACGTTCCGCAGTGTGAACATCGGTCTCGTGAACGAAATGGCGATCGTGTGTGACAAGCTCGGTGTGAACGTCTGGGAGGTGATCGACGCCGCGGCCACGAAGCCCTTCGGGTTCATGAAGTTCACGCCCGGCCCCGGGGTCGGCGGGCACTGCATCCCGCTCGACCCGCACTACCTCGCCTGGAAGATGCGTACGCTGAACTACCGCACGCGGTTCATCGAGCTGGCGGGAGAGATCAACGCCGCGATGCCGGAATACTGGGTGGCCCGGGCCGTCGATCGCCTCAATGAGCAGAGCAAGGCGGTGCGCGGCAGCCGCGTGCTCGTCGTGGGCGTGGCCTACAAGAAGGACGTCGACGACATTCGGGAGAGCCCCGCTCTGGATGTGATTCGACTGCTGCGCCGACACGGCGCGATCGTCGACTACCACGACCCGCACGTGCCGAAGCTGAAGGACGATGATCTCGAATTGCGGTCGGTGCCGCTGACTGCGGACACACTCAAAACCACCGAGTGCGTCATCATCGTGACCGATCACTCGGACGTCGATTACGGCCTCGTGGCGCGACACGCCCGCCTCGTCGTGGACACGCGGAACGCGCTCGCGGCGACGCGAGGGAGGGTGCCATGAACGTCGCGGTGATCGGAACCGGATATGTCGGCCTCGTGGTGGGCGCGTGTCTCGCCGAGACAGGGAACGACGTGATCTGCGCCGACGTGGACGAGGGTAAGATCGCCGGGCTCCACGATCTCCGGCTGCCGATTTACGAGCCGGGGCTCGAGCCGCTGGTGACGCGGAATCAGCGCGGCGGCCGGCTCCAGTTCACGACGGACGTGCCCGGGGCGATCGAACGCTCGGACGTCGTCTTCATCGCCGTGGGGACGCCGCCCGATGAGGACGGCTCGGCGGACTTGCAGCACGTGCTGGACGTGGCCCGGACGGTCGGCCAACGCATGAACAAGCCGAAGATCGTGGTCACGAAGAGCACGGTTCCGGTGGGCACGGCGGAGCGGGTCCGGGCGGAGATCGCGAAGCACACGACCGTCCCGTTCCAGGTGTGCTCGAACCCCGAGTTCCTGAAGGAAGGGGCGGCCGTCGAGGACTTCATGAAGCCCGACCGCGTCGTGGTAGGGGTCGATTCCCAGGAGGCAGCGCAGGTCATCGGGGAGCTGTACGCACCGTTCGTGCGGACGGGTAACCCGATCATTTTCATGGACGTCCCGTCGGCCGAGATGACGAAGTATGCGGCGAACGCGATGCTGGCAACCCGGATCTCGTTCATGAACCAGATCGCCCGCTTGTGCGAAGCTGTCGGTGCCGACGTGACGCACGTCCGCAAGGGCATCGGCACCGACCGCCGCATCGGATCCGCCTTCCTTTTCCCGGGGCCGGGCTACGGCGGCTCGTGCTTTCCCAAGGACGTCAAGGCGCTGATGCGGACCGCGGAGGCGAACGGCGTGTCGCTCGACGTCGTCCAGGCAGTCGAGGTCTCGAACGAGCGCCAGAAGCGGGTGCTGTTCGAAAAGCTGCAGCGCCACTTCGACGGCAACCTGGACGGGCAGACCATCGCTGTCTGGGGCCTCGCCTTCAAGGCGGAAACCGACGACGTGCGGGAGAGCCCGGCGCTCGTGCTGGTGGAAGAGCTGCTCTGTGCCGGCGCCAAGGTGCGCGTGCACGACCCGGCGGCGCTCGAGACCGCGCGGCGACAGCTCGGCGATCGCGTCACGTACGCCGCCCAGGCATACGATGCGCTGCAAGGCGCCGCGGCGCTGGCGATCGTCACCGAGTGGCTCGAGTACCGCAACCCGGACTTCGCGAAGATCAAGCAGCTGCTCTCGCGGCGGCTCATCGTGGACGGGCGGAATCTCTACGACCCGTCGCGTCTCGCCCGCCTGGGCCTGACCTACGACAGCATCGGCCGCCGGTTGGCATGCGCGTCCTCGTAACGGGGGCCGCGGGATTCCTCGGCTCGCACCTGTGCGACCGGTTGCTCGCGCAGGGCCATCGCGTCGTGGCTATGGACAACTTCATCACTGGGTCCCCCGCCAACGTGGCCCACCTGCGGGAGCACCGCGACTTTCAGTTCGTGCTGCACGACGTTACCAACTTCATCGAAGTCCAGGGGCCGCTCGACGGTGTGCTCCACTTCGCCAGCCCCGCCAGCCCCGTGGATTACCTGGAGCTGCCGATTCAGACCCTGAAGGTGGGCTCGCTCGGCACGCACAAGGCGCTGGGGCTTGCCAAGGCGAAGCGCGCCCGGTTCCTGCTCGCCTCCACCTCTGAGGTGTACGGCGACCCACTCGTGCACCCCCAACCCGAGAGCTACTGGGGCCACGTGAACCCGGTAGGCCCGCGCGGCGTCTACGACGAAGCCAAGCGCTTCGCCGAGGCCATGACGATGGCCTACCACCGCTATCACGGTCTCGATACGCGCATGGTGCGGATCTTCAATACCTACGGCGCGCGCATGCGGCCCAATGACGGGCGCGTCGTGTCCAACTTTATCGTGCAGGCGCTCAAGGGCGAGCCGCTGACGGTGTATGGCGACGGCTCGCAAACCCGCTCGTTCTGCTACGTGGACGACCTGATCGACGGGATCGTGCGGCTGTTCGAGCGGGGCGATTCCGAGCCCACCAACATCGGCAATCCGAACGAGTTCACCGTGCGTCAGCTCGCTGAGGTCGTGTTGCGGCTCACTGGCAGCCGCAGCCAGATCGTGGAGCGGCCGCTCCCTGTTGACGATCCCAAGGTCCGCCAGCCGGACATCGCGCGCGCGCGGGCGACGCTCGGCTGGGAGCCCCAGGTCTCGCTCGAGCAAGGGCTGCTGCGCACCATCGAGTACTTCCGCACGCTCATTTGCAAGTGAGTCCGCGGGTCCTGGTCACGGGGGCCGCGGGCTTCATCGGCTCGCACGTGTGCGAGGCGCTGGTCGGGCGCGGGGACGAGGTCGTCGGCGTCGACAACTTCGACCCGTTCTACGCGCGGGCCATGAAGGAGCGCAACCTCGACGGCCTGCGCCGCCAGCCGCGATTCCGGTTCGTCGAAGCGGACGTGGTGCGCGACCCGCTGCCCCTCGACGGGGTGACCGTCGTGCTGCACCTGGCGGCCAAGCCGGGTGTGCGGCCCTCCCTCGAGAATCCGGCCGCCTACAGCGAAGCCAACGTCACGGGGACGGTCCGCGTGCTCGAGGCGGCGCGGCGCGCCGGGATCCGGCGGGTGGTGTTCGGATCGTCCTCCTCGGTGTATGGGGACGCCACTCCCGCGCCGTTCGCTGAAGACACGGCCGCCGTCTGGCCCATCTCGCCGTACGCGGCGAGCAAGCGCGCTGGGGAGTTGATGGCACACGCCTTCGCGCACTTGTATGGGATGCAGATCGCCTGCCTGCGCTTCTTCACCGTCTACGGGCCGCGGCAGCGGCCCGATCTGGCCATCCACCGCTTTACCGACTTGATCGCCCACGGCAAGCCGGTGCGGATGCACGGCGACGGGTCGGCCGAGCGCGACTATACCTATATTACGGACTGTGTGGAGGGCGTTCTGGCGGCGGTGGAGTGGACGGCCCGGGCGCAAGGGAGCGGGGGACGTGGTGCGGGGGGTGGTGGCGGCGGGGCGGGGATTGCCGAAGCGATCAACATCGGCGGCGGTGCGCGGGTGCGGCTGGACCGCCTGATCGAGTTGGTCGGGCACACGCTGGGACAGGAGGTGCGGATCGAGCGCCATCCCGATCAGCCGGGCGACGTGCGGCTGACGGCGGCCGATCTGCGCCGCGCCGAGCGCCAGCTCGGCTACCGGCCCAAGGTCGGCATCGAGGAGGGAATCCAACACTTCGTGCGCTGGTACCAGGAGATACATGGACGTCAGTCCTGAGCACCTCGTGGCGCAGGCTCGCGAGCGGTTCGACCTCCAGGACTATTACGGCGCGATTCACCTGCTCGAGGAGGTCGTCGCGAGCGGGCGGGCGTTCGCCGACGCGCATCATCTGTTGGGGTTGTCGTACTCACTCGCCGGCCAGCAGGAGCAGGCGCTGGCGCACCTCGACCGCGCGCTGGCGCTGAACGCGCGCTACGTCGAGGCGCTCGTCCATCGGGCGATCGTGTTGAATGAGCTGGGGCGCGAAGCCGAGGCGGACGCGGCGTTCCGGCGGGCGGCACAGGTGGGCGGCGAGTCGCGCCAGGGGCTGCCGGCCCACGTGGCAGCCAAGCTCGCCAACCAACACGCCGCGCTCGGCGACGCCTACTGCGAGGCGGGCGCGCTGGCCCAGGCGATCGACCAGTACCACGCCGCACTCGCCCTCGGACCCGCATTCCACGACCTGCGGTATAAGTTGGGGCGGATGTTGCTGCAAGCCGGCCGGGCCCTCGACGCACGGGAGCATTTCGAGATCATCGTCCGCGCCCGACCGAACTACCTGGACGCGGCCGCGATGCTCGGGCTCGCGTGCTACCTCGGCGGCGACGGTCTCGGGGCGAAGCAGGTGTGGGAGGCGTGCCGGGACCGGCGACCGGAAGATCCGCGCGTGGAGGCCTATCTCGCCATGTTGGCGCGCAACGACACGGGCGCGGCGGCGGCTGGGGCCGGCGAGCTGGCGCCCTCCACCGTTCCGCCCGACCATCCCACCCCTCCTGCGGCGAAGGGCAGGGGAGGCAAGAGGAAGAAGCCGTGAGGCGACTGGTGGTCGCGGGGCTCGTGCTGGCCTGCGCCTGCTCGCGCAGCGCCGCCGATCATGAGGAGCTGGGCGACCGCGCCTATGCGGCGGGGGAGTTCCGCAACGCGCTGGCCGAGTACCAACTGGGACTGAAAGCCCACCCGGGGAGCGCCGACCTGTCCGCCAAGGCTGGCGCGGCGGCGCTGCATACCGGCGAGTATGCGCTCGCTGCTGCCCAGTACGTTGCCCTCGGCCAGACCGACCGCTCCCGCGCGGCCGAAGCTGCGGATGGCCTCGAGCGGGTGGTCCGTGCCGCGCTGGCTGCGAACGAGCGCAACGCGGCGGCGACCGCGCTGCAGGGGTTGCGGGCGGTGTCGCCCAGCCGGCCGCTCGGCAAGTACACCCGGCTCGCCGCGCTAGACGCCGCGGAACGCGGCGACACGGCGGCGGCCCTCGCGCTGTTGCCCAGCGCTGTGGCCGCCGCGGGCAGCGGGCGCACTGCGGATTCGCTGCTGTTCGTCTACGGGATGGCCGCCGTGCGGGCGCACGCGTGCAGTACAGCCGTGCCCGCGTTCGAGAGCGTGATCCGCCGCCAGCGCGAGCCCGCTATCGCCGAAGGGGCGCGCGAGGGGCTGGGGCTGTGCGCCCTGATCGAGGGCCAGCGGCTGCTCGCCGCCGGCAAGCCCGCCGACGCCGAGGATTGGTTCCGGCGCGCCTCCGCGCCGGGGTCCCCCCCGGATGTGGTGCGCGGCGCGTTCCTGGGCTTGGGGGACGTGAAGCTGGCGCAAGGCGACATTCCGGATGCGCTCGAGAACTACCAGCAGGCGATCGCCGGCGGCACGCCCGGCGACACGATCGCGCAGCGGGCGCACGAGAAAATCAACGCGGTAGGGAAGGCCGACGCGCCGTCGACCACGCCCCCGAAATCGCCGTGAGGACCCTGACTCGGCTCCGCCTGGTCGCGCTGCTCGGTCTCGTGGCGTGCCATCATGCGCCGAAGGTGACGCCCGCGTCCCAGCCGGAGCTGGAGCTCGCGCGCGCCCGGCGCCAGTTCCACAGCGGTGACTTCGCACACGCACAGATCTCGCTGCGGCGACTGACCTTCGAGCTCGGCCCCGCGCAGCCCGAGCTGGTGGAGGTCCGGTATGACCTGGCGGAGTGCTACTTCCAGACTGGCGACCGGGTCCAAGCCGCCCACGAGTTCCGCCAGGTGGCGGACCAGTACCCCACGAGCGAATACGCCCCACTCGCCCTGCTGCGCGCAGGCGATGCCAACCTGCGCCTGTGGCGGCGCCCTGAGCTCGATCCGACCTACGGCCAGTCGGCGCTGGCGATCTATCAGGAGCTCGCCGGCCGCTACCCCGGCACCACGGCCGCTGCCCGCGCGCAGCAGCACGTGCAGCAGTTGCGGGAGTGGTTCGCAGAGAAGGACTACAAGAACGGGCTGTTCTACCTGAAGCGGCGGGCGTTCGATTCCGCGATCATTTATTTCAAGGACGTGATCGCGACCTATCCCGGGACGCCGCGCGTGCCCGACGCGTTGCTGCGGCTCGTCGACAGCTACCGTGGCATCGGGTACGCCGACGAGCTGAAGGAGACCTGCATCCACCTGCGCCGCTACTACCCGCAAACGCGCGGTCTGGACGAGACCTGCCCGGCCGATTCGAGTACCAGCGCGCCGTCCACGCCGTCGCCTTCCTGAGCCGGAGCGGTGGAGGTCCTGTTCGGCGGCTCGTTCGATCCGGTGCACGTCGGGCATCTGATCGTGGCGGAGGCAGCAGCCGAGCAGCTCGACGCGGCCGTGCGGTTCGTCCCGGCGCGCGAGCAACCGTTCAAGCGGGCTGCGCACGGCGCCACCGCCGAGCAGCGCGCGGCGATGCTCGACCTCGCAGTGGCGGGCAATCCGCGGCTCTCCGTCGACCGTATCGAGCTCACGCTCCCCTCCCCATCCTATACGATCCGGACGCTCCAGGCCTTGGCGCGACGCGAGCCTGGGAACCGGTTCACGTTACTGCTGGGGGCGGACGCCGCGCAGGAACTGTCGAGCTGGCACGAGGTCGAGGCACTGCCCGGGCTTGCCGAGCTCGCGGTGTTCGCTCGGCCCGGTGCGGCCGTGCCGCGGCACCGCCTGATTCGTCGCGTGCTCGAGGTGCCCGGTGTGGAGGTGTCGGCTACTCTGGTCCGGGAGCGCGTGCGGCGCGGCCTGTCCATCCGATATCTCGTCCCCGACGCGGTGCGCGACTACATCGTGGCGCGCGGGTTGTATCGTTAGAGGACTGATGCTCAAACGTCTCGTCACGAAGGTGGTCGGCACCCGCTTCCAGCGCGAGCTCAAGCGGATTCAGCCGCTGGTGGACGCGATCCACGGCCACGAAACGCGGCTCAGGGACCGCTCCGACGCCGAGCTCCAGGCCCAGACGCCCAAGTTCCGCGCCGTCATCGCCGAGCGTACGGGCGCGCTTGCGGCGGAGGTCGAGCGCCTGCGGCGGGCCAAGCACGACTGCCCCGACGCCGAGGAGCGACTGCGGCTGTCCGACCAGCTGGGCAAGGCGGAGCAGGCGCTCGGCACGGCGGTGCAACGCGTCCTGGACGATCTGCTCCCGGAAGCCTTCGCCACCGTGCGCGAGGCATCGCGGCGGCTGCTCGGCAGTAAGGTGGTCGTGACGGCGCACGAGCTCACCTGGGACATGGTCCCCTACGACGTGCAGCTGATCGGCGGGATCGTGCTGCACCAGGGTAGGATCGCCGAGATGGCGACGGGTGAGGGAAAGACCCTGGTCGCCACGCTGCCGCTCTACCTGAACGCGCTCGCCGGGCGGGGGGCGCACCTCGTCACCGTCAACAACTACCTCGCACGGCGTGACTCGCAATGGATGGGCCATCTGTTCACGTGGCTCGGCCTGACGGTGGGGTGCATCGACGACACCGAGCCGGGCTCCCCCGATCGGCGGCAGGCCTACCTGTGCGATATCACGTACGGCACCAATAATGAGTTCGGCTTTGATTACCTGCGCGACAACATGGTGATCGCGCCGGACCACCGGGTGCAACGCGGTCATGCCTACGCGATCATCGACGAGGTCGACTCGATTCTGATCGACGAGGCACGCACCCCGCTCATCATCTCGGGTCCCGTCGGCACGGAGTCGAACGAGAAGTACGCCCTGTACAACGCGCAGGTCGTGCAGCTGGTACGCAAGCAGACGGCGGTGGTGAACGACTTCATCGCCAAAGCCGAGCCACTGGTGGGCGACGAGAAAACGGCCTACGACGGCGCGGTGCTGCTGTACAAGGCGCAGCTCGGCATGCCGAAGAACAAGAAGCTCATGAAGCTGCTCCAGGAGACGGGCGTCAAGTCCACCGTGCAGCGCGTAGAGCTCGACCGCCTGGCGGACCGCAAGCTGCCCGCGCGCGACCAGAAGATGCGAGACGTCGAGGACGATCTCTACTTCGTGATGGACGAGCGGGGCCGCTCCGTCCACCTCACGGACAAAGGCGTCGAGACGATGTCACCGCAGGACCCGACGCTGTTCGTCGTGCCCGATATCTCGCATGCGGTGCACGAAATCGATCACGATGAGACCCTGTCCGCCAAGGAGAAGGTCGAGCGGCGGCGTGTCGTCGAGTCCGAGTACGCGCAAAAGAGCGAGACGCTACACATCATCCACAAGCTGCTGCAGGCCCACGCGCTGTACGAGAAGGACGTGGAGTACGTGGTGCAGGACGGGCAGGTCCTCATCGTCGACGAATTTACCGGCCGTCTGATGCACGGGCGCAGGTGGTCCGATGGACTGCATCAGGCGGTGGAAGCGAAGGAGGGCGTGGCGGTCCGCGAGGAGAACCAGACGCTCGCCACCATCACGATCCAGAACTACTTCCGCATGTACCAGAAGCTCGCCGGCATGACGGGCACGGCGGAAACCGAGGAACGCGAGTTCTGGGAGATCTACAAGCTCGACGTGATGGTGATTCCCACGAACCGTCCCGTGCGGCGCATCGACAAGCACGATCTCATCTACAAGACGCGGCGCGAGAAGTACAACGCGATCATGGACGAGATCGAGCGGCAGCACCAGCGCGGGCTCCCGGTGCTGGTCGGCACCGTGAGCGTGGACGTGTCGGAGACGCTGTCGCGCATGATCAAGCGGCGCGGCTTGAAGCATGAGGTACTGAACGCCAAGCAGCACCAGCGCGAAGCGGAAATCGTGGCGCAGGCGGGTCAGCCGGGCTCGATCACCATCGCGACCAACATGGCCGGCCGCGGCACCGACATCAAGCTCGGCCCCGGCGTGAAGAAGTGTCAGGTGTGCGGCATCACGTCGCACGAGCCGGCGTTCGGGCAGCAGGTCGAGCGGCCCGACTTGACGCAACCCGAGATCAAGAAGCTCGGCTGCTACGACGACCCGCCGTGCGGGCTCGTGATCATCGGCACCGAGCGGCACGAAGCGCGCCGCATCGACCGGCAGCTGCGCGGCCGCTCGGGCCGCCAGGGCGATCCCGGACAGAGCGTGTTCTTCCTGTCCCTCGAGGACGACCTGATGCGGCTGTTCGGGTCCGACCGCATCGCCCGCTGGATGGACCGCACCGGCGCCGAGGAGGGGGAAGTGATCACGCACCCCTGGGTCACGGGCGCCATCGGCCAGGCCCAGAAGCGCGTCGAGCTGCAGCACTTCCAGGCTCGCAAGAAGCTCCTCGAGTACGACGACGTGATGAACCAGCAGCGCGAGGTGATCTACTCACTGCGGCAATTCGCCCTCGAGGGAGGCGAGGAGCTGAAGGCGGAAGCCTTGCATATGGTCGAGGCGGCGGTCGAGCGTCTCGCGGACGGGCTCGTCGCGGAGTTCGACGACCCCGCCCAGTGGGACCGCGCGCTCTTCGAGACCGAGTTCCTGCAGAAGTTCCTGATCTCGGTGCCCGGCGTCACCGATCCCACGGTGATCCACAACCGCGACGACCTGGTGCGGGCGGCGCAGCAGGCGGCGCGCGACGCGTTCCAGGCGAAGCTCGACAACCTGAAGGGGATGGAGAAGGACGTCGAGGCGCAGCTCGGCGCCCAAGCGGGGTCCGTCCGGCTGGGGGAGCGGGCGTTGTCGCGCTTCATGCTCGGCGTGATCGACGAAAAGTGGAAGGACCACCTGTACGACCTCGATCAGCTGCGCGAGGGCATCTACTACCGCTCCTGGGGGCAGAAAGACCCGCTGGTCGAGTACAAGACCGAAGCGTTCGAGATGTTCAAGGGGTTGATGAGCGACGTCGAGAACACCTTCGCGGAGGGATGGTTCAAGGACTGGTGGCGCAACATGCCGATCGAGATCTCGGTTCCGGGCGGCGCGCCCCCCGCGCGGCCGCCCGCACGCACCGTGACGGGACCGGCGGGCGGGCACCCCGTGCGCCGCACCACGCCGGTCGTCGCGACCAAACCCGCGGCGGACGGCCTGATCACGTCGGCCGAGCCGGCGCCGGCCGCGCAGCGGGCAGCGGCACGCGGTGCGCCGGAGCCCGCCTTCGCCCGCAACCCCTATGCCGGTGTCGGCCGCAACGATCCCTGCCCCTGCGGCAGCGGCAAGAAGTTCAAGAAGTGCCACGGGGCGGCGGCCTGAACGCGGAACGCGGAACTCGGAACGCGGAACAGACGGGCCGACATCCGTAGTGCTGTTGCGCGTTCCGACTTCCGCGTTCCGCGTTATTCGGGTACCCGGATATCTCCCGTCCCACCTATGTTCCACCCATGCCCCTGCGCCTCGCCGAGCACCCCGAGCACGACCGCCCCCGCGAGCGGCTCTGGAGAGTGGGCCCGGCCGCCTTGACCGGGCAGGAGCTCTTGGCGCTCCTCCTCGGAACAGGGTGCGCGGGCCGGGATGCGCTGGTTGTGGCGGGAGAGCTGCTGGGCGTCGTCGACGGCTCGCTGCGGCGGCTTGGCAGCCGGCCCCTGGCGGAGCTGGCGCGCATCCCCGGCGTGGGCCGGAGCAAGGCCGCACGGGTGGCGGCGGCGCTCGAGCTCGGGCGGCGCGTCGGCTCCGAGACGGAACCGCCGGTGGCGCGGATCCGCGGGCCCGCGGACGTGCAACGGCTCTATGGCGCGCGGTTGCGGGATCTCGCTGTCGAGGAGTTCCACGTGCTGGCGCTGGGAAGCCAGAGCCAGGTGCTCGGCGATTTGCTGATCACCCGGGGGATCCTCAACAGCTCGCTCGTCCACCCGCGGGAGGTGTTCCGGGCGGCGATTGCGGAGGCGGCGGCAGGGATCATCGTCGTCCACAACCACCCGAGCGGCGATCCGACGCCCTCGGCGGACGACCGGGCGGTGACGCGGCAGCTCGTAGACGCAGGGCGGCTGCTCGACCTGCCGGTGTACGACCACGTGGTCGTGGCGGGCGATCGTTACGTGAGCTTCGCCGAGGCGGGATTGTTATAGTGCCCCGTGCGGCCAGGGAGCCGCCCGCGCCGGGCCTTTCTTGCCCCCGCGTTGACTCGGCGGCCGAGTCTCGCCATCGTCCACAGGTGACCAGCACCGCCCCCATCCTCGCCCCCGAGCTCGCGCGGGCCGTGGCGGCCCAGCGGGACCGCCTCGACCTGGACCTGGTCTCGCGCGCGTACCGCGTGAGCGCCCAGGCCCACCGCGGGCAGAAGCGGGAGTCCGGAGACGACTACGTCTCTCACAGTGTGGCGGTGGCCACGATTCTCGCCGAGCAGCTGATGGACTCTACGACCATCGCCGCGGCGCTACTGCACGACGTGGTCGAGGATTCGAACACGTCGCTGGACGACATCCGCCGCGACTTTGGCGCCGAAGTCGCGGAGCTGGTGGACGGCCTCACGAAGCTGTCGACGCTGACGTTCCGCTCGACCGCCGAAGAGCAAGCGGAGAACTACCGCAAGCTGCTGCTCTCGGTCGCGAAGGACGCGCGCGTCATCATCATCAAACTGGCCGATCGGTTGCACAACATGCGCACGCTCGAGCATCTCGATGTGGAGAAGCAGCGCCGCATCGCGCTCGAGACGCGCGAGATCTACGCGCCGCTCGCGCACCGCTTCGGGATGGCCGGGGTGAAGGCCGAGCTCGAGGATCTCGCCTTCAAGTTTCTCGAGCACGACGAGTACCGGGCGCTGTCGCGCAAGGTGCGCGCGAAGAAGGCGGAGCGCGAGCGCACCATCGAGCGGCTGCGCGAGCCGCTGGCCGAGGAGCTGACGCGCGCCGGGCTGGTCGGCTTCGAGATCACCGGCCGGCCGAAGAACCTGTGGTCCATCTACAAGAAGATGCGGAGGCGCGACAAGCCGTTCGAGGAGATCTACGACCTCCTCGCGGTGCGCGTGCTGGTGAACACCATCCCCGAGTGCTACCACGTGCTCGGCATCATCCACCACGAGTGGACGCCGCTTCAGGAGCGCATCAAGGACTACATCGCCAGCCCCAAATCCAACGGCTACCAGTCGCTCCACACGACCGTCTTCGGGCCCGGGGGCCAGCTGTACGAGATTCAGATCCGCACCCGCGAAATGCACCATACCGCCGAGTACGGCATCGCGGCGCACTGGCTGTTCAAGGAGGGGAAGAGCCCGGATGAGCTCGACCGGCACCTGGCGTGGTTCCGCCAGCTCATCGAGCTGCAGCAGGACGCGCACACGCCCGAGGAGTTTCTCGAGTTTCTCAAGGTCGACCTCTACCAGGATGAGATCTTCGTCTTCACGCCGCGCGGGGACGTGAAGCGGCTGCCGAAGGGGGCGACGCCGATCGACTTCGCCTTCGCCGTGCACACGGAGGTCGGCCAGCACTGCCAGGGCGCTCGCATCAACGGCCGGATCGCACCCCTGCACCGTCCCCTCAAGAACGGCGACACGGTCGAGGTCATGACGAGCCCGCAGGCGAAACCCTCTCGCGACTGGCTCGCACACGTGCAGACGGCGCGCGCCCGCCACAAGATCCGTCAGTGGATCCGCCAGGAGGAGCATGAGCGGAGCCTCGAGCTGGGGCGCGACATCTTGGCGCGTGAGGTCCGACGGCGGCGGCTCGAACCGCCCGACGCGGCCCGCCTCGAGCGCGCCGCTGCCACCCTGTCGGTCGGCACAGCCGAGCAGCTGCAGGCGGCGCTTGGCACCGGGGACATCGCGCTCGGCACCATCATGCGTGCGCTGTACCCGGACCTCCCCGCCGACGAGCTGCAACTGCCTAAGCCCACCGCGTTCGGCCGCGTCATTGAGCGGCTGCGGCTCGGTCGGGGCATCAAGATCCAGGGAGTGGACGGGTTGATGGTCCGGTATGCCCAGTGCTGCCAGCCGGTGCCGGGGGACGCGGTGGTGGGTTATGTCACGCAAGGACGCGGCATCTCGATCCACCGGAACGACTGCCCGAACCTGCTCGTGCTCTCGACCGAGGCGGAGCGGCGCGTAGAGATCGACTGGCAGGAGTCGGAGGGAGAGACGTTCGTGGTGCGGCTCGCGGTAGGCGGTGAAGACCGCCGCGGTCTGTACGCCGACATCTGCACCGCGATCAGCGAGTCGGGCACCAACATCAAGAGCGCCGAGCTCTCGACCAAGGACGGAGCGGTCTTCGGATCGGTGCTCGTGGAAGTCGAGAACCAGACCCACCTGAACAAGGTGATCCGGGCGATCCGGCGGTTGAAGGGCGTGACGGAGGTGTCGCGCCGCGAGTCGGGTCCTCAGACACAGCCGCTCGTTAGTTAACTTTCACGGGATGCCTTTCGACCTCGTTGCCCCCTACCCGCCGGCGGGGGATCAGCCGCGCGCCATCGGCGAACTGGCCCAGGGCCTCACCCGGGGCGACCGCTACCAGACGCTGCTGGGCGTCACGGGCTCCGGGAAGACGTTCACCATGGCGCACGTGCTCGCGAGCTTCGGCCGCCCGACGTTGGTGCTGTCACACAACAAGACGCTCGCGGCACAACTCTACGGCGAGCTGAAGGGGTTCTTTCCGAGGAACGCCGTCGAATTCTTCATCTCCTATTACGACTATTACCAGCCCGAAGCGTACGTCCCCCAGACGGACACCTACATCGCCAAGGACTCCTCGATCAACGACGACATTGACCGCCTGCGGCTGCGGGCGACGTCGAGTTTGATGGAGCGCGACGACGTCATCATCGTGGCGAGCGTCTCGGCGATCTACGGCCTGGGCGATCCGGAGTTGTACCGCCGGCGGCTCGTGACGGCAGCGGTCGGCGAGGAGCGGGGCCGGGACGACCTGCTCGAGGCGCTCGTGGCGGTGCAGTACCAACGCAACGACGTCGCCTTCGAGCGGGGCACGTTCCGGGTGCGGGGCGACACTGTCGAGGTCTTCCCGGCGTACGACGAGCAGGCCGTACGGATCGAGTTTTGGGGCGACGCGGTGGAGCGCATCGCGAAGATCGATCCGACGAGCGGCGACACGATCGCCGAGCTGCGGCGCGCCGCCGTGTATCCGGCGACGCACTTCGTCACCGAGCGGCCCACGATCGAGCGCGCCGTCGCGGCCATCCGGCAGGAGCTGAAGACGCACCTGGCGGAGCTCCGCGCCCAGAACAAGCTGCTCGAGGCTCAGCGGCTCGAGTCGCGCACCAACTTCGACATCGACATGCTGCTGGAGGTCGGGCGCTGCACGGGCATCGAAAACTATTCGCGCCACCTCACCGGGCGGCAGGTGGGGGAGCGCCCCGCCTGCCTGCTCGACTACTTCCCAGACGACTACCTCTGCATTATCGACGAGTCACACCAGACCATGCCGCAGCTCGGCGGGATGTACGAAGGCGATCGCTCGCGCAAGCAGACCCTCGTCGACTACGGATTCCGCCTGCCGTCGGCGCTCGACAACCGGCCGCTGCGGATCGACGAGTTCATGGGTCTCGTGCCCCGCATCGTGTTCGTGTCTGCGACGCCAGGGGACGAAGAGCTGAAGCTCTCGGGCGGCATCGTGGTGGAGCAGATCATCCGGCCGACCGGCCTCGTGGACCCCGCCGTCGAGACGCGTCCGGTGAAGGGGCAGGTAGACGACCTGTTGCACGAGATCCGGCTGCGGGAAAAGAAGAATGAGCGCGTGCTCGTCACGACACTCACGAAACGCATGGCCGAGGACCTCACGGACTACCTGCAGCAGCATGGAGTGCGCGTGCGCTACCTGCACTCCGAGATCGACGCCATCGAGCGCGTGGAGATCATCCGTGGCCTGCGGCTCGGGGAGTTCGATGTCCTCGTCGGGATTAACCTGCTACGCGAGGGGCTCGACCTCCCCGAGGTGTCCCTCGTCGCAATCCTCGACGCGGACCAGGAAGGGTTCTTGCGCTCCGACCGCTCCCTCATCCAGACGGTCGGGCGAGCGGCCCGAAACCTGAGCGGCAAGGCGATCCTCTATGCCGACCGGGTCACCGGCTCGATGCAGCGCGCGCTCGACGAGATGCAGCGGCGGCGGGGGCGACAGCAGGCCTACAACGACGCACACGACATCACGCCGCGCTCGATCGTCAAATCCGTGGACCAGGTGCGCTTCACCACGCGTGTCGCGGACGCCAAGACGACCAAGGCGATGGGTCCCGTGCTGCGGCGCCCAGCGGACGCGCGCGAGCGGGAGGCGCTCATCCGGCTGCTCGAGACGCAGATGCAAGCCGCGGCCGAAGAGCTGGACTTCGAGCTGGCCGCGGTGCTGCGCGACCAGCTCCTCGAGCTCAAGGCCGAAGGGGATGCGGTGCACCATGCGCCTCCGCGCGGACGAGCTCAACCGGTTCGGTGAGGAGTTGGGCCGCGGCCTGGCACCCCCGGCCGTCATCGGGCTCTCGGGCGAGTTGGGGTCCGGCAAGACGACTCTGGTGCAGGCGATTTGCCGCGGCTTGGGCGCGCGGGCGGCTGCGACGAGTCCCACGTACGCGCTGGTGCATCACCACGAAGCTCGAGCCGCTCCCATCTACCACGTCGACTGCTACCGCCTCAAGTCGCCCGACGAGGCCCGGGACATCGGATTCGCGGACATGACGCGCGAGCGCGCTATCGTGCTCATCGAATGGCCGGAGCGGGCGGGGGCATGGGCGCCGCCGCTGGATCGGCACTTCCGCCTCAGCTACGGTGAGGAGCCCGATATCCGAGAGGTGGAGGAGATCCGGTGATGGGTCTGGGGACGGTGCTGGCAGGCGTTCCGCGTTCGGGAGGGGCGCGGATGAGCGGTCGCTGGCTGGCGATCGATACCGCCACTGAGATCGCGAGCGTCGCCGTCGGATCGCCAACTGGCGCAGCGGCCGGAGCGTTTGTGCAGGGAGCGCGCCGTCACGCGGCCGCGATCGTTCAACTCGTCGATCACGTGCTCACGCAGGCGGGACTGCGGCCGGCGGATTTGGAGGGCATCGTCATCGGGGATGGGCCGGGAAGCTTCACAGGCCTGCGGATCGGTTGGGCAGCGGCGAAAGGGCTGGCGCAGCAGGCGGCTGTGCCGCTTCGCGCCGTGCCGTCGCTCATGGCGGCGGCGGCCGGCGTCGCCGCACGGCTGGACTCAGTGCCCGTTGCTGCTTGCTACGACGCCCTGCGCGGACAGGTGTACGGTGCGGTGTACGTGTTCCGTCCCGGTGAGGTCGAAACCGCGATGCCGCCGGCGGTCACCACCGTCGCGGAGCTGGCGCGCGTCACCCCTCCCCCGATCCGCCCGCGGGTCGTTGTCGGCGACGGGGCGATGCGCTATCCAGACGACATCCTCAAGTGGAGCGGTGCCGCGCCAGTACCGCTGGAGAGCGTGATGCCGAACGCCACGACGCTGCTCTCGCTCTTCGCCAGGAAAGGGGCGGCGCGCTCGCTGGATGATCCCTTCGTCGCCGAGCCCGCCTACGGCCGGCCGGCCGAAGCGCAAGCGAAATGGGAGGCCCGCCACGGCCGGCCCCTTCCGGATCCGTCTCGCCCAAGCGGCTGACGTGGCGCCTGTCGCCGCGATCGAGCGCGCCGTCTTCGCGGACCCCTGGTCGGCTAATGACTTCACTGAGTGCTTGGCCGCCGGAGCGCCGTTCCTCGTCGCCGTCGTGGGCCGCGCCGTCGCGGGCTACGCCGTCGCGCATTGCGCCGCGGACGAAGGGGAGGTTCTCAACCTGGGCGTCGCCCAGCCGCACCGCCGCGGCGGCGTCGGGCGGGCGCTGGTGGAGCGGGTGCTCGACACGTTGCAGGGTCGTGGCGTGCGAGTCGTTTACCTCGACGTGCGGGAATCGAACGTCGCGGCGCGCCGCCTGTACGAGAGCCTGGGCTTCGTCGAGGTCGGGCGGCGGGCGCGGTATTACCGGCGTCCGGTCGAGGACGCCGTGATTCTCCGGGCTGCCATTCCAGCAGCTGGGGTCTCTGCAAAACTTTAGCCCAAGTGGCGTATCTTTGATTGACAGAATAACTTGCGATTCATATACTGTTGTCGCCCTTGGTCCCTGCCCGCCCATCGTTTGGAGGTCTGTTGTGAGTCGCAGCCTGAATAAAGTCATGCTAATCGGGAACTTAGGGGCCGATCCCGAGGTGCGGAGCACGAACAACGGCTCCCGGGTGGCGAATCTCTCCCTGGCGACCAGCCGCCAGTGGACGGGGCAGGGTGGGGAGAAGCAGGAGAAGACCGAGTGGCACCGCGTGATCTGCTGGAACAACAAGGGCGCCCAACTTGCCGACTTGGCCGAGAAGTACATGAAAAAGGGCGACCGGATCTACGTGGAAGGGCGGCTTGAGTACCGCACGTGGGAGGATCGCGAGAAGCAGACCCGCTACGTCACCGAGATCATCGCGCGCGAAGTGATCCTGCTGTCGTCCCGGGGAGGGGGAGGCGGTGAAGGCACCGGCGAGTTCGCCCGCGCCAAGGCCGCGGCCAAGGTGGCGCCCGAGGGCAAGGCGGAGTCGCTCGACGCGCTCCCGGAGGCGCTGGATGAGGAGGACGACGATCTGCCGTTCTGATCGAGCAGCCCTGCTCGCCCTTGTAGCAGGGCTGCTCGCGGGGGTGGTGGCGCCGCCGCTCGTGGCCCAGGACACGACCCAGGCTCGGGCGGACAGCTCGAAAGCTGCGCAGGATACGTCACAGGTGCCGCCGCCCGCCGCGGCCTTCCAGGAAGGACAGCTTCCCGCCAGCCATACCGTGGTCACGGGCGAGACCCTCTGGTCCATCGCCCAGCTGTACTTCAGCGATCCGCTGCTGTGGCCCGAGATTTACCGTCTAAACACTGCTGCGATTGAAGACCCGCACTGGATCTATCCGGGTGAGGTGCTGAACATCGGGTCTGTGGTGGCCGTGGCGCAGGCGCCTGAGTCCGCGTCGGTCGGCCCGGCGACGGGCGCCGACACGGTGCGGGCCCAGGCGCCTGCGGACACGGTGACGGCGATCGACACGTCGGCGGCGTTCGACACGGCTGGGGTCGTGGAAGCGCCGCCGCCTGCGGCCACCGACGCCTACGAGACGATCTTCGAGCGGCGCCGGACACCCCGCGAACAGGTGCAGGACGTGCTGCGGGCGTACTCCAACCCGCTGTATCGACCGCTCCGGCGCGGCGAGTTCTACGCGGCGGGCTTCCTGACCGAGAACGAGCGACTGCCGTGGGGCCGGGTGCTGGGGAACACGGCGACTCCAGCCATCCCGCGCCTGACGGAGCGCTCCACCGCGACGCGGTTCGATCAGATCGCGCTCGCGCCGCCCCGCAACGCGTCTTACCACGTCGGTGACTCGCTGCTGATCGCGCGCATCGATCGGGACATCACGGGTTGGGGCGGGGTGGTGGTGCCGGTCGGCGTGGCGCGTGTGACGGAGCTGCAGCGCAAGCAGGTGTTGGCGGACGTGATCATGCAATTCGGCCGGATCCATGACGGCCACCTGGCGATGCCGCTCGAGCCGTTCAAGGACCCGGGTCTCACCCGGCCCACGCCAGTGGAGCAGGGCCTCGAGGGCCAGGTCGTGGCCGAACGCGACATCCACGGGCTGACGGACCTGCAGCAGATCCTGTTCATCAACCGCGGCCGGGCGGACGGGGTCACCCCGGGCGACGTGTTCGAGGTGTTCCGACCGGCGTCCGGCGTCCCAGGCACGGCGTCCGAAGAGGTGCGCATGGTGCTCGAGATCGTGCACACCCGGGACCATTCGGCGTCCGGACTGGTGCTCAACATCAATCATCCCGACGTACGCCCTGGAATGCCGGTCCGTCTCGTCCGCAAGATGCCCTCCTGACCCGCCGCCGGCTCCTGGCCGGGGCCGGCGCTATGCGCCCGTGGTTCTCGTACCGCATCTCCTGGCGCTCGGGCTGTACGGCCTGGCCACGGCGCTTGCCCTTGCCCCGTTCGCGGGACTTCGGCCCGCACCGCGCGCCTTGACGCTGGGCGCCCCCCTCTCGGGCGCTACGGCGCACGTGGTCGGCGTCGCGCAGGTCACACCGGTGGGCGTCGCGCCGGTGCTGTCGATTCTTGCGCTCTTCCTGGTGCTGCTGCAGATCGTGAGCGAGCGCGTGTTCCGCGCCTCTGCCGTCGCGCTGTTCACCGGGCCGCTCGCCACGGGTCTCGTGGGGCTCGCGTTGTTGATCGGCCTGGGACCTGGTGCCGCGCCCTCGGGCGGCGGCAACGCCTGGTTTATCTTGCACGTGACGCTCAGCGTGCTCGGGCTCGCGCTGCTGGCGCTCGCCTTCATCACGGCGGCGCTGTACCTGCTGCAGTTCCGCGAGCTCAAGTCGAAACGGTTCGGTCAGGTGTTTCGTCTGTTTCCCCCGCTCGAGCGGCTCGATCGCCTAAACCACGTGGCCCTGGTCGCCGGCTTTCCGGCGCTGACGCTGGGCGTCCTGCTGGCGCTGGGCTATGCGGTGCGATACGCTGGTGGCATGCACGTGGACCCGGCGCAGATCGTGTGGGGCTCGTTCACCTGGGTAGTGTTGGGGTCGGCTGTGTGGATGCGGGTGGTGCGGCATTGGGCGGGCCGACGGGCGGCGTTCGCGAGCATCGCGGGCTTCGTGGCGGTGGTGCTCGTGTACCTCGCGCTCAAGCTCGCTGAGCCGGGGACGCAACGCTTTCTCTAGGGCGGCAGCGCGCAATGAGCATCGCGGTCGTCGGAGTCAATCACCGGACAGCCCCCTTGGAGGTGCGCGAGCGCTTCGCGCATGCGCCCCGCGAGGTGCCGGCTTCCTTGCAGCGGGTGCTGTCGGCCGGCGCGGGCGGCGGGGTCCTGCTGTCCACGTGCAACCGCACCGAATTCTACCTCGCCGAACCGAGCGACTCGACGGCCGAGACGGTCTGGGCCATCTTGGGCGAGCGCCTCGGTGCCGGTCGCAATGCCAGCGAGTACGGCTACTTCCAGCGCGACCGCGCGGCGGTGCGCCATCTTTACCGCGTCTCGGCGGGCCTCGACTCGATGATCCTCGGCGAGTCGCAGATCCAGGGCCAGGTGCGCGAGGCGTGGGAGGCATCGCGGCCCCAAGCCGGCCCGGTGCTCCACCGCCTGTTCCAGTCCGCCCTGCTCGTCGGGGCCCGGGTGCGCAGCGAGACGGCGCTCGGCAGCGGGGCGGCGTCGGCTCCGTCGGCCGCGGTGGCGTTGGCCGACAAGATCTTCAGCCGGCTCGCAGGACGCTCCGCGCTGGTCCTCGGTGCGGGTGACATGGCCGAGCTCGCGGCGGGCTGCCTCGTGTCCGAAGGCGTGCGCGTCACGCTCGTCGCGAACCGCAGCTACGAGCGGGCGCGCGCGATCGCCGAACAGCTGGGCGCACGGGCGCTCACGTTGGACGAGGCCTGGGAGCACTTCGCCACTGCCGACATCGTGCTCAGCTCCACCGCGGCGCCTCACGCCGTCGTGACGTGGGAGCGCGTGGCGCCCGCGATCGGGCGGCGCGGTGGGCGACCGCTCTGCATCCTCGACCTCGCGGTGCCGCGGGACGTGGAGCCCGCAGTGGGACAGCTCGAGAACGTGTTTCTGTACGACATCGACGACCTGCAGGCGGTCGCCGCGCACGCAGCGGCAGAGCGACATCAGGAGGTGCCCGCGGCCGAACGCATCGTGAGCGATGAGGTCGAGCGGTTCTGGGCCTGGTACGGCGGGCTGGCTGTGGTGCCGGTGCTGAAAGAGTTTCGCGGGCGCCTCGACGACGTGCGCGCCGCGGAGCTGGAGCGTGCCCTCAAGCGCCTTCCGCACCTGTCGCCCGAGGATCGGGCCCAGGTGGAGCAGTTCAGCCACGCGCTGCTCAACAAGTTTCTGCACCCTCCCACGATTGCGCTCAAGCAGGCCGCGCAGGCCGGGCGCGGTTACGGCCTCCTCGAGTCGCTGAAGAAGCTGTTCGGCCTGGAGCGGCCGGATGGCTCGTAAGGTCCTAGTCACCGGTGGGGCGGGGTACATCGGCAGCGTGGTCGTCGAGCAGCTGCTGGCGCAGGGCCACGCCGTCGTCGCCTTGGACGACCTGAGTCGGGGTCATCGCGCTGCGCTCGACCCCGGCGCGCAATTCGTGCAGGGCGAGATCGGCGACCGGCGCATCTTGGACGAGCTGCTCGCGCGGCATTCCTTCGACGCGCTCGTTCACCTCGCGGCATACGCGCTGGTCGCGGAATCGGTCGCGCACCCGGAGATGTACTTTGCGAACAACGTGGCAGCGGGCCGGGTGCTGCTCGACGCGGTCGTCGCCGCCGGCGTGCGCCGGGTGATCTTCTCGTCGTCGTGCGCGGTGTACGGCCACCCGCCCCTGATCCCAATCCCGGAAGACGCGCCCCGCGTGCCCGTCAATCCGTACGGGCAGACGAAGCTCGAGTTCGAGCACCTGCTCGCGGACTGCGCCCAGCGACACCGCGTCGCCTCCATCAGCCTCCGCTACTTCAACGCGGCCGGCGCCACCGCCCGCTACGGCGAGGACCACGATCCGGAGACGCACCTGCTCCCCAACGTCCTGCAGGTCGCGCTCGGCCGACGTCCGGCCGTGGAGGTTTACGGCACTGACTACCCCACGCCGGACGGCACCGCGGTGCGGGACTACGTACACATCGCCGACATCGCCGACGCCCATGTTCGAGCACTGGACGCGGACCTGACGGGCGCCCAAGCGGTAAACCTCGGGACCGGAGCGGGCCATTCGGTGCTGGCCGTGGCCGAAGCGGCGCGGCGCATCACGGGCCGGTCGATCCCCACGGTGGCGTGCCCCCGGCGCCCTGGAGATCCGCCCACGCTCGTCGCCGCCCGGGGCCGCGCGGAGCGGCTACTCGGCTGGCGCCCGCGGCGCTCGACGCTGGACGAGATCATCGCGAGCGCGTGGGATTGGCACCGGACGCACCCGTCCGGGTATTCGAACTGACCTGTTCGGCCGCTTTCTTGGGGGAGGGCTGACGCGTGCTGCTGCTACAGGTGGGTCGGGCGGTGCCGACGACGCCCTGGGAGCTGGTGCTGACGTCGAGCCGCGAGACGAAGTTCGTGCTCGCGATCCTGGTCGTCTTCTCGGTCGTCTCCTGGTACCTCATCTTTCTCAAGTGGTGGCAATTCCGAAAAATGCGGCGGCAGGCGGACCGTTTCATGGGGGAGATCGAACGGGCGACCCGGCTCGAGGACGCGTATCACGCCGCGATGCGGCTGCCGTCCTCGCCCTACAACCGGCTGCTGCGTGAGGGCATCCAGTTTTTTTCCGAGCTCAAGCCGGGCTTCCTGAAGGGCGGCGTGAAGGGCGACGGGCCCGCCACGGTCGCGCCGGCGACCACCCTGACGACCACCCAGCTCGAAGCGCTCCGGATGGTGCTCGCCAAGGAGGTGGCCGCGGAGCGTGATGCGGCCGCGCGGTTCATCCCGTGGCTCGCCACCTTCGGCTCGGTGAGCCCCCTGCTCGGCCTACTCGGCACGGTGCTCGGCGTGATGGATGCCTTCATCGGGATCGCGCTGGGGGGCTCGGGGAACATCGCGGCGGTGGCGCCGGGTGTCGCCGAAGCGCTCGTCACCACGGTGGCAGGCCTCGCCGTCGCCGTGCCGTCTGTGATGGCGTACAACCTGTTCGTCAACCGCCTCGGCCTGTTCGCCGGCGAGCTGGAAGGGTTTGCGCAGGAGATCATCGGCACGATGGCGCGTGAAGGGAGGCTCTAGAGTGGCCGGCTTGCTGGGTGGTGGCGGCGGGCTGCGCGGGCACGGTGAGCTGCCCCTCAACGCCGACATCAATGTCACATCGCTCGTGGACGTGGCCTTCGTGCTCCTCATCATCTTCATGATCACCGCGCCCATCATGCAGGGTGGTGTCGACGTGCGCTTGCCGCGTGCCGAAGCGCGCCCCCTCGAGCCGAAGCAGGGGCTGATCGTGACCATCGACCGGGAGGGGCGCATCTTCATCGAGCAGGCACCGCTGTCCTACGGAGATTTCCGGGCGACCTTCGGCGCGCTGGTTCGGACCAAACGCCCCAGTGGGGTGTACCTTCGGGCCGACGGTCGGGTCCCATATGCCAGCGTCGTCCAGGTACTTGCGGTGATCCGGGCGTCGGGTGTGAGCGACGTCGGGCTCGTTGCTGAGCCGGAGACGATCGAGCGGTGAGACAGCGGCGCCGGGCGTCCCCGAATGTCGGCCTCGGCCTGGCGGGGACGATGCTGGTGCACGGCATCGCAGGCCTATTCATTTTTGCCGGCGCGGCCGGCGCGCGCAAACCGGCGCCGCCCACGTACAAGGTGCGGCTGATCGCCGCTCCCGCGCCGACCGACGAAGAGCGCAAAGCACCCGAAGCCGTCGAGCGGCCGGCCGAGGAGAAGCCCGCTCCGGTGCCCACCAAGAAGCCGCCGCCCAAGAGCACCGCTGCAAAAGAGGCGCCGCCCAAGACGGCGGATGACACCAAGCGCGAAGCGGCGCCGCGCACGACGCCCAAGACGGCGCCGCTGCCCGGCGAGACGCCCTCGACCGGGAGCGATGTCGCGACGGTCAGCACCGAAGGCGTCGAGTTTCCGTTTCCCGAGTATCTGCAGAATATCGTGGGGCAGGTGCTGCGGCGCTGGCAGCGTCCGTTCCAGAGCACACCCCTCGAAGCGGAGGTGTCGTTCCTGGTGCACCGCGACGGTTCGGTGAGCGATCTGCAATTCATCAAGCGGTCCGGCAACTTCGCCTTCGACCTCGAGGCACAGGGCGCGGTCGAGGAGGCCGGGCGGTTCAAGGCTTTCGGGGCGTTACCGGACGGATGGACGGCCGATGTGTTATTCGTGCGGTTCTACTTCTCGGGGAAGCGGCAATGACGCCGGTCAGACGGTTAGACGGTTGGACGGTTAGGGGCTGCGTGGCGGCGGCGTTACTGACCTTCTACCCGTCCAGCCGCTTAGTTGCCCAGGACACTTCGGCCATCGACCGCGGGGTCCGCATCGGCATCATCTACCGGCCGGGGGTCCGTCCCGGCCTCGTGGTGTTGCCGGGGACAACGCCTGCGCTCGACTCCGCGCGCGCGATTATCGCCCGGGACCTGGACTACAGCGACCGGTTCGAGTTGATCACGTTGCCGGGCGGGGACTCGATCCGCTTCAGTGGAGCCGCTCCGTCGTCGCGGGTGGGCCGCCCGCCGACCGGCGGGGGCGCGGCAGCAGGTCTGAACTATCCGCTGTACCAGGCGTTGGGGGCCGACTTTGCCGTCGGGGTCGCGCTCGCGGGAGACACGACGGTGCTGGCGGTGCACGACATCACCGCGGGCGGCGTGCGGCGCGAATTTCGCGCGGTACTGCCCGCGCTCAAGGATCCAGGGTTCCGCATGGCGGTGCACCGTTTGGCCGACCATGTCCTCGAAGCCACGTTGGGCACAGGCGGCATCGCGGCCACGCGCATCCTGTTCGTGATGGACGGCAAAGTGTACGTGATCGACCAGGACGGCACCGACAGACAGCTCGTCTCCTCGAGTGATCACCAGGCGATGTCTCCCGCGTGGGCGCAGGACGGGCGGCGCTTCGCGTACATGGAGTTCTGGGCCGGTCACGGACAGCTGTTCATCCAGCCCCTCGGGAGCGGCAAGCGGCAGCCGGTGGTTACGACAGGCCAGGCGCTCGACTTCACACCGGCGTTCTCCCCCGACGGCAAAACGCTGGCGTTCAGCCGCGCCACCGAGGAGGGCACCGACATCTACACGGTTAACGTCAAGGACAACTGTTGTTTACAGCGCTTGACCGTGGGGCGTTTTTCTGACAACTTGTCACCGACCTACAGTCCCGACGGCCAGCGGGTCGCGTTCGTCTCGACGCGCCCGGGGTTGCCGCAGATCTACGTGATGGCGGCGGACGGGACGGACCAGCAACTCTTCGCGCCGTTCGACTACGGCGTCACCGGTTCGTCCAACGCGCCGGACTGGTCACCCGACGGCCAATCCGTCGCCTTCCACCGCGACGTGGGGGGCACCCTGCAAGTCTTCGTCCTCGACGTACGGACGCGGGCGGTGCGGCAACTCACTTCCCTCGGGCGGAACGAAGATCCGACCTGGGCGCCCGACAGCCGTCACCTAGCGTTCGTGTCGGATCGTTCGGGGTACCGGCAGCTCTGGATCATCGACCTAGAAACCGGCCGCATCCGCCCGTTGCTGCAGCAGAGCGGCGCGCGTCTGCCGGCCTGGTCTCCACGGATACCGGAGACCGCCTCGTCCACCCCTTGAACTCGGAGAGGGCGCACACGATGAAACGCCTATCCTTGCTCCTGCTCGGCGGTATCGCGGTAGTGGCGGTGGCTGCGTGCGGCGGTGGGCCGCCGCCGCAGCCGGTGACCCCCCAGCAGAACGTGGACTCGATCGCGCAGGCAGAGAAGAGGCGGCAGGATTCGATCGACGCGGAGGCGGCCGCAGCCCGGGCACGCGAGGAGGAGGAGCGGCGCCGCCAGCAGCGGATCGCCGACTCGCTCGCGGCGCTGGGGAAAACCACCGAAGCCGTGCGCACCATGCTGGCGACGATGATTCACTTCGACTATGACAAGTCGAACATCCGGCCGGACGACGCCGGCGCCCTCGACCAGAAGGTGGGGATCCTGCAGGCCAATGCCAATCTGCGCATCCGCATCAGCGGGCACTGCGACGAGCGGGGGTCGGACGAGTACAACCTGGCGCTCGGGAATCGGCGAGCGACTGCGGCGAAGCAATACCTGGTGAGCCACGGCATCGATGCGGGGCGCGTCGAGACCGTGTCCTACGGCGAAGAGCGCCCGCTCGCGCAAGGCCACGACGAGTCCGCATGGGCGCAGAATCGCCGGGACGAGTTCGAGATCATCGCGGGCGGCGACGCCCTGCGGCAGCCGTGAGGCAGGCGTAAGTGCGTTTGCAATCGACGCTGGTCGTCGTCCTGGGGCTCGCCGCCGGATGCGCCCTGAAAGGGGACGTCCGGAAGGTCGAGCTCCAGGTGGAGGCGGCGCGGGCCGAGCGCGCGCGCGCCGATGCGGAGCGCGCGGCCCAGATCGACTCGCTGCGGCTGCTGCTCGCCGCGGTGCAGCAGGCGCTCACGGCGCAGCAAGCGTATCTCGTGCAGCTGCGCGGCGACGTGCGCACCGACCTGCTCGCCGTCCAGCAGCAGCTCGTCCAGGTGCAGGAGCTGACCGGCCAGAGCCAGCAGCGCCTGAGCGAGCTGCGGGCGCGCATCGAAGAGCGCGCCCAACAGCCCGTGCCGCCGCTCGACACGGCACGGGGGGCTGGGGGGGCGGGGGGGGCCGGGCCGGGCGCCGGCCCGCCGGTCGGGGCGTCGGGGAATCCGGCCGGGCCCGGCCCGAACCAGATGTACGACCTGTCCTTGCAGCAGTTCCGCCGCGGCAGCCTTGCCACCGCTCGCATCGGCTTCCGGGAATTCCTGCGCGTGTTCCCCACCCACGAGCACGCTGCCGACGCCCTGTTCTATGTGGGGGAGACGTGGGCAGGCGAAAACACCGACTCCGCGGCTGCCGTGTATCAACAGGTGGTGAAGACCTACCCCAATTCGTCGCGGGCCCCCGCGGCTCTCTACAAGCTGGGTCTCCTCGCGGAGCAGCGTTCTGATAAGGCGGCGGCCCGCACGTATTACGCCCGGGTGATCGCCGGCTATCCCCGCTCCGACGAGGCCAACCTCGCGCGCGACAAGCTGCAGCGGCTGGGGCGGTAGCCGGCGCCGGGAGGAGCCGGGGGGCCGGCGTGCCTGAGAGTCCCAACAGCCGTGCCGAGATGCCGTTCCTCGATCACCTCGAGGAACTGCGCTGGCGCATCCTTTGGAGCCTGCTCGCTATCGTGCTCGCCACGCTGGCGGGCTGGGTCATCGTCGAGCGCGTGGATGTGATCGGGCTCTTGATCCAGCCCATCAAGCCGCTGCTCCCCGACGGCAAGCTCAAGTTCACGCACCCTACCGAGCCGTTCTTCATCACCCTCAAGTTCGCGTTCGTGCTGGGGCTCGTGCTCTCGTCGCCCGTGGTGATCTACCAGGCGTGGGCGTTTCTGGCGCCCGCGCTGTACCCGCGTGAGAAGCGCTTGATCGTGCCGGCGCTGTCGGCGGGCGTGGTGCTGTTTCTCGCCGGCGCGACCGTCGCCTATCTCTGGGTGCTGCCCCGCGCCCTGCGCGTGCTGTTCGGGTTCCAACAGAAGGTATTCGATCCGATCATCACCGCGGAAGGCTACTTCGGATTTGCGGCCCAGATCATGATCGGGTTCGGTGTAGTGACCGAGCTGCCGCTGGTCGTAGTGATCCTCGCCGCCCTCGGCCTCGTCACCCCGCAGCTGCTGGCGAGGAACCGCCGCTACGCGATCGCGCTCTCGGCCGGGGCCGCGGCGCTGCTCACGCCGCCCGACGCGGTGTCGATGCTGATCATGATGGTGCCGCTGCTGCTGCTCTACGAGGTGAGCATCGTCTGCGCCTGGGTTGTCACCAAGCGGCGGGCGCGGCGCGAGCGAGCGGCGAGCACCGCGGGGATCGTGCTGTTGCTGCTGACCGCCACGACAGGGGTGCGCGCCCAGGGTCCACCGCCACGGCCCGACACCTCCCATGTGCGGGCGGACTCGGCGGGTCAGGGCCGTACCCTCGACACCGCCACTGCGCACAAGCTCGGGCTGCCGACCGGGCCTACCCGGAGCTTTCCGCCCTCGGACGCGGTGATGGACTCGCTCCTCAAGCTCAAGGGGTACCGCATCACGCAGTACGTGGCGGACACGATGCTCGTGGAGGGCGACAGCGCCATCTCGCTGTGGGGTCAGGCGTACGTCGATCGCGACGGCACCAAGCTCGAGTCCGACTCGGTCCGCTACCGGCAGGCGAGCTGCCGGCTCGACGCCACCGGCGATCCACGTCTGTTCGACCAGGGTACGGTGCTCATCGGCGAGCGGATGCGCTACGACACCTGCATCAAGCGGGGGACCGTGAGCCAAGCTCTGACGCACTTCCAGCAAGGCGGCGCGATGTGGTTAATGCGCGGCGACCTGGCCGTGGATTCGGGCTCCACACGCCTGTACGGCGCCAGCAGCCAGATCACGTCCGACGACAACCCCGTGCCCGAATACCATTTCGGCGCGCACAGGGTGAAATGGCTCAACAAGACGGTCATGGTCGGCCGCCCGGCGGTGCTGTATGTGCGGGACGTTCCGATCATGTGGCTCCCATTCATCTTTCAGGACATCCGGCCGGGACGCCGCAGCGGTATCCTCGTCCCCCGCTTCGGCCTGAACGACATCGTGCGCCCCACGCGCAGCTACCAGCGCCACGTCTCGGGGCTGGGCTACTATTTCGTCGTCAACGACTACATGGATTTTCTCGTGTCCGGCGACTGGTACTCGGGCCGTTACCTGGCCCTGCGGGGGCAAACGCACTACCGCTGGCTCGACCGCTTCGTCACGGGCAGCTTTTCGTTCGACTGGTACAATCAGCTTGACGTCACGTCCCACTCGATCCGCGTCGGCTGGCAGCACCAGCAGAGCTTCTCCTCACGCACCAACTTCAACGCGAGTATCGACTACTCGACCAATACCAGCGTCATTCAGAGCAACACGGCGAATCCGTACCTCGCGACCGCCCGACTCGGATCGCAGCTGAATTTCACTAAGCAGTTCGACTGGGGTACGCTCAACATCGGCGGCAACCGGTACCAGGACATCGGGAACGGTCTCATCTCGCAGAACTTCCCGAACATCGGCCTCACGCCGTCGCCCGTGAACATCACGTCGTGGATCACCTGGTCGCCCGGCTTCTCACTCAACAACCAGCAGACGTTTCACTCGGATTCGACGGCCCTGCTCGTGGCGGGGCCTGGGGGGGTGCCGGACACTCTGGCCCGCTTCGCCGACTCGCGGGAGACACAGCTCAGCTTTCAGACGCCGCTGCGGATCGGGCCGTGGAACTGGTCGAACAGCTTCCAGGTCACCGATCGGATCAGCGACAAGCGGACCGAGTTCGTGTTCGACTCGACGTCGCCGGGCGGAGCGCGGCGCGTCCTCTACAACCAGACGTTCGAAACCCGGGTCGAGTGGCAAACTGGTATCAACCTGCCGTCGTTGCTCACGGCAACGTGGAAGCTGCAACCGGGTCTGTCGATCGTGAACACCACCACGGCGGGGCCGTACGCGATCCGGAATCAGTTCACCGGGGGCCGCTGGCTGCACCAAGGGAAGCGCCTCGCGTTCACCGCGAGCGTCTCCCCGACGTTCTTCGGCTTCTTTCCGGGCGTGGGCCCGCTGCAGCGCATCCGGCACTCGATATCACCGCTCGTGAGCTACTTCTACGCGCCCGGCGCCGCGGTCCCGCAGGAGTTCGCGCGGGCGCTCGACCCCACGGGCCGGAACACGCAGGCGCGCACCGACCCTCAACAGACGATCAGCCTGGGGCTATCGCAGAACTTCGAGGCGAAGCTGAAGCCACCTCCCGGGGACACGACGGGCCGCGAGGCGCGCAAAATCCGGTTGCTCAGCATCAACACCACCTCCATCGGCTACAACTTCGAGCAGGCCAAGGATTCAGGGCGGACCGGCTGGACCACGCAGACGCTGGGCAACACCTTCGCCTCCGATCTCCTTCCCGGCTTCAGCCTCGCGCTGACGCACGATCTCTGGCAGGGGACCGTGGGCAGCGATACGGCGAAGTTCTCCCCGTTCCTCACGAGCATCACCGCGTCGTTCGCCGTGACACCGGCGACGATCCGTGGCATCGCGAGCCTCTTCGGTCTGGGCAGGGGGAAGGGCGCCGCGGCGCCCGCCCCCGGCCCCGCGCCCGGCGGCCAGCCGGGCCAGCTGCCGCCGGGTCAACTGCCCGGTGGCCCGATCGATCAGCGAGCCTTCGGCGGACCCCCGCCAACGTTCGCCGGTGCCGGGGGCCGAGGGTTCAACCTGACCGTCTCCTACTCGGGGACCCGCATCCGGCCGCACGCCGACTCCGTGAGCGCGCTCAGCGCGGCGCAGGCAGGTCAGGAGCAGCTCACGCTGGGACTGTCGTTCAGCCCCACGCAGCACTGGTCGGCGTCGTGGACCTCGACCTACGACGTCGACACCAAACAATTCGGACAGCACGTGATCCAATTGCAGCGCGACCTGCACCGCTGGCACGCGAGCTTCTCGTTCCTGAAGAGCCCGAACGGCAACTTCGCTTTCTCGTTCTTTGTGAGCCTGCTGGACGAGCCGGACATCAAGTTCGACTACAACCAGCAGAGCTTTGCGCGCTAGCGGTTCACACCGCTTGTCCTCTGCGGGTGACACGCTCCCCACGGCGCGATGTCATAAGCGCCTCCCCGGGGGTCACTTACGTCCGGGCACGCGCCGTGCCTACAACCTTCCCGAATGCTTCCTGAGGGCATCATGCGTCTCCTGTCGCGATACACCGGCCTGGCGGCCGGGCTGTTGAGCTGGGGCTGCCAGTCGAACACCACGAGCCTCGTTTCCGCGCTTCCTCCACCGCAGAACCTCGCCTATCAGCTCGACCCGAGCGGCGACCCAGCCCAGCCAGCCGGGATCCTGCTCGTCTGGGACGACGTGCAGAGCTCGGCCCTGGGCAGCTACCGCATTTATTCGCGGGGCAGCACGAGTAGCCCGTACGGGCTGCGCGGCGAGACGAGCTCCAACACCTTCCACGACAACGGCGTGCCCCATCTGCAGTACTACGTCACCGCCGCGGACGTGAACGGCGGCGAGAGCGACCCGAGCAACGTCATCACGGTCGACGAGCGCCTGCAGCTGCCGCAGCCCGCAAGCCTCAGCTCGATCTCGCTCAACCAGGCCATTCACCTACAGTGGGCGGACAACGCCGCCGTGTCCGATCCCACCCGCTTCAACTGGTACCGCGTCTACAGCATGCCGTACGATCTCGATCACGGCGTGTGCATTACGCAACGGGACTCGATCTCCCTCGAGGGCACTACCGTGTCGGACCAATTCCTGGCCACGCTGCTGGTGAACGGGGTGCCTCGCTGCTTCGGCGTGTCGGCGATCAGCGTCGAGGGCTACGAAAGCCTATGGTCGCCGCTGTGGCACGACACGCCGCGGCCCGATGCGCGGAACGTGCTGCTCTCGGCGTATGAAGTGAGCCAGGCGCAGTCCGGATTCCGCTTCTGGAACGACGCGAACGGGAACGGCCGAGGGGACCCCGGTGAGCTGGGGCTGGTTCAGGACGGCAACCTTCCGAACAGCGATTTTTCGGTTCACCTGCAGGCGAGCGATTCGACCCTGTGGATCGTGCCCAAGTTCGCCGGGGACAGCCTGCAGGTCTACGGCAGCACGCCGGTGGCGGACCTGACGTCCGTCGACTTCGCGCCGGTGAACGGTTACTCGGACAAGATGTTCCAGGCGGTGCCGGGCTGGGGCTACGTGTTTCAGCGCAATGAGAACGGCCAGTACCACTACGCGGCCCTGCGGGTTACGGCGGTCGGGCGGCAGTACGTCATTTTCGATTGGAGCGCCCAGACCGATCCGGGGAATCCCGAGCTGGTGGTGATGCGGCCTGCTCTCGCTGCCCGGGTCACGGGGTCGAGGTAGACGTCTCAGAAGGCGTCGCGAAGAGGCGTCACGAACGAGCGTCACGGAACGACGTTGCTCCGTGACGCTTTTTCGTGACGGTTCTTCGTGACGCCCGTCGTGACTTGGCGTCTGCTCCGCCTTGAGCGTAGCTTCCTGTCGCATGGCAGCCTCCGTCGTGCTGGACGGTCGTTCCCTCGCGATCGAGGACGTCGTCGCGGTCGCCCGGCACGGCGCCCGCGTGACCATCGCACCGCGCGCACTCGACGCCGTGCGGGCGTCGCGCCGCACCGTGGAGGGGGCGATCGCGCGCGGCGCGACGATATACGGGGTGACCACCGGCTTTGGAAAGCTGGCGCACGTACGAATCCCGCCGGAGCGGGCCCGCCAACTGCAACTGAACCTGATTCGCAGCCACGCGTCCGGGGTGGGCGACCCGCTTTCCGAGGAAGCGGTGCGGGCGATGATGCTGTTGCGCGCCAACGTGCTGGTGCGAGGCACGAGCGGCGTCCGGCCGGCGCTTCCCGAGCTCATCGTGGCGATGCTGAACCAGCGCGTGCACCCTCGGGTGCCGTCGCAGGGGAGCGTTGGGGCGTCAGGCGACCTCGCGCCGCTCGCGCACCTCGCGCTCGCGATGATCGGCGAAGGCGATGACGGAAGCGCCGTGCGGGCGCAGGGCCTGGAGCCGATTGGGCTCGAAGCGAAGGAGGGGCTGGCGTTCGTCAATGGGACGCAGGCGCAAACCGGCTTAGCGGCGCTCGTCATCCACGACGCCTGGGTGCTGTGGCGCACGGCCCACGCCGCCGCGGCGATGAGCCTCGAAGCGACACGCGGCACGCCCGAGCCGTTCGACCCCCGGATCCACGATGCCCGGCCGCACCCGTTCCAGCAGCGCTCCGCGGCGCTGTTGCGCGACCAGCTCGCAGCGTCTCAGATCCGCGAGTCGCATCGCGAGAACGATCCCCGCGTGCAGGATGCGTATTCGATCCGCTGTTCCCCGCAGGTGCTGGGGGCCGTGGGGGAGGGCATCGCGTTCGCGGAGCGGCTGGTCGCGGTGGAGCTGAACGCGGCCACCGACAACCCGCTCGTGTTCGACGACGCCGTCCTCTCGGGCGGCAACTTCCACGGCCAGCCGATCGCGCTGGCGCTCGACGTCCTGGGGATCGCGCTGGCGACCCTGGCGGGCATCGCCGAGCGGCGCATCGAGCGCATTGTGAACCCCGACCTCTCCGCTGGACTGCCGGCCTTTCTGGCGCGGGAGCCGGGGGTAGAGTCGGGGTTCATGACCCCCCAGATCGCGGCCGCGGCGCTCGTCGCCGACTGCCGGGTGCTGGCGACGCCGGCCAGCGTGCAGTCGGTACCGACCGAAGGGAACCAGGAGGACGTCGTGCCCATGGGGATGAGCGCGGCCTGGAAAGCGGACCGGATTCTCGCGAACGCGACTCGGATCGTCGCGATCGAGCTGCTCGCCGCCGCGCAAGGGCTTGAATACCTGAAGCCCCTCACGCCGGGACGGGGTGTCGCGCGTACCTATGCCGCGATCCGGAGTGAGGTGGCCCCGCTCGACAGCGACCGCCCGCTTACGGCAGATATCGAGCGGGTGGCGGCGGGCGTGCGGGCGGGGAAGTTCGATCCGGAGAAGAACTAAATGTGGAATGCGGAATTCGGAATGCGGAATTTCAGTGAGAGGGTCCTGCGTGGCGTGACGCTTGTCTTTCCATTCCCCATTCCGCATTCCGCATTCCGCATTGAGCGGGGAAGGGAACCGTGACCGGGCCCCGCACCGTCCGCGCGGCGCGGGGACCGCAGAAATCCTGCCGCGGCTGGATCCAGGAGGCCGCCCTGCGGATGCTCATGAACAACCTCGACCCCGAGGTGGCGGAGCGGCCGCACGACCTGGTCGTCTACGGCGGAACCGGAAAGGCGGTGCGCGATTGGGCCTCGTTCGACGCTGTGTGCCGCACGCTGCTGACGCTTGAGGACGACGAGACTCTGCTGGTGCAGTCGGGAAAGCCAGTGGGCGTGTTCACGACGCATCTGGAGGCGCCTCGCGTGCTGATCGCCAACGCGAACCTCGTCGGTCGCTGGGCGACGTGGGAGGTGTTCCGCGAGCTGGAGCGGAAGGGCCTCATTATGTACGGCCAGATGACCGCCGGCTCATGGATCTACATCGGCACGCAGGGAATCCTGCAGGGCACCTACGAGACGTTTGGAGCCGTCGCGCGCCGCCACTTCGCCGGCTCGCTCAAGGGGCGAATCGTGTTGACCGGTGGGCTCGGTGGAATGGGCGGTGCGCAGCCGCTCGCCGCCACGATGAACGACGGGATCTGCCTCGCGGTGGAGGTGGATCCGGCGCGCGTCCAGCGCCGTCTCGACACTCGCTACCTCGATCGCTCGACGGCGTCCCTCGACGAGGCGCTGCGCTGGTGCGACGAGGCGAAGCGCGCGGGGCGGCCGCTCTCGGTCGGCTTGGTCGGCAACTGCGCCGAGGTGCTGCCGGAGCTGGCGCGTCGCGGCTTCGTCCCCGACGTCCTGACCGACCAGACGTCGGCGCACGATGCGCTGCAAGGCTACATCCCGCCGGGGCTGTCGGTGGCGCAAGCGGCCGAGCTGCGGCGGCGCGCGCCGCAGGAATACCTGCGCCGTTCAGTCGCCGGGATGGCCACGCACGTGCGGGCGATGCTCGACCTGAGGCGAAACGGCGCAGTGACGTTCGACTACGGCAACAATATCCGTACGCAGGCACGGGACGCGGGGGTTGCGGACGCGTTCGAGATCCCGGGCTTCGTCCCCGAGTACATCCGGCCACTGTTCTGCGAGGGCAAGGGGCCGTTCCGGTGGGTGACACTGTCGGGCGACGCACAAGACCTGCATCGCACCGATCGCTTGGTGCTCGAGCTGTTCCCCGAAAACGAGCACCTGCGCCGCTGGATCACGCTGGCGCAGCAGCGGGTGGCGTTTCAGGGTTTGCCCGCGCGCATCTGCTGGCTCGGGCAGGGCGAGCGCGCGCGCTTCGGATGCGCCTTGAACGACCTCGTGAAGCAGGGTGAGATCGGCGCGCCCGTCGTCATCGGGCGTGACCACCTCGATGCGGGCTCCGTGGCCTCGCCGTTCCGCGAGACGGAGGCGATGAAGGACGGCTCGGACGCCGTCGCCGACTGGGCGATCCTCAACGCACTGCTGAACACCGCCTCCGGCGCCGGCTGGGTGGCGTTCCACCACGGTGGCGGCGTCGGAATCGGGAACTCGTTGCACGCGGGACAGGTCAGCGTCGCCGACGGGACGGCATCCGCCGGCCGGCGGCTCGAGCGCGTGCTCACGAACGATCCGGGGATCGGCATCGCGCGTCATGCCGACGCGGGCTATGCGGCCGCGATCGAGGCCGCCCGACAGCACGCCATCCGCCTGCCGATGCGCGAGGCGAGCGACTGAGCACGCTGCTGGTCGGCGCGCGCCAGGTCGTCACCTGTCGCGGCCCGGCACGGGCTCGCCGCGGCCGGGAAATGGCGGAGCTCGAAGTCCTGACGGATGCCGCAGTGTTAATCGACGGAGAGCGCATCGCCGCTCTGGGCCGGTATGCTGACTTACGGCCTGGAACAGGCAACGTGGAACGGGGGGTGGAGGTTGTGGAAGTGGCTGGGGTCCTCTTTCCCGGGTTCGTCGACTGCCATACCCACGCCGTCTTCGGCGCGCCGCGCCTCGACGACCACGAACGACGCGCGCTCGGGATGGACTACAAGGCGATCGCCGCGGAGGGCGGTGGGATCCTGGAGTCGGTGCGCGACGTCCGCGCTCGCTCCAACGCCGAGCTGGCGGCGCTCACGCGAGCCCGACTCGGCGCGCTGCTCAGTCACGGCGCCACGACAATCGAGGTGAAGTCGGGCTACGGCCTCGACCGCGAGACCGAGCTGAGACAATTGCGGGTCATCGAGCAGCTCGCGCGGACGCAGCGCGCCACGCTCGTCCCCACGTTCCTCGGCGCGCATGAGGTCCCCCCTGAATTTCGCGAGCGGCGGGGCGACTACCTCCGCCTGTTATGCGAGGACGTGCTTCCTGCGGTCGTGCGCGAGCGGCTCGCCGTCGCGTGCGACGTGTTTTGCGAACCGGGCGTGTTCAACATCGCCGAAGCGCGTACGCTACTCAGCGCCGCCCGCCGCTACGGCCTGGCCGTGAAGCTTCACGCCGATGAGCTCGAAGGCTCGGGCGGGGCGGAGCTCGCGGTGGAACTCGCCGCGCTCAGTGCCGATCACCTCGCTGCCGTCTCGGCCACGGGCGTCCGCGCGCTCGCCGCGAGCGACACGGTCGCCGTCCTGCTGCCGGCGACGCTGGTGTTCCTGGGCGGGCACAGGCAGGCGCCGGCGCGCCGGCTGCTCGACGCCGGTGCGACGATCGCTCTCGCCACCGACTTCAACCCCGGCTCGTCACCGACCCTGAGCTTGCCGCTCGTCATGGCCCTCGCCGTCTCGCAGCTCGGACTGCGCCATGCCGAGGCCGTCAACGCGGTGACGGTGAACGGGGCTGCCGCGCTGGGCCTGGCGGCGGATCGGGGCCAAGTCGCGCCGGGCTTCCGAGCCGACCTCGTGCTGTGCGACGTGTCAGAGTGGCGGGAAGTGGCATACTGGATGGGCGCGAATCCCGTAACCGCCGTCTGGACAGGAGGTTCGCTTGTCCGCTCCCTCCGGCCCCCGTATCTTTAGACCCTCATGTCGAAGCTTGAGAAGCTGAAAGACAAAGCCAAGGGCCTCGAGGCCAGGGACCCCCGGGGGGCGATCGACGCCTGGCTGGAAGTTCTCAAGGTACAGGAGGAAGAGGGGGAGCCCAACCCCGACCTGTCGGTCTTCAATCGCGTCGGTGATCTCTATTTGAAGGTCAAAGACCCCGCCCAGGCGGCCGATTACTACGATCGGGCTGTCGACAAGTATGCCGAGCTCGGGTTCCACAACAACGCGATTGCGATGTGCAACAAGGTGCTCCGGAACGCGCCAGGCCGGCAGACGACCTATCTCAAGCTTGCGAAGCTGTACGCCGCCAAGGGATTCGTGGCGGAGGCGAAGCTGCACTTCGTCGAGTACGCCGAGCGCATGCAAAAGATCGGCAAGATCCAGCACGCATTCGCCGCGCTGAAGGAGTTCACCGACATCTCCCCGGAGAACACCCAGCTGCGGGGGATGTTGGAAGAGCATCTCCTGATGTACGGCACTGCCGAGCGGCGCCCGTCTACCCGGGCTCCGTCGCCAGCGGCGCCGCCTCCGCCGCACGACGACGTGTCGAAATCGGGAAAGCGAAAGACGTCCAGCCTCGTCTTTCTGGATGTGGACGCGCCTCCCGGCCCGAAGGGGAAGCCGGTCGCGCCGCCGTTGCGTCCGCCTGAGCCGGAGCCTGAGGACGCGCCGCTGGCGCAAAGTCTGGTGGAATCAGTGACCCCCGACCCGGACACGTCGCTCGAGATTGAGTCGACCAGCCTGGCGGAGGAGGTGGAACCGCCGGGGGGCGACGGAACCCGGGGAACGGTGCTCGAGGGGTTTGAGTCGACGAGCGCTGAGTTCGGGCAAGTGCAGCTCGACGCCAGCGGGGTCGACGTGCCGTCGTTGCGCGAAGACGAGACGGCCGACGTGCGGCCGCTGGCGGAGCTCGAGCCCACAGTGCCGGCCGAGGCGGACGAACCCGAGCTCGATATCGAGCTCGAGCCCATGCTGGATCACGAAATCGAGATCGAGCCGCCCCCCCCGCCCCCCCCGCCCCCCCCGGCCCCTCCGCCCCGGCCCGCGCCCTCGTCCCGCTCGGCGCCCCCCAAGATCACGCCGGTCGTGCCGAAGCGGCCCGGCGGGCCCGCCGGGGGCGGGGCTCCCCCCGCAGCGGTGCCGAGCGCCCGGCCTGGGGTAGGGTCGCCGCGCCGCGTCGGGGTTCCCGAGGCGCCGGGATCCAAGCTACGGCTGCCGGCGGCAGAGCCACCGAAAGTCAAACCGGTTGTGCCGAAGCGGCCGCTGGCCGCACCGCCTGCGGCGCCCGCTCCCGCAAAGCGGAAAACTGTGGTCGAAGTGCCGCCGCTCGAGCTCGAGCCCGACTTCGACTTGGCGCTGACCGAGGCCGGCCACGCTGTGGACGACGAGCCGCTCGCGGTGGAGGACATCCCGCCGACGGGGGGATTCATCCAGACCGAAGATGACACGTCGGTCTCGGAGACGCGGAAGTCGGCGTTCATCGACTTGGGCCTGGACAGCGTGGTCAACCAGGGAGACACGTCGGCCTCCCTGGTGTTCACGAACATCGAGGCCACGCCGACGCGGCCCACCATCGAAGAGCTCGAGGCTCGCGTCGCCGACAACCCGGACGATCCCGAGGTGCACCAAGCGCTCGGTGAGGCCCTGATCGAGGCGGGCGAACGGGACCGGGGGATCGAGGAGCTCGACCACGCGACGGCGGGTTTCGAGAACTTGGGGAATCTGCCGCAGGCGCGGCACCTGGTGGAGGAGATCCTCCGGCTCGACCCGAACAGTGTGCGTCACCGGCAACAGCAGGTGGAATACGCGTTCAAGTCGGGTGACAAGGCGAAGCTCATCGAGGCCTATCTCGAGCTGGCGGACACGCTGCTGCGCCAGGACCTGCCGGACAAGGCGCGTGCGGTTTACCAGCGGGTCGCCGAGCACGACCCCACGAACGAACGAGCGAAGGCGGCGCTGGCGATGCTCGCGCCGGCCGCTCCGCCGCCGGCCCCCCCGAAGCCCCCGGCGCGGGAGGGGCGGACCGCGCCCAAGGACGCGAAGATGAAGGTGCGCGACGAGGTGGCAGAAGCAGGCGATTTCGTCGACCTGAGCGCCATGATCCTCGATGAGGAGGCGCTGGTGCGCGACACCCGCATGAAGGTCGCGGACGAGGAGCCGACCGGGGACGAGGAGAAAGACTTCCAGGAGATGCTCGCCCGATTCAAGCAGGGGATCGACGAGAACATCGACGAAGCGGACTTCCAGTCGCATTACGACCTGGGGGTCGCGTTCAAGGAGATGGGGCTGCTCGACGAGGCGATCGCCGAGCTCCAGAAGGCGCTGCGCGCGCCCGAGGGCAAGCTCAGGACGTCCGAGGCGCTGGGCGTCTGCTTCATCGACAAGGGCGCCTATGTCGTGGCCGAGTCGATCCTGCGGCGCGGGCTCGAGCTGCCCGCGTCGAGCGATCAGGAGCGACTCGGCGTCCTGTACTGGCTCGGCCGGGCGCTCGAGGAGCAGGGAAAAAAGGTGGAGGCGCGGGACCTGTACGGCCGGGTGTTCGCCGTGGATATCCGCTTCAAGGACGTCGGCGCCCGGGCGCGGGCGCTCGCCAAGGTGAAGTGACGTGAGTCAGCAAGTCGCTCCTGTGGCGCTGGCCGACATCCAGCGGCCTGTGGCGAGCGAGCTGGAGCGCGTGGCGGACGAGCTGCGGCGCATCATCGCCGCGGACTTTCCGATCATCGCGGACGTCAACGAGCATCTCCTGCGGATGAAGGGCAAGCTATTCCGCCCCACGCTGCTGCTGCTCAGCGACCGCGCGTCCGGGGCGGACGATGCGCGGGCGGTGACGCTGGCGGCCGTGGTCGAGCTGATCCATCTGGCCACGCTGGTGCACGACGATTCAGTGGACCATTCGGTGCTGCGTCGCGGGATGCCGACGATCAACGCCCTGTTCTCACACCAGGTGGCGGTGATCATGGGCGACTATCTCTACTCCCGCGCCATCATCGAGCTGGTGCGGCTCGATGATCTGGCACCGCTGCGGGTTTTCGCCCGAGTGACGAACGAGATGACGGTTGGCGAGATGCGGCAGCTCGAGGCGCACGACAAGCTCGCCTACGACGAAGCGCAATACGACCAGCTGATCCGCTCGAAGACGGCGTCGCTGCTGTCGGGCGCCTGCGAGGTAGGGGCGCTCGGCGCGCCCGTGCCCTATCGGGAAGCGCTGGCGCGCTTCGGGATGCGGCTCGGCATGGCGTTCCAGATCACTGACGACCTGCTTGACTACACTGAGCCCGAAGCGGTCACCGGCAAGCCGTCCGGGCTCGACCTGAAGGAGCACAAGGTGACCCTGCCGCTCATCGCCGCGCTCGCCGAGATGAGCCCAGCCCAGCGGCGACTGGTGGCCGAGCTGATGGCGACGCCCGATCCCCGGGACGCTGTGGTCGCAGAGGTCGTGCGCCTGGTGGAGACGGCCGGCGGGCTCGACTACGCACGGCGGCGCGCGCTCCAGCTCGCCCAGCAGGCCGAAGCAGAGCTCGAGATCCTGCCGCCCTCACCCGCGCGCGACGCCTTGCGCGACAGCATTGCCTATGCCGTGGAACGGCGCAGCTAAGGCCGTGGCGCGCGGGCACCGCGGCTCGCTATTTTACGTGGGGTTCCTCGCCGGCGGGTTCGTGCTCGGCGGGTTGCTGCACGCGCTGCTGCGGCGGTTTCTGCCGCAGGGCGCGGCTAAGGAGTTTTTCACTACGGCCGTGACGCCGACCTTCGGACCGGTGCATCTCGACCTGCTCGTCGTCTCGATCACGCTCGGCCCGATCGGCTTCGACGTGTCGTTGTTGGCCGTCGTGGGTGTGGCAATCGCGTACTTCGTCGCCCGATCGATCTTCTGAAAACGAGGCGCGTATGTTCGGAGACCTGTCGTTCAGCCACATCCTGATCCTGCTGCTGGTACTGGTGCTGGTGTTCGGTGCGAAGCGGATCCCGGAGATTGGAAAGTCCATCGGTCAGGGGATCAAGGAGTTCAACCGCAGCCTGAAAGACGCGACCAACGACCAGCCGTCCGGTCCGCCGCGCAATCTCTCACCACCGGGTCCTTCCTCCTCCGTTCCCTCGAGCGGCGACCCGAAGCGGCTGAGCGACTAGGTTCCGCTTTCGGACGCCGTCGGCCGGAATACTTCCTTCCGGCGGTCCACGATGTTCGCCTGCGCCCGCAGGGCGCTGAGATACTGCTGCACGCGCGCCTGTTGCGCCGGCCGCAGGATGGCTTCCCGCTGCTGGTCCCGCTGCTTGAGCCACGCTCCGGAATCCGCGGGCTGGCGGGCGATCCCTTGCACGATGAAGCAGCCCGTCTGGCTGACCAGAACGCCGGTGCGCTGACCCGGACGCAGTCCGAACGCCGCGCCCAGGACGACGGGGTCACGGGCGATCGCGGCTGGGGGATTGAGGCGCGTGAACGGCCCGAGCTTCTCCACCGGCAGGCCCCGGGCCCGTCCGGCCTGGAGCAAATCCGGCATGCCCGCCAGGACGGCCAGGGCCTCGTTGGCGCGCTGCCGCGCGATCGCCTGCTTCTTCTCGTACCGGGCGGCCTCGCGCACCCGGTCGCGGATCTGGGCCAGCGGCGGCGTGCCCGCGGCCTGGAGCGAGTCCAGCCGGAACACATAGTTCGCTCGCTCGCCCTCGATCACAGGGCTCGTCTCACCGGGCCGCGCCTCGAACGCCCACACACTCACATCGGGGATCACGTACCGGCCCAGGGTCAGCCGGTCGCCCTGAATCAGCTTCGGAGCCTGCGCCACGGGGAGGCGGAGCCGTTGCGCTGCGCTGTCCAGCCGGCTGCGGTCGGTCTGCTCGGCCGCGAGGTGGTCGAGCGTGTCGGTCCGCGCGTCGATTTCGTCGAGATGCCTGCCCTGCGGCACGATCGCGATCAGGATGTGACGGACGTGAAGCGAGTCGCCTTTTACCGCATCGACGCGAATCACATGAAAGCCGAAGCTCGAGCGCACCGGCTGGCCGAGCTCGCCCGGCGCGAGGCCCCGGAGCCCGGCGAGAAACTGGGGATCGAACCCGGCCCCGTTGCGCTTCACCCACCCTAAGTCGCCACCGCGGGCGCCGCTGACCGAGTCGGTAGACTGCTGCTTCGCCACCTCCTCGAACTTCGCGGCGCTGCGCGCGATCTCGGCACGTAGCTGCCGCGCCTTGGCGAGGGCCGCCGCCGTGTCGGCGGCGTCGGGCACGCGCGGCTGTGCGACGAAGCTGAGCCAAGCAGCCGCCGGACGCTTGAAGTCGTTCTTGTGAGCCGCGTAGTAGCGCTCGACCTCGGCGTCCGTCACAGGGGCGGCCGAGTCCGCAATCTGCTCGGGGCGGATCGCGAGAGCGGCCACGGTCACCGACTCCCGCTGGTCGCGCCAGATGCGCCACAGTTTCGCGTCGGAGACGTACACGTCCGCGGTCAGGTACTCCTCGAGCTTGCGCTCCGGGAGATAGTCGCGGTAGAGCTGCTCGATCTGCGCGCGGAATTCCTCGGTCGTGCTGCCGAGGTAGTGCTGCCATTTCGTGATGTCGAACTGGCCGTTGGTCTGGAAGGTCGGGTCTTCCATGACTTGCCGGAGGACCTGCGGCGGCGGGGTGCTGCGCGCCATCTGCCGGATCTCGTCGTCCGACACCTGAATTCCGAGCCGCCGGTACTCGCGCTCGAGCAGGATTCGCTGGACGAGCTGGTCGGTCACCTGATCCTGGAGCTGCTGCTCGTCTTCACGGCTCAGCCGGCCGGCGCCGCGCCGGCGAGAGTCTTCGATGGCGCTCTGGAGAGCTGCCTGGAACTGGGGGGCGCGCACGACCTGGCCGTTGACTTTGAGGACCACGTCGCGGCCGCCGCCGAGGATGTCCGTCACCTGGCCGTAGGCCAACCAGCCGATGAACGTAGTGGCTACGATGACGAACACGGGCTTATAGATGGCGCGCATCGAGCGCATCATAGGACGCCAAGCTCCGGACTAGAGGGGAGGCGAAGGGGCATAAGTCTAAGAACGACAACGGGGAAACTCAAGCGACGGGGCGTCGATTCCGATTGACAGCGGCGCCGGCCGAACACTATCTTCGACCAATTCCCACAAGAACTTAGGCCGTGTACACCAGCGAGATAGAAAAGCTCGAAAAGCGATGGGCCGAGAACCCCAAGGGCCGCAACTTCGCGCCCTTGGCGGACGCCTATCGCAAAGCGGGGGAATTAGATAGAGCCATCGAGCTGTGCAAGTCCGGGCTGGAACGACATCCCGATTATGTCAGCGCCCACATCGTCTACGGGCGCTGCTTCCTCGATTTAAAGAACGACACCGCCGCGTCGCAGGTGTTCCGCAAGGTCCTCGAACTCGATCCCGAGAACGTCCTCGGGCTCAGACTGCTCGCTGAGATCGCGGAGCGGGGCGGGCGCTATGACGAGGCCACGGACTGGCTGTCACGACTGCTCGCCGTCGACCCGATGAACGGCGATGCCGCCGAGGCCCTCGCGCGTGCCAAGGGGAAATGGGCGCAGACAGCGCCCAAGCCGGCGGCGCCCGCTCCCGGCGCCCCCCTGCCCGTCCCCTCGCCGGCAGTGCTTGTCCCGGAGCGGTCGGGCGTCAGCGCAACCAGCACCGCTCCGACGCCGAAGCCAGAGTTCGTGGTGGAGCCGGAGCAGCCAGCGGCCTCGCAGCTCGAGGCGCGGCCGCCGGCGGGAGACATTGAGACGTTCGACGGGACGTTGGACTTCAATGCTGTGGCCCATGACGCGGCTAAGGCTGAGGGCCTCGAGGTCCCGGAGGAAGTGGCGCTCACGCCCCAAGAGCTCACGGTCGAGGGACTGGCGGCTACGCAGTACGAGAGCGGCACGCTTGCCGCGCGCGATCTCCCGCCCGAGCCCCAGCCCGAGTCGGAACTGCCGATGGTGGACCTGCCGCTCATCATGCCCGAGGATGTCACGCCGTCTCGCTCGGCCCACCCGGCATGGCCGGCTCCGTTGGCGCCACCCCCGGCTCCCCCCGCGCCCGCCCCCCCGCCGTCCCGGGTTCCGCCGCCGGCGGCGTCGGAGACGCCTGCAGCGGTGGTGTTGTCGGACGACGATGGCGCGGCGGACACCCTAGCCCTCTCGCGGGCCGAGCCGGTGGTAACAGAGACGATGGCGGATCTGTATCTGAAGCAGGGTCACCCGGAGGACGCGCTGCGTGTGTACCAGGCGCTGCTGGCACAGCGCCCGGGCGATGCGCGCCTGCACGCGCGGGTCGACGCCCTGTCGCCTGGGGGGAAGCGGAGGCGGGGAAGGGAGGGGGAGATGGGCGAGTCGGTGCCAACATTCCTCAAGCGGATCCTGGCGGGCCGGCCGGAGGTGGCGGCGGTGCCCGAGGCGGCCGGCTTTGGGGGAGGGTCGCCGCTGGAGCGCGCGTTCGCCATCGCGCCGCCGGACGTCCGGCCAGACCCGGAGATCCTCGCTCCTGGCGAGGCGAGCCGCCCGGCGGAGGACACGATTTCGCTCGACCAGGTGTTCGGTGAGGAGGGGACGCGGAGGTCGCTGCCTGCGGCGGAGTCTCCGCCCGCGACTGTCCCGCCAGCACCGCCTCCCGCTCAGACCGGCGGGTTCTCCTTCGACCAGTTCTTCGGCACGCCGGCGGCGCCTGCGGGGGGCGGCGTGGCCCCCGCCCCGACGGGCGCGAGCCCGAAACCGGCGGCTCGCACGTCGGGTCCGAAGGCGCGTGCACCGCTCGAAGACGAGGGTGACCTCGATCAGTTCCAGGCTTGGCTGAAGGGCCTCAAGTCCTAGTGCACATCGCCGTGCTGAACGGCCCGAACCTCAATCTGCTGGGCGAGCGGGAGCCGGAGCTGTACGGCCGCGCCACGCTGGCGGAGATCGAGACGCGCACGCGCGAGCGGGCGCAGGCGCTCGGCGTGAACGTCAGCTGGACCCAGACGAACTACGAGGGCGAGCTGGTGGACGCGATCCAGGCACTCAAGGGGCGGGCGGACGGGGCGGTCATCAACGCCGCGGCGTTCACCCACACGAGCCTCGCGGTGCGAGACGCGCTCGTGGCCGTGCGAGTGCCGTTCGTGGAGGTGCACCTGTCGAACATCTTCGCGCGCGAGCCCGAGCGGCGCCGCTCGGTCCTCGCGGACGTCGCGGTCGGCGTGGTGACGGGATTCGGGGCCGAGAGCTATCGGCTGGGACTCGAGGGCCTGGTCGGGTATCTCGCGTCCCGCCATGATCGCTGATCCGCGGCGCGCGCGGCAGGAGGCGGTCGCCGCAGCGCTCGCCGCCGAGGAGCTGGAGGGGCTACTGGTCACCTCGCGCGCCAACATCCGGTACCTGACCGGCTTCAGCGGCTCGGCGGCGATCGTGGCGGTGACCCGGGGCGACGTGCTGCTCGTGACCGACTTCCGCTATGACGAGCAGGCACGGGCGGAAGCCGGCGCGGTCGCCCGGATCGAGGTGGAAAGCACGAGCGTGTGGGATCGGTTCTTCCAGGCCTTGGCCACGCTCGGGCCGCTGACCGTGGTGGGCTACGAGGCGCACGTGCTGTCGGTGGAGGACGCCGAGCGCTTCGTGCAGGCAGGCAAGCCGTGGCGCTGGAAGCCGACCAAGCACCTGGTGGAGCGCCTGCGGGCCGCCAAGGATGCGGGTGAAGTGGCGGCGATCCGTAGCGCTGCCGAGCTGGCGGGTGAAGGGTTGCGGCGCACGCTGACCCAGGTGCGGGCGGGCCTGACAGAGCTCGAGGTCGCCGGGATCCTCGAGGGCACGCTGCGGCGACTCGGGAGTGAAGGGCATCCGTTCCCGACGATCGTCGCGTCCGGCCCGCGCAGCGCGCTGCCGCACGCGCGCTCGAGCCGGCGGGTCGTGGCGGCGGGCGAGTGGCTGTTGTTGGATTTCGGCGCTCAGGTAGACGGCTACTGCGCCGACATCACGCGCACGGTCGTGGTGGGCGCGCGGGCCACGGAGCGGCAGCGGGCTGTGTACGAGCTCGTGGCCGAGGCGCAACGGCGGGCGCGCGCGTGTGTGCGGGCGGGCATGAGCGGGCGCGACGCGGATGCGCTTGCGCGCGACGTGATCGAAGCGCGCGGTTTCGGCGAGGCGTTCGGCCACTCGCTCGGGCACGGGCTGGGGCTCGAGGTGCACGAGGCGCCGCGCCTGTCGAAGACCAATGCGGACCCGTTGCCCGTCGGGGCGGTGGTGACGATCGAGCCGGGCGTCTACGTCGCGGGGCAAGGCGGCGTGCGGATCGAAGACGACGTCCATGTGTCGGCCGCGGGACCGGTTCTGTTATCGGACGGTCGTACGGAACTTCTCGAACTCGTGTAGATTTCGGGTCCATGAACCTCGACATCATCGCGCAGCTGGTGCAGATCCTGAAGGACGCTCCCGAGCTCGGCGCGATCGAGGTACGCCGGGGCCTGCTGGGGAGGTGGTCGTCGATCCGGGTCACGAAGGCGGGCCACGGGACCAACGCGGGGGGGCAGCACGTGGTCGTGGCGCAGCCCGCTGCGGTATCCCCGCCCGCTCCCGGCGCCCAGGCCGCCGTCGCCCCGCCGGGTGTCCCGGCTAAGTCTCAACTCGTGGAGATCAAGTCCCCGATGGTCGGGACGTTCTACGCGGCACCCGAGCCTGGGGCGGCGCCCTATGTCAAGGCGGGGAGTCGGGTCGCCACCGGGCAGGTCGTCTGCATCATCGAGGCGATGAAGATCATGAACGAGATCGAGGCCGAAGTCGCGGGGTTGGTGCGCGAAGTCTGCGTGGAAAACGCTCAGCCGGTCGAGTTCGGACAGCCCCTCTTCCGCGTGGATCCGCATGCCTGACGCACCCAGCGGCGCGACGTTCAACTTCAAGCAGGCCATCACCCAGATGGTCCAGCGCAACGCGTCCGACCTGTTGCTCAAGGTAGGCCGGCCGGCGACGATCCGCGTGAACGGCGAGCTGCTCTCGCTGGAGACGGCCCCGCTCAAGCCGGAGGAATTGAAGTCGCTCGCCGAGCAGATCATGACGCCGCGGCAGGTCAAGGAGTTCGCCGAGCACAAGGAGGCGGACTTCGCGATCGGCGTGCCGGGCGTGGGGCGGTTCCGCACCAATGTATACCAGCAGCGCGGCACCGTGGCGTTCGCGTTCCGGTCGATCCCCTACGAGGTCAAGACGATCCACGAACTGAACCTGCCGCCGGTGCTCGAGGAGATCGCGATCAAGCCGCGCGGGCTGGTGCTCGTCACGGGGGTCACGGGGTCGGGCAAGTCGACCGCGCTGGCGGCGATGATCAACCACATCAACCTGGGCCGGCGGGTCAACATCATCACCATCGAAGACCCGATCGAGTTCCTGCATCGCGACAACCTGGCGAACATCTCGCAGCGCGAAGTCGGGAACGACACGCTGTCGTTCAACGCGGCGCTGCGGCACGTGTTGCGCCAGGCGCCCGACGTCATCCTGATCGGCGAGATCCGCGACATGGAAACGCTGGACACGGCGCTGAAGGCCGCGGACACGGGGCACCTCGTGTTCTCGACGCTGCACACGACGGATTGCACCCAGACCATCAACCGCGTCATCTCGTTCTTCCCGCCGCATCAACACGACGAAATCCGCCATCTTCTGTCCACGGCGCTCGCGGCCGTGGTGTCGCTGCGGCTCGTCCCGAAGAAAGACGGCCAGGGGCGCGTGCCGGCGTCCGAGGTGCTCATCAACACCGCCGCGGTGCAGGACAACATTCGCGACCTCTCGAAGCAGCTCAACATCCCGGATCTGATCGCCCAGGGCTCGGTGCAGTACGGGATGCAGAGCTTCGACCAGTCGCTGTTTCAGTGGTACCAGCAGGGCATCATCAGCTACGAGAGCGCGCTCTTCTACGCCACGAACCCGAGCGAGTTCGCGCTCAAGGTGTCGGGGGTGGAGTCCGGGCAGAGCCGGGCGTTCGGCGGCTCCACCGCCGCAGCCGGTCTGCGCGGCGACCTCGCGCCCTGATATGTTCAAGAAGGTACTGGTCGCGAACCGCGGGGAGATCGCCCTGCGGGTGATCCGTGCGTGCAAAGAGCTGGGCATCGAAGCGGTGGCGGTCTACTCGGAGGCGGACCGCGAGTGCCTGCACACGCGGTTCGCCGACGACGACGTCTGCATCGGCCGGGCGCCGTCGCGCGACAGCTATCTCAACATTCCGCGCATCATCGCGGCCGCCGAAATCACCGGCGCCGACGCCATCCACCCCGGCTACGGGTTCCTCGCCGAGAACGCTGAGTTCGCCGACATCGTCAAGGCCTCGAACATCACGTTCATCGGCCCGACCGGCGACCAGATCCGCCAGATGGGCGACAAGGCGGCGGCGCGCAAGCTGGCTCAAAAACTGAAGGTGGCGACGGTCCCCGGCTCGCCCGGGCCGGTCGAAGATGCGGACGCGGGACTCAAGATCGCCGAGAAGCTCGGCTTGCCGGTGATCATCAAGGCGGCGGCGGGTGGGGGAGGGAAAGGGATGCGCGTCGCAATCGACGAGGAGTCGTTCGGCCAGGCGTTCAGCCTGGCGCGGCAGGAGGCGCTCGCGGCGTTCGGGTCTGACGAAGTCTATCTCGAGAAGTACCTGGCGCGGCCGCGGCACGTCGAGATTCAGATCATGGGCGACGTCCACGGTCACGTGATGCACCTGTGCGAGCGCGACTGCTCCGTGCAGCGGCGTCACCAAAAGCTGATCGAGGAGGCGCCCAGCCCCGCCGTAGACCAGACGCTGCGCCAGGACATCGGCGACGCGGCGGTGCGGCTCGCCCAGGAGATCGGGTACGCCGGAGCGGGCACGATCGAGTTCCTGCTCGACGAGGACGGCTCGTTCTATTTTATGGAGATGAACACCCGCATCCAGGTCGAGCATCCGGTCACCGAGATGTGCACCAACTTCGATCTCGTGAAGGAGCAGATCCGGCTCGCGGCGGGGGAGCCGCTCTCGTTCGTGATGAACGGCCACCGGCTGCGGGGACATGCCATCGAATGTCGTGTGAACGCGGAAGACCCGGCGCGCAACTTCCAGCCGAGCCCCGGGACCATCACGGCCTACCACCCACCGGGCGGTCCGGGGGTGCGGGTGGACACGCACATCTACGCCGGCTATACCGTGCCGCCCTACTACGACTCGCTGCTGGCGAAGGTGATCGTGCACGGCAATACCCGCGTGGAAGCGCTGGCCCGCATGCGTCAGGCGCTGGATTCGTTTATCATTGAAGGCGTGACCACGACCATCCCGTTCCTCAGTCGGGTCATGCGCCACCCCGACTTCGTCGCCGGCACGGTGGACACCAAGTTCCTCGAACGCGAGCCCCAGCTGCTCCAGCCGTCATGAAAATCGACGTTTTCTTCACGCCGCTGGGCCTCGCCGCGGGAGATCTCGGGGGTCGGGGCGTCGTCGTGATCGACGTCCTTCGGGCCACCACGACAGTGGTGACGGCGCTGGCGAACGGGGCGAAGGCGGTGATCCCGGCCGCGACGTCGGAAGAAGCGGTGCGCCTCGCCTCGAATCTCGAGAAAGACGGCGTGCTGCTCGCGGGCGAGCGGAAAAGCCTCAAGATCGAGGGTTTCGCCCTCGGCAATTCACCGCGCGAGATGACGCCGGCCACGGTCGCGGGCAAGACGATCGTGCTCGCGACCACCAACGGGACGCCGGCGCTGGTGGCGGCACAGGGCGGCGACCCGGTGCTGGTCGGCGCCCCGGTGAACTTCCGCGCCCTCACGGCGCGCGCGCACGAGGTGGTCGCCGGGCGGCGTGACCTCGTGATCATCTGTGCCGGTCGCGAGAAGCAGTTCGCGATCGAGGACGCCTACACCGCCGGCCGCCTCGTGAAGGGCGTGAAGAAGGGCGTCCGCAAGGTGGAGCTGAACGACGCCGCTCGGGCCGCCGTCGCCCTCACCAGGCAGTTCGCGACGTGGCAGGAGGCGCTGGAGAACTCCGAAGCCGCCCGCCAGCTCGCCGACGTGGACCTCGGCGACGATGTGGCGTTCGCCGCGAAGGCGGACCGATTCGGCGTGGTCCCGCTGTACGCCAACCGCCAGATCACGTGAAGCAGAAGGCGCGCCAGGAACTCGTCGGGATCGGCGCCTTGGTCGTGGGGCTGTTCCTCGGGCTGACCCTGTTGCGCCTCCCCATCACCGGGAGCTGGGGCGACCGGATCGGCTCGCAGTTGTGGCGGGTGGTCGGCGCGGGCTCGGTGCTCGTCCCGGTGCTCGGCATCGGTTGGGCCCTGGCAGCGTTCGAGCGGCTCGGGAGCCTGTCCGCCGCCCGCGCGGCCGTCCTCGGCACCGGGCTCATCCTGCTCCTTCCGTACGGGATCGGCACGGTCGCCGGGGCAAACTTTCCGGCCGACTACCACGTCTGGACTGCCACCCAAAAACTCGTGGGGGTGCTCCCGGGCGCCCTCGCCCACGCCGTGCACCAGGCGGTCGGCACGGCGGGCGGCGTGTTGGTCGGGCTGTTCGCGCTGTCGGCGGTGGGGTTGCTGACGGTGGGGTGGCACCCGCTGGTGGTGCTTAGAAGCCGGGATGCGGGAAGCGGGATGCGGGATGCGCCGAAGCCGGGGAAGCCGCTTCGCGTACCCGAGACCGCCGCAGACGAGCGCGAGCGGAACATCACGGCACTGAAAGAGGCGAAGACTCGGAAGACCAAGCCGACGCCTCCCGCATCCCGTATCCCGCATCCCGTTCCCAAAGGCGTCCTCATCCCCCCCATCGAGCTGTTGAACCCCGCCCCCCCCGAGGACGGCGACGCCGGACTCGCCCAAATCGAGCAGATGGGCCGCAAGCTGATCGAGACTCTGCAGACGTTCCGGGTAGAGGGCTCGATCGCCGGGCGGACGGTGGGCCCCGTCGTTACGCAGTATGAGGTGGCACCGGGGCCGGGCGTGAAGGTCGGCCGCATCGCCGCGCTCGCCGACGATCTGGCGCTCGCGATGCGCGCCCAGTCGCTGCGCATCGTGGCGCCGATTCCGGGAAAGGCGGCGGTCGGCATCGAAGTCCCGAACCCGATGCCGCGCATGGTCCACGTGCGCGAGCTGATCGAAGGCGAAGAGTTTCACCGCGGCGCGCGCGTTCTGCCCATCTCGCTCGGCAAGAATCTCGAGGGTGAGCCGGTCGTCGCCGATCTGGTGAAGATGCCACACCTGCTGATCGCCGGCGCCACGGGGTCGGGAAAGTCGGTTTGCATCAACGCGATCATCACGAGCCTGCTGTACCGCTATCCGCCTCAGGAGCTGCGGATGCTGATGATCGACCCGAAGATGGTGGAGCTCTCGATGTACAACGCGCTCCCCCATCTCCGCCACCCGGTCGTCACCAACAACCAGAAGGCCGCGACGGCCCTCAAGTGGGCCGTGCGCGAGATGGAGCGTCGCTACCAGCTGTTCCACGCCAACCACGCGCGCAACATCACGGACTTCAACCGTAAGGTGCGGGACGGGAAGCCGCTCAAAGGCCAGCGGGCGACCCTCGCCATGCCGAGCCCAGGCTTCGGTCCGGGGATCCAGCAGGAGCTGCCGTTCGACGCCGAGTATACCGAGGGCGTGCTGCCCTACGTCGTGGTGATTCTGGATGAGCTGGCCGACCTCATGATGACAGTGCAGCACGAGGTGGAGACGCCGCTCGCCACGCTGGCGCAGAAGGCGCGGGCCGTCGGGATCCATCTAATCCTGGCGACTCAGCGGCCCTCCGTGAACGTCATCACGGGCCTCATCAAGGCGAACTTTTCCTGCCGCGTCGCGTTCCGCGTCGCTTCCAAGGTGGACAGCCGCACCATCCTCGACCAGAACGGCGCCGAGACGCTGCTGGGGAACGGGGACATGCTGTTCCTGCCCCCCGGCAAGAGCGAGCCCGTTCGCATCCAAGGTTGTTTCATCTCGACCGACGAAACCGAGCGGCTCATGGGCTGGTATACGGAGCGCCACGCTCAGCTCGAGCAACGCGTCGAGGTGGACATCATCGAGCAGATGGAGCAGCTCGAGGAGGCGGAGAAGGCTGGGGAGGGAGCAGCGGGGAAGGGGCCAGGCGAGGGTGAGCGGGATCCGTTGTTCCGGCAGGCTGCCGAGGTTTGCATCCAGAACCAGATCGGCTCGACGTCGTTACTGCAGCGGCGCATGAGCATCGGCTACGGGCGGGCTGCGCGAATCATCGACCAGTTGGAACTGGCCGGGATTCTCGGCCCTGCCAACGGCAGCAAGCCGCGCGATGTCCTCGTCGGACTCGAAGACTTAGACGAGATCTGTCCGGCATGATCGCAACCCATCCCCTCCCCTGGGGCATGGGGTCCTTATGTGTCACCGAGCCGTCAGTCGCATGGGTGCAGCGCTGTCGCGACCTTTCTGCAGCTGGGACACGACGTTGCGGTCCAGGCCGCTCGCACGAGCCGGGCTCCGGCGCTCGCATCACACTTGCAGTCATTCCGCCGGTGGCGTCGCGTTGCGTGACCGCGACGCGTTGCTCCGAACTCGGAGGAGGCTGCGGTTTTGTGATAGTGCTCCGGCTGTTCGATTCGTCCGACGTAACGCGACTCGGGCGCTGCGCAGTGCTGCTGCTCGGCGCCTGCGGCACCGACCGCGCCACGCAGCCGCCTCCAGCACAGAAGAGCCACTACGTGTCGCCTACCGGAACGAGCGCTGGCGACGGCACGCAATCCCAGCCGTGGGACCTCGGCAGCGGGCTCGCGGGTGCCGCCGGCAGAGTGCAACCCGGTGACACGATCTGGCTTCGGGGCGGCACCTATCGGGGAGCACACCGCAGCACGGTGAGCGGGGCGCCTGGTTCGGCGGTGGTCGTGCGACAGTATCCGGGCGAACGCGCGATCCTCGATGCGGCCGGGGCCACGACCGATTCGGTGCGGGGCGACTTCCTGACTGTAGGCGGCGATTACACGGTGTTGTGGGGGCTCGAGCTCACCGACTCCGATCCCAACCGGGCGACGACGACCCGGCCCAACATGATTGTGAACGACGCCTCCCACACCAAGTACATCAACCTGGTCGTGCATGACGGCGGGATCGGCTTCTACAATTACCCGACCCGCTCAGACGTCGAGGTCAATGGCTGCATCATCTACAACAACGGATGGTCGGTTGGGGGGCGGGGCGGTGGGCACGCGCTGTACGTAAGAAGTGACGCAGGGCCGCTGGTGCTGCGTGACAACGTCCTGTTCGACCAGTACGGGTACGGCATCCATGCCTATTCGGACGCCGGTCGGGGGATGCTCAACAACATCCGCACCGACGGGAACGTCAGCTTCAACAACGGCCTCCTCGCCGGGAATCCGAGCGGTGCCAACATCCTGGTGGGGGGGTTCGAGCCGGCGGATGGGAGCGTCGGCGTCGACAACATGACCTACTTCAGCCCGGGCGTGAACTCGGCGAACGTGCGGCTCGGGTGGTCGCCATCGAAGGTGTTGAACGGATCGTTGACTTTCACGCACAACTATGTCGTCGGCGGCACGCTGGTGCTGGACGTGCATTCCTGGCGGCAGGCTACAGTGACGGGCAACACGGTCGTCGGCGGGGGCGCCAGCAAAGTGGTGCACCTGGAAGACTCGACCACTACGGGCTATAACTGGGCCAGCGACCAGTACTATCACGACCCCATGGACACGGCGTGGAGCTACCATGGCCGGAGCTACACGTTCGGCGCGTGGCAGGCGGCGACGGGGCTCGGGACGACCGATCAGGCCGCAGGAACCATGCCCTCGGAGCCGGTCGTGTTCGTCCGTCCGAACCTGTACGCCCCGGGCCGGGCCCACATCGTCGTCTACAATTGGGGCCACGCCGGCGCCGTCCCGGTCGACGTCGCGGCGGTGCTGCGTTCGGGAGACGCCTACCTGGTGCGAAGCGTGCAGGCGCTGTTCGACCCGCCGCTCGTCAGCGGCGTCTACACTGGCGGGTCGATCACCGTGCCGATGAGCCCGCGGCCGCCCCCTGTGCCCGTGGGCTTGGCGAGCTCGCCAGCGCCAGCGACGCTTCCGGAGTTCGACGTTTTCCTGTTGACCCGGGCACCCTGAATACCCGGGCGCTTCGTTATCAGAAGACGGCTTAGGGAAGTTCGTGACGCGTGCGACGCCCCCACCCCCGACTTCGCGTCACCTACGCAGAGTTCCGTAGGATCCCGCGGATCAGTGGCACGCTCCGCTCCCCGAGTCGGCGAACGTCTCGCCCGCTGTCGACACGAATCGCCAGGTGTAGCGGTCGGGGTACAGGGTCAGCGTCAGCACGCCGAAGGCGCCAGCCACGGTTTCGCTGTTTGCCGCGATGACCGTCGGGAGTGCGACGCTCGCGCCCCCCGTGCCCACGTTGAATTCCTTGATGCCCCGCGCCGAGTCCACCGCGCCGTCCGGGCTCAGAGGCGCGAAGCGTTCGTAATGGTGCATCTGCGCGTTCAGCACGACGTCCACGCCCGCGGCGTAGAGCCGGCTCCAGATCGCCTTGATGGCGGGCTCGGAGGTGTAGCCGGCCTCGCGCGACGAGAAGAACAGCGGATGATGCCAGGCTGCGAGCGTGCACTGCTTGGTGCTCGCGGCGAGGTCGGCCTGGAGCCACTGGTCCTGCTCTGAGCCGGTGCTGAAGGGGACGAAGCTGCCGTTCGAGTTCAAGACGATGACGTGCCAGGCGCCGAGGTCGAAGCTGTAGTAGCCCTTGTCGCGCGGTCCGGCGCGGTCACCGAAGTAGTCGAACGCCCCGGCCGCCGTACCGGTCGTGTACTCGTGATTGCCGAGCGTGGCATAGGTATGCGCCTTGTGCCGGCCCCAGTTCGGGTCGTAGCAGCTCAGGTACGTGCTCAGCGTAGCATCGGGGAACGCGTTGTCGCCGAGGGTGAGGACTGTCCCCGGCATGGTGTCGAGGATCTGCGCCGTCAATTCGTCGCTGTCGACACCGCAGCTCGCGATGTCGCCGGCCGCGAGTAGCACGGCGGAGGCGGCCGCCGTCAGGACCGCGGTCGTGATCACGGGAGTACTGCGGGCACCGCGCGCGTCCGTGACTGTGAGCGTGACGCGGTAGACGCCGGCCGCGGCATATGCGTGCGCCGGCGTGGCCCCGATAGCGGTGTTCCCGTCGCCGAAGTCCCAGGTGTAATCGAGCGGCAGGTCGTCGTCCGGATCGAACGACCGAGTCCCGTCGAAGGCGATAGCGGCCGTGTCGCCGCCCGTGTAGGGGCCGCCCGCATCGGCGACCGGGGGCTGGTTGGGCAGGGGGGGCAGGGGCGGCGGAAGCGGGGGGAGCGGGGGCGGAGCCACAACGGTGGGAGCGCTCTCGACATGACAGGCGGCCAGGGCGACGATCGCCACCGACACCGCGACGATGAGGACGGCTGTCAACGGACGTAATCGCATGGCGGCGGACATGACGAGGTGGACTCGAGCGGCCCCTCTGCAGGACGCATGCGGCCGCATTTCTCCTAGCTAACCGCTACTGCTGCAAGATCTTGCCTACGACCCTTCCCGACTCAGCGACGGGGTGAAGCGCGCGCGCTACGGCACGGCCGCGACGGTCGCCTCCATGGTCAGGCCATTCTCGGCTCAGGTCTTTGGTCGATGTGGCGGTGCAGCTACATCGCCCGTAGCTACGATTCTTGCGGCGCAGGCGTATGACTGAGAACCGCGAGACTGGGACTTTGAGGACGAGATGAACGGCGCCGCCTGGATTCCGGCCGCGGTGATCGCGGTATCCATCGCCTGCCTGGATGCAGAGAGGCCGGTTCCGGCGCGCCTGTGCCAGACGCCGGGAGACCCCCTCGTGACAGTGCGCGGGCTGCAGACATCCGGGTTCGATAGCAGGAGCTTGGCTCGAAATACCGAGGTCGATGCGTCCACCGCGTGGTTCGTCACACCGACCGACATTCCTGTCTACGTCGGGGGCGGTGCGAGCATCTGTTTCTACGGCGGCGTGGTCATCGGTTCGCTGCCGCCGGGGACGCCGTACGACAGGATGCACGACACCTACGGGCTGGTCGCCCATGGCACTGCGTTTCAGCTGGAGGGTTTCCGGGTGTTCGACTACGGAGACGGCGCGAGCATGGATGCGCAAGAGGATGCGAACTGGACCGTGCGCGACGTCTACTTCAAGTACATCCGCGACGACTGTGTCGAGAATGACTTCGTGAACAGCGGAACGATCGAGAATTCCCTGTTTGACGGATGCTATGAAGGGTTCAGCTCCCGACCGTACACCACCACGCAGGATGGTAGCCTTAACCTTGTGGTCGTGAGGAACTCGCTGTTCCGGCTCCAGGACATGGATCAAGGGTTTCGACGCCCCGGTCACGGGGGGTTTTTCAAGTGGGACGCCACGGCTCCGATGATCTCTCTGTACGACAACGTGTACCGCGTCGATAGCCCCAACATCGAGAACGACGTCCTGGTCCCGCCGGCGAACAAGCTGAAGGATTGCGCGGGCAACGTGATGATCTGGCTAGGATCCGGTCCTTTCCCCGAGCCCCTGCCGAGCTGCTACAGGTTGCTGACCGGTGCCAGCGGGCTGGAGTACTGGAACCACGCGATCGCCGCGTGGCTGGCCAACCACCCGGGTGCGCTCGTGGACATCGGGCCGCCCATCGTCTCCCTCTTCTCGCCCGCTGACAGCGCGACGCTGACGGGCGACGTCGCCCTGACGGCCACGGCCGTGGATGACCGAGCGGTGGCGGCGGTCCAGTTTGCCCTGAACGGACAGGACATCGGCTCGGCCGTGACCACGGAAGCGCCGCTCACCAAGTTCACGCTCGCCTGGAATTCGCGCGAGCAGCCGAACGGGACCTACACGCTCACGGCGACGGCGCGCGATGCGACCGGCCAGGTCACCACTTCGAGTGGCATCACGGTGCGGATCGTCAATTGAGCGGTGTGGGAACGGATGCGCCGATCCGTGTCTTGATGATCACCAGCGGTGGCCCGCGACCGGGCCGACCGCGGACGACCAACTTCGTTAAGCGGCAGGCGGACTTCCTCCGCGCGGCAGGCGTCGACGTCGACGTGTTGAACTTCGACGGACGCCAGCGGCTGCGCCACTATGCGACGGCGTGGGTGCGGGCGCAGTCCCGGCTCGCCCCCGGCCGATACGATTTGGTGCACGCGCAATTTGGGCAGAGCGGGTTGCTGGCGTTCCCGAAGCGGCGGCCCTTAATCGTGACCCTGCGGGGCGATGATCTGCAAGGCATCATCCACGACGAGCAGGGGAGTATCAGGCTCAAGGGTCGGCTGCTCCAGCGGGTGTCGCAGTGGGTCGCGTCCCGAGCTGACGCGGTCATCGTGGTGTCGGATCACATGCGCGCTTTACTCGAGCCGGGCGTTCCCGTATACACCATCCCCTCAGGCATCGACTTCGCAACGTTTCGGTTAATTCCGCGCGCTGAAGCCCGCCGTCACCTCGGGCTGCCCCTTGACCAGCGGCTCATCCTCTTCGCCGGCAGGCCGCACGAACCGCGCAAGCGCTACAGCCTGGCGCGGCGGGCGGTCGAGCTGTTGCGTGAGACGCTGCCGGCCGAGTTGGTTGTGGCGTGGGGAGTGATGTATTCGGATATGCCCTACTACATGAACGCGTGCGATGCGCTCGTTTTCACGTCCCTGCAGGAAGGCTCGCCCAACGTCGTCAAGGAAGCGCTGGCGTGCAATCTCCCCGTCGTGTCCGTCCCGGTGGGCGACGTCCCGCTCCGGCTCGGGGGTGTCGCCGGGTGCGAGCTGTGCAGGGACGAGCGTCCCGAAGCCATCGCGGCCGCGCTGGAGCGGGTGCTGCGCAGCGGGCAGCGCAGCAATGGCCGCGACGCGGTGAGGGAGCTGGATGAAGCCCTGCTCACCCCGAAGGTAGTCGACGTGTACCGATCGGTACTGACTGCCCGCCAGGGGGCGCGGCGCGGGTAGGATCGCGCGCCAGAACGAGGGCGAGCACAAACCACAACAGTTTCGAAGCGATCCAGGTGCCGCTCGTCGTTCCGACCATCATCTCCGCGAACAGGGCGAACGCGGCCCGTCCCCGACGCGCGGCCAAGAAGCACCCCCACAGGCCGGCGAAGAAGGGGATCGCCCCGACGACCCCGGTCGTCGTCACCACCTCGAGCGCGAGGTTGTGGGCATCCCGGCGCGGCCGCACCTTCTCATGGATGCGCCGCGCGATCTCGAACTGGTTGGTGATTGGGCCCCAGCCCAGGACGGGTCGCTCGATCAGCATCTGGAGGAGGACGGGGTAGATCTGCTCTCGCCCGGCGAGGCTGCCCTCCGCCGCTTCGACGAACCGGTTGCGCATGACCTCGACGTGGAGCGCGCCCCACACGAGGGCCGCCATGGCGAGGAGCACTGCGAACCCGTTGCGCAGGCGCTGCCACAGGGTCAGGCCGCTCAACGCTGAGACGAGCAGGCCGGCGGTAAGAGCGAGCACACCACCCCGCGAGCCGGTGTGCACGACGGCGCCGCCGAGCAGCCCGACCAGCGGCCAGAACACGAACGGTAGGCGCAGCAGGCGCGACGCCCCCGCGTGGCGGAGGCCGACGGCGGCGAGCACCCCGGCTGACAGGATCAGAGCGCTGAGATTGGCGTTCTGCCCGAGCATCGTCTCCCGCTCGCCGCCGCTCCAGACCCGCTTCGCCGTGAGCCCGATCCCGGCGATCTCCAAGGCTGCCCACAGCGCGCACGCGACAACCAATGTCATGAGCGCGGCGCGGAATACCCGACGATCGCGCATCAGGTTGCCGGCCGCCCAGCAAAGGAGCAGCAGTTCGCCGAGCTGGGCCAGGAGCTGGAGGGCGAGCTGCGCGTACTGCTGCGAGCCCACCAGCGCCGCGATGACGAACACCCAGAGCCACCCGCCGAACCACAGCAGAGCAGAGGGGATGCGACCGTAGCACGCGCGGCTCTCGAGCGGTGTCGTCAGGAGGAACAGCGCCGCGGTGATGGTCGTGGTTTCGAGCGGGATCGACCGCTGTGGCATCTCGAACGGGATCGAGAAGACGAAGAGATACAGGGCCCAGCGCACGACCGGGTTCACCATGGGGCCGCACTCAGCCGGAGCCGCCGCGAGGGACGCCGGCCGGGTGACGTGTGCGGGTGCGAGCGTCGTGCTCATGGCTCGGGGCCCATCGCCAGTCGCTCGAGCGTCCCGCCGCGGCCAGGACGGATCCGTGATCCCAGTCGCGATGCGAGGCGCCACAGTGCGCCTCCGACGAGGGGCAGCGGGTCGTCCCAGGCGAATGCGCGCCAAGCTTCGCTGCGCAGCGCCCAGGCGAGCCAGCCGACGAACGTGACGCCGCTCGCGCGTGCCGCGACGGCGTCGCCCCACGGCTTGCACCAACGCACCCCCGGCCGGGCGGGTCGCACCGCAGGTCGGGCCAGCCCGGCCAGGTCGCCGTACACGAGCGCCGGGATGTTGACGCCCGCGAGCGCGGCCGGATGGTGCCAGAGCGTGAAGCGCGGGTTGACCTCGAGCAGGTACAGGCGCCCATCAGGGCGGCGCTTGAAATCGAGCTTGGCGACGCCGCGGACACCGAGCCGCCGCACCACGTCACGACCCAGGGTCGCGACGTCGGGCGCATCCGTGATGATCAGCGCGGTGCTGTCACCGTATTGCAGAGGGTAGGTGCGGATCTTGCGCCCCGTGAAGTCGGCAACCCGGTCGCCGGACGGATCTACGTACACGTGATAGCTCTCGACGAGCGTCTCCGGGCCGGGGACCAGCTCCTGGGCGAGGACCGGCGCGCGCGCCTCGGCGAGCAGCGGCCACAGAGCGCGCAGCACGCTCAACGTGTCGACACGGATCGCTTTTGCTCCGCTCCCGACCGGCTCCCACCGGTCGACCCGGCGGGTCAACGGCTTGACGATACAGGGCAGCCGGACGGCGAGCTCCGCTGGGCATGGCTCGACCTCGGGGTGCAAAACGTGCGCGCGGGGCACGGGGAGATCGAGGCGGGCCGCGAGCTCTTGGAAACGCGCCTTGTCCACGAGCGCCTCGACCAGGTCGGCGTCCGCCGCCACGAAGCGAAACGCCCGTGCCAGGCGATCGCGAAACCGGCTTACGAGCAGGAGCTCGCGGTCCTCCTCGTAATAGAGCACCGGTGGCTCAGGTTGTGCTTCGGCGAAGCGCACCAGCACGTCCACTTGTGCCTCGGGAGCGTCCCAGGCGTCCACCCAGTCGAGGGCGTGGCGAGCGAAGCGGGTGAAGCGAGTGGGCGCACCGCGGGGCGCGACTACGGCGCAGGGAATACCGGCCAGCCCGAGCGGCCGCACCAGGTCCATGTCGCCCATCACACACGCCAGCGGCCGCGGCGCCATTGACCCTCACCCTGCTCGGGGTGGGGGGGCGGGGGGCGTGGGGGAGGCGGCCGCGAACGCCCCGGTCGACCGCAGCGCGAGCCGCAACAAGCGGCCGCGCAAAGACTGCTGCCAGCGGTGCGCGACGCCGGCAACGTCGCGCGCCCGCGTGATCCAAGGATACCGACTCCAGACCCAGCGGTACTTCGTCAGCTCGGGCTCCGCGCCGAACTTGCGCTTGAAGTCGCCTCCGCCCATGAGATCGAACGTGTTGCAGCCAAGAGCCATCGCCCGCTGCATCACCGTCCAAGTCATCAACTCGGTGGGACGGTACCAGCGGTAGCGGCTGCGGTGCGCCCAGGTCCAGAGGAACAGCTCACGGGCGTGCACCAGGAAGATCCCCGTGGCGATGACCGGACCGTTGGGAAGGGACACCGAGACGGCGAGGAGTTTCCCCGCCGTGCGCATATGCTGTACGCAGGCGCGCACCCGCTCCGGGCCGAAGGGGACGACATTGCCGCCGCGCACGTACACTTCCCGCACTTGGTCGTAGTGCTCGTCGGCAAAGGCCGCGTCCTCCGCGAAGCGCACGACTAGGCCCAGGTTGATCGCTCGCCGGATGTTGCGGCGTGCGCTGTCCCTGAGTGCGCGCCAGGCCCGGGCCTCGTCACCAGGGTAGAGCGGCGCGCGATAGGTGAGCTCCGGGTCGCCCCGAAACCCCGCCTCGCGCATGGTGGCTGGATCGAGCGCGCCCGTCATAAGCTCGACGTGGTGCACCCCGTAGTGCTGTGCCAGGAAGGTCACCAGGGCCGTACCCAGCTCCCGCGTGGTGACCCGGCCGGGATCGAACACCGGGCCCATGCTCCACGTTTGCCAGCCGGGCAGTGGAGAGCCGAACAAGCGGAGCGGTCCGACTCTGGTGAGCAAGCCCGGCAGGCAGCCCACGACATCGGCCCCGCGCTCGAACACGAGGTACAGCGGGTCGCCCTTCCCGCATGCCTCGAGCGAACGGAGCCATGCCCGGGTGTGACCGATCCGGCACCCCGGAAACCGCGCCACGAGCTGGTCCCAGGCCAGGATCTCGGGGATTGAGGCGTGGCGCACGGCCAGGAGGGAAACCGCCGGCGTGCAGGCAACCGCCAAGGCGGGGGCCGCCGAGGGGGCCGGGGGGCGAGGGGGGCCGATTGTCCCTACAGTCGCATCTGTGCGCACGCTCCGGCGCACTGCACGTCGTACGCCACGCCCGCGGGGCCTACTTAGCGGCAGGGCGATGCGGGGGTGCGGCAGCCCGGCTCGGCCTGCTGGGTCAGGCGTGGCGTCAACGCCGCACTCGCTTGGTCCCTAGTGGCAGCTACCGGACCCCGAATCGGTGAAGCTGGCCCCAGCGACGGGCATGAACTCCCACTGGTACGCGCCGGCGCGCAGGGTGAGTTTGAGCACGCCGAAATCCGCGCCGCGGGCCTCGCTGTTCGGCGCGATCACCGTGGGCATGGCGGTGCTCTCGCCACCTGTGCCGACATTGAATTCGCGGATGCCGCGAGCGTTGTCCACGGTTCCGTCCGGCGTCATCGGGGCCAGGCGCTCGTAGTGGTGCATCTGCGCGTTGAGCACGACGTCCGCACCGGCGGCGTAGAGGCGGTCCCACAAGATCTTGATCGGCCCCGATGACGTGTAGCCCGGCTCGCCCGACGAGAAGAACCGCGGATGATGCCACACGGCGAGTGTGCACTGCTTGCTGTTCGCCGCGAGGTCGGCCTGGAGCCACTGGTCCTGCTCCGAGCCGGCGCTGAACGGGACATGGCTGCCGTTGGAGTTCAGCACGATGACATGCCAGGCGCCGAGATCGAAGCTGTAGTATCCCTTGCCGCGCGGGCCGGCGCGGTCACCGAAATAGTCGAAACTGGCGTCCGCCGTGCCGGGGTCGTATTCGTGATTGCCCAGCAGCGTGTAGGTCTGGCTCTTGTGGCGGCCCCAGGAGGGATCGTAGCAATTGGCGTAATCGGCGGCCGTGCCGTGGAGCGTGTTGTCGCCCAGCGCGATCACGGTGCCCGGATTGGCGTCCAACAAACTGGCGGTGGCCTCGTCACCGTCCCCCCCGCAGGTGCTGATGTCGCCCGCGGCCAGCAGCATTTCGGCCTGGGGAACGTTCGAAACGGACGCCGACGTGCTCCTGGGGAGACTGGAGGCGCCGCGGGAGTCGGTGACGACGAGCGTGACGGTATAGCTGCCGTCGATCTGGTAGTCATGCGTGGGCGCCACGCCGCTACCCGTCGCTCCGTCCCCGAAGTCCCAGGCGTAGCTGAGCGCGTCGCCGTCGAGATCGACGGACCGGCTGCCGTCGAAGTGCACCGTCCCGCCGTCGGACGAGTAGGGACCGCCTGGATCGGCGAGCGGGGGCAGGTCGACCCCCGGCACGAGTTCCGTGGCGGGATCCGCGAGGGGGGCGTCTTGGCGACACGCGGCGGCGCCCAGGGCGACGGCCAGCCCGAGACACGCGTGCCGAGGGGAAAGTCGCAGTTGGCGCATCGATGGTCTCCTCCTTCCATGCCCCACGATTCCTTCGTGAGCGCATCGCGCCCCTGGTGCATCGCGCGTGCAAAGGAGACCACCTTGCTAACCGGTTGTCCTGTAAGGAGGATGCAGGCGCGCCGCGGGCGAGCCACGGCGCACCGCCGCGACAGCGCGCTGCGAACCCGCTATATGGCGCTGCCATGTAGCGCCTGCTCAATGGCACGTTCCGCTTCCCGTATCGGTGAACGCTTCGCCGGGCACCGGTATGAACTGCCAGGTGTAGGCGCCATCATCGAGTGTGAGCTTGAGGACGCCGTGGTTCCACGAGCCCAGCTCGCTGTTGGGGATCGGCGGGCCCAAGGGATAGGCGCCCGACCCCCCCGTCCCGACCACGAATTCTCGGATGCCGCGCGCCGAGTCAAGCGTGCCGTCCGGGGTCTGGGGCGCAAACCGTTCGTAATTATGCTCGTGCGCCGCGAGTACGATGTCTGCGCCGTACTCGTACAGCGCCTGCCAGAGCGGCTGAGTCTGCACCTGGCTGCCGTGCGTCGTGCCGGAGCTGAAGCGTGGGAGGTGCCAATATGCGAGCGTGCAGCGCGCCGGATGGGCCGCGAGGTCAGCTCGGAGCCACTGCTCCTCTGGCGACCCAGCGCCCATGTCGAGGGTCGAGTTGAGCGCGATGATGTGCCAGCTGCCCAGGTCGTAGCTGTAGTAGCCTTTCGCGGGATCCCCGGCGGCGACGCCGAAATACGCGAAGTAGCCGTTTGCGCCGGGTTGGCGATAGTCATGATTGCCGGGCACGGGATGGATCCGTTTCTTGTGACGTCCCCAGGCGGGGTGGAAGCATTTTTTGTAGCTCGAGTCCGCGCCGTCGGGGTACGCGTTGTCCCCCAGGACGAACACCGTGCCCCCGATGGAGTCGAGCAGCCTGCCCGTGGCCTCATCGTAAGTCTTGGCACACGTGCCTACGTCTCCCGCCCCGACGAAGACCTGTGGTGTACCGGGCGGGTCGACGACGGCTGTGAGCGTGTCCCACGCCACACCGCCGTCCGGATCCGCGACGCTCACGCGCACATGGTACTGCCCAGCCGCGCCATACGCGTGTTTGGCGGTCAGCGGGCCCACCACGGAGGCGGCGCTCCCCTGGTCCGTGGTGCCGTCCCCCCAGTCGACCTCATAGCTCCACGGGGCTTCGCTCTCCTGGTCCGCGATGCGGAAGGCGAGCTGGGCGGGCGCCGCTGGCTCGGTGCGGAGATCGGGGCCGGCGTCGACCGATGGCGGCGCTTCAGGCGGTGGCGCGTGGTGACAGGCCGCGGAGCCGGTATCGCTGAATGCTTGGCCCGCGATCGGCACGAACTGCCAGCTGTAGCGATCAGGGGAGAGAGTGAGCTTCAGCACGCCGTAGGCCGCTGACACGACCTCGCTGTGCGCCGCTGAGACCGTCGGCAGCGCGGTGCTCTCCCCGCCCGTGCCGACATTGATCTCGCGGATGCCGCCGACGCTGTCCACGGCGCCGTCCGGGGTCATTGGGGTGAAGCGCTCATACAGGTGCTGCTGCGCGTTCAGCACGAGGTCGGCCCCAGCCGCGTGGAGGCGGTTCCATAAGGTCTTGAGCGGGCCCGCCGACGTCCATCCGCTGTCACTCGACGAGAAGAACCTGGGATGGTGCCAGGCCGCGAGCAGGCATTTCTGCGTGTTCGCCGCGAGGTCGTTCTGGAGCCAGGCGTCCTGCTCCGAGCCGGCGCCATACGGGACGTACGCGCCGTTCGAGTTGAGCACGAGGATGTGCCAGGCGCCGAGGTCGAAGCTGTAGTAGCCCTTGGCGCGCGGCCCTGCGTGGTTGCCGAAGTAGTCGAAGGCGCCGTCCGCGGCGCCGGTGTTGTAGTCGCGATTACCCAGCGTGGCGTAGGTACGCGCCTTGTGACGCCCCCAAGTCGGGTCGTAGCAGTTCTGGTAGTCGCCGAGGGTGCCGTTGGGATACGCGTTGTCGCCCAGCGTGAGCACCGTGCCCGAGAGCGTGTCAAGGAGGCGCGCGGTCAGTTCGTCGCGGTCCGTGCCGCAGCTCGCTATGTTGCCGGCGGCCAGGAGCACGGGATCGGACCGTCCACTCAGCTCGGCAACCGGCGCGAGCGGTGGACGGTCCTCGCCACAGGCCAAGGCAACGATCAGCGTCGCGGTCAGCGTGCTACGACGTGTCATGACGTTTCCCTCTCGTCGCCCCAGCGTTTCCCCGTCCACGGCTGATCGCTCAGCTCCCGGCCCCGGAGCACCGTGCCGTCCTCCGCCTGCAGCTCGAGCAGCACGACGGCGCCTGCGCCGCATGCGACCATCTGGCCGCAGGTCGCCTCGACGGGACTCACCATGGGGCCGAGCACCTCGCCGGGCGTAGCGCGCAGTGCCGCGCCGTTCTCACCGGGGAGGTGGGCGGCGTGCCAGATCGTCCACCGCCGCCCCGCGAGCCAGCTGAAGGCGCCCGGGTAGGGCCGCGTCAGAGCGCGAATGAAGTCGTAGATGGCGCGAGCGGGCTGACCCCAGTCGATCCGTCCGTCGGCAGGGCGGCGCCGCGGCAGCAACGGCTCGTCGCCCGCCGGCTGGAGCCGGCCGGGGCGCTCGCCCGCGAGCAGGCGCGGCACGAGGCGCAGCAGCATTTCCCGGTTCGACGCGGCGACGCGCTCATACAGGGAGGCGCAGGTGTCGTAGGGCGTGATGCAGAACGCCGTCTGGTCGATGATGGCGCCCTGGTCGACGTCGTCCGCGAGCCAGATGAGCGAGTTTCCGGTCTGCCGCTCGCCTCGAATCAGCGCCCAGTTGATGGGCGCGCTCCCGCGCAGCTGCGGCAAGAGGGAGGCATGCGCCCCGATCATGCCGGTCCGCGCCAGGCGCAGCGCCGCCGGCCGCAGGATCTGGCTCCAGCCGATCACGAACACGACGTCCGCGTCGAGCGTGCGCAGTGCTGCGAGCCCGTCCGGCTCGTTGATGCTTCCCACGCGAGCGAGCGGGATGCCGTAGCGAGTGCACACGGGCGCGTAGTCGACGGCGCCGCTGCGCTGGGCCGCGAGCTCGGAGTGGAGCGTGATGGCGCCGGTGATCGGGGTGCGGGCCGCGAGCAAGGCCTCGAGCGCCGAGAGCCCTTCCGCATGGCAGCCCACCCACCCGAAGCGCATCACATCCTCAGCGCCGATGGGTGCGCGCGACGTCGAGCACCGCCGCGATGACGTCCGAGACGTCGCGGTCGGACAGCCCGGGATGGAGCGGCAAGCTCAGCAGGCGACGATAGTTCTGGTACGCGACGGGGAAAGCGTCCGCTGCGTAACCGTACTTGTCACGGTAGTAGGGGTGCAGGTGAATCGGGATGAAGTGCACCGACGTGCCGATGTTGCGGGCGGCGAGTTCCTCGATGAAGCGATCGCGCCCGATGCGCAGCGCTTGCCGCCGCAGCCGGAGGACGTACAGGTGCCAAGCGGGCTCCACGTCCGGCCGGGCGACCGGTGGCTCGAGGGCTTCCTCCCCCGCGAACATCGCGGTGTAGCGCGCGACCACCTCGCGCCGCCGCCGCTGGAAGGCGTCCTGCTTCCGCAGCTGCCACAACCCGATGGCGGCCTGAATGTCGGTCATATTGTACTTGAAGCCGGGGAGCAGGACCTCGTAGCGCCAGCTGCCGCCCTGATCGTAGCGCTTCCACGCGTCCCGGCTCATGCCGTGGAGGCTGAGCACGCGCGCCCGCTCGAGAAACGCGGCATCGCCGGTGAGCATGCCGCCTTCCGCGGTGGTGAGATTCTTCGTGGCGTAGAAGCTGAAGGCCACGGGGTTGGTCCCGGAGCCGATACACCGTCCCTTGTACCTCGCGGGGATGGCGTGCGCGGCGTCTTCCACCACGGTGAGCCGGTGGGTACGGGCCAGCGCCTCGATGCCGTCCAGATCCGCCGGGTGACCGGCGTAGTGTACCGCGAGGATCGCGCGCGTCCGCGGCGTCACGGCCGCCGCGATGCGCTGGGGGTCGATGTTCAAGGTGTCGGGCTCCACGTCGACGAGCACGGGCCGGGCGCCGACGTGCTCGATCACGTTGACCGAGGCGCAAAAGGTCATCGGGGTGGTGATGACCTCGTCGCCGGGGCGGATACCGAGGGTCGCGAGGGCGGTGTGCAGCCCGGCGGTGCAGGAGTTGAGCGCCAGCGCGCCAGGCGCCCCGACGAACGCCGCGAATTCCCGCTCGAACGCCCGCGTCTTGGGGCCGGTCGTGATCCACGCCGACTTGAGCGTGTCGACGACCTCCTCGATTTCCTCCTGCCCGATAACGGGTGGCGCGAACGGCAGAAACGTCCGGCGCTGCGCCGGGGCGGGCGCGACCGGTCCTTGCACGCCCGTCGGCACGCCGCTGCTGGCCGTCACGCGAGGCGAACCGTGGGGGGCGGCCGCCAAGCACGGTTGGGCCTGGCGGCGACTGCCTCGGCGGCCACCGAACCGTGCCAGGGGACGTACTCGGGCACGAGCGCCGCGATGCCGCGCAACACTCCCTCATCATCGCCCAGCGTCATGAGCGAGACGAGGCGGCTCAAGCCCCGGCGCAGCGCGGTGGGATCGCTGACCGCCGATGCGATGACGTGAATTTTCTCCACCGGCGTCGGGTGCGCGGCCTCGTCCGAGGAGATGAGCTCCTCCTCCAGCTTCTCCCCAGGCCGCAGGCCGGTGAACTCGATCTGGATGTCCTGGTGGGGCACGAAGCCGGAGAGCCGGATCAACTGCTCGGCGAGCTCGAGGATGCGCACCTGCTCTCCCATCTCGAGCATCGCAATCCGCCCGGCAGCTTCCGGCAATGCCGCCGCTTGTACCACCAGCTGCACGGCTTCCGGAATCGTCATGAAGTAGCGCTTCACCTCGGGATCGGTCACCGTGAGGGGGCCGCCGGCGGCGAGCTGGCGCTTGAACAGCGGCAGCACGCTGCCGTCCGATCCGAGCACGTTCCCGAAGCGCACGGCGCGGAAGTCGGTGCCCGACGCGGCGAGATACGGCAGCTCGAGCACGACCCGCTCGGCTACCCGCTTCGTGGCGCCGAGGACGCTGGTCGGGTTGACGGCCTTGTCGGTGGAGATCAGCACGAACTTCTTGACGCCGTGGCGCGCCGCGGCTTCGGCGACGCGCAGGGTCCCGACGACGTTGTTCCAAGCGGCCTCGACCACATTGGCTTCGCACAGCGGCACGTGCTTGTACGCCGCCGCGTGGAAGACGTAGTCCGGTTCGTAGGTCCGGAGCACCTGGGCCATCCGATCGGCGTTGGTGATGCTCGCGATCACCGGCACGACTTCGAGGTTCGGGTGGGCGCGGCGCAGCTCGACCCACACGAAATACAGCGTGTTTTCCGCGCGATCGAGCAGCACGATACGGCGCGGCTGGAACCGCGCGACCTGCCGTGCCAGCTCTGATCCGATCGACCCCGCGCCGCCCGTGATGAGCACGGTCTTCCCTGTGAGGTCGCGCTCCACCTGATCTAGGTTGAGCTTGACCGGCTCCCGACCGAGCAGGTCTTCGAGCTGCACGTCTCGCAGTTGCCCGACTTCGGCGCGCTTTTGGAGCAGATCCTGCAGCGGCGGGAGCATCTTGAACGGGATTCTGGTCTCGGCACAGCGGTCGACGATGCGCTGCAGCTGGGTGCGGCTGGCCGACGGGATCGCGATGACGAGCAGCTCGACACGGCGCTGGACGGCGAGGCGGCGCAGATCGCGGACGCCGCCCAGCACGCGCACGCCGTGCAACGATCGCCCGTGCGTGTCCCGGTCGTCGTCGATGAGACCCACGACGTTCAGCTGGTGCCGCTGGTCGTGCAGCAGCTGGCGGAGCAGCTGCTCACCCGCTTCACCGGCGCCGATGATGAAGGCCCGTTTCGCCTGCGGTGCCTTTGCCTTCACCAGGGTGCTGACCTCGCGCGCGACGCGGATGGAGAACCGGAAGCCGCCGACTAAGAAAATCGCCAGCAGCCAGTCGAGCATCAGCACGGCGCGCGACATGCCGCGGGCGTGGCCGCTCAACCAGAGGATCGCCACGAACGCGACGGAGCTGAGCGTCACGGCGGTCGTGACGTTGACGAGGTCACGCATCCCCACGTGGCGCCAGTAGTCCCGGAACAGCCCGAACGAATAGAACGCGAGCGGTCGCACTGCTACGAGGTAGGGCAGCGTTGTGACCAAACGACGCAGCTCGTCCGAGGGGATCGCGAAATCGAAGCGCAGCCCGTAGGCGCCGACGTAGGCGAGGGCCACGAGGAACGCGTGAAACGCCCAGGTGAGCGGCCCCCGGTGGGGGTAGAGGCGCTTCAGCAGGGCGGTGAGGATGTTCAACGGCGTGCCCTTCCTCTGCAAAAGAACGAATCGTGGCCGCGCGTTGCGCGGGGCAATCCCGCTAGCTCCGATGCACATGACGTGCGCGCCGCCGCGGCCGGCCGGGCGGCTCCCCGAGCCGATTGCGCTACAACGCGTTGCGCCCGCCAGCAGGCGCGAGCACGCCCCCGCTCGTGCCGCTCACGTGCTACGAATCTGCGGGGCGACTTGCTGCGCGTACGCCACGCGTCGCCACCGCCACGCCCCGCGGAGGCGCTGCGGGCGTGAGGCTGGCGTCCGGTCTCAGCGGTACCGGCCTTGCAGTGGCGACCCTTGGTCCCGGGACGTGGAGTCCCGGGCGATACGGTTCGCACTCGACATGGCGCACGAAGGACCGTCACTCCCCGAGCCGGCCCGGCTCGACGCAATCGCAGCGACACCCCGGTCCCGGGCCCCGACGCGCTACGAGCAGCTGCCCCGGCTCCTGCCGGCAGCGGAGCCGGACTGGCGCCGCATCCTCGGCGCCATCGGGCGGCGCCGCTGGGTGGTGTTGGCCGTCACGCTGCTTGGGACGGCGGCGGGGGTCGTCGCCGCTGCCAAGTTCGTCGGGCCGCGCTACCTCGCCCGGGCCCGTCTCTGGGTCGGAGCAGCGGAGCCCAACCCAAACGCCCTCCGCGGCACCACGCCCCCACCCGGGGCCGAGCGGCTGCTCGGTGTGGCGGCGTGGGTCGATTTCGTCCGGTCGGATGCCGTGCTCGATACCGTCGTGCGCGACGTCCGCCTGTATCTCGATCCCAGGACCCCGCTCGACGGCACCGCGCTGCTGCGGTTCGGGCTCAAGGACCAGGTGCTGCCGGGACGCTACCGGCTGGAGGTGGATCGCGACGGAGCAGGCTTTACGCTCTTCTCGGCGCAGGGGGGCGTCGTGCAGCACGGGGAGCGGGGGGATTCGGTCGGCCCCGCGCTGGGGTTTGCGTGGGTGCCGGGGGCGGCTGTGCTCACGCCGGGACGGCGCATCGAGTTCACGCTCCTCACCCCGCACGACGCCGCGGAGCTGCTCGCGAGCCAGCTGCAGGTGACAACGGACCCGGAGGGGACCTTCGTGACCGTCCAACTGACGGGCACCGACCCGCAGTTGACCGCTGCGATCGTGAAGGGGGTGGCGGATCGGACCGTGGCCGTCGCAGCCGACCTGCGGCGCCACAAGGTGGCGGCGCTCGCCGATATCCTGGGCGAACAGGTGCGGCATGCGCAGGCGAGCCTCACCGCGGCGGAGCTGGCGCTCAAGAGCTTCCGTGTCCGGGCCGCGGGGGTGCTACCGGCTGGCGTGGCCGCGCCGCCGCCGTCGCCCGCCTTCACGAACGCTTTCGAGCTGCGGGTCGCGGTCGATCAGCTCGGCCGCGACCGGCAGGCGATCGATCGAGTGCTCGCACAGCAGCCCGATTCGGGGCTGTCGGTGGATGCGCTCGCCGCCATCGACGCCGTGCAGAAGTCACCTGAGCTGACGCAGGCGCTGAAGGAGCTGACCGACAAGCAGGCCGAGCTTCGCGCCCTGCGCTATACCTACACGGATCAGCACTTCCCCGTCCAGCAGCTGGCCGACGCCGTAGCGACGCTCGATCGCCGCACGATCCCGGGCATGCTGCGCGCGCTGCGCAACAACCTGGCCGCGCGGGAGCGCGACCTCGGGCAGCGGGTGGACTCGACGGTCCGCTACCTGAGCAACATCCCGCCGCTCCTGTTTGAGCAGACACGCCTGGAGCGGGAAGTGCAGGTAGCAGGACAGCTCTACGCCTCGCTCCAGCAGCGCTACGACGAAGCCCGCGTCGCGGAGGCGTCGGCGCTGCCCGACGTCCGCATCCTCGATGCTCCCGTCCAGCCGTACCAGCCGATCGGCAGCGTCGCACCGTTCCTGGTGATCATGGCCTTCCTGGCGAGTGCCGGCCTGGGCGTGTTGGGTGCCGTGGTGATCGACACGCTCGACCCCCGGTTCCGCGATCCTGGTCACGTCACGCAAGGCCTGGGGCTGCGGATCCTGGGCGCGCTCCCCCACTTGAGCCGGGCCGGTAACGGCGAGGGGACCGCGCAGGCCATCGAAGCGATGCGGACCGTGCGCGTGAAGCTGCAGCATGCCTCCAACGGCGGGAACCCGCTGCTCCTCACCGTCACCAGCCCGGGGGTCGGCGAAGGGAAGTCGCTCGTCTCGGCAAACCTGGCGCTCGCGTTCGCGTATGCCGGGCTCCGTACGGTCGTGATCGACGGCGACATCCGTCGCGGCGCGCTGCACCGTCTGTTGCGCGGGAGCCGCCGGCCGGGCCTGACCGATCACCTCACCGGTCGCGCCCCGCTCGAAAAGGTCCTGCAAACGACTCCGTACAAATGTCTGTCGTTCATCGGGTGCGGATCGCGGATGCACAATTCGCCGGAGCTGTTGAGCGCGGCGACCATGGTCGATCTCCTCGCCGCGCTCCGCAGTCGCTACGACGTGGTTCTGGTCGACACCGCCCCGCTCGCCGCTGGGGCGGATCCCTACACGATGGCCTCGCTCACCACCAACCTGCTGATGGTGCTGCGGGCGGGGGTCACCGATCTCGAGCTGGCACAGGCGAAGCTCGAGAGCTTCGAGGATCTGCCCGTGCGGGTCGTCGGCACGGTGCTGAACGACGTGCAGCCGAAAGGAGCGTACCGGTACTATGCCTATTACGTACCCGGTTACGAGACTAAGGAAGAAGCTGACCTGGGACCGGAGAAGCCGGTGCTCGGAGTCCCAAGTGTCTAGACGGGGGAGATCCCGCCCGGGGGCGGCCGGGCTCATCGCCGCGCTCGCGCTGGTGAGCCCGGCCGCTGCTCCCGCCCAGACCGCGGCCGATTCGCTGGCGCACCGCACCCTCGCCACGCGGGCCGAACTGGACAGCCTGGCGCGCGTGCTCGCGAGCGCGGGCTCGTCGGCGCAGCGACAGACGCTCGAGCTCGTGCGGGCGCGGCTCGGGGCCGGAGACTTTCAAGCGGGGGATCGCATTCTGTTGCAAATCCCCGCGCTCCAGAGTGCGGTGCAGCCCGCTGGAGAGCCAGCGACTCTCGCGGTCGCCGGGCAGCCGGCCCGCGCCGATACCTTCACCGTCGGTCGGGAGCAGGAGCTCACCCTGCCCGTCGGGGGCACGATCCCGCTGCGGGGCGTGCTCAAGTCCGAGCTTCAGGGCTACCTCACGGAGCAGCTGAGTCAGTACCTCAAGTACCCGACGCTCCATGCGCGCCCGTTGATCCGGGTGTCGGTCCAAGGCGACGTCCAGCGCCCCGGCTTCTACTTCATCCCGCCGGACGCCCCGCTGTCCGATGCGCTCATGGCGGCGGGAGGCACGCTCCGGGACGCGAAGGTGAAGGATCTGCGCGTAGAGCGCAACGGCACCACCATTTTGAAGGGGCGTGCGTTGCAGGAGGCGATGGCTGCGGGTCGGACGCTCGAAACCGTGAACCTGCAGGACGGGGACCAGCTCACGGTCCCGAGCGGCGGTCAGGTGACGGAGCACATGCGCTTCGTCTGGCTCGTCGTGAGCATCACCGGCGGGATCTACGGCTTGACGCGGCTCTTCTAGCCATGCTCTGCACAAGTCGCGCGAAGTCGGGGGTGGGGGCGTCGCACGCGTCACACGCGAGGGTGCTCGGGCGGCACAATCTGCGCCGAAGCATGGGCGATACCGAAGCTTCCGTGCCTGCCGTGCACCCTCGCGTGTCAGCGTGCTAGCCCCCACCCCCCCGGGTTCTGGTCACCTCTGCAGAGCTCCCTAGACGCGCTTCAAAGCTTGACCCACGCCCCAGCGTGGGAATAAGCCACCCGGCGTGAAAATGGTTTGGCGTTCTGGCGCGCGCGCGCTAGCTTATCGCGTGTGACGAACGGTGTGCGCACTGACCCGGCCGCGTGGACCGACGACCGCCACAAGCGCGGCCTCGCCGGCGAGAAACAGGCGATCCAGTACCTCCTGGCCCGCGGTTGGCACATCGTGGCGCACCGGTTCCGGGTCGGCCACACGGAGATCGACCTGATCGCCCGCCAGGGAAGCCTGGTGGCCTTCGTCGAGGTGAAGGCGCGGCGAGGAACCGCGTTCGGCAGCCCGCTCGAAGCCGTGACCGGCGCGAAGCGGCGGGAGCTGGTGAAGGCGGCGCGCGTGTGGGTGGACCGGCACGGGCGGCCGGCGGACGTCTACCGCTTCGATTGCATCGCAATCATCGACCATAAACTGGAGCATCTGGCGGACGCGTTCCGACCCGGCTGGCGCTGAGCGGGCTTTCGGTATATATTCGGGCCTCCCATAGGGGGGGCTCCCAACCCATGTCGAGGGTACTCATGGCGGCCGAAAAGGACGTTCCGAGGCTCACCGATGAGCGCAAGAAGGCCCTGAACCTCGCCATCACCCAGATCGAGAAGACGTGCGGCAAAGGCGCCATCATGCGGATGGGTGCGGATGCGCCGCGCGTGCGGGTGGAGGCGATTCCCACGGGCGCGATCAACCTCGACGCGGCCATCGGGATCGGCGGGATCCCGCGTGGCCGGGTGACGGAGATCTTCGGGCCCGAGTCCAGTGGCAAGACCACCCTTGCCCTGCATGTCGTCGCGAACTCGCAGCGGCAAGGCGGCGCCGCCGCGTACATCGATGCCGAGCACGCACTCGACGTCGAGTACGCCAAGAAGCTCGGGGTGGACATCGACAACCTACTTGTCTCCCAGCCCGACACCGGCGAGCAGGGGCTCGAGATCACCGAGATCCTGGTGCGCTCGGGGGCGGTGGACGTGGTGGTGGTGGACTCGGTGGCGGCGCTCGTTCCCAAGGCCGAGATCGAAGGGGAGATGGGCGACTCGCTCCCCGGCCTGCAGGCGCGTCTCATGAGCCAGGCGCTGCGCAAGCTCGCTGGCGCGATCAACCGCTCGCGCACTGCCGTAGTGTTCATCAACCAGCTGCGCGAGAAGATCGGGATCATGTTCGGCAACCCCGAGACTACGACCGGGGGCCGCGCGCTCAAGTTCTACGCCTCGGTGCGGCTCGACATGCGACGCCTCGGGCCGGTCAAGGAGCGTGAGGTGGTGATCGGCAACCACGTGCGCGTGAAAGTCGTGAAGAACAAGGTGGCGCCGCCGTTCCGCCAGGCCGAATTCGACATCATGTTCGACGAGGGCATCAGTCACGAGTCGTTGCTCGTGGACATCGCGGCGGAGGCCGGCATCATCGAGAAGTCAGGGGCCTGGTACGCGTACGGCAAGGAGCGCATTGGGCAAGGTCGCGAGAACGCGAAGCTGTATCTCAAGGACCACGCCGATCTCGCGGTCGAAGTCGAGGCGAAGGTGAAAGAGCACCTCGGCGTGAAGGCCACGGCGGTCGCTGCCGACGAGGAGGCCGCCTCGCCCGAGGACTGAGTGCCCGCCCCGATCCTCACGGGCCTCGCCCCCGATCCGCGGCAGCCTGGCTACCGGCTGGTCGATGTGGACCGGGGGCGATTTGCGTCGCTGCCGGGCGAGGCGCTGGAGCCGCTCCGGCTCGAGGTCGGGCGGGAGCTCCCGCCGGCGGCGCTGGCGCGGCTGCGGGAGCTCGCGGACATCGAGGCGGCGTGCCGGGCCGCGCTGCGCGCCCTGGCCCGGCGGTCGCACGCCCGTCTCGACCTGAGCCGCAAGCTGGTGAAGAAGCAGCATCCGCCGGCGGCCGTGGAGGCGGCGTTGCAGCGGCTCGCGGCGCAGCGCCTCATTGACGACCGGCGCTTTGCGGAGCAGTACGCCGGGGTGCGGGCCGCGCGCGGCCGGGGCCCATCGCGCATCGTCAAAGATCTGCTGGCACAGGGGGTCGATCGCCGGACCGCAGAGGAATCGGTGCGCCGCGCGCTCGAGGAAGAGGGTGTGGACCCCGAGGTCGAGGCGCGCGCGGTCGCGGCGAAACGGGCGCGTCAGCTCGCCGACCTGCCCGTCCCGATCCGCAAGCGGCGCTTGCTCGCGTACCTGGTGCGGCGGGGGTACGGAGGGCCGGCGGTGGCGGGGCTGGTGGACGCGCTGTGTGGTGCGCCCGACCCTCGGAGGTAACTCTCAGCTAGCCTTTCAGTTGCCCCTTGCGGGACGCTATATTCACCCGCATGCGCGCCGCCGCCATCCGCCAGCAGTTTCTCGACTACTTCACGGCTCCCCCCCGGCGGCACTGCGCGGTGCCGAGCTCCCCGCTCGTCCCGGCGGACGACCCCACACTGCTGTTCACCAACGCAGGGATGGTGCAGTTCAAGCGGGTGTTCCAAGGGCTCGAGCGGCGCGACTACGCGCGCGCGGTGACCTGCCAGAAGTGCGTCCGGGCGGGCGGCAAGCACAACGACCTGGAGCAGGTCGGCCATACCGCCCGTCACCACACCTTCTTCGAGATGCTCGGCAACTTCTCCTTCGGTGACTACTTCAAGAAGGAAGCCATCGAATACGCTTGGGAGTGGGTGACGTCGCCGGACTGGCTCGGTATCGCTCCCGAGCGGCTGTACGTCACCGTGCACCATAGCGACGACGACGCCCGCCAGCTATGGCGCAGGATCACCGGGATCCCCGACGCCCGCATTTTTGGCCTGGGAGACGCGGACAACTTCTGGCAGATGGGGGAGACAGGGCCCTGTGGACCGTGCTCCGAGATACTCGTCGATATGAGGGAGAAGGGAGAGGGGAGATCGACCCCCAGTCTCGACGACTTCGTACGGCTCTCCGAGGAAGGGAAGTTCCTCGAGATCTGGAATCTCGTGTTTATGCAGTTCGATCAGCAGGCGGACGGCTCGCGCAAGCCGCTCCCCGCGCCTTCCGTAGACACGGGGGCCGGCCTCGAGCGAGTGACGTCGATGATGCAGCACGTCCCCTCCGATTACGACACCGACCTGTTCACGCCGATCATCGAGCGCGCCGTCGAGGTGATCGGAACGCAGTACGACCGCGGGCCGGGCGGCGTATCCTACCGGGTGCTCGCGGATCACGCGCGGGCGGTGGCGTTCCTGCTCGCCGACGACGTGTATCCGTCGAACGAGGGGCGCGGCTACGTGCTGCGCCGCATCCTGCGGCGCGCGGTGCGCCACGGCTGGCTGCTGGGCCGCCGCGAGCCGACGCTGGTGCACCTGGTGAACACGGTCGCAGGGGTCATGGGCGACGTGTATCCGGAGTTGGGGCGCAAGCGCAGCCACATCGAGAGCGTGACGCGCGCCGAAGAAGAGCGCTTCTTCGACACGATCGAAGGGGGGCTGGCGCGCCTGGAGGAGCTGAAGGGCACGAAGGTCATCTCGGGAGACGACGCGTTCAAGCTGTACGATACCTACGGGTTCCCGATCGATCTGACCCAGTTGATCGCCGCGGAACGGGGCCAAATGGTGGACATCGCGGGGTTTGAGCGGGCGCTGGAAGCGCAGCGCCAGCGCTCGCGAGGTGTGATCGTGAGTCCCGGAACCGGAGCGGTCACGATTGAAGGACATGCACCCACAGTTGTTGTGAAGCGCGCCGGGGAGTGGCGCACCGTTAAGCCGAAGAAAAAGCAGAAGTGGGTGGGCTACGAGACGACCCGGGCTGAGACAGATGTCCTCAAGTTTCGCCAAGCCGGCGACCGCGTCGAGGTCGTGCTGGAGCAGAACCCGTTCTACGCCGAGTCGGGCGGGCAGGTCAGCGATACGGGGCGGGTGAAGGGGGAAGGGTGGGAGCTGGAGGTGTCCGACGTAAAGAAGGTGGACGGCACGAGCGCCGTCGTCGGGCATTTCGAGCACGAGTTCGCGCCGACTCCCGCGGTTGCCGAGGTGGACGAGCGGCGGCGGAAGAACATCGAGCGCAACCACACGGCGACGCACCTCGTACACGCGGGCTTGCGGAAGATCCTCGGTGCGCATGTGCGCCAGCAGGGGTCCGTGGTCGCGCCCGACCGGCTGCGCTTCGACTTCGCGCACCACGGACCGGTCGACGACGCCACGCTCGCGCGCGTCGAAGAGGAGGTGAACACGCACATCTGGGAAAACCTCGCGGTGGAGACGCGCGAGATGAAGTACAAGGAGGCGATCGCCGCGGGCGCGATGGCGTTTTTCACCGAGAAATACGGCGACATCGTGCGGGTGGTCGACGTTCCGGGCGTCTCGCTGGAACTGTGCGGCGGGACCCACGTGCCAGCGACGGGCCAGATCGCCCTGTTCCGCTTCACGCACGAGACGGGGGCGGCCGCGGGCGTGCGCCGCATCGAGGCGGTCACGGGGCCGCTCGCCTACGAGCTCGTTCGCAAGCTCGAGCGGCAGCTCGACCAGGCGGCTTCCGTTCTCAAGACGCAGCCAGAGCATCTGGCGCGCCGTATCGAGCAGCTGCTCGAGGAGAACCGCAAGCTCGAGAAGCGCGTCGAGGGACTCGTCAGGGCGGGGGGGGCGACGGCCACTGAGGAAACGGTGCAGAGGATCAGGGACGTCGAGGTCTATGTCCATCGCAGCGAGCTTGACGATCGTCGTCAGATCGGCACGATGATGGACTCCTTCCGCGTGAGTCACCCAAGTGCGGTGTCGATCATCGTATCGGGCACGTCCACCTCCCCTGGCATTCACGTCGGCGTTGCTGATAGTCTCATTCAGAAGGGTCTCAAAGCAGGCGATATCGTACAGATCATCTCCGCATCGACGGGTGGGAAGGGTGGCGGACGTCCACATTTCGCATCTGGCAGCATCGGTGACGCTGCGAAGCTCGATTCCGCTTTGAGCCGGTTGCCGCAACTGCTTGGCGACTACATCAAGAAGAGTGACTCGCACTGAGGTCCTGGCGTGGCTCGAGACCCGGCGACCCCCTCCGCCTGCGGCCCTGCGCGCTCACGTGGAGGCGGCGGTGACTGACAGCGATGAACCGCTCCCGCAGCATCTCGCCGAGCTCGGTCGCCGCGTGCTGGTGCGCGTGGTCGAGCGGCCGGGCGGGGGCCGGGAGCTGGCGCTCGATCTACTGGCGGCCGATGCGTTCGTCACCTACGCGTTCGAGGCGCAGGCGGAGGCGGACGTCGCTGGCCTCGCGACGCTCGCCGAACGGGTCGCGGGAGCGAGGACGTGAGCTCGCTGCTTGAGCGCCGGCCGGGCCTGCTCGCCCTGGTGGACCCGAGCCGGTCGACGCCGCCCGAGGCGGCGCAGCTGGCGCGCGCGGCACGCGACGCTGGGGCGGCGGGCCTCCTGATCGGCTCGTCGTTCGACGGCACGCATGACACGCAGCTGGTCGCCCGGGCGGTCCGCCAGGCAGTCCCGGGCTTTCCGGTGGCGCTGTTCCCCGGCTCAGCCATGCAGCTCACCGACGAAGTGGACCTGGTGCTGTTCCTCTCACTCGTCTCCGGGCGGAATGCCCAGTACCTGATCGAGGAGCACGTCCGCGCCGTCCCGTTCCTGCAGCGTCATCCCGTGGCGACGCTTTCGACCGGCTACATCCTGGTCGACGGTGGGCACGTGACGAGCGTCGAGGCCGTGAGCCAGACGCGCCCCCTGCCGGCGGACAAGCCGGAGCTCGCGGCGGCGCACGCCACGGCGGCCAAGCTGATCGGCATGCAGGCGATCTATCTCGATGCGGGGAGCGGCGCGCCGCGAGCCGTAGGGGTGGAGGTGATCCGGGCCTGCCGGGCGGCCGTCCCGGGACTGCCCTTGTTCGTGGGCGGCGGGATCCGGCGCCCTGAGCAGGCGCGCACCGCGCGCCTGGCTGGGGCGGACTTCGTCGTGATCGGCACGGCGCTGGAGGAGGGAGGCGGCACGGGCGAGGCGCTCGTGGCGTTCGTGCGCGCTGTACGCGAGCCGGGGATGACGCGGTGACGCCCGCCGAGCGAGCGCGGGCGGGCTTGACCGAGCTTGCCGCGCTCGCCGCGCAGGTGTCCGAGCGACACGCCGATGACATCGCCCGGCTCGCCGGCCGCTACATCGAGACCCTCCAGGGCGGCGGCACGGTGTTCTTTGCAGGCAACGGCGGCAGTGCCGCAGACGCTCAGCACGTGGCGACGGAATACGTCGTCCGCTACAGCCGTAGCCGGCGTGCGCTGCCGGCGATCGCGTTGACGACCGATACTTCGCTGCTCACGGCGTGCGGCAACGACCTGGGCTTCGACGAGATCTTCGCTCGCCAGATCGAGGCGCTGGCTCGCCCCGGCGACCTGGTGGTGCTGCACTCGACGAGCGGCGAGAGCCCGAACGTGGTGCGGGGCGCCCAGGCGGCGCGCGCCAAAGGGGTCCGCGTCGTGGCGCTGCTCGGCAAGGGTGGGGGCGAGGCGCGCGGCGTGGTCGACGATTGCCTCGTCATCCCGGCGGATGAGACTTCTCGCATCCAGGAGCTGCAGCTGGCTGTCGAGCACGTCATCTGCGACATCGTCGAGGCGACTCTCAAACTGTGATCTCGTTGGCGGGCAAGCGCGCGCTCGTCACCGGCGGCGGCCGCGGGATCGGGCGGGCGACCGCGCTGCTGCTCGCCCGGGCGGGCGCAAGCGTGGCGGTCGGGTACCGCAGCCGGCGGGCGGAGGCCGAAGAGACGATCAAGGCGGTCGAGGGCGGTCGAGGGCGGTCGAGGGCGGTAGCGGTCGCGGGTGATCTGGGGGATCCGGTCGCCGCGCAACGGGTCGTGGACGGTGCGGCGCAGGCGCTGGGCGGGCTCGACCTGCTCATCGTGAACCACGGCATCTGGCCCCCTGACGACGTTCCCGTCGCGGCCATGACGGACGCGCAGTGGGAGGGGACGCGGCGCGCCAACCTCGACGCCGTGCTCTACGTCTGCCGGGCGGCGATCCCGCGGCTCCCGGACGGCGGCAAGATCGTGTTGGTTTCCTCCACCGCCGGGCAGCGGGGCGAGGCATTCCACGCCGATTACGCGGCCACCAAGGGTGCCGTCATCTCCTTCACCAAGTCGCTCGCCGTTGAGCTCGCGCCGCGCATCACGGTGAACTGCGTCGCGCCGGGATGGGTCGATACCGAAATGGCCCAGCAGCCGTACGGCCGGGAAAAGGGAAAGGGGAAACGGGATATCGAGCGGACCATCCCGCTGGGGCGGGTCGCGAGCGCGGAGGACGTGGCTGGACCGATCGTCTTTCTCTGCTCCGAGCTGGCGCGGCACGTAACGGGCGAGATTCTCAACGTCAATGGCGGGAGTGTGTTGTGCGGATGAGGCGAACGCGGAACGGGGAAGTCGGAACGCGGAACATCACCGTGAGGCCCCCGGCGCGGCCCGACCCTCCATTGCTGTTCCGCGTTCCGCGTTCCGACTTCCGCGTTCCATGAAGTTCCCCGACCGCCTCCCCATTCCCCCCGAGGTGTTGAAAATCGCGCAGCAGCTCGAAAAGGCCGGCTACGAGACCTGGTGCGTGGGCGGGGCGATCCGCGACAACCTGCTGGGACTCGAGAACCACGACTTCGACCTGACGACCGCGGCGCCGCCGGAGGAGCTGCTCAGGCTCTTCAAACGCACCGTCCCCGTGGGCATCGAGCACGGCACCGTAGCGGTGCTGGACGCGCACAACCGGCCGCACGAGGTCACCACGTTCCGGCGGGACATCAAGACGGACGGGCGGCACGCCGTCGTGGAGTTCGGGGTCTCGCTCATGGACGACCTCGCCCGGCGGGACTTCACGATCAACGCGATCGCCTACCACCCCGGGCGGCACGAGTGGCGCGATCCGTTCAAGGGGGTGGACGACCTCGAGCGCCGGCTGATCCGCTCCGTCGGCGACCCGAATTGGAGGTTCCAGGAGGACTATCTCCGGATCCTGCGGGCGTTGCGCTTCAGCGCACGGTTCGAATTTCGCATCCACGGCCACACCCTCGACGCCGCGAAGGCGAACGTGCAGGGCCTGGCGCAGCTGTCGGCGGAGCGGGTGCGGGAGGAGTGGTTCAAGGGGATCGCCACGGCGAAGCGCGTCTCGAAGCTGCTGGCGCTGTGGCTGGACGTGGGGGCGGCGAGGATTTGGCTGCCGGAGATCCGGGAGAAGGGAGATGGGAGAAGGGAGAAGGGTGCGCTCGACAAGCTGTCGCGAGATCCGGTCTTGATCACGGCGTACCTTGCGACCGATCCGGCCTCACTCCTGACGAGGCTCAAGTGCTCGAACAAGGAGATCGAGCGTGGCAGGGCGATCGGCGCGTGGCGCGACAAGTATCCCGACCCGAAGAGTCTCCCCGAGGTGCGACGCTGGCTGTCGCAGGTAGGCGAACATGTGGACGACCTGCTCGCTCTGCCACCGGTGCGTACCGCTCCCTTCTCCCTTCTCCCTAAGGTCGTGAGCTCGATCCTCGCCGCTAAGGATCCCCTGACCCTGCAGGATCTCGCGGTCGACGGGAATGACCTGATCGCCGCAGGAGTGCGGGCTGGCCCCGACGTGGGCGATGTGCTACAGCGCCTGCTCGCCGAGGTGCTGGAAGACCCGAAGCGCAACACGAAGGGGTACCTCCTGTCCCGTGTCTAAGGCGCTGGTGTATGCGCTCGTCGCCGCGCTCGGCAACGTGATCGGCGCGCTCGCGGTCACACGGCGTGCCGCGCGCGGCCTCGCCGTCATCGAGCATTGCGTCGCGTTCGGCGCAGGCTTCATGCTCGCCGTCGCCGTGATCGAGGTGCTGCCCGAGGCGTTCGCCCGCTCGGGGGCCGCCGCCCCAGCCCTCGTGCTCGCGGGCTATCTCGCCGTGCACCTCACCCAGCATACGCTCACCCCGCATTTCCACTTCGGTGAGGAGACGCACGCGGTGAACCGGCTGGCGGGCACGTCCGCGCTCGTCGGTCTGCTGCTGCACACATTCTTCGACGGCGTCGCGATCGCCAGCGCCTTCCTGGTGCGGCCGGCGCTCGGCATGATGGTGTTCATCGCCATCTTCTTGCATAAGCTGCCCGAAGGCGTGACGATTGCGAGTCTGTACCTCGCGGTTGGGCGGTCCGGCGGTCCGGCGGTCGCTGCCGCAGCGTCCCTGGGGCTTGCGACGCTCATGGGAGTCGTGGTCACCGACCAAGTGGGTTTCCTGGTGCGGCATGGGCTCGCGCTGGCGGCGGGAGTGACGATTTACGTGGCGGCATCGAATCTGGTGCCGGAGTTTCAAGGCAAACGGGGCTGGAAGCTGCCGGCCGCGTTCTTCGCAGGCGCTGCGGTCTTCTTCGCCACGAAGACGTTGCTGGATCGCGCCTAATCGGGAAACGAGAAACGGGAACCGTGCCTGAGCCCACGCTCTTCGCCCGCTCGGCCGAGCCCCTCGCGGCCCGGATGCGTCCACGCAACTTGGACGAGTTCCTCGGCCAGGAGCAGCTGCTCGGCCCCAGCAAGGCGCTGGGCGAGCTGATCCGCCGCGGCGACGTGGCCTCGTGCATCTTCTGGGGCCCGCCGGGGTCCGGCAAGACCACGCTCGCGCGCATCGTCGCCAACTACACCGACCGGCATTTCGAGCCGTTTTCAGCCGTCACCGAGGGCGTCGCACGGGTGCGCGAGATCATCAAGGCAGCGGAAGAGCGGCTCAAGTACGAGGGGCGGGGCACGATCCTCTTCTGTGACGAGATCCACCGCTTCAACCGAGCCCAGCAGGATGCCTTCCTCCCGTGGGTCGAGAACGGGATCGTCACCCTGATCGGCGCGACCACCGAGAACCCGAGCTTCGAGCTCACCGGGGCGCTGCTGTCGCGCTGCCGCGTGTTCGTGCTGGAGCCGCTCACCGCAGATCACATCGCCACCGTGGTGCGCCGCGCGTTGCAGGACCGAGACCGCGGGCTCGGTGCCCTGGGGCTCGCGATCGACGACGACGCGCTGGCCCTGCTGGCGCGCGAAGCGGACGGCGATGCGCGGCGGGCGCTGCAGGCGCTGGAGGCGGCGGCAGAATACGTCTCGGGAAAGGGGGAAGGGGGAAAGGGGAAGGGGCCCCCCCCCACCCGACCGCCGGACCGCCTGACCGCCGCCCTGATCAGCGACGCGTTGCAAAAGCGCTTCGCGAAATACGACAAGGGCGGCGAGGAGCATTACAACCTGATCTCAGCGCTGCACAAGGCGGTGCGCGGCTCGGACGTCGAGGGGTCGCTGTACTGGCTGGCGCGCATGCTCGCCGGTGGCGAGGACCCGCTCTACATCGCCCGCCGTTTGGTGCGGATCGCGACCGAAGATGTGGGGCTCGCCGATCCCCGGGCGCTCTCGCTTGCCCTCGCTGCCAAGGATGCCTATCACTTCCTCGGCAGCCCTGAGGGAGAGCTCGCGCTGGCGCAGGCGACCGTGTACCTCGCGACCGCGCCCAAGTCGAACCGCGTGTACGCGGCGTACGACCGCGCCATGCAGGCGGCCGACCAGCATCCGGCGGAGGCGGTGCCGCTACACGTCCGGAACGCCCCGACCAAGCTCATGGAGGAGTTGGGATACGGAGCCGGCTACAAGTACGCGCATGCGTACGAGCACGCCTACGTGCCCCAGGACTATCTGCCGGAGGCCCTGCGGGGACAGACCTGGTACGAGCCAAGCGAGTTCGGGTACGAGAAGACCATCGCGGAGCGGATGGCGTTCTGGCGACAGGTGAAGGAACGGATCGAGCGGGAAACGGGAAAGGGGAAAGGGGATGTTTGAAACGACCGGGATGCGAGATGGGGGATGCGGGATGCGTGCTGGGCGGAGCCGCCTCCCGCATCTCGCATCCCGCATCCCGACGGTCTCGGTTCTGGCCGCCGTTCTGGGCTCCTGTGCCACGCTAGGGCGCCTGTCGTTTAAGGAGCCCGAACTCCAGCTGGAAGCGATCAACATCACCGGGCTGGGCCTCACCGGCGGCACTTTCGACCTGGTGTTCGACGTCTACAATCCCAACGACTACCGCATCCGCTCCACGCGGCTCGAGGTCGGTGTCGACCTCGAGGGCACGCACTTCGGCGACGCGCTGCTCGAGCGCCCGCTCGACCTCTCTCCCACGAATCACAGCCGCGTGGTCGTGCCGGTGCGGTTCGAGTGGGCGGGCGTGGGCGCCGGCGCGAAGGCCATGCTGACGCGGCAGGCGCTGGGATACGGGCTCACGGGCACCGTGTTCCTCGACACGCCCCTCGGCGACCGGACGGTCACACTGCGAGGCAAGGGGAATGTACCATTGAAGAAGTTGCTGTGACGCTCAGCGTTTTCGGCCAGGTTGATCCGGATCACCGATCCCGATAGTCCCGCGCCGTACGTTGCGGTCGGGTAAGTGGCGGGCATAGCGCCAGTCCCTCACTGCCAGCACGCTGCTCAGAGCAAAGCCGCCGAAAGGCGGCGACGCAGAGCCACGGGGCTACCGCGGGTACGCCGCCAGGTCCGCCGGGCCGCCAGCGTTCGACACGGGTCGAGCGTTGGCGGCCCGTTGTCTTGACAACGATGTCATCGACGCGCGCTGACAACACGGAACTCGATGTTTTGCGCCCTGGGCCTTGCTCACCCTGTCACCGACGGAGGATCCTGGTATGCGCAAAGCACTCGCCTTGCTCGTCGTCATCGCCGCCGCGGCTGCCGCGGCGTGTATCCAGGTGCCGACCGATTACCGCCTGCTGCTGTGTGTCCAGAGCGGCGATTCGATCTCGAACCCCAACGCGCACTGCGCAGTGGTGGATACGTTGCGCCGGTAGGACCCCGCCGGCCGTCGGCGCGGACCGGGCCGACGGCCGGGGTCGGGGGGGGCACGTTGCCCGCCGCCGTCCCACTTCCGACTTGCGGCAGCGTTGGTATTTTTAGATGCGGAACCCTCGCGATGAACGGAGCTTAGCGGCATCCGAACGCTGATCGAAGTGCAGCCACCCGTCGAGCGCGCGTTCCTCGTCGGTGCCCCGCGCAAGGGCACCGCTGAGGCGACGCAGGTGGAGGAGCACCTGGACGAGCTCGGGCGGCTCGCTGACACCGCCGGCGCCGATATCGTGGGCCGGACCTACCAGCGGATCGAGGCTCCGACACCCAACTTCTACCTCGGGCAGGGCAAGGTCGAGGAGCTGAAGGGCGTGCTCAACCGCAACGGCTCCACGCTGGTGCTGTTCGACGAGCCGCTGTCGCCGGTACAGGGAACGAACCTCGAGCAGGTGCTTGCGGTGCGAGTGATGGACCGCACCGAGGTCATCCTCGACATCTTCGCGACGCGGGCGCGCTCAGCCGAGGCAAAGCTGCAGGTGGAGCTGGCACAACTCGAGTACCTCTTGCCCCGGCTCACCCGCATGTGGACGCACCTCTCCCGCATCCGTGGAGGCATCGGGCTGCGCGGGCCGGGTGAGACCCAGCTCGAGACCGACCGCCGGGCCATCCGCCGCAAGATCTCGGTGCTCAAGAAGCGGCTCGAAGACGTAGCCGACCACCGCGCGAACCAGCGCCAGGGGCGGCGCGCCTGCCCGAGCGCGGCGCTTGTGGGCTACACCAATGCGGGAAAGTCGAGCGTCCTGCGGGCGCTGTCGGGGGACGACATCTTCGTCGAGGACCGCCTATTCGCGACGCTCGATACCCTGACCCGCGAGGTAGACGTCGGCGACGGCTATCGGTTTCGTCTCACCGACACCGTCGGCTTCATCCGCAAGCTGCCACACCACCTCGTCGCCTCCTTCCGTGCGACCCTCGAGGAAGCGCGCGCGGCGGACCTGCTGCTGCACGTGATTGACGCGTCGCATCCGGCCTGGGAGGAGCAGGTGGAGGTGGTGGAGAGCGAAATGCGGAACGCGGAAGGCGGAACGCGGAACAGCCGGGGAAGTTCCGAACGCAAGCGCGTGATCTACCTGCTCAACAAAGCGGATCTCCTCCCTGACCCGGAGGCATTTCTCGCCCAGGTGCGGGAGCGCTATCCCCACGCAGTGCTCACCTCCACTGTTCCGACGTCCGCGCTCCAGGTTCGGCGTTTGGGTGTCGAGGAACTCCGCCACGCGCTGCGGACTTCCGCCCAGGCGCTCCGCCCCATGGCGTGTATCCGCGTGCCCGTGGGGGATGGGAAGCTGCTCGCCGCGCTGCATCGCGACGCGGAGGTGATGCAGGAAGCGCAGGTGGATGGCGTGGTGGAGGTGACCGCGCGGGTCGAGGCCTGGCTGCTCGGGAAGCTGCGACGTCAAGGCATCGAGGTCGAGATCGCGCCGTGACATCAGTTGGGCGCGATGCGGTAGACGTCGCCGCCCTGCAACGTCAGATATAACTCTCCTCGAGCGTCCCGCCCAAACGACGTCAGACCCGGGTGCAGGCCCAATTGGGACGTGTAGTCGACCAGATCGGTCGCGCTGCCATTCTGCAGCCGGAAGCTCTTGACCCAGCCGGCGCACAGGTCTCCGAAGAAGTAGCGACCGGCCAGGGCCGGGAGACGGGTGCCGCGGTACAGGTATCCCCCGATGATCGCACAGCCGTTCACGTCGGCCGGGCCGTGGGCGTACTCGAACACCGGCACGACCAGCCCGGCGGTCGCACACCCGCTCGGCGGGCGGAAGCAGTGCGCGCCCTCCATCACGCTCCAGCCGTAGTTCTCGCCCCCACCGCTCGTGCTCGGCTGCACGTTGACCTCCTCCCACGCGTCCTCACCGACGTCCGGGAGATAGAGGTCGCCCGTCTGGGGGTCGAAGGAAAAGCGGTAGGGGTTGCGCAGGCCGTAGGCCCACACCTCCGGCGCGCCGGAGCGCCCTATGAACGGGTTGGTCGGCGGGAGAGTGTACGGTGCCCCGCCGCTCACGTCGATGCGGAGAATCTTGCCGAGCAGCCGGGTGCTGTCCTGCGCGTTGCCGGCAACATCGCCCGGGGAGCCCCCGTCCCCCGTGCCGATGTACAGGTACCCGTCCGGGCCGAACGTCACCATGCCACCGTTGTGGTTAGCGTATGTCGGGTGGCTCACGGAGAGAATCGTCTGTGCCGAGCCGAGATCGGCGAGATCGGGATCGGCCGAGACGGAATAGCGAACCACCTGGATGGTGCCGGTCACGTCGGTATAATCCACGAAAAACCAACCGTTCTGCGAGTAACTCGGATCAAAGGCCATGCCCAGGAGGCCCTGCTCCCCCGTGGACGAGACGAGGCTGCGGATGTCGAGAAACGGCGTGGCCAGCAGCGTGCCGTTCCGGATCACGTGGATGAGCCCGGGCTGCTCCACGACGAAGAGACGTCCCGTGTCACTGGCCGGCGCCGTCACATAGAGCGGCGCGCTCAGGCCAGTTGCGACGAGCTGAAGGGTGGGAGTCACCTCCCGCGCCGCCACTGTGATCGTGGCCGGGCCGGCCGTCCCACCATACGTGGCCACCACGGTGGTCTGGCCTGCCCGGACCGCTGTCACGCGCCCCGTGCGCTCGCCCGTGCTCACCACGGCGGCCACGGTGGGATCGAGCGACGCCCAGCCGACCGGCCCCGTAACCGGCTGGCCGTTCGCGTCCAGGACCGCGGCCCCGAGGCTGATGGTATCCCCCACCGTCAACGTCGCTGCCGCGGGCGTCACCGTCACGGCGAAGCTTCCGAGCGTCACGTCGATCGGCTGGTTGCCCGCGAGCGGAGTCAGCACGACGGAGACGGCTGGATTTGTGCCGGGCCGAATGTCGAGTGTGACAGATCCACTGTGTGTCTCGACGCCGCCCGCGTCGAAGGCCCGGATGGTGAGCGTCCGATTGGCGCCCGCCGGGACGCTGATGGTGCCGGACGCCACCCGGCCCACGACCGGAATGTTGAACACCAGCCTCGTCGGAATGTCGGGCGCCGCCAGTTCCACCACGACGATCGCGGCCGCTGTGGCGGACAGATCGGCTCGCACCAACAAGCTGGCCTCGACGCCGGCGGATCCGGTGGGCTCGCCCGGCAGGCACGCGCCGAGCGCGACACCGGTGACCAGCGCGGTGGCGACTCGAATGCGCCGAGTGCGACGCACGGCGTTACGGGGTCACACTGATCGCCGCGGTCCCCGACGCTCCATGGAACGTGGCGGCTATCGTCGTGGTCCCCACACCCGTCGCGGTCACCACTCCAGCATCATCGACCGCGGCGACCCCCGGGTTATCGGTGGCCCACGCGACGGTGCCGGTCATGGGGTTGCCGTTCGTGTCTTTGATCGCGGCCGTCAGGTGGACCGTTCCGCCTCTTGCCAGGGTGCTCGAAGGGGGCGATACGGTGATCGTGTAATCGCCCAGTGTCGCCTGGAGCGGCACGTCCCCCGTGAGGGGCGTCAGCACGATAGACGTCGCCGGGTTGGTTCCCGACTGAATGGTGAGGGTGATCGAGCCGGCGTGCGTCTGCACCCCGCTGGCGTCGAAGGCGCGCATCGCGATAGTCCGATTCGAGCCTGCCGGCACGGTGATGGTGCCGGATGCGACGCCATTGGTGACCGGGATGTTGAAGACC